>Ga0137465_1000002_pt1 | contig 396128 bp, 321 predicted proteins | sample EasRivERMGT828_2_FD_104906 | JGI IMG/M metagenome (GOLD analysis project Ga0137465, IMG submission 104906) | Soil microbial communities from meander-bound floodplain in the East River, Colorado, USA - East River MetaG ERMGT828_2 | ecosystem: Environmental > Terrestrial > Soil > Floodplain ... | reverse complement strand
CGGCACGGTCCCGGGGAACAGGTCGGGCGCTTCGTGCGGCAGATCCTTGAAGGCGGCCAGATGGCGCTGCGGGAGATCCGACGGGCGGCGAATGGCGGCGCCCGCTGCGAGGCCGGCCGCCTCGATCGGAATCGTGGCGCTTCCGGCCATGGGATCGATGAGGGGCTCAGTCCGCGCGTCCCAGCGCGACAACATGATCAGCTGCGCCGCCATCGTCTCGCGCAGCGGCGCGGGTCCCATCGCCACGCGGGCCCCGCGGCGATGACGCGCCCCGCCGCCGATGTCGATACCGACGCAGGTGCGGCGCGCTTCAGGAATTCCAGCGCGTCGCACGACGAAAACGATATCCGGCGCATCCCCATCCAGTATCGCCGCGACACCTCGCGACGCGAACGCCTCGATAAGCGCGTTCTTGACGACGCCGCGAAGCTGGAGCGGCGAAGCTTCGAAGTCGGACGCGGCGCCAACCTCCACCGAGAATCGCAGGCTCTCGCTTCCGGGAAGCCTGTCGTCCGACGAGAGCACCGGCACAAGGTCGGCGAAAAGCGGCTCCAAACGAACGGCGTCGCTCGAGCAAAGATCCCATGTGATCCGCGACGACGTGCGGTGATAGCAGGCCGCCACCCATGCAACGTGCGCCTCAAACGGATACAGGAGCGTCGCGTCTCCCTCACGCTTTGGCTTCTCGATCTGCACATTGAATGGGGACCGCATCACGAGCCGCTTGAACTCCGCCTCCATCACCCGGTTCGCCCCGGCCGATCCCGTCAGTCGCAGTTCGTCGCAACGATGCGCGCTCAACTTGCCCCCTCGACTTTAATATTCCGGCGAAATCTCAGAGCACTTGCGTCCAAGTCCACTTTCGAGACCAACCATCCCGCGGCCATCCAGGCGAACGCCTGAGCTCTTTTGCCCGACTTCTGATTGGCCCACCAGTTGGGAAACCGTCGAGCCTCAGGAGGCAGATGAGCGTTCAGGATCTTTTCGATCTCTGAAATCTTGTACCCGAGTTCCCTGGTCGCGGCCGGGATGTTCACTAGATGCTTCGCAAGCGACAGATACTTCCCTTCGACGAGCAACCTATCGAGCGCGTCCACCGGCGCGATGACCATATGATCCGGACTTGGCCCACGCTTTGAAAGCGGCCGCTCCGATGGAGAATTTTCAGCAACAAAGAGCAATGTAGTGACCGATTCGCGGCGAAGGACGATGTGATAAGTGTGATCGACGGGAAGCGAAAGGATCTGCCTGGATCCCTCAATGCGCGAAACTCCGAGATCGCGGTCGCGAGGGTTTTCCGCGAAGGCCCGCAGTTGCGACACGATCGTCTCGCGAATCTCGTCGGGCAGGTCTATGCAGGATTGAAGAAAGCCATCGTCGAGAACAAAGTCCTTCATGGCCCATTGTTGCGCGCTTCGCCGACGTTAGAACAAATACTTCAATCCGAGTTGAAGCTGGCGCATCGGGATGGCCGTCGAGCTGATTACCCCGAAGCCCTGACGCCCGGCATTGGCCGCCGCTCCCGGAAATGCCGCACCCGCGAGAATGTTCCCGCTCGGCGCGCCCCATGAAGGATGGTTAAACGCGTTGAACGCTTCCAGACGGAACTGGACGGTGTGCCGTTCGCTATATGGTGTGCGGAATTGCTTGTGTATCGCGAAATCGATCGACTGCAAATGTGGCGTCCTCATCGTATTCCGCCCGAGATTGCCGAACGTTCCAGCGGGCGCTGACGCGAATGAGGCCGGGTCATACCATCGGGCTGTCGTGCGGTTCGCAGCGTAGCCGTTGCCGACTCCAGTGTACATGGGGCGATCGGTTCCCTGATTCCCGGTGCTCGCATTATCAACGCCACCGATGGTGAGATTGTGCGGATTGCCGCTCTGGAGCGCTATGCCGCCGCTGAACTGCCATCCGCCGATCAGCGTGTTGGCAACCGGGTTGTTGATGTTGAACGTTCTTCCTTTGCCGACTGGAAGTTCATAGACGGCGCCGAACACCAACCGATGGGGTGTGTCAAAGGAAGACACCGCCCGCTCACAACCCAAGCATCGGTTGTCTTGCGGAAAGAGCGTGTCCAGGCCCTGATTCCGGATGCCGCTGGTCGTGTCGATGGACTTGGACCACGTGTAGTTGGAGGTCAAGCTCATCCCCTGGCTGAAGCGCCTTGTGACCTTCACGCTGCCGGAGTGGTAGTTGGCGTTGCCGCCGTCGTGCACGTATTGAATGACGCCGAAGTTCGGAAACGGAACACGCGAGGCGATATTGCCTGTGACGCCGGGGACCGCCTGATTGAGGTTATGGAAACCGTAGAGGTGGCGGCTCACCGACCCGAGGTAGCCGGTCTCGATGGCCCAATCGACTCCGACCTGTCTTTGAATATTCAGCAGGTACTGCATGGTGTACGACGTGGCATGGTCATAGGACGCAACGTACGCATACGGCGGCGGCACCTGGGCAACGGCGCCATTTCCGCCTGGGATTGCATTACTCCAAAGCAGCGTCGGATTTCCGATGTCCGAATTGATCGTCACACGAGCCGCGATGTTGCGCGGCAGGTCGAAGTACATGGCGTTGCCGATGTCCTGGTTGTAGAAAACGCCAAAGCCGGTGCGGATTACCGTCTTGTTATCGAGCGAGTAGGCAATGCCGAGGCGCGGAGCGAAGTTCTTGTACTTCGTTTCAATAAGGTTGTTATTCAATCCGCCTCCGCAGACCGCTTTCGTGTTGGTCCAACGGATGTTCAGGCCTTGATACGGATCCGTGCAGTTGCCGCCCTGCCGGACGAAGTACGGCCAGTCCGCTTCCGGAGTGCCGGTAACAAACGCGACCTTCGGTACGGCCACCGTGAAATAGTCTCCGCGCGTGTTGGTGAACGGCGGCGTGAGTTCATATCGCAAGCCCAGCGACAACGTCAGCTTTGGAGTCAGCTTCCACGTATCGTCAATAAACGCGTGGTAGACGTTGCGCTGGAACTTCGCATCGGCAATTGCCACGGCGTTCGTGGATGCGAAAATGTTTCCCAACAGAAATTCGGCGAAGGCATGCCCGCCGGTATTTGAGGCGCTCCTTGTCGTGTTCGCCTGGAATGTAAACGATCCGCGCGAGAACTGATTGCCCACCTGATTGTAGTTTTGTCGGTTGTACTCGAATCCGAACCGGAACGTGTGATTTCCATGAATCCAGGACAACTTCTCGACAAATTGCAGCGTGTTGTTGTCGTTTTCGTACGGGCCTTCGGTGTTGTCGCCGATGCCGGCGAACCCGGTACCGCTGAAGCCGATGGTCGGAATTCCCCAGGTGACCGGAGCTCCGCCCTTTTGCCCGGGTATGCCGATTTCGGAAACCACATCGCGTTCAAAAGCCAGCCGGGTACCGATTGAGTTGTAGAACTCGGAGTAACCAAAGCGGGCCTCATTCACGAGGTTGGGCCTGAAGGTTCGCGTGTTGGAGGCAGTCCACTGTTTGTACTTCGTAATAACCTTCGAGCCGGTTTCGTTCAGCCCTCGTGTGGTTTGGTTTTCGTCGCCCCAATTGAATCGCCCCATCCACTGAGACTTCGTTGACTCGTTGTAATCGATCCTCTGGACAAATCCGTCGCGGTTGAGCGGTGAGGAATTGAACTGCGTGTAGTTGTTCGTGAGTCCCGGCAGAGTCGAAGAATTGTAGTATTCCAAAAACTTCAATGAAACAGCATCCAGCCGCTCTCTGGGAATTCGGTTGCCCGGGAAGGGCTGCTTTGTGAGCGGATCGTAGATCGTGGTCGTCGCGGCGATTTCGCTGAAGTCGCCGGTGAACATTGCGGGCGTCGGCACCGAGTAAGTGGCCAGAGCCGATTGCCGGCGGCGAAGCGCCTCATAATTGGACATGAAAAACAACTTGTCGCGCCCGTCCAGGAGGCCGGGGATGCGCACCGGTCCGTCCAATTCGAAACCAAAATCATTCCACTTGAACGGCGACTTCGCGGGATGAACGCTCGTGAATGCGTACGGATGAGCGTCCAGGGCGTCGTTCCGGAGGAACTCGAACAGAGCGCCATGATAGGAATTGCCGCCCGACTTGGTGAGCACGTTCACCTGAGTGCTTTGATGCCCGAACTCCGCCGGGTAGACGCCGATTTGAACTTTGAACTCCTGAATCGCGTCGATGGAGGGAAGGGCGACATACGTATTGAAGTTGGGGTCGGTGTTGTTGACGCCGTCGAGAGTGTAGTAGTTGAACATGATGCGCTGCCCGCCCGTGGATATAGCTTGGTTGGCGCGGTCGCCACCCTGGCGAGAACCGGCTTGCCCCGCTGACGGAGAGAGTGTGTTCACATTCGGCGCGAGCGCGACCAGGCCCAGGTAATTGCGGCCGTTCAAAGGTATTTCCGTAATGATCTTGTTCTCGATCACCGCGCCGAGGGTTGCAGTCTCGGATTGCAGCAGTTCCGCCGTCGCTGCAACTTCAATCGTCTCGGTGACCTGACCCACCTCGAGAACAATGTCGAGACGCACGACCTGTTGAACCTGGACTTCGAATGGTTCGCTGACCGCCGCCTTGAAACCCGGAAGTTCCGTTCGCATCCGGTAAAGGCCAGGCGCGATGGACGGGAGCGTGTAGACGCCCGTCTCCCTGGTTACAACGTTGCGAACTGCGCTGGTGTTGACATTGGTCAGCGTGACGGACGCTCCGGGTATCACCGCACCCGAGGGATCCGTCACACGTCCGGTCACTTCACCGAACGTCTGAGCAAACAAAGAGCACACAGACAAGCCCGCCAGAGCCGTCACGGCAAGTAGTGTTTTCAAGTTGCACCTCTTGTTTTATGGCGAGCCTAACACTGCGGGTTCGATGGGAGCAAGAGATCAGATCCGCATTAGTTTATTCAGATCCGGAGTTATCAGGCTCCGTTCGATGAAACCAAACTGGCCGGTGTCTTTCACTTCGCGGGCAGCGTCGAGCAGGCCTGTCATTGCAGCGCGAAAGAGCGAGGTCGCAAGGCTGATACGCTTCACTCCCGCCGCGGCGAGTTCACTCACAGAAAAAGACTTTCCCTTGATTCCCGCCATGAAGTTGACGGGCTTCGTGACCGCCGCACAGACCGCGCGGACAGCGTCAAGATCGGGCAGTCCGGGCGCAAAGAGCACATCGGCGCCGGCTTTTTCGTAGGCTTGAAGGCGCCTGATGGTGTCTTCCAGACTCGGTGCGGTATGAAGGAAGTTGTGCGCACGCGCCGTCAGAATAAAAGGAAACGGGAGTGCGCGCGCCGCCCGCGCGGCTGCTGCGATCCGATCGACAGCCAATTGAAAATCGTAAAGAGGGTTGTCCTGGTTGCCGAAACTATCCTCGACAGAACATCCGACCAGTCCCACCCCGGCGGCAAGCCGGATGGTTTCCGCCACGACTTCAGGAGAATCGCCAAAACCGTTTTCCAGATCGGCTGAGACGGGCAAGTCTGTCGCGTAAACGATCGAACGCGAGTGCGCCAGAGCCTCATCTCGCGTCAACATGCCGTCCCTTCGACCCAGAGTGCCGGCGGCGGCGCCACTCGATGTCGCCAACGCCTGGAAGCCAAGTCCTGCGAGCAGGCGCGCGGAGGGAACGTCCCATGGGTTCGGAATTATGAATGTATCGGCGCTCTCGTGGAAAGCGCGGAAGCGAGCGGCTTTTTCGTTCTGTGTGATATTCATCGCAGGTACCTCACGATCAGGTTTATCACGTAAAATTGGGCGAGAATAACTTCTGAGGATTTCCCCGGATTCTCAGCCGGAGGACAGAATGACAACAGAAGAGCGATTTGAAAAGATCGAAGCCGGCATTCGGGACCTGATCATCGTGAGTCGAACGGTGTTGAGTTCCATCGAGCAATTGGGTGGCACGGTCGGGGAATTGGGCGGCATGGTCGGGGAATTGCGTGAAGCTCAAAAGCAAACCGACGAGAAGTTCAACGCGCTGATTCAAGCTCAAGCAGAAACCGAACAAAAACTTAACCGGCTCGCCGATATCGTTGACAAACTGGTTCGCTATCGAGGCCCGAACGGACAAACCGGGCAATAGTCAGCAGCGATTCACATGCCAGTTGCAGCTATGGGACAAACGGAATATTCGAGTGGCGGATATCGACAACGCCGGCCTCAACCTCAACGGGCTCCCATCCTTCGTGCAAGCGACAGCGATATCCGAGTGATTCGCACAAAGACGAAAGCGACTTCCGCGCGCGGTGCCAGTTCACGCTAGGTCCGCAGACGATGGCGTTGATGGGTAACCGGCCTTTAAGCGGCCCTTTCGATTGCGTCAGATCGAGGTCTGCGTAGGGCACGATCTGGCCGCCGCGAACGCGGTACTTCGTTGGCCACACCCAGCTGTTGTCGGTATGGCGGCCGAACAAGAGAAGCCGCCACTCGCCTTCCTCGGCGTAGCTGGAGTCCTTGAAATTCATCAGATGATCCGAAAAAAGAAAGAGCAGCGCATACTCTGCCTCCTCGAGCGAGGCTTTTAACACGGAGCGCTGAAGCCATTCGCGGACGACCCGAGTCTGTTTCGGACGGCTGTATTCCACTTTTCGCAGAACGCGGTATGGCTCTTTCTCATATTGAGTTCGACCCAGCAGCCGCCCGGGATCGAATCCGACCGCGTATCCACCACCCGTTGCTCCATATCCGCGCCACTGGCTCAAAAGATCACCGTGCCGGGCGAAGCTCATCACGTAGATCCGTCCATGTTCCAACTTGTCAGTGATCGTTAACGGAAGGTGATTTAGAAACTCCACCAGTTCCGGCGATTTCTTCCTCGCGAGCAGTTTCTCTGCAACCTCGCGGACGACGTCGAAACCGTAACGCACTTCGTTTGGGTCGTTCAGGTAGAAGCAATCGGTGGCCCAGACGTGGCCTGTCTGGAGCATGGAGTGAAGACCGTCAGCGGTTGTGTAGTGGTACAGCGTCCGCGGCGGTTGCTCCATTCGCACGTCAATCCTCCCGCGCCAACCTAACATGCGGGTGATGCGCGGGCAACCCTGGGAGAGCGTATACTTCCTCCGGTTTCAACGATGAGCGACACCAGAATCACGATTGAAATCCGGCATGGCGACAAAAGCGGAAAGGTCCATCTGGAATTTCAGCCGTGGTCCGGCTCCGAGATGCCCATCCGGTTTCAGGATGAACTCCATCGGCGATCCGGCACGCTCCGGCTGGACGGAAAGACCGGCAACACCGTCATCGTCCCGACCAGACCATACGTCGGCGAACTTGCCGACCCGCAGGCGCTGGGCCAGTACGTGATGGGCTGGGTCCGGCCTTTTGCTTTGAACTTCACTTTCGGATGGTCGCCTTCGCCTGGTGAGATGCCGGCTTACGACTCGGAGTATCACAGCGACAACCGATACGTTCAGGGTGATCCTCTCGAAATCGAGATCAAAACCATTCAGGCGCAGATCATCAAACATCTTGCCGGTCCGGGGAAATGCGTCATCGCCGGCTGTTCGAACGGCGAACTTGTGCGACGCTGCGTGGAAGCGGGGATCAATGCCTTCGGGTTCGACGTGATCCCTGGTCTCGAGAAGATCGCGTTTCCGGAAGTGCGCGATCGGTTGCGCGAAGGTTCGCTGACCACGATTCCCTTCTCCGCCTCCGATCGGTTCGAGACACTCGTCGCCGTCGACGTTCTCGAACACATTCCCGAACGCGACATTCCCAGGATGGTCGAAGAGTGGCGCCGTCTTGCGGTGCGAAAGCTTGTGCTCCTCATCAACCTCAACCAGTTCTGGTTCCCCGGACACATCACGATGCGTCCGCTGGAGTGGTGGGCCGACCAGTGGAAGTCCTTCTTCCGCCTGTCGAGCGTCACGAGCCGCGTGGAGTCGCTGCCCATGATCTACAGCAACGCAGGACTCTACAATCAGCAGTGGACATACTGGGAATCCGTTGAATAGCGGGCGGTCATGGACACCGCCACCGTTACCGGTCCCTTTGTTTGCAAAAGAACGAGGCTGCACAGAAGAAAAACCTGTCGCATCAGGATCACCACTCCAGGCGAAGTGCCGTCCGAAATGTGCGGGATCCCGACTGATCGAGGTCGCTGCTGTCTTTCCCGGAACTGATTACCCCTGCCGTCGCCGGATTGGAAATGGTCAGCGCGGGATTGCCGAGACTCGGGTGGTTGAAGATATTTGTTCCGGTAATTTCCAGACGCAATCGCGCCCGCTCCTTGAACGTGAAATGCTTCGCCAGGCCCGCGTGAAAGACCGAATTGCCGGGGCCGGTAATGACGCCTTTCGAGGATGTTCCAAATTGGCCGAGCTGCGGCGGAGCAAAAGCCGAAGCGTCGAACCACCGGCTTGTCGAGCGAAGATCCGCCGGCAAGTTGGGATTGCGCAGCAGGTCGGGCCGGATCGTCACGGTCGCCGGAGTCCGGCTGGACGTGAAGGCCGTGCCCGTCGGATCCGGTCCGCTCCACAGGGGGGTGAGGAATTGTCCCGAGTGGAAGCTGAAAATAAAACTCGATTCCCAACCGCCCACGACTGCACTTAGAAACCGTTTCTCCGAACGAAAAGGAAGCGCATAGATCGTATTGGCAGTCACGCGATGCCGCGGCGTATCGAGCGAATTGCCCCGCTCACGACGGCGATCGTAAGCATTCTCCGGCGATTCAAAAAGAAACCCGTTCAGGTCTTCGATGTCCTTCGCCCACGTCCATGACGCCTGATAGGAGAATCCGCGCAGGAACCGGCGCTCGGCTTCGAGCGTCATCGAATGGTATTGATGGCCCGCGCCGTTGGTGCGGAGATTGACGGCGGGATAGTTCGGGAACCTGCGAGGCTTATCCACAAAAAGCCGCGCGTCGGCGACAGGCTGATTGACGTTCATCGTGAAATCGCCCTGGCGCGTATTCGTTCCGATGTAGGAAATGCGGAATCCCGTATTCCAGCGCTGGTGTTCCACCGTCAGGTTGTACTGCATCGAATAAGGAATCCTCAGATCCTTCCGAATCGCCTGAGGAATACCGACTGTCGCCGGACCGGCGACACCGGCCGCCGGGAATACGCGCGGCAGAATCACCACGGGGTTGTTCGCCGGATTCGTAAACGACGGCTCGTTGACGACGAACGGCGCCCCGCCGGCATTCGCCGCGCGGGTGACGACGTCATAGAAGATTCCATAGCCGCCTCGAATCACCGTCTCGTTGCCGCGAGGTCTGAAGGCGAAGCCGACCCGGGGAGCGAAGTTGTTACGGTCGGTCTGAATCAACGTCTCTCCGGGATATCCGGCGGCTTTGGCCTCGACGACCTCCACGTAACCGCGCGGCAGAAGAGAACTGACTCGGCCCAGCGACCCATCCGGCACCACGATCTTCCCGGTATCGAGATCGAAGTTCGAAAGAAGCCCGTTGCCCTCGCTCCAATTCGGATGCAGTTCGTATCGAACGCCCAGATTCATCGTGAGGCGTGAAGACAGTTTCCAATCGTCGGTCACAAAGAAGTCGTAACTCAAACGACGCCGATCGATCTCCTCAGCCGGGCTCGCCCGCGAAACCGTGGACGGAAGACCAAGCAGGAAGTCGGCGTAAGGATGCCCGGTGTAACGGTTGGAGAAGCTCATGCTTCCAAACAGGTTGTTGTTCTGCTGTAAATCCGCCGAGTTGTATCGTCCAGCCTGGAAACCTGTCTTGATGGAATGGCGGCCGCGGTAGTAGTTGATGTGTTGCTGCCATTGATGAACCAGGTTCCGGAAGCCTGGATCGCGAACTGGAGTCTGAGTAATGGTCGTGACGCCAAGTCCGGTGAAGCTGACGTTAGGAACACCGTAAATGTCCGGAAGGTCGTCCACGAGGCCCTGAAGTCCCAGTTCGTTGACCATCTCGAGGCCGCGAATTGGACCATGCCGCGGATCGTTGCTGAACGCCATTCCGTAACGCGACTCACTCACCAGCGAGGGGCTGATCGTGTAGGTCAGAGAGACTGTAGCGGCTCGAGTGTTGCGCGTCCGGTCGAGCAGGCCGACTGTCGGAAGGTTCGATTCATAACCTCGATCGTAGGAGCGGTTCCAGGTCCAGCGACCAAAGACCGAGGCCCTGTTGGAAAGACGGTGGTCGAGTCGAGTCGTCCAGTACGAGTTCGGGTCGAACAGACGGCTCAACTGCGCGCGATAGTTGTTGGCGGTCAGCGTCGTGGGATTGAGCGCATTGTTGGGCCGAGGCCAGAATCGATCCTGGATCTTAGTCGACACCGGGTTGATCCGATTCTGCGGAATGCAATTGCCGGAAAAAGCCTGGTTGTTGTTGAACGGATCCCGAATCGCTATCCCGGGAAAACAACCGTCGCGCCAGCTTTCGAGCGGCACCGTGGGGTTGATCAAATCGAGCACGTTGCTTCCTCTCGATGTTTCAAACGAGAAAAAGAAGAAGCTGCCGTTATGGCCGTCGTACAACTTCGGTATCACAATCGGTCCCCCGATCGAGCCGCCCGGATTGTGACGGACCCCGCTCTGCCGCTCCGACGCGAACGGCGCGACCGCGCGAAACCAGGGCGTGGAGTAATAGTCGAAGACGGTGCCGTGAAGTTCATTGGACCCTGACTTCGAAACGACAGTCACCTGGCCCACGGCGCCGATATCAGCGGTGTTGTTGGCCATGTCGATGCGCACTTCTTCGAAGCTTTCGATGAATTGAACCAGCGGCGTGATTTGGGTGCCGTCCTGTCCCGTGCTCGCGGAGATGCCGTCGATGGATTGATCCGACTGGTTCCGGCGGCTTCCCGCAAACCGGCGGAACGACTGGCCGCCACCGGCGGCGACCACGTTCGGCGACAGCGCCAGAAAGCTATACAGACTCCGTGTGTTCAAAGGCAGGCTCTTGAGCTGGATCGCGTCTTTGGAATCGCCGATCCGCGCCGTCTCGGTTTCGATGAGCGTCGGCCCGGCGGAAACTTCGATCGCAGCCGCGACACCCGCGGGCTGAAGAACGACATCGATTCGGCGTTCATCTCTCGAGGCGAGACGAATATCCAGCACAACGAACTCCTGGAAACCCGGCTGGCTTGCGCGCAGGACGTACGGACCTTCCCGCAGTTGCGGAAGCGTGTAACTGCCGACCTCATTGGCTATAGCCGTGTATCGATAGTTGCTCGCTCCATGTATCGCCTCGATGGTGACTCCTGGCACCACGGCACCGCCCGAGTCCCGCACCGTGCCGGTGATCGTGCCGAATGTGGTCTGCGCCGGCAGCGGCCGGACGAGGGACGGCATCAAGAACACAAATAGAAGGATTTGGCGCATTTGTTTATCTCCGAGTGGGCTTTGCCCAACGAATCGCGAAGGAAGGAAATTCTGGGTCAGGCCACCCAATTGATTCGGGGTCGGACGCTTGTTTTATCAGTTTTATGCGCCTGACCCCGAATCAATTGGGTGGTCTGACCCACCTTCGCGATTCGCTGGGCAAAGCCGCCTGAGTGCGGGAATGGTACAGCCGCTTCAAAAGGCAGTGATAGGATTTGTTTCCATCGATGACCGGAAACCTGGCGCTCGGCCTGATGATCATTTCTGTGTTACTTCAAGGTGCGAACGATCGCGTCCAATGGGACAACGCGCTCACTCAACCGTCGGCGTGGTACGCATCGGGCGCAGCGATACGCGTGGCGGACAACGTTCTCGCTTACCAACGCAGCAACGGCGGCTGGCCCAAAAACATCGACATGGCGGAGCCTCTGGAGAAAAGTGCGTTCGCAGCTATCCTCGCAGCGAAGAAGCAGACCGATACCACAATCGATAACGGAGCGACCGTAACCCAACTCCGATTCCTCGCGAAGGTCTTCGACGCTTCACGCCAGGAGCGCTTCAAAAATGGCTTCCTGGCGGGATTGGACTATTTACGGACGGCTCAATACGCGAATGGCGGATGGCCTCAATACTTCCCGTTGCGTCGTGATTACTCCCGGCACATTACGTTCAACGACGCTGCCATGATCGGCGTGATGACGCTCCTGGGGGACGTGGCGGCCGGTGAAGCGCCGTACTCATTTGTGGACGCCGGCCGACGGACATCCGCAGCCCAGGCTATCGATAAGGGTCTGCGCGTGATCCTCGATGCGCAAGTGCGCGTCAACGGGCGTCTCACCGTCTGGTGCGCTCAACACGACGCCGAGACGCGGGTCCCGCGCGGCGCCCGCTCGTACGAACATCCGTCACTGAGTGGTCTCGAAAGCGTGGGTATCGTCCAATATCTGATGGGAATATCGAAACCGCAACCCGAGGTCGTAAGGGCAATCGAAGCCGCTGTTGCGTGGTTTCAGACCGCGGAGGTCCAGGGCCAACGGCTGATTCGCAAGCCCGACAACGATACCGTTCTTCAACCAGATCCTGCTGCGCGCGGCCTATGGGCCCGTTTCTACGACATCAACACGAACCGGCCGATCTTCAGCGGAAGGGACGGAGTCATCAAATATCGCCTGGACGAGATCGAACTCGAGCGCCGATCGAACTACAGTTGGATCGGCCCTTACGCTACGGAGCTTCTGGCGAAAGACTATCCCGGCTGGAAAAAACGCCTGTAAGATACACGCGCTTTGATCGGACAGTCGGTCTAGCCTGAGTGCGTCGGTTTCCTTATCCACTGCAGGATAGTGTCCTGCAGTTTGAAGAATGCCGATAACAGACCCGTGGTTGCGGATGCAAAGCCGAGCAGGGCCGATTGCCAACCAGGCTGCGTGGCTCCCAGGAACAGCCCCAGTCCACCCAAACCAATAAACAGGATCAAACGAACGTATCGCCAGCTGTGGCGTTCGGCCACTTTTTCTGATTCCTGCAGTTCCTTTCCCATCTCTTGCTCCTTAATCAAAAGGAACTCAGCGAATTCCTCCGAGCCGGGCTGCAGGTCTGGCACGAGTTTCAGCAAGCCCTTTTCCAGGAGATGGGTCACCAGCGGCTTTTGACGTGGATTCGCGATGTGTTCCCGCGCCACTTGAATCAGCAGAATCTTCTCATCTTCATTACGTTCGCTCCACGCCGCCTCACATTGCTTTTGGGAAACCGGAGGGGCAACTTTAGACGAGTCCAGATCGCCGTAGAAGAGACCTTTGGTGTTCCATTGAACCCACCACAAGAGGAGGCCGATGGTCACGGCAAGTCCGGCGAGCCCCGCCGAACCGATGTTTGGCAGTACGCCGGGCTGCGAGTAACGGGCGCTCTGTTCCTGATGACGGTACCGCGCTATCGTGTCGTTCTCAGCCGGAAGGTTTCGGTCAGACCATTCATGCACGAACGTCACGAAGGACGATGGACTCATCGAAGCCTTGTCCGTATCGTAAGGCGCGGGATCTGAAGAAAGATAAGCCTCGCGCGCCATGACTCTGCTATCTCCAATTTTGTCAGGGTATCCCTCTGCACGCTCTTCCGCTCTAAGCGCCAGGCCGATGTCCTCTTTCTGGTCCTGAATCCACTTCCGCTCCGTGACGATCATCCTTCCAATGTCGTGGTCCATCGTCAGACGGAACAGTGCCGCGGAAGGAACGATCACAATACAGAGCGACATCAGGACAATCTCCGAGTTATGCCAGAGTCTGGTTTGCATCTTCTGACGCTGGACCTTCCAATTCCTCGAAAGACCGACCGCGACTGCGGCGATTCCTGTAGCGATCGGCATGAGAACGACAATCCCAGGCGACCAACGAGACAGCACTAACTCCGCAATGAGCACCCCCAGGAAGGCGAATGTGAGGCTCCGGTGGTAATCCGACAGGCCGCCGTGGGGCCAGAGCCACATCTTCCGGCGCTTCAATGCGGGGATCCAGGGAATGGCAAGCAGCATTAACGCAAACAACACGACCACCGTGACGCCAATGCCGATAACGAGCGCGTGTGCCACCGTCGCCATCTCGACGGAGCGGTCACGAAACACCACCAGATGCAGTGATTCGGTCTTGTCTTCGGATTGCGGGTGGATTCCCAACGGCTGAACCAGGAATGAATATGGCCGTTCCCGATAGCGACTTCGGATGACCGGATTCTCGGATTGGCCGGCGTACATTAAAGCCTTCACCGACGAGGCATCACTGATCTCGGAAAAGAAGTTTTCACGTAAGGAAAGCCGGGCGTCGGAGTGATACAGGACTCCGCCTTCGCGGTTGACTACCACGAATCCGTAACCAGCCGGTAAGGGCACCCGATCCAGCGAAAGGAACTTCAAGACGGCTACCGCTGTGTAGGGACCTTTGTTCTTGTCCTCGGCACAGAATTCCTTGTTCAGGTCCGACGGCATCGAAATGAACGTCTTGAATTTGCCGTCGCTGATCGAGCGATCGGGCGAGATGAAAAAGTTCTTCTTACCGTTTTCTCCGTCGATCTTGAACAGATATTTGTCACGTACGGCCAGATAATACGGGCGCTGGTGCACATCGAGTTTCGTGGTGACCTTACTCGCGGTCGTCTTCCATACCTGCATCCCGTCGTAAGATACCCACCCCGCCGTTTCCAGGTAGATATGCCGCTGCGGATCCGGAAGTGGCAGTGCGAACTGACCGCGATTGTCCTTCTCCGGGTTGAACCAGTCGTTGTTTGCCATCCAGCTGTCGCAACTCCGCCCCGTCAACGCGCTCACTTTCTGGTCGCTCACTTTCTTGTCGTAGTCGGTGAGTTGATCCCGTACCGCACTCACTTCTTTTTGGAACTGCTGTTGGAGTTCAGCCGCCAGAGGTTTGAAACCCTTGTCTGCAAACGCGCCCCATTCCCGGTAGGCGTCCCACCCCATCGCAACCAATGTAAGGACCGCGAGCAGTGCTCCCGAACTCAGGTAGAGGAAATACACGTCGCGCATTCTGAAGCGCTCGTGCTTGTGGAGCGCGATCAGTTTTACGAACGGGATTCCGGCAACACCCAACAGCAACAGGAATACCAGGATCGCGTAGAAGAGGGTGTCCAGGGCGAGCGCCTGCCATACAAGCTGAGCGGTGGGGACGGCGCCAACGAGGGTCAGATTCTGACCCGTCGACAGGGCCACGGGTTGCAAATACACCTGATGCCATTCGCCTCCCAAAGACAGAGTGGTGCGCGAGGTCGTGGAACGAAGCGTTTGCCACCTCGCCTCCTGACCGTCTGGCAGCGCTTCAGCGAGATTCCGAATTCGCAGGCCGCCGTCCGCCGTGGAGTCCATGAATCGCTGTTCCCCCCAACGCAACCAGCGCCGCCAGTGACGCCGTTCAGGCTCGTCCTGATACAGAACCAGACCGCTATCTTCGACAAGGACAAGCAGCCGGAATAACTCGGGGAAGGACAGTTCTCCCAGCAGCACATCGGGAAGAAAACGGAGTTCGACCTTTCCCCCGGTCGCCAACGTCAGAGCCTTGGCAGTTTTGAAATCGACGCTCTTTTTGAAATCGACGTTCTTGAGGAAATCAGCGGGAGCATCCTTGCAGGCCGGGAAGAAAGACAGGTAGGGTTGATCCTCGTCAAAGACGCATTCCTTCGACTTGGGTTCTGCGATCTTTGAACCTGAATCCTGTTCCCCGGCATGTCTTATGGTCCCGATCGCGTTTTCAATAGTCCGACCTAGTTCAGCGCCCGCATTCGCCAGCTCTCGCTGGTTCAAGTTACTCAGGCGACCGTACTGGACGAACACATACGCGACGTAAACGGCGAGTATGGCCGTTACTACAATGACCGGCCGTCGGAAGGAAAATGAACGAGTATCTTCAGGTGTCAGCGCGGACCTCCTGTGCTCGATTTCATTCTTTTTAAGACGATTGGGTCAGCAGTCTAAACCCTCCGGCAAAAAACTGCATCGAGTGGATCAATCGAATCGTCGCCTTCACTGCTTGCCGCCGACGAGAGCAGTCCAGTTGTCTATCAGCTGCAACGGACGTGTTGCCGGCGCGACAGGGGCAAGGATCAGGAACCGCTGACCGTCGAGTGTGTCGTAAGGCGAACTACCGGCGGGCATGTCTCTCGATGGGAGAGTGAACACTTCTTTGGGCGTCGAGGCCGAAACCAGTGTCGGTCCGAATTTCATTTCCACGACCATGAGTTTGTTGTCGGGCGCGAGGTAGAACAGTTCACGAGCGTCCGGTCCCCAAACTGGGTAACCACCACCCTGGTTTGATATCGGGATTTTTTCGCCCTTTGCCGGGAAAGATCGAACGTACACTTCCGAGCGTCCGGATTCGTCCGACTGATACGCGAGCCAGCGCTGATCGTGACCGGGAGCGAACCGCGCAGAACTTTCGAGTGCCGGCGTCTGAAGATACGACACAGGCTGGGCGCCTGGCGCTGGACTTCCGTCAGTTGCAAGGCGCAGATACCAGATATCATTTTTCGAAGCAGCCGATACAACACTGAACAAGAGGACATCGCCGGACAGATCCGTCGGAAACTTGAAAACACCCTCCTTGCCGATCTTCAGCAGGGCGCTGTTTTCCCCCGTAATGTCGGCTCGAAGGATACCGACCTCGGGATTCGCGAAGACGACCGACTTGCCGTCTGCAGATGGAGTGGGATTCACCGCCCATACGTTCGGTATGAGTCGACTGGGGCGACCACTCTCATCGATCAGCCAGAGCCCCCGATCTTTGGAGGCATTCGCCTGAACCAGAACTCTTCGGCCGTTATCGAAAACTCGGAAACCTTGAAAACTGCCAGGCAAACCGAACCGACCAAGAGGTTGGCCCGTTCGCGCGTGCCACGTCAGTTGTCTGTCGCTGCCCTCCGCATCGTAGATCAGGCGGCCCGTCGTCGACACCGTCAGGCTTGGGTCACCAACATCTCCGGCAGCAATGGGTTGCAGCACCGGGTGCGGTTCGCCGCTCAAACTCAGCGTGGCTGGATCAAACGGCTGCGCCAGCAGTGCGGATCCACTCCGCCATAAGAGATACCCCGAGGCATAAAAACCGTGACTAACCCCGCTGATCAGGCGCTTGCCACTCTCGGGGTTCCTGAGTGTCGCGGCGTAGATTCCGTCATTTGGTCCCCAATACAGGAAACCTCCGCCCGGCAGCATCTGCGGGAAAAAACCGTTCTTGAGCAACTGTTTCAACTCGCCGCCAGACTCGGCGACGGTAAACAGGCCGTTATTGTTATCCCAGACTAGTATTGTTCCGTCTTCGGACCAGGAACCCGACAGTGGATAGCCCGCGCCCGTTTTGGTTATCAGGACCGGCGCGCCGCCGGCAGCGTCCACGCGAAACAAGCCGCCTGTTGCGAAGTATCCGATCGATCTACTGTCAGGTGACCAGAAGGGCCGCTGCGGTGTGGTCGTCCCATCAACTCTGCGAGCGACCGGGTCTCCCAACGGCTGCACCCACAGAGAAGTGACTCCGTCCACTGTCGCCGCAAACGCGAAGGTCTCTCCATCCGGCGATATCGCGATGCCACCCACTGTGAGCGACGATCCCACCACGAAGCGGCCTCCAGGCGGAGGCGCAATCTGCAATCGTTGTAATCGTCCGCTGCTTTTCGGCCCTGGGCGGAACATGATGCCTCCAGCAACGGCTGCAATAGCAAGAAAAGCGGCTGCAGGAATCCACCAGCGAAGTCGCCTCTGGACAGGCGCTGCCGGAGTCAAGCCGGCAACATCCTTGCGAGAGTCTGCACGGCGCGCGATCCGGCGCAGATCAACCGCCATCTCACGCGCCGATTGATAACGGTCTGCCGGTTCCTTGTCCAGAGCTTTGTCGACGAGATCTCGTAACGCGGCCGGAATCGAATCACTGAGAGGAGGCGGTTGACGCTGGACGATCTGTTGAAGGAGATCCGGCGTCGATGTGCCATCGAACGCACGCTTTCGCGACAACATTTCATAAAGCACCAGGCCCAAAGAGAAGATATCGCTACGCGAGTCGCATTTGCGGCCGAGGGCTTGCTCCGGGGACATGTAGGCAAGCGTTCCCACAACCACGCCTGTGCGTGTGCAGGCGTCGTCCGCAGCGGCACTGTCGTCGAGCTTGGCAAGGCCAAAGTCGGCGAGTTTCGCGTAACCGCTCTGCGATACCAGAATGTTGCCGGGCTTGATGTCGCGATGCAGGATGTGTGCCTCGTGAGCTGTCGCCAAACCGTCTGCGACACCCGCGAGCAGTTCGACACACTGTCGCCAGGATCGCGGCTCCGCGGCGACCCAACTGCTCAGAGTGCCGCCATCGAGGAATTCGGTGACGACGTACTGTTCTCCTTCCCAATCGCCCGCGTCGTGTACCGTAACAATGTGCGGATGATTCAGAGAGGATGCCATCTGAGCTTCGCGCTGAAAACGTCGTCGAGCGTCGGCATCTGCGACCTCAGCGGACAAGAACTTCAACGCCACAGGCCGGTTCAACTTCGTATCGAAAGCGCGATAGACAACACCCATGCCGCCCTGACCAAGCAAGGCGTCGATCCGGTATTGCCCGAGCGTAGAGCCGATTCCGACAGACTTGCTCATCGAGGCGAACCCTCATTCAAGACACAGCTTTTTTTCGACTGAAGCCGGGCAAGTATAGTCTCAATAATCGATCTACGATGACGAATCGTATCCAGGAAGGGCCTGATAGCCTTGAAGATTGCCTTTCCTACTGCGGTTTGCCGACCTTGAGATTACGGGCTTCCGTGAACCGCAGCTTAGCCGTGGCACGCAGAGGCACCCCGTCGCCGTTGAACATCGTGTAGGTGATGCCAATGGATTCGATGACCGCGTCAAGCCGCGGGATCATTCCGGGTGTGCCCTCGATGCCCCAGACTACTTTGACCTTGGGGGGACGCTTGAGCGCCGGATCGACTGCGCTGAACAAGTGAATCTTGTCGATTTCTGTTTGGATGGACGATCCCGATTCGAAGCCGTCGAACATCAGCTCGCATGACATCGTCTTGGGCGCGGCCGCGGTGAACTCGAGATCAGCAGGACCCTGTTTCTTCTGCTTCTGCCAGGAAACCGATTTATCGATTGAAATCTCCTTTGGATTGAACTGCGCTTCCACAACGACACCATTGGCCGCCCCTTCCAGGCCGGTGATCTCGAGCTTGTCCATGCGAATGAGCCTCCTTTTTTGTCTACGACTCTACTCCTGGATTTGTGTCGTTGTCCGCCGGCTGCCAACACTCGTAAAATCGGGGGGACAGAATGACTACAGAAGAGCGATTTGAAAAGATCGAGACCGGCATCCGTGACCTGATCATCGTCAGTCGAACGGTGTTGAGTTCCATCGAGCACTTGGGCGGCACCGTCGGGGATTTGGGTGGCACGGTCGGGGAATTGCATGAAGCTCAGAAGCAAACCGACGAGAAGTTCAACGCGCTGATTCAAGCTCAAGCAGAGACCGAACAAAAACTTGTCGGCTCGCCGATATCGTCGACAAGCTGGTTCGCTATCGAGGCCCGAACGGACAAACCGGCCAATAGTTCAGCAGCAATTCACCTGCTCTATTCTGAAGCCCACCTCAAGCGAGTCCGGTAAAGACCCTGCTACCATCGTCGAGTGAAGACGCCGCGAAAAGCGCCACGCTGTATCATCATTGCCGGCCCGAACGGCTCAGGGAAAACCACGTTCGCTCAAGAGTTCCTGCCGAAACATGCCAAGGTCGTTCACTTCGTGAATGCGGATCTAATCGCCGGCGGTTTATCGCCTTTGAGTCCAGAGAGCGCGGCTCTAGCCGCTGGACGCCTGTTCCTGAAAGAACTCGATCGTTTGGCCGCCCGTCACGACGACTTTGCTTTTGAGAGCACCCTCAGCGGGTTGGGCTACGTTTCGCGGTTGACCCGGTGGAAGAAAGCCGGGTACCGAGTTGAGATTATCTATCTGGTCTTGCGCTCTTCGGGAATTGCGCTGCGGCGAATTGCCGCGCGCGTTAAGCAGGGCGGGCATGGAGTTCCTAAAGCCGACGTGCTGCGCCGATTTCGACGAAGCCGGCAAAACTTCAAACGAGTTTATCAGCCGATTGCCGACGCCTGGATGATCTACGATAATTCTGGAGAGAAACCGATACTGCTCGAGGAAGGACCATGAAGAAGGCAACCACATCCCCCGAAAACAAACGATTCTTTGAATCGGTCAAGCGCGCTATGCCAGCCGCCGCCCGGCGAGCTAGAAAGATTGCAAAGATACACGGCACACCAATCTATGTTTGGGAGAATGGGAAGGTCCTCGCCAAGAAGCCCTGACACCCATTGACTGGCAGGTATTGCAGGATTGGAACGCCTAGATCGGCGGTTTCACAGACCCCTCTCGATCACAATTTGAGTGCGCCTACCAAATTTGATTCACAGGGCCTTATTCGACGGTTATGGCCATCGTCTCGTCGATGGTGATGCGTTTGGGCGCCTTGGGATCCGTGCCGGAGTACGTGGCGATGATCTTGAACGTGGTCTCCGCGGTCACGGCGGAGTATGAGTAATGCGCACGGGTTGGTATCTGGATGTCGCCGCTGAATCGAAGCTCGTCCAGCGAGACGTACTTCGCGTTGGAGGCCCAGTAATTCCGTTCGGCTTTGGCAATCGCGATCAGGTCATTGCGCACGGCAGTGACGTCCACAGTCGTTTCGGGATTTGAGCCTGTTGAAGTCACCGATTGCGTTTGCCGGGTGTACAGATAGCCGCCGATTGCAACGACGAGAGCCAGCGCGACGAATCCTATCGAGCGTCCCATGGGCCTCAGTATCGCACGGCATGCTGGAACGCGTCGAAGCACGCGTGTAGAATCGGCTCATTCCGACGAGGAACTGCATGAAGAAGACACTGGGGTTGATGCTTCTTGCTTGGGTGACGGCAGCGTCATCGCAGGATCAGCAGGCCCAGCAGATCTGGAGCGGCAGGCTTTCCGACAGCATGTGCGGCGCTTCCCATCGGACGATGGCGGCCGCCCGCAACATGTCGGAACGCGAATGTCTCTTCGAATGCATCAGGGCGCTCGCCAGGTATGTGCTCGTGGACGACAAACAGCAAGTCATCGCCATTGCCAATCAGGATCTGGGCGGCTTTCCGCTCTATGCCGGCCGGCCCGTGAGAATCACGGGACGATTGAAAGATGGCGCCATCGTTGCGACGAAGATCGAAGCGATCCCTGCGCACCTTCACCTCGGCCACGTCATGACGAACTGGAGGGACACGCCTGGCAACGCGGGATTTGTGATCGTGGCGATTTCCGAAAGTGGAGTTGCGGCCAGTCACGCGGACCTGGCAGCGAATAGCGTAGCGAGTCTGGAAGACATGAAACTTCATGCAGGTCACGTCCTGAACGCACTCGATACCGCCATCGAACCGAAGGGCCCGGGATCCGGCTATGGCGTCAGGAAGGGCGCGACCGGCGCTCAGCAACATCTTGAACTGGCAGTACAGGCCGAGGGCGCGACGGTCGGCATCAGGACGCACGCGGCGCAGGTGGCACCTCTCCTGAGCAAAGTGCTGCAATGGACGGATGAGGCCGTAAGCGCGGCGCAGAAAATCAGAATGGCGACCTCCGCCCAGCAAGCCGCCCAATTCGCGATCGAGCTCGCCGCGTTGACGAAGAACATCAGCGATGGCCTGCAGCAGGCCAGGACGCATATGGATTCGATGATGAAAGACGAAGGCCTGGAGAACGCCCCCCGGTGAAAATGACGATGAAAGCACGACCGGCATTGCTCGCCCTGTCCCTCCTGTGGGCTGCCGGTTCTCTGTCGGCGCAGCCGGCTCTTTCCCCGCGCGCGTTCATCGACACGTATTGCGTCACGTGCCACAACGAACGGCTGAAGACCGCGGGTCTGATGCTCGACAAAGCCGACCTCGCGCATGCCGGCGTCAACGCGGAATTGTGGGAAAAGGTCCTGCGAAAACTGCGCGCCGGAGAGATGCCGTCGCCGGGCCGGCCGCGGCCCGATGCCGCAACGTACACGGCGGTGATCCATGTGATCGAGAAGGCGATCGATGACGCGGCCGCTGCCAATCCCAATCCCGGCCGCGTCGCCGTTCACCGGCTGAACCGGACCGAATACGCGAATGCCATACGCGATTTGCTGGACCTTCAAATCGACGGCAAGACTTTGCTTTCGGCCGATGAAGCCGATCAGGAAGGATTCGATAACGTCGCGAGCATCCTTTCGGTGTCGCCCGCGCTGCTCGAAGGCTATCTCTCCGCGGCACGCAGCATCAGCCGGCTTGCCGTGGCGGATCCCACGATCAACCCGGTTGCCGACGTCTTCAAGATTCCGACGGCATTAACTCAGGACGAACGGACCAGCGAGGACCTTCCATTCGGATCCCAGGGCGGCGCTTCCATTCGTTATCACTTCCGGCTCGACGGCGAGTATCAGATCAAAGTCCTCCTGAGGCGCCAACTCTACCTTTACATCATCGGCATGGGCGAGCCGCACCAGATCGACATCCGGCTCGATGGTGTTTTGATCAAGCGGTTCGACGTCGGCGGGAAAGCGCGTGGCATGACGATGCCCGAAGGGTTTGCGGGAAATACTCAGGGAGATCCCGCGTTCGAAGAATATATGCACACTGCCGATGCGGGTCTCGAAGTGCGTTTACCGGTCAAGGCGGGTACACACGACGTCGGCGTTTCGTTCGTGAGGAGATTCCGGGAGCCTGAAGGGGTTCTGCAACCGCCGCAAAGAGGCTTCGCCCGGACGACGAACGAGCTCTATCACGGCAATCCGGCTGTTGACATCGTGACGATCGGCGGGCCGTATCAAACCGCAGCATCGACGGTCGATTCACCGAGCCGCCGCAAAATCTTTGTCTGCCGCCCGAAGGACGCCGCATCCGAAGTTCCGTGCGCAAGAAGGATTCTCTCAACCCTGGCGAAGCGAGCCTACCGGCGGCCTTTAACGGAGCCGGATGTTCAGACGCTTCTGGACTTCTATAAGGAAGGCCGGGCCAACGCAACGTTCGACGCGGGCATTCAGCGGGGTCTGGAACGCGTCCTGGTTTCGCCAAATTTCCTGTTTCGCGTCGAGCGCGAGCCATCCAACGCCGGCCCCGGCACCATTTACGCCCTGACCGACCTCGATCTGGCATCGCGGTTGTCGTTCTTCCTGTGGAGCAGTATTCCGGATGACGAGCTTCTGAATGCCGCCATTGCCGGGAGACTCCGTCAGCCGGCCGTGCTCGAGCGGCAGGTTCGGCGCATGCTCGCCGATCCGCGGTCGAAGGCGCTGGCCCATAATTTCGTCGACCAGTGGTTGCAGATGGGCAAACTCAGCGGCCTGGTTCCGGACGTCGATACGTTTCCCGATTTCGACGAGAATCTGCGCGAGGCGATGCATCAGGAAACCTCGGAGTTTGTTGCCGGCCAGTTGCGCGAAGACCGCAGCGTGTTAGACCTGTTGACAGCCGATTATTCGTACCTGAACGAACGGCTGGCGCGGCATTACGGAATTCCGAATGTTTACGGCAATCATTTCAGAAAAGTGCCTTTCAGCGACGGCGTTCGTGGAGGGCTTCTGGGTCAGGCGAGCGTTCTCACGGTCACGTCGTACCCGAACCGGACATCGATTGTGCTGCGCGGCAAGTGGCTTCTCGCAAACATGCTGGGCGCGCCGCCGCCTCCTCCGCCGGTGGATGTGCCGTCTTTGAAGGACCCCGGACAGGACGGCCAGCCCCGAGCTCTCCGCGATCGCATGGAGCGGCATCGTGACAGTCCGGCATGTTCCGGATGTCACCAGAGGATGGACCCGCTTGGATTCGCGCTCGAGAACTTCGATGCGCTTGGGAAGTGGCGTATCGTTGCGGACGGAGACAAAGTGGATGCGTCGGCGTCGCTGCCGGACGGGACGGCCTTCGAGGGCATCGCCGGACTTCGAAATCTTCTGATTAAACACAAGGATGACTACGTCCGGACGCTGGCCGAAAAACTTTTGGGCTACAGCGTCGGCCGTGGTATCGAGTATTACGATCAGCCGGCAATCCGAAGAATCGCACGCGAGAGCGCGCCGGCGAATTACCGCTGGTCGTCGCTGATATTGGGCATTGTCCGGAGCAAGCCGTTCGGTATGGCAATCTCGAAGGAGGTCAGCCAATGATCATCACGAAGAAATTCATTTCCCGTCGTGAATTGCTGCGAGGCATGAGCGCGGCGCTGGCGTTGCCCTTGTTGGACGCGATGGCGCCCGCGTTGTCCGCGCAGGCAAAGCCGACTCACCGTTTCGGTGTGATGTACGTGCCGAACGGCATGATCATGAATAAATGGACGCCTCTCCTCGATGGCCCGGCGTTCGAGTTCACGCAGGCGCTGAGCCCGCTTGCGCCCTGGCGGGATCAGCTTCTCGTGTTGAGCAATCTGGCTTGCGTGCCGACTCCGGGGCGGCCCGGCGGAGCTCATGCCAAGGCCACCACACGATTCCTGACCGACGTGTCGCCGCCGACCAGCGAAACGTGGCTCGATGCCGGCATTTCGATGGACCAGATTCTTGCCCAGGAAACAGGCAAGCGCACGCAACTCGCGTCGCTTGAACTGGCGATCGAGAATGGTGAGACCGCCGGCGCCTGTGACGTCGGCTTTGCCTGTGCTTACACGAACACCATTTCCTGGAAGAGCGCGAACACGCCGCTCGTTACACAAAATAACCCGCGCGCCGTATTCGAGCGGCTTTTCGGGGACACGGAAAACACCGATCCGAAAACGAGGCTGACGCGCCTCCGGCAACAACGCAGCGTGCTGGATTCGGTGACGAAGGAAGTTGCAACCCTGCAGGGAGCGCTCGGACCGGGCGACCGGCTCAAACTCGTCGAGTATCTCGAATCGATCCGCGATGTCGAGCGCCGTATTCAACTTGCCGAGGAGCAAAACGATCAGAACCTGCCTGTCGTTGACCATCCTGCGGGCATCCCCGCGACGTACGACGAGCATGTGAAGTTGATGTGCGACCTGCAGGTGCTCGCATACCAGTGCGATGTGACGCGAGTCATCACTTTAATGCTGGGCCGTGAGTTCAGCGGTGTGACGTATCCGCAGGCCGGCGTGCCCGACGCGCATCACCCCATCACGCACCATGCCGGCGAGGCCGAGAAAATCGCAAAGGTTGAAAAGATCAACGTCTACCATGTATCGAAGTTTGCCTATCTGCTCGACAGGATGAGATCGACGCCCGACGGCGGCGGAACGCTGCTCGACAACACGACGTTGATGTACGGAGCCGGCATTGGCGAGTGCAACGCGCACGATCCGCGGAATATCCCGCTTCTTCTGGCTGGCGGCGGCGCCGGCACGCTAAAAGGGGGAAGGCATATCCGGTATCCAAAGGAGACGCCGCTGGCGAATCTGCACCTGACGCTGCTCAGCGATTTCGGAGTCCCGTGGGACCGAATCGGAGACAGCACCAGCCCCCTCGACGCTCGTCTGCTTAGCGGCCGGGTTTGAGATGCGTCTCGATTCGAAAACCTTATTCTCGCTCGCTTGTCTGATTGCCACGGCCTCGCTGGGTTTCGGGGCGGCTGGCGATCTTCGTCTGATTCAGGCCGTGAAGAACCGCGACACCGCCGCTGTACGCGCGCTGCTCAAAACGCGTGCGGACGTCAACGCCACTCAAGGTGACGGCGCCACAGCGCTTCACTGGGCGGTTCACTATGGTGATGCCGCTACAGTCGATTTGCTGCTTCGCGCCGGCGCGCGAGTGAACATGGCCAATGACCTCGGCGTGACGCCGCTGTACCTGGCATGCACGAATCGGGATGCGGCGATAGTCGAAAGACTGCTGAATGCGGAGGCCGATCCGAACGCGAAGCTTCTCAATGGCGAAACGGTCCTCATGAACTGCGCCCGCACAGGAAACGCCGCTTCCGTAAAGGCTCTTCTCGCGGCCGGCGCCAATGTGAATGCAAAGGAACCGGAGCACGATCAGACCGCGCTGATGTGGGCCACCGCTGAAAAGCATTCTGATGCCGTTCGGGTGCTGCTCGATGGCAGAGCCGACGTCCGGGCCCGCTCGCTCACATACACACAGACCGTGACGAGCGAAGTGACGCAACGCGCAGGCCGCGAAGAACTCAATTACACAGCGGCCCGCGGTGGAAGTACGCCGCTGCTGTTCGGCGCTCGTTCGGGCGATGTGGAGTCCGTCCGATTGCTGCTCGGGGCCGGCGCGGATGTCAATGACGCGCTGCCAAATGGAATGAGCGCCCTGGTCCTTGCCGCCCACAGCGGCAACGGGCCCGCCGCCCGGTTGATGCTGGAGAAGGGAGCGAATCCCAACGCCGCGGAAATAGGCTATACGGCGCTCCATGCGGCGGTTCTTCGCGGCGATCTGAATCTGGTGAAGGATCTCCTGGCCCACGGCGGGGATCCGAATGCATTCATCACGAAGGGCACTCCTCTCCGGCGGAACTCCCAGGACTTCAATCTGCCGGCCACACTCATCGGCGCGACGCCATACTGGCTGGCAGCCAAATTCGTTGAAGCCGATCTGATGCGCGCGCTCGTCGCCGGGGGCGCGGATCCGGGTGTGCCGCTACCGGACGGAACGACGCCGCTGATGGCCGCGACCGGCATGAAAGAAGGAAACGGCAGGGACTCCGATCGCCGGGGGCTTGCCGTGATCGACGGCGGCAAGCTGCCGGATGAGGCGGGCATCGTCGACGCTGTGGCCGTCGCGCTTCTGCAGCCGGGAAACATCGACGCGGTCAGCAGGAACGGCGACACGGCTCTGCATTCCGCAGCCACGCTGGGTTATTACGGCGTCGTGAAACTGCTTGCGGAAAAAGGGGCGAATCTGAATCTCAAAAACAATCGCGGTCAGACGCCCCTGGCTATCCTGACTGTACGCGGATCGCTGAATGCCGCGGAAACCTCTCGCTCGAGCACAATCGAACTCCTGCGCAAATTGGGCGCGGTCGAATAATCGCGAATGCCGGGCGCTTTCCGTGCAAAAGCCCTTTTCAAGTTCAACCGGATCTCTTACCATTCGCGCTTATCTGAAAGGCAAGTGATGAAGAGAGCTTTCGCGATGAGAACCCTGACGGCAATTGCCATGGTGATTGCGAACGTGGCCTGCAGGCATCAAGTCGCGATACGGCCCCCCGAGATCAGCGAGGCGGACAAGAAGTCGATCCACCAACCGACTGCCGAACAACGGGCGTTAGGGATATATCAGCCGTACAGCGACGCCGACATCGATTTCATGAGCGGCATGATTCCGCATCACGCGCAGGCCGTCATCATGGCGGGCTGGGCGCCCTCGCATGGCGCTCGCGCGGACATTGCCATTTTGTGCGAACGGATGCTTGTCGGGCAGGCCGATGAAATCCGTTCGATGCAGCAATGGCTGAGCGATCGGGGCCTGCCCGTGCCGGATGCAACATCCACGCGAATGAGAATGAAGATGAACGGCATCGAACACGATATGTTGATGCCGGGCATGCTCAACGACGAAGAAATGGCCGAACTGGACAAAGCCAGAGGGGCTGAGTTCGATCGCTTGTTCCTGCAGGGAATGATGAGGCACCATCAGGGGGCTATCGATATGGTGAATGATCTCTTCAAGGCTTATGGCGCGGCGCAGGATGACACGATTTACAAATTTGCTTCGGATGTGTTCGCCGACCAGTCGATCGAGATCGAGGTCATGCAAAAGATGCTGGAGTCTTTATGAAAAATGTCGAATTGTTTTTCGCGGGTGCAATGCTCGTTACGGTGTCGTTAGGAATAACTATGCAGGCGCAAGCGCCCCAGAATGCCGAACCGGCGCAAGCAGCGCCTGACAGCGGCCTCGGCGCGCCGCCGCGCGGCTCACGGCCCACTCCACCTCCACCGCCGCCGGCAGTGATGCCGCCGCCGGTGACGCCGATCGTTTCGGCGACGCCGCCAAATCCGGATCCACGCGTCGGTCTTGCCGCGGGCCGCTGGGACGCGGCGCAGGCCGCCTGGAACATGCGCATGATCTCGACGACGCCTCCGAGTCCGGCGTCGGCCGGCGCAACGCACTCGGATCTGGCTTTCAGCGGCAAGTACGCGATTCAGGGGAACTACAACGGCTTTGAGATCTGGGATATCTCCAATCCGGCGAAGCCGGTGCTTGCGAATGCCTACGAATGTCCGGCTTCACAAAATGACGTCTCCGTTTACAAGAACCTTCTATTCATGTCGTCCGAAGCCACCAACAGCCGGCAGGACTGCAAATTCGGCGGCGTTCCCCAACCGGCCAGCGAAGATCGCGTCCGCGGTATCCGCATTTTCGATATTTCCGACGTGGCGAAACCGAAGCTTGTCACGAGTGTGCAAACCTGCCGTGGATCGCACACGCACACGGTGGTGACGCAGCCGGGCGATCCGAACAATGTCTACATCTACGTGTCCGGAACATCCGGCGTGCGTCCCGCGGACGAACTCAAAGGCTGTCAGGATGGACCGCGAGACGATCCGAATTCGGCTCGCTTCCGGCTTGAAGTGATCAAAGTGCCGCTTGCAAAACCAAACACGGCTTCAGTTGTAAGCACGCCCCGCATCTTCAACAATCTGCCGGTGCCGCCGCGAAATGAACAACGCGTCGCACAGGATGCGAAGGACCGCGAGGCAGCGGCCGCGGCGGCTGCTGCTCAACGTGGCGCTGAAGGCAATCGCGGCGGGCAGCGTGGTGCTGATGGGCAGCGTGGAGGCGACGGACAGCGTGGGCAAGGTGCACAAGCCGGACAGGGTGGACGCGGAAACGCTGCGCCCGCTACCCCCACCGGTCCGAATCAGTGTCACGACATCACCGTGTACCCGGGGATCGGCCTGGCCGGTGGAGCATGCGGCGGCCTCGGTCTTCTCCTGGATATTCGTGAGGCCGCGCAGCCATACCGCATCGACATGACCGCCGACGCCAACATGTCGTTCTGGCACTCCGCGACCTTCAACAACGACGGCACGAAGGTCCTGTTTTCCGATGAATGGGGAGGCGGCTCTCAACCCCGCTGCCGCGTCACGGACAAACCGGAATGGGGCGCCAACGCGATCTTCACGATCGAGAATAAGAATCTGGTTTTTCACAGTTACTACAAGATACCTGCCGCGCAGACACCCCAGGAAAACTGTGTCTCTCACAACGGCTCGCTCATTCCGATACCTGGACGTGACGTCATGGTGCAAGGCTTCTATCAGGGCGGAGTCACGGTCTTTGATTGGACCGACCCAAAAAAACCGAAAGAGATTGCATTCTTCGATCGAGGACCGGTTGATGCAACGCGCCTCGTCGGCGCCGGATCGTGGTCGGCCTATTGGTACAACGGCGTCATCGTCAGTTCCGAGATCCAGCGTGGTCTGGATGTTTTCGAATTGATGCCGAACGGCCTCCTGACCCAGAACGAGATCGATGCCGCCAAAACCGTACGCTTCGCGTACTTCAACACGCAGGAACAGCAGAAGTTTGTCTGGCCTCCGAGTTTTCCGCTGGTGAAAGCCTACCTCGATCAGATCGAGCGCTCGAACGGGATTGCCACGGCACGAATTCAGACAACGCGGGACGCGCTCGATTCCGCCGAAAAGGCGAACGGCCAGCGGCGACGCACCGCTCTGACGCAGCTTGCTGCTCAGTTAAACGGAGAGATGCCGGCGAGTACGGATCAAGCCAGGCTGAAGCTGTTGATCTCCGCAGTAAACGATCTGGCCAAAGCGCGTTGAAGGGCGGTGACAGTCACCACGGGACTTCCTTTTCCCGGCTGGGCCAGCTCATTCCCCACGAGTAGAAGGCGATGAAGATTCCGACTTGAGGCAAAAGCCCGAACATGATGTACAGCACGGGCATGAACAGCGAAGACCAGGTCGCGATGATGTACACATGGATGAGATATTGGATCGGAGTCAGAACAATCAGGTGGGCCATCGCGAGAAGCGTCAGCAGCAACTTACGGCCGAAGCTCAGATCAAAAATGTAGAACGTAAAGCTCATGATCGCGGGTACGGCCGAGATGAACGCCATTGAGCTTCCGAACATGGTGGAAATGTAGCCAGGCAGGTTGTGCGGAAAGTAACCGGGGAAAAACACGAAATAAAATATCGCCGTCGCCTGAATGAAGCAGAACGCCCGTAACAGGTAACTCATCGGTGTCAGCGCTGCAGACAACCGAAAGGAAATAAAGAGGACCAGGGCCGTCAGAATGCCAACCGTTATGAGCGTAGCGGCATTTGGAACTGCCGCCGGGGTTCCGCCCGACATTCCAGGGAACAACGCGTCCCATTACAGCGCCGACTCCAGGATCAAAGAACGGCGCGACGAGCTGTTTGATCAGACCCCGGCCTGGAATGTAGTCGGCGTCGAACACGAGAACTATCTCGTCTTCGACCATGTCCATCGCATCGCTGAGAGCCGCGGCCTTTCCTCCTTTTTCGGACCGGCGATGAAACGGCTTCACGCGATCCGGATAGCGACGCGCAAAGTCATCGATGATCTCGCCCGTCCGGTCATTGGAACGGTCATTGATAGGCAGAATCAGAAGACGGTCCTGCGGATAGTTGACGTCGAGCAAAGCGGTCAGCAATTGTCCGATGACCAGTTCCTCGTTATGGGCGGGAATCAGAACGGTCACGCGGGGCCAGTCGGCCGTGTCGATATCGACGTAAGGGTGTCGCTGGAACCCGAAGAGACGGTTCAACGTGAACCAATAGTGCCTGATCGCGTACAGGCTGATCGCCAGAAGGACCAGGTAGCCGCTGTATCGAATGATGAACGCAAGGACCGCAACCATCGTGTTAATGGTTCAGCAAATACAAGACTGAATCGCGCATCAGGATTCGAAGTTGGGTACTCCGCCCGGCCCAGTTCTGACCGTCCGGACACGGCAGACTAGTCGGCAAATTGAATTCCTTGGAAACGAGGCATTCCGGAGCGAACGAAAAGTAAATGACAGGGACGCTGCCATCACGGACGTCGTGTCACCCTGAACCAAAAGCCAGTCCGGCCTTTCGGACTTCAGCACGGGCTCGATTCTTTCGAGCACCGCGGCCGCGACCTGGCTCGGGCTCTGGTCGCGCGTCATGACGTCCAGGTCGTAATCCGGCCGGATCTTGAAAACCTGCAACGCCTGCTCGGCCATTTCCCGGTGCTGAGAGGTCACGCAAATTTTGGACGATATGCAATCGGGATGCTGTGAAAGCGTCCGGATAACCGGGCTCATTTTGATGACTTCAGGGCGGGTGCCGACGGCGAGCAAGACTTTTAAGGTCTTTGTCACATGAACCTGCTCTGTATCAGTGTGACATTTCTCTTCTGAAAATACCGAACACATCAAAAAAAGGAGAGAGCATTGAAAGCCGGTTCACGAGCCACCGCCGGTACCGACGACGATGCCGTCTCCGTCGTCGTCATCGCCGTCTGGAAGGTCGGGAGTATCGACACCCGGTTGCTGCGGGACGCAGTCATCGATACGCATCAAGACTCGGCATATCCCGTCTGTGACAAATATCATCTGAAAGAGCTGCCCGCGCATTCGATCGAAACCAATGAACTCGTTCGTTCCGGGCGAAGGAACGGCCAGTTCCATCTGAGCCGCTTTCACGAGTGCCTTGCGCGCGATCGCCTCAGCTGTTCCTTCGCCGCTGTAACGGACAATCGGCTGGCGGTTCAGTTTGTTCAGGAGCGTACCGGATTCAAACATAGCTTCGACCTGGGCCTCGGCGTAGCGCTCGGCGACCTTGGGGGCCTCAATCGCGATATAAACCGTCAGCGCGATGAGAGCGATCACGGCCGCGGCGGCTCCAAATGGTCCGGCAGCAAGCGCAATCAGAACGGCGGCATTCAGACCGATGATGACTGTAACAACCGCGGTGGCGCCCAGGAGGAGAAGCGCCGAAATCACAGCGCTCACTACAAACCCTCCAGGTGCCATTGCAATCTGAATATCGACGCTATGTGCGGAGATACTCGCGTCACCGTAGGGCTTGGCGGTAATCGCCGCGTGTTCTCCAGGATCGTTTCGGCGGATGAGGTCGGACGCGTTCTGCTGTAACCTCCTGCCATCGAGAATATCCCGCGCCCTTTGCTCGCGGAGAAGCATCCCAGGCGTGAAGGGCCGTCCGTAACGCAGTGAGACGGTAAAGCTCTCGACGCGGAAAACGAGATCCAGACCGCTCTCAAGCCGCATGTCATCGGATGAGAATGTGATGAGCTGTCGCGATTCGATCGTTCCCTGCTCTGTCTCTCCTCCCTTAAAAAGGACTTCCATGGCCCGGTTGCGACTAACGATGCTAATGTTCGACGGATCTTCGCCGATGGCGCTAACGCCGAATCGCATGTCGTATTGCAGGAGCGAGCAATCGAGGTCTCCGATGCGATACATCTCGCCATCGGCAATACCGTCATAGACGGGCAACAACAAATCGTACACAGACGCAACGACGCTAAGATTGACAGATGCGCCCGGCGGCCTGCCATCTGCGCCCGTCGGAAAAAAGACAGAGAGCCGATAGTTCCCCTCGCGAGGCGGCCGGAGCGTCACGGGATTGCCGGGAATGACCAAAGGCTGAACTGGAGATTGCGGAATATCGCCAGGTAGCAGAGGACCGTCAGGGACGGTTCCCGCGACGTCCAAAAGCAACACGGTCCAGGATGCTTGCGGATTCTGTCCACCAACTATGGCGGTAACGGTGTAGTCGAGGCCGGCGATCAAAACTCCTGGAATTATCGTGACGGTCGCCGTTTCTCCGTTGGTGATCGTTAACTGGAGGTTCTGTGGCGGCCCAAGGTCCGCGCGAAACGTATCGATATCCTTGAACTGCGTCTTTGACATTCCATCGCTGGGTACGATGGGCAATCCGTCGGATGTGTTTCCCGAGCCTGAAACAATGCTGGCGGTGTCGAGCAGGAACTCGATCGGTACTTCCATCGCGGACCCCAACGCCCGACGTTGCGTGATTAGGCCCACGGCATATCCCGGAAGTTCCGCATCCGTCCAATCGTCAGCGGTCAGCTCGACCCATATGTCGCACGGAATCGGTGGACCGGTGACCTGTTCGGGTGCGAGCTCTTTTTCGTTTTCGATCGGTGGCGGCTCCGGGAGCGGGGTGATGTCGGGCGCGTAGATCACGCGTAAACCACCGTCGCCCAAATCGGTGTAGGCAAAGAAACCGACAGGCTCGCGCGTGAGATCTGCGACAAGGTGTCCGCCCATCGTGTTGTCATCGTTGACGCGGGCGACGCTCACGCGAGGGGCCGCAGATATTGGCCGCGGCCGGATCGGCCGGAACTGATCATTTTCCGCATCGGCACTCGGTTCCGGCGCGTCAGGATCCTCGATCTGTGCGTGACCGATATCCCAGACTTCGAACGAGCGCTCGTCGACAATAATCGCGCCCTGCTGCAGGCGAGCACGAAGACGCGTTCGATATAGCGCGAGATGGTCCCGGTGATGCAGAAGGTCGAGTGTGAGGTTCCGGTCCTCGAGTCCGACACTCAGCGCGTAAACCGGAAAATTCCGGAATGGCGCCGCATGAGTCAGGAGACCGCCTTCATCACCAAACAACAGTGTGGCTTCGCTGATACGAACATGCGAGTGTGGAATGCACGTACTGTCGCTGGCCATCAAAGTTCCTCGAAAAGTCGCTGCACCTCTTCGCAACACGGCAATCTTGTGCATTGCTCCCTGTTGCCAGGAGACGGCGGGGCGTGCGGGTGGAAGCGGTATAACCGGAGTCTCGAGCGTGATGAGCAGCCGGCTGGGACGATCGAAAGTGACGAGCAGCGGCTCAGTCCGGTGCAACTGCGGATGCTGGCCGCCCGGCAGCGTTATTTCGGTCGTCGTGAGTGTCGCCAAATCCACGGTCGCCACTCGCAAGGGTTCATAGAACGGGTCCGCATCTTCGCCACTCGACACTTCCCTCCCACCGATCGTCATGAGAAAAGGAATGCGAAAAGCTTCGGGAGTTCGACGATAGACAACAACCAGGCGGTCACCGTCCAGCCGGGCGTCCAGGTCGAATCCGCCGGTTCCGACAATGGCTCTCTGCTCGTCGACGGTCCCGGTATTCAGATCGACGGTGCGCCTCAGAATCGTGAGGCTCCAATCTTCGTTCCGAGGACGACTCTGGTATAGGACGATGAGGGATCCCCGCCCGTCGCACGTCGCCCAAAGCGAGCGGCCGATTTGCAGGTCCTCACTGTTGATGGCGATGTTGCCCGGTTCCAGGCGCTCCAGTCGTATGTCCCCATTCAGGGGCGCTCGATATCGTTCGTGAATGAGCGCCGTAATCAACTCGTTGCCGTCTCGCGTGCCTCGTTTGTAGACGACATGCACCGTGTCGCGCGAACAAGCAACGGCGACCCGGTCCGACCAGTTCCACGCGGTCGGTGCATCCGGCGTCGTTTCTTCCACCGTCAATGGCACGTGTACGCTTTCGAAGGCATCCCAACGTTCGGCGCGGGCGTTCCAATAGTACAGTGTGATGCGTTCGAACTCCGTGATTGCCAGGATAGGCACTTCTCCCCACGGAGCCTGGAAACGGGCCAAATCGATCCCAAGGATTGTTTGGTAGCGCACCGGTTCGCCCGTGGAACTGGTCCTTGCCACATGTTTGAATGGACGCATCGATTTCTCTCGTTCCGCGGGGAATCCGAGCTTGTTGGGAATCGCCGCAACAGGTCATACACCCTCGCGCCGAATCTTTCCAGCAATTCGCTGTGGTCACAATCGAAGATCGGAAGGTCAATTTAAAATTTGCGCGCGAACAAATTCCGGGACGGTGCACTAAATTCCCTAATTGCGTCCGGTGTTAGCCGAATACCGTGACTCTCTTGGCGCAATTAGGGAATTTAGTGCACCGTCCCGGAATTGCTTCGCAATTTGTTCGCGCGCAAATTTCAAATTTACCCGCGGCTTAAAAGGGCGTTGAGGTCACCGTCAGTGTCTTTGAAACCGGGACGAAATCATCCGTGTGATCGTTAATGTTTTGATGCGCTCGAACGCCGGTGACTGTCCAGGCTCCAGCTTCTGTACCGTTCGGTACGCTATGCGACGCTGCAGTTCCCTGCTGCCAATTCAGTGCTACTTCATCTGTGCTGCTGCCTGGCCGTCGGAAGCGAAGGTCGAAGTATGTCTGGTTCGTTAGATTTATTCCGGAGAGCGTCGCGGTCCATGGACTTTGAACGCCGACGCTGAACGGATCAAATCGGATGTCGGTGACAAGCGGCAGACCAGTCGTGTCCCTTACTCTTCGAACGCGATTGTTTAGTGTATCGGCAATGTAGATGCGGCCGGCCGCATCCACGGCTACGCCAAGCGGCCGGTTGATCTGGGCGGACGCGGCCGGACCGCCATCCCCGCTGAAACCAGAGATGCCGCTGCCGGCGACGATGCTGATCACGCCGCCAGGCGTGATCAGGGTGACGGAGTCTTTATCCCAGGACAAGCCGATGACATAGTTCCCCTCCGCATCTACCGCAATGTCCGGCGGGCCGAAGCCTTCTTCGTCGGGCTATGATGTGTCCTCTAGCAATATAACGTATGGCGATAGAGATACCTCTTCCCGCGTCGCGTTGTAAACCACGGAGACACGGAGACACAGAGAGGACGGGGGTACAAGGGATCTAACCCCTTGTACCCCCGTCCTCTCTGTCTCTGTGGTTCTTAGAACTCCAGCCGGAGTTGTAACTGGAAGCTCCGGGGAAGAGCCCCGGAACCGTTGCCTCCCTTGGTCGGAATCTGCCCGAAGATCAGTCCTGCCGAGTTGATGGACTGGCCGGTTTGGGGCTGCGGATCGGCAAGGTCCGCGTGGTTCATCACGTTTTGCGCATCAAGCCGGAACTGGAGCGTCTTCGATTCGGTGAGCCTGAAGCGCTTGCTCAGATTCGCATCGAATTTCCACTTGCCCGGGGCTTCCAGCGAAAACGGCATGTTGCCGCGGTTGCCTGGAAGAGGATTCGCCAGCACGATGGGTGCTGAGCCGTCGGCCTGCTTCATGGTCACGGCCTGCAGCGTACAGCTTCCGTTGGCAAAGAGATTGAATCCCATCGAGTCGGCACGGTTCGTGATCTGGCATTGAGGATCTTGAACGAAGCCGAACTTGTCGCCGTAGTAGAGGCCGGAATTATTGCCCGGACCGTTCCATACGGCCTTGCCTTTCATCTCCTGGTCGAACAACGGCGAAACGATATTCGCGCGGTTCTGTGCACTGTCGAGGTTTTGATTACCGGTCGCGTACAGCATGTGCGCCCCGACAATCGTTCTCGGATTACCGCTGGAGACGTTGAAGATGATACCCGTCTGCCAGTTCTCCACGAGACGCGCCAGCCAACCCGAACTGCCCGCCATAAGCCGCTTTCCAGGACCGACGGGCAACTCAAACGTGCCGTTGGTACGAAGGTCATGCCGGACCGCTTGATATGGCGGAGCGTAATCGGCATTCCGGTTGAGCGGATCGGTCCAGTTCGCGGGAACAAGGCCCAGCGTCTTGGCAAAAATGTAAGTGGTTTGGAAGTTGATGGCCCGCGCCAGCCTGATCGTGGATTGCACTTGCATCGAGTGGAAGTTGGATTTGCCGAAGTTGCTGAGGTAATTGGCCGCGCCGAGTTGCGGGTTGGCGACGATGTAGTTTTCAGGGAAACAGCGCGTCGCGATGTTGGCGGCCGAGGAGCCGGCGCCGGGATCAAACAGACCGCCTGCAATACGGTCGCAGCCGTTGCGCAACACTCTGCCGCTCACGCCGGTCACGCCCACAGGCAGGTTTTGCAAGCCCACAACACCCGTGCTGAGCGTGTTCAATGTGTTGGCGATGTTCTGGTAATTGCCAAGAGCGATATCGCCCGTGAACGTGGCGCTTCTCCGCATGTGCGCCGAACCGCGCTGGACAACGCCATTGACCGTCGTTCCGATCGTGCCGTATCCGGCAACTCCGTTGTTGAAATTCAGTCCCGCCAGCATCTGGTCGAACAGCGGCGCATCTTCTCCGCGGCGCGTCATCTCGAGTGCGTCGAAGAGTTCCTTGTTGTAGTAAACGTTGGCCAGGTTGATGTTCATCCCGTTGCCATCCGCCCTTCTCCTGCCGAGCGCTCCTTCGTATCGGACGTCGATCACCAGGTCCTTTGAAACGGTTCGGGTCAGCGACATCGTCATGTTCTGGGTGTAAGGCGTCTTGAAGTTCGGGTCGTAGGCCGTGATCGCCGTTGCGCGATTGTAAATAGGTATCTGCCCTCCGGGTACCGCAGGGGCCGTGGGTTTCACCGGCACGATAGTTGGCAGGTCGCCGAGTTGCAGCGCCCGATTTGTCGTGAGAGACGGGAAATCAGATGTGACCAACCCGGCGGTGCTGCTGGCCCCCGCGACGTTACCGATGACATTTTCCAGCGTGGCTGCGCCGCGCGACGCGACGCCGTAGGTCATGCTGAATCCACCGCGCAGCGTCGTCTTTCCTTGTCCAAGCCAGGGAAGTTGCCACGCAAATCCAACAGCCGGTCCCAGGTTTCCCCAATCCTTCCGGACGACGCTCTTACTCGGGTTGTCTGAACCCGGTCCGACATATTCAAGTTGGGTCATTTTTGCTGGATCGCAGTTCGGCGCAGGAAGCAGAGGATTCTGAGACCGAGCCGAGTTTGAGCACACCAGCGCGCTCGCCGCGCTCACGTTAGGTCCATAGCCGCTCAGGTAAATGTTGCCCGGCGACAACCAGGTATCGAACAGTTCGCCGGTGTCGCGGCGGCTCACGCCAAACAATCCGGCTCCCTGGTCCTTGACGGCGGCGGTGTATCCTCCCTTCAGGTAAGGCGCCCCATAGATCTCGTAGCGAACGCCAAGATTGAACGTGAGGCTCGGCTTCACTTTCCAGTCGTCCTTGAAGAACACGGCCCACTCGTTCGCGACTTGTTCGCGAATTCTTTTCTGAGTTGTCGTGTAGTCCTGCCAGACGCCTTTCTTCGCGTCCTCCTGGTTTCCAACCCAATAGAAGGTACTGGCCGTGTTGACGGACCCTGCCAGCAAATACAGCATGTTTGCGGCGTTCGTGCGGGTGTTCGCCAACTGACTCGGCAATCCAGCCAGGGCATTCGCCAACGCGGACGGGTTTCCGCCCGCGCCGCCGGACGCGGTGGGAACGACAGCGCCGCTGTAACCGGTCGATCGGGTGAAGCGAAGGTCGCCGCCCATGCGGAACGAGTGCTTGCCCCTGGTATAACTCAGGGTGTCCGCGTAGTTGAAGAGGGGGGAACTGCTGCCGCTGAAAGTGGAGTTGGTATTAATGATGTTATTGCCGAACCCGAAATTGCCTGCGCCTGCGCTGAACGCCACGGGATAGACGGCGCCAGTGGATGCGTTCTTGCCACCCTGCAGCAGGTAGGCCTCGGCCTCTTTGCTTATGCTCGGATCGGCGCTCAACCATGGAGGATTGACTTCGTTGTACTGATAGCTGATGCCGAAACGCGCTTCATTGACCAAAGACGCAGACAACGTCGACGTGAAGTTCGTCGTCAACACCTGTGGCCGCCGCAACGAAGTGCCAAAGAAACCGCCGGGCCAGCTGGCAAGGTTGTCCTGGTTATAGTCCCTTTGAATCGTCCAGCCGATGCCGACCCGGTGCTGCTGATTGAAGTTGTGATCGATCCTGAGATTGAGCTGCTTCCTGCCAATCGACTCCGGGCTGGTTCCGCCCTGGCCGCCGGCGCCGCTGATTCCGTCAGCGCTGCGCGTCCAGCGGAAGGACGCGATGTTCAATCCATCGACTGTAGCTAACCCCGTATAAAAGTAATTCGCTTTCGGCATGGTGGCGATAAGCCTTTGGGTATAGCCGGTCTGGTCCGCCCTCTGCCGCAACGGATCCCAGGAAGAGCCAGTCATCGCGACGCCGCCGGGGCAATCTGTCTGAGTGAAAGGACTGCCATCCAGTTTTACGTTTCCGAACACGCTGAAGCACCGGAGGCTTCCGGTGTAGGGGCTGCCGTCCGGGTTTCTTGGAGGCGCGACGGGATTGCCGAGCAGATCGACGACCGGATAGGTCGCACTGGCCGCAACCATCGGGAAGGGTGCGGGCACAAACTGCGCGTCGGCGCTGTTGTAACCATCAAAGTAGCGGAAGATGCCTTGTCTCGCAGTGTCCGTCAGCACAGAGGTTGTAACGATCGAGCGGGTGCGGCTGATGTTCTGATCCCACAGGGCGAAGAAAAATGTCTTCGCCTTAACGATCGGACCGCCGGCGCTCACGGTGTACTGGTTCGTGTTTCTCCAATCGATCGGCGTGGGACTCCAGTTGCCGGTAAGGCCATCCCGAGTCCGGTTGTTGACCCAGCTATTGGCGGACATCGCGGTATTTCGGATGTTCCAGACAGCGGCTCCCCTGAATTGGTTCGTCCCCGACCGTGTGAGGACCTGGACCTGCCCGTTGCCGCGTCCAAACTCTGCATCGACGGGCGACAGAATGACGCGCACTTCGCCGATCAGATCCGGATTCATCGTCGTCGTCCCGGAGAGGACGTTGTTTCGCGTATCGGTGACGCTGAGGCCGTCTCGGGTCGTGTTGATCGTGTTTGTGGGAAGTCCGGTGAATGCGCTGAACTGATCGCCGAAGGGATCCACTCGCATCCCCGGCATGATGCGAACCAGGTCGAGCACATCCTGCCGCACCATCGGAAGATCCATGACGCGCTGCTCCGACAGCACTTCGCCGATCGACGACGACGTTGTCGTCAACAGCGACTGCGCGTCAACCGAGACTTCAACCGACTGGGCAACGCCACCCACCTTGAGCGCGAAATTGAATCGAAGCCGCTCAGCCGTTCCGAGCGTGACGTTGTCGTATGCCCCCGTCTGAAAACCGGGAAGCTCGGCGGTGAGTTTGTAGGTTCCGGGTTGAAGACTGGCGAATGTATACGCGCCGCTTTCATTGCTGACGACCGTGGTCATCACACCTGTCTGTGGATTGGTCGCGGTGACCGTAACACCGGGTATCAATGCGCCGGAATCGTCGGCGACCGTTCCGCTAATCGATCCGCTTTGCGCGAATGCGTTGGTACCGGCGAACAGAAAACAAAACAGCAGTGCTGTTAGAAGAATCCTTTTCATGTGCCTCCCATCCCGCTCTTTGGTGAATTTTTGAAGGCAGCATGTCAATTTTGGGCAATGTTGTCGAGGGTAAAGGGGGAAGCAATTCGGGGACGGTCGCCTGAATTCCCTAAATTTGAACTGCAGTTAGGGCATTTAGGCGACCGTCCCCCGAATTTGTTCCGGCTAAAACTGATACCGCAGCGCGAATTGAATCAGCCTCGGATTCACCGAGGTGCCCGTGATCAGCCCGAAATTGGGCGAACTGGAGTACAGCGTCTGATTACCCACAACCGTCGACGGGATCGCGAACTGAGGATGGTTGAACAAATTGAAGAACTCGCTTCGGAACTGGACGGTTTGACTCTCACCGATCCTGGTGGTCTTGGTGATTGAGAAGTCGGTGTTGAATTGTCCGGGACCGAGAACGATGCCGATGCCGGTATTTCCGAAGTCTGTGCCATTACCGATCGCCGGAGGAGCGCAAAACACCGTACCGCTGCGGTCGAAGTACCGTTTGGCGGTCGAGTCGCTCGCACTGCCGATGCGCTCCTTAACGCTGCCGGTAGTAAGAATTTGATCGTAGGTTGCGCCCGGACAAAGGTTGGCGCGGCTCGCTCCCTTTTCTGCGCTGTTACTGGGCGCGCCACCGAGATAAATCGTCCCGGCGCGGGCATCGAACAACGTCAGTGGATTTCCGCTTTGGAGCAAGGTCATTCCTGAAACGGCCCACCCTTGAACGATCGCCCCAAGCGCTCCCGTGCCCTTGAAGGGCAGTTCATACTGATAGCCGATGTTGAACCGGTGCGGCCGGCTGTAAGGTGTCGGTCCGTACTGTTGCTGCAGGTCATTCGGGTTGTTCATGTTCGCCGCATTAAAGCCGACCGTAGACATGTTCTTGCTGAACGTGTACGAACCCTGAAATCCGAATCCGCTCGAGAACTGCCTGCGAACGCTCGTCTGGAGGCTGTTGTAGTTGTAGACACCATCGAATCCGTTCTGCTGCAAACCAATCGGAGTGAAACCCAGATACGGCACACGCGCGCTGGCGTTCTGAACCGTGTTGGTGGTGATTCCATTGATTGGAGCCGACGGGCTCGCCAGTCTGGCGAGATTCACATTGTGGCTATAGTCTCCGATGTTGATCCCGCTGGATCCGACATAGGCGGCTTCCAGAATGTAGGATCGGATGAATTCGTACTGCAGGCCCAGGTTGTACTGACGCACCAGCGGTGTCTGGATGTGGTCGTAATAAGGAGAATCGAAGTTCGATCCGGTGAGGCGGTTGAAATCGTACCAACGGGGCAGTATTGCCAGAGGCCGGTCCTGGAACGGGCTTTGCAAACTCGCCACGTCGTGCTGGACGGTCAGCGTGTCGGCGTAAGGTCTTCCTTCCTGAACGGCGTGAACCATCCGGTTGATGCCGAGGCGGTCGTAAAAGATTCCCGCGCCGCCGCGAACCACGAGGCGGCCGTCGCCCCGGGGCTGCCAGGCGAAACCGATCCGGGGAGCGAAATTGCTCAGCGGTATCCGGTTTTGGGACGCGAACTTTCCATCGAACTGCCGGACTCCCGCAGGAATCGGGCCGTGGCCGCCTTCCGAGATCGGACGGGTGTCGTAGTTATTCGGCACGACATAGCCTGCAAATGCTCTCGGGTCCGAGAAATTCGACGCACTTGGAGGTATCGGAACCGAAGCGAGGTCGCTGGCCCAGAAATTAGTGAGGTTCCCGTACTTATCTGCAAGCTGGCCGAAGCGCTCCCAACGGACACCGATGTTGAGCGTCAACCGGTTGTTTACGGTCCAGTCATCCTGGAAAAATACGCTTTGATTGCGTAACGCGTAGTTGTGGACAATCCCGCTCGCGGTGCTGCGCACGCAGAACAAACACAGGTTAAACGCGCTCGAGGGCGAACCGCTGGTGTTGCCGGGATTAGCCGGGCTGCAGCTGGTGTCGGCCGGCGGACAACCGGCACGGCCGATCAGGAAATCGGCGAACGAGTTAATCTGCAGGTTTCCTCGTCCCAACCCGCCGAACGTGAGAGGCCAGCGAACGAATTCGAACTCGAAACCGGCGCGCAGGTTGTGCGATGACCTGGTCCACGAAAGCTGATCCGAAATCTGGATTTGAGTTGTAGGCGCGTCCGAAGGATTCAATCCTCCGCCAATATTAAATGCGCCCAGGATGCTCATGACCGGGGGCTGCGTATAACTGCCGCCCGTGGTCCCGTTACAGCAACCGGCATCGATCAATGGCTTTATACCAACCTGCTGCGGAGTATAGGGCACGGTCTCGGACCCTCTTTGGATGATGCGCTGGAAGGACACGCGAGCCTGGTTCACCACCGAGGGACTCAGAATGGACGTAAGGCGCAGCATCGCAGATTGATTGCTGCGCTTATCTGTCTGGACGCGGCCCGGCAACTGACCGTTCAATTGAAACTCGTACGGGTTTTTCGCCGTCATGAATCGCGCCTGCAGACTGTGATTGTTGCTCATGATCCAATCGCCGTTTACGATGTACTGGTCCTCGCGATATTTCGCTGGGACGCTGAAGAGTACCTGCCTGGTCCCGCTGGTCCCTGAACCCGGAATGTAATAGTTGCCGTTGGGCAGTTTTAAGCGCATAAGCGCGACCGCCACGGGGTTGATATTGGAACCGTCGCACGCAACGGAGATGGAACCGGTCCTCGTGGGATATGCACAGGTCGCCGCACCGAGCCTCGATGCAAAATCGGCAGCCTCGCGGTTTTCCGGAATCGGATACAGCGTTGCAGACGTCGTCCCCTGGGCGGCCACACCGTTGAGCTGTCGCGTCCCCTGGTAGCTCCCAAACAAGAAGAGTTTGTCTTTCACGACCGGGCCGCCGAGCGATCCTCCAAACTGGTTCTGCCTCAATATCTGCTTTTTAGGTGCGGTTGAAAGTCGATTCCGGTTGTAGAAGAAGTCATTGGCATTGAGCTTTTCATTGCGAAAGTACTCGAACAGTGTCCCGTGAAAATTGTTGGTGCCGCTCTTGGTCACAACATTCACGTTTGCCCCGGGGTTTCGCCCGTAGGCCGCGTCGTAAGTGGACGTTTGAATCTTGAATTCCTGAATCGAATCGGGGTTGGGAATTGCAATACCGGTGTACAGTCCGGCGTCATTCGCTTCGTTGTTGCCGGCGGCGTTGTTGATCGAAACGCCGTCCATCTGGAAGTTGTTCTTCTCCGGATTGGCGCCGTTCACGCTCATGTTTTCCGTGCCTTTTCCAAACGCAGTTCCGTTGTTGGCAGCAACGGCGACGCCGGTGGCCATTCCCAAAACCTGGGTGAAGTTCCGGGATACGAGCGGCATTTGACTGATCACGCTCCCCGTCACTGTCGTCCCTAACGTCGACGTGGCAGTCTGAATCGCTTCAACTGCGGCTTCCACCGTTATCTGGTCGCCCGGCGCGCCGACTTCCAACGTGCGGTTGAGGACCGAGGTCTCGGTAACCAACAGGATGACCTCAGTCACTTCCGCGGTCTTGAAGCCCGGCAACATGAATCGCACACGATATGGACCCGGATCGAGCAGCGGAAGGCGATACACGCCGTCCTCGGCCGTGATCCCGTTCCGGCTTTGGTTGGTCGCGGCGGACGTTGCAGTCACCATGACTCCGGGCAGTACTGCCCCCGTAGGATCGGTCACCCGACCGGTCACGGCTGACGTGCTGCCCGTTTGAGCCAAAGCCGGCGTCGATATCGACGTGACTACAAGAGCAAAGACGATGACCTGAAACAGAACATTTTTGTTCGAGTACACACCAACCCCCTTTTGTCGGTCGTTTGAATGGCTGGGCACTGTATAGTCCGCGCCCTTTCAGGACGCAATCAAAAAGATGTCGCAACCTTGTGACGTCGCCTTAGATCTACCCGGAAAAGTTTTGACTGCGATTGGCTGAGGGCTGTATTGTCGCACTAACTTTTCAGAGTCAAAACGAACGACAAACGTGTGTACACGCATTTCGTGGGGGAGGAATTCATGAGGCGTATCGTGAAGCATTCGCTCAGTGTCGCGGCCATTCTCGCGTTCGCCTGCGCCATGGTGTGGGCGCAGAGCGCACAGATCAGCGGCAGCGTAACGGATCCGAGCGGCGCCCGGTTGCCGGGCGTCGAAGTAACGGCGACGCAGACGGCCACCGGACTGTCGCGCAGCGCGATCAGTAATGAGTCCGGCTTGTTCGTACTGCCAAGCCTGGCGACGGGTCCGTACAAAGTTGAAGTCACGCTGCCGGGTTTCCGCACATTTGTTCAGACGGGCATTGTGCTCGAAGTCAATGCGCAACCCGTCCTCAACGTGACGCTCGAAGTCGGCCAGGTCACGGAAACGATTGAAGTCCAGGCCAATGCAGCCCTGGTCGAAACCCAAACGACCGGCGTCGGCCAGGTCATGGAGACGAAACAGATTCTGGAATTGCCCTTGAACGGCCGCAACGTCACCGACTTGATCACGCTCTCAGGCGCGGCAACGACGCCGAACGACGGGTCTTCGTCGCGCAGCATTTCGGGCCAGCAAAACATTCGCGTGGCAGGCGGCTTGTCCGGCAGCGTGCATTATTCGCTCGACGGCGCCTTGCACACGAATCCATATGACAACCTGAGTCTGCCGCTGCCTTTCCCGGATGCTCTTCAGGAGTTCAAGGTGGAAACCAGCGCCCTGTCTGCCGCTCAAGGTGGAGCTTCGGGCGCTCAGGCGAGCGCCGTTACGAAATCCGGAACCAATCAAATCCACGGCGACTTGTTCGAATTCGTGCGGAACGACCTGTTCAATGCCACGCCTTATTTCGCTGCGTTGGACTCCAAGGGAAACAAGAAACCCAGCACGCTCAAGCGGCATCAGTTCGGTGGAACTCTCGGTGGACCCGTCCTCAAGAACAAGCTGTTTTTCTTCGGCGGGTTTCAAGGCACTACGCTTCGCGCGGACCCCGCGGACAACCAGGCGTTCGTACCCACACAACAAATGCTGAATGGTGATTTCACAACCGTTACGTCGCAGGCTTGCGGGCGGACTTTGGCATTGAGCGCCGCCGATCGTGTTGACGGAACTGCGACAGGATTTGGCATTCCCGGCCCCAACCGGATAGATCCGGCCCTGTTCAACCCGGTCGCGCTGAATCTTGTTAAGCGACTGCCAAAAGCGCAAAACGACTGCGGGCTTGTGATCTACGGCAGTCCGACCCATCAAAATGAGACACAGACACTGGGCAAAGCCGACTGGCAGCTCAATGAAAAGCATGCGGTCATGGGTCGCGTGATGTTTACGACTTTCGACAAGCCGAGTCCCTTTGACAGCTTCTCACCGGACAACGTCTTGACGGTCAGCACCGGCGGCCGCAAGGAGTTCACATCGTCGTATGCGATCGGTGACACCTGGCTGATCAGTCCGCGCACGGTCGCGTCAACCCGGTTAGCAGCCAGTTACACGGACATTCATCGCATCGGCGCCGAGATGTTCAACATGACGGAGCTGGGTGTGAAGAATCTGTACACCGGCTATCAACCGAAATATTCCACCACGAACATCACGAATGGTTTCAATCTCGGCGGTGGCACCGAAAACGATTCCAGATTGAAAACATTTTCGACGTCCCTCAACACGGACGTGAGCCTCACCAGAGGAACCCATCAGATCGGCGTCGGCGGTTCACTGACGTTCTGGGACTCCAACAGCCTCGGTAACGTGTTCTCGATCGGCGTGTTCACGTTCAGCGGCAACCATACGGGATTTGGACCCGCCGATTTTCTATTGGGCCGGATGACGACCTTCCGCCAGGCCACACCGAATTTCAATCGTGCCAAAAAGTATTCACCAGCTCTCTACGTGAACGATTCGTGGAAAGTCACACGACGGCTATCGCTCAACTATGGAGTGCGCTGGGAACCCGATGTTCCGGAAATCCTCAAAGTGGGCTCGGTTCAGGACTTCAGCGAACAGCGTCGCGCCGCCGGCACCCAGAGCACGGTGTTCAAGAACGCACCGCTCGGCTTCTACTATCCCGGCGATCCGGGCCATCCGGGCAAACGAGGGCGCGAGAAGAACTGGTGGACATTCGCTCCGCGGTTCGGATTTGCCTGGGATGTTATGGGCGATGGAAAAACATCGTTGCGAGGTTCGGCCGGACTCGCGTACGACTACCTGAACATCCAGGCTCACCTGTGGACATCGATTTCGCCGCCGTTCAACTATGACGTCACCGTTCAAAACCCGCGATACGACGATCCATGGGCAGCCTTCCCCGGTGGAAATCCATTCCCATACACGTTTGGTCCGGATGCGAAGTTTGCTCCGTACCTGGGATTCACGGCGATGCCATATGACCTCGATCCCTCGCAGACTCAGAGCTGGAATCTCTCTCTTCAGCGACAGATCGGACAGAACCTGATCGTTTCAGCCAGCTATCTCGGCAATCACGTGGTTCACATGCTCATGACCGCGCCGCGGAATCCCGGAATTTACTTCCCCGGAAACTCGGACGCGAGCGGGAATTGTTTTGCGCAGGGCTACACGTTCAACGCAGGAGCCGCCAATGCGCTCTGTTCGACGACAACCAACACCGATCGGCGCCGGGTCCTTTCGTTGATCGATCCCGTGCGAACCGGACAATATGTCGGCGCTCTCGCCGAATACCAGAGTGTCGGAAAATTGGGTTATCACGGCATGTTGCTGGACGTGAGAAAGCGCACTTCCCGCGGTCTTACATTCAGCGCGAACTATACCTGGTCGCACTGCATTTCCTCGGACCAGGACACGCTGAACGGCAACCTCTACGATTCGTTGAACACTTACATTTATGTCAACGATCGGAATCGCGGCATGTCGAATTGCACTTCCGACCGGCGCCAGATCCTGAATCTCACCAGCGTTGCGCAGATGCCGCGGTTCAACAACAACACCCTGCGATGGATTGCGTCGGGTTGGCAATTGGCCCCGATCTACCGTATCCAGTCCGGCGCTCCACTCTCCGTCATAGCCGGACCTGGCGTCGACTCCGCCCGCAACGGAACGGCAGCGGCCTCACAGCCGGCCGACCAGATACTTCCGAACGCATATGGCGACACGTCAGGACGACCCAATACCTATTGGATCAACCGCGATGCGTTCGCGACGCCCGCAGTCGGAAGGTTGGGAAATATGAGACCGAGGACAATCGTAGGACCAAAGCTGTGGTCGTTTGATCTGGCCCTGCTGCGCACTTTCCAACTCAAGGAAAGCCAGAGCCTCCAGTTTCGCGCGGAGGCGTACAACGTCACCAACAGCTTCCGGCCGTTGCCTCCGAGCTCCGCGCAGAACAACCAGTTCTTCGGCCTGATCCGGCAAGCCAGGGATTCGCGGATCATGCAGTTCGCGTTGAAGTACGTGTTTTAGGGTTCTCCCTCTCCCTCCGGGAGAGGGAAGCCGCGCAGCGAAGCGCGAGCCCGATAGGGCGAAGCATCAAGCGAAGCGCGGCAGGGTGAGGGCGGGCACGCGCCAACGTTGATGCTGGCCTGCCCTCACCCTGGCGCTGCGCGCCGTCCCTCTCCCGGAGGGAGAGGGTGGAGACTTCCTATAGTGAACATCCTCGGTTTACTTGTTGTCCTTCTCGTACAGAGCGTGGCGCCGCTGGCTCCACGTTCCCAGCTCAATCGGTACTGCGTCTCTTGCCATAACCAACGTTTGAATACCGCGGGCCTCGCTCTCGATAAACTCGACCCTTCCCATGTCGAGCAGAACCCGGAGGCCTGGGAAAAAGTCGTGCGCAAACTTCGAGCGGGGATGATGCCTCCCCAGGGACAGCCACGGCCCGATGCCGCAAGCTACGAAGCGCTCACGGTGGCGCTTGAAAACGGTCTGGACCGTGCCGCTGCGGCAAAACCGAAACTGCCGCCGCCGGGCATCCACCGATTGAATCGCACCGAATACGCCAACGCGATCCGGGAACTGCTCGACCTCGACATCGATCCAGCGGCATATCTTCCCGCCGACGATTCCAGCTATGGCTTCGACAACGTCGTCAGTGGACTGCAAATCTCGCCTGCCCTCGTCGAAGGCTATGTCAATGCCGCGTCCAAACTGAGCCGCCTGGCGCTCGGCCATGAAACGGCGCCCAGCCGAAAGACCTACTACGCCCGCGAAGACTATTCCCAGGAAGATCAGGTGGAAGGTCTGGCCTTCGGAACGCGAGGCGGACTGCTTGCCCGCCATTACTTCCCTGCCGACGGCGAGTACATCATTTCCTGGGTCCCCGTGCGGAATACGGTCGGTACGTTGTACGGCGGCGATGCCGCCAATGAACAGGTCGAGCTCACATTGGACGGCGCCCGGCTCAAGCTCTATCAGATTGGAAAAGACATACCGCTGACAGCCAATGTTCAAGCGGACAAGAACGAAGTCCGTGTTTCGGTCAAGGCTGGAACACATGCCGTGGGGCTGGCCTTCATCGCGAACACATACATTCCGCATCTTTTTCTGAACCGGTCCTACCGGCGCAGCATCCTCGACGACAATCCGGTCGAAGGGATCATGCAGTCGCCGCAGATCAGTCAAATGACGATCCAGGGGCCGGTCCAGGCTTGGCCCGCGATCAGCGTAGCGAATGCAAGCCGCAAAAGGATCATGGTCTGCAACCCGGCATCAACTGCCCAGGAATTGACATGTGCCCGCACGATCCTGTCAAACCTGGCTCGCAAGGCATATCGACGGCCACTGAAGAACGCCGATATCGAGACGGTAATGAGTTTTTACCGGAACGGCAGTCAGAGCGGCGGATTCGAACAAGGCATCGAATCGGCGCTGCAGTTCGTGCTGGCGCATCCCGAATTCGTCTTCCGCACCGAGAGCGCTCCGGCCAATGTGAAGCCCGGCGAAGCGTATCGCATCAGCGACCTCGAACTCGCGGCGCGGCTGTCGTTCTTCATCTGGAGCAACATTCCCGATGACGAACTGATCCAGCTTGCCGGCCAGGGCAGACTCAAGGATCCCAAAGTCCTTGAGCAGCAGGTCCGGCGCATGCTTGCCGATCCGCGCTCGAAGGAACTGGTGAAAAATTTCGCCGGACAATGGCTCGGACTGCGCACACTGCAGAACCAGACGCCGGAAGGAACAATCTATCCCGACTTTGACGACAACCTTCGACAGGCCATGCGCACCGAAACCGAGATGTTCTTCGAGAGCATTCTGCGCGAAGACCGCAGTCTCAGCGATCTCCTCACCGCGGGCTACACGTTCGTCAACGAACGGCTCGCCGCTCATTATGGAATCGCCAATGTTTATGGGCCACAGTTCCGGCGTGTGACTCTGGAAGGTGACTTTGACGCCCGGCGCGGGCTGCTCGGCAAGGGCAGCACCCAACTGGTGACTTCGAATTCGGACCGGACGTCGCCGGTGCTGCGCGGCAAATGGGTTCTCGAAAACATTCTGGGCACCCATCCACCGGAGCCGCCGCCGAATGTTCCGGCGTTGAAACCGAATCCGGCCACGGAACCTCAAACGATGAGACAGCGGATGGAAGAACATCGATCCAATCCGGCCTGCTCGAGTTGTCATCGGATGATGGATCCGATTGGGTTCGCGTTGGAGAATTTCGACGGGACCGGAAAATGGCGGACCAGGGAAGCGGGGAAAACGGTTGATGCATCCGGCCAACTGGTCGATGGCAGCCCTATCGACGGCGTCGTGAGCTTGCGGCAGGCGCTGCTGCGTTACTCCCCGCAGTTCGTGAGAACCGTGACGGAGAAGTTGCTTACCTACGCGCTGGGCCGCGGTGTAGAGTACGACGATATGCCGGCCGTGCGTTCGATCGTCGGTGAGGCCGCGCGGAATGACTATCGCATTTCCGCCGTGGTTCTCGAGATCGTGAGAAGCAGATCGTTTCAAATGAATCGCAAGCCCGGGACGGTTGCGTCGTTTCCCTAATTCGCGCATTTTAGAATTAGGGAAACGACGCAACCGTCCCGGAATTTCAGGAGAGACAGCCGTGTTCATCAGTAAGAAACACATTCCCCGACGCACCTTCCTGAGGGGCGCAGGTGTCACACTGGCGCTTCCGCTGCTGGACTCCATGGTTCCCGCCTTGGTTCCTTCAGCGAAAGCCCAGGCGAGGTCCAGGGTTCCGAGATTTGTCGGAATCTTCAATCCTCACGGTTGGGAGCCCGCACGGTGGGCGATGAAGGAAGGTCCGCTCGGCGAGCTTCCATTTATTCTCAAGCCGCTTGAAGCGTGGAAGGATTCGATAACGGTGATCAGCGGCCTGGATGCGACGTCGTCGATGCCGGCGCCTGGAGAAACAGGCGGCGATCACTCCCGCAGCGCGGCGGTTTTCAGCGGAGTCCGGCCAAAGAAGACCGTAAGCGCAGACATTCGACTGGGCGCTACGATCGATCAGATCATCGCGCAGAAATACGGCCAGGATACGCTGCTGCCTTCATTGCAGGTGAAGTGCGAGGATCAGAGTTCATTGGCCACCTGCCCCTGGGGTTATAGCTGCGCTTATGTGAATTCCGTTTCGTGGTCGGCTCCGGCAAAACCGCTTCCATTTGAAGCGAACCCGCAGGTGGTGTTCGAACGGCTTTTCGGCGATGGCGGCAACGCGAAGGAGCGGGCGGCGCGCAAACAGGCGAAGGCAAGTTTGCTGGATGCAGTGTCCGTCGAAATCGGCCGCTTGAACAAGACGCTTCCCGCAACGGATCGGACGACGCTGAGCGATTACCTGGAAGATATACGCGAGATCGAGCGCCGGCTGAGCAATGTGGCGAAGTCGGGGGCCCAGTCGGTGGAAGTCGAGGTGCCGTTCGGTATTCCCGAATCTTTCACCGACCATATCAACCTGCTCTGGGACCTTCAGGCGCTGGCGTTCCGCGCCGACATTACGCGGGTTTCAACCTTGATGTATGCCCACGATGTGAGCATGCGGGTATATCCGGAATCCGGTGTGACCAGCGGGAATCATCCCACTTCCCATCATGGGGGCAGACCGGCGACGGTCGAAGCGTGGTCAAAAATCAATCAGTATCACGTGCAGTGCCTGGCGCCATTTCTCACGAAACTGAAATCCACGCCGGACGGCGACGGCAACCTGCTCGACCATACGTTGATTTTCTGGGCCAGCAACATGTCGGATGGGAATCTCCACAGCCATAAGGCCGTGCCGAACATGTTTGTCGGTGGCGCCGCCGGCCGACATAAGGGAGGCCGCCACATCGCGCGGACGGGCACGACGGCGAACCTGCTGTTGAAGACGCTTCATATGTTCGGCATCGAACAGGAGTTCATAGGAGACAGCACGGGGCCGTTGGAATTATGAGGTTTTTCAGAGCTCCGGCAAACACCCCGAAGGGGTGGATGGAAATCAGCCAGGGGGTCACGCTCGCTTCGCTCGCTAACCACCGGCTAATTTCCTTTCACCCCTTCGGGGTGCGACTTACTCTTCTTCTCCTTTTTGCTTTCCTCTGCCCTGCCGCCTTCGCCTCCAGCGATCTCGCTGATGCGGCGATGAACCGAAACACATCAGCCGTGAGGGCTCTCCTGCAAAAGAAGACTGACGTGAACGCTCCACAAGCCGACGGCACGACCGCGCTCCATTGGGCGGCACGCTGGGACGATCTGGAACTCGCGCGGACGCTGGTTCGCGCAGGCGCAAACCCCAGGGTCGCGAATCGTGGTGGTGCCACTCCGATGTTTCTCGCCGCGCTGAACGGCACCGCTCCCATGATCGGGTTTCTGCTCGATGCAGGAGCGGATCCGAACGCGCCCGTCCTGTCCAACGGGGAAACCGCGCTCATGATGGCCGCCCGCACAGGCAAGCTCGACGCCATCAACCTCCTCATCCAACGCGGCGCGAAAGTCAACGCAACGGAAAAGCTGCGAGGAACCAACGCCCTGATGTGGGCGGCCGAGCAGGGCCACTCCGCCGTCGTCCGGTTCCTGCTGGACAACGGCGCCGATATTCGCGCGCAATCATCGGTGATCCGGCCGATTCGGCGGAATGGCCTGGGCTTCGCACGCGATGGTTCAACTGATCCGATGGGCGGACTCACCGCATTGCTGTTCGCTGCACGCCAGGGGTCCCTCGAGACCGTGCACGTGCTGATTGACGTGGGCGCGGACGTGGCCCAGACGGCGGTGGATGGAAGCGCGCCGCTTCTCGTGGCTGTCCAGAACGGCCACTACGATATCGCCCGGCTTCTCCTCGATCGGGGCGCCGGCTCAAATCAAGCGAACGACAAAGGCTGGACTCCACTCTATCTGGCCGTCGCCAATCGCGACGCCCTGACCACCGCGGTTCCACCGCCCGGCAATGAAGGCGCTGTCGATTTCATCAAGCTGCTTCTCGGTCGCGGCGCAGATCCCAACGCGCGAATCAAAGTCCACACGGAAGTTCATCAGGCCAACACGTCGCTCTGGCTGAAGGAGGCGGGTGCAACACCCCTGTTGCGAGCCGCGTTATGCGGTGATCTCACGGTCGTTCGTCTCCTGTTGGACCACGGCGCCGATCCGCTGATCGGAACATTCGACAACACAACGCCGCTCATGGTCGCTTCCGGAGTCGGCTGGGCCGAGGGTTTCACCTTCCAGTACTCCGAAGAAGAAACCGCCGAACTCGTGAAGTTGCTCATGCAGAAGGGCGCCCGCGTGAACGACGCCAACGAAGATGGCATCACCGCTCTACATGGAGCGGCTTACAAAGGCGCCAACAAAGTGGTTCAATTCCTGGTTGACCGCGGCGCCGACCTGTCTGCCAAAGACCTGGGCAAAGATTATGGATTCGGAACCAGTTCGGTCCGCATGACCCCATTGAACTGGGCGGAGGGCGTTCCGATTGGAATGTCTTCGGCCATCTATCACGATGACACGGTGGCTCTCCTGGTGCGCTTGATGCAGGAACGCGGAGTTCCCGTCATCTACAACTCGTTCCAGGGGCGGAAAGGCGAAGCGCAAGCGCGATAGCGCGCAGCATCAAGAAAGGGAGCCGAGTATGTCCCGGAGAAGTCTCGCTCTAGCTGGTTTTCTGGCGGTAACCGCAGTATTGACCGCTTCCATGCGACCGACAACGGCGGCCGAAACGGCGGCCCCGACATTCACTAAAGACGTTCTTCCGATCCTCCAGAAGAATTGTCAGACGTGCCATCGTCCCGGCGACATTGCGCCGATGTCGTTTCTCACCTACAAGGACGCGCGGCCCTGGGCGAAGGCCATGAAGACCGCCGTCGTGAACCGGCAGATGCCGCCGTGGTTCGCAGACCCGGCCTTCGGTCATTTTGCAAATGACAGAAGGCTGAGCGACGCCGATATCAAGACCATATCCACGTGGGCGGACAATGGCTCTCCCGAAGGTGACGCGAAAGATGCGCCGGCGCCGGTCGAGTTTCAGGACGGTTGGGGACTGAAGCCGGACATGGTCATCGAGATGCCGAAAGACGTCCCGCTGCCGGCGACCGGCACCATCAATTACAAGAACATCCTTGTGAAGGTGAACTTCCCCGAGGATCTGTGGGTTGTTGGCGCTGACTTGAGACCAGGAAACGCGCAGGCCGTCCATCACATGAGAGCGAACGTCCGGCCTCCAGGATCGACATTCATGCAGAACGCGGAACCGGGGATTGCGTACGAGCAGGGCGATCCGGGCATGGGACGACAGGATGCCGGTATCGACCTGCTGGGCAAATTCAATCCCGGACTTGGCGCGCAGGACTTCAGCCTTTTCGAATCCGCTAAGTTCGTGCCGAAAGGCTCCGACATCATTTTCAACATGCATTACACCGCGACGGGCAAGGAAACGACAGACCGCTCCAGGCTCGCGCTGGTCTTCTCCAAGACGCCGCCCAGGTATCGTTACTTCGTAAATGAGGGGCCGACCGCATCGAATCTCGCGATTCCCGCAGGCGATGGCAACGCGCAAGTCGTGTCTGAAGTGACGGCGCAGGTCGACACGCAATTGGTCTATCTGCAACCGCACATGCACCTGCGCGGCAAGGACTACGAAGTTCAGCTCATTTATCCGGACGGCAAAAACGAAACGGTCTTCAAGGCGAAGTGGGATTTCAACTGGCAGCTCGGTTTCGACGTGGCGAAGCCCATCGCCGTTCCCAAGGGAACGCGCATCGTCGGAATCGCGCACTTCGACAATTCCGCCAATAACAAGTGGAATCCCGACCCAACCAAGATGATCGTCTGGGGTCCGCAGAACTGGGACGAAATGCAGAACTGCTTCATGGGTTTTCTCATCGATCCCAATATGCAAGATCCCAAGTCCCAGTTGTTGAAAGCATCCGGCCCGAGCCTCCTGAGACGAGGCACCTCCGGACCGACACTGTCAACCCTGGCAATTCCGTAAGAGCCCTAATCCCGCGTGAGTTTGAAGGTGCCCTTGACGTTGCCGTGATTCCACGTCCCGGTCAAGGTGCGCTTGTACGAAAGAATATCGTCCAACTTACCGTCAGCTACGAAACGCACTGGGTTGCCTGAACGATCCTTGGCATCGGCTTCGATGTGTACGGTCCATTTCGTAGAGTCGAGCGTTACTACTTTGAGCGGGATCACATCCGGTCCGGGATTGATGATCCCGTTCACATTCTTCCCGTCCCAATTCATGACGATTGTGATCTGATTGCGGTGCGTGGCGGTGGGACCCCAGTCACCCGACCAGGTGCCGACAAGCGGATGGCCTTCCTGAGCAAAGAACAGCAGCAGAACAAGACAGGCTTTTGCTGGCATCAGGGCACAATCCGGCTGCTACGGTCGACGCCTTCTTCAGTGCCGACCATCATGGTTGCCGCCTGGTTGCCATCCTGGCAGATGTATTCCATAAACTCTTCATTCGTACCCCAGCGAATGAAAAAACCGGTTGTCCATGGCCGGGTGTAGGCTCCCGGATCATCGATCGTAATTTCGATCTTCATGTTGTTGTAATCGGTGCGCGTGAAGCGCTCGATCAGGTGGAGCTTGTCCGTGTGCGGTGCGCCTTGCCGTTCCATCCAGAATCTTTCGTTGAAGCCGACAGTATCGACAACCAGCGTATCGCCTTCCCAGTGCCCGATAGAGTGGCCATAGTAGCTGGGAATCAAATCCCTGGGATGGGGACGTCCGTCTACATAAATGACCCTGAACGTCTGCGGGCCGTTCTCATCGAAGATGTAGATCGTTTTCGTTTCGGGGATATCGACAAACTCCGTTCCGCCGGGCGTAATGAACTGTCGCGGACCGCCGGAAGGTTTGCAACGCGTATGAGGTTCGAACAGGTTGGCTTCGCGGTACTGATAGAGCGCTCTCGCCCAAGGCTGAAACGGAACCTCACTCTCCCTGGGCTTGCCGGGGAACGGCGGCCCCGAAAAAGCGCCGCGGCCCTGGCCGTCTTTGATCGCGGGATCGGTTTCCGGTTCCGCCAGGATTGGCCTGCCGTTGGGATGCCAGAGTCCCTTGTCTCCGGCGGCCGCGCTGAATCTCGGTGTGCCATCCGGCCATCGCGGAGTGGGTTTCGCCGGGCCTGCCGGGTCACGGCGATTTTGCGCCAATAAAGACGGCACTCCTGAGACAAAGAGCATCGCGATCACTATTAGGCGATATCGCACGACGAATCTCCTTGTTTATTGCTCAGTCGACTGGCTGCTCGACGCCGCGCCCAGTTTCTTGCCGGTGCTGGCCATCGTGACGTTCTTCGCATTGACGTTCTTACTTCCGTTGCGCGCCAGGAAGCCTTCGACGACGAGCTCGTCTCCGATCTTCATCGTCTCTTTGGTCCATCCCGAATTGCGGAGGCTGTTGGGGCCGCCCATTTCGAATCCCCAGTTCTGAATGAGGCCGCTTTCCGCCTTCACATTGAGATAGAACCATACATGAGGGTTGGCCCAGTCGATCTTCGTGACGATGCCCTTCATCGTCACTTGCTTGTTGGCATCGAACTCCGTGGCAAAGGCGTGGTGGGCGATGGCCGGCGCTGCGGACGAAAGCAGTCCGGAAAGAAGGATCAACGAAACGGCACGACGCATTGTTTCCTCCTGTCGGTTTTACGGTCGATTATCCTGACAATAGTACGGCGGAAGCTCTTCTCCGGCAATCCATTGCAGGTTCCAATTAGCGGACCAGGGCTTCGTATATGCGCCGGGATCATCGATCGTGACTTCATATCGCAATGTATCGAAATCGCTCCGCGAAAAGCGTTCGATCAGATGTAGTTCTCCGCTGTGCGGAAGGCCGCCATTGGTGAACCAGAATTTCTCATTGAAGTTCCTGGTGTCGACCACCAGCGTGTCGCCCTGCCAACGGCCAAGTCCGCGTCCATAGTAGGTGGGGAAGTCCTTGTCGTCCTCTTTCAAAGAGCGGCCGTCGTTGTAAATCACCCGCCAGTTGTGATTGCCGCCGCCGATGAGGACGATGATGCGACCTTTCTCGCGGTCTTCCAGAAACTGAACTCCATACGAAAGCTGAAACTGCCTCGGACCGCCTGGCGGCATGCAAAACAGAAACGTGGGATCGCTCTTCAGGAAGCTGCGTTGACGCAATTCGTAAAGGTCTCTGGCCCATCGCTGGAAGGGCGCGACCTTGTCGATGTCTGCCGGGTTTCGCAAAAGACCATTGGCATCCATTGGAACATTTACGCCGGACTGCACCAGAAATGTTGCACTGGGATTCCCCCAATATCCTCGTTCACCCGGAGGAGGCCCCAACCTCGGTTGTCCATCCGGCCACCGCGGTGCCGGCTTCGACGGATCCCGTTTGGGCTGCGTGGTTGCTATTGTGAACACGCTCTTTTTGGTGCTTCCCAGGACAACGGAATTTGCCCACGCCTGCTTGCTGCCGTCCCTCGCGGTCAACCCTTGAATGGTAATGGCATCGCCGATTTTCAGAGTGTCGCGGCGCCAGCCGTTCTTTTGAAGGTCAATCGGGCTTTCCAATTCAATGGCCCAGTTCGTGATGAGGTTCTTGTCTTGAACATTGACGAAGAGGTGAACGTGAGGATTGGCCCAATCGATGCCGACGACGATTCCATTCAGCGTTACCGTCTTGCCCGTGTCGAATTTTGCCGCAATCGGGTGGTGCGCCGCCAGCGGCGCAGTCAGGAGGGAAATAGCAACCGTGATCGCCAATATGGACATAGGACCAGGCTTCATGCTCGCCTCCGGCCGCCAATGATACACCAACGAAATCGAGGGCAGGCCACAGGAAGCACAAGTCTGAGAAAGAGCGGATTGAAATCGATTATTGGCGCGATAGTCCAGCCACGTTTCGGATTTGCATTCGACGGGTTCCCTTAAGAACCATGAAAGGCAGAATCACGGACCCCCGCCGCCCCTAAAGGCTACAAATTTGACGTTTTTTTGATTGTCGTGCGAACCCCCGACGAATAGAGTGCGACCTGTTTACTCCATAAAAGGCTCACATCCCCGGCCTTTTCTTGGGGAAGCGACGGAAATCCTGACTGTTTACTTGTAAATTCGCGCGGAGGAGACCTACATGAGAATGCGTTCAGCGTTAATTGTCTTTTGTTTGCTCCTTTCGGCCGTGGCCGCTTTTGGCCAAACCGATCGAGGAACGATCACGGGCACGGTGTCCGATGCGACGGGAGCCGTGATTCCGGGCGCTAAAGTCGAAGCGAAAAGCCTGGGAACCGGCATCGTGTTTACGGCGGGAAGTTCCGAAACCGGCAACTACACGTTGCCGCAACTGCCCGCGGGCACCTATGAGGTCGGCGTAACTCTTCTGGGCTTCAAGCGGTTTGTGCGTCCGACGGTCATCGTCGGTGTTGCTCAAGTCGTGCGCGTTGACGCCGCGTTGGAAGTCGGCGCTGCGGGAGAACAGGTCACCGTTGAAGCGGCTGCGCCTCTGCTCAGAACTGAAAGCGGGGATATCAGCCATAACATCCAGTTGGACGCCCTCGCCAACCTGCCGATGCTGTCGATTGGTGGGGGAGGAGCGGGGGTGCGAAATCCGTTAGCGTCCATCACGCTTTTGCCGGGAGCGTCTTTTGTTGGCGAGGGGACGGGTTTAGTGTCGTCGCTCCGGGTCAACGGCATGCCCGCGAATTCTCATGTGATCCGTATCGATGGACAGGATGCCACCAATGGCCTATGGCGAGCACAAAACCAGATTGTTCAGCCGAGCGTGGACGCATTGCAGGAAATCGCTGTCCAGGCGGGAAACTATGACGCCGAGTATGGACAAGCGGGCGGCGGATATTTCAATTTAACGCCCAGATCCGGTACGAACCAGTTCCATGGCGGTGCGTTCAGCTATTTTGTGAACGAAGCATTCAATGCAGGCACACCATTCACGGATCGAGTGACTATCAACGACAGGGATCGGGCCGGACAGCACATCCGAAACCGCCAGCGGCGCGTGAACTACGGTTTTCACGCTGGCGGCCCGATCATTCAGAACAAGAGTTTCTTCTTCTTTAACTTCGACCAGTTCCGCGAGGACACGTTTACCTCCACGGGACTGTTCACTGTACCGACAGACGCATACAAGAGGGGCGATTTCAGCGCCGCGCTGGGGGGACCCTTGACCATTGCAGGCCAGCCGGCCCGCGATCCTCTTGGCCGGGAAGTGCGTCAAAACGCCATTTACGATCCCCGGACGACACGACTCGCGCCTGATGGTTCCACGGTTCGAGATCCATTTCCGAACAACGTCATTCCGCCGGCATTCATGGATCCGGTGGCATTGAAGATTCAGGGCATGCTTCCCAATCCCACGAATGGGCAACTGATCAACAACTACGTTGTTCCCGGCTACGGAAACTTCAATCACACCACGATTCCGAGTTTCAAGATCGATCACAGTTTCAATGATAAGAACCGGCTGAGTTTCTACTATTCGTATAATCGCCGGCGTTCGCCCAATCCGAATGGTTTCGAGCAGACGTTTTCACCTGCGGCTCCGGTCCTTAACGACTCGTACACGTACCGCCTCAACTACGACCGTACAATTTCGCCGACGCAGTTGCTGCACATGGGCGCCGGTTATATCTCCACGAGTCTATCGGCTCTGCCTGGGCAAACCTTTGACCAGAGCACGCTGGGTTGGAGGAGTAGTTTCTACGCTGATTACTTTCCCAATGTCATCGGGACCAATGACGCTTTCTTCGGTGGCACCAGCGTACCCCTTGGGTCGGGGTTCATGGGTCTGCACAAAGACGTGAAGCCGACGGGAAACATCACTTTCACATGGGTCAAGGGGAACCACAGCATCAAGATGGGGGCCGATCTCATTGTTGAGGGCGTCCAGGTCTTAAACACCACAAGAGCCAACGGCATTGTGTCGTTTAACGCACAGCAGACCAGTATCGGTTCCTGGCAGGATGCGCGCGGGCTGAACTCCACGACAGGTTTCGGTTATGCCAGCTTTCTGTTGGGCCAAACCTCTGGGATGACCATCTCGCAGTTGACCAATTCACGTATCGGAAACCACCAGATGGCATTCTATGCGCAAGACAGTTGGAAGGCCACTCGCAGGCTGACAGTGAATTATGGCCTTCGTTACGATTACGTCACTCTGCTCAAGGAACAATACGGTCGCATGCAGAGCGCGAACTTTGATAAGCCGAATCCTCTCTTGAACAATCGCCTTGGATCTGTCGATTATGAAGGTGACTGCAAGTGCAGCTTCAACAAGAACTACCCTTTTGCGTTCGGGCCGCGTCTTTCCTTTGCATACCAGATTAACGATAAGACCGTGCTCCGGGCTGGAGGCGGCATTGTCTACGGATCGGCTCCAAACAATGCCTTTCTGTCGTACAGCGTTCCCGATTTCTATACCTTCACCGCTCCTGGCTATGGATTGGCTTTTAGCTCTTTGTCCGACGGTAATCCCTACGGACCGGGCAACCGTGTTGGCAATCCGCCAATCGTATGGCCCGACTTCGCGCCGCACTATCCCTTTGAGACGGCGCCCGGCGTTCGGGCTCCGCAATCTCCTTTCATTTACATCGATCGACACGCGGGCCGTCCGCCGCGGCAGGGTCACTGGAGCATTGGATTGCAGCGTGAAGTGAATGCGAACTTGCTGGTCGAGGCTGCCTACGTGGGCAATCGTGGCGCATGGTGGTCGGCGCCCGTATTGCAGAGTCAAGCCTACAATGCGCTGAGACCCGAAGACCTCACGCCTTGGGGACTTAATATCAACAATCCGGCGGACCGCGCTTTGTTGACGACTCCCATCAGTTCTCCGCAGGTCATCGCCCGGTTCCCGCAGTTCGCAAATCCCAACAATGTCTATCCTGGATTCCCGGCATCTCAGCCGCTGAAGCAGGCAATCCGGCCGTACCCGCAGTGGAACGGAGTTCCCCCATTCCTCGGGCCGCCATTAGGAAATACGTGGTACGACTCCCTCCAGGTCAAGGTGACCCAGCGATTCTCGCGTGGCCTCACGGCGGGCGCGGCGTACACGTTCTCCAAGGAGTTGGTGAACGGCTCAAACGGAGACACTTCGTATCTAACAGTTAGTGCTCCGCTCATCAATGATGTTTTCAACCGCGATCAGAACAAGCAGCTTTCTTCTCTTGGCCGTCCGCACATGCTGGTGGTGAACTTCAACTACACCACTCCGGGAATCAGTTCGGGGTCGACGGGGGCGAAGATTCTGTCGAGCCTGCTGCGTGATTGGACCATTGGAGGAGTCCTGCGCTACCAAAGCGGCGATCTGATCCGAGTACCCGGTTCCAACAACGGTCTCTTGACGCAGTTGAACCGGGGACCGGAAAACAATCCCGCACTGTGGGGCGGAGGCAACACGTTCTGGAATAGAGTCGAGGGCCAGCCATTCTTCTTGAAGGATCCGAACTGCCACTGCATCGATCCGACAAAAGAGCTTGTTTTGAACAAGGCAGCCTGGGTCGATGTTCCGGGCGGCCAGTTTGGAACATCGGCGCCTTATTACAATGATTACCGGTGGCAGCGCCAGCCCTCGGAGGCCCTGAGCATCGGCCGGAACTTCCGCATTGCCGGCGAAGACAAGGTCGTGTTGAGCGTTCGGGCCGAGTTCCAAAATGTATTCAACCGCCTGTTCTTCGCTCCCCCCAGTGTCGGAGGGCCTACCAACGTAAACCCAGCTACACCGACGACCAGCAATGCAGCCGGATTGAACGGCGGCTACGGTTGGGTGAATTTCATCAACGGCGGCCCACTCGGCATTGGGTCCCGGCCGCGTACCGGCCAGATCGTCGCCCGCGTGACCTTCTGAAAAAGGGGGTCAGACGGGTCAGACGTCTAAATCACCCAATTAGTAATTTGGGTGATTTAGACGTCTGACCCCGAACCGCCACACTGCATGTAGCCGAGTCGCAAAACCGGAACCCGCGCGGCCCAGTCCGGGTGCGAAGGCGACGGATACTTCGACAGTGCGGCAACACCCAGGCGCACGGCACTCACGCTCAAATTCATCTTTGCCAGCGCGCAGCCGGCCCACGCGTCGGCGCGCAACTCCGGAGTCCATGTGCCCTTCATCCAGGATGGGGGCGCACTGGCGTCGATCGCGTGACCGACTTCATGAGCAATGATCGCCAGAATGCCTCCATCACCGTGAGCCTCGTAGATGGAGGTGAAGAATTCCGGCTTGTATACGATCTTGACCTTGCCAACGCCATCGCTGACGAGCATCACGTTGGCCGCGGTGGGGTTGCGGAACATGGCAATGGTTGGGCAGTTCGGCCGGCATGCCGAGACCAGCGCGGCATTGACCTGACCGGCCAATTGCATCGCGTCGCCGGTTGGGCGCTGATCGGAGTACGCGTTGTAGGAAGAAGAAGGTCCCAGCGCGCATAGGATTTCCACGGCAAGCAAGAAGGTGGATAAAATCGCCGCCATATTCCCTCAGAATGTGCGATGCCGGCGTCCGAGCACTTCGCGCAACGCATCGAATCGTTCGCCGGCGCCGCTGAGCAAATCTTCCGGAAATGTTCGATAAGACAGGATTGCGCGATACATCTGTCCGGACATCACCGAGTTGACGCCCAGGCCGGCGATGTACTGCAGACGCATGTTCAGATCGCGATTGATCTCCGCGTCCGCGAGCATCGGCCGCAAATCACGGGACCTGCCCGCATATGTCGCGAGTAAATCCCAGGCGGAATCGAATCCGACTTCGGCGAGCGAAGACTTGACCTTAGAGTATTGAGCCCGATCCAGGCGCTGCTGGATCGCATGGGTATCGATACGGGTTTCATCCAGCCGTCCCAGGAGCACGAGGTCGTAGCCGTCGCCGTTCAAGTAAGTGCTCCAAACGGTGCCGTTGGGAAAGACTTCAAAGAAGGTTGCCAACTGGCTCTTGACGGTTGCCTCGTCGCTCTCGTACAGCGGCAGCCATTGCGCCGCCACGCCCCCCGGATTCAGATGGCTCCGAACGAGCTCGAAGAACTCTTTCGAGTACAACGTGGATGTTCCCTTGACCCATGGATGGATCGGATCTGTAGTGATCACGTCGAACTTCTCCGGCGTCGTCACGATGAAGTGACGCGCGTCGTCGATCACCAGCCTGGTCCGGCGGTCGTCGAGCACGTTGTAATTCTGCGCGCCGAAGTACTTATTGGAAGCAGGCGGGATTATGGCTTCCAGTTCGCAGATGACGAGATTCTCGACATCGGGATACGGCACGAAAGACCCCGCCGTGACGCCGGCTCCGAATCCCACGACGAGCACGGACCGCGGCTGCGGATGGATCAATGCCGGCAGGTGTCCCATCATGCGCTGCAGACGCATATCCAGGAGCGCCGACGATGCCTCGGATTTGCCGCTGACGTAGAAGAATCGCTGGCCGGCCCGGTCTGTAATCACCACGGATGAATTGATCCCTTCGCCGACGAAAAGCGGGCTGGCCTCCGATGATAGATCGAGACCCCGCTGAATGGGCGCGACGCGGCGGCCATAAGCAATGACCTGCCATGGGACCTCCGAGACCGTCGATATCAGCCCCAACGCCAGGACCACCACCGCACCTGCCGCCGCGGCCGCGAATCCGAGCTGCCGGCGCACCCGCGAGGCGATCGCGATCAGCGCGGATGCCGCCGCCAGACCGATCAACACCTGCTGCGACGCGCGGGTGCCGATGCCCGGTATCAGGACCAGGCTGAATACCAGCGCCCCCGCAATGGAGCCCGCGGTGTTGGCCGCGTAGACCTCTCCTGAAAGCCGCGCCGGGTCCTCTCCTTTAGCCGTCGCGGCGGCTAAAGCCAGCGGGAAACTTGCGCCCCACAACACCGTCGCAGGGAAAATGGTGCGGATGCAACGCATCACGTCGAGGTCGAAAGTGAACCATGGATTCATCGAGAGCCACGGATCGACGGGCCAGAAGGGGAGCCAGTGAGTGATTGTATACGCCGTTCCGGCGATCGCCCCCGCAAGCAGGATCTGAGCCCCCGCAAGCGCCAATCGTGGTTCGCGGATGCGGCCTGCCAAATACGAACCGGCGCTGCTGCCGGCCCACAAGCCCAGGAGAAAGATGCCAAGGATGATGGAGAACGTATAGACCGTCGCGCCGAGCAACAACGACAGCAATCGGGTCCACACCACTTCCGCGCCGAGAGCCGTCAATCCGGAAAGACCGATCGCGATATAAACCAGAATTGAGCCCGGCGCCCGGCGGACGGCCAAATCGGGGACAGTGAGCAATTGCCCGGGTTTCAGTAATTGCTCACTGTCCCCGAATTGCGCCAGGACGAAGGCCAAAAGCGCAACTGCCACGTTTATTGCGGCCGCGACGTATGTTGCCACGGCCATGTCGTAGACTCGCAGAAGGTAGAAGCCGGAGAAAACGCAGCCAATGACCGCGCCGGCGATGTTGGCGCTATAAAGTAAGCCGATCCACGCAATGGGCGTTTGCGTCGATTCCACCGAACGGGCGATTGCGGGAAATGAGGCGCCCATCAACAGCGTCGGCGCAAGCAGGCAGGCGGCCGCAACTACAGATGATGCGCCGGCAAGATGGATGCGTCCCAGGAGCGGCAAACCGAAAAGAATGAGTATCCCGAGTATGCCGATTCCCAACTCCAGACACGCATACACGCGCAGCGGATGTCGATTCCGGGAAACCAGCCTGGGCAGCGCCGCGCTGCCCAGGCACAACCCTCCCATATAGGCAGCCAGCAGCAGGCCCAGGGACACAGCCGATGAGCCGATCACCAGTTGCAACAACTGGAACCAGACGATCTCATAGATGAGAGCCGCACAGCCGCTACCGACCAGCAGCAACAAGAGCATGACGGACACGGCGGTCATTACACTTCAAGATTTCAACGGCGGCAAGACGAATGTCCACTGTTGCTCATAGGCGGCCTCGGGCACAACGGTTCCCTACACAGCAACGTCGGCAATGTGCGGCGGAAGTACGGCGAACGGAAGCATCCGTGTGAAACAGGGCTATAATTCGCCCCATCTGAAGGGGGAAAAGATGGGGAAGCTTTCAATTGCATCGTTATCGTTATTTGTCTGCGTTCTTCTAACCACACCGGCATTCGCACAATCCAGCAATGCGACAGTCAGCGGAACCGCGTCGGATAGCACCGGTGCTCTGATTCCCGGTGTGACGGTCACTGCCACGAACACTCAAACGGGCATCGTGACGACTGTCATCACGAATGAAAGCGGAACCTACAACTTCGCGAGCCTTCAGCCAGGTGTGTACAACTTCACCGCAGACCTGGTCGGCTTTCAGACGCAAACCTATTCGGCTTTTCAACTCGGTCTTTCCCAGCAGGTGCGGCTGAATTTCTCCTTGCAGGTGGGTGGCGTGGCGCAGTCGGTTGAAGTGACGGTTTCGGCCGAAGCGCTTTTGGCGGCCACATCGTCATCGGTGGGAGGTGTGCTTCCTGAGTACAGAGTGCGTGACCTGCCGACAATTGGCCGCGATGCGCTGGAACTGGTCAACGTCCTGCCGGGCGTTACGGCCGCCACCAGCAATGTCGGAACGGCGCGGGCCTCGGCAACCTTTGCAGGGATCTATGCGGGCGCCGGAGCCGTCAATACGATGCGCGACGGTATTACCGTCAGCGACGGCCGCTATAACGTCGGCGTGTTTGCGTCCACGAGCATCAATCCGGACCTCGTCGGCGAGATGCGCGTGGTTGTCGCGCCGGCGGATGCCGAGATGGGCCGCGGTGTTGGACAGGTTCAGATTCTGACCAGGTCGGGAACAAACCAGTACCGCGGCTCGGCAGTATGGAATATTCAAAACTCGGCGCTCGATGCGAATACGTGGAACGGCAATCGCGTCGGGACCACTCCAACCTGGTACAACCGCAACCAGGTCACGGGAAGCTACGGCGGGCCGATCGTCCGCAACAAGACATTTTTCTTTACTCTCTTGAATCTTCAACGCATGCACTCGCGGCAAAACATCGTGACACCCGTCCTGACCGCCGAAGCGCGAAAGGGCAACTTCCGGTTTTTCCCGAACGTCCAGAACGGCAATTTCGACCAACTGCCGGGCGGCACCGGCAACACCGCGATCGCTCCTGTCGTGGATGTTCTCGGCAATCCGGTGCGGCCCGCGGCCTCGACGGGTGATCTTCGGTCCGAGAGCATCTTCGGCCGGGAGTTTCGCGGCATGGATCCGAGCGGCTTCATTCAAAGACTGCTTACCGCGATGCCCCTTCCCAATGACTACAGAAGTGCGGAATGTATCCAGTTGCAGCAGGCCGGAGCCTGTAATGCCACTGGTGCGACGTCTGCAACAGACGGTCTCAATGTTGCCAACTTCCGGTGGGTCCGGCGAGGCGACACCCTCATCGGAAATCAATTCGGAACGGAAGAGGACACGAACCGGAACCAGATCAACGTCAGGATCGATCACCAGTTCAATGCTCGCCACAAGCTGAGTGGAAGCTATACCTGGGAGCGCCAGAACAATACATCGAATCCGTCGCCGTGGCCGGGCGGGTTCAACGGCAGGGCCGATCGCGAGCCGTCGGTGTTCACATCTTCTTTCGTGTCGACTTTGACTTCCAGCATTGTGAATGAAGCCAGGTGGGGACTGCGCAATGGCGTCAGCGGCAACACGCAACCTTGCGATTTACCCGACCTGCGAGACGAGTTGTACAGCTACCTGCCGAGTGTGAACAAATATCCGGTCCTCGCGCAACCCGTGACCTTTACGAACCACCTGCTCCAGGCGACATGCAACAGCGTCACCGCGCGCAGTCCGATGTGGACCTACGCCGATACGCTGAGCTGGACCAAATCCAAACACACATTCAAAGGCGGCGCCGAAGCGCGACTGGCGCGAACAGAAGGATCGAGCTCGGTCAACTTCAGACCTGTAGCCACGGGCGGGGCCGGCAATTTCCCGGTCCAGGGAATTGAGACCAACCTGATTCCGGGTCTCATCGGCAACAACCTCACCAGAGCACGGAATCTGCTGCTGACGCTGAGCGGATCGTTACAGAGTGTCAGCCAATCCTTCAGAACCAATAGCCCGACTGCAACGGAGTTTCTCGACATGCTTCAGATTGAGAAACCGCCGTCCCGCCTGACCGTGACGAACGAATGGAACGCATTCTTTAAAGATGACTGGAAGGTGACGCCGTCCCTGACGTTGAACCTCGGTGTGCGCTATGAATGGTATGGCGTGCCATGGGAAGGAAACGGCATGACGGCATCGGTTGCCGGAGGCGGCTTTGCCGCGTTCGGTTGGTCCGGCCGAAGCTGGAACGACTACTGGGCATTCGGACCGCAGAAGGGTGACCTGACCCAGGTACAGTTCGTCGGTCCAAAGTCGCCGAATCCGGACGAGCAACTTTTCAAGGATGACAGGAACAACTTCGCGCCGGCCGTTGGCTTCAGTTGGTCTCTGCCCTGGCTCGGAAAAGATAAAACCACCATACGCGGCGGCTATGGCATGAGCTACCTCGGACACGGCGGCCGCGGCAGCGCTATCGATACGTCCATCGGACAAGGACCAGGCACGATCGATCAGCAAACGTTCACGTCGTCGCAGTATCTGGATCTTTCCAGGATCGTTCTCCCGCTCGCAAAAAACAAACCGGGTTTCACGATTCCGATTACTGAAAGGACCCAAAGCATCGACGCCTGGGATCCGAATTCCGTGAACCCATACATTCAGTCCGTCAACTTCTCCGTTACACGACAGATTGGAAGGGGCATTACCGCAGACGTCCGGTATGTGGGCACAAAGGGCACGAAACTATACGGCACCGTTCCGCTGAATCAGCGGAATTACCTGACGAATGGTTTGCGCGAGGCGCTCGACACCACGCGGATCGGCGGCAATGCGCCTTTGTTGGATCGGATGCTGCAGGGATTGAACCTCAACCCGGGCGTCGCCGGATTCGGCGCGATAGGCACAACGGTAGGCGGCGTTCTTCAGACGGGCTCGATGCACCTGCGCCAGAACACGACGTTCCGCGGAAATATCGCCAACGGGAATTACACTGCCGTCGCCAATTCCCTGAACTCGTCAACCGCGGTGACAGGCCTTGGCGGCGGTTTGATTCGCAATGGCGGCTTGCCTGAGAACTTCATCGTCAATAATCCGCAGTTCAATAATGTGACGCTGACCACGAATCCCGGCAGCTCGAACTATCACTCCATGCAGGCGCAACTAACATTCCCGACACGTGCCGGCCTGAACTATCAGGCAACATATGTGTGGAGTAAAGCGATCTCATCGTGCAGCAACGAAAACTGTACATCCTGGATTGATGTGCTGAACCGGCGCCTCGATAGAAGCCTTCAGGGTTCCGACCGAAGGCACGAGTTCCGCATCAATGGCGCGTTGGAATTGCCGTTCGGGCCGAATCGGCTGCTCTTCCGCAACAGCGAGGGCGTGCTGGCGCGGCTGGTGGAACAGTGGCAGTTAAGCTGGATCGTCAACATGACCTCCGGTGCTCCTTTGAACCTCACTTCTCCAAACACCTACCTTGGGCGGCAGCGCCTGCAGATCGTCGGAGACTTCGCCAAGGATCAAGGGAAAGCTCGAATGACGGCTGGCCTTCCGAACTATTTCGAAGCGGGAACCTATCGCACGGTGGCCGACCCGCAGTGCGCCAATGTGACAACGCTTCAAAACCTGCAGACCGCGTGCACGCTCGGCGCGCTCACGGATTCTCAGAACAGGATTCTTCTCCAAAACCCCATCCCGGGAACGCTGGGTAACCTCGGCGATGGCTGGCTCACCGGCCCCGGCAGTTTCCGATTCGACATGAGCGCGAGAAAGAGAATCAAAATCAGTGAAACGAAGGCATTCGAATTCCAACTGGACGCGAGGAATGTGTTGAACCATCCCATCCTCGGCAACCCAAGCCTGGACATCAGCTCCGCGAACTTCGGCCAGATTGCCCCCGACGGCGTGACCGGCGTGCGCAACTTCCAGGCCCTGCTGCGGTTCAGCTTTTGATTGAAGGACATCGGGATTACTGTTTGACGCGATGGTTCGGAGTACTTCACGTTCAAACACACGGTCGAGGAGGGCTTTCGAAGGCAACCCAAAGTGAAAACTCACCACGCTGGGTTGCAGCGCGACCACGGTGTCGCACATTGTTTCGTCGAACGGCATGCGATTCGGAAGAGACGCGGTCGCCGAGGCGTCGAGTCCCCGTTCCACATAGTAGCGTTCGAGGCGCTCGCGCCACTGGCGCTCGCGCGCGATGTCGGGCGGGGTCGGGCGGTGGGTGAAGAAGTTGAGATTCACCGGGTGGCCCGTGCGCTGTTGGATGCTTCGAAACGACGCCTGAACCTGATCCGGCGTCAGCATCGCGCAGCGGAGGGAACCGAGCCCCCCGGCTTCCGAGACCGCTATCGCAAGTTCCGCGTCGGACGACCGAAGTGAACCATGGCGTTGCTCCAGGTCATACTATGTTACCGCCTTCACTGAACTCCGCCGGCAACGTACAGCGAGAAGTTGTTTCTGTCGATTGCAATGGAGCCGAACATTGGACTTGACCCAACCGTGCTGATCTCGGTGCCGCACGGAAGGACAGTGCACCCGAAGCTGACGCTCAGGATTCCATTGCGGTCGTAGCGCGCAAGCGCGATCTTCAGGACTCCACCATCCACCACATGCCCGACAGCCACCAGGTCCGACGACGGGTTTACTGCGACGCTGTAGATGGCTGCATCCCATGCGTTTGGAGAGAAAGCATTCCGGAAGTTCGTGACCACTTTGCCCGAGCACATCGAGAGAGCGGGACATCCATATGTTTGATCCAGGACGCCGTCTCTCGTGTACGCCGCAATTGCAAACTGCCGGGTTCCCGGACCGGGACTGACGTAGCCTGCTGCCACAATTCTGGCTCCCTGTCTGACAACAGAGGCGGCGCCTTCGTCGGAACTACCTCCCAAAACATCAGCGGCGCTGAAGTCGGTAATGATGTAGCCGCTGCATGGCGGCGCCGGGCATCCAAAATTCGTATCCCGCACGCCATCGGAGGTGTACCGAGCCAGCAGGAAGTGTCCCCCGGCGGCGTCTTTGGCCTTTCCAGCGACGATCATTCCGGAACCGTCCAGAATGAGGTCGTAAGCAACCTCTTCGGTTAACTTGGGAAGGTCGTCGACGTTCCAACCGTGGCAGGGCCGGCTGGCCGGATCGCATCCGAAGTCCGAGTCAAGAATTCCGTCCCACCAATAGCGGGCCACCATCAGCTTGCCATCGGCGCTTCCCGCGATCCATACCTTGCCAACGTTGGTATCCACGGCTACGGACGCAGCAAATTCGGATGACGTGGTGGGGATGTTCGTAATGGTGCGGCCGGAGTTTCCAAAAGTGAAATCCAGGCTTCCAAGGCCGTTGTACCGCGCCAGTGCAATCCGCGCATCGTTACAACAGGCGGTGGGCCACGCAGTCCCTGCGACAACAAATTTGATTTGTCCGGGATATCCGAAATCCTGGGCAATCGAGGTCGCATAAGAAGTCGTATGAGCTTGAAACGTTGTTACGACCATGCCGCCCGATCCGAAGCCGGAGTCCTCGCGCCCATCCGTGGCCGTGTATCGCGCCACCGCGAATTGCCTGTTTCCTCCGCTATCGGTGGCGTACCCTACCGCCACAGGCTTCCTCGAGGTCAACTCCTGGATGAGTCCATTGGCAGTCTCATTCGCACCGGTGAAGTCCGTAAACTTTGCGCCCGGCTGCCCAGTGCATGTCGGTCCGGGCATCGGGCACCCGTAACTCAGATCCAATTCGCCGGTCTGGTTGAACCGCGCGATCGCGAACTTGTTTTGCGCCGAGGCTGCCTGTTCAACTGCCAAAATCATGACAGCAGATATCGCGAGTGTCGTAACTACATCCCTCAGAAATCCAAACGTGCTCTTTTGACCTGACATTGTGTCCTCGTTTCCTTCGTGAAACTGTTGTTGTTTTAATCCTCGACAGGGCTGGATGCATTTGTCGGGCCGTGCGGGTCAGAGGGAAGTCAAGAGGAAATTCCGATCGAAGCGAGCATTTTCTCGTCAGGCAGAACAGCTACAGCTAAAGGGACTTACGGTGTTTCTTTCGGACGTTCACAGCGCGGCCTCGATCGATTGCGTGACTCTGGATTATCCATAAAGTTTGGTGAAAAACAGTCCAGCATGTAGTCGCGGGCTTCAGCCCGCGTTACGGGATTTAAGGGCGGTAACCGAACAGACGGTCTGCTTTGATTGCTTTTACAATAGGCGCCGGCACCATGTCTTCCCACGTATCGTCGCGTGACTGCAGTCGGGCGAGCACCTCGCGGGAGCGGATTGGCAGGAAATCGGCATTGTAGTTTTCGATGTCCTGGATGCAGCGGTTCTGCCGCAGGTGTTCGTAAAGGTGAGAGAGGTGCGGCGCGATTTTGAAATTCTCCACAGTAGTGACATGACCTGTGGCGAGGTTGAGACTTGGATAGACGTAGAGTCGCGCGTTGTTTCTGAAGAGCTGGCCGAGACCGCCGAGCAGTCCGCCCTCGTTCGCATTGTAGAAACTTTTGTCAAAGATTTCGCCAAGCTTCGATGCCCCCATGGCCAGACCGAGCGGTCGATCCGTGTAGCGCGAGAGATACGCCGCCAATCGATGGTAAAGCCGGAAATTCGAGATCAGCACCGTCCTTCCCAGCGCGCGCAGCGTGTCGGCGCGGTTCAAAAAGTCTTCGTGGGTAATCGCGTCTCCAGCTGTCAGGTGACGCAGCGTCATCTCGCTGAGCACCACGGGACTCTCGCCCTGCAGTTCGGGTTCGCAGAGGAATTGTTCGCGCGCCCGCTCGAGTACATCGAGCGTCGCCTTGGTCACCGGACGGAAGCTGCCGCGCTGGATCAACACAGGTTTTCGGTAGAGCAGTTCGGCCCATTGCACGGCCGCCCCGTCAGCGGTGAACATCGCCGCTTCAGTCAGGTCCTGCCGGACCAGTTTCCAGCGCCATCAGACGATCGTCCATGCCGGGGAACGCCGGGCCGTCGAAGTGAATCATGTCCACTTCGATGCGTTCCCAGGTCAGGTTGTCGAGCAGCGAGCGGAGCGGATAGGAATTTCAAACGACTGGAGCCGACGATCCAGTGTCCTATAAATAAGCCAACAAGACTTGGGTCGGGCGCTGCCCGCAAGGGTTCGCGGGGAATTCAGGAAGAGAATTTCTCCGTCGGGCGGAAACTGCCGGACAACGTCTAGCTCGCCGCCACGCGCTGCCACTCGGTCACAGCGCTACCTCCGGCAAGTTCATTATCTTCGACAACGCGGGCCCGTGTGGGCTGGGCGGCGCCGTCGATAAGTTTCACCTGCTCAAGTATGGTTTGGCTGGACCTTGGTTCGGCGGTAGTTCCCGATCGGAATCTCATTGATGATCATCGGTACCGTGCTGGCGCTTTCGGTGGTGCTGTCGCTGCTATACACAAAAGGTGAAGCCAGCACTGGCGATGAGAGTGCATGAAGCGATGTCGTGAATCGGGCTATCTGAAATCCGCCACCTTCCGCGCTGCTCCAGTGAGTTCTAGCTAGAATGTGCATGCCGGTGTTGGCGCGGTCGACGGCATAAATGTAGCCGAGTCATCCACCTCGACGTTGTTGGTCTGGATCGCGATCTTGCAACGTTGCTGCGCGCCCGTTCCGATGCAACGCCTGTCCGTCTTTTCGGTGATCCCCGGGATGTAGTAGCCGATTTCCCTGGGCTGCAACGGATCGCGGACATCGAGGGCGCGAACGCCGGCGTTGAAGTGAGCGAGAAAGAGCACGCGTCCGTAATAGATCGGCGTGAAGTTCTCGTTGGATGAATGCGTGCCGAATCGGCCGCCGCGATCGCAGAAGTTTCCGCTGGTCTCAGGGACGGTCCACGATGCGATACCAAAAGGCTTTGATTCGGTCGTGATGTCGAGCACCCGCACCATCTGCCGGCTCTCCAGGCATTCGTTGGCGAGCGCTTCGCCCACGGCCATCACAAAATCCCTGTGCGCCTGCATTCCCTGCGGCGCCGGGCCACCGTGATCATGTTCCACGCCGGCAGCGGCTGGGGAGCCGGGATTCGGTTTCTGTTTCGCGAACTCGCCGAGCTGCATCCCAAGGAGAGGGAACGCCGTGTGTGCGCCCATATCCGGCGGCAGGTCCACCCGCGCGATTTGTGGATACGTGAGATTGGCCTCCGTGGGATCCTTCGGCCCCTTAAGGAGCTTTTCGCGGTCGATGACCTGCACGATGCCGTTCGTGCTCGTGCCGTAACCAAAATATACGCGGTTGCCCTTCGGTCCAGTGGAGATTGCTCCATGCAGGTCGGTCGGCACAGCACCTGTGGAGCCGGGCTGCTGGCCGGGCAATCCGAAGTTGCGGATGAACACCGGCTCGGCGGGATCGCTCAAATCGTAAATCTGAGTCATGCGCCGCGTGCGCCAGTCCGGTAATCCGGAAACAAGAAACGCAATGCCCGTGTCGCATTCCCACCAACTCTTGTGCGTGTCGCGTAACCCGCTGACCACGATAGTCACACGGTTGGGTTTCGCGGGATCGGTGACATCCCACACCTCATGCGACGAGTTGCCGAAGCTCCGCAGCAGATACACCTTGGTCTTGTCTGCTCGAGGCAGTCGGCTGCCGTCGCACACGCGAGTCATCTGCGCTCCGCCGGATTCGCCCGGGCCGGATGCCACAGGTTCACCCGGAATGTGGGCTACGTATTTCGGCTGTTTGGGATCGGTGACATCGACGATGGACGTTCCGCTGTTCTCCTGCCTGCCGGTAAGCGGATTCGGCTGCGAGCCGCCATGGTGGCCAACATACGCGATCCATCGTTGACCTTGCCGGTGAATCGTCGGCTGGTAGGCGCTCCGAGCCTGCAGATCGCTATAACCCACCAGTTCCATGTTGTTCTTCTCGGCTTTTTGCTGCGCAGCCGCTTCGCTGATAGTCAGCATCGCAAGAATCGCGATCGGAACGTGAGCTTTCATACAAGCGCTCCTTTGGCTTCATTGATTCCGGGACGGTTGGAATTACCTGAATTATGCGCTTACCTGAAGGAGCTCTGCAAAGAGGTAGTGGTCGAGTTTGGAGCGGCGCGCGGGGTCAGGCACTTGTTTTATCAGCTTTATGTGCCTGACCCCGAATTTCCTCAGCCACTCCGCGACTCAGCCTTCCACCTTTCCTGCATATGGATTCTGGGGATCCGAAGGCGTATTCTCATGGGCAAAATATCTCGGTTCTGAAACACTCGTTCTTTACAAGGGAGGGGAGAAATCTAATGCGCACATTGATGGCTACAGTTTGCGTTTTGCTTCTAGTTTCAGCTGCATTTGCCCAGAGCGACCGCGGCACGATTACCGGCACGATATCGGATCCCACCAGCGCGGTTATTCCGGGCGTGACCATTACTGCAACCAACGTGGAAAGCGGTCTGAAATATGAAACGGTCAGCACCGAGACCGGCAACTACACGCTTTCGCAACTGCCCGCCGGCTCTTACCAGGTAGGTGCCGAACTGCCGGGCTTCAAGCGATACAACCGGCAGGGAATCACCGTGCTGGTCGCTCAGACGCTGCGTATCGATATCGGCCTCGAAGTCGGCGCGGCGACAGACGAAGTCACGATTACTGCCGACGCTCCTCTGCTGAGGACGGAGAGCAGTGATGTAAGTCACAACGTCACTTCGAGCAGGTTGGACGAGCTTCCGATTCTGGGAATCGGCGGCGTCCTTTCCGGAAGCGCGGGGATTCGAAATCCGTATGCCATGGTGCAGTTGATTCCGGGTGCAACGTGGACGCCGAACAGTCTGGTTCGTCTCAACGGCACCCCAGGCAATACGCAGTCGTTCCGAGTGGAAGGCCAGGACGCATCCAACTCGGGAACTCCGGGAGTTCCGGCTCAGAGCCAGCCGGGCGTAGATGCAATTCAGGAAATCGCGATTCAGACCAGCACATTTGCCGCGGAGTACGGCCAGGTGGGTGGCGGCGTCTTCAACGTCACGATGAAGTCGGGCAGCAATCAGTTCCACGGCAGCGCCTTCGACATTTTTGTGAATGAGTTTTTGAACTCGGGGAATCCGTTCACCAACACTGGAACGAATCCGCGTCCGAAGGCCAGAAGAAACAACTACGGCTTTACGGTTGGCGGGCCGATCCGCCGCGACAAGACTTTCATCTTCGGAAGTTTTGAGCAGTTCCGCGAAACCCAATACGTCAATAACCAATTCCAAACTATTCCAACCACGGCTTATCGCAATGGTGATTTCACCGCTGCGCTGACAAGCCGGCTGATCGGCACCGATCCCCTGGGCCGCCAGATGTTCGAAGGAATGATTTACGATCCTGCCACCACTCGCGCGGCGCCCGATGGCAGGCTGTTTCGAGATCAGTTTCCCAACAACATCATTCCCCGGGATCGCTTTGATCCAGTGGCGGTGAAAGTTCAAGCGTTGTTTCCACCGACCAGTGGGCCCAACGCCAACGCCCTCGTGGACAACTATATAGAGGTCTATCCGACTTCAAGAGTTACGGAAGTTCCGTCGATCAAGGTTGATCAGTTGATAGGCAAAGGCAAGCTGAGCTTCTTCTGGCAGCGCACGAAGACCACAAACCCGAACGGCAATACGATTTTTGGCCAGTCGGACGGTTTGCCGGATCCGCTTAGCACGGTACTCGGCACGTTCCAGAATGCGCCTTTGTACCGGCTGAATTATGACCACACTCTTACGCCTCGGCTGCTCCTGCATTTGGGCGCCGGTTATCGAAGCAACTACTTCTTCGTTCCATCCGTTACCAGGACCGGGGAACTTACTTCGTTCAACGCGGAGAAAGAACTCGGCCTGATGGGCGGTATCGAAACCGGATTCTTCCCGCCCATGTCCACCACAATTGCGGCGAACGGTACCGGCGGAATGAAGAACATCGGTTCTTCGGCGGCGACGAACAACATCACGCAGGCGCCGACGTTCAACATTTCTTTGAACTGGGTAAAAGACAATCACACTTACAAATTCGGATCGGAATTTCGAGCGGAAGGCTACCCGCCGAGAGTCCGCGGCAATACTGCCGGCAGTTACAATTTCAACGCGCAACAGACCGGGCAGCCCTTTCAGACGGCGGCCGTAGCAGGCGCCAACGTCGGTTTCGCTTATGCCAGCTTCCTGCTGGGGCAGGTCAATTCCGTCAGTATCAGCAACCCGACGTTCCCGCGTATGGGTAAAAAGCAATTGGGAATCTACGCTCAGGACACGTGGAAAATCACGCGGAAGTTTACTTTGGACTATGGCTTGAGATACGACTACTCAACCTACCTGAGAGAACAATACGGGCGCGCTCCCCAGTTCTCGCCGACCACGATCCACCCGACGTTGGGTCTGCCGGGCGCCGCGATATACGACGGATCCGGACCAGGCCGCTGTAACTGCGACATCGCCAAGAACTATCCGTGGGGTTTCGGACCGCGTTTGGGAGCGGCGTATCAGATCACTCCGAAAACGGTATTTCGCGCCGGCTTCGGCGTCGTCTACAGCGGTACCGCCAGCAACAACAACGCTGCGGGTGGACTAGCCGGTTCAACCGCCGCCACCAACGCGCCCAGCTTTGGTCTTGCTGTTACGACGCTGGCTCAAGGGATCCCGGTGTCATTCAGACCGGCGCCATGGCCCAGCTATGACGCCGGCTACTTCCCGACATTTCCGAGGAACGGCGTACCCACTCCTGGCGCAGGTCCGGTGTGGATGGATCCTAACGCGGGGCGCCCGGCACGGCAGTATCAGTGGAGCATCGGTTTCCAGCGCGAGATCACTCAGAACCTGGCCGTGGATCTGACCTATGTCGGAAACCGCGGAATCTGGTGGCAGGCGCCGGCGATGCTGAATCTGAACGCGAACACGCCGGAGCGTTTACGGTCTTTCGGCCTCGATATCAATAGTGCGGGGGACCGGGCTTTGCTGCTTTCGGCTATCAATCTGCCTGCGGTCACCGCTCGGGGATTCAGAGCGCCATATGCCGGCTTTCCGGCAACGCAGACACTGGCTCAAGCCTTGCGGCCATTCCCGCAGTTCACGAACATTCCCGTCTATTGGAACCCGATGGGAAGCACCTGGTACGACGCGCTGCAGGTGAAGGTGACACAGCGCTTCTCCAGAGGTCTGTCGCTGTCCAGCAATTTCTCCTGGTCGAAGGCACTCACGATTGGCACCGAGATCGGCGAACCGAACCCGGGCACTACCGGCAACGCATTCGTCAACGAAGTCTTCGATCGGGAGAAGAATAAGTACATCTCCCGCTACGACCAGCCGTTTTTCCTGAACGTCGCGTTGAATTACGAGACTCCCAGGATCAGCGGAAATAGAGTGCTGTCGATGATGCTCAGCCGCTGGACGATGGGAGCATTCATGCAATATGCCAGCGGGTTCCCGCTGCGCGTTCCCGACGCGCAAACCAGTCTGAACAACTATCTGTTCCAGGGGGCGAGCTTCGCCAACCGCGTGCCGGACCAGCCGCTCTTCAATGTCGACCTCAACTGTCACTGCTACGATCCGAACAGGACGTTCGTGCTTAATAAGGATGCCTGGGCGGATCCACAGGTAGGACAATTCGGTACTTCGGCTGCCTACTACGGCGATTACCGTTCGCAGCGACGGCCTATGGAGAACTTCAATCTCGGCCGGACTTTCCGGATTCGAGAAGGAATGAGCTTCAGCATTCGCGCGGAATTCACGAACATATTCAATCGTGCATACTGGAGCGATCCATCGGGCGTCGGTCTTACCAATGCCAGCCTGGCGCAGACTCGTCAGTGCAAGCCCGGGCAGACGCCGCAGGCGGCTTGCAATGCCGATGCGACCAACAGGGTAACCGCCGGTTTCGGACAACTCACGACCACGGGCGTCACTGCCTTTGGTACCACAGCGAACCTCCTGCCGCGGCAAGGCTCCTTGGTGGCACGGTTCATCTTCTGAGAATCCAACTGTAGGGGCGGTCTAAATGACCGCCCCCCAGTTGCCGCAGCAACACATTCTCGATCGCTCTCCTGGTCACCTTCATGCACTCATGGCCCATGGTTGTCGGGGAATGTTGATAGACTCTCGGACCGGAGGTGGGAATCCATGAAAACGTTTTGTATATCTATAGTGTTGGCGTTTGCCTGCGTGGTGGTGTGGGCGCAGGCAACGTCACAGATTCAGGGAATCGTTCAAGACAGCACCGGCGCGGTAATTCCTGGTGTCGAAGTCAAGGCGACCCGGACCGACACGGGTATCGGCCGAACGGCCATTAGCGGAGAGGATGGGCGCTATGTTCTGCCCAACCTGCAAATCGGTCCCTATCGATTGGAAGTGAACAAGCCCGGCTTTGGCCCCTATGTTCAGACGGGAATCGTTTTGCAGGTCGCCTCGATACCGACCATCAATATCACGCTGAACCCGGGCGCGATCGCCGACTCCATTCAAGTCGAAGCGAATGCCGGTCTGGTCGAGACTCAAACAACGAGCGTTGGAACCGTCATCGAAAACCAGCGCATCGTGGAGCTGCCGCTCAATGGCCGCAATCCCGTCGAACTCATCCAACTTGCGGGCGCGGCGATTCCGGCAGGCAGGGCGGGCACGGCGGGCTTTCCCGGCGGTCTGAACATTTCAGTGGCCGGCAGTCTGCTTTCGGGAGTGACCTATTTCCTCGATGGAGCGTTGCACAACAATCCATTCGATGCCGTGAACCTGCCGTTTCCTTTCCCCGATGCGTTGCAGGAGTTCAAAGTCGAAACCTCGACGCTTACGGCCCAGAACGGCCTGCATTCCGGGGCGGCTGTTTCGGCCGTCGTGAAATCGGGCACCAACGAGTTCCATGGCAATTTGTTTGAGTTCTTCCGTAACGGGAAACTCAATGCCCGCAATGCCAATGCAGCTCGGCGCGACACGCTGAAGCGGAATCAATTCGGCGGCACGATTGGCGGGCCGATCAAGAAAGACAAGATCTTCTTCTTCGCAGCCTATCAAGGAACCAAGACTCGATCGGACCCGACGGACCGGACCGGTTTTGTCCCGACCGCTCGCATGCTCGCCGGAGACTTCAGCGGATGCAACTTTCCTCAGCTTCGCAATCCGGACACGTTGGTGAATTATGCGAACAACCAGATCCCGGCCAGCTCGTTCAACGCTCAGGCTCTCGAGATCGTGAAGAAGTTGCCCGCGGCCGTCGGGCCGTGCGGGCAAGTTCCATTCGGGCCGGTCACGAAGATCAACGAATACCAGACTCTGGGCCGGGTGGATTATCAGGTCAGCGAAAAACACAGCTTGTTCGGCCGCTACATGATTTCCGGCTACAAACAGCCGTCGCCGTACCAATTTTCGGGGAACATTCTGGACAGCGTTGCCGGTGGTTTGGATAACCTGCAGCAATCGGGCACGATCGGCGACACTTATCTGATTTCACCGACGACCATCAACAGCTTTCGCATCGCCGCGAACCGCGTAGCCGTCTTCCGCTATAACGAAGACTATTTTTCCCCCTGCGACCTCGGCGTAAGAATGCATTGCTTTGTGCCTCATCAAACGGTGGTCAATGTGACCGGAGGCTTCAGTGTCGGGACCGGCACCGCCATCGAGGCGTCATTCATCCCGACGTACTACACCGTGTCGGACGATGTGAGCATGATTCGCGGCTCGCATCAGTTCGGTTTTGGTTTTACGGGATACAAGTATCAGCACAGCCAAAAAGCGAATGTGTTTTCGGCAGCCAGTTTTGGATTTACGGGAGCTGCCAGTGGCACGGGACTCGCGGATTTTCTCCTGGGTAAGGTTCAGACCATGACGCAGGGTAGTCCAAACACGGTCTTCACAAACAAGTGGTATTACGGTTTGTATGGGCAGGATACCTGGAAGGTTTCGCGTCGCTTGACGGCGAATCTCGGCCTGCGTTGGGAGCCCTTCTTACCGCAGGGCTTGAACAACGGCGCTGTTTACAACTTCAGCCTGGACGCTTTCAACAAAGGCACCAGGAGCACCGTTTTCAAAAACGCACCTCCGGGTCTGCTATACGCCGGCGATCCCGGCTTTACGGGAAAGACGGGTGTCAAGAATCGTTATAACCAGTTTGCGCCTCGCGTCGGCCTGGCGTTCGACCCGAGGGGCGACGGTAAAACTTCCATCCGGACGTCATTCGGTATTTCGTACGACTTTCCAAATCTCATGATCATGTCCACCCCGGCCACAGCGCCGCCGTTTGGAAATGCCATCACGCTGACGGGCCCGTTTAACTTTGGCGATCCATGGGCCGCTCAACCTGGCGGGAATCCATTTCCCGGCAACTTCGGACCGGACGCGCCGTTTGTTCGATTCGGTACCTTCGTGGCGCAGCAACCGGACGCCAAGGCGACGACGGTGTATTCATGGAACCTGGCGATCCAACGGCAGCTCGGAACAACGGGATTGATCGCAGTGTCGTACCTCGGTACGGAAACAGCGCACTTGTGGGTGACTATTCCGCTCAACCCTGCTGTCCTCGTTCCGGGACCACTGACCTGCGCGGCAAACCAAACCACAGGCTGCAATGCGACCACGAACATCAACCAGCGCCGGTCGGCCTACCTGGCGAATCCGGATCAGGGACAGTATCTCGGTCCGGTGGATCAGTTCGAGTCGGGCGGCACTGCCAACTACAACGCACTGCTGATTTCCGCGCAGAAGCGGTTCAGTCATGTGAACCTCAGTGGGAATTACACATGGTCCCATTGCATCGGCGATATTACGCAGGCTTCAACCGTGGGCGGCGCCAATGCCGGTCTCCTCGATCCGAGTAACCGGCGTTTCGACCGCGGCAATTGTCAGACTCCGACACTGGATGGAACGCAGGCGCTGGACCGGCGTCACATTGCCAACTTCACGGCGGTACTCGATGCTCCGCGTTTCAACGGGGGCGGAGTGGCGCAGGCCATTACTTCGGACTGGCGGCTTTCGACGAGCTATCGTGTGTTGTCGGGGGCTTTTCAGACTGTAACCACCGGTATCGACCGTCAGTTGACAGGGTATGGAAACCAGCGGCCGAATCAAGTTCTGGCAAATCCACTTTGCGACAACCCGAATCCGGGCTGCTGGATCAACCTCGCAGCGTTCCAGCAGCCGGCGCTGGGGACACTGGGAAGCCTTGGACGGTCGAACATTCCCGGCCCGGGCTTCTTCCAAATCGATCTGGCGGTCTCGCGGATCTTCCGCGTGGCGGAAAGGAGAAGTTTCGAGCTGCGTGGGGAGGCTTTCAATCTCACGAACAGCTATCGTGCGGGCCCGGTCACGACTGCGATTAATAGCGCGCAGTTCGGCCAGATCCTGACAGCACAGGATCCAAGAATCGTTCAGTTGGCGGGTAAGTTCGTGTTTTAGTTTAGGCCTGAAACCAGGGGTGGCTCGCTTCGCTCGCTCACCCCTGGCTGATTTACGGGCACGCCTCCGGCGTGCCCACCGACTTTCTCCAATATAATCGATACATGCTTGTCTATAGCGGCTCGATCAATGACCGTCACGAGTTGATTCAGTTCTTTCGACGTGAAGTGAACAAGTTTCGGATTCTGCGAAAGCTGGTGGTGTCCCGTGAGGGTTCGTTTATTCAGGACGTCAATGGCGATCGGATGGAATTCCCAGGCCTCACACACGGCAACCCGGTTCTTGACCGGCTGCTCCAGGAGCTGGGGATCGTGTTTCCGACCAAGACTCTACACGATCCGAATTCCACGCCGAACGGTGTTAGAGAATTCGATTTGAGCGCCTGCTGGACTTGGGGGCATGGATGAAGTAAGTACGAAACTTTTCGTTGACAATGTACGAACGTGTTCGTATATTGCCATTCATGCCCCAGGATAACCTTCCGAAACCGACCGAAGCCGAACTCGAAATCCTTCGCGTCCTCTGGAATCACGGGCCTTCGACGGTCCGCGAAGTCTACGACGTGCTGAAGGAAGACAAGGGCGTCGGATACACGACCATTTTGAAATTCATGCAGATCATGTCTGAGAAAGGCCTGGTCAGCAGGAATGAGGATCAGCGGGCGCATCTTTACGAAGCGGTGATCCCGAGAGAATCGACGCAGCAACAACTCGTCGATGATCTTCTCGATCGCGCCTTCGGGGGATCCGCGCTGCAACTCGTAATGCAGGCATTGTCGTCAAAACGCGCCTCGGCCAAAGAGATCGATCAGATCCGTCGGCTGCTGGACGAGTACGAGGAGAAGAAGAAATGACTCTCACAAACGCACTGGCTTGGACACTCATCCATTTCCTCTGGCAAGGCGCGCTCATCGCGGTTCTACTTGCCGGTTCTCTCGCTTTCATGAAAACCGCCGGCACGCGATTCCGGTATGCCGCCGGATGCGCGGCGATGTTGCTCATGCTGATTTCGGCTTCACTGACATTCGTGGGTCTGCGGATGGGGGACGAATCGCGGCCCTTTACTTCGATGGCCCCAATGGCTTCGATGGCGGGCTGGACGGCAACCCTCGCGACGGATTCGAACCTCTTGTCAGCCGGGCCGGCAACGTCCACTTCGTCCCGCAGTGTCGCAGACTACTTCCCCACGCTGCTGTGGGTGTGGTTTTCAGGAGTAGTGGCCTTCAGTATCCGATCGATGGGCGGGTGGATCGTGGCCGAACGCTACGCGCGGCGGCAGACGTCGCCGGCCGACGCGTTCTGGAAGGGTCGATTCGCCGCACTGGCGTCTCGTCTTCAGATATCGCACCCGGTGCGTTTGGTGGTATCGGCGCGCGCGCAAGTGCCGGCCGTTGTCGGATGGCTGCGGCCGATCGTTCTGATGCCTGCGACTGTCTTCACTGGACTGACTGTCGAACAGGTCGAAGCATTGCTGGCACACGAACTGGCTCATGTCCGCCGAAATGATTACCTGGTGAACCTGCTGCAGACGGCGGCCGAGACGTTGTTCTTCTACCATCCCGCGGTCTGGTGGGTGAATCGCATCATTCGCAACGAACGGGAGAATTGCTGCGATGATCTCGCCGTCGAAACGTGCGGCAACACCCTGATATACGCCCGAGCCCTGGCGCAGCTGGAACAACTGCGAGGCCGAGCGCCCCGTCTTGCGATGGCTGCAGACGGCGGATCGCTTCTCGGCCGGATTCAGCGCCTGGTGGGAAAAGGGTCCAGCTCACGGTACGTGCCGTCCTGGGGTTTGTTGGCTGTTGTCGCCATCGCCCTGATTGCGTCGTTGATGGGGATCGCGGGAAGCGGTTCGCCGCAGCGCACACAGGCAGCGACCGGTGTCACAGAAGCGCCTTCTCAAACCGAAGCAGCGACTCAACTGGTCCAACAACGCGCCGTTCAGCGGCAGCCCGCGGAGCCGGTTTCGCAAGCCCCTCGCCAGCAGGCTCCGGCAGATCCCGCCCCAACGACGTTGTTGGAGGATAAAGACAAGAAGAGTGCCGGCAGCTGGCTCGACGAAATCGAAGCGGCCGGCTTTCGCAATCTCAGCATTGACGAATTGATCCGTTTGAAAGCGCACGGTATCGACGGCGATTACATCCGGAAACTGCGCGCCTCCGGCTTCAACCTGTCGCTCGACGACATGGTGCGATTTCGCGCGCACGGCATCGATGACGATTTCATCAACGAGATGAAAAGCGTGGGACTGCAGGGTCTGAGCGCCGACGAGCTGATTCGACTGAGAGCGCATGGTGCGGACGCCGCATGGATCAAGGAAATGCAGTCTCTGGGACTCCCTAAGCTGTCAATGGACGACATCATCCGGATTCGCGCACACGGCATCGATGCGGACTTCGTTCGCGAGGCGCGAAAGCGATTCAAAGACATCACGCTGGATCAAATGATCACGTTACGGGCGCACGGAATTCTTTGACCAACCAGGTTCTAACCACTAACGAAAGGTAGAAATATGTCGCGGCGAATTTACTACGGGATCAGTGTGTCCGTTTGCATGGCGATCTTTCTTGCGCTCGGTCTGGCGCAGACGACGTCGCCGATCACGGGTCAGTGGACGATCAGCGGTCCGGTCGTCGAAGATCGTGTCCAGCTCTCGATCCGGCGATACAGGCCGGGATCCGAAATGAGCAGTTCGTCGTCCGTGCCGATGAGTCAGTTGAGCGGCCTGACTCGCGCTCAGCTCGGTTCGGCAACTCCGTCGCTTATTCGCTTCGATATCGTTCGCGACGCCGGAGCCTTGAGACTCGAGGGATACCTTCAAAACGGAGGCGGCGGCGGCAATTTCACCTTCATCCCGAATCCCGGCTACGCCAATGAGATGACCGCGCGCGGATTCTCGGACCTCTCGGACGAAAACGTATTTCGGTTGGCAATCCACGACGTCAGCATGCAGTACATAAACGACATGACAGCGCTGGGCTACAAGGATCTGAAAACCGACAAGCTCATCACCATGCGGATTCATGGAGTGACGCCGAACTTCATCCGGGACATCGAAGCGCTCGGCTTTGGCCGGCCGCCCATCGACAAGCTCGTCACGATGAGGATCCACGGCATCACTCCCGATTACATCCGCAAGGTGCAGGCGCGCGGTTTCAACAACGCGTCGATCGATCAACTCGTACGCCTGAAGATTCACGGCATCCTGAATTGACCTATGGCGGCTCTCACCCGACGGCCGATGGGTGGCCTACACATCCAACGAGTCTGGAAGGGACGAGATCTATGTGCAGGCGTTCCCACGCGCCGGAAGCAGAACTCTGATTTCCCGGAACGGCGGTTTGTATCCTGTATGGCGCCGTGACGGGAAGGAACTCTTCTACGTCTCCAGCGACCGCAGGAGACTCATGAGCGTCAGCGTCTCGAGCGGCACGGCGATTCAACCCGGCATGCCAGAACCAATGTTTGATATCAACCTGACCACGGATGGCGGAATCGGAACGCCTTCTCATTTCGACGTCTCACCGGACGGCAAACGATTTCTCATCGCTACTTCCGCTGGTGAAACATCCGTCATCTCGCCCGTGATCCACATCGTGCTCAATTGGCCCGGGCTTCTACAGCGCTGAGCTGTAGGGGCCTACAGTTCAGGCTGAAGTAACAACCGCGCGTCTTCGGCCATGTCTGCCGGAACGAGGAAGGTCACAGGCCGGGCCGCGGGGCTGAACACAGTTCCGCGAAAAGCTCCGCGAAATGCGTCGAATTGGTCCTCGCCGCGAGTCACGTAGGGTAAGCCGGCGGCATCGAGCAGCGACTTGACCACGGCAACTTCCGCAGCGTCGATCGTCTCGAGCACGATTTCCCAGGATTCATCGCCTTCATTGTTCACGGTTGCAGGTTCATCTTCTTCAGAAGCGCCTGAAAACGTGGTTCGGTGTGAAGTAAGTCGAACTGGGGCCGGCGCATAAACGCAGGGGTCTCCATCGCGCCCAGCGCAGCCATGCGTTCCAGCGTGTCGATTGCTCTTTGCTTGTCGCCGAGCGCGGCGGCGGCGATGCTTTCCAATGGCGAAACTTCTCCCACCTGTGTGGAAGCCGCCAGCAGCGCGCGATAAAACCCATCTCGGCCGGGCTGCCATGTCGCCTTGCCGGCCAATAGCGGCGCTTTGTCTAATTCCATCCTCGCCTGATCGAACTTCTCCTGCATCGCGTGAAACTCCGCCATGCGTATGTTCAGGACCGGGTTGTTCGGATCGAACTCCTGAGCGCGTTTGAATTGCGCTTCGGCCAGATCGTTTTGGCGATTGATCGTCAGCGCGACGCTGTAGTTCGTATTGATGATGATGGAAAAAGGATCGAGGTCGAGGGCCTTGCGAAATTCCTCAAGAGCCTCAGTCAATCGCTTCTGTGGGAGTAGCACCAGGAACGCATAAAAATAATGCGCGTTGGCATCGTTTGGGCTGAGGCGGATTGCCGTACGGAATGATGCTTCCGCAGCCTGCCAGTCCCACTTCGAAGCCTTCACAAACGACATCGCGATATGGCCGTCTGCCAGCGACGGCGACAACTCGACGGCGCGATTGGCGGCAGCCTCCGCGCGAACCCGAGTTTCCGGGGAGCCCAGGTTATAACTCGCGGCAACACGATAGGCAATCGACAGGCCCGCGTGCGCTTCAGCATATGCGGGGTCGGCCGCGACCGCGCGCTGGTAGTAGTCGAGGGCGGATTTCATATCGTCAGTGGTCCGCTTCGCGAAGTGGTAACGCGCTCGAAGCAGAAGTTGATAGGCATCGGAATTCTCGCGGGTCCTGGCGGTCATCGCCGCGGTTCCATCCTGCTTGTCAACCTTATCGGCGCTGAGCCGCGACCGCAGCGCGGCCGTCAGTTCCTGCGTGATGTCCTGCTGCAGCGACGAGACATCCTTCATTCCCCTGGTGAATTGCTTGCCCCAGATCTGCGTGCCGTCTTCAACTTTCACGAGATCGGCCTGAACGGTGAGTTGATCTCCCCGATGCGCAACGCGACCGGTCAGGATGGCCTGGACCTTGAGCACCTGTCCCACCTGTTGAGGATCGGCATTCTGCCCTTTGTAGCGAAACACCGTCGTCCTTGCGATGACTTTCAGGTCCTGGATTTGGGCAAGGTTGTTGATGACATCTTCAGTGATGCCGTCCGCCAGGTATTCGCTGTCACCGTCCATGTTGTTGGTGAACGGCAGGACCGCGATGGAATTCATGTCCGGTGTGGCGGGCCTGAGCCACAGCGCAGCCGCTGCGAGCGCCGCCAGCAGCAGCAAGACCGCTGCCGCTCCAAGCCAAAGCTTCTTTCGCGGGCGCGGCGAGACTGCAGTTGCAACAACCGGCGCGACAACCCTCACATCCGGCCTGCTTCCGGATTCCAGTTCGCGTTTCAACCGTTTCAGATCGGCACGCAATTCCGACGCGACCTGATAGCGCAGATCACGATCTTTTTCGAGCGCTTTCGAGATGATGCGGTTGAGTTCCGCCGGCAACGACGGCCGCAGCTTCGACGGCGGCGACGGCGGCCGATTCAGAATGGCATCGAAGACAAGCGCCGACGTTACGCCGGAAAACGCCTGAGTTCCAGTTGCCATTTCATAGAGGACCGCGCCGAACGAAAACAGATCGGTACGCGCATCGACTTCCTCGCCGCGTGCCTGTTCAGGCGACATGTACGCCATGGTTCCCAGAGTCGTTCCCGGGTTCGTCAGGTTTGCATTGGTCGCGATCGTCGCAGCGGCGGAGTGCGCCGGTTCCTGGTCGCGCTCACCTAACTTGGCCAGACCGAAATCGAGGATCTTGGCGTGACCCCGTTTTGTGACGAACAGATTTGCCGGCTTGAGATCGCGATGCACGATTCCGGCGGCGTGCGCGGTTTCAAGCGCGTCGGCAATCTGCGCTCCGATCTCGAGCAATTCCTCGACGGGCATCGGACCCTGGTCAATGCGGTCTTTCAACGACACACCCTGGAGCAATTCCATCACGATGAAGGATCGACCGCCCTCCTCGCCGATGTCGTAAACCGTGCAGATGTTGGGATGATTGAGCGCCGAAGCCGCTCGCGCTTCGCGCCGGAAACGCTCCGCGGCCTGTGGGTGCGAAGCGAACTCATCCGGCAGGAGTTTCACGGCGACGCGACGTCCAAGACGGACGTCCTCGGCTTCATACACGACTCCCATGCCGCCGGAACCGATATTTCGAATGATCTTGTAGTGGGAGATTTGTTGCATCTAAGCCGAACGCCCGCGGAATCTCAGGTCGGGCTTCATGTCAGTTTTCGAATTCCCGAACTGCCCGCGACAATGACGCAGCCGGCGACTTTTGCGAAGATGCCGGAATCCACCACGCCCGTCATGCACTTGAGCTGCTTTTCGAGCGCGGCAGGGTCAGCGATCGGGCCGTGTTGCCAGTCGAGGATGGTGTTGCCGTTGTCGGTGGTAAAGGGTTGCCCGTTCTTCTCGCGGACGCGGGCATTCTTGAGATGAACGAGAAGCCGGGGAACGGCCAGCGGAATGACTTCCACGGGAATGACGGTCTTCGCACCCAACTGATCGACCAGCTTGCTCTCATCCACGATGATGACCACGCGATTCGACGCGTGAGCCACAATCTTCTCCCGGACAAGCGCGCCGCCGAGCCCCTTGATCAAGTCGAGTTGCGGCGAAACCTCATCGGCGCCGTCGACGGTGACGTCGATCTGCGGGTGTTCTCTGAATGTCGTGACTTGAATGCCCACTTCTTCAGCGATGCGGCGCGACTCTTCCGAAGTCGGGATACCGACGATTTTCAGTCCCGCCTTCCCGAGCTCGCGAATGAAGATCGAAGCCGTGGAGCCGCTGCCGAGACCGACGACCATGCCGTCGCGGATCTCTTCCAGCGCGGCAAGCGCAGCCAGTTTCTTCAGCGTGTCGCTCATATGTAATCCTTCACCCGAAGCAGATCGTCTTCCTCGACAACGTGAAGTTTGTAGCCGCAGTCGCACAACTGTTCGAGATCGCGTGTCGTATCCGAAACAACGAGGCTCTCCGCCATCGACGACCCCATTGAAGCGAGCGCGCGTTCCGCCAGGGCTTTCTTTGAAAGCGGATTGTTGAAGTCTCCGGAAACGTTGATCTGCACGGTCGGACCGTCCACGAGTTCGTTGGCGTAGATCTGAAGCGGGGCCCAGCCGCACTGCGACTGGATCTTCCGCGCAACATACTTGAAGCCCGAAGAAATGATGACGGACGGAATGCGCGCTTCAACCAGACTCTGAACCACCGCCGGCACATGGCGGTTCCATTCGATCTCGTCCAGATACGAATGGATCTCATCGACCGATCGGCCGTTCCACAAACTCGCATCGCGGCGGCAAAACTCGTCGTAAGACATCTTTCCGGAAAGCCACTCTTCCAGATAGTTGCAGGCTGTGTTTTCCCAAACCCCGAGACGCTCGTGGACATACTGCCAGGGGCTGGGAGTTTTTGTCAGGGTTCCGTCGAGGTCAAAAATTACGGAAGAAATCATTTTCTTAATGGCTGCGCCCTGTCGGGCTTGCATTCGCTCCGCTCATTTGGGGGCGCGCACCAGATTCAGGAATTCGTTTCGAGTGTTCTGATTGTCTTTGAAGGCGCCGAGCATGGCGCTGGTCACGGCGATGGAATTCTGCTTTTCCACGCCGCGCATGATCATGCACAGATGCTGGGCCTCGACAACGACGGCGACCCCGCGAGGATGGATCTTCTCGTTGATGGTTTCGGCGATCTGCGTGGTGAGCCGTTCCTGGACCTGAAGCCGCCTCGCATACATATCGACGAGCCGCGGGATCTTGCTCAAGCCGATCACGCGGCCGTTCGGGATATAGCCCACGTGGCATTTGCCGAAAAACGGCAGCAAATGGTGCTCGCACAGGCTGAATACCTCGATGTCGCGTACGATCACCATCTCGTCATAGGCGACGTCGAACAGCGCCTTGTTCAGCAATTCGTCCGCGTTCATGCGATAGCCGCTTGTGAGAAATCGCATGGACCGGTCGACTCGTTGGGGGGTGTTTGCCAGGCCGTCGCGGGTGGGGTCCTCGCCCACCTGCTTCAGGATCGAGCGGATCTCTTCAATCATTCCGGACTAGTATACGCTGTATCATGTAGCCATGCCGATCTACGAATACGAGTGCTCCAAGTGCCGAAAGACCATCGAAGTCATCCAGAAAATGAGCGACAAGCCCCTGAAAAAGCACGCCGGCTGTGGCGGGACGCTGACGAAGCTGATCTCTGCATCCGGTTTTCAATTCAAGGGCACGGGCTGGTACGTTACCGACTACGGCCGCAAAGGCGCGAAGACCGACACAAAGGAGTCCTCAGGCGAGTCGTCCGATTCCAAAGAAACCAAATCGAAAGACACCTCATCCAATGGCAGCAAGGAAAGCAGCAGCGGCAAAACCGGCGCTGAAAAAGCCGGCAAAGACAGCCACTCCAGCAAGAGCAGCAAAAAAGACTAGATATCTTCGGGCCGAGCAGATCTTCTCACGCCTCCAGGCTGCGTATCCGGACGCGAAGTGCGCCCTGGACCATGAGAACCCGCTGCAGCTACTTGTCGCGACCATTCTCTCCGCCCAGAGCACGGACAAGATGATCAATACGATCACGCCCGCGCTCTTCAAACGATTCAAGACAGCCGCGGCGTATGGCGAAGCGGAACCCGCCGAACTGGAGAAGATGATCCACTCGAGCGGCTTCTTCCGGAACAAGTCGAAGAGCATCAAAGCCGCCGGGCGCATGATCGCTGAGCAATACGGCGGGAAAGTCCCCGAGACGATGGAGGAGCTTTTGACGCTGCCCGGCGTCGCGCGGAAGACCGCGAATGTCGTGTTGGGCGTGGCGTATGAAAAGGCGGAAGGTGTCGTAGTCGATACGCATGTGCAGCGGCTTTCTCGTCGCCTGGATTTTTCGAAAGAGGAAAAGCCGGAGAAGATCGAACAGGATTTGATGCAGCTCTTTCCACGCGAAAAATGGATTCTGCTCGCGCACCTGCTCATCCTCCATGGCCGCGCCAAATGCATCGCACAACGGCCCAAATGCGCCGAATGCTCGGTCGAAGACCTGTGCTATGCGGAAGACAAAACAATTTAGAGAACCGTAATGAATGGTGACTGGACATGGAGCGACGTCTTCGGAGCGCTGGTGGGGGTGCTCCAATGGTCCATCGCCATTGTTTCCGTCGCAGGGACACTCGCGCTGTTCACGTGGATTCTGATGATGGTCTTCAAGAAGGACAAAGCGAAGGAAAAGGCTAAATGAGTTCCCTCCAGCGAGTGCGCGAGGAACTGAGCAAATATGAGCATCCGTTCTTCGATTTCGACGCGAGGGAAAAAGGCGAAGAAATCGAGATGGTCATTCGTTCGAAAGTTCCGAACGTCCTTTCGCCGGAATACAAGATCACGCTGAACGAGCGCGACATCGGGAGTACCCAATTTCAGTGGACCTTCCAGAAGCTGCTCTACGATTGCCTCACCGACTACGTCGTCGAACTGTTTACTAAAGATCCCCAGTCCTAGGAGAAAAGAAGCATGAACCTGCGTATCGCCATCGTGACTTTCGCTATTGTCTTGTCTGCTTTAGCCGCTCTCGCAATGACATCGACTCCACAGTCCACTGCCCAGAAACTCCAGGACGCCGTGACCGCGGATGCGAAACACTACAGCGTCGAATTCGAAAACGATATCGTCCGTGTGCTCCGTGTTCGACTCGGCGCGGGCGAGAGCGCACCGCGGCATTCGCATGCCGCCTACTGCGCGATCGAAATCACCGACTCGTCTTTGAGGGAAGGCGACGGGCCGACCTCCGAAAGCAAAGCCGGCCAGGTTTTCTGTGGCGATGCGACCGCGCACGCTCCCAGAAACGTGGGCAAGGCGCTGGCGGAAAGCATTGTGGTGGAGTTCAAGAACCGGCAGAAAGCCCGCTGACGATCATCGCTCCGGCAGCGCGAAACAATTCGGGGACGGTCGCCTAAATTCCTGAATTTTGAACTGTAATTAGGGAGTTTAGGCGACCGTCCCCTGAATTTGTTCACACCTTCACAGACCGCGCCTGCAGGCCAGAGCGATAACGGGTTATCGTTTGCAATTCCAACCGGAACTTGTCCGACATGCGACTACACAACAACTGACCAACATTCGCGAAATACTTCGGCGTTTTATCAGGAAGATTCCGACAGCCCTGCTGAAGTGGAGGATGGCTCCTTCTATCCGTCGCGCCACCGCCCGCAGAAAGCGGGTTTCGTCAACGCTGAGTGGCCGTCCGTCGTGGCTCCTACTCCTCCCGCAGCACAACATTCGGGTCCATTCGGGCAGCCCGCCAGGCCGGCAGGATGCTGGCGAGGAGCATGGCCGCTGCAAGTAACGCCGCCGATCCGCCCAGTGTCGCGAAGGGAACCGCGGCCACACCGAAGATCTCCGCCTGAATCAAACGCCCGACCACGATCGACAGAACCGCTCCAACAGCCGAACCGATCATGACGAGCGTCGCGGCCTGCCAAAGGACCATTGCCAGGACACTTTCGGATCGCGCACCAAGCGCCATCCGAACCGCGATTTCCCGCGCCCGCATCGCGACACTATAGGAGGTCACCCCGTAAAGGCCGACGCTTGCGAGCAGGAGCGCCACGATGCCCAGGAGTGCCGCCACCCTCGACATCACGAGTTTGGTCTGATAGTCGGCGCTCACCTTCTGGTCCAGAGTGGCGAGTTCAAGAATGGGAACTTGAGGGTCGATCTGCGTTACCAGATCGCGAATGGCCGGCGCCAGCGGCCCAGCCGGGCCGTCCGAGCGGACGTAGAGCGTCCGCGCGGCGCCGCTCTGGCGGGGAGAGGGGAAGAACGGCGCGGGGAAGAAGATGGCCGCGACGTCCTGGCCGGTAAGTTCCTCGGGAGACTCCACGATACCGACGATCTGGACCGCCGCTGGCGTGTTCCCGGGCTCGGTCACGCGCAGGCTCCGGCCGAGCGCAGGACCGTCGAAGAGCTCGGAGGCCAGGCGCTCGGTGATGATCGCCACCTCGGGCATGTCGCGCCAGTCCGCCTCGACGAAATCGCGGCCCTGAACCAGGTCGATCCCCAAAGCCCTGAAAAGGTCTCCAGCGGCAGACCCGCCCACAACAGGCGGACGCGGACCTCCAGGGCCCAATCCTCGCCCTGGACCCTCGCGCCCCTCCGGCCCGGGCTCCACCCAATAGAAGTTCGCGAAGCCTCCGAAGCTCCACAAGAGATCGCGGCCGGACAGCCCTGCCGCCTCGACTCCTGGAAGTCTTGAAGCACGGTCCAGAAGCGCCGAATAGAACGCATTGCTCTGGTCGGTTGAAAAGCGGAGTTCCTTCAGGTCAAACGACGCCAGCAGCAGGTGGTCCGGGTCCGTGACGGGAGGCCCTGTCAGGGATTCCACTGCTGACGTCAACTGAAACGCGATGGCCAGAAGCCCCAGCGAGAGCGCGACCTGACCGGCGACCAGGGCCCGACGGACGCGGGACTGAGATCGCGTGCCTCCGCTCCCCGCCGCAGAGGTGCCCAGTGCTCGGGACGGGTCCTGACGGGTGGCTTGAAACGCCGGGGCCAGTCCGAATGCCAGCGCCGTCAGGAACGCGGTCCCGAGCGCGCCCGCCACGACCGTCCCGTCCAGCGCCACGGGAGACGGCGTGTACGCCGCGAGCAGATCGAGGCCCGACCACGCCAGCCCCAGCGCGACGAGGGCGGCGACCATGGCCAGGATCAGGGTCTCGATGACCAGTTGCCGAACAAGGCGGAGCCGGGACGCGCCGAGGGCCAGCCGGAGGGCGACCTCCCGGCCGCGCCGTGAGGCACGCACCAGGAGAAGGTTCGCGGCGTTGACACCGGCGATAACGAGAACCAGAACAGGGATGAGTGCAATGGCGCCAGCCTCATCCCATTCGAATGTCGACAGACCGGAAACCTCGACCCTGAACTGTTTCTCCGGGTCGTCGGAGGACGCGACGATCCCGGCTGCAACGACGCCGAGCTCGGTCTCGACGCGGCCGACGCCGACTCCGTCGCGCAACCGGCCTACGTATCGAATCTTGCGCCCGGGTTTGACGCCGTTTGGATCAGCCGGGTTGAAGCCTCCTGGGCCACTCGAAGCACTCGGATCGTCCATCGCAAGCAGATCCGTGAAAACGATCGGCAGCCAGAGGTCGACGTTCTTCGTCGTGCCTGCGAATCCCTGTGGTGCGACGCCGATGACCGCGAAGGTCTGCCGTCCCGCCCGGATCGGCTGTCCGATCACTGAAGGGGCTCCTCCGAACTCTCGCATCCACAGGGCCCGGCTGATAACCGCCACCGACGCTGATTCGATCCGGCCCTCCTCGGGTGCAAACGTGCGTCCGATCTCGGGCCGGACCCCAAGCACGTCGAAGTAGTTCGGCGATACGAAGGCGGCCTGGAGGGAACGCGGTTCGGGCAGGGTCGCCGCCACGTTGGATTCGGTGAAGCTGGCCAGACCTTCGAGACTGGGCATCCCCTCGAGAGCGCGGACAACGTCCGGGTAGTCCGTCCATACCGTTCGGCGGAGTCCCCATCCGAAAATGCTGCGGTTCAGAATCCCGACCTCCACCAGGCGATCCTGATCCTGGACGCCCGGAAACGGACGCAGCATCGAGCCATTGATCAACGCAAATGCCACGATCGTCGCCGCCAGGCCCAGGCTGAGACTCCCGATCACCGAGAGCGAGAACCCGCGCGCCTTACCGAGACTGCGCATGGCGTAACGGATGTCCCGGAAGATGCTTTCCCAATAGGCCCCGGCGCGGTCTTCCCGAACACGCTCTTTGACTTGTTCGGCGCCACCCAACTCGATGAGGGCCTCGCGACGTGCATCCTCCGGAGTCATTCCTGAACGGATCTTCGATTCGGTGTCGAGCTCAACGTACGCGCGGATTTCCGCACTGAGCTCTCCGTCTCGCGCGCCACCGTCCCACAACCGGCGCAGCATGGCCTGGAGGCGAAACCACAAGCGGCTCATGCTCCCTCCAGGACTTTGTCGACGGCCGTGGTGATGGACTTCCAGTTCTGCTTCTCGCGGGCGAGCTGCTTCTGCCCCGCCTTCGTGATGGTGTAGTAGCGCACCTTCCGGTTGTTCTCGGAGAGACCCCACTCGCCGGAAGCCCATCCGTTTTCCTCGATGCGACGCAGCGCTGGAAAGAGCGATCCGGGCGTTACCTGAAAAACGTCGTCGGTCAAGTGCCGGAGACGCTGCATAACGCCCCATCCGTGCATCGGCTGGGCGGCAATGATTCGCAGCACCAGGAGATCGAGCGTCCCCTGGACGACATCCTTGCGTTGGCTGGCCATGCGGTACCTCCTATCGGATGACGTCAGGAGAACACGCCGACTTATCGGATGTCAATAGGAACATGTAGAATGCTGGCAGCATGCCGGATCGTAGAACCGCGAAATACAGCACAGAAGCGAGGTGGGCTTCGGCAGGGATCAGCCAGTCGAATCGCCCTATGGTTGCGATTCGTCACGACTAGTCGCGCAGCGTTTTACTATTCGCCGCTTCAGCGCCTGATAAACCGCGATTCCGGAAAGTGCCGGCTCGGGCGTTATCTCTCCGGCAGCGCAAAGGCGGTGATCGTATAGCCTGAGGGGATCAGGACGTATTGCCGTCCATCCTGCATGTACGTTATCGCGGCCGATCCGTAGATTGGCGATCCCATCCGGTATTGCCAGAGGCGCTTGCCCGTTTTCGTATCGAGCGCGTTGAAGTAGCCCTCGTTGTCGCCCACAAACGTGAGGCCCGATGCCGTCGACATGACGCCCGCCAGCGACAACGAAGGAAACTTGTACTCCCATTTCATGATTCCGGTTTTCGGGTCCAGCGCGCGCACGGCGCTGAAGCTTGGATCGGGAAGCGAGCGCATCGTACCGCCGTTTGTCAGCCGTCCCGGCGTGACCTGGGTTTTCTGCGGCGTGTAAAGCGCGCAGCTTTCGCGCGCCATGACGAGGAACAATTCGATCTGCGGATCGTACGACGGCGGATTGAAGTTGGTGGCGCCTCGAAGATCCGGCACGCACGGGGCGCTCGGATCGCCGGGGGATTCAACGCCAAGGTTCAGCACGATCGGCTTTCCATCCGGACCGATTTCGCGAGCCCACTGCGTCCCCGTGTAAGGCTTCGCCACGAGCAACTCTCCCGTCGCGCGATCCAGAGTGTAGAAAAATCCGTTACGGTTGGCGACCATCACGACTTTACGTCTCTGGTTTCGAATCGTCAGTTCGCTCAGCACAGGGACGTGGTTGGAATCCCAGTCGTGCGTGTCGTGCGGCGTGAATTGATAATGCCAGCGGAGTTTTCCGGTATCGCCATCCAGCGCAACGATGGCCGCGGTGTACAGATTGTCGCCTTGCCGGTCGTCGCCGTAATAATTCGGATTCGGATTCCCCGTGCCCCAATAAATCAGGTTCAGCTCCGGGTCATAGCTGCCGGTCACCCAGGCTGCGCCGCCGCCGCGAGGCAGGACATCGGGAATCGACCAGGTCTCGCTTCCAGGCTCCCCTGCGGCGGGCACGGTGTAGAACCGCCAAACGCGGGCTCCCGTCTTCGCATCGTACGCGTCGATAAATCCACGCGAGGCCATATCGCCGCCGGAATTTCCGATGATGACTTTGTCCTTCACGACGAGCGGCGCGACCGTCGCGGCATGGCCGAGTTTGAAGTCGGCGAGTTCGACGTCCCAGAGAACGGTGCCTTTGTTTTTGTCGAGCGCGATCAAGTGCGCATCGAGCGTTCCCATGAACAGGCGGTCGCCGAGCATCGCGAATCCGCGATTCACAATGTTGCCGCCGCCATACGTGAGCCCGGAGGGCAACTGTCGTCGATAACGCCAGAGCTGACGGCCCGTCCGCGAATCGACCGCCCATGCGAAGTTGTTATTCCCGGTGATGTAAAGAATGCCGTCGACCATCAGCGGCGTCACTTCCCAGCCGCGGCCCGGTGCCATTCCTTCCGCCTGAAAAGTCCATTGCGCGGCGAGCCGCTGGACGTTGTCCGGTGTGATCTGCTTCAGCGGACTGTGCCGGCGGCCCGTGTAGTCACCGGAATACATGAGCCAGCGCGACGCGTTTTTGAAGCCGTCGAGCAGGTCCTGATCGGTGATTTGAGGAGCGGACGGTTGTTGCGTGAAAAGCAGAACGGGGGCCAGGAGTTGGAAGAGTGGAATCATGGCGTTTGTTAGTACCTCATTTACAGCATCACGCACAAGAAAAGGCTAAGTCGAAACGTGCGTATTCCCCGCCTTGGCGAAGGCGGGGTGGACGCGACATCAAAAAAGATGCTGCGAAGCCTCCACTTGAGGAGCGGACGGGGCGGTTCGTCCAACTACCGATTAATCGGTGGTTGAACCAACCACTCTTAATGCTGCGCGCTGTCGCGCTTGCGCTGCGCGCCCGTCTGCGCGATGCCGAGGTGGCTTCGCGAGATCTTCTTGATCGCGCAGCCACCCCTCCTTCTCTTAAGGAGGGGAATTAACCGGGCCGGTTCCGCTGTTCGCTGTCCGTTGATCCTGATCCATGGCCCATGGCATTGCGCGTTGACCATTTTCAATTACATGGCCCATGGGGCAGAACCAACGGACAACGGTCATCTCGCCTCAGATCAATCGCTTCTGCTGCAGCCGATCCCACCGCGATTGAAGCATCGTCCGGCAGCGTTGGCTTTCGGCGCGGGCGAGGCCTTCTTCCAGCACACGCAAGGCTTCATCGTAGTCCGGCGCGACGCGTTCATGGTAGATCGCAGCGCCTTCATAGCCCGCCATGCTGAACTCCGGATAGCGCATCAATTCAGCACAGATTTCCCGCGTGCGATCGTGTTGTCCCGCGCGACGGCATGCGACCGCGAGATTCTCCAGCGTCTTCTTTCGAATCGGTTCTTCGACGCCGCCGGCGAGAGCCATGTCGTAGATCTCGATGGCGCGGCGCCAGTTTGCGGAGGTTTCCAGCACGCGGGCAAGGGAGTACAGATCGAGGGGGTCGTCCAGGGCCGCGGGTTCGAGCATTACACGATCGCAGGCATGGACCGTCAGAGCCGCGAGAGATACGACGTCGTAAACGTTATGTGTAAAGACGGAGTAGAGCACGGACGACGTTCTGCGTTGCAGGTACTCGAAGTAGGCCCGCGGGATCATGGCCCCGGCGACATCGGGCCCGCGCACGAAGGAAAGCAATTCGCGTTCGAGCGCCACCAGACGGCAGCTTCCGTGACCCTGACGCCACAATTTTCTCGCGGTGAACAGCAGATCGAAATGCGACATCGGCTCGAACGGACTGTCGAGCCGCGCGAGAGTGAACCGCGTCTCCAGCAGAGGAAGATCGAACGCGGCGCCGTTGTAGGTGATGGCCAGGTCGAACCGGCTCAACTGTTCACCGAGCGCGAGGAGCATGGACGGTTCTTCGTCGAAGTCGCGAATGAAGTACTGGACCATGTGGAAGTCGTCGCCTGAGAAATAGCCGATCCCCACGAGGAACGGACAGATTCCGGTGCCGCTCTGTATGCCGGTCGTCTCGGTGTCGAGAAAGACAATGCGATCGCGGTGCGGAACGGTTCCCTTCTCCTGCATCAGCATCATCAGCCCCGCCAGATCCGGTGAAGAAAAACGCCCGAGCCGGACCTTTCCGTGGAAGTAATCGGCGTCGTAGACGTTGTGCATGAAGTAGTGCGACCCGAGCGCGTTGGAGTGGACTTCGCCGAATGGCAGGACACTGCGAGGCGCCTGGGACTGCGATCGAATGAATCGCAGTTGTTCGGCGATCGAGAACAAGGATGGGGACGAGGGGGCGGCCCCCGCGTCCCTTCTCAGCGTCCGGAGTGCCTTGCCGAAATCAGGCATGCGTCAATGAATCCAGGATTTTCAGAGCCACTTCTTTTGCCGATACCCTCGGACCGACACACGAGGGGCAGCCGTCGTCGCAGGAGCAGGACTGGATCAGATTTCGGGTCGCCGTCAGAACCTGTTCGCGGGTCTCGTACAACGGGCCGCTCAGCCCGATGCCGCCTGGAAAATTGTCGTAAATAAAAATCGTGGGATTAAACGCCGGGTCGTCGACACCCGCTTCCACGGCCGAGCCAAGGTCCCGCCGATCACACATCAGGAAGACACAGGCCAGATGCGCCAGCGCGTAAGCCAGACCGTACAGCCCGTTCAATCGTTCGGTCGTGGACCAGGGCAGCGCCTCGAAGACGGGGCGGGCGATCGTGATCCAGTACGACGTCGTGTGCATCTCCTGGGCAGGCAGATTCAAATCTCCCGATCCGACGTTCTCCATCGTATGGAACTTCAGTTTCTTGAACCCGACCACCTGATGCGCCACGTGCACTTCGCCGTGATTGTGCTCGGCGGTCGTCTCCATCGTTTCGAGGATCTTCACCTTCGTGTACGTAATGGCATCGGTGAAGTAATCGGAGTCCACCCGCTTCACATAAGCCCGCCGCTCCGGGATATCGAGTTGATGCACGTAATACTGCTGGCCCTGGTGCAGGTAGATGGCTTTCTCGTGCAGCGTCGAGAAGGCGCTCGTGTAGTCGACCTCGCCGATAATGCGGGATTCGTGTGTCGTTTCGACAATCACGAAGTTATCCGAACTGATGCTTCGCAGTGAGATCGAATCCGCAGGATAGGTATCGCTCGTCCAGTGCCACTTCTCGCCGGCGCGATGGATGAAGCCGCGGTCGCGCAGGTAATCGAGGATCTCGGAAACGTCATGGCCGCCGAATCGCTCGTCCGCTCTGAAGGGCAGTTCGAAGGTCGCGCACTGCAGGTGGCTGATCAGGAGGTGAATATTGTCGGGATTGATGAGTCCCATTTCCGGAGGCTGGCTCAGGAAATATTCCGGATGATTCACGATGAACTGATCGAGCGGGTTGCTCGAAGCGACCAGCACCGCGACCGACATCCCGCTGCGACGCCCGGCGCGCCCCATCCGCTGCCATGTCGATGCGATCGTTCCCGGGTAGCCCGCAAGCACCGACACATCGAGGCTTCCGATATCGATGCCAAGTTCCAGCGCGTTCGTCGAGACCACGCCTTTGATCCGGCCGTCGCGCAGTCCGCGCTCGATCTGCCGCCGCTCGTTCGGCAGATAGCCTCCGCGATATCCCACGATTTTTTCTTCCGGCGCCGGTCCCTGTTCCAGTGCGCCTTTCAGATAGCGCACCAGAATCTCGGTAATGAGGCGGCTGTTGGCGAAAACAATCGCAGGGATGTTCCTTTTCAGGAACGCCTCGGCGATGTTCTGAGATTCCTTTACATACGACCGCCGGATTCCAAGCTGCCGATTGACGACGGGCGGATTGTAGAAGAACACATGCTTCTCGCCTTCCCCCGCGCCGCTCTCGCGAATGAATTCGAAAGGACGTCCGGTGAGCTTTTCAGCAAGCTCCTGCGGGTTGGCGATCGTCGCGGACGTGCAGATGAACTGCGGCGTGCTCCCGTAGAATTCGCAGATGCGCGCGAGGCGCCGGAAGAGATTCGCAAGATGGCTTCCGAAAACACCGCGATAGGTATGCAACTCATCAACGACGATGTATTTCAGATTCTCGAAGAGCTTCGTCCACTTCGTGTGGTGCGGGAGAATCCCCTTATGAAGCATGTCCGGATTACTGAGAATCACGTGCCCGCGCGATCGGACGGCTGAACGAGCATCCTGGGGCGTGTCGCCGTCGTAGGAGTAGATACCGATATCCGAACCTGTCGATAGTTCGTTCGCCCATTGCATCAGGTCGTCAAGCTGGTCGTAGGTCAGGGCCTTGGTGGGATACAAATACAGAGCTCGGGCGTCGGGATTCTCGATGATCGCCTGCAGAACGGGCAGGTTGTAACAAAGCGTTTTTCCGGACGCGGTGGGCGTCACAATAACAACGTTCCGTCCCGATGTGGCAAGCTGGAACGCCTCGGCCTGATGCGAATAGAGTTTCTCGATGCCGCGATGTTCCATCGCATGCCGCAGACGCGCGTCCAGGGCTGCGGGGGTATCGACAAACCGGGGCTCGCGCGACGGTATGAAGTGATAGCCGGAGATCGTGTCCTGTTTCCGGAGTTCACGGAGAAACTCGGGCAAGGCGGAGGGCTTCATCAGACCGGAGTCCTTCAGGACCAGCTGTGGCTTTGGCCGCATGAAGCCCAAAATGCCGCGAGAGGCACCCAAGTCAGGTCCGCGGAGATGAACGAAGACAAAAAAAGAGGCGGTTTCGTTGGGAGCGGACCATCGAAACCGCCTTTCGCGCCTATGAGAGGAGTGGGCGAGGGAGAGAAACTATAAATTTTATGAATCTGACCGTTATTACGACTTCAAGTTACATCCGGTTACAAAACCCAAAACTTTTTGTATATGTTTCTCCGACAACCGGCGCGCTGGCATATGCAGGAGAAGGGCCAAGGCCCCGAACATGCCAAGCTATGGGATTTGAGTCACTTATGTTTTGGGACAGGACACACACTGTAACGATTGGCTGCAATCGATCGGGACACATGTTTCGTATCGAAACATAGCGAGTGCGAAGCGAGCCGCGCATTTGCCCTGTGCTACATTCGAAAAACATTTAAAGGAGCGCCGCACATGAAGATTCAGCTCACGTACGATCGGCCGGCCGATATCAGTACCGACCTGCTCGTGATCATCCTCGATTCAGAAGTCAGCCTACATGACGTCAGCGGATCACCTATCAGCGAACTCGTTGGCCGCATCGCGCGTGATTTTGAACAAAAGCGTCTCAAGACGGACTACTTCACAGCGCTCGACTCCCGCTCGTCAGCGCGGAACCTCGCGGTTTTTTCGACGGCGCTCAGCAGCAGTTACAACATCTGGGAGAGCCTGAAGATTTATGTCGCGAGGGCTATTCGGATGGCGCAGGATCACGGGCTCGCGAGCGTTTCCGTTCTGCTCAACACAGACGATGCGCTTCCCTTCGTCGGCAAGGCGGTGGAAGGCGCGATTCTCGGCGGCTACACGTTCGATCGTTATAGGAAGGAGAAGAGCAACGTCGACAAGATCCGCTTCAGCATCGTCGGGCTGAAGGCTCATCACGCGAAGAATCAGAATGACGTTTCGCGTTATACGCTCGTGAGCGAGGCCATCAATGAGGCCCGCGACGTTATCAACGAGCCTGGATCGGTGGTGACGCCGGAGTATCTTGCGCAGGCTGCGAAGACGATCGCGAAGGAATCGAACCTGGATCTGCGGATCTGGGATGAGAAGCAGCTTCAGAAAGAAGGCTACAACGGTCTGATCCAGGTGGGACGCGGCAGTTCGTATCCGCCACGACTGATCCGGCTGGCTTACCGAACTCGCAAGCCAAAGGGTCACCTGGCATTCGTCGGCAAGGGAATCACTTTCGACACGGGCGGCATTTCGATCAAGCCGGCGGACAAGATGTACGAGATGAAGGGCGACATGTCGGGCGGCGCGGCTGTGCTTTACGCGATGAAGGCCATCGGCAAATTAAAACCCGAGGTCAACGTCACGGGTATTGTCCCGACGGCTGAAAACTTTCCCGACGCGAATGCGCAGCGGCCCGGCGACATCTTTTATGCGAAAAACGGCATGTCGATCATGGTCGACAACACCGACGCGGAAGGCCGTTTGATTCTGACCGACGGCCTGCATCTCGCGGGCCAGGAGAAGGCAACGCATATTCTCGATATCGCCACCTTGACCGGCGCCTGCGTCCGCGCCCTGGGACTGAGCATTGCTGGCATCATGGGCAATGATCCGCGATTGATTCAGGCGGTTATTCAGTCGGGACAGAATCACGGGGAGTCGTACTGGGAATTGCCGCTGCCCGACGAATACAAGGAACTGTTGAAAACACCTTACGCCGACATCAACAACATCGGCGGTCCTGTCGCGGGCGCTCTCACGGCCGGTCTGTTCCTTCAGGAATTCGTGCCCGAGAAAACACCCTGGGCTCATCTGGATATCGCAGGTCCGTTCATTCGCGAAAAGGATTGGAAGTATTACGAAGCGGGCGCCATCGGGTTCGGCTTGAAAACGCTGGTGGACATCGCTGAACGGTTTGACGAATACGCGCTTTAAGCGCGAAGCGCGAGCCCGACAGGGCGAAGCCTTAAGATCGGAGGTTTAATCTTGCTCGACCACTATCGCGAAGCCATGGAGCGCTACGAATTTCAGATGGGACCTGTCCGCGGCGGCCTCGCCACAGCGCTCGATATCCTTACCGACGCGCTCGCCCTCGTTGGGCAACATGGTGTCTATTGCCGCAGCCAGCGTCAGCCGCAATACCCTGCGATGGACGTTCGGCTCGTTATGCAACAGATCGAGGATTCCAAGGCGCTGATCATCACAGCAATGCAGGAACTGAAGAAGGAGAAGAAGTAACTACCGCGGGGCCGAGAGTCCGCCGACCATACTCGACGACCACGAAAGCGCTTCCAGATAACTCGCTTCGACGGCCTGCTGAACCAGCTGAACGCTGGCCTGCGCGTCTTCCCATTCCCGCCGTTCGTAGGACTGAACACAGCTCAGCACAGTTCCAAGTTGTCCCTTCCGCTCCAGGAGCGCCTCGCGAATTTCGTCGGAGAGGGAAAGCATGGACAGGATTTGTTTCAGCGGCCGATCGAGCACTGCATCCAGAACCGAAAACAGGCCAACCAAAAAGTACCGTTCGGGATTCGGCAGTCCGAGCTTCGTCGCAAGGACCTCGCACATGCGTGCCCGAATTGCTCCTGTGACGATGACGTCGCGGGGCGTGTCCTGAAATCCGGAAAAGACGATCAAACTCGCCCAGATCCGCATCTTCTCGAGTCCCGCGAGCACAATCGCGTGCCGGATGGATTCCACGTTGCGGTCGAGACTGCAAATCGCCGAATTGATGTAGCGCAAAAGCTTGTATGTCAGCGCGAGATCCTTGCTGATCGTTTTCTCGAGCTCTTCGATCTGAGTGTCCGGCTTGTTCAATTGCGTCAGCAGCTGGATCATCGCCAACCGGTTCGCCGGCATCGGCTTCGCCGAAACGTTTTGCGGGCGGCAGAAAAAGTATCCCTGAAACAGCTGGAACCCGGCTTCACGGCACCGAATGAACTGTTCCCGTGTTTCGACTTTCTCGGCGATAAGCTTGACCGGGTATTTGCGGATGATCGCCAGGGCGCGCTCAATTTCCGGCCAGTCGGTCGCCAGAACGTCGATCTTGACCTCGTCTGCGACTTCCAGCAGCGGCTGATAACGCTCGCTGCAGACAAAATCGTCGAGGGCTATCCGATATCCTTTGCGGCGCAGTTGTCGCAGCCGTTCGATGAGGGCCGGATCCGGCTCCACCGTCTCCAGAACTTCCAACACCACGCGATCCGGAGGCAACGACTCGCAGTAGTCGCCCATCAGCATGTCTCGTTCGAAGTTGATGAAGGCAAGATGCTTCCCGACCATCGCGTCCATGCCGATTTCCCAGGTATTTACGATGACCTGCGCCGTCGCCTTGGCTCCGTCGGTAATGACGGCGTGATCGATATCACCGTCTCGGAACAGCAGTTCGTACCCGAAAACGGTCATATCCGATTGATAAATAGGCTGCCGGCTGACAAGAACCCGTTCAGTCGAGGCCTCAGTTTTCGGGTCTGTCAAACTTACCGTCATGGAGAGTCGTATCGGCAGGAACCCGCTCAGTCTGTAGTGCCCTTCAGGGAAATTCGGCCTTAGTGAGACATGCTGTAGATGATGAAATTCAGAGCGACACGGACGGCATAACCTGAATATCTCTCGGGATAGCAGTCCAGGTCCATGAACTCCCAGGCATCGCCGAGATCGGTGTTATAGCTGATCACAACCATCAGCCGGCCCTGGTCATCCTTAATTCCGTAGATACGAGGAGGGATGTCGTCCGGCAGTTCCCAGGTCCGACCGCCCGTGCAGCCCTGCCCTTCATTCGGCGCCTGCAGGATTTCCTCGATATCGAAAAACGTGTGAAAGACTTCGTGTGTCAACGGCAACGGCTCGATCGGATATTCAGGAAAGACCTTACCAAGCTCGGTTTCCACGTTTTCGCGTTGATCCAATCCCCAGAAATCATCCAGGTGAAGAAAACCGCCCCGCAAAAGATATTCCCGGAGACGTTCGGCTTCGGGACGGCTGAAATACATTTGCCCGGCTTCGACAATGTAGGCGAACGTGAACTTGAACAGATCGGGATTCATGATCTCGATGTAGTTGGGATTGGGATACACGTGCTGACCGGTCAGGCGATGAATCGCACCCATCAATTGCAGTCGGCGCGTCCGGGGTTCGCCATCGTGAAGGGTTGGAAGAAACCATGCAGGATCGGATTCTGCCGGTACATCAGACGCGTGAAGTAGAACTCCGAGTCGTCGTCGGGGGAGTCCGCTGAGATCAAGCTGATCGACAAACACAAAGACGCAAAGGCGCAAAGGCACAAAGAAGCGCGGATAAGAATTCCGGATCGCGGCATAACGAACCTATACAAGAATACCCACGATTGCCCCCGTCATACAGGTCGCAAGCGTCCCGGCCAGGATGGCGCTCAGCCCGAGATTCACGACCTCTTCCCGGCGCTCCGGCGCCAGGCTCCCGAGACCACCGATCAGAATCCCGAGACTTCCGAAATTCGCGAAACTCGTGAGCGCATACGCCATGATCAACCGGCTGCGCGCATCGAGCGCGTCCTGGGGCAGTTTCGCCATGTCGAGGAAGGCCAGCAATTCGTTCAGGATCGTTTTGGTCCCCATCAATGCCCCCGCCGTCTGCGACTGCGACCATGGAATACCGAAAAGCCAGACGACAGGCGACATGATGAATCCGAGGATCCGCTGTAGCGTGAGTGGCTGCCCTCCCAACTGCGGCAGAAAACCGATGAGCACATTGGCCAGTTGAACGAGCGCGACCATGACGATGAGCATCGCGATGATGTTCAGAAGCAGCAGCAGACCATCGCTCGTACCCTTGACGATCGCGTCCATCGAGCTCGAGGCGTCACGCTGGGGAAGCATTCTTCCAGCGGTTTCTTCGCCGGTTTCCGGAACCATGATCCGTGCAATCGTGATTGCCGCAGCAACGTGAATGAACGACGCAACGAGGATGTGTCCCAGGGCATCCGGAATGACGCCGTTCAGGATCGTCGCGTAGAGAATCATCACCGTGCCCGCAATACATGCCATGCCGACCGTCATCAGCGAGAACAGTTCGCTCCGCGTCATGTTTTTCAGATAAGGCTTGATGACCAGCGGCGCTTCGACCATTCCCAGAAAGATCGTCGTTGACGCGCCCAGCCCGAGCGCGCCGCCGATGTTCATGGTCTTTTGAAGAACGAAAGCAAAACCGCGAACGACATACGGAAGAACTCTCCAGTAAAACAGAAGCGACGAGAGCGCCCCGATGACAAGCACCAGTGGAAGCGCCTGGAACGCCAGAACGAAATTCGCTCCAGGATCCTGCAGCATGAAAGGCGGTGGACCGCCGCCAAGATAACCGAAGACGAAGGACGTACCGGCGCGAGTGGCCGAGTCCAGGGCCAGCACGACATTGTTCAGCAGCAGAAAGAACTGTTTGAAGAACGGAACATAAAGAAGGATTGCCGCAATTGCGAACTGAACGATCACGCCCGTAAGGATGGTTCGCAGACGGACACTACTTCGTTTCTCGCTCACGAGCCACGCAATGCCGAGAAACACCACGATCCCGAGCACACCCTGAAGGCGCATGAAAATCAAACCTTCCTTTCAAAAATGGCCTCGATTCTACGATAATCTCGCAATCAATTAGTCACAGCTAGTCACAGCCACTCAGAGGAGGAGCGGAAACATGTCGAAACAACGAACACGTCGGGAGATTCTGAAGGGAAGCCTGGCCCTTGCCGGATGGAGTGTCTTAGGTGTACCGGAATGGGTGCTGCCGGCACTGGCGCAGGGAGAAACACTGGTTCCGTTCACCGACTTCCCCGCAAACTTCAACCCCAATCCGAGCCCCGAACGCCGCTCGTTCGATATTCGGAAGATCGATGGGCCTTTTACACCGAAAGATGAGTTCTTCACGACGCAACACTACGGTCATCCCACGATCGACCCGGCGACGTATCGCCTCAAAGTGACCGGCCTCGTCGACCGCCCGAAATCTCTGTCGCTGGATGAACTCAAGAAGATCGGCAATGAAGAATTGATCGCCGGCTTTGAATGTTCGGGCAATCAGGGCGCCGCACAGGCACTGTGCTCGAACGGGCGATGGAACGGAGTCCCTCTGAAGAAAGTTCTCGATTCGGCCGGTGTAAAAGCGTCCGCGCGTGAATTTGTTTTCCTGGGCGCCGATCACGGCATGGAAGAAGTCGTTTTCCGAACGCAGAAATACCAACTCGACCAGCAGTTCGGCCGGAGCCTGAACCGGGAAAAGGCGATGTCGGACGAACCGTTCCTCGCATGGGCGATGAATGGCGAACCGCTCACGAAGCATCAGGGATTCCCGCTACGTCTGATCGTTCCGGGGTGGTACGGCGTTGCGAACGTGAAATGGCTCGCGAACATTCACGTTCAGGAGGAACAGTACCTCGGAAAGTACCAGGCCACATGGTACCGGACGGTCAAAGGCGAGATGATCGACGGAGAGATGAAGTGGAATGAGACTGCAATAACCCATATGCAGTTGAAGTCGTTCATCGCGCGCATCACGACCGACGGCAAACAGCACAAGGTTCTCGGCGTCCTGCTCAATGATGGAACGCCGATAAAGTCGGTCGAGGTTCAGATCGACGGTGGCCCATGGCAGGCGGCAACGATGGACCCATCCACGAAGGGCAAGTATTCCTGGAAGTTCTTCACCTACACCTGGACCGGCGCGAAGCCCGGAGAACACACGCTCGTTTCGCGAGCGACGGATCAGACCGGAAAGGTCCAGCCGACTGCAAAGGATCTGGAGAATAAGAGATCGTTCCTCGAGAACAATGCGCAACTGCCGCGCAAAGTCGTGATCGCTTGATGCCGTAACGGAAGGAGTATCCATGCAACTCTTCCTTTTGTTCATTCTGTTCTTCGCACAACAGCAGCCTCCTCAACCTCCACCTCCGTGCGCACCTGACGGCGACGGAAAGGTCAAATTTGTCTGCGGCCAGCAGGCTCCCGAAGACCTGGTTGTGTTGCCGGGTGGTGAATGGGTCGCCGCTTCGGTCTTCTCGGGCGCAGGTGGAATCCGTCTAATCAACACGCGGGACATGACCGTTACAAATGCATATCCGACGGCCACGTCCGAGGACAGACTGGACAAGAAGACGTATGACACGTGTCCCGGCCCGCCCGACGAGAAACAGAAGGCTCAATTCCGCACGCACGGGATCGCCGTTCGACAGGGCACGAATTCGACACACACGCTGTATGCAGTCCACCATGGCGTCCGGGAATCCATCGAAGTCTTTCAGGTCGACATGCGGAGCAAGACACCAACGTTGACGTGGATTGGCTGTGCTGTTCCTCCCGATCCGGTCGGCCTGAACGAGGTCGTGCCGCTGCCGGGCGGCGGCTTCGCTGCGACCAATTACCTTATTCGTGGGCCGGAAGCTGCTGCGAATCGGACCAAAATGATGGCCGGCGAAAACAACGGCGAGATCTGGGAATGGCACACCGGAACCGGATGGAAGATCATTCCGGGCAGTGAAGCGTCCGGCGCCAATGGTCTCGAGATTTCGAAGGATGGCAAATGGCTCTATGTTGCGGCCTGGGGCAACCAGTCCTTTTATCGGTTGTCGCTCGGCCAGACGCCTCCGAAGCGTGACAACATCCCGCTGGGCTTCCGCGTGGACAACATCCGCTGGGCCGCCGACGGGACGCTTCTGGCTGCAGGCCAGGGCGGCACGGGCCAGGCGCAAACCACGAACATCGTGAAGATCAATCCGGAAACATTAAAGGTGCAGGAGCTTGTGGCTCATCCCAACAGCCCAGCGTTCGGCGCCGGGACTGTGGCGGTGGAAGTCGGCAAGGAACTCTGGGTTGGATCGTTCCGCGGCGACCGCCTCGCACGGTTCCCTGCTCCTGCAAAGTAACGCCGTTGGATCTGCAGCCCGTTTTACGTGGAAACCTGATCGAACTCCGGCCGATGAGAATGGAAGACTTCGAGAACCTTCTCGAAGCGGCCGGAGACCCTCTCATCTGGGAACAACATCCCGAACCCGACCGTTACAAACGAGACGTCTTTCAAAAGTTCTTCGATTCGGGGATCGCGTCGAAGGGCGCGTTTGTCATTGTCGATCGGCAATCGGGGCAGATCATCGGAAGTTCCCGCTACTACGACTACGACCAGGATAAGCGCGAGGTGAAGGTCGGCTTCACCTTCCTGAAGCGCGCATATTGGGGCGGAACCACCAACCGCGAACTGAAGTCGCTGATGCACGACCACGCATTTCAGTTTGTCGATCGCGTGTTGTTCGAGGTCGGCGAGAACAACCTTCGCTCGCAGAAAGCTCTCGAAAAAATCGGCGCGCGTTTTCTGACGACGGCGGAACACCCTGACTCGAAGGGAATCATGCATCGGACCGTAGTTTTTCTCATCGAACGGTCTTCCGCGCAGACGTAGGCCCCCCTTCGACGTATCTGTCAAAGACGTTTTATTGCTCCGCTTTGCCGCCGCGCAACTCAACCATTTGTCAGGCAAAGCAGCAACTGAGTCGGGACTCCGCGATTCCTAAACGCTGGCAACCTGTCATTACAAATCTGGCGAATCACATCCGAGGCTTGTCAGGCGCTTGGCTTGAGGCAAACACGAACGCCTGGTGCGCTTTGCGACGATGTCCTATTGTCCAGGAGACAAAGAAGAAAAGACGGGAGCCGCTTCGAAATTCAGCGACAAGCTGACAATCGGCGTTGACGACGTGATCCGAACAGAACATTGTGTCGAACCCCATCCGGTCGCCACGGAAGCTTGCACGCTGGCTAGCGTTTCTTGATGAATCGTTCCCCCGGCGCCTATCGTATCCGTTCTGCTCGATGCTGCTGGTCCACCAAAGGACCAGGAGTGGCCCTCCGGAGTCTGAAACAAATGTTGTCTGGCAGGTAACGGCTTGTGAACCATGGTGTAAGAAAAACTACGACGGCCATTCCATTTGGCTTATCACAATTTTCGGGAAGTGTTTACGAAGCGAGCCGCCGCTTTAAGGCGGTAAGGGTACCGGGAGTTGCTTTGATCGTGAGACACATGCCTTTTTCGTCATAGGACTCTTTTAGCACGTGAACGTTTTTGCGGATCTCAGCGAGCACCCCTTCCTTGCCGTAGGAAACCACGAGATCGACTTGCGTCATGTTGTCTAGAAAGAACTTTACAAGACGCTCGTGCAACGCCTCGATGTCCCTGGGATTGAGTGCGGACATGGGAATGGCATCGGGAAACTCTTTTTTCAGAAGTGCCTTTTGCGCAATATCGACGGCATCGATCTTGTTCAGGATGAGAAGCGAAGGAAGTTTTCCGGCGTCGATACCATCGAGAACTTCTCGCGTGACTTGAATGTGAGAGCGCAACGATGGATCAGATGCATCTACTACATGGAGTAAAAGCGAAGCATCCAGCGCTTCATCGAGAGTCGATCGAAATGAGGCTACGAGATCATGCGGAAGGTTTCGAATAAAACCAACGGTGTCGGAGACGAGGATGCGAGGTTGCGTCTCCGGCTGCAGCGCCCGAACGGTCGTATCGAGGGTAGCGAAAAGTTGATCGGCGACAAGAACGTCGCTCGACGTGAGTGCTCGCATGAGAGAAGACTTGCCGGAATTGGTGTAACCGACGATAGCAACTTTGGATAGACCTTCCCGGTGACGACGACGCTCGACTTGTTCTGCGTGAACGACATCGAGTTCTCGTTGAAGTTCGCGGATACGATCGCGCACTTGTCGGCGCTCTAGTTCGTGAAAGGATTCGCTGACGGCTCTTGCGCCTCGCCCGCCGCCTTTTCGCTCTTTGGCGCCGACAACGCGCTCACGAGGAGCGAGATACTTGAGACGTGCGAGTTCCACCTGAAGCTGCGCCTCTTTGGTTCGCGCATGTCGATGGAAAATTTCGAGAATGATCGCCGGCCGATCGTAAACATCGACCCCTGTTGCTTCTCGGATGTTGCGAACCTGCGTCGTCGTGAGTTCGTGATCGAAAACGACGCTGTCGACTTCCGGAGACGCTTTCACGAGATCACTCAGTTCTTCAAGTTTTCCCGGCCCGATGAGTGAAGCCGCATTAAGCGACGACATTTTCTGAGTGAGCGCCCCGGCGATTTTCCACCCCAGCGTTTCGATGAGTTGTCTAAGTTCCTGAAGCGAAGCATCGTGTTCGTCGGCGTCTGTTCTCTGGAGCTGAACATCGACGAGAATGGTTGTGTGCATAATCTCGGACTCGGACGGATTGGTCATCTTTAGACGATACCAGAAAAAACGAAGGCCCAACCGACAGTGAGCGTGGGGTGCATGACGTGTGCCTCCTCACACCTTGTAGCTTGCGAATTGCAAACCGGTTATACGCGGGTTCGCTGGAAACCGTCAGGCATCTTCGGCAATGGGGTCCGACGGTCATCTTGTCCGACGGCGATGTTGTCTTTCAACCTCTTAAAGTACAGCGCTGGGCTCGATCGATGATAATGATGAAAGTCACACGGACTCGGGTGATTAAGGCTTTCGGTTTTAAACTAGCTCGCAAACGACCCTGGATAATTCTCGGAGAACAGGCCCTGGAACTGCATCATTGAAACGCAGCTGGCCGGATGCGTCCTATAGGCCTGCATGTTAGGTATGGGCGAACATTCCACATTGTGGCTCAAGGTACTGTTGGCTGCCGGCGCCATCTTGGCGGTTGTTTTGCTCGGCCAGACGATCATCAACTACAGGTACGTCTCGAACAACCTCGTTCTTCAGGACGCACGGCGTGTAGCCCAGGAACGAGTGCGCAATGTAGAGCGGGCGGCGCGACTCGCCCGTCCTCAGGACGCTGAGGCCTTCCGAGTTCTCCTGGACGATCTTCGAGACGACACAACCGATCAAGTCGCTGGAATCACGTTATTGCAGAGCAACGGCGCCATCGTCGCATCGAGCGGCCAGACGACGGCCGCCCCCGGCCGGCAACGGCGGGGCCTCGTCGAGCGGGACGCGATCATGACGCGTGAATGGCACGAGGGCCGTGAGGTCCTCGTCGGCGCATTCCCCTGCCGATGCGGTCTTCCGCGCCGGGCCGGGGACGCTGCCGATCAGCAGCCCGATTTCGGCCGGCTTCTCGTCCAGGTGGCGCTCTATGAGGACAGCCTGTCTGCGCCCTTTTCCCGCCTGAGACGCAACGCCATCATCAGTGCGTCGGCCGCATTGAGTCTCCTGGTCGCCCTCTCGCTGATCGCGGCACGGGTCGGCGCGTACGTCCGCGGCAAACAGCTCGAGATGCAGGTGGAGCTGGCCCGGCAGGTTCAGCGCGATCTCCTCCCGTCTGCCGCAACTCTCCCAGCCGGCATTGATTTCGCTGCCGAATGCCTTCCCGCCTCACAAGTGGGAGGCGATTTCTACGACATCGTCAGTCTTCCAGGCGGACCCGTGTCATTCGTCCTTGGCGACGTGTCTGGTCATGGCATCTCCGCGGCGTTGCTGATGGGACTCATACATGGTGCGATGAGCAATCCGCCCTGGGGCGCGTCGGAGGACCCTGATCGCTCAGCCGCACGTCTGAACGACCTCCTCCTGACGAAGTCATCTGGCGAACGGTTCGCGTCGCTGTTCTGGTGCTCGTATGATCCCGTCTCGCGGGTCCTTCGCTACCTCAATGCCGGGCACTTGCCCGCCTTGTGGCTGCGGCGGGAGATGGATGGAACGTGGCATCTTGACCGGCTCACGGAGGGCGGGCCGGTGCTCGGCATTCTCAAGGCAGCGGCGTATCGGACGGCGGCGGTCTGGGCGAACGAAGGTGATCTGTTAGTGCTCTTCTCAGACGGCATCACTGAAGCCCCAAACAGCCGCGAGGAACAGTTCGGTGAGGAACGCCTAATCGCGGTGGCTCAACAGAGCCCTGAGCTGCCTGCGCGAACGATTTGCGATGCCATTCTTGCAGCCGTAGGAAAATTCACCGGTGACAGGGCCGCCTCGGATGATCAGACGCTGCTGGTCGTCAGACTCTGGACCCGTTCATCTTCGGAAAAGTGAAACTACAGCGGTTTGATGCGAAATAGTAGACGCCATGGAACACGGTTGTTCTTTAGATTTAATCGACTGTCCAATTTTTCCAAGCTGAACGTCAAGGGAGCGTGGCTGACGCGAGTTCTTTCGCTCATAGACTTTCCCTCAAGCTCTTCTGCTTGCGCTCGCGATCTTGAACACCGCCTTTAACGTACGTTCCTTTGCGACGTTCCCGAAGGTGTCGTACGCGTCGATCACATTGCAAGGTCGCTGATGTAGGCCGTAAGGTAGTCGTGCGGATGGGTCCGTCAGCCGGAGATGTACTCCCTTGTCGGGATCAGCCTGCTTCGCGAATTAACGATGCTTCCTCGCAGGTCGGTACGCAATTTTCACGCACGAAGTAGCAGCGGAAACTACCCGCTATTTCGATCGATGGCAGCGGCTATTTGATCGACGGTGACGAGCCCGACGAGCCGTTCTTTGACCTCTCCACGTTTGAAAAGAAGAAGCGTCGGAAGTCCGAGGACGCCCAGCCGGACCGCCACGTCCATGTTTGCGTAGGCGTCTAGTTTTCCAACTTTGATGCGGCCTCGATACTGGTCTGCAACTGCAGACACCGCGGGCTCCAGGTCCCGGCAAGCCTTTCAGCCATGTCCCCAGATATCGATCAATACCGGGAGTGTTGAACGCAGAACCTCCGAATCGAAGTTGGCCGCGGTGATCTCAACGAGGTCAGTTTGCATGGGGCCTTCCGGGAATCTCTGCGGCTCCCGAATCACGGAGCGCATTAATGATCGGTTCGTATTCCTTCGGCGCATCCGGCCTCGAAAGCAGGAACGCGATATTGAGCCGGGAGCCATGAAGAGCCCACGAGAGCGGTGAACTGCCGTATGTCGTGTCGAGCACATTGACGGGGACATGAAATTCCAGAAGCATCTTCGTCATATCGGCATGACCGTGCCACGAGGCGATGTGCAGAGGCGTGGCACCGGCCTCGCCGAACCCGGCGGGGTCGAAGCCGCAATGAACCATCAGTCGGACCCGCTCCCGGTCGTTGCGAGCGACGCACTGAACCATAACCTCGAAATCGTGGCGCAACATGCGATCGAGGATCTTCGGATCTTTCTGCAACACCGATCGAGCTTCGGGCACGTCCAGCCGCAGACAGGCGCCGAGAAGTTCGTCGATGGGACGAAAGCCGGCATCGCTTGCTCCGTGGGCGCGCAGCACATCCGCAAACTCTTTATTGCCGGCGCGTATCGCGACGGCCAGTGGCGTTCGTCCTGCGGCGTTCAGGAGACCGGCATCGGCTCCGCGAGACAGCAGTAATTCCGCCGCAGCGCCGTTGCCGATCCGGGCGACGCTGTGAAAGAGCGTCTGACCTTCGCCCGTCGCGAAGTCGGACGGCATGAGTCGATTCGGGTCGTAGCCACGGTCGAGCATGGATCGCAGCATTTCGAATGCGCCTTGCGGGAACACGGGGGTTTCCCGGGCGATGAATCGCAACGGATCGACAGCGGGCATGTCCGCAGTTTCGAATTTCAAATTGACCTCGGACGCCTGTTCCGCCATCCAGTGCCGAACCTCCAGCGTTTTCAGATAGTGGTCTTTGAACACATCGTGCCAGATGGGGTCGCCTTGTTTTTGCAGTTCAGCCATCCGCCGCTGCATGTCCGTCATATCGGCGCCACGTTCTCGAAGCATGATCAAGGCACCCAGCTTCATGCCCATGACTGCGCGAAAAACGGCGGACACGCGGCTCTCAGGATTGGAAGCGTCGCTCAGCGGCGATGTGTTCGGATCGGCACCGGCGTCCAGAAGCAGCTTGACCGATTCGTTGATTCCCGCTGAATGGCGCGAACTCAATCGATTCAGCGGCGAAGCGCAGGCATAGATCAGCGGCGGCCAGCGATCGTGTTCGGCGGTCGCAAGCGACAGATCGAGTTTCAAATGCCGCCGTACGGCTTCCGCATCGCCAATCGCACAAGCCGCATGGATGCTCTCTGCCGCGAACGAGGAGAACCGCGCGAGATAACTCTTCGCCTTGTTCAGCGCAGCGCCGCGGACCGCGACCAGAAAGTCCTCGAGCGGATCGCCATGCCGTTTGAGTTCGGCCCAGTTCGCGTAACCGTGCTCACGCGCGAGGACATGTTGCACGTCGGCGAGTTGGATGGGATCGGGAACGCGCGGAAGCTGGGCGCGAATCCGGCCAAGACTTGCCGGTTCGCCTTCCCGGCAGTGGCGCAGCAAGAGCTTCGCCTGCTTCCGCAGGAATTCGAGATTAACGGGTGAGGAATTCGATGGATCGGACATTCTACGACCTCCCGGGTCCCCGTGTCCGCACGTCGGGTCGAAGGTTCGTAGCCTTCACGATTGGTTTTCAGTTCAGGTGGGAAATTCCCTTTCCGCGGACAGGATGCGCCCTGTGGAGCAGGCGCAATATAGCATGAAAAGGCGGCAGGAAAAATGGAGTGGTAGTCATGTCTCGGTTACGCCTCACTCCAGATGTACGGATTCCTTAACAATGCCGGCAGATTTCAAATTGAGACACTGTAGTCCTGGTACTTCAGCGTTGTCCGCGACCGCCCGTGTTTGCAGGAGCAGTACCGGGCTTGGCGCCTTTCTCGACGAGATATTGCACGACCGATTCGATCTTGAGACCTCGCGCTCCGTCCAGAGCGGTGCGTCCGTCGTTGTTGACGGCATTCAGATTCACGCCAAGTTCGACCAACATTTTCACCGCCTCCAGCGCCGTGGATTCTCGTGACTCACGAGCGGCCGGGATCCAGGTCGCACCGCCACCACCCATTCCCGCCGCGGCCATCAGCGTTGTCAGAGTCTCTTTGCGGGTTTCGAATGGAAACCTGTTGGGCACCCTCTCGGAGTGATGCACGAATTTTGGATCGGCGCCGTGCTTTAACAAAAGCCGCATCATGTTCGGCTGGGTAAATCGGGAAGCCAGCCAGAATGGTGTCGCTCCGACCAGTTCCGGTTCGAAATTAAAGTCGTCGGAGCTTCGCCGCGTTGGCGTCCATATTCGCAAAGGCGCATTGGCGTCGGCGCCGCGCGTCAGGAGAATACCGGCCATGCGTTCATCGCGACGCATAACCGCGATGTGCAATGCCGGGAAACCCGCCTTCGACAAATTCGGATCGGCTCCTTTATCGAGCAGAAACTCGAGGACGTCCACGAACCCCGAGTGCGCTGCAAAAACTACCGGAGTGATACCCCACGCATCCATGTCGTTCACGTTGGCGCCCGCCGCGACGAGGAGTTTCGCGGATTCAAGATCGCCGACGCGCGCGGCAAAGAGCAGCGCCGTGTCGCTGCCGTGCGGAACGGCCATGTTGTAGCCGAGATATCCATGGGGCGTAACCGCCATCGTATCGGTCCACACATCGGAGCGCGATTTCAAGTCGGCTTTGTGAGCGAGAAGGACCCTCACCACCTGAGGATGTTTTTGGGCAACGGCCCACATCAGCGCCGTCTGGCCGCGAGCCGCGCGGGCGTTGACGTCCGCGCCTTTCGCGATCAATTGTTCGACGACGGCCGGATAGCCGCCGCGCGAGGCAACCATCAGAGCTGTCTCTCCCAGCAGCAGCTTCGCGTTCGGATTGGCTCCGGCTGAAAGCAACCTGTCGACCATTTTTTCGCTTCCGTTTTGAGCAGCCGTCCACAAAGGCGTGGCACCAAGGTCGTTGGCGGCGTTGACTCGCGCTCCGGCTTTTATGAGCAAGGCAGCAGCTTCGAGATCGTCGCGATAGCTGGCCCAGTGGAGCGCGGTTGTGCCGTCATTGTCCGTTGCATTGACGTTCGAGCGTTTCTGGATCAGCGACACGAGCGCGGTCTGGTCGCCGCGTTTGGCTGCGTCGACGATTTCCGGACGTGTCGCTGCGGCAAGTGATGCGGCAGTCACCACAGAGACACAGAGGCATAGAGTCAGGAATCGGTTCATATGTCCAATTGAAGTTTGCCGTTGCTCCCGCCGACCTTGTCCACAGGGACGCCCATCTTGTCCATCACCGCGACGAGCAGGTTGGCCATCGACGGCTTGTCCTTATACACGACGTGCCGCCCACCCTTGAGCGTTCCCGCTCCGCCTCCAACCAGCAGCAGTGGAAGATTGTCCCCCGCATGTCGCATGCTGTTGGAAATACCGGATCCGTAGAGGATCGTCATGTGGTCGAGCAACGTGCCATCTCCGTCGTTTGTTGCTTTCAGCCTGGAGACGTATTTCGAGAACAACTCCACGTGATAGCGGTTGATCTTCGACATCCTCGCGATCAGTTCCGGCGCATTGTCGTGATGCGACAATGGATGATGCGCTTCCGGCACGCCGACCTGCGGATAAGGCCGCGGGCTCTGTTCTTTTCCGATCATGAATGAAATGACACGCGTCAGGTCCGACTGGAAAGCGAGGAGCTGAAGATCGAGCATCAGCGCGAGATGGTCCTCGAATACGGGCGGAACGCCCTGCGGAGCATCCATCGCCGGCAGAGCGACATCGCGTTGCTCTTCGGCTCTCTGGATACGCCGCTCGACGTCGCGAATCGCATCCGTGTACTCATTGACCTTGTTCTGGTCCCGCGGACCGAGTTCGCGCTTCAGATCGGACAACTTTGCATTCACAGAATCGAGAATGCTCTTGTGCTGCTGCATCCGCGCCTCACGCGCGGCCCAGTCGGTGCGGCCGGTGTCGCCGAAGAGGCGTTCAAAGACATTTCGAGGGTTGTACTCCATCGGGAGGGGCTGTGTTGCGCTGCGCCACGAGAGCGTGTGCGTGTAGACGCAGCTCAGATTGCCGGTGCATGCGCCCGCATTGGCCGGGGCGTCCATCGACAGCTCGAGAGATGCGACCTGGGTTTCCTTGCTGAAGTGCCGGGCGAGGAGCTGATCGATGGAGACATCGGCGAAGATCTCGATCTCGTTCCGGCCGCCGCGCGGTGTGCCCGTAAGAAATGCTCCCGAGGCGCCGGCGTGGATGTAATTCCAGCTTGCGTTGATCCCGGACAGGACGATCATCTGATTCCGGAACGGAGCCAGCGGCTCGAGGACCGGAGTCAGCTCGAATGCGGCGCCCACGCCTTTCGGCGACCAGTATTCCATCGCCATGCCGTTCGGCACATAGAACGTTAGAAACCGGTGAGCGGGTTTCGTGGCTGCCAATCCGGCAGGAACCATTGCTTCGAGAAAAGGCAAAGCCAGGGTTGCACCTATCCCTCGGAGGACGGTGCGGCGCGACAGAGATTTGCTAGTGAGAAAGTTCATGTTTGTTCCTCAGTTCGAAACAGCCTGGGATGTCCGCATCAGGAACGACGGACTCTTCACGATTCCGACGATCAACGCCGACCAACGGTAATTCTGTGTCGCGGCGTCTCGCACGATTTTTCGCACTGCGGGCCGATCGTAGTATTCGACCCGGCGTCCCAGCGCATAAGCCATCAGCTTTTCAGTAACTGTCCTCGGGAATTGCTCCGCGTCATCGAGTAATGCGGATCGTAATCCCAGCAGGCCCTCGATCTTTCTACCGCCCGCGGTCGTGCCGCCTGGATCGACGCGCTGGCCGGACTCGTCGATCGTGCGCCATCCGCCGATCACATCAAAATTCTCCAGGGCAAAGCCCAGCGGATCGAGCGCGGAATGGCAACTGTTGCATGTCGGACTGGTTCGGTGCGCCGCAAGCCGTTCGCGGATGGACTTCGGGGCGGCGCCTGGCTTGTTCTCCAGATTCGTGTCCACGTCCGGAGGAGGCGGAGGCACCGGCAGCCCGAAGATGTTATCCAGCAAAAACTTTCCACGCAGCACGGGTGATGTCCGGTTCGGATACGACGTCGTCGAGAGCAGCGCGCCATGCGCAAGCAATCCGCCGCGCTGGTCTTGATTCGGCAGCGTGACGCGCCGGAAGCGGCTGCCGTAGACTCCCGGAATGCCGTAGTGCCGCGCCAGTCTTTCATTCAGGAACGTGTAGTTGGCGTTCAGAAGTTCGGTGACGCTGCGGTCCTCACGCACAGTACTGCCGACAAACAATTCCGTTTCGCGCCGGAATCCTTCGAGAAGACTCTCGTCATAGTTGGGATACACCTGCGGATCGACAACGACTTCCTCGATACGCCGCAGGTTCAGCCACTGGGCGGCGAAATCGTTCACGATCGAGTCGAGCGCTCGGGGATCGCCGAGCATCCGCCGAACTTCTTTTTCGAGCGTCTGCGGATTGGAAAGCTGGCCGCGTTCGGCGAGATCGAGAAGGCGTTCGTCCGGAATACTGCTCCACAGAAAGAACGACAACCGTGAAGCCACTTCGACATCACTCAACCGATAGATCTGCTCGCTCTGTCTCGAATCCCGGTATACGCGAAGCAGGAAGTCCGGATCAACGAGAAGCCGCTCGAGCGCGAACTGGATTCCCGAATCGAAGCTGCCGCTGTCTTTCTTACCGGTATCGAAAAACGACATGAGGGTTTCGACGTCCTGCTTCGTCGCGGGTCGCCGATAGGCCAGGCGGGCCATTCTCGAAAGAATTTTGCCCGCGCATGCTCGCTCTTCAGAAACAACCTTCGGCTGACAGACGAAAATGGCCCGGCGGCTTGGCGTGTCTTTGGCGACTCCCGCCGGATTGAACGGTCCACCGATCTGCAGCGCGCCGACATTCGCATGACTCATGTACACCTGATCATCGGTGATCACTCGGCCGCGTTGCAGCGGTTGAGGAAGTCCTTCGGGCTCCCACAACTCGCGGATGAACGACACGCCGACGATGTGCGGACCGGCCTCCACCGGTACGCGGACCTCGACGCCCGCATCCGCTCCGGTCTGCATGTACCTCTCCCACTCCTCGTCTCCCGCAAAACCCGGTTCACCTGCGCCCGCGTAGCTTGAAGCCGCCGGTCGTCCTTTCGCCTCGCCGCCGACTTTGAAGCGTTTGAGAAGCCGGCCATCGATTCGAAGGTCCAGTTGCTGCGGCCAGCCCATACCTTTGATGTAGTCCTGGTACTGCCTTTGAAGGCGGACTCGAATGGCGTATTCGCCTTTCACCGGGAAGTTGTAGTTCACGGCAATGCCGCCACGCGAGCCAAGAGGAAGATCTTCGCTCTGGCGATCGTCCTGCAACACGTGCAGCGGAATTTCGAACCGGTCTACTTTTGGATTGGATGGCGGCAAGCCGGTTGCGAGCCGCGTGACCTGACGCGCAACCGACAGGTATCGTTCCAGGTGCGAGGTCGATATCGAGAGCGAGTCGGCAAAGTTATCGAAACTGCCGTCCGCTGTTTCATCCCCGGGCAACTGGGATGTCACATCGAGGTCCAACGCAAAAAGGTCGCGGATGGCGTTGTTGTATTCCGTGCGATTCAGGCGATGGACAGCGCCGATGCGTCCCGGATTGGGCCGGGCGGCCCATGCGCGATCGATCTCATTCTCCAGCCAGCCCGCAACTGCGCGATAGGTTGGCAAATCCGGCCGCGCATTCCCCGGCGGAGGCATGGATCCGGCGCGCAGCCTCGCGATCACGCGTTCCCAGGTTTCGGCATTGGCCGGCGCATTCGCAATATCCAATGTGTCGAGCGTCAGACCCGCAGTCCGCAGCCGTTGGTTATGGCACGTGACGCAATATTTATCGAAGACGGCTCTGGCGGCGACATTGGTCGTTGGTTGCTGGTTCTGAGGAGCAGCGGTCTGGACACGAGACAGAAGGAGAACGACTGCGGCACCAAGGATGAGTGCCCCGAAGGCTTTCCTTTGCATTCGCGTCCTCCTGAAAGTGCTGACAATTCTACAGGAAAAGCGCCTGCAACCCTACTTTCAGCGTGCGCACAACCTGCCGAGAGTGGCGAAGGCGCGCTCGATGGAGTCGGTCCAGGGATGACCGCAACTGATGCGGATATGGTTTTGGAACCGGCCGCTTGCCGAAAAAATCTGACCGGGAACAATACTGATGTTTTGTGCCAGGGCCTGGCGATAGAGCTTCACGCCATCGATGCATTCCGGCAATTCCACCCACAAAACCAACCCTCCAGCGGGCCTCGAGATCTTTGTTCCGTCAGGCAGGTACTTCGCAATGGCCTGGCCATAAAGCTGAACATGCCGGCACAGCGAGGCGCGAAGCGCGCGAAGATGCCGATCGTAGCCACCCGTCTGAACGAACTCGGCAATCGCGAACTGCGGCAGCGAAGACGATGCCATCGTATTGATGAACTTCAGCCGGGCAACCGCATCGAAATATCGGCCGGCGTGAATCCAGCCGACTCGCAGGCCCGGCGCCAGAACTTTTGAGAAAGATGAGCAGAGCAGGACCAGTCCCGCGGTATCGAATGATTTGGCGGCCTTCGGCCGAATGCCGTCAAACGCCGTATCGCCGTAGATGTCGTCTTCGATGAGCGGCACGTCATGTTTCGTCAGCACAGCGACCAGGTCCTTCTTGAACGAATCCGGAAGGATGAATCCGAGCGGGTTGTGGCAATTCGTCATGCTGATGCAGGCCCGCACGCGATGCTTCCGAATGGCGCTTTCGAGCGCGTCCAGATCCATGCCTTTGCGTGGATGGGTTGGAATTTCGATCGCTTTCATGCCGAGCGACTCGATGATCTGAAGCATCGCGAAATACGTCGGGCTTTCGATCGCAATCACGTCGCCGGGACGAGCAACAGCACGCAGCCCCAGATTCAACGCTTCCATTCCGCCGCATGTGACCACGATTTCCTGTGGAGAGAAGTTGCAACCGAAGTCTATCGATCGCCTCGCAATCTGCCGGCGCAGCGGGAGAACGCCCGTCGCGATTTCGTAGCGGGCGCTGTGTGCGGCATCTTCACGCATGATTTTGTGAATGATCCGGTTCAGTTTGCGGTTCGGATACAGCATCGGGTGGGCTGCCGCTGCTCCCAGCGGCACCTTGCTCTGATCTCCGATCGAATTCATAACTTCGTGCAGAAGGTCGCCGACGCCGATCTCCGTCGGAACACTTCGCGATGCCTGGAAATCCGGCTCCGGGATAAGTTGCGCAAACGGAACGCGAACGTAAAACCCGGACTGCGGCCGAGGTTCGATCCAGCCCTGGTTTTCCAGCCAGAAGTAAGCCTGCAGTACAGTCGAGATGCTCACGCCCTGTTGCCGCTTCAGGCCCCGGATCGACGGCACACGGTCGCCCACACGCAGCGCGCCTTTGCGGATCTGCCCTTCGATCTGATGGGCGACTTTCAAATACAAAGGAGACTTGGTTTGCGGGACGGCTTTCATAACGCTTCCTAATGTACAGCCACGAGCAAAAGGGGAACAGGTTCAGAAGCCGATCAATTGCACCGGCACAGTTTTCGCTGTACCCGTCGCATTGCAGCCGACCTGAATCTGTTCGCTCGACCGATGGACGCCTACGCTGGGCGCATGTTTACAGAATCGCTCATTCTTGCATTGGCCGCTCAACTGATAACCATTGAAGGTCACGTTGTGGACGCACGTACTCGTGCCGGTGTCGTTTTCGCGAAAGTGGAACTGTTGCGATCCCAAACGCCGTTAGACAACCGATACACCGGCACCGACGGCAGGTTCTTCTTCGGCGGCTTCCCGGAGGGGCCGTACCGAATCGTCGTGGAATCGCCGGAGTATGAAACCTATGCGTTCGAACTCGACATGGCATCGGCCGGCTTTCCGATCACCGTCGAACTTGTTCGGAAGAAGAATTCGCCGGTGATCGATATGCCTCCAGTCGTATCGATTCGTCCCCGCGATCCATCCGTTCTAAACGACCTGGGGAATCTTTATCGAAAGCTCGGCCAGTTGGGCCGCGCTGAAGATGCATTCAAGCGCGCGCGGGCGCTGACGGATTCGGTATTTGTGTCTTTGAATCTGGCGGATGTCTACGTGGTTCAAAAGCGTTTCACGGACGCCGAGCGCGTTCTGCTCGATGCCATCGCGAAACAGCCCGATGCAGGAGATGCCTACTATGGTCTGGTGCTGGTTTATCTCCGGCAGGGACGTCTGGACGACGCGGAGAAGGCAGCTCTACATGCGGTCGGACGACCACACGCGATAGCCGATGTTCATCTCTTTCTGGCCGACCTGTATCGAATGCAGCACAAAGAGAACGAATCCATCCGGCAATTGGATCTGTATCGCGAAGAGATCGGAGATCAAAAGCGTCGATGATTTTGGTCAAGTGAAGTCATGTGGTAGACAGTGGGTCAATTTGAAATTTGCGCGCGAATTTCAGAATTGACCCACCCATCATGTCTGTAACGTCCCTTCTCCAACGAATACGGCCTGCCCTCCGACGCGAACACTCGTGATTTGTCCTTCGGCGGTCCCGATTGAAATTTCAATGTGACTCGGCCGGCCCATCTTTACACCCTGCAGGCTGATCATATGCGCCGCTTCCTCCGGACCTGCGGCAGCGTGCCGCACAAGATAGCTTCCGAGCGGGCCGCTGGCGCTACCCGTTGCCGGATCTTCCGGAACCCCAAATCCGGGAGCGAACATGCGACTGTAAACGGTCGCGCCATCATTTGCCGGCTGCGTTGAAAAAATAAAAAGGCCCGGCTCGTCGATGCGCGCCGTTTTGCAAAAACGAAGCAGGGCTTGCCGATCCAGCTCTGCCGCATCAACAGCACTGCGCGACGCCAGCGGGACATACAGAAAAGGCAAGCCGCACGAAACCATTTGAATCGGCATATTCGTGCTTCGGATATCCGCCTCCTGGACTCCAAGCGCGGCAGCCATCTCGCCGAGGTTTGGAAGGGGGCGGCCGAATTCCGGAAGGTGCTGCGTCATCCAGGCGAAATGGAGTCGATCCGAACTCCATTCGAGCTCGACACGAGTCGGACCGATCCCCAACCCCAGCATGATTGATGTTCTTTCACCGGCAATACGTCCCTCGCGAGCCAGCGCAAAGGTTGTGCCGATAGTCGGGTGACCGGCCATCGGCAGTTCAGCACGCGGCGTGAAGATCCGGACACGAAAGTCCGTTGCCGGATCTTCCGGAGGAAACACGAAGGTCGTTTCTGAAAACGCCATCTCGAGAGCGATGGCCTGCATGATGGCCGGATCAAGCCCCCGCGCGTCCGGGTACACAGCGAGCTGGTTTCCAGACAGAACCTTGTCCGTGAAGACGTCGAAATGAAGATAGCGATATGTTTTTTCCTGGCTCATGGCGGGCGATTGTCGGTCAGGACTTCCCGGAAAAGATAGACACAGTTTACTGCACATGTTCAGAACACAATTACTGGAAGCCAGTTGCGCTACCATCGAGATATGACCATGCGGAAGAGCGGCAACGTGGATGTCTCTCTCGACGCCGATGGATTCGTCGAGTCGATTCAGCTGCGTGGCAGACCGCTCTACCTGACGGCAGATCCCGCGCTTCTCAAACGACAATTTCAGGGCGAGGATCTCGAGACGATCCCCGCGGCCGGCGACTTGTACGCCCATGTCTCGACCGATGCCATCATCAAGGCGAACCCCGACTGCTATTACTACGACGACCGGCTCGGCACGCTCGTTCTCCGGTCGCTCGGAAACGGCGGGTTCGTCGAACCGGGCGACATTCGCAAAGGCGGTTTTGGAATGATCCTGGCCGGTGAAGGCTGGGGCGAAGGATCGTCCCGCGAAGTTGCGGCGCTGGCGTTGTTGTACGCGGGAATCGGAATCGTCTTTGCGCCCAGCATTGCTCCGATTCACCGTCAGAACCTCATCAACAACGGCATGTTTCCGGTTACGGACCTCTCGCTGGCAAAACGGCTGGCTGCGCGGGAGCGTGTCGGAATCGAAGAACTCATGGCCACGTTTGATGAACTTTCCAAACGTGTGGTCCGTTACGGCGGCCTGTTCCGGTTCATGGAGGCGCGAGCCGAAGGACGGGAGCCCGATCCGCCGATCGATACGCCGCAACGTCCGATGACCATTACGGAGAAAATCCTCGCGCGTCACATGAAGACGCTTCATGGTGCGGTCAAGGCCGGCGATGCGGGATTCATTCGAGTGGACGCCGGTTTCTCTCACGACTACACGACCGCGCCGGCCGATGCCATGATTCGCGCGGCGCTGGGCCGTCCTCCGCGGATCAAGAATCCGGACTCGATCCACACGTTTCCCGATCACTTGACGCTCGCGTCGGGGTTACCCGGAATTACGAACGAGGCGCTGGCCGGCATCCGGGACCTTCGCGAAGGCCAGCGAAGGATCGCGCGCGAACTTGGGATCCGGTTTCACGCAACCGAGTCGGGCGGCAGCACAGGAATCTGTCACACCGTCATTCGCGAGGAAATAGCGCTGCCCGGTCAGGTCATTCTCGGCACCGACTCCCACACATGTTCGGCGGGCGCGTTGAACTGTCTTGCTTACGGCATCGGAAACACGGAGATCGCATGCATCTGGGAACACAACGAAGTTGCCGGACGTGTTCCGGAAACAGTTCGAATCCGGCTGACCGGCACGTTACCCCCTTCATGCACGGCGAAGGACGTCATCCTGTACCTGGCTCGCGAGGGCAAGTTGAAAGGAACGTTCACCGGCCGGGTCATGGAGTTTACGGGTGATGGCCTTGCGGGATTGTCGTTTGAGGAGCAGGCGGTGCTTTCGAACATGTCGGTCGAGTGCAATGCGTTGACGGCTGTCATGGAGCCGACCGAACCGATGATCCGTTATCTGGTGGAGCGGCGGGGCCTGAAACGGGAGGAGGTGGAGGCGCTTCTCGTTTTTGCCGATATACGTTCCGAGGCAGTCCACACCATCGAACTCGACCTTGCATCAGTCCAAACGCTCGTCGCTGCCCCTGGTCATCCCGGCAACGGGTTGCCGCTCGAGAAGGTTCGGGGGACGCGCGTGGACATGGCATATGCCGGGTCTTGTACCGCCGGCGACTTTACTTCTATTGAGATGTACGCGGCAGTATTGAGAGGTCGAAAGGTTCGTATTCCTACCTTTATTCAATACGGCTCGGAGCGGGTCCGCGAGGAGGCCAGGCGTCGGGGCATTCACTCCATCCTCCTTTCGGCAGGTGTCAAAATTATCGAAGAGCCCGGATGCGGAGCTTGCATAAATGCCGGTCCCGGAGGGCCTCAGAAGGGGCAAACGGCGATTTCTGCGACCAATCGGAACATGCCGGGACGCATGGGCGAAGGCGATGCGTATCTTGCAAACCCTTTAGTTGTAGCAGCTTCCGCGGTTCTTGGCGCCATTGGCGGGCCGGAAGACCTGGATAGCGTCTAAAAAATGACGCTGCAATTCCGCCTTTTTGGATTTTTTTGCTTTACTTCGCTATGGCTCCAGTAGATAAAGTCAGCCGGAATAAATCCAAGGAGGAGGGTTAAAGATGAACCCAGTCATCAACAAAGAAGGAGTCGAGTTAGAAATCCATATCGAGGAGCTCGAGCAGAAAATCGCTCCTGATGGAGGCGAAACGGTCCTGCCGTTGTCCAACCCGATGCCGCCTTCGACGGCTATGCCGCCGTCTACTGCCAGACCGTAATTTGAGATACGTGGGGCGGCACTCCGCCGCCCCGCATTAATTCCCCTGAAAATCTGCTGTGTTATCCTCACGCACTGAGTTTTTACCTGTGCTGAGGATCCGATGAATCGAGTCGAAATTCTAAAAGGCTTTCTTGCCGATAATCCCAATGACTCTTTTTCCCGCTATGCGCTTGCCCTTGAATACGTGAAGCTCGGCCAGCACGACGATGCCGTCCTGGAGTTCGAAACCGTGAAGAAGAAGGATCCGGATTACCTGGCGACCTATTTCCAGCTTGGACAGTTATATCTGAAGATGGGACAAACCCACGAAGCGGAGAAAACGTTTCGCACGGGCATAACGGTCGCGTCGAACGCCGGTGACGAGCATACGCGCAGCGAACTCGAGGGCGCCCTCGACGGATTGCAGGGTCTGTTGTAGGTTTGCGCTAACCGGTCAGGTTAGGACCTGTCCTTGAGCCTTTCGATCAGCTTCTTTTCCTTCGCGAGAATCTGTTCCTCCGTACCTCGCCGGGCTATGACGTACTCGTTCATGTCCACCAACATGAACGACGCGAGCCGCGGGAATTTCTCTTTCACCAGCCGGTACTTCTCCTGCTCGATGAATCGGTAATCCGGATGCCCTTGCGACGCGGTTCGCAATTCGGCCTCCCAGAAAAGCTGCCGGAAGTTCTGCCACTGATAGAACCGCATCCGGTACGCGAGCGGGACGACGTATTGCGCAAGGTCGCGGTCGATCGGTTCGATCTTGCGGAACAGATGATCCGCCTGATCCAGCGCCTGCTCAAAACGGGACGACAGGCCCGCCTGCTGCAGCTCGAAAGGCGTGCTGTAGTCGTGTAGCGTTGAGAATGTCTGCCTCTCCTGAGTCATCATCCGGTGCCGGTGAAGATCCCGATATGAACCGATGTCCATGACGATCTCAAAGCGCACGTAGGCATTCTCAAAAGCTCGTCCCACTTTCTGCCACCGCGCTGATCGCTTCTGAAGGTACCTCTGAAGGAGTTCACACCTCTCTTCATCGTTCAGATTCTCAGCTCGATTCAGTGCGTCCTCCCAACTGGCGTGGGATTGCTGAAAGATGATTCCGGCAAGAATCCTGTTCTCTGACTCGGGATCGAATTCAACGAGCCGAACCGCCGCTTTCGATCCGGATTCGAATGGAACATCGCCGAGAAAATCGCGGACGGCGGCGTAGCGTTTGTTCAGATAGTCCTGGTAGTCGCCGGATTTCTGGTCCGTGACGCGAAGCAGCAGCGAGGGTATCTCCTTGTCCAGTTCCTGCTTGATCTCACGGGCAAACCATCGAAGCTCGCCGACGGGATGCCGGGCGGTCCGATTAATGAGGTACTCGAATGACTGCGCATTTCCGCGAAAGGCGACCTGCCCCAGAGTCGCCATCGGCAGGAGACCGCGCAGCGTGTCGAACGCTTTCTTTTCGAGAATGGAGTCCTTCTCGTCGAAAGTTTTCCGGAGCCAGTCCTGAAGCGGGCCGAGCAATGCAACGTACGTATCGAACAGCTGATCCATGACGGCGACATACTCACCGAGCAAGCCGTGCCGTTCGAGGTCCGGTTTTGGAATGTAATAAAGGTAGCGGCCGCCGACCTTCGAACCGAAGTTCACATAGCGCGTCGATTTCTCGATCGGTTCAAGACCGACACGCTGGTCCTCGATGAACTTCATCGCGACCTGTGAGATGCCCCAAACGATGACGTGCGTTCCGGTAACCTGCGCGATCGAGTCATCTCCATACTGGGACAGCCATTTTGAATAGAAAGCCTGCGCGCGTTGATTGTTGAGAATGTGCTTGAAACCGTGATCCTTCATGAACCGGACGGTATCTTCCAGCTCTGCCGCGAGCTGCGGATCGTCGCCTTCGATGATGGGATAGATGTATTCCCTGAGGAGAACCTCGAAAAGCGAACCGGACGCGCGGCTCGCCCGCGAACACAAGGCGCCGGTAATTTCCGGCGGGAGATTACGCAGCACGGACACCATGCCGTCGGGATTGCTGGCGAACGCTTCAAGAAAGTGACGGTCGCGCTCCGACCACTGGCCTGGTGAAAAGTCGGGCCTGTATTCGTTTACAATTTCCTGCATGGCAAAAAAACCTAAGTTCCTCGAGGGACTGTTTGGGTCCGCCATCCCCCTTGCGATCGCGGTTATCGTCGCACTGATCGCAACCGCTCTCTATTACCTATTCTGGTTTGGCTGGAGTAAATAACGCTACCGATCCGGTTTTTCTCTGAATTTCCGCGTTTTTGCGGTCGCCCCTTTTCTCAGGATCTGCAGAAAGCCTGAGATATCCTGACGGTCGGAAAGCGCCTTTTCGAACAGATCGCCATACTTGTCCAGTCTCTTGAAAATCGTCTTGATAGTAAATGCCTTCGGGTCGATCGGACGCTCGAATTCCTTCCACATCAGCGGAGTGGAAACCGGCGCACCCGGACGCGGACGCGGCGAATATACACTTGCGACCGTTTTGCCACGAATGTTTTGCAGATAGTCGATGTACACCTCGTGAGGCTTTCGACGCCGCACGACGCGCTCGATCGTCGCGTGAGAAGGCAGGCGTTGCACCACGATCGACGCGATCGCTTCCGCGAATACGCGCACGTCTTCGTATGTGAACGTATTTTCGAGCACCGGAAGGTGCACATGAATCCCCGACGCTCCGGACGTTTTGGGATAACCGCGCAGACCAAGCTCTTCCAGGATGCCTTTAACAACGATGGCGACTTCCTGAACTGTCGAAAATGGCGCCTCGACGGGATCGAGATCGAACACGAGATAGTCGGGATAATCGAGATTTTGAACACGCGACATCCAGGGGTTGTGCTGGATGTTTCCCATGTTCGCGATGTACAGCAGTTGCTGCCGGTCGGCCCCAATGAAATACCGGATGTGCCGCGCGACGTCTTCCGACCAGATCTGCTGCGTGCGAATCCAGTCCGGCGTGTGGTCGGGCGCATCTTTCTGGTAGAACGAGTCGCCGTAGATTCCGTTGGGAAACCTTTCGAAGACGAGCGGTCGATCCATCAGATGCGGGATGAGAAAAGGCGAAACCCTGTCGTAGTAGTTGATCAGATCGCCCTTGGTATAACCGTCTTCCGGCCAGAACACCTTATCGAGGTTGGTAAATTCCACTTTGGGGGACGAGGGAGCGGCCGTTTCCGGAATTCGGGGTCGGACCCTTGCTTTATCAGTTTGCCGGGCCTGACCCCGAATTTCGGAAACGGCCGCCCCCTCGGCCTCAGGCAGGCTGTCTTCGAGGCCGCATTGTTCGGGATCCACATCATCCCGGAAACCCTGGAAGACCGGGGCGCGGAGTTTTTTGTCGGGGGTCCACTCGTTGAACCGAACTTCGCAGACCAGACGCGGCTCGACCCATGTGGCTTTGCGGATCTCGGCCGGCACCTCTTTAAAAGGAGCCTTCTTCGTGACAAGGGGGCGCAGTTGTTTCTCGGCGTCGGCGAGTGCGCGATCGTCGAAACCTCCGCCCGCACGGCCGACATAAACCAGATCTCCATTGCTGTACAGACCGAGAAGCAACGCCCCGAAGTGCTTCCGGGAACCCTCGGGCGGCGTGAAACCGCCAATGACGAAGTGGTCCGTTTCCGCCGTCTTGATCTTCAGCCAGTTTCTCGAGCGCGCCTGTTGATATTCACTCCGCTTCAGCTTTGCGACGATCCCTTCGAGCCCAAGCTTCTGGACGACTCCGAAGAACTGCTTGCCGGTTGCCTCCACATGGTCCGCGAAGCGAATCCACCCCTTGTTGTCGGGAATCAGTTTCTGAAGGACCGCTTTTCGCGTGACCAGCGGAAACTTCATCAGGTTGTAGCCGTTGATGTAGAGGAGGTCGAACGCATAAAAGTAAACAGGGATCTGCTCGTCGGCCGCTGCAATATCGTTCGGGCGGGAGAGGTGAATGCGAGGCTGAATGAGACGGAAGTGCGCCTGTCCATTTTCATCGAGGGCGACGATTTCGCCGTCGAGAACCGCCGTCTCGACGGGTAAAGACTCGAAAGCTTTCGCCAGCAACGGAAAACGGCGGATCAGGCTCTTGCCGTTGCGCGTCCACATGTCGAGGTGCTCACCGTTTTTTTCGACGACGGCGCGCATGCCGTCGAGTTTCAGTTCAAACAGCCAGTCCTCGTTGTCGAACGGCTTCTCGACCAGCGTAGCCAGCATGGGTTGAATGATTTTGGGCATTGGAACGCGGCCCGGCTTCTTCATGTCGAAGCGCTCGAGCTCACGCTCGATCGGTGTGACCCATTGCTTGGCGTGCGCGCCCCCGCTCATCTCGTCGACAAGCCTGCCGGAGATGATCGACTCCGGCCTCTCCTCGGTGATGTCGACGTCAGGAGTCGCCTGGTCGTCCCTGACTTTGAAGAAGATCCATCCCTTCGGATCCCGGCTTCCGCGAACGAGAACCCATTCCCCGCTCAGCTTCTTTCCATGAAGAACGAAGTGGAGTTTGCCCTTCTGCCAGCCTTTTTCGGGAGTCTCCGGATCGACCATGTCGTAGGTCCCGTTGTCCCAGATAATGACGTTCCCGGCGCCGTAATTGCCCTTCGGGATCACACCTTCGAATTCGCCGTAGTCGATTGGATGATCTTCAGTGAGCATCGCGAGTCGTTTCTCGGCTGGATTGAGACTCGGGCCTTTTGGAATTGCCCAGGACCGGAGCACGCCTTCCATTTCGAGGCGGAAGTCGTAATGGAGCCGCGTCGCCCGATGCTTCTGAATCACAAAACTGTTGCCCGCCCTCTTTTTGACGTCGCCTGGCGGTTCCGGTGTTTCGTTGAACCGGCGCTTTCGTTTGTATTCTTCAAGACCCATAGGAAGGAAGTTCCTATAATAGCCAGATGGGCCGCATGCGAATTAAAAAGAAGGAAGCGGTGGTACCGTTTCGCGAGACGGTTGCCTATCGCACGTTGATCGTCGGCGGCTCGGTGATCGTTTTCGTTACCGCGCTCTACATTCTCGTCGGCGCCCTCACTACCAGCACGACAACCGCAATCATCTCCGGGGCAATCGCGGTCGCAGCAGCGTTCGGAATCTTCCACAACCTCGATAAGCTGCGCAACACGAAGATCCCGAAGCGAACGCTCACTCGCATGAAGCGTCGCTGATTTCCCTGGACACTCCGTGCAGGGGAAAAGTTAATAACTCGTCTGTTGACTTCCCTATCTCTGCAACCTTACGATCCGCCTCAGCATTGATGACATAGGACAGGAGATACACATGAAAACCCAGAGAGCGGGGTACACGTTTGCCCTGACGTGTTTGGTCCTGGTGGGTCTTTCAACCGTTTCCATCCCGGCGCAGACCCCTTCGCAAAACCTTCCGACATTTCAAGGCTCGGCCGTCGAAGACTTCCTGAAAGGCGGAAAGATCACGAGGCTGAGAGATATCGGTCAGGGAGTGACGCTTCCTCAACGCGCGACGCTGGAACTCGAAGGCCGACAGCATGACGCCGTGTTCAAGACCATCGACGAGTACTCCAAGGTAAAGCAACTGGACCGTGGGCTCGAGCTGGAATTTCAGGACAGCTGGAAAACCGAGATTGCGGCGTATGAACTCGACAAACTGCTCGGGCTCGGAATGGTGCCCGCAACCGTCGAGCGGACGTTCAGCGGCAAGAAAGGGTCGATGCAATACTGGATCGACTCGAAGATGTCCGAGGCTGAACGCATCGAAAAGAAGCTTCGGCCGCCGAGCACGCTGGACTGGGAGGAGCAGGTCACCAGGATCCGGATGTTCGACAATCTGATCTACAACACGGACCGGCACCTGAATAATCTGCGGATCACCGAAGATTGGAAAATCCGGCTGATCGACCACTCGCGCACGTTCCGCCCGTTTGAGCAGTTGAAGGATCCGAAGCTGCTCACCCGGTTTTCACGCGCTCTGCTCGAAAAGATCGAGCAGCTCAACGAACCCCTGCTCAAGGAAAAACTCGGAAACTACCTCACGCCATATCAAATTCAAGGGCTGATGAAACGCCGCACCGCGATGCTGGCGTTGTCGAAAAAGCTCGTTGCCGAAAAGGGCGCCGGAGCCGTGTTGTATAGATGAGGTTCCGAACTCCGGCTTTGTTTGGGTCTTTGTGCCTTTGCGTCTTTGTGTTGCTTTTCACTGCGGGGGTCGGCGGAACCCCACAGGGACAAGGACAACGCGTCGTCGCAATCGGCGACATCCACGGGGACCTGGATTCATTCGTCGGAATTCTGCAGCGGGCTCGCCTGATCGATCCGGTCCGGCGCTGGTCAGGTGCGAAATCGATTCTCGTTCAAACAGGGGATTTCCTCGATCGCGGCCCCAAATCGCGTGAAGTCATGGACCTCCTGATTGCGCTTCAACGAGACGCGCAGCGGCAGGGTGGTCGCGTGATTGTGCTGATGGGCAACCACGAAGCGATGAATATCGTCGGCGACCTTCGTTATGTGGTCAATCACGACTACGCCGGCTTTGCGGACGATCGAGCGGACACCCGCAAACGGAAGACCGATTCCTCGCGACCCGCCGGCTTTGCGGAACGATGCGAAGCGTTCGGTCCCGCGGGAAAGTACGGCAGATGGCTCCGCTCGCTGCCGGTCGTTGCCCGCGTCAACGATTCGGTGTTTCTGCACGGCGGCATCAGCCCCGATCTGGCGTCATCGAGCATCGAGAAGATCAACGAAAGCATTGCATCCGAGATCAAGGCGTTCGACACCCTCCGCGATTTTCTGGTGGACAAGGACATCGCGGAACCCTGCGACACTCTCGATAAGTTCACTGAGTCCGCTCGAGCGGCTCTCGACAAGGCCAAAGGCAGAGATGCAGAACTGTTAAAGACGTTTCTCGGCTACCCGGGATGGCTGATGTTTCACGACAATGGCCCGCTCTGGTACCGCGGTTACGCTCAATGGACCGATGCCAATGGAACTCCACTAATACAGCGTCTTGTGGAGGCATTCGGCGTCGCTCGCTTCGTTGTTGGTCACACACCTCAACCCGGCGGTCAGATCGGGACGAGGTTTAACGGAAAAATCTATTTGGTCGATACGGGAATGCTGGCGGGCTACGTCCCAGGCGGGCGGGCCTCTGCTTTAAACATGCAGGATGGAAAAATCAGTTTCATTTATTAATCGGATCTTTAACCTCCGGCCCGGAGATCTCGTTCGCGGTCTGCCACTGTTCGCCTACTACTTCCTCGTCATCGCCTCTTACGGCATGGCGCGGTCGGCCCGCGATTCGTTGTTTCTCGATCAGTTCAAGGCGGTCCAGCTTCCGTATGCCGATATCGCCATTGCTGCGGTCGTCGGATTCATCGTCGCCTTCTATATTCGGCTTGGCCGTAAAGCCACGCTTCGCAATCTGCAGGTCGCCTCGCTGTTGTTTTTTGCGCTGAGTTATTTCGGATTCTGGTGGGGTCTGCATACACAGAAATGGATCTGGCTGTCACCGACACTCTATGTCTGGGTCGGAATCTATGGTGTCGTGGCGGTGATGCAGGTCTGGACCCTGGCCAACTTCGTCTGGACAACGCGCGAGGCGAAAAGGTTGTTCGGGATATTGGGCAGCGGTGGAATTGCCGGAGGCATTGCCGGCGGTTTCATTACCAAATGGATAGCCCCGCGGTTCGGAACGGAGTCCATCCTGATGGCGATCGCCATCTTTGTTGTGATCTCCGCCGCACTGGTGATCCTGATTTGGAAGCAGCGATCCATCGAAACTGAAGAGCAGACGCATCAGAATGCGCCTCAGAATCTCTGGCAGAGTTTCCAACTCGTCCGGGAATCTTCGCATCTGCAGGCGATCGCGGGGCTGATATGCCTCGGCTCCATCGTCACAACGGCGGCAAGCTGGCAATTCAAGGCGATCGCGAAGGAAACTCTGGTCAACAAAGACGTGCTGACCGCCTTCTTCGGAACATTCCAGCAGTATTCCGGTATCCTCGCCTTCGCGGCCCAACTGTTGATCACAACGAAACTCCTCAGGCGTTTCGGTGTTGGTGTCGCGCTGCTGATTCTGCCTACATTCTTAATCGCAGGATCAGCCGCCGTCGCACTGTGGGGCACGCTGGCAGCAGCGATTTTCCTGAGAGGCAGCGATCAGGTCTTTCGTTACTCGATCGACACATCCGCTCTTCAATTGCTGTACCTGCCCGTTCCCGCGGACTGGAAACTTCAGGTGAAGTCGTTTATCGATACGGTTGTGTGGAGATTCGGCGACGGCCTGGCCGGACTCACGCTGCTGGTATTTGCGACCAACCTGCACTTTACGCCGAGGCAGATCGGCTGGGTGAATCTCGTTTTGCTGGTCGCGTGGATCGCGGCGGCTGTTGTTGCGCGTCGTCAATACGTGGCGACCTTGCGAAACAACATGCAGCACGTGGCCATCCGGCCCGAACGAGGGTCGGTACCGGTGCTCGACCAATTCACCAGCAATGTCTTTGCGGAAAAACTGAATTCCAATGATGTGAACGAGGTGATCTACGCGCTGAATCTTTTCCAAATGGCACAACATCTCAATGCGCACTCGGCCGTTCGGAGCCTTCTCGAGCATCCATCGCCACACGTTAAGACGAAAGCGATTGCCATCCTGAGCGGCGCGGGAGACGTATCCGTAAAACCCCAGGTCACTGCAATGGTTTCCGACAACAGTCTCGACGTTCGGACCGAAGCGCTCCTCTACCTGAGTCGTCATGACGAAATGGATCCGCTATCGTATGTGGAAAAGCTGGGGGACTTCGCCGACTTCTCGATTCGTTCGGCCACCGTTTCATTCCTCTTGAGACCCGGCGACTCCCATAACCCGGTCGCAGCGCGGATGATCATCGACGGTATCATCGAGGATCTCGCAAACCCCGAACTCAACAGCGATGCGGCGCGCACTCTGGTCAATCTGGGAGATATCGTCGTCGATCCGCTTCGGGATTACCTGACGGATCCCGGCAAACCGGTGGCCGTGCGTCAGCACATTCCCGATGTGCTCTTCAGAATCGGCTCTGCCGCCGCAGCCACTGCGCTGGTGGACAACCTGGTTCAGGCGGATCCGGACTTCCGGTCGAGGGTGATCTCGGCTTTGAACAAGATTTGCGAATTCCAGCGCAACCTGACGCTGGACAAGCAGGCGATCGAATCGGCAATGATCGCCGAAATGATGGGACACTACCGGTCCTACCAGATCATTGGAGTTTCGAACGGCAAAGTGGACGGCAAGCTTCAGCAATCCATGACGGCGGAACTCGAGCGGATTTTCCGCCTCATGAAACTGCTATTTCCCTCACTCGACCTTCAGAACGCGTTTCTGGGAATTCAATCGACCGATCCTGTCCGGCACGCCAACGCGCTCGAGTTTCTGGATAACACGTTGAAACCGCATTTGCGGTCCCGGCTCGTTCCGCTGATCGACAGCGAAGTCACGCTGGAAGAACGCATACGGCTGGCGGATCGGTTTCTGGGATTCAGCGTGCAGGTGTGATGTTCTTTGTGACTTCAACCTGCTGTGCGCGGCCGCGTGAAATACGGCGCATCTCCGCAAGCGTCAGCACTGCGGCGGGCAGGTGGCTGAAAACCCACAGAGGCGCAAACCAGACAGCGGCGCGAAGTCTTCGGGCAAACAGGAAATAGCTGATCCACATCAGCAGATAAGTCACGGTCGAAAACGCCGTAATGCTGGCGCCGCTGAAGTTGCCCACCCCTCGAAACAGGCCGAAGGCCAGACCTCCAACACTGCTGAGGGCGATGACCGTGCTTACAATCACAAACCCGGCGGACTTTCTGGCGTAGCGCCGTTCCGGATCGATGCTGGACGACCAGAAACGAACGTCGGCATCCCGCCACATCCAGCGCGCTGCATCAGCATCGAACGTCCGGAGGCCTTCAACCTGATATCCCCACATGCTCCACGCGGCATCGTTCAGAATCCCGGGCATGCGGTTGACCTTGTTTATGGTTTCGAAAGCCTCGCGATTGATGATGACGAAGGGCGAGTCGAAATCCGCGCCGCGGCGCTTGTCCCTTCGTCTCGTGGCGATGCGCACCATCTGCAGAAGCTGTTCCATCGACGGAGCAATGATTCTCTGCAAAATGGAGCGGCATCGAATACCGGGACGAAGAGCCAGCGCCGACACTTCGTTCGATCCGGCAAACTCGACCGCGGTCTCGACCGCAAAACGATCGAGAATCACATCCGGATCCATCACGACGAACCAGCGTCCGCGAGCGGCTTCGTGCGCCAGTTCGAGCGCGCGAAACCGGTCGTTGCGCGATTCGATCGAAAAGGATGTCGGAACCACGCGCACAGGTATGTGCGATCGCGCAGTCCGAAACTCCCGAACCATTTTCGCGAACTGCCGGTCTTCACGATGATGGATCAGGACAAGCTCGATGAACGGATACGATTGTTCGAAGACCGAACGGATCGCGCGTTCGACCTTTTCCGGAGCGCCCTGCATCGGCACGAAAACACTGATGACGCCATACGCTCCAGAAGCGCGCCGGGCCAGAAAGCGATTTCTGCCGGAAAGTCCAAACCAGGTTTCCAGGAAAATGAGAAGCGTCGCCAGCGCGCCGAGCCAGCACACGAATAGAAGGGCGAACTGGAGCAACGACCCCATATCAACCTTCTAATTTATCTGTAGTAATTTTTCAATCGCTGATAGAGCTCGCCCGTCGCTCTGCAATCCGCGAGACAGTAATGTGCGATTTCATCGAGGCGGCCTTGCTTGAAATAGTCGCCGACCTTGCTGCCGTCGATGCCGTTCTTCGGCGAATGAACGCCGAAGATCTCGCAGAAAAATTCCAGGGTTCCTTTGCGATAGCGCTCGAAATTCGTGAGGACTTCACGAACATCGAAGTGCCGCTCTGTGGAAAACCGTCTCGTGTCGAGCAGCAGATCACGCGGTACGGGAACGCCCATGATCGCGCTGCGGATGTTGATGTACGGAAAGTCAAACGACTTGCCGTTGAACGTCACAAAACGCTGCGGCCGGATCTGTCCGATGTCGGACCAGAAATTCGCCAGCAGTTCGCGCTCATCAGCCTGGCAGTAGGCGCGGAAACGGTCGAGTTCGAGCCAATGGACGCCGATGCAGATGATGCGGCCGGTGCAGGGATCGAGTCCAAGGCAGTCGAGAACTTTCTGCCTATCTTCATCTGTTTGAACGTTGAGGAGGATCTCACGCGCCCGGTTCGGAATCTGCTCCGGGTCCTGCCCGACCGTTTCGATGTCGACCACCAGAGTTGACGGCTGCCCCATGAGTCGAGCATATGGACTGGAAGGACAGGTCAGGGGCCAGAAAACCGGCATCCCGGGCCAAAACCCACGAAGGCCTTGACAGGCCTGCATCGTCAGCGTAACTATCTGTGGTTATGATTGGCCTCACTCAAAGGCCTGCTATTAAGTTGTTCACCAAGTTGTTCACCCCCACTTTCCCTGGGTTCATAAGTGCATAGGACTTACTCTGCTCAGGCTTGTTCGAAAAACAATTCAAACTGGATATGCTCGCGTTCTCATTCAGGTCGCATTGTGAGAGAAAGGACAGTTCCCTCAATGCCAACCGACTGTGAGACCTATGTTTAATGAGGCGGCGCCAGTTTGTTCAGGAGATTTTAAAAAATGAGGAAATTACGCGTAATGCACTGGTTATGTGTAATCGTGATGATGCTGTCTGTCGGGATTGCCGGAGCGCAGACCATAGACGGCACTCTTCGAGGAGAGGTCACCGACCCGAGCGGCGCTGTCGTCGCCGGGGTCAAAGTCACGGCGACGAACGTCGGGACGAATGTTTCGGTAGCAGTCACGACAAACACATCAGGAACTTACAACATCCCGAACCTGCTCCCCGGCACATACACTGTGACCGTCGAGGCCGGCGGCTTTGGGCCCTACACACGCGAACAGGTTCAGGTTCGCACCAACCAGATTACAGAGGTCAATCCGAGACTGGTGGTGGCCGGGGCAACGGCTGAAATCAATGTCGTTACCGGCGCCGATGTCATCCAGACCGATCACCAACTGGTAAACACCTTCGATGCCAGTCAGATCGTCAATCTTCCCTTCACGGCCCCGAACGGCGCGAATGCCGTGCTGAACCTGGCAGTCCTGGCCCCCGGAACGACGACGCAGGGCGGCGGAGTGCTGGGCGAGGGTGGCTCGATCGGCGGCACACGTCCAAGGATGAACAATTTCACGGTGGATGGACTGGACGACAATCGCGTCGATGTCACGGGTTCGATCACGAATGTGATGACGGACGCCGTCGCCGAGTTCACACTCATTACCAACCAGTTCAGCGCGGATCTTGGCCATTCGGCAGGCGGACAGTTCAACGTCATCACGAAGTCGGGCACGAACCAATGGCACGGCACCGCCGGTATTCTTAATAACAACCGCAAGTACAACGCATTCGACAACATTCAGAAGCAGGCGCGGGGTTGCTACGACGGTCCTTGCACGAAGCCACGCACGGATTTCAATCAGTTCGGCGCAACCGCCGGTGGTCCGGTCATCAAAGACAAAGCGTTCATTTTCGGTGGCTATCAACGCGTATTCGCAGGATTCGAGGGATCGTCCACCACGTTCCAGACACCCACAGCAGCCGGGCTGTCCGCGCTGAACACTCTCGCAAGCGGTGACGCAGTCCGGAGTATCCTGGCGCAGTTCCCGGTTGCCACATCGACAACCCGTACGATCAGCGTTACAAATCCACGGACAGGCCAGACGCTTCCTGTCGCCATCGGACAATCCGCAGCGCTGGCTCCGAGCTTCTTTAATGAGCACGATTATCTGGCAAACGGTGATTTGAACCTGTCGAAGCACCAACTCCGCTTCCGGTACATTCATAACCGGAATGCAAGGCCGAACCTGTCCGATCCTCCGTTGCCGCAGTTTTCCGGATCCGTCGCTGTGAAAGTCCACAAGTTCTCCATTGGCGACGTGTGGACTGTGAACAGCACCACGGTGAACGATTTCCGCGCCGGATATACGAGGTTTCAAAACGCCTTTACCGTGCCGGAGCAGTTCAGAAACTTCCCGAACGTCTATGTGACCGAACTCAGTAACTTCCAGGTCGGTCCGGACGGGAATTCACCTCAGAATTCAGGCCAGAATGTGTATCAGTTGACCGAACAGATAACCCACTCACGCGGCGCACATACTCTGAAGTTCGGAGCAGAGTCTCGCCGCTGGATCGCTCCGGGCGGCTTCCTGCCGCGCGATCGCGGTGAATGGCAGTACAGCAATCTGTCCAATCTGGTCAGCGACACGGTCCCGATTGATTTCGCAAAGCGTGGCGCCGGCAGCGGCAGAACCGACGGCAACCAGAGCGCGTTCTTCGGATTTTTCCAGGACGACTTCAAGGTTACACCGCGCTTGACACTCAATATGGGGCTCCGTTACGAGTGGTTTGGAGTTCCGTATCTCGCGACTCTCCAGCAGCAGAACGCCATCGCAAATTGTCCGGATTGCAGATCGCAGTATCTTCCCGAAGGGTTTAACTTCCGCGTTCCGAAGTCCGACAGGAACAACTTTGCTCCGCGTCTCGGCTTTGCCTGGGATCCCACCGGCGAAGGAAAGTGGTCGGTTCGCGGCGGTTTCGGAGTCTCGTACGACGTGATCGCGCAAAACTTCCCGTCGTTGCAACTGCCTCCACAACTACAGAGCGAGCAGGATCCGGATATCACGTGCGGACTGCCCGGACGTCCCTCATGGTGCGCAGGATATAACTCTCAGGTTTATGCGGGCGGCGGCCAGACTGGCGCCGGATTCCTGCAAAACGGCGGACTCCTTTCGGTCAATATCCCTCCCGCGAATCAAGCGGAGGCACGCGCAGCAACTCAGGGTTTGATCTTCGATCAAAAGATGCCCGCGGTTTACACATGGACGGGAAGCGTCCAGCGTGAGCTGTGGCAGGGTTCCAGAGTCGAAGTACGGTACCTCGGAACGAAGGGTACAAACATGTTCGCGCAGACGCAGTTGAACACGAGCAGCGCCTTCGATAAAGGGGCCCAACCGTTGCCGACATTCTTCAGCACAGCCGAAGTGCCTGCGACGTTTGCCGCGAATGCTCCGACTCTGGCGGCTTTCAGCGCCATTGCTGCCAGGCGTCCGTTCGCAGCTCAGGGCTTCCTGGGACCTGTCACAGGGTTCACCACCAACGCGGAGAGCATCTACCACTCCGGATCGATCGATATCAATCAACGCGCATGGCGCGGGCTCACGATTCGCGGAAACTACACGTGGGCACACAACATCGACAATGGAACCAATGAGCTCTTCAGCAGTCTGATCAATCCACGCCGCGCACAGGATGGCAATAATCAGAACGGTGAGCGCGGCAACTCCGTGCTGGACATCCGTCACAAGAGCGCGATTTCCTGGACCTGGGAAGTTCCGACCAGGTTCGAGAACGCCATCGCGAGGGGTATCCTCGGCGGCTGGTCCTGGAACGGCGCGTTCATCGTTCAAACCGGCCAGCCGGCCACAGTCCAGTCCGCAACGGATTCCAACGGAAACCTGGATTCCGCCGGTGACCGGGCTATCGTGAATGTCAACGGCGATCGGACCAAAGGCTCGGACACCAGCCTGGTCTGCTGGAACGGCAGCGTCCGCTTCATCGGCGCGGCGTGCCCTGCAGCGGGTGGGACGGCAGCGGCGTATAACGTTGTTGGATATGTCGCGGTGGATCCTTCTGCGATGTACATTCGCGCCCGCAACGGCTCATTAACCAATGCCGGACGCAACACGCTGACCACACCGGGTCGCACTAACTTTGACATGAGCTTCTTCAAGAACTTCCGCTTCACGGAATCGAGATATCTGCAGTTCCGGACGGAGTTCTTCAACATCTTCAACCATCGCCAGTACAGCTTCGCCAATCCGGGCGTGTTTGCTGTCGTCGGTATCGATGACTCGGCGATTAATGCCGCCGGGTATGCTCGCCCCTCCGACGCGAACTTCCTGGACGCGACGCAGCTCAATGGAGGCAGCCGAAGCATGAATCTGGGTCTGAAGTTCGTCTTCTAACGAACAACGGACCGTTCCTCTACAACGATCGGCGGGGTCCTAAAGCCCCGCCGATTGTTTTTTATGGGTCAAAGTGCCCTCGGCAATGCCGAAAGTTTATAAATGCCGTCTACAGGTAGTGCATTTGTAAACTTTTTTGACCCGTTCTCAACAGCTTAACGGGCTACAATCGGCCTCAAGTTCTCCAGAAGGAGGAACCATGACAACGCTGTTGCTCGCGCTGATGATGCAATACGTCATATCGACGAAGGCCGGGCTCGTGAATTATGTCCAGGGCGCCACCAATGTGAAGGCGACCCAAAGTGTACCGATGGGCGTACCCATCCGAACCGGCTCCGAGGGCTTTGCCGAAATCCTTTTGAATCCGGGATCATTCCTGCGGCTGGGTCAGAACTCCGAGGCCGTACTACAGGGGATCCAACTCGTGAACGTGTCCGTTCGGCTCAATTTGGGTACAGCCGTTATCGAAGCGGTCGGTTTCGACGAGGAGGCGCCGCTCGAGGTCGTCAACGGAGACCTCAGGGTGAAGATCATCAAGGATGGCATTTACTCGTTTTCCGACGGCACGGTGAAGATCGTCGAAGGGCAGTTGCGAGTGGATGGGAAAAAGACGGCATACAAGAAAGGCTGGGTCGTATCCGCAACGAACGCTTACAAAGCGCCGAAGGAAGAATTGATAGCCGTCGAACTCTGGAGCCGTAACCGTTCGAAGTTGATCGCCACGGCCAATGAAAACATGATGAGCAGCTTTCGGCGGACCTCAGCCCCTTCGACGTGGAACAACGTGTGGCTCTGGGATCCGAGCTTCGGAGCGTTCACTTTCATGCCCGGATACCGCTTCCGGTCTCCTTACGGATACCGCTACAGAAGCGTTGTGGAGACTTATAACACCGGCGGAAACCTCGGCACCGGATCTTCGATTCCGCGCAGCTCGGGGGGCGGTTCCTCCGGCGGCGATTCCGGAGGGGTTTCGAGTAGTGGGAGTAGTTCGGGTGGCGGTGGCGGCGTATCGATCAGCTCGCCGGCAGCAGTCGGCGCGCAGGCACCGAGCGTGAGCAGTTCGCCGAATCCTCCATCCGCCAGTCCGGGACAAAAAGCGCAGCCATAGCGATCGAGCGGCGAAGGGGGCTTCCCTTCGCCGCTTACATCTTCAGGCTCAGCCCACCGTCGACAGTCAGTACCTGGCCCGTCACGTAGTTATCCGGTTCCAGGAAGAAGAGAATCGCGCGAGCCACGTCCCTGGGTTGTCCCCATCGTGGAATGATTTTCTTCTCGAGGAAGGAATCATACTTTCCGCTCCGAACGCTTTGCTCCGCCATGCCGGCATTATTGACGCCCGGCGCGACGACGTTGACGCGAATCTTCCACTGTTTTGCCAGGATTCGCGCGGTGTGCACGAGAGCAGCTTTCGGTGCCGCATAGGTCGTGCTTCCCGGAAACACACCGACAGCCTGCATCGTGGAAATGAAGACGAGGCTCGCGTCGCGGTCACCCACAGCCGCGGCAAAATCCCGCGCCATCAGAACCGGCGCGACAAAATTTGCCCGCATCGACTCGAGAAGATCCGCTTCAGTTGCGGTCTCAAGAGGAACCCGTGCCGGATGGCCGACCAGCGGAACCAGCCCATAAAGTTCGCCCGCGTTTTGCGCTTCATCCAGGAGCCGGCGCCTGACCGATTCCTCGAGAATATCGCCGACGACGAGCGGAGCCCTGAGCCGGCGCGAAAGGTTCTCCGCGCGTTCGCGGTTGCTGCGGCAACCGATCACGGGAATGGCGCCGCGTTCAACCAGCGCTTCTGCAACAGCCGTGCCGAGCCCGCCGGATCCGCCCGCAAGGACGACGACTTTGCCCTTCATAAAAGGTGAACGCTCGCGATGAATCGCCGGTCGAGAGGCTTGCCGGCCAGCGGCTCCAGTTCTTCCTTCAACCGGCCCCACCAGCGTTCCGCAAAAGGAGCGATCGCCTCCGGCACATCCATTTGTGGAAGCGCGAACCCGCCGGCGAGAAAATGCTGCAGCTCCTCAACCTTGAGAGGCACCGCTGCGAACGTGCCTTTAACGGCAAAATGCACAGTGGCAGTATTGAACGTTTTCGCGAGGGAACCCACAACAGATGGAAAGGTGGCGACAAACGCTTCGACCATACGGACGAGTTGCGTCAACCGGGCCTGCGAGCGTTCGACGTCGACGCGCGACTGAAAATTTCTAAGCCGGCCGTCTTCAATGACCAGCGGCTTGAAGCGGCGCAATGCCTCGACGAACTGCTGATCCGTTTCATCGAGCATGGAAACCTGAAACCCGCGGACCTGCGCCAGCCTGTCCGCTTCGTTTCGAAGTTTTGCGATCTGGTCAAAGCCGACCTTGAATACGGTCTGAATATAGTTCTTTCGAAGCGCCTGAGCAGCGAGGTCCGATCGGCTTCCCGTGAGGTATTCGAGACCGATGGTGAGAAAATCCCGCATCTCCTCGAGCGCTGGACGAATGCTCTCCAGCTCCCCCAGATTGACCAGATTCGCGGACAGGATCCGGTTTCCGAGCGCGGTCAACTCCTGAGCGAATCGGTCGGATTCGATGGGATCGGTGATCTGCTCGAATGCTTTCATCAGGAACGCCCCGCCCATGAGAGAGTCGGCGAAGACGGCCGGGAGATTCCCGGGATTCTCCTCTCCCGGTATGTGCTCGGTCGGTTCCTCTCGGTCTGCCGTTCCCTCCGATTCCGACCCCGGCGGCGTGGCGTAGATCGACATGGCGTCGTAGTAATCGACGAATCCGTGGACTTCGAGCCGGCTGTTCTTGTTCTGGTATGCCGTTTCCTCCAGGTCGATGCGCGTCGTGTAACGGACTTTCGTCAGGATCTGTACGCCGAGCTTCGGGTTGTACTTAAACAACGCATCGAGAATGAGCATCCCGACGGTCGCCGCTTCTCCCTGCTCCAGCGGTTCGACACCGAACCGATCGTCCGGAGTCATTATGAGTTCAATGGACGTAGGCGGGTCGTCACGTTCGATCTCATAGACCTTGATGAGATCTTTCAGGAAAAGAGCCGTCACCGTGTCGTCGATTCCGGAAATCGCCTTCATCGTTTCTTCCGGACCCGCCTGAATAAACGCCACAACCCACTCCATGAACGGTTTTCGGACAAAGGTGTCCTTGCGCCAGCAATCGAGGTCGATGAAACCGCGCACGTGCTTACCGGACACGAGCGACAGCAAATCGAGGCTGTCGGCTAACCCGACGTGTTTGATAGTAAAGAAGACTTCTTCGAATGACGCGGTTCGCACAACGTGCGCCGCGTCGGCGCGAGTCAGGAACTCATCAAGCTCTTCCTTGTTCTCGACGCGTAACGCCGACCCTACGAGCGGACTGAGCATCTCGTTCGACATATGCAAGAATTATAGGCATGTCGCTGGAAGGACGGATTATTGAATTCCTGGATGCCGAACAGTTACGCGTCGCGTATGTCCGGCGACACGACCATGACCGCCTTCATGTAATCGACCCCCGCGGCCGGAACATCAATGTCAGCGGCGATCGCGTGGTGATCGTACATCGCCCTGCGGCCGAAGGAGACTTCCCCTCGATCGCCCGCCAGATCTCCGACACCGTTTCGGCACGCCAGTCCGAAGTCGATGTCGAACTGCTGTGGCAATCGCTCGGAGGCAGCCAGCGGGAACTGGAACCCATCGAACTTGCCGAATTGTTTTTTGCAGAAAACAGCCCCGAAGCCGCATCGGCGGTGTTCCGTGCTTTGTCGGAGGACAATCTGTTCTTCAAGCGGAAGGGGTCGCAATTTCTCGCAAGGTCGGCAGAACAAGTCTCAGCGGAATTGACGCGACGGCAACGTCAGCAGAAAAGAGAAGAGTTTCGTCAGCGCGCGGCGGATATCATCACGAGCCTGTTGAAGCAGAGAAACGGCACGATTCCCGGTGACGCAGACCCGATCCTCGATCGTATTCAGAACTGGCTGCGTTACAGGACGGGGGACGAAGTCGGAACAATTCTCGAGGAAATCGCAGGTGTGACAAAAGCGCGAGACGCCGCGTACGAGATTCTGGCACGGGCAGGCAAAATCGACCCGTCGGTGGATCGATTCCTCGTGACGGCGGGCGTCGAAGTGGAGTTTTCTTCTCAGCTCCTCGAGGCGACAGCACAACTCGAACCGTATTTCCCCAACCAGACACGTGAGGACTATCAAAACGCGCCTTCTTTCACGATTGACGACGAGGATACCCGCGAAGTGGATGACGCGTTGAGCGTCGAGCGCCGGGCAGGCGAAATCGTCGTTGGAGTACACATCGCGGATGTTTCCGCTTTCGTACAGAAAGGCGACCTGCTCGACGCGGAAGCCGGTAACCGTTCTTCGACGATTTATCTGCCGAGTGCAACGGTCCGCATGTTTCCGGAAAGGCTGTCGACAGACCTCGCGAGTCTTAACGCCGGCACGCCGCGCCCGGCATATACGGTTGAGGTCCGGTTTGATGAGCACGGAAATCAACTCGGCTACCGCATCATCCGGACAACGTTAAATGTGCAAAAGCGTCTGTCCTACGACGAAGCGGACCTTGTGCTCGAATCCGGGGACGCGCAACTGGAGACGCTGCATCGCATCGCGAAACAGCTTCACGACGCGCGGGCATCGAAGGGCGCCATCACGTTTCGCCGGCCGGAGCTGAAGATCCGCGTGAAGGGCGATGACGTCGAGGTCCGGAAGATCAACCCGAATTCGCCGTCGCGATTCGTCGTCAGCGAAATGATGATCCTTGCGAACGGTCTGTCGGCCGATTTCGCATTGATCAACGCGCTGCCGGTAATCTATCGGACGCAGGAACCACGCGAGGCCCTGGCGGTTGAGGATACGCCGGCCATCGAAGCACTGGCTTTCGAAAGGCTGCGCAAGACGTTCAAGCGGTCCCGGCTTTCACTGACTCCGGGACTGCACTCCGGGCTCGGACTGACCGCGTACACGCAGGCGTCTTCGCCGATCCGGCGGTATGCGGACCTCGTAACGCAGCGCCAGTTCACGTCGCTGCTCAGTGGAGCGCCGATTCCGTACGGCCGTGAGGAATTACTCCAGATCCTCGCGACGGCGGAGACGGCGGAACAGGAAATCCGGGCGATAGAAGAACGGTCGACGAATTACTGGTTGCTGGAATATTTGTCACGCCACAAGAAAGACCAGCCGTTGCCCGCGGTGGTGATCGACGCGAAAGGCGGTATCGAACTGCAGGACTATTACCTGCGCGCAAAGGTCACGGCTGCAACCAAACTGGCGCCGGGCGATACGATTAACGTGCAGATCGAAAACATCGATCCGCCAAAGGCCGACGTGCGGTTTCGACTGGTGTAGTCCGGATGCCGAAACTTCCACTTGAAAACTTCGACTACCGCGTCGAATGCGACGACTTCCTGCTGTACGAACTGGGCCGGCTGATCGAAGACGATCGCGCAGCGCTGGAAGACGAAGAGTTCCGCCGAGTCATCGACGCCGGCATTCACGAACATGTCGAGCGCCGGCTGGATATCCGGGCACAGATGGCGAAACGTCTTCGAACCGGCGGCGCCGCAGACCGATTGCTTCGCGCCATCGAAGATATCGAGTCTCCACTACGAGACATTCCTCAGATCATGCACAGCTATACGGCATATTTGTTTCAGAGGCTCGAGTACTGTTCGGAAACAGCTCCGGATGATAAGTTGACGACGGCTGCGGACCTTTTGCTCGAATCGCCGGAGGATCGCGAAGCGGCAGAGACCTCGATCGGGGTTCTGGCGGCCGCCCCATCGGCGGTGAGCGCCCGGGTTCTCGCACATGTAATCTCCGAACCCATGCTCGAAGAGGATCTCGAGATGAAAGCCTACGGCGCGCTCCGATCCATGTGGCCGCTTCCGCGGCACTACATCCTGTATTCCTTGAAGCCGCACACCCATGAGGATATTCCGTTCCGGTGGTTCCAATTACTCGTCGAATGTAACGAGCCGTCCGCGACGGATCGGATACTCGAGGAAGTTCTCGTTCACGGTGACGATCCGGATTATCGGGAGGACCTCCTGGCGCTGGTTCAACTGCTCGAGAAAGCTGGAGATCCTGAAACCGAAGACAAGGTCTTACAGGTATTGAATAGCGAGAACCTGTCGCGATCCGTCACCGGTGTACTTGAAGAGTTTCTCAAAAACACGGAGACGCAGAGACACGGAGAAAGGCGCGACGACGATCCATGGGCCCAGCTGGAACGCGCTTACGCGGCAAACCGGCGCTATCTCGCGGCCGCGCGACTGTTCGACGCCGGAAAGAAGGCCGAGGCGAAGCTCGCGATCGAAGAACTCCTGAAAGAGGATCCTCAATACCCGTTCGCGCTGATGCTGACGGGCATGCTCTGAGGTTGCATGGACATGACCGCTTCCGCTTCGCACTCGAATGACTGAAAGATCGTATCCAGCTTCGTAATACTCAGAAGCTTCCGGATTCGCGATGTCGGTCTCAACAGCTTCATATCCCCACCGCGGTTCCGGGACACCGTATAGATCCAGCACAGTTGTCCCAGGCCGCCGTTGTCCATATACGTCACGTTCGCGAGGTTGACAATGAAGTACCGGATTCCGCGCTCCAGCAGCCCCTCGGCGACCCGCCGGAGACAAAGATCGGGTACAGACACCCGGCCCGACAGTTCGAGGATCACGATTTGGTTTAGCTGACGGATTTCAATAGAGAGATCCATACACGACTCCCGTACGCGACAGATCAAGCAACGGAAGTTCCACGAAATTGATGGCGCAAGTTAATGAAAAGACTGAGCTGGATGGCGGGGAGGGTGGCCGGACCGCTATCCGAAGGGATAGCGGTCCGGATCAAAGGTTAGTCAAACCTGGCGTTCATGACCAGGATGAAGGCCCGATCCTTGTAGCTGGCTTTGCCGACAACGACCTGCTGGCCGCGCGGAATATCGACGTCGGTATTGATGTCGAGGTTCATGGTTTGTCCCTGGACATTGATCGGTACGGTCAGCACGAATCGCATCCCTTCCAGTCGCAGCAAGCTGTCTTTCCCGTCCGGATTCACGACCCGAAACCCGGCGCGGAAGTTATAAGTGATATTGCCCGGAAAGTTGCCCAGTTCAACTGGAAGGATTCCCCCGAGATTCGTACCAGTTCCTTCCCTTCCACGTGCGATCAACGTGTCCACGAGTTGATACCCCTTGTAGGACAACACGTTTCTCAATTGGTTGACGACCGGCTGCAAGGCACTCGGCAATGGCGCCGTATTGGCCTGGTCGGAAGCCATGAGTACGTAGATCATCAGCTCTGCGTCCTTCCGGGGCATCGGCACATCCAGCTTCTTGATCGTGTCTTCGATCGCCGGCATGATCTCCTTCGGCGCCCGGACCGAAAGGATACGAAGGGCGCCGCCGGAATAACTGACGTTACTCCGAAACATCGACAATACTCGGGTGAGCTCGTTAGGGTCGACGTACCTGATGGGAAATATCTTCGTCTCCCAATCGTCCTGTCCCGACTCCTTGCGCAGCTTTTCTTCTGCCGCCAGTACGCGTTGTTCGGCCTGCCGCAGTCGTTCTTCCGTCTGTGTCAGACGATCCGCTGCCGCTTTCTCCTGGGCGTTTTGAGCACGGGCATAGGGCGACAAGATATGAAAGACCAAAGTAATCAAAACTAGCTTTGAAAAACGCATCACAACGCGCCTCCTGTCTGATCAATCAACCAATAGATCACGATGTTCGGATCATCTGTAAATAACTTGACGACGGTCTGTTTCGGTGCGGAAGACGTGGTCGCCCTAGCCGCCACTCTTCGTCTGACCGGCCTCGCAGGCACGACTTCGTCATGGCTGGTCTTGCCGGCAAGGAGAGGAGTTCCAACCGGTTTCGCAGTTGGAGGAACCGGTAACACGACCTGCTGAACCTGCGGCAACGATGGAGTTCGCATCTGAGAAGCGATTCCCAAACCGATCACCGCCGCAAACATGGCGGCTGCCGTCGCGTATGCCGTCGCGTATATCCAGCGGCCCCACGCCGGTTTCACTCGCGATTCACGGATTTCAGACAACACCCTGGCTCGAACCGACGAGAGCGCGGCTGCGCTGACCGTATCCTGCCGCAGGCTCTTGAACGCCGTCTGGCTTTGCTGGAGATCCGCCACAAGCGCGCTGCATGCTGCGCAAAACTCGAGGTGCTCCTGAACCTCACCCGCCTTTTCGGATGCGAGGTCTCCTTCCACGAACAAGGCGATGTCGTTTTCAGAATAGATGCAATTCATAGTTGGCCTCGCTTCACGGCTTTCCTGATCTTCAATCGCGCGGTACTGATCTGTGAACGGACCGTCGCCTCCGAGGACCCCAGAATCTCCGCGACTTCTGCCGTCGAAAAGCCTTCGATGTCACGAAGCACAACGGCCGCGCGTTCCTTCTCAGGTACTTCGCGGAGAGCCTTATACAGGATCTCCTTCTGCTCCTGCGAGTGCAGTTCGTCGTGAGGACCACGCGTCGACCACAACGCATCGGGGTCGAGAAGAGTGTATTGCGGGCGCTTCTTCCCCAGATCGTGACAAACATTCACGGTCATCTTCATAAGCCAGGGTTCGAAAGGCCGGCCCGGATCAAATCGATGGAGATAACGGAACGCCCTCAGGAAGACTTCCTGTGACGCGTCCTGCGCATCCTCGGGCCGCCCCAGCAGACGCCAGGCGAGGGACATAACACGCCGCTCGTATCGCACGATAATTTGTTCGAACGCGGAAACGTCTCCGGCAACAGCGCGCTGTAGAAGGACCGCAAACTCGGCCTTTGCATCCGCTTCAGGCTCGATCCTGGACATCCACAATGCCGGTACACGCAATTCCATGTATTCGTCCGCCTTCCGACAGCTAAATACTGAAACGGCTGGGAAATCGTTTAGAACTTTTTTTGCTGCCGGCTGTTAGGACAACTAGAAGTCGCTGCAGGATTTGAAATAAAAGCAGTTGGGGCAAACGAGCTTGCATTTTTGCTCGTCAAGCTTTGCCCCACAGTTTGGGCAGGTGCGTTCGATCTCTTCGACTTGTGATTTATTAGAGGTGCCGGTCGTCATGAGGCTTATCGTCCTGCTGTTCCTTGCCAAAGTATTCGGCGAGGTGACCGAGGATCGTTGCCGCATCTGCAGGCCGCCCTTCGAACGTCGTAATGCATCGCGAACGGCGCCAGCCGTTGCCGCGTTTCACGCCCACGATGATGTATTCATCGAAGAACCCGCTTTCCTTCAGGAATCTCACGGCCGATTCGGGCGTGAATTCGTTCGATCGGAATTCGCAAACGCTGATCAGATCGCGTAACCGTTCCGTCTGCTCGGGTTCCGCCATTTCCAGAAAGGGATCCAGACCGTGTACTTCACACTTCGCCGGTGGTTCACCATTCTGTGAAAGAGCCTCGATCTGCGCCTTCACGAATTCGCCAAGCGCGCAATCCTCGAAGCCTTCGATGACCGGACCGGTCCGCAAAGCCCCGGTGAAAAACACTCCGCGCCGTGGAATAACGCGACCCGTTTCGTCCACCTCACCCAGCAATGCCGCTTCTTCGACGGACGGCAGGCACAGCGCCAGCGGACGTATCGTGGAACGCCGGGGTGATTCCTGCAGGCTGAAAACGTTGCTCCGGATCCGGAACCTTAGCTCGACCATCTATAGCCTCCTCGCGGTTTTCGGACACAACCAATTGTGTTGTTTATCCACCGAGTTGCGGACAGATGTGGTCCATTCCTTAACGTCATGCGTATAGGCGAGCTATAGTTAGCTGATGACATCCACTCTACAGACGTTCACCGACGCGGAACTGAAGCTGATTCGAAAGCTGGCCGCCCAACCACCCCAGACAATTCTGACCATCCGAAAACCATGCCTTCTGCACTCCGTTTGCAATCCTTTACCGCTGTTCCGGGTTTACAAAATCGATGACGAGTCGTTCGAGGCCCAATGGAACGGATATCACGAACAGGGAGTTAAACAGGTATTCCGCTTCGGTGAGGTCCTTTAGTCGCGGTAGCCGCTCTTGGCGCGGATCTTCAGGTTCTTTCCCGGAATCTCGACGCGCAAACGATGAAGGCCCGGGCGGCGTAGCGTGTAATAGCCGAGATAATACTGCTGGGAGAGTTCCGTTCGAATCTGATCAAGCACGGGCGCGACCGCGTCCTGTTTCGAAACGTAGAAGGTGCGTCCTCCGCTGATACTGGAGAGCGGCTCCAATGTATGGGAGTCGACGAGAATCGGAGAACCGATCGCGACGAAGTAGAGCATCGTCCCGGACTTTTGCACTTGTTCCTCGATCGCGCCGTAACTGACAGTGCTGCCGTTGTCGTTGCCATCGGTGAACGCGATGAGCGCCTTGCGCGGGCGCTCGGAACTCATGAGCCTGCCGGCCCCGAACTGAAGCGCGTCGAACAATTTCGACGTTCCCCAGGCTTTCAGTGTTTCCATGCTGTCATCAAGGTTTTTCCGCGGCTGGGATGACGTGTGGATCAACTTCACAGCAGTCCCGAACGAAGCGACGAAGTAATTATCGTTTTTGGGAAGAACGCGCGTGAAGTCGCGGATACCGCGTTTCATATACGGCAGGATGTCGACCATGCTGCCGCTCGTGTCCATCAGAATGCCGATGTTCGAATCCAACTTGTCCTGCTTCTCGAAGATCTGGATCTCCTGCGGCTGACCGTCCTCGAACAGCCGGAAGTCGCTTTTGGTGAGATTTGGAACGAAGTTGTCCCGATCGTCCTTCACCGTGACAAACACGTTGACGAGATTGACGTCGACCTTCAGCGTTTCCTGTGCCGCCACGCACATCAAAAAGGAGCAAAGGCACAAGGACGCAAAGAAAATGTTTTTCATGTCAGCCCGTGCTCAAAACCTCACGATATAGACGGTAAATGGCCGGATTCGTCGAGAGAATCCTCCTGGCCTTGGTCAGCACTCGCAGGGCGTCACGCTTCCGGCCGGCATCTTTATAGATCTTTGCCAGATTGAGATAGACATCGGGATCACGATCAAAAGCATATCGCAGGAGAAACTCGTATTGGCGGATCGCGTCGTCAGTCTGTTTATTCTTCTCGAAAACCCGGGCCAATCGAAAGTGTCCCCAATACACATACGGATCCACCTGCAACGCCTTTTCCAGCGCCTGGCCTCCCTGCTCGATGTTCTCGGCTGCGAGCCAGTAATCGCCCAGAACGGCCCAGTGATGACCGGGGTGCCGGGGCCTCGTATCGATAAACTGTTGCATCCAGTTGGCCGCATCAGTCCACGCCTGATCCTTAGCGGCCAATTCCGCGAGCTTGCGCAACGGCAGCGACCGCCGCGGCGACGCTTTGGCGGCGCGCTCGAAATGCACCCTGGCTTCCTCCGTATTTCCCAACGATTCATAAAGGAGCCCCATCATTTCCTCTTTTTCACCCATCAGGGGGCTATCGGGCTTGATTTTGGCGTCGGCCTCCTTCAGCGCCTGTTCAGCGCGTCCCAGATTGGCCGAATCCAGATTAAGCTTCGCGATCGCGATCTGCAGCGATGCGTCTTCCTTCTTCGGCACCTGCGCCAGCAACGCCATCGCCTGATTCGCCAGATGACCTCTCTCGAAAGCAAGGAATGGTTCGATCATCCCGGAATAAGCCGCCTCGAGATCGGCCACTTCAGCTCCCTCCGGCAGCAGTCCGTCTTTCGCGTCGTAGAGAAGATCGATGTTCAGGTCCCGCGTATCCGAAAAGAGCATGCGCGGCGCGTGGAATTCAAGAAGCGGATGATCGTCCGTGTTGCGGCGGGCGTTCGAAGCGAACTTGCGCACCCCCTCCGTCGACATGACGTAGTAGGAAAGCAATCCTTCCGGCGTTTCGCTGTGGAGGAAATCACGAAAATCTCTGGCGATATCGGGATCGGACTTCACGATACGCGCAATGCGCTCCGCATTGAGAGCCTGCTTCTGCCGTGTCGCGATGATGATGAGATCCGAATCGGTCACCCATAACGACACCTCGGGAAACTTCCGCTGAACCTCGTAGAGCACCATCCGCAAATCTTCAGGATCGAGTTCATAAAGCTGAATCCACTGAGCGAATACGCCATCGGGATTGAGCACTTCCGCCGCACGATCGTAGAACTCCGATGTGAAGAGGCTTGCGACTCCCGCGATCCATGGATTCGAAGGTTCGGAAATGATGATGTCGTACGTTTTGCGCGTCGTGTTCATGAAGTTCCGCGCGTCATTGAACGTGAGATGCACCCTCGGGTTTTCGTAGCTTTTTCGGTTGATGTCCGAAAAAAATGGAGCGGCGCCCCAAACCGCGGACTCGATTTCGATACAGTCGATATCTTCGATTTCCTTTACGGAAGCCACGGCGCCGACGGTAACACCCGACCCGTATCCGATGACGAGCGCGTTCTTCGGATTCGGATGATAGAACGCAGGAAGCCATCCGACCGTAAGTTGCGTGATCATGTCGTCGCGATTGGATGCGTCGACTTTGCCGTTCGTGCGGAGAGCGATGTAGTTCTCTCCCTTGCGGACCGATATCGTCGCGTTGTTCCCTTCCTTGAAGTACACGACATCCGTGTCCTCGTAGTGCTCGTTGACGGTTAACTCCGGACGGGCCGATAACGATTTCGAATAGACGAGAATGCCGCGATCCATGGAATCCGGTTTCCAGAATATTCCGCCGCGCATCGAGACGGTCGCAACCAGCAGCAGGACGACCGAAACAGCCTGCGCGAACCGGGCCGACTTCGCTTCCGTCAACAGCAACAGAGCGATCGCTGAATTGAAAAACAGACCCGCAAAGATTGTGCGTTCGGTACCGACCAGCGGCATCAGGACGAACCCCGCAAAAAGGGAACCGAGAATGGCGCCGACGGTATTCACGGAATAGATGTTGCCGATGCTCCGTCCGAGAATCGTGAACTTGCTCGAATACAGCTGGCTCGCAATTGGAAACGTCGCGCCCATGCAGATGGTCGCGAGGATCATCAGACCTGCGCAAAGAGTGAATTGAACCGTGAGGATCGCGGAGAAGGAATAATGGAATCCGCGCATCAACGAAAGCAGCGCATAGGGCGCGCCGAGATAGCCGACGACAAAAACGAACCCGCCCAGCGCCACGCCAAGCTGCAGCAACCCGAGCAACCGGAGCGTGGCAGCGGGTTTCCGCCTGCTGATGATCGAACTGCCCAGCGCTATACCGACGAGGAACGTGACAAGCATGATCGAGAACGCATAGGTCGAACTGCCGATCATGGCCGACAGGGCGCGGGTCCACGAGACTTCATACATCATCGCCACGAAGCCCGAGACTGCGAGGGTCGCGAGCACCAGCTTGTCTGAGGCGGCTGAAGCGGCAGGCGCCGGCCCACCGTCCACCAGTTCGATTCCTTCGGCCGAAGCGGCGTATGCAGCCGTCTCCCTGTCCCTTCCCGATCCAAGCCACATCGAGAACAGGCCGATGGCCACATTGATGGCCGCGATGATCAGAGTGGTCCTGGTGTTGCCGATTCCGGGGATCAAAACGAGAGCCGCCAGCAGAGAGCCGGCCGCAGCACCAAACGTATTCAGCGCATACAGGACACCGACTTTGCCCTCGACTTCATCCAGGCGGTCGGTGAAGAAGCGGGTCAGGACGGGAAGTGTGCCGCCCATGAGGAACGTCGGCGGGAGGAGGATGAGAAAACTCGCTCCGAAGCGGATAAAACCGCCGGCTCCGGGAATCGATTCGACCGAAGGCGCAACCGACCAATAGAACGAGTCGAAAGCGCGAAACACGAGCGGGACCAGCGCGGCGGAGATGCCGATGCCGATTTCGAGCAGACCATACATGCGCAGCGGATTCCGAATCCGATCGGCCTTCTGACCGAGCTTCCAGCTTCCGAGAGCGAGTCCGGCCATGAAAGCGCCGAGCACGGTTGAAATGGCGTGTGAAGTATTGCCAAACACGAGACCGGTCAGGCGGACCCAGATGACTTGATAGACGAGACCGGTCGCGCCGGAAAGAAAGAAAACGACGTAGAAAATGGATCGTAATCGTGCAGCCATGGGCGCCGATTGTAATTCAAAACAGGCTGGCGTTCGGGATCTATCGAAGGTGCGGCTGTGTATCCGTTTCGAAAAAAAAGGGGCGGAAGACTTTCATCCGGAAAGTGATTCCCGCCCCGACAGCCTAAAGAGGGAGGCTGATGACGAAGCTCGTGCCGCGGTCGCTGGTCAGAACGTCGACAGTGCCGTGATGCTGCTCGATGATCTGTCGCGTGATGTACAGTCCAAGGCCAGTTCCCCGGTCACCTTTGGTGGTGAAAAAAGGTTCAAAAATTTTTCCGATGTGCTCCGGCCGGATGCCGGGTCCGATATCTGAAATGACGATCCGGAAATGCCGCCCATCGAGGTCGGCTTTGATGGTAAGAACGCGTCGGTCCACGCCGGCCATGGCATCGGTCGCGTTCTGAATGATATTCACGACGGCCTGCATGATCTGCCATCGGTCGCCGCGGATCGAAGGCAGCTGCGCATCGACTTGCACCTGCGCGTCCAGGAAAGTCGGCCGGTAGTAAGGCTGGACAAAACGGATTGCGTCCGAGATGAGGTCGGCCAGATGGAATGTTTCGATCCGGCGCCGTCGCTTTTTGCTGAAGTCGAGCATCCGGCTGGACATTTCTTCAATGCGGCGCGATGCGCGGACGATGACATCGAAATTCGCTCGCATGGGATCGTCGGGCTGAAGCGTTTCCTCGATGAACCGGATATGACCACGGATCAGCGTCAGCGGGTTGGCGACCTCGTGGGCAAACGATGAGGACAGCTCGCCCATCGTGATCAGGCGTGAAAAATGCAGCAGGTCCTCGACGCCCAGACTTCGAGAACCTTCAGGCGTTTCAAATGTGGCCGTGGAGAAAACGCCCGCAGCGACGTGTGTGTACTGCATCAGTTTGCTGAGATCGTCGGCTGTAAACTTCCCCGGGCTTGATGAAAAACCGATCAAAACACCCAGAACGTGATCGCCGCAGCAGACTGGAGCTGCAATCAGACGCGCATCATCGACGACGACAGGCCCCCAGTCTCTCAGTTGCGAGACCACGTCCGCGGCATTGGCGTCGTAGGTTTCACCCTCTATCGCGGCATATCCCTGGATGCGAATCGAATCTTTTCCCGGCAACGCAACCAGGGCACAGTCGCATTGGAGCAACTCGCGAACATACACGGCGATTTCCTGATACGCGCCGCGGTAAGCCTGAAGAGCGGGATTCGGTTCGATAACTTTCATGGGTTGTTTCATTCCTGAATTTTCTTTCTTAAGCGGGCAAGGATCGCCTGGACTCCCGAGTCCGTCAGTCCGAAGCCCGGGAAACGGGCTATCTCGCCAGATTCGAGGCCATTGATGTAGTGCAATTGAAATATCAGCGCGTTTCGCTGAGCGTTCTTTTGATCCGGCTCGCCCTGCACGACGCGTTCAATATCGATCCACGAGAGAATCGAATCGAACTGGCTCGGACCGAGGTCCTGCGTATCGACGGTCTTCTTCCGTTCCAGTTCAACGCGGGCGGAATCAATTGGAATAATCTGAGCACTTCTCTTGTTGGACATGGTGCGCCTTTGATAATCGAGAACAACCGAAGCAGAAATCGTTGTCAAAAAAGCTCGCACGGAAAACTCGGTCGTTCCTTTAAACGACCGGAGGATCCGTCCGTCGTTCTGGAGAAGCTTGAGATAAACCTCCTGAGCCAGATCCGGAACGATGTCCTCCACGTCATCGCGGATGAACCGCAGGCGAAGAGAGCGCATGATGTACGTGAAAATCAAACCCTGAAAGCGCTGCTGAAACTTCGGCCACAACTCCGGGTCCGTCAGCTTCTCCCCGCATTCCCTTACTAAATCGGACGCAGCTACCCCGTCGGACGTCTTCCAGCGAGATTTCCGCGGTTTTTCAGACATATATTCAGCGACTTAGTCCTTGAAGTCTTCCCTGGACCTCCATGGCCCAATCCGACCTGGAATCCAATTCCAGGTACTGTTTCCACTGCATTTCAGCCCGTACGGGGGCATTCGTTCGTTCGTAAAACAAAGCAAGGTTGAAGGCGGCGGGAACAAACGAAGGATCCAACCGCAGCGCATGCTTAAACTCCGCCCCCCCTTTTTCGATTTCTGCAGGCTTTCCGCTTTCGAGATACGCAACTCCAAGATCGTTGTGAACCGCCGCGTCGGCCTCCGCGTCGCGCTCAGCGGCTTCCAGATATGGAATCGCCCTGCTGAAATCCTTCTGGAGCAGATAGAACCTCCCCATCTCCTGACTGTTCGCGGACAGCCGGCTCATTTCACCGGCCAGTAAGTCATAAGAAATGTCGGAATCGTTCGCATTCCGGGTCTGCAGGAACGCGCGATGGCGTGCTCCGGCCATTCGGGATTCGAACGGCCGATCCTGGTCCAACAGCAACTGGACGACTTCTGTGGCCGAATGCGGTTGCATGGACTGGCGGATGGTCCAGACGGCTACACCGACAACAACCAAAGCTGCCAGAGCCCCACCCGCAATGAGCAACCGCCGCCGCCCCCCCCTGCCCGACTGTGACGCCTGCCGTGCGACTCCCTCGGGATTCCTTCTATCCCATTCAGCTGCAATACGTTCGAGCGTGTTTGCTTCTTCTGCAGTCACCGTAGGTTCGAGAACGCGCATGAAGAAAGCCAGCTGGTTTCGGCAATTTTGGCAGGAGACCAGATGAACTTCAGCGGCGGCTTTCATCAACGGGTTCAGGCCGCCCTCAAGGTACTCGGTCAGAACTTCATCGGTCAGGCATTGGCCATGGTCGGTATCCCTCACCTGTTTTACCCTCCTATTGAAAGAAGACGTAATCTGTCGGCGCCAGCACGCAAAAAAATTTTTACATCCAATCCATTATTTTTTGCGTGCTGGGACCGTATTTTTTCGTCTTGTTTATTAAAAGGGACTCAGCTAGAGGGCGAGGTTCCTTTCAGGCCCTTTCCAAAAAACAAAAAACAAAACCTAAAGAAGGAGTTCGCAAATGAAACGAATGAATCGACGTGAGTTCTTCACAGCTCTCGGCGGCGCAACCGCTATCTCGATAGCTTTCCCCGCGATGGCTTCCACTTCAGCAGCAGACAAGACCGCCGTTGGCATCACATCTCTTTATGTCAAGGGACTCGTGATGGTGGACCTCGGTGATCCGACCCTTATCAGGCTGGGTTTCCCGAAGGCTGAGGGACACAAGGCTACATTGTCGGTTGTTCCCCAAAGCGGAGTGAAGCAGGTTCTCACCATCAAAGGGCGCGGCGTGGTCGACGCAAAACCGGTCGATTCGCCGGACACGAAGTTCATGGTTCCCGAACTCATCCGAATGAAGGAACTCTACGGCAACGACGTGAAATCGCACGTCGACAACTGTCCGGGCGTGATCTCGATACCTCGAAACACGATTCGAAGCGTGGTCGCGACCGAGCTGACGTCGTCGCGATACACATTCGTCCGCAAAGACACGGGCGAAGAGGTCACGGGTTTCAGACCGCGTCGGGTTGCAGATGCCATAAAGATTGAACTATCATCGGCCGGCACTTTGAAGCTGGACAGCGGCAAAGTGATTCCGCTGGAAACGGCGCGCGAGCTGCGCGTGGAATACACGGCCGAACGGATGGCCCCGACGGACGCTTTTTCGGAACACTTCCATCATTATTTCCCTTATATCGAGCGTCCGGCGGCTCTCGATTTTGATGTTGTCCCAAGGAAAGTGGGTGCCGCGAGTTCATCGACCCCACGGACGGGACATCATTTCATGATGCTGGACACGATCATCATTTGCAGTCTCGTGGCCGTGCCCTAGTCATGATGAAGGAGTCTATTCGGTTTGGCCAAACGACGAACGATCATCAGTGTTGCCGGTCTGATCGTCCTGCTGCTGGCATCCTTTGGCTTTTACCGCTTCGCGCTCGCTCGGAGCGGCGAGGAAATCCGGAAACTCATCGACTCCGCATACAGTTACCGGCGCCCAGGCGGCGGACGATTATCCGCCGCCTCTTACACTTCACTTTCGGATGGAGCGCTTCCTGCCCCGGAACTGGCCAAGGCCCAGATCATGCTCCTTCGGCAGGCGAATTCCGAAACGCGGCAGCAGCTCCAGGGTTTGCTGCATCTGGCCGCCGGAGAATGGTCGCGATTTGTCGAACTCACCAGGGCGCTGCCGTCGGAACGGTTCGCCGACGCTGGATTCCTCAACAATCTCGGCGTCTGTTTCCTGGCGTTGTCTCAAAATGATGCGTCCTACCTCGTAAGAGCTCTTGATGCGTTCGAGCGCGCTTCGCGGCTGGATCCGAAAGCTCCTGAACCTCTCTTCAACCTTGTCATCATCTACCGAAGACTTCGACTGACTACACTCGCGGACGAAATGCTTCAGCGATATTCCGCGGTCGACGCGGATTCGCCTTGGCACAAAGAGCTGACGAACACCCAACCCGACGACGAAGCAGAGATCGTGGAACAACTGCAAGCCGCGCTTAGCAGGAACGATTCTGTTGAAGCAGAACGGCTGTTCCTTGCGACTCCTGAACTCTGGAGGCGCGTTGCAATGCAATACGCCATCTATAACCAGCCGGAAGATCCGGTCCTGTTGGATTTCATATCCAGCCAGATGGAACGGCGTTATGGAGACAAAACGGTCGCAGCGATGATCAGCCCTCTGGTTTCCGATTCGAGTGATGTGACGGTCCGGCTCCGTCGCCTGATCAATCGGGGAGCGGAATTATACGCGGAAGGAAAACCCTCCGAAAGTCTCGCCGCCTATGCTGAAGCGGCGGTGCTCACCCGCAAAACAAGTTCTGTCTTCGATCGTTTATGGCTGGATCTGAATCAGGTCGATACCCTGATCCGGGTTGGGAACTTCGATGTCGTACGCACGACTCTGGCGCGGCTTGTTGCCACCGCCGATGAGCATCAGTTCCTGTGGCTCAAAGCCAAAGCATACGCCGTGTACGGAACGACGCTACGCCTCACATCCAGCTACACCGAGATGCTCGATCTGCTCTCGAAGGCGGATGCAGGATTCAAATACCTTGATGCTCCCCACGACCGCATCCGTGTGCTGTACTACCTCTCCGCGTATAAACATTACGGAGGAGACCAGGACGAAGCGCTGCGGCTGGCGTTCGAGTGCATTCAACTCATCGGCGAAAGCGACGCTTTTCGGCTTGCCACACTGGACTGGCTGGCAACTTCGATTCTTCACAGGCGGGGTTCGTCCGAGCAATCACTGACTTTCGCAAAAGAGTCAGTCGAGCAGAGCCAAAAGGCTGCGTCAGGAAATGTCGCCGGAATCCAGTTCATCGCCTCGACAACCCTGGCCGGCCTTTACGATTCCATGTCCGAGCACAGCATGGCTAGCCACTATCTTGACGTTGCGGATGAAGCGCTCGACAAAATACCCAACGGGTTGGACCGTATCCGTTCGGAACTGATGCTCGGTATCGTCAAAGCCAAGATCAAATTGAAACAGCAACAATACGAGGAAGCGGAATCCCTCCTCCAAAGGAATCTGCGGCTCTATCGGCAGCAGCCGTTTTCAGCGACACCGTTCCTCTCGCAGACGCTGATGCTGCTCGCCCGCACTTACTCGGAAACCGGACGCGTGAGAGAGGCGGGTCTGAAATTCGCGGAAGCCATTAATGTGGTCGAAAGAGACGACGACTACCTGAAGGATGAAGGTTTTCGTGTGAAATTCGACGATGAACGTCGCGACTTGTACGATTCGGCCATCGAGTTTGAGTACAAGAACGGGGAAATCGACAACGCCTGGATGGACCTGCAACGGTACCGGGCCAAGTTGTTCCTGGAGTTTCTCGCGACTTTCAATCCCGGTATGGAACAGACTCGAGCCAGGCTGAACCGCAAGGAAGTTCAGCAACGGATTCCCAAGGACACTCAGATCCTCGAGTACGCACTCCTGAAAGACCAACTCCTGATCTGGCTCATGACGGAGAAGCAATTCGTCGTGCGCTCCGTTCCGGTATCGCGGCAGGACATTGAAGCAAAGGTTCAAGCTATTGGGGAAAAGCTTCGATCGAGGGAAGACGTCAATCACCTGCTGATCGACATGGGCAAACTGCTGATCGAACCCGTCGATGGAATGCTGGACCCAACCCGTACATTAACGATCGTTCCGGACAGGGCATTGCATAGCCTGCCTTTCGGCGCGCTGAAACAACCCGGCAAGACTGGATATCTTTTCGAGCGTTTTCCGATCATCGTCAGCCCAAGCCTGACTTATTTCCTCGGAAGCAGCGCGGCCCAACCTTCCCGGAATACGATTGTCGGTTTCGGATCACAGCTGAACAGTTCCTCGGAGTTCAAGGAGCTTACGTCGTTGGCGGACGTCTATCCATCGGCGGCAACCTTTGCCGGGCCCCAGGTGGATAAAGCTAGCTTCCTTGCAGGTCTCCGGAACGCTTCTGTTTTCCATTACGCAGGCCATTCCGCTACCGATGCTGCCGACCCCCTCCGATCAGCGATTCTCCTCGACGGAAAACGTTCAAGTCCGAACAGCGTCACGGCAATCGACATCTCGCAGCAGCGGATGGCCGACAATGCCGTCGTGATCCTTTCATCCTGCGATTCGTCGGTCGGCAATGCGCGCGACGGCATCGGCGTCCGCGGATTGACGTCGGCATTTCTGATTGCGGGAGCGGGATCCGTGGTCGGATCGCTGTGGCCTGTGGAAGCATCGAGCACGGCGGATCTCATGATTCGATTCCATCGCGGATTCGCAAAAGACCAGATGCCTGTCGCCAGGGCGCTGCGTGAAGCGCAGCTTGCCTTCCTGAAGGCGTTTCCCGAGCGCGCACATCCATACTACTGGTCCGGCTTCGTGGTCACCGGCAACTTCAGCGCTTTGCGCTGACTGCCCCTGTGCTAGGATGCGCAAACCATGAAGGCCGATGGCATCTGGGCCAACATTTTTCGGATTGGCCAGCGCAAGGAATCGCTCGCAGAAATCCTCCAGAACACTCCGCTTTTTCGTGATCTTTCTCCGAAGGAACTGAGAATCCTCGAGCAGGTTGTCCACGTTAGAACATATCAAGCCGCCGAGCCGGTTTTCGTCGAAACCGAACCGGGCGCAGGCATGTACATCATCCGTTCCGGAAGAGTGGATATTTTTCTCAACCACAAGAGTGAAAAGCCCCTGATGCTGGCTCAACTGGAGTCCGGCGACTTTTTCGGCGAGATGGCGTTACTTGGCGATACAACAAGGTCCGCCACGGCTCTGGCGCGCCAGCGATCCGAATTGATCGGTTTTTTCCATCCCGATCTCGTCGAGATCACCGACCTCCATCCGGTGATGGGCGCAAAAATCAGCATGGGACTCTCCAGGACGCTGGCCGAGCGGTTGCGCTATACGAATGCGCAACTCCGGGACATCTGGGAAATCCGAGGTTCGGATGAAGAACTTAGTCGGTGAAACCCCGGGGCGGATTCTCGCCTTCGCGGCACTGATCCTTGCACTCGCCTTACTCTTCGTCGCAACTCGCATTCTGCTCGTGCCGTTCGTGGCGGCTCTCTTCGTTGTGTATTTGTTCGAGCCTGCAGTCGTTGCATTTCAGCGCCGGGGCATTCGGCGGGGTTCAGCGTTCCTGGTTCTGCTGGCGTTCAGCGTGATCGCACTTGCCGCGATGCTGGCGTTCATGCCGGCATGGCTTCGGCTGGAATCGGTCGGAGGATCCAGCCAGACGCTGACCGAGCGGCTGACGACTCCGTTGAACGAACTGGAGCGATGGATCAATTCGAAGTTACCGATGGTCGGCTCCGTCGGAATCGCGGCTCAGGCGACGGAAAAAGCTGCGAGGCTGGCGACGAATTTCTTCCAGGAATTGCCGGCGCTGATCACCAGCTTCATCATCAACCTGATACTCGTGCCGTTCATTGCGTACTTCATGATCCGGGATGGAAAAAGGCTGAAGCGGCGGCTGGTGGAAATCGTGCCGAATCGTTATTTCGAGATGTCGTTGATCATGTTCGACCGCATCGATCAGCAGATCGGCGGCTTTCTTCGGGGCAGGCTGATCGAGTGCATTCTCGTCGGGATCACACAAGCCATTTTCATGGGTATTGCCGCTGTGGTGGGCGTGCAGCAACAGTACATCCTGCTGATTGCCGCCGTGTGTGGAATCACCAACATGATTCCTTACGTCGGCCCGATCATGGGAACGACATTCGGCGCATTCCTGTACCTCGCGTCAGGTTTGCCGATTTCGGCTGTCTACGGGTTGGTTGCGGCATCCGCGATGGCGCACCTCGTCGACAACATCGTGATCGCTCCCGCCGTCCTGTCCCACAACGTGGACCTCCATCCGCTGACGGTGGCTCTGGTGTTGATCATCGGCGGTGAATTAATGGGAACTCTCGGCCTGTTGATCGCGATTCCGGTCGCCGCGAGTATCAAGGTAGTGGCGCAGGAGTTCTACACAAACTACCAGCTGCAAGTCAAAACCTGATCGTCGGCCCTCAGCGGGATTCCCACAATCCCGTGCTCATGTACCTCTCGCCGATATCGTTGAGCAGAGTCACGATGACGCCTTTCCGAATCCGTTTCGCCGTTTCGTAAACACCATGCAGGTAGGCTCCGGAAGACTGTCCCGCAAAAATGCCGTACCTTGCGAGAATGGCGCACATGCGTGCCGCGTCCATGCTGGAAACGCGGACTCTTTGATCGATGACAGACTTGTCGAGGATTTTAGGAATGATATCGTCCGGGTTTTCCAGCGGCTTCAATCCCTCGATGCCTGGAAAATCCTCAGGCACAATCTGAACGATTTCGACGCCCGGCAGATCTCTCTTCAGCCGCCGTCCAACACCGGTGATCGTGCCGCCGGTTCCAATGCCTCCGACGAAGTGCGTCAGGTTTCCCTCTGTTTGAGCAAGGATCTCGGGCGCTGTCGTTTCGAAGTGTGAGAGCCAGTTGTTGTCGTTGGCGTACTGGTCGCAGTGGAAATACTTCTCCGGTTCGCGTTCGTGGATGCGATGACCTTCCCTCAGCGCCTCATCGTATCCCTCGAGCGGATCGGTCTGAATGAGCGTCGCGCCGTGCGCCTGGATTCGGAGCTTCCGCTCTTTGCTGGCATTGCCGGGAACGACGATGGTCACAGGCAGGTGCATCATCGCTCCGAGCATCGCGTAAGCGATTCCGGCGTTGCCGGAGCTGGAGTCCAAAACGATCTGACCTTTCCCAAGCTTGCCTTCGATCTGCGCTTCGAGCAGCATCCGCCGAACAGGCCGGTCCTTCAGGCTTCCTCCGGGATTGGTGAATTCCGCCTTCGCATAGACCCGGATTTCGGGAAACTCTTCCCGGAAGCACAGGATCTCGACCATGCGCGTGTTTCCGATCAGGTTGAGCGCGGGATAACGTTTATGAAATTCCGCGTATCGCTCTTCGATGGGTATCGTCGCAAACGGATTCATAAGGTCCAAGTTGTATCACACTACGCGGATACGAAACGCCTTCGGACACCCATCCACAGACGGCGCCAATACGACACGGCCGGAGCAGCGACGAGCGGTTCGTCTTCATCGACACGATAGCTGCGGTTCTTGGCGAGCTGTTTGACGGTGTCGTGATAGGCAAACACGTCGCAATGGATACAGCGCAGAAGCGGGATGGTGACTTCAAGGATGGGTACGAACAGATGATCGCCGGATTTACAGATAGGACGGGAAGTCATTAACGAAGACATCGTAGCACAAGGCGACAATGTTGTCAGAACGGCCGTTTCCGAGATTCGGCGCCTGAAATGTGTGCGATGATTTGCGGCCTATGACTGCCGAGGCCGCCGTACAGACGTTTCCTCTCTGGAGCATTTTTCCGTTCATTGGGATGCTGCTTTCCATCGCCATCATTCCTCTTGTTGCGCCCGACTGGTGGGACAGCAATCGCAATAAGACGATACTGAGTGTCGGTCTGGCCCTTCCTGTTCTGGCGATCGTACTGCCCGCAAACCCGGTACTGCTGGAACACTCGCTGCTCGACTATGTCTCGTTTCTATGCCTGCTGGGTGCTTTGTTCGTCATCTCGGGTGGTATTCACATCAAGGGCGAATTCGCGGGAACCCCCCTGGTCAATACGGCATTTCTTGGCATCGGCGCAGTGCTCGCGAACCTGATCGGCACGACCGGCGCCTCGATGTTGCTGATCCGGCCCTATATTCGAGCGAACCACGCCCGGCAACATAAAACGCATCTGATCGTTTTTTTCATCTTCGTCGTCAGCAACACTGCCGGGCTCCTGACGCCACTCGGCGATCCCCCGCTCTTCCTGGGCTTCCTGCGCGGCGTGCCGTTCCAGTGGACGTTGAATCTTTTCCCGCAATGGGCGTTCGTGGTCGGCATGGTTCTGGTCATCTTCAACATCTACGAGCAGTACGTGTTCATCAAGGAAGATGTGGAAACACCCGGCGCCCTTGCCGAGCAGGTTCAGCCGCGACGCCGCCTCCATATTCAGGGTTCGATCAATTTCCTCTATCTGTTCGGAGTCATCAGCGCGGCGTTACTGAGCGGGACTTTTGGATGGCCAAAGGGCGTGCAGGAAGCACTCATGGTTTCGATGGCGCTGCTGTCGTGGTTCACAACCCCCAAAGGTGTGCATAAACTGAACCACTTCCATTTCCATCCCATTCTCGAGGTCGCTGCCGTGTTTCTCGGAATCTTTGTCACGATGGTTCCGGCCCTGGAAATTCTCACCGCTCGAGCGGGTTCCATGAATTTGAGAGAGCCCTGGCAGTTCTTCTGGCTTTCCGGATTGCTCTCCAGTTTTCTGGATAATGCTCCGACCTATCTGACGTTCAGCGCGATGGCTTCCGGACTCGTCGGCGCCCGCGTGGAAGATCTCAGCACGCTTTTGGCTAACGGGCTCGGCGAACGTCTGCTGGTTGCGGTCTCCTGCGGATCCGTCTTCATGGGAGCGAATACATACATCGGAAACGGCCCGAATTTCATGGTAAAGAGCATTGCCGAACGATCCGGGATCAGGATGCCGTCCTTCGGACGTTACATGCTGTACTCGTTGACGATCTTGATTCCGATCTTCATCATCACGACGCTGCTGTTCTTCCGCAGCTAACCAGAAAAAATTATTGACACTCATTACCGATTGGTCCAAAGTCAACACCGCTACAACGACGTAGAGTTGACACCGAAGTCCTTAACCCTGAGCGGGGTTAAGGACTTTTTTGCTTATCAACCACTCTGAGACAACAAAAAATGAAACTGCTGAAGATCATTATTCGGAACGAAAAGTTCGAAGAAGTTAAGGAGAGCCTCTCGGCAATCCATGTAACCGGCATGACAGTAACGGAAGTGCGCGGGCATGGACGCCAGAAGGGCCATAAAGCGGTCTACCGAGGGACGGAATACAGCGTGACTCTTCTGCCAAAGGTCATGATCGAAGTGATCATCCCGGATGAAATGGTGGACAGCGTCATCGAAGCCAGCATGAAAGCCGCACGAACCGGCGAAATCGGCGACGGCCGCATTTTCGTGATTCCAGTCGATCAGGGATACAACATCAGAACGGGCGAACGCGACGTATAACAGCATGACGCCAATGGCACGACTCTTGCACGGGATATTGCACGAGGTATTGCAAAGTCGTCAGGAGGCGTCATGCATCGCTGGATCCCCATCACGGCTGCTCTGATCATCGCGACCGCTCTCACCATGCTGATGTTCCTTGGCCCACAGGCAGCAACGGTTGAAAACCTGCGAGCGACGATGCTCGCATATGGCCGGTGGGCGATCGGTATCTCGATTGGAATGATGATCGCGCAGGCAATCATTGCTCCGTTGCCGATGAACGTCGTGACCATCACGAATGCTCTCGTTTTTGGTCCGATCTGGGGCAGCCTTCTTTCCTGGTTTTCCACAGTTCTTGGAGCCTGCCTGTGTTTTCTGCTTTCAAAAACTTTCGGACGACCGTTCGCACACAAGATAGTTGGTGGTTCCATGCAACGTGCTGAACGGTTTTTCAAGAAATATGGACTGCATGCGATGTTTCTCGTCCGAATGATGCCGTTCGTGCCGTTCGATGCCGTCAGCTACGGAGCTCCACTGGTGGGTGTTCCGTTCTCTCGATTCCTTCTCGCTACCTCAGTCGGTATAGTGCCTTCCATACTTGTGTATTCTTTCCTTGGGAATCTGATTGCAGGCATTTACTGGTGGGTTTTGATCGCGCTTCTCAGCATCGCGCTGGTAGGAGTCATCGCGGCTTCGAGACTGGCCCGCTCTTCGACGAAACCGGAAACGGTATTGAAGCCGGCTGCCTGACTTAAGGTTTCTTCTCGCCCTTCTGCCTGGTCAGGAAAAAGATCAAATCCGATTTCGTGATGATGTCGAAGTCCGCCCCGCGGCGGACCAGAACCGCCGCTGACCGATGATCCATGTTGTGAGCGACCTCTTCGATGGTCGCGTGTTCAGAAATAACCGGAAACGGCTTCTCCATATATTCGGCAACCGGCTTCATCTTTGCCATCGGATCGGATACAAGGATATCCAAAATGCGAGTCTCGCTGATGCTCCCGACGACCTCGCCGCTCTCGATCACCGGAACCTGTGAGATGCCATGTTCCCGCATCAAGTTGACGGCCTGATCGACCGTTATCCCGAGCGGTACAGCGACCAGCTTTTCGGAGCGGCGCTGCTTGTCGTGGACGACCTGAGCAGCGCTGACCTTGATCCGCGGCTCCAGGAACTGGTTTTCTCGCATCCAGTTGTCGTTGTAAATCTTGCTGAGATAGCGGGTGCCGGAGTCCGGGATAATGACGACGATCAGATCGTTTTCGGTCAGCTTCTCCGCCTCCTTGAACGCCGCGTAAACCGCAGAACCTGCAGAGCCCCCCGCAAAGATTCCTTCGGTTCGCGCCAGCTGGCGGGTCAGCAGGAATGCGTCTTTGTCGTGAACGGCATATATCTCGTCGATCACTGAAAAGTCGACGTTGGCGGGCAACTCGTCCTGTCCGATGCCTTCGGTCTTGTACGGTTGGACCTGCGGCTTCACTCCCGTCTTGAACATCTCTGCAAAAATCGAACCCGCCGGGTCCGCGCCGATAACCCGGACCTTCGGATTCTTTTCCTTGAGGAACCGCGCGACACCGGTGATCGTGCCGCCGGTCCCGACACCGATCACGACATGTGTGATCCTGCCTTCGGTCTGTTCCCAGATCTCGCGGCCGGTTGTCTGGTAGTGCGCGTCAGCATTGGCAGGATTCTCATATTGGTTCGGAAAGATGCTGTTCGGAATCTCATTGCTGAGACGCCGGGCCACCGAATGATAGCTGCGGGCGTCGTGATGATCGACCTGAGTCGGAGTTACGATCACTTCCGCGCCAAGAGCGCGGAGCGAATCGATCTTTTCCTGGCTCATTTTATCGGGCATCGTGAAAATGCACTGATACCCCTTGATGGCCGCGGCAAGCGCCAGGCCCATACCGGTGTTTCCGGAAGTCCCTTCGATAATCGTCCCTCCGGGCTTGATCGCGCCGGCTTTTTCCGCAGCCTCGAGCATGGCGATGCCGATCCGGTCCTTAACGCTTCCGCCTGGATTCAAATACTCGAGCTTCGCCAGAATTGTGGGACGCAGCCCTCGCGCGAGACGGTTCAACCGAACGAGCGGGGTGTTGCCGATGACCTCGAGGATGTTCCCGTACCACATGATTCTTACGATATCACAAGCATTTCCTCGACCCGCGACTCGACGCGGGTGAACGTGGCAGTGGCGGTTGGCATTGGAAGATTGCTGATGTAGACGTTTTTCACGCCGCGCTGCAGCACGGCATGGACGCTCCGGGCGCAGATTTCGTCCGTCGAGACGCCCGCGGCGAGGTCACGCGTCAATTCGTCTGCCGGAACAGGAAGAAACTTTGAGAGCATCGCGAACGTTTTCGGGTTCGCGGTGCGCCAATAGAAGACCCCGAATATGCCCGGGATCTTGATGCCCAATCGCTCGGTCTCATTCAAAAACTCGTCGATCGCGCGCGTCTGGTAATGGGACACGATCTGCGCGAGATAGAAGTCCGCCGAGTATTCGGGATGGAGCATATATTCCACCTGGCGCTTTCCGCCATGCGGGCTGGCCCATCCGCCGAGTGTCATTCCCGGAACCCGTTGCCGGATCAGACGCCGCAATTCGTAGGCATGCTCGACACATCGCGGAGTCTGGTCGCTCTTGTCACCGCCAAGCACGACGAGTGTGGTGAACCCGAGCTCATAGGAACGCTCCGCAAACTCCAGACAGTATTGAAGTGAATGTTTTGTTGTGAGGATCGGCACAATTCGCGAACGATCCGCTTCCGGCCCGAGGTTGATCGTCACGTGCCGAAGATTCGGCTCCTCGCGCCGACCGATCGCCCCGTCCGTCATGAAAACGAACCGGCCAAGCGACGTGATTCTCCGCATCAGACGATTGCTGTCGATCCACGCATCAACACTCTGCTCGAGCGGAAGATCCATTCGAGGCGGGCACATCTCGACATTGAGAAGTAATTTCTTCGACTGATGAAGGGTCTGAACGATAGACATGGCCGGGGACTAACCCCGTCGGGCGCCGGCTGCAATTGCTTTCTTCGACTCTACTTTTTTCGCTTTCCTCGCTGGAGCCAATGTCACTTCTTTTCGATAGTGCTCCAGCGCGCGCGCCAACTCCGCTTCGACGCGGCGTCGCAGGCGGTCCGGCGAAATGACAGTCGCGGAAGCGCCGAAGCTGAGGATCCAGGAGCCCAGCTCGAACTCCCCGCCGACATGCATTTTCATCGTGATCCGTCCGCCGCCGATCTCGCGGACCTGCTGTGACGGATGCCACACGCGCGACCGCACATATTCGGCGATATCGGAATTGAAAATGATCTCGACATCAAAAGGATCTTCCTTGACGACGCCGAATGCCGATTCCAGATAGCTCTCGACAGTAAAATCCTTGGGCTTCTCAAATGCGTCGCGGGTCTTTTCGATGGTTTCGATGCGCTCGATCGCGAATGTGCGGATCTGTTCGTACTCTTCAACGAAAGCAAAAAGGTACAGACCGCCTCGAAAGTACATCAACCGATACGGATGGATCGTATAGGTCTTCTTCTGCTGGCTGTGCACCGAGTAGTACTGCATCCGGATCTTTACTTCCTCGCCGACCGCTTCCATGAGAATGCGGATGGTGACTTTCCGGTGCTCGAGGTCCTTCGGTGCGTCAGCGCGGACGCTGATCATGCTGTCGAGACTGTCGAGGAACTTGATGTTGCGATCCGGAAGCGCGCTTTCGATCTTCTTGAACGCCGAAGCGATGTCATCTGAAAACGGAGGCGCTGCCAGGTTCACGACCAGTTTTTTGCTGAAATAGAGCGCTGCCGTCTCCGACAGCGTCAGCGTGGCCAGGGGCAGTCCCTTGTACTCGTCGCTCAGCCGCCAGTACACCTTGCCGTCATATCGCTCGTCGTAAAGGGGGAAGCCGGCTTCCATTAACGCCGCAAGATCGCGGCGAATGGTCTTTGTGGAGACCACGTGGTGTTCGGCCATGTCTGAGATCGTCGTCCAGCGATTCGTCTCGATCTGCTTCAACATCGCCCACTGCCGGATTAATTGCGCGTTTCGACCCATCTTCCTCTCCTACGGACGGGGTGTCATAAAAACAAGTAACACGAGATCCTCGGCCGAAGCATTCTTCACGCCATGTTCCTGCCCGGGCCTTGCGACCACCGTTTCTCCATCCGCCAGTTCCCGCTCTTCACCAGCGACGTGAAACCTCCCACGGCCCTTCAGGACGAAATAGATCTTATCGGAATCCGCGTGGCTGTGAATCCGCTGATCCTGTCCCGGTTTCAGGCAGTACAAATCGCAGAAATACTTCGCGGAGTCGAACAACGGAACCTTCTGCATTTTGTCGTCGGAAAAACGGATGAGATCGCGAACCTTTCGAACTTCCATAGCCGAGTGCGGCTTATTGTATGGGAACACACGCGGAAAGGGGTGAGGGAAATTAGTGCGGATTTGGCGGATGGTGAGACACGTCAGGCGAGTTGAAAGATCCTCGCTTCTGGAAGAGTCTCTTCCACTTGCCTGACGAGGTGTGGATGGCAGGTAAAGAGCAGAACCTGGTGGGTCGAGCATAGTTCGCGGAGGGCCCTGAAAGTAGTGCGGCTGCGATCGGGATCAAAGTTGACAAAGATGTCGTCGAAAACCACCGGCAGAGGATCGACGTGGTTGGCATACTCGCGTACGAGGGCAAGCCGCATCGAAAGATACAACTGTTCGGCGGTCCCACGGCTCAGCATCGCCGGGGCGAGACGAGTGCCGTCGGCCCGCTCGACCTGGATCTCACCGCCATCCAGCGGAGCGATCACGCGAAGGTAGCGATTCTCCGTCATCACATTAAAGAATGAAGACGCCTGGCGGAGCACCTCCGGCTGGCGTTCCGTTTCGTAGACCCGGCGGGTCTCATCCAGAAGCGCACGGCACAACGTGATCACCGCCCACTGTTCCGCCGCTTCATCGATCCGCGCCAGAATCGTCTCCTGCCGCGAGAGCGCCCGGGATCGCTCCTCGCTTTTCTCCATCATTGTGATGCGTTCTTCGACGCGGCCCGTTTCGTGGCGGGCCTGCAACAGTCTTTGCTCGAGTTCGGAAAGCTCGGCCTGCGCGGCCTGAAACGCGGCTTCTTCATCAGCGCGCATATCGAACAGCATTGCGGTCTCAGCAGTTTCGATGGGAATCTTCTCGAGTTCCGAGAGGAGTTGCCGGCGTTGTTTGAATACTTCGGCGAAGGCGAGGAACTCTTCTTCGGCCTCCGCGTGAGCCTCGGCAAGAAGCGTGCTGATACTTGCTTCGAGCTCGCCGATCTGCTGGGCGATTCGCGCGAGGTCGGCGTCCGCGCGCGCGGCGGCCTCGTCGATGGCTCGTATCCGTTCGTTCAGTTCCATCAGCTTGTCGAGGTCCGCGACGCGTTCATCGATATCGGTCCGGCTGATTTCGTTCTTCCCGGTCAGTCTGCGGATTTCCGTCTCTATCTCGCGAGCTTCGTTCTCTGTCTTTCGTAATTCGATTTCACACGATTCGAGCCGAGCAGAACACTCCTGGACCTGTTTCTCCTGCGTGGCGGCGCGCCGGAGTCGATCCCTGTACCAGAGCATGGCGACCACCGATGCAGCGCCGAGTCCTGCGCCGAAATACGTCTGGCCGGCAAACACCAGACCTACGACTCCGATCCAGATCAGCCCGACAAACAGACTGAACGCGACCGTCGACGGTGGTACAACATTCACGAGACCGGCGGTCAGAGCGCGTTTCTCCTGCACAACGGCATCCCGACGCTCCAGGCCGGCCAGATACACGCGCCTGGATGCATCGATGCGCGGCGCGAGGGTCCGAAGGGATTCGATAATCTGCGTCCGCCTCGCGCATTCTTCGGGATCCACACGCATTTGAAGCCTGAGAAGTCGGCGCGCTTCCGCCTCCTTCTCGATTCTTGTCCGCTCCTGGACAAGTTTCAGCCGCTGTTCCTGGAGGAGGCTGAGACGCTCGATACCGCCTTCGGGAAACGAATCGATGGTGGGCAACTCCTTCAATCGCCCTTCGATCTTGTTTCGTCGTTCCACGTACGGGCGATTTTTCACCCGCTTCGCGTAGTGCTGGATCCTCCGGCTGACCTCTGCCACCTTCTCTTCCAGACCGGACAACTCTGCGGCCAGACGCACGCGCGCTTCGTGCGCAGTGAGATAGTCCTGCGGCTGGTGCTCCGTGCGGTCGAGGTCATCCCTCACGGCTTCCAGTTGTTTGAATGCGACATTAATCGTGCTGTTCTGACCGCGAGGAAGAAACAGCGCGCTCTGCCGTTCTTCGAGGTCCTTCTGAACGGCAGCCCATCGCGATGCGCCGATGCCGAGGCCGGCTCCCGAAATATGCGTGGCGATTTCGCTTTCCTGAAGCGTGTGGAACTGTTCGAGCTCTTCGAGGCCGAAAGCGAAGACATTGTGATAAAGCGTCTTCGTTGTGCCGCCGAGCAGACGCTCGAGCGCCGTCTCGTCGCTTGCGGTATCGCCCGCATAGACTTTGACGGTGCCCCGCGCGTGGCGTCCTGGCGCGCGTTCGAGCCGCAGGCGCGTATCGCCGACCAGCAGGTCGAGCGATCCCCCATGGGATCCGCCTTTAATCGGCTCGTATCGTTTCGCCGATCCACGCTTCTCGAATCCAAAGAACATGGAGCGGATGAACGACATCAGCGTGCTTTTGCCGGTCTCGTTCGGTCCGTAAAAAACATTCAGACCGGGATCCAGCGGCCCCCAGGTCTTATCGTTCCAGACGCCAAAACCGTCGATATGGATGTTTTCAATACGCACGTCTGTCAGGAATCCAGCAACAAATCGACGCCCATCGCCGAGGCACGCTGGATCCATTCACGCATGCGGGCATCGTCGATCGGCGGCATGTCTTTACGCCTGAAGAGTGGCGCAAGACTGTCCGTGAGACGCTGCCGCATCTCGGCATTCTCCAGCGCCCGATCGGTCAGTTTGAGAAAGTCGCTCACCATTGTTTCCGTACGCACCAGCGATTCGAAATCCAGTTCGGGACCGGTCGCGATACGCACCGACTCCGCGATTGCAACCGACCCGAGCACCTCCGCCAGTTCTTCATTCATGTCCTCGCGCTGCAGGTCGCGGTGCAGCGCGCCATTTCCGCGGATGGTGCAGCGCGCAACAGTCGGGCCGCCGAACGCGGCCGCCGCTTCGCGCCCTTTCGCCAGCATCAAATCGACAAGCTGATCCATCGCGCCGATACCTGCGATGGAAATCTCCAGGTGAACCCACCGGGCGACGCTCGTGTCGATGAATTCCAGATGGGCACGGCCATACGTATCCACATCCACCTGCAGACACCCGCGCGGGCCCGATTCGCGTGGATTCCGTCCCTGGGTGTTGCCGGGATAGACGATCATTGCCGGGTCGGAAGCGAGCGTCGACTGCGTGTGTACATGGCCGAGCGCCCAATAGTTGAATCCCGCGGTCGCGAGTTCTTCGACCGTCGCGGGCGCGTAGTCGGCGTGTCCTGCCTGATGTCCGATGTTTGCGTGAAGCAACGCGATCGAATATGCCGCATTCTCCGGCGGCTTCAGGCCGGCTGCAAGATTGTCCGTAATGCGCTCGCGCGCATAACTCACGCCGGTGATCTGGGCGACCTCGCGACCGCGGCGAATGAATGGCTCGGTGTCGGCGCGGCCGCCGAACGTCACAACGTTCGGGGGAAGCTGAAAACCGCTTCCCCATCCGTTCAGCGGATCATGATTGCCATGCACGATGAATGCGGGAATATTCCGTTCGCCGAGCCGCTCCATTTCGCTGCGGAACGAAACAAGCGCGCGCAGATTCCGGTCTTTCGAATCGTAAATGTCACCCGCGATAAGGACGAAATCCGCCTTCGATTCAATCGTGTGATCGACCACGCGCCGCAACGCGCCGAGCGTGGCAGCCTGCAGGCGATCTTTGAGCGCGACCGAAGCGGATCCGATACCCCGGAACGGGCTGTCCAGATGAAGGTCCGCAGTATGGATGAATCGCAAGGACTCCATGTTTGACGTTGTATTCCGCCGGGCGGCCAGATCAGGTCTTTTACAGCGGGTCAGGCTCGGGGTATTCTCTGAACCCGTGAAAACACTCGTTTTACTGCGGCATGGTGAGAGCACCTGGAACCGGGAAAACCGGTTTACGGGATGGACCGACGTCGATCTCAGCCCCAAGGGAGTTGAAGAAGCGCGCGCGGCCGGCCGGCAAATGGTGGCGGACGGGTTTCGCTTCGACGTGGCTTTTACATCAGTGCTCAAACGCGCGATCCGCACGTTGTGGCTGGCGCTGGAGGAAATGGATCTCATGTGGATTCCCATCCACAACGACTGGCGTCTCAACGAACGTCATTACGGCGCATTGCAGGGCTTGAACAAGCTGGAAACAGTCGAGAAGCACGGCGAAGCACAAGTCAAAATCTGGCGCCGCAGCTACGACATCCGGCCGCCCGCGTTGTCTCCGGACGATCCGCGCGCCCCGCACAGCGATCCACGATATGCAAACTTGAAACCTTCAGAGATACCGCTCACCGAATGCCTGAAGGACACCGTCGATCGCGTTCTTCCCTACTGGACTCAAACGATCGCTCCCGTAGTCCGGTCCGGGCAGCGTGTCCTGATCGCCTCTCACGGCAACAGCCTCCGCGCCCTGGTCAAATATCTCGACAACGTCTCCAACGAGGAAATCGTCGGCCTGAATATCCCAACCGGCATTCCACTTGTTTACGAGCTGAACGACGACCTTACTCCCAAACGACACTTCTACCTCGGCGATGCTGCTGCTATTGAAAGAGCGACGCAGGCCGTGGCCGATCAAACGAAAAAGAAGCCATCATGAAGCGATTCGCCATTCTTTCAATGCTTGTTGTTGTTGCCGCGGTTGGCGCTCGAGCTCAAAGGAAGCCGTTCACGGTTGTCGAGGCGACGATCCCGGACCTGATAAACGCGATGACGGAAAAACGCGTCACGTCGCGTGAGATCGTGAGCCAGTACCTGACGCGAATCGCCCTGTACGACGCAAAGCTTCGGGCAACGATTACCGTGAATCCGAAGGCGCTCGATGAAGCGGATCAAATGGATCGCGAGCGCGCTCAGGGGAAACTGAGAGGTCCGCTGCACGGAATTCCGATCGCGCTGAAGGACATCATCCACACTACCGACATGCCGACCACCGGCGGCGCCATGGCGTTTGACGGATTCATGCCGCCATACGAAGCCACACTGACGAAAAACCTTCGCCAGGCCGGCGTCATCATCATCGCGAAGACGAGCCTGACCGAGCTTGCCAACTGGGTCGCCGGTGCGCCCACTCCCATGCCGACCAATTACAACGCCATTACCGGTTGGGGCATGAATCCCTACGATCCGCGGCGCGATCCCCGCGAAAACGCGGACGGCCGGCCGGCGCTGGGACCGGGCGGATCGAGTTCCGGCATCGGAACCGCAGCAAACTTCTGGGCGGCAAACATCGGCACGGAAACGTCCGGCTCGATCCTCACGCCAGCGAACGCAAACATGCTGGTGGGAATCAAGCCGACGGTCGGACGCATCAGCCGATACGGCGTCATTCCGATTACAGCGGACCAGGACACACCGGGCCCGATGACGAGGTCCGTGACCGACGCGGCCATCCTGCTTGGTGTTCTGGAAAGCAAGTCCCCCGATCCGAACGACGCAGCAACCAATCGCTGCATGCCGCCGCGCAACAACGACTACACGCCCTTTCTCAGACGTGGCGCCTTGAAGGGCGCACGCATTGGTATTCCCCGCGCTTCCTATTACCAGGGCTTGAACGCGGACCGCACAAAGGCGATGGCGGATGCGATCGAGGTACTCAAGCGTGAAGGGGCAATCATCATCGATCCCGCAAACGTTCCGAGCACGGTCGATCAGGATGTCCGCCAGAACATCGACCGCTGGAGTATCTGTTCGGGCGCCGGAAGCGGTAAAAACAACGACAGCAATTGCTCAATCGTTCTGAAGTACGGGATGAAGCGTGATTTCAACTCATGGCTCGCGACACTCGGCCCTTCGGCTCCGGTGAAGTCGCTCACCGAACTGCGACAATGGAACCTCAAGCACGAACGCGCGGGCGCGATCAAATATGGCCAGTCGAACCTGGATATCTCCGACGAAATCGACGTCGTGGCAGACCGGGCGCGTTACGAAGCCGATCGGGCGAGAGATATCGCGCTGACAGCAACACACGGAATCGACGAGGTGATGAAAGCCAACAACCTCGACGCGCTTCTTTTCCCCGGATCGAACGGCTCCAGTCTCGCGGCGCGCCCGGGCTACCCCACAATCATCGTCCCGTTCGCAATGGTGCCTGGCGCGACAGGCTTTCCCCCGGGCTTCACTGCGAAGCCCGCGCCTTTTGGTATCAGTTTCACCGGCATGGCCTGCAGCGAACCCCGGCTGATCGAACTCGGCTACGCTTTCGAGCAGGCGACAAAACGCCGCGTGCCGCCGGATCTTCCGTAGCATGAATGTGGGCCTAACGAATACTTGCCACTTGAAACGAGCGAAAGAGCCGCGGCTGATCCGGCTGGAGTGTAACAACTCCAATTCGCCCGCCACTCATCGCGACGATGGGATAAGAGGCTGCATTGCGGGAGCCCAAAATTCGCATGGATTTCGTCGTCGTGTCGAAAAGACCCCATCTGACAAGCGATTTTCCGTTCAAATCATCCCAGGCAATCAGCACCTGGCTTCCCGAGGCCGCGACGGCGTGGGCATGTTTTGCAAGTTTTTGAGTTGGGTCGAAGACAGTGGGAGTGCTGAATGACGCCCCGTGATCGATTGAAGACGCGATATAGAGTCTGGGCGTTTCTCCGATTTGAGTGAACCATGCCACGTGAACACGACCGCTGGCCGTCACCGTCATTGTGGCTCCAGCGATCGGACACCCGTTTAATTCCCAGCGATCCTGGCTGACGATTGTCGAATTGAAAGTCTTTCCGCCATCATCGGACCGTGCGACCGCAATGTCTCGAAACATAGGGCCGGCCGGCGGCACGCGCCGATAACTGAGATAAATGCTGCCGTTCGAATCGATCCCGAGCGCGGTTCGGCAGCATTCGCATACATCCGACACGATCCTTCGATCACTTGAAAAAGTCTTTCCTCCGTCTTCTGACGTTGTCATCCAGATCTCAGCGCCACGAGCTTTGGGTGTTTTGCGGCGTTCGTCGATCCATGCAATAAGGATGCGGCCCTTTGCATCGACGGCAATGGATTGGAAGGCACGGCTGATCGGTTGCTGGGAGGCATCCGAGTTCAAATCGATAGCCGGCTCGAACGTCTTTCCACCATTCAACGACCGCGCGAACCGGATGTTTCCTTTCCAGCGCTCTCGCTCGCTGGCCCAAACGACATACAGTTCATTCTTCGGTCCGACTGCGATCTTCGGCGGATTCTCATTGCGAACCGCGGCATCACCGGAACGATTGTTGATCTGGACGGCGACAGAGGGAGCGCCACTCGGTCCGGAATGCTGCAACATGACGTTGCTGGCGCCATTCTTCCGTTGGATGTAGGCCACGTAGAAACCGCCCCGATTGTCGGAAACCACGTAGGGATTGAACTCGCCATCGGTGGCCGTCATCGCCGAATGGTCGTGCGTTTGCGCGCCTGATGGAATTCCCAACGCGAGCCAGGAGAGAGCAAGCATGGTCAGAAGTCGAAGCCGATTGATCATGTCAAAAGGATAGCCGCAAACCCAGTTGCAAGGTTCGCGGATCTGCAACTGCCGTGAGTTGCTTGAACGTCGGCAGTGGATTCGCTGGATACGCGCCGGCTCCAAACGAACCGTTCAAGCCAATACCGTTCACGTGGTTGAACAGATTAAACGCTTCGAGCATTGCTTCGACGCGTAACCAATCGCTTACCTGAAACGTCCGGCTGAGTCGCGCATTGATATTGAAAAATTCGAAGCCGGTTCCAGAGTTACGGCTGATGAACGTCCCATTAACTGTCGGCCGAGCCGTCGTTCCCTGAATCGTGGTGGTTCCGGCCGTGATGTTGAATGGTAATGCCGAATAATACTGGACCATTGCGCCCAATTGGAATCCGTGAGTGATCCGTTGCCATACGTTACTGGCATTCCCCATCGGTGACCGAATCGCGCCGTCAAAAACGAACCGGTGCCGTTGATCGTCATCGGAGCGGCCATAGTCCTGCCAGATATTGAAAGGATTGATGGGTGAACTGAAAAAGAACTCGCCAACGTTATTGAGCGCCTTGGAATAGGTGTACGAAGCGCGGTAGTGTCCCCACCGCGATGGGCGCCGCATGAATGAAACGTGCAGGCCATCGTAGTAAGAGTCTGCCAGAGGAGAATACTGGCTGTTGTTGGCGTAGTTCGGATTCGGGCGGCAGCCGTTATTGTTCCCGGATGCTGCGCACGCCGGCACATTCTGATTGACCGAGATAATCAAGTGCAACCCTCGGACATGCTGATAACCGATGCTGACCGTTTTATTTCGGCCGAGCTGCCGTTCGATTTCGAGATTCGCCTGTTGCGAGTAGGCGTTCTGCATGCGCCGGTTCATGGTCGTGAAGTTGAACAGGATGCCGGGGGGCAGCGTCAAGCCATTCAAGATGTTCGGGAACACAGGTGCTCCCGTCTGGGTCGGCGAAAGACTGATGCTGATCTGACTGAGATTGTCCACCTCGGTCGTGTTTCCTGCGGATAAGAGCGCGTTCGCTAATGCGCGCAGGGGAACCCTGTCGTAGAAGAGACCGTAGCTGCCTCTCACGACCGTGGCCCGCGAAGCAAACGGCATCCAGGCAAAGCCAGCGCGCGGAGATACGTTGTTCGTGTCCGTCTCGATCGTCTTCAGGAACTGCAAGTCATATCGAACTCCGAGGTTCAGCGTCAGACGGCGGCTGACCTTCCACTCGTCTTGCGCGTACATCCCGATATTCGGGTTTGTCTGCGCAATCACCGAATTGCTGAAAGTCTGAGTGAAGCCGGAATTGTTGTAGGTTCCGCTCAAGAAATTCGTGAGCGACGAGAAGGAATAACTTCCACGAGCCGATCGTGGGTAAGTGATGGTGCCATCGTTGTACAGGAAGTCGGCTCCGACACGAATGGCGTGTGCACCGGCCTGATAGGAAAGGTTGTCGGTGACTTGATACAGCGTGTTCACGCGTGCCGTTGGCGAACCCGACGATGTACCAAAAGCTGCGACTCCGGAAATGTTGACAGCCGGCCCGATGAGATCCGATGGCGGCGCCTGGAGATTGCTATGGGTGATCTGGCCTCGCGTTTCATTGACGAGACGCGGTGAAAACGTCGCGATGTTGCCGATGGCGATGGTGTGATCCGTATTATCCAGAGCGGCAGAGGCGCTTGCGGCATTCAGGCCGCCGGCGCCGCGTGAATTCCTGCTATCGACGTCGTAGACACTGTATCGAAGGCTGAACTGGTCTCTCGGGTTGAACTGGTGGTCGAGTTTGCCAAGAGCGGTACTCGCATGAACCGGATTGGAGTAGATTCCCGTGGAAATCAGCGGCCCCTGATAGCCAACGGCCGAAAGCCTGGAGTTGATGGCGGCTACATTTGGCGGCGTAATCGTGGTCAGGCCGGATTGATTCAGGTTCCGCTGCTCGAAATTTCCAAAATAGAACGTGCGATCACGGATAACAGGTCCGCCAAGGGTGACGCCGAATTGCGCTTGTGTGACGGGCAGCTTCCTCTGGGCCAGGGCATTTGCCGCATTGAACCGTTGATTGCGAAAGTAGCCATAGACGTCGCCATGAAGCGTGTTGGTGCCGCTCTTGGTCACGACATTCATGTAACCGCCCAGCGCGCGGCCGAATTCCGCCTGTCCGCCCGAAGTCACCACTTGGAATTCACTCACGACATCGAAGCCATAGAAGATGCCGCTCAAACCGGCGGCGTCATCATTGGCGGACAATCCATCGACAATGAAACTGTTCGAAAAATTCCGCTGGCTGTTCACGGATATGCCCTGGCCCGGCACCGCGGAAGTTTCGGCAAAGAGTTGAGTACTTGCTGTGTTGGTGGGAGACACGCCCGGCACCAACAGCGCAATGTCGAGAAAATTGCGGCCGTTCACCGGAAGGTTTTGAACCTCCGCTTGCGACACCGTTCCTGAGATCTGGGTGCGGGCAGTTTCGAGGATCTCCTGCTCTTCGCTGACACGAACAGCCGTTTCCACAGCCGCAACGGCCAGTGGAATGGTGAGTTCAAAAGCCGCCCCCAGCGTCAATGTGACAAGACGCTTCGTCTCCGCGAAGCCCGCCGCGAGCACCGTCATTTCGTATGACCCGGGTCTGAGATACGGAAATCGAAAGCGTCCGTTCAGATCCGTCGTGGTCATACTGCTGAGGTTCGTCTCCACGTGACGAGCCGTTACCTCTGCACCAGGGACGACAGCATCCGTCGGGTCCGTAACACGGCCGCTGGCGCTGGCATAGTTGATCGTTTGTTGCGCGAGGACCGTTTGAAGGGCGCCGGCTTGAACTACGAGCAGGATAGACAGGCCAAGGTTGAGGGCAAGTCTCTTTCGATGCATGAAGTCTCCACCGGGCGTTTGATATTCGTTAGTCGCTGCGTCGAGCGCCTGAGTCTGAAGCTCAGAATTGGAATGCTATGAAGCAACGAGCGGCTTGGCAATGCGGCGAATTGTCGCAGGTCCAAACCTTAGTGAACCGGAGGATATTTGGACAGCTTTCGTTGCAGCGACCGGCGGTGGATGCCAAGAAGCTTTGCCGCTTGCGAGATGTTGCCGTCGCAATCGGAAAGAACTCGTTGGATGTGTTCCCATTCGACTCTCGCGAGCGACGGGACGGTTGTCGGGGCATGCGTCTCGACTGAATCCTTACCCAGTTGCGCGTAGGTCCCGAGGATCTGTTCGGCATCGGCCGGTTTGGCCAAATAATGATCGGCACCAAGTTTCAGAGCCTGGGTCGCAGTGGGAATGCTTCCATATCCCGTCAGCACGATGACGGCTATAGTCGAATCGACTTTCTTGATGTCCTGAATAAGATCCAGTCCGCTCAGCGCCGGCATCTTAAGGTCAAGCAACACCAGATCCGGGCTTGTTGCGCGCACAAGCTGGAGAGTCTGATCTTTCGTGGCCGCCTCGTGAGCTTCGCAGTCTCGATCCCGAAACGCGCGGCAAAGCCGGTTGCGAAAAATCTGGTCGTCATCGACCACGACGATAACGAGACGATCGGTTGTTGTCTGTTTAGGAGGTGACATGTTTCATGTTCGGCAGGTCGAGTATCGCGGAACACCCGCACCCGGGCTTTGATTCGAACGACAATTGTCCACCAAGCGTTTGAGCGAACAGGTGCGCGAGGAAAGCTCCCAGCCCCATACCTTGCCCGGTTGCTTTGGTCGTGAAGAAAGGCTCGGCCACACGCTCGAGTACCTCCGGGCTCATGCCCACTCCCTGGTCCCTAACGACAAAACGGACGCGGTCGGCGCTTGCGTCGATGGCTTGCAGGAATACCGGGCCGTCATCGGCACTCGCATCGAGCGCATTTTTCGCGAGCGCCGCCAGCGCTTCGACGGCTGCTCGTACTGGAATCACGCACGTCGTCACGTCGGTTTCACGAACGTCGATGTGGATTCTCTCCGCGTCGTTTGAAAACCTTCCTTTCACTTGAATTAACAAGTCGCGGAGATGAATGGCCTGTGGCGTCTCTCCAAATGGGTCGGCGCCCCGCGCTCCCATTCGTTCCAGGATCACGCGACACCGTTCGACTTCGGCTCGGATGAGCTGAGCGTCTTCCTCGATGCGTTTGTTCCCAAGGCAAACGGCGCCCTCACGTTCCATCTCTTTTGCGGTCACGGCAATCGTAGCCAGGGGTGTCGCGATTTCATGAGCTGCACCGGCAGACAGCGTCACGAGTGATGCCAGCCGGTCATTTCGATCAAGACGTTTTTGCATCAGCAGGATTTCACGCTCCTTCTCCCGCGATTCGGAAGACAGCTTTGCTACGAAAAAGCTGATCAGCAGGGCCGCGGCTGCAAAGGCAAGCCACATTCCCAGAAGGTGCAGAGAAAACTCTCCAGACTCGGAATGCTGATGGAATGCCGGAACATCACGAGAGATCCAGAAGAGCAGGCCAAAGAAAACGGTGGAAATAACACCGAGAGCCCAGGTCCACAACTTCCGTAAGGCGATGGCAGAAAATGTGACCTGGACAAGATAAAGGAGGCTGAAAGGGTTTGCGGGCCCGCCGCTTAACGCCAGGATCAGGGTCAGGCAGACGGCATCGAGAGCAAATAGTGCGCCGACCAAATGCTCGGCGCGTTCTCCGAGTCGTTCTTTTCTGGCGGCAAGCATCCAATTACTGAAGCACTGAATGGCGATGGCGGGTACAAGAACGATTGGCGGGAATGCGATCTTCAGGCCCCAAAAAAGCCCTCCCACGATCGCAAGTTCACCGGCGATGAATCCATAGCGAAGACGGACAACCCAACGTAAAGCGAGATCCCGCGCCATTTCACCGGCGAGTCGAACATCCCTTTCGGAAGGGGATTTCCAGAAACCCGCTTCTAAACGTTTAGCGTGGAGTTCATCGATAATCACGGGCTCCATTTTACAGCGCGTCGCAAAGGACGGCGATATATGAGCCGCCGGCTTCAGCTAAGATACCGTCGTGGAAACGATATCTGAAGCAACCGACATCAACGAACGCCTGACGAAATTAGTCGAACAACTGAAAATCAGAAACATCAGCCGGCATATCTTCCTATGTGCGGATCAGACGAAGCCGATGTGCGCGCCGAAGGAGCAGGGCCTGGAATCGTGGAATTACCTGAAGCGACGGCTGGAGGAATTGGGCCTCACATGCGCCGACGCGTGTGTGTACCGCACGAAGGCGAATTGCCTGCGCGTTTGCGAGCAGGGCCCGATTGCGGTCGTGTATCCCGAGGGGACCTGGTACCACTCCGTCACGCCGCAGGTGTTGGAGAGGATTATCCAGGAGCACCTGATTGAAGGACGTCCGGTGAAGGAATTTGTATTTGCTGAAAAGAGGCTTTGAAGATTTCCATTGGCCCATGCTGTTGGCCCATGGTCCATGTCATTGATCAATTCGCAATGACATGGACCATGGGACAGGATCAATGGAAAATGAACAGCAGGAGGCCTACGCAGCCTCCACCACGCTCCGAGTCGTCTGGTGCTGGCCCAGGACCTCCGCACCCATCTTCTTGCTGAGATAAACCTTCGATTCGCGATTATCCCGAAGGTGCCGCTGGAACTTGATCACATCGAAATTCAGGTGATCCAGCGTCGCGCGCATTCCGTAAAACCTGTTCTTGGTCTTCACGACCACTTCCTGGAAGCCGTGCGCGTGCGCCCATTCCTCCTGCTGCTCAGTCAGGGCGCGGTAGCGGCCCTGGCCGCGCCACTCCTCGCGAGTCCCGCCGATCCAGCTGTAGAAGATTTTTCGATTTGGAAACTCCACGACATCTTTGAGTTCTGAAAGCAGATCTACCAGCTTGAGGCCGGTCTCGGTGCCCCGGAGTTCGTGACCGATCTTGTACGCGACCGGAATCAAGGCGCCGTCCTCATCCTCAGCCATCGACATGAGGATCAGATGCTCGCGGTCCTTGAGCCTCGTGATGATCTCTTCTGCAGTTTTCTTTTTGCGGAATTCAGTGAAGTACTCTTCGATGTATTGGGCTTCGAGCGCGCCAGGCTCGAGGGTGTACTGCCGAATGATATGTTCCATTCGCTTCAATCATAACGGCGGCTTTACGCGCTCGTAAAGGCTTGTCACGTGCCGGGTCGGCAGCGTCAGCGGTATTACCAGGCCGTAGCTGGTATCCACGCGAAGGTGCGACTCGCCGTGTGCCCGCGCGACCTCTTCAATCTGCACGACGTTTCGATATGCCGTCTTCCGCAGCGAAAGCCCGGTGCGTCCCGTCGTCACGAAGAATTCCGGATAGAGGCCGGCAAACTGGCGGAGCATCAGCGCAAGTCCAAACGCATACGCCAATGCGGCGATCACGAATTCCATGAGGATCGCGTACGGATGGGTCAGGCCGCGGCGGTAGTACGCGCCATGAATAAATACAGTGACCCAGGCGGTAATTCCACCGACAACCGCGATATTGACCAGAAGCGGCCAGCGGCGGTGGGAGAGCGCAACGGGCTTCGGCAGGTGGGAGAGGATCCGGAAAATCACGCTATAGGGAAAGACAACGACGAGAATCGCGAATACGATTGAAGAGATCCACGGCGGCATTTAAGTTGCGCTCCAGCATTGTTCGCGAAAGCCGCATTCGACCCGGTCGCAATACGACCGCTCGGCCCGCGGCCATTCATTCCGTTCGACAGCGTCAGTGTATCTGGACAGGAGCCCGGTCAAAGTCTGTTCAGCCTCCGTCCGGGAATATTCCCGCCGGACGATTTTCATCGGTGACTTCAAATACCACAATTCTGCCAAAGCGCGATCGGCGCCGATGCCCTTCATCAGAGCGAGGGCGTAGGCGGTCATCTGAATTTCATAATCGGCTTCGGCGCCTTCGTGCCACACGGCGTATTTGTAGTCGATGACGCGTGGCATCCGGCCGTTCCCGGAAACCACAGCCACGTCCATGCGCCCACGGACCCAGCAATCTGCGCCATTGACGCCCACATGCATGATGAAGGGCAACTCACGTTCCGGAAACTCCGAAGCGAGCTCTTTCCATGCATCGCAGTCAAAGACTCCGGCGAGATCAGCAAGACCTGCCGCTGCAAGTGACCCGGCAGACGGCCGCGGCATCGCTTCGTTAGCCGCTTCGAGCAGTTTATGCGCCACAGAACCAAGCTGCATCTGAGGCGTGTTGCCGGATGGCGGCCGGCCGGGCTCGGCAATTCCCGACACCCGGGTCCAGTGGAAGAACCGAAAACAACCGTTGAGAGCGCCAAGGTCGGAGGGCGTCATTTCCATTGAAGGCCGAATGCGGGGAGCCGGGATCCTCGGAATATCCGGCTCGCCAATCAGAATGGCGCTCGTCGTGAACGCAAGCTGCTCCGGAATATTCAACTGCGAAGCCGGTAAGACCTTAATAGCGGATCCCTTGAACCTGATCGTCTGCGGCTTTCCCTCACGCGCCTTCTCGATCGCGCCCGCCTGAAGCTGATCGAGCAATTGTTCCATCCATTGCAGCCATGGCCCGGTTTGCTTCGAGAATCCCTCGCCGAGCACGAGCATCTTGCGCGCGCGCGTGACGGCAACGTACAGCAGTCGTTTTTCTTCTTCGTACTGCTGATCCTCATCAAGCTCCTTTTCTTCAAGGATGAGGGCGTGCGGCAGCGGCTTTCGATGCAGGCCATATGAAGCGCCGGCGAGGATGCCCCACCGGTCGCTGAAGAATGTGCGATCGCCGGAGCCGCGGGCGGTGCGCGCGGCGAGATCGGGAAGGATGACGATATCGAACTCCAGACCTTTCGCCTGATGGACGGTCAGCACACGGACCACATCATCGAGCTGCGAAACGATCTGTGCCTCGGACTCTCTTATCGACGCGTCGTGCGCGCGGTCTTTGAGGTAGCGCACAACGTCATCGAGCGCCGTCGTGCCCTGTCGCGACAGGCCTCGCGTGATTTCGATGAGCTTGCCGATGTTGGCCACACGCTGCGGACCGTTCTTCTGGGCCATCATGACCACATCGAAATCGGTCCTGCGAATGACGTCCTGGAGGATCTCCGCGGCTGTTGCCGAGTCCCGACGTTCGACCCAATGACGGAGGATTTCCTCCGCGCGATCCAGCCGTTCCCGCTTCCAGAGTTCCTCGAACGTGACACCGAACAGCGACGATGTGAGGACTATGGCGCGCAACAATTCGTCGCCCGGATGCAGGACAAGTTCCAGGAAGGCGATGAGATCCGAGACTTCGGATTTCTGGTAGAACGCCGTTCCCTGCACGACATAAACCGGAATGCCGTGGTTCTCCAGAGCCTGGAGGTAAATCTCGACATTCGTCATCGTCCGCAGAAGCACTGCAACTTCTTTCCACGACTGGATCTGCCCGGACAACTTCCATTCCTTCAAGAGCCGCGCGATCGCCTCCGCCTCCATTTCGCGCCCCGCGGCGGCTCTCGCATCCGCCTCGGCCGCAACGCAGGTGATGCCAAGAAATGGAGCATCGGACCGCGGATGGAGCAGATCGTCGTCGGAGAAACGAACACGATATGAAAGATCGATGCCGGCCCCGATGCCACCGGCCCCAATGTCTGCTGCTTTGCCGCGGCCATCCATCATGAGTTGGCAAAGCTGATTCGCAAAATGCGCAATGGGAGCGGCGGAGCGGTAATTGTCCTGGAGGTGTTCGAGCGCGCCGCCCTCGGCCAGGATCCTCTCCAGCAGGCGGAAGAAAACGGTCACCCGAGCCCGGCGGAATCGGTAGATCGACTGTTTGGGATCGCCGACGATCATCAGTTTCCGCGAAGCAAGACGACCTGGGCGGTCCGGGTCCTCGGCAAGCAGCGAGATGATTTCCGCCTGCACTTCATCGGTGTCCTGGAATTCGTCAACGAGGAGCGCCTGAAAATGGTTCTGATAATGGCGTCGGATCTCCGGATGATTTTTCAACAGATCGCGAACGCCGAGAAGCAGGTCGTCGAAATCCATCGCGTTTTGAGCCCGCTTCGCCGCCCGGAAACGTTCAGTCGACATTTTCACGAGACGCGAAAGACGTTCGGCCGCTCGAACTCCGGCAATCTGGCCGATGCGAGGAAGAAGCGCCGATGGATCGTCGCGCTTGCGCAAGGGATGGCGCTGGGCTTTTTGGCCGTCGAGTTCATCGACGAGTTCTCCGATCTTCTCGAAATCGCCGCCGTATTTTTCGATGTCCCGTGACAAACGCGCTTCGACGTCCGCCGCAGCTGCGCGCTGAGCGGCGACGCGATCCTCGAGCCATCGATCGTCGACACCGAGGCTATTCAGCCAGTAACCCGCCGCGACGATCGTCTCGACCAGGTTATCCAGGCCGAAATCTGCGAAGAGCTGTTCCACATCTTCGTTGCCGGAGCGAATCTCCTGGCGAATGATGTCGCGCGCGGATTCGCGCGCCAGGTCAAGACTGCGCTGTTCGTCCAGGATGCCGAATGAAGGATCGATGCCGAGTTCAAATCCATGATCGCGGATCAGCATTCCGCAGAAACCGTGAATCGTCGAGATCGGCGCGGCGGGAAGGAGCGCGATGGTCTTCATCCATTGCCCCGGCCTGGAATACAACGCGGCGCGAATACGATCGCGCATTTCCGCTGCGGCCTTTTCGGTGAAAGTGACAGCTACCATGCGAAGCGGGTCGATGCCCTGTTCGATGAGTTCGATATAGACCTCAACGAGCTTCCGGGTCTTCCCGGTTCCCGCACTCGCCCAGACAACGGTGTTCGTTTCAAACGCCATACAAGCGGCACAATCGCCGGTAATCACAACCGGCGCAACCCTGTTTATCGAGAGGATCCGGTTCCAGATGCCCTTCTCGTACTTTGACTAACAATCCATCAATCCGGTCCCGGACTTCCTGAAACACGCCCTCATCGATCGCGTGAGAGACAACAGGATTGCCCGGGGAACGAAGCAGCAGATACCGGCCTTCGACCCGAACTCCCGGCTCGGCCCCCAGCGCCTGCAACGCAAGCCAGGCATAAATCGGAATCTGGAAAGACTGCTTCAGCAACCTGGCGGTGCCGCTGGACGCTGCCGAGTATTTGAAATCGTCGATACGTACGGCGTCGATGCGACCGCCCTCGCGACGAACGGCAACATGATCCGGCTTTCCGGCAAGGACGGTTTGTCCAAGCAATGCGGGCGGCAAAGGAGCATCGAGATACTCCGGTTGTGTGTCGAATCCGTCCAGGGCGTCGCGCACGGCAAAGCTCACATATCGAGTCAACACCGACACGAGTTGCCGCCTCCGGATCTTCCACAACGATGGGTCGAAAACGGAATAAGCTCCCTGTCCATTCACATCCGCAGCGCTCAAGTGCCTCGCAATGACCTCATCCATCCGCACCCGCGCGTCGTCGACGGATGAGGGAACAGGCTGAGCGTAGAAGTCTCGAAGAATGGCGTGCGCGAAAATGCCGATTTCCAGCGCAGGCACCTCGAAGTCCGGCGTCTCGGCAGCGCGGAGTTTCAGCCGTTTCCCGGCGAAAAACACAAAAGGACACGAACTCAACGCGTTCAAGTCGCTCGGATGCCACACGCCGTCCAGCGGCAACACGTTACGGGCTATCCGAGCACGCAGTATCCCTTTCGATTCGAGTTTTGCGCGGCCGACAATGTCGTCTCCCAGCAAATCCCGCGCGCGATCTTCAATGAGCGTCCCACGGCGCCATTCCTGCGCGACGCGTGACCGCCATTCGCCGTCAGCGCGAGGCGGTCCTTCGGATGCCTGGTTAATTGGAGACTCCGAGTAATGTCGCGCGAGTTCGCCAATGTAAACGGACGGATAAATCGGATCGCCTTCGAGAGTGACCGCCGGATAACTGAGCGTGACGCGTTTCGCCGTATCCAGAATCATGAATAGATAGAGCGGCTCCCGCCGGTTCCGGTCACGCGCCATCATCAGGCGCCGGGGTCGAATGCATTGATTGATGGCTTCGACGGTCTGTTCCGGCAGCAATGGATTGGATGGTGAACGCGCCGGAATTTCGCCATCGGAAAAACCAGGGGCAAAAATCCATGCGTACTCGCGAAATCCGAGCGAGCGCGGGTGGATGATGCGCACGCGAGGAACGCCCGGAGCAACTGTGGATGCACCGAGCCGGCCGATCGTACGCAGACCGGCAATGTCGGAAACAATTTTCCGGAATTCCGCAAAACCCATACGGTTGCCATGAATCGTAGCAACAGCCGCGATTTCTTCAGCGAGCACACGCCACGCCTGTCGATCACGCTCACCAAGTGGCGTGGACGGCTGAACGCGATCCAGGAATCCAGTTAGTGTCTCTTCGGATTGCTCCAGACCATCGAGGAGGTTTTCAAATCGCGCGATCGTCGCGGCAAGCTGCGAGTTTTTTCGCGCAGCCAGCGCGGAAGCCGGCAGGTGCCGCCTGTCGAGATATCCAAATCGTGCAAGCTCCCGTTCGACATCGACGTCAGGCGAAAGCCGCGGACTGAAATACGCGCTCGACATGACCCGCGCGAGCGCGGCGCGCGACCTCTCGCTCGTGACAAGGTCGAACATCGCGAGCCAGTACTTGATGAATGGAAGCCGGACCAGAGGAACCCCGGTCTCAAAAACGTGGGGAACGCCGTATCGCGTGAACACGTCTTCCAGCATCTCGCCATAAGTTTCGATGTGCCGGACCACGACAGCCACATCATTCGGACTCGCGCCCGATAAGAGCACATCCGCGATATCCGCTCCGATTTTTTCGACCTCTTTATACCGGCTGGCAGCTTCGACGATGCGCAGCGAATCATCAGGAGGAAGCAGTTCATTCGGCTTGTCGGATTCGAAGACGAACAGACGCTCCAGAACGGCGCGCGACTGCTGAGACGGCCTGCAGAAGTCCGGAAACGTCCTTTCGGCGAGCGAGTCGTCGCGGAGGAATCGCCGCCACGTCCATTCCGCAAACTGCGTCGGTTTCACGTTCGCAGTGGTATTGAACATTTCGACCGTTCCGCCCTCGGGCAAAGCTTCAATGATCGATTCCACCAGAACGAACTCGGCTTCGGTCAGGTCGTACAGAGCGTGCAGGACGACACGCTCAAATCGCTCGACCCAGGAGATACGGCCTTCCCGAACCCGCGATGCAGCGAGCACATATCGATCCTGGGGATCGCAAACGCCTGCTGTGCGGAGCGCCTTGTCGTAACGTTCGAATCCTTCGGCCAGCAGATCCGCACCGGCTGCGCGAAGTTCATGCGGACGGACACACGAAGCCTTGAGCTCGGAAATCGCGTCGTAAAAATAACGCTGGAGGTTGGGAAAGACGGTCAGGCGCTGCCCGACGGTGGCGGTCGTGAGATCGGGTGTAATGCGCTGCACCAACTCGTCGAGAGTGACGGCATTGACGGCAAGCACGGCGCCCTGCTCGCGGGCGCGATCTCTCAGATGGTGCCAGCGGTCTTGAGAGTTTCGGTAAACGTGGAGATCCATTCGTACCTGGATTTTCGAAAGAGCTCGGGGTGAGCCACCAGGACCAGCTTCCGGCGGGCGCGGGTGATGGCGACATTCAAACGTCGGTCGTCGAAGACAAAGCCGGTGCCGCGGGAACGGACGAACGACAGGATCATGATATCGCGTTCGCCGCCTTGAAACCGCTCGACGGTATCGACGGTGACGCCGGTTCCGGCCAGCATCTGCCGCAGCAGTACGACCTGCGCGCGGAACGGCGAGACGACTCCGATCGATTCCGGATGAATGCCATGGTTCGCCGTCATCGATCGAACGAGATCCAGAACGACAGCCGCTTCCTCCGGGTTGGACCGGCCGTCGCGGCGGCTCTCCACCGGAATGAAGGTCACGGGAGCGCCGTCGGGCCCATCCGGAGGTTTACGCTCCAGGGCTGTCACACCGGCTTTCAGCCGGCCGTCGTAGAAGAGCCGGTTCGAGACGTTCATGATTTCCGGATGCATGCGGTACTGCGTTTCAAGAAGCGTCACTTCGGTGGATTCCCGCTTCAGACGCTCGAACATCGACTGCGCGAGGCCTCGGGTGCGCGTGACCGGCGGCAGCTGACGGTCGTCGCCGACAAGAACGAATCGTTGTGCGCGGAGGATCAGGCCCAGTGTGAGAGGCTCGGTCAACTGGCCGGCCTCGTCCACAATCGCCATCTCGAACGGACGCGTACGCAGGTAAGGAATGGTCGAAGCTCGATGCGCCGTGGCGGCGACTATCCGAGCCTGCTGCAGAGCGTTTTTCACCGCTTTCACGGTTCCGTATTTGTGCGCGAGGTCGTCCGTGAAGAACTCCGCGGCATCACCGCCAATTCTGCGTACGAGCTCAGGAGAATCGGAAGATCGGCCGACGCGCAGGAATCGTGTTGACGGATCATGTTCGAGAAGCGCAATGAGCATCTTGTCGACGGCCGTGTTGGTGAAGGCGCCGAGCAGGATGTTGCCTTCGACACGCTGAACGATTTCCGGAATGACTTTGGTTTTTCCGGTTCCCGGCGGTCCCCAGATGAGGTGGAAGACGGAACAGCTCACGGCACGTTCGATCGCTTCGCACTGTGACTCATTGAGAATTCCGGGACGGTTGCGTCGTTCCCCTAATTCGGGCTTTTCAAGAATTAGGGGAACGACGCAACCGTCCTGGAATTCTTTCCCGAGCACTACGCGTTTTTTGTCGTCCATGGGGGAGACGAGAAAATCGTAAAGAGCGGTATGACTAGCCTCAGCAGTCACGTCGCTCGGGAACCGATCGACGATCCATGCCTGACCTTCAAAAATCTTCGCGTCGAGGTTCTTCAGCGGAATGAACACCCGGAGCTTTCGCGTATCGATCTCGCGAACATACCCGTGATAGTTCGCGGTGCTGGAGATTCGCCCAGCATGGATAAGCACGCTGTCGCCGACCTCCAGGTCGGACGTGTTCTCCTCGAACTCGAAGGTGAACGCCGCCGCATCCGGAACGATCCTCGCGCCGCAGATCGCCCGGAAGTTGTTCACGCGGAATTGCAGGCGGCTGTCGTCGAGAAGATCCGCCACGCCCTGATCGGCCTGCCAGCGTTCACGCTGGACGAGCCGTGTGAATTTCCGAAAGTACTCGAGCTCGACTGTTTCGGCGGCTCCCGGCCGGTCGCCGAAGATATCGGAAGAGTCCCTGCACCGGTTTCTTGTCCATGACGGACAACTCTTGCAGATCTCCTCGTTGAATCCTTCGTATCGCGGCTTGATGTGGACCGGGTCGCGGCCGAGCGCATATTGCCAGGCGATGAGTTTGTTTCGCGCATCGAGGACCTGGTAAAAATCCGTCATCACACGCAGCGGCGCGAACGTCCCGTCGACAGACGACAGCAGCCGGCTGGTGATAACCACGTCCTGGCCGTCGCTTCGCTGCCACCGGCGGACCAGATCCGACAGCAGCAGCCGATAGATGAAGAGCTGTGCGTGATCTTCCGGCCGGATCCGTGCTCCGGTCTTGAGTTCGAGAATGTCCAGCCTGTTTCCTTCGCGAAACACAGCGTCGATACGGCCCTGAATGCCGATCGTCGCGGAATATCGCTTCAACTCGAGTTGTGTGTGCTCGAGCAGGTGGGGATTGCGCTCGATGAATCCCTTCAATTCGGCGGCGTGACGCAGAGCGTCGTCGCGAAAGGCGTCTTCGTTGAAGAATTCATCCGTCACGGATGCAAGCGGAACGAGGTAGCCGGGAAGAATCGCCTGATAGGCGGATTGCAGATCCTCCGGCGTGTTGATCCCGCCCTCGAGCATCCGGTCGAAGAGGCTGTGAACGAGCTGGCCTTTGAGTGTGTGGACCGTTACATCGCCTTTGCCGCGCCGCATCTGGTCCACCTGCGGTTTCGTGCAATGCAGGCTGCGCGCGATCGACGTCGCATTCACCTGATGCATGGGCTCGAGCACGATGAACGTCTCCGGACATGCCTCGAATGTGCCGTCGGCTGCGGGCGCGAGATTGTACGCGGCGATCGCGGCATGTATCCATAAATGCGGAACGAGGAAACACGCGGTTTTGTTTTGATCCGACCGGATGCGGATGTGGATTTCATGATCGCGCAAAGCGCCTGAAGTGACGAGCGCGTCGACCGAGGACTCCCAGACGCCTCCTTCCATCCGGCTCGGATAATGAAGTTCCAGAACCTTTGCCTCGGGCAACACTACACGGCTGGCGGCAGCCTCGCGCTTCGGTTCGAGGATCGGCGGATTCCGTTCGACGAGCGCATTCAGACTTGCGAGCACTTCTTCGAGCGTCTCGTATTCGTTGTTCAGCGCGCGAAGGGCGACCTGCGCCAGGTAGCGCGACGCGAAATATGGAGGTCCAATCAGGACGAGCGGGTCCGCGAGAAATTCATCGCGATGTATCTGCGACCCGGAAAGAGCCTGAAGCAGATGATCGCCGGCTTCTGCAGGAGTCGCAGGCGAAGATTCCAACAACTTCTCAACTAGCGCGTTGACCGAGACCATAGCGGTCACGGTACTCAGCCTGACGGCCAAATCGGGTCCTGCGTAACCTTTTTTCGGAATCAAGGTTCTATTCAATCTATGAATAACGTCCTTGCTCTGGCCGCGCTGCTGCTGTTCTCACTGCCAATCGCCGCTCAAAGCCCTGACCGGCCTGAGTTTCAGGTCTCGCGCGCATCGCAGGCGCCGAAGATCGACGGTAATCTCAGCGATGAGGTTTGGGACGACGATCCTCTCACGCTGGGGGAATGGAAGTCCTACAACCCGCTGTACGGCACTGTGATGACGCAGCGGACCGACGTTCGCGTCGCCTATGACGACCGCAATATCTATTTCGCGTTCCATAGCGTCGATCCGGAACCGGATAAGATCCGCACGACCATCAGCCGCCGCGACAGCGTCTTCAATGACGACTGGCTGGGGTTAAGTCTCGACTCCAATGCGACCGGTCAATCCGCATACCACTTATTCGTAAACCCCAGCGGTATTCAGATGGACGCTCTGAATACGTCCTCGTCGGGCGAGCGTTTTGAAGCCGACCTTATCTGGGAAAGCGCCGGCAAAATCACGGATGCGGGCTATGACATCGAAATTCGGCTGCCACTCCAGAGCATTCGATTCCACAGCGGCAAGGACGTCCATATGGGCATCCTTTTCTGGCGCAGGATCAGCCGCGCCGGCATGTCGTTCGCCTGGCCCGATCTGCCGCCGGGCCAGTGGGTGTTCAACCGGCACGCACACCTGGTATTCCCGGAATTGAGACAGCCGCGACTGCTGGAAGTACTGCCAAGCGTCACGCAGTCCATCAATCAGATCCGTTCGACTTCGAACAGCTGGCAAAAGGCGGAGGGCCGTTCCGATGTCGGACTCAGCGCCAAGTACGGAATCACGTCGTCAATCACGCTGGATGCCACGATCAATCCCGATTTCAGCCAGGTGGAAAGCGATGCGTTTCAGGTTCAGGTGAACCAGCGCTTCCCGACTTTCTTTTCCGAGAAGCGACCGTTCTTCATGGAAGGCATGGGATTCTTCAATCTCGCGGGCGCAGGCGGCGACGGAAACATGATCAGTGCAGTGCACACACGGAGGATCCTGAACCCCGACTGGGGAAGCAAAGTGACGGGAACCGCCGGCAAATTCACGTTCGGTCTGCTGAGCGCGTCGGATGCGAGCCCGCTCGACATGGGAAACCGCGGCGCAGAAGCCGCAGGCAAAGACAAGTTGTTCAACGTCGGGCGTGTGACCTACAGCCTTGGCCAATCGAATTATGTCGGTACGATCGTCGCGGACACGGAACATGCAGGTCGATATAACCGAGTCGCGGGCGGCGACATCTCGATCCGGTTTACCAGGCGCCAGAATTTCTCTCTGACGTTTCTGGAATCACAAACCGCCGTGGAGTCCGCCCCGGTTAAGACGGCCACGGCATCGCAATTCAGTTATTTCTTCAGCGACCGGAAGTACGCGTTCGGCACCCAGGTCGAGCATTACGGAAGGGATTTTCAAATGGACACCGGATTCTACAACCGGACGGGTATGACTTCCGGCTGGGGATACGGCGAGGTGAACTTCTATCCGAAGAATGCAAACAAGTCGGTGTTGAAACGCGTGAATGTCTTCACCTGGAACAAACTCGGCCGGGATCAGGTTCAGGACGGCAACGAACGATTCAATATGGCAGCGGTCCGACTGAACTTTACGCGCCAGGGATTCCTTCGAATCGACTACGGCTGGGGACGCGAGCCGTGGGCTGGCCGCCAATTCAAGAACGACAGGCTGCGAACCCAGGGCAATGTGCAACTGTATCGCTGGCTCAGCCTGAACGGGAATTTCAGCAACGGATGGTCAACCTTTTACGACCCCGTCGATCCTTTCCAGGGGAAGTCGCGGAATGCCGGATTCGGCTTCGGGCTGCAGCCCAACCAGCACATGAATCAGAACGTCGGATACAGCCGCGTGCGATTCAATCGCGCCGATACCGGCCAGCACGTTTACACCGTTCATATCATCAATCTCCGCAGCACGTACCAGTTCAATAAAAACTTCCTGGTCCGGGCGATCGGGCAGTTCGACAGTTCCCGCAAACGCATCCTCACCGATTTTCTCGCCTCCTATGAATTCGTTCCCGGTACGGTTTTCCATGCCGGCTACGGCTCGCTGATCGAGAAACGGGAAGGCTCCGAGGAATACCTCACGACAAACCGCGGGCTGTTCTTCAAGGCCTCGTATTTGCATCGCTTTTGACACAATTCGGGGTCGGTCGCATCAAGCTGATAGATCAAGCGACCGACCCCCGAAATCCTGTAACCTTTACGAAATCCTTAAGTTTCTACATACGGAATGGTTGAAACCGACGAAAACCTGATGCTGGCAGTCCGGGGCGGCGAAGTCTCAAAGCTGGGCATCCTGTTCGACCGTCACCATCGCGCGCTCTTCGACTTTTTTGCGCGGATGACGGCCAACCGGACGATGGCCGAGGACCTGGTACAGGACGTCTTCTTCCGGATGCTCAAGTACAGGACGACGTTTCGAGACGACAGCCGGTTCAAGGCCTGGATGTTCCACATCGCCCGGAATGCGCGGATCGACTATTTCAAGAAACAACAGCCCGAGACCCTGTTGCCGGAGGAAGGAGAGCATGCCCTGCAAAGCTCGTCGCCTCTGCCGGGTCACGGCCTCGAACGGGAACAGCAGACCGTTCTCCTCGAATGCGCGATGTTTCAACTGCCGCCGGAAAAACGCGAGGTGCTGGTGCTGAGCCGGTACCAGGAAATGAAATATGAGCAGATCGCGGAAGTGATGGGATGCGAGGTCGGGACCGTGAAAGTTCGAGTCCACCGGGCGCTGAACGAACTGCGGGATATCTATCTAAAGCTTTCAAGTGAGAAATTGCCATGCAATGCGAAGAAGTCCGTGAACAATTTGCGGGTTATGTAATCGATCAGCTCGACGAACCCACGCGGGCCACGGTAGCGCGTCACCTGATGACGTGTCAGAGCTGCCGCGCTGAAGCCGAGGAACTGAGGACGCTGTGGGCATCTCTCGGTGCGATTCCGCCGGCCGAACCCAACAGTTCGGAATTGCGGTCTCGTTTCCAGATCATGCTCGAAGCCTATAAGCACGGCCTGGATCAGGCGCCCGCGAGAAGCCTGTGGCAAACCGTGAACTCATGGCTCGACGGCTGGTGGCCGCGGCAGCCCGCGCTTCAGTTCGGCCTTGCCATGGCGCTCCTGGTGGCCGGCCTGCTGATCGGCCGGCAATTCCAGCCGGCGCCCACGGCTCCAGGCGCTCAGCCGAATATTGAAGTGACTGAACTGCGCAACGAGGTGACCGAGATGCGGCAGATGGTGGCGCTGTCATTGATACAACAGCAATCCGCCAGCGACCGGATCCGCGGAGTGAACTGGTCTTACCAACTGCCGAAGCCGGGCAGCGAGTTTCTGACCGTCCTCCTGGATACGTTGATGCACGACCCGAGCGTGAATGTCCGCCTTGCGACGGTTGAGGCGCTGCGCCAGTTCGGCGATCAGCCTGTCGTGCGGCGAGGCGTCGTGCAGGCGATGTCACGACAGGAATCGCCGATGGTGCAGATCGCATTGATCGACCTTGCGGTGGATCTGAAGGACAAGGAGTCCATCGATACTCTTCGCAAGTTGACACAAAACGAAAAACTCGACGGTGCCGTGCGCGAACGCGCGCAAAAAGGCATCTCTGAACTGGAGTAGTCCGATGAAACGATCATTGTCACAAACGCTGACGGTACTCGTCATCCTTGGAACCTGCGCCGGCACAGCTCTCGCACAACGGCGATTGAATGTCCTGGACTCGGAGACCATCCAGCGAACGCTCGATTTCGCTCCCGGGAACGGAAAGAAAACGCTGGAAGTCGACAACGTCAACGGGACGATTCGAATCGCTGGCTACGATGGCCGCACTGTCGAGATGATTGCCCGCAAGTCGATTCACGCCCGTTCGCAGGACGCCTTGAACGACGCGCTGCGGGAAGTGCGACTGGATATCCGCGACAGGGCCGACACGATCAACATCTTCATCGACCAGCCCGGTCACGATCGGTCCACGCTGACCTCCAGCAGGAACAACTGGAACAGCGAAAGCAAGGGCTACAACGTTGTATTCGACTTCGAGATCCGGGTTCCGCGCGAAACGTCGCTGCATCTGTGGACCGTCAACGGCGGTGATATCTCTGTGGACGGTGTCCTGGGTGACTTTTACGTGAGCAATATCAACGGCGGTATCGAAATGCGGGGTCTCTCCGGATCCGGACGCGCGCATACGATCAACGGCCAGATGCGGGCTGCATTCGTCAGCAATCCAAGACAGGATTCCCATTTCGGCAGCTTGAACGGCATCGTTGAAGTGCAGTTCCAGCGCGACTTATCCGCCGACCTGCGTTTCAAGACCTTCAACGGCGGCGTGTATACCGACTTTCCGGTGACGGCCGTTTCGAACATCGCGGGCAGGTTTCAAAGAGACGGCAACAGATACGTGTACAAGAGCAATGAGTTCGAGACCGCGCGAGTAGGCCGGGGCGGCCCGACGATCGAGTTGGATGGCTTCAACGGCGATGTCCGTATTCTTCAAGCCAGATAATAGAGGAGAACTTCTATGAATAAAGTCGTTTCAATCGCAGTACTTGTTGGGACGATGTGGTCGGTTGCGCCGGCCCATGGCCAGGATGCCGTGACTGTCAGCTTCAGCAATCCTGCGCGTCCCGGACTTTTGAAAGTCGTCATCATGAATGGCGGTATCCGGGTGACCGAGCATTCCGGCAAAGACGTCATCTTTGAGAGCCGCGGCTCGAACAATCGTGGAGGCCGACGCGACCAAAGCGATGGTTTGAAACGAATCGATTCCAACTCCGCAGGGCTCACGATCGAAGAAGAGAACAATGTCATGAATGTAGTGAGCCGGAACCCCAGCCGCAGTGGGGATCTGGAGATCAAGGTGCCGGCAAAGACGAACCTGAATCTGAGGACGATGAACGGCGGCGATCTGGTCGTCGAGGGAGTCGAAGGCGAAATCGAAGTGAACAACATGAATGGCGGGATCATGCTGATCAACGTCTCAGGGTCGGTTGTGGCAAGTTCCGCCAACGGCCGGGTTGCGGCTTCGCTTCGGCAGGTGACGCCCGATAAACCGATGTCGTTCACCTCCTACAACGGGAACGTGGACATCACTTTGCCCGCCAATGCGAAAGCCACCGTCAAAATGCGCACGGATAACGGAGGAACTTACAGCGATTTCGATGTTCAGTTGCGTCCGACCTCCATCGTCGAAGAACGACAGAATGGCCGCTACCGTCTTCAGACCGACAAAACTCTCAGTGGAACCATCAACGGCGGTGGACCTGAATTCAACCTCAGGACTCTGAACGGGAATATCTACATCCGGCAAGGCAAGTAACGCGGTCGGAGATCAGCGCGAGAGTTGAATTCGGCCGTCAAGGCGGGGCGCAACGGTTCCGAGCCGCGCGATGTATTCGCCGAAAGCGTCCCGCATGAGGATGCCGGTATCCTCGACCCGAACGCCGGCTGCGAATTCCATATAGCCGTCGTCGCCCGTCAAGAGGACATCATTGGTGGTTACCGAGTAGAGTTCCTTGTCCTTGATCGAACCACCGTCCTGCAGCCGAACCGAGACGAGCCGTTTGCCCTCGGGCTTCCGGACATCGAGCTTCACGCGAAGTCCGCTCACACTCATCAGGTTCCTGCCGAGGATCCGCTTGATCTGGGCGCCGCTGAGGCGCATCGTGACGAGCGTCGTTTCGGATGGCAGGACTTCCAGAACAACCTGACTGGTGATGGGACCTTTGCGGATGCCGGCCTGGGGATCATCTGCGTTGATCAAGGCGATCGTCGTACCGGTCTTGGCGCGGACTGAATCCGCCAACAGATTGCCGATGTGTGATTCGCGCGCCGTCGAACGTGAAAAGTCGCCGGCAGCGTGACCAAGAACCTGATGCAGGGCTCTGTTTAACTTCGCCTCATAGGGCTGGAGCAACGCTGCGATCTCCGGATCGGGTTCCGCGTTCGCGAGCGGTATGAGCCGGCTTTCGATCCGATTCAACTCGCGGTCGTCGAAAGTCAGATCCAATCGCCCGACGTATTTGCCGAACATGCCCGTGCTCACGATGCTCGTCGAACCGATGCGCATGGGCAATTCAGCTTCGTCGTGCGCTCCAATGATCAGCCGGATTTCGGGGAAAGCGCGCGCCAGCCGTTGTTCCTCCTCGCGTGTGACATTGCCGAGAAGAATGATGCAATCCGCGCGGTCGCGAATCCGCGGCAGGACACTCTCGAGAGTCCTGACGGCATCGGCTACATCCACGTATTTCACATGATGGGGCCGGCCGGTGCGCGACACTTCCTCGCTGGTCAGTCCTACAACCGCAATCCGCACGTCCTGGGCATTGAATATTGCGGCAACCTGGATCTCTCCGATCGGTGATTCTGCATTCGCGGACAAGATCGGGAAGTTGGCTTCTCTGACCCGCGCCGCCAGGGCATGGATGCCGAAGCTGAATTCGTTCGCACCGACAGCGGCCGCGTCATAACCGATCGCATTCATGACTTCAACGACGGGACTGCCCAGAAACAGGTTTGAAACGAGTGTTCCGGAAAACATCTCGCCGGCATCCAGCAACAGATCGGGTCTCGCCTCACGGACGACCGTCGCCAGCCGCGCGCTGCCTGGCCCCTCGTCATCGGCGAGAAGGTGCCCACGGATATCGTTCGTGTGCATGATGACCACGCGGGTCTGCGCGGCGCCGTATAGGACGGCGGCAAGGGACACGGACACAAGCAGAACGCGGATGAAACGTGAAAGCATTAGCCCAATTCTACATTGGAAAAACAGCGCCGCAGCAATATCGCTACGATCCCATTTTTCCTGCCTTCCTTTTCTTCTGGATTGGTGTGATCGTCGTCTCGACCTCTTTGCTATGCCGGAGGATGATTGTGTCCAGCTTCTGTTGGACTTCGCGCAGGAGGCGCGGCGGATCCACGCCCGGAAGGTTCCGGTCTACGTGCTCCTCGACGATCTCGACAAGCGCCAGGAGCTCGGTCATGGACAAATCCGTCTTCATAACATTTCAGGCAGGGTCCAAGTCTACTACGGTAGTATGAGTTTCGAGAGGTGCTTATGAGAATTCGATCCGTGCTGGTTGGCCTGCTGGCGATCATTCTGGTGGTTGTCGCAGCTGACGCGGGATTGGCGCAGCACGTGGGCTTTCAGACTGCTGGAATCCCACAGCCCGGGATCCAACAGGGGACCCAACAGCATCGACCTGCGTTCCCTCCGGTACACACCCCGGTCGCGCCGGTGCGCGGCACGTTTGGGGCAACCGTGCCGGCCATTATTGTCGTTCCGGCACACGGGATCGCACACATTCCTCTGGTACCGAACTTTCCGACCGTGATCGTCCCAAATCCGGTTCTGGTCCCGGGACAGACGTTTTTTCCCGGCACGATCAACCCGACACCCTTCGTCCCAGTGGTTCAACCCTTTCAACCGCTGTATCCGTTGATGGGAATGCCGCGGGCGGATGTGCTTCGGCACTTCGGTCAGCCGTCTGTAACAGTGATCACCAGCACGGGCGAGACTCTATATTTCACAGGCGGCGTCACCGTGATCATTCAGAATGGCCTCGTTGTCGGCCCAAGGTGACATTGTCGAATGCCGGCGTTGTCCGCGACTCGTGGAGTATCGCGAGGACGTGGCGGCCAGGAAAGTCCGGCGCTTTCGTGAATGGGAATACTGGGGACGGCCCGTGCCGAGTCTGGGACCGCCGGGCGCTCACCTTCTGATTGTCGGGCTGGCTCCCGCCGCTCATGGCGGAAACCGCACGGGGCGGATCTTCACGGGCGATCGTTCCGGCGACTGGCTATATCGAGCTCTCCACCGCTTTGGCTTCGCAAATCAACCGAACTCCACCGATCGCAATGACGGACTCCGTCTGAAGGATTGCTACATCACAGCAGCCGTGCATTGCGCTCCGCCAGACAACAAACCCCTGCCGTCGGAATTCGTGAATTGCCGGCCGTATTTGCTCGAGGAACTGCAGCAACTCGGGAATGTCCGGGTAGTCGTGGTTTTAGGCCTGATCGCCTTCAAAGCCTATTTTCTTGCGCGAAAGCAATTGGGCTGGGAGAACCCGGTTCCATTGCCGGCGTTCGGCCACGGGCTGACCGCCACGCTCCCGGACGGTGTGGCCGTCATCAGCTCATACCATCCGAGCCAGCAAAATACGCAGACCGGCAAATTAACTGAAAAGATGTTCGATGATGTGTTCCGGCAGGCGCGGGATCGAATCAGCTAGGCGCGGAATCCATCGAGGGACTTAAGCGTCGAATTCGTCTTCTTCCCATCGAATATTGCAGATCGAGCAGGTCCACCAGCCTTTTTCCCAGTGTCCAAGATAGGACACCGTGTGCTCGGCACCGCACCGCAGGCACTTCGGCTTGGGCAGAATCTCCGCGTTTTTCACTTCGCTCTCAGGCATTCACTGAACTCCTTGATTAATGATGCGACCCAACCATCTTAACCCATACGCTAAACTTCAGGGCACATGACCGACACGAGCAGCGTTCAAACTGCGTCACGAACGAGCTACTGGTCCGCCATCCGCGAAGCCCTTCAGGGAACGCATCAGGATTTCACGACGGGCAGCCTGCGGCGCGCCATTGCGCTCCTGGCGATTCCGATGGTGCTGGAGATGTTCATGGAGTCGCTGTTCGCGATCGTGGATGTCTTCTGGGTAGCCCGGCTGGGCGCTAACGCCATGGCGACCGTCGGTCTGACGGAATCGGTTCTGATGCTCGTCTACTGCTTCGCGATGGGTCTGTCCATGGCCGCCACGGCGATGGTGGCACGACGCATCGGCGAGAAGGATCACGAAGGCGCGGCTGTTGCAGCCACTCAGGCTCTGTTTGTAGGCATCATCGCGTCGATCGTGATCGCGATCATCGGTGGTGTTACGGCGCCGAAACTCCTCGAGATCATGGGAGCGACCCCGGAAGTGATCGCGACGGGCCGCAGCTACGCCGCCATCACGATGGGCAGCAGCGTGGCCGTCGTTTTGCTCTTCCTTAATAACGGCATATTTCGCGGGGCGGGCGATGCGGCGATCGCGATGCGGGTGCTTTGGCTTTCCAACATCATCAACCTCATTCTCGATCCGCTTTTCATCTTCGGAATCGGGCCGTTTCCCGAGTTGGGAGTCACGGGTGCAGCCGTCGCCACAGCCACCGGACGAAGTATCGGTGTCGCGTATCAGCTATGGATTCTGTTTTCCGGCACTGGCCGCGTGAAGCTGGTCGCCGGGCAATGCCAGGCAAACTGGAAAGTCATGCAGCGTTTAAGCCGCGTTGCTCTCAACGGTATGTTTCAGTACGGGGTCGCTCAGACAAGCTGGCTGGTCCTCGTCCGGTTCGTCAGCTCGTTCGGCAGCGCGGCAGTGGCCGGGTACACGGTAGGAATTCGGATATTTATTTTTGCGATTCTCCCGTCGTGGGGTCTGAGTAGTGCGGCCGCGACGCTTGTCGGCCAGAATCTTGGCGCGCAGAAGCCCGATCGAGCCGAACGATCGGTTTGGCTGACCGGCTTGTACAACATGGTTTTTCTGGGGATTGTGACGATTGTATTCGTCGCTTTTCCGGAACCTATCATCCGGCTCTTTACAGACGATCCCGCGGTTATTCCATTTGGAGTCGACTGCCTGCGAATCATCAGTTACGGAAACCTTGCCTATGCCTACGGAATGGTGATGGTGCAGTCCTTCAACGGCGCTGGGGACACCTTCACGCCCACAGTCGTCAACATTTTTGGTTACTGGCTATTCCAGCTTCCTGTGGCGTATTGGCTGGCATTCCATACATCGCTTGGACCGAAGGGTGTTTTCGCGGCCATTCCGATCGCGGAAGCGGCCATTGCTCTGGTCGGTGTCATTTTGTTCCGGCGGGGACGATGGAAGGGCAAGCAGATCTGAGCCGGCATGCCGGGAGGACGTATCGGCTGCCCGGCAGTCTATCTAGATATGGAGAGAAATGTTCTGAAGAGAAAGTGGTTCATTCTTTTCAACGAATTGAAGGGACGATGGCCGGATCTGACGCAATCGGATCTCGATTACATCCAGGCGGACAAAAACAAACTGATCGAGACAGTCCGAACCCGCCGGCACATTTCCGAAGCGGAAGCAGCACGTGACGTCGAAGAGTTCCTGAGCAGTCTCGTGGTTCGGCAGAGTGTTGCGTGAGTCTGCCTTTATCCCTTTCTTGTTGGTTTCCGGTTATACGGGACGGGGCTCGTGATCCAGCTGAACCCAGGTCGATCTGCGTCCTGCATAATCTCGGATTGCATATTTTCGGTTAATCGATACAACCGCGCTCCGGCTGCACTGCATTCGTTCGGCGATCTGCGGAATCGACATATCCGTTGTCGAAAGCAAGTTTAGGATCCGGCGGAGTTGTTCGTCCGTAAACACTCGTCCTTGTTTGGGCATAACCCTCTCACGTCGTTCAAATTTCCTGCACGTTGCGACATTGCGTGGATCTGCTTGCAAAGTCCCTTTGCCCGGAGATCCATCTCCTTTGCATATCGTCCTTGAACCACTTTGACCTTAGCCGCGATTACCGTCCCTGGGCGGGTAACTGACAACGCCCTGATCTTGCAGGAACAGAACCAAACGTGGCGACTAACTCCCACTTGGTTAAGATCCTCATAAGAGAAGCTATTGCCATGACCCTGTCAAGGCGATTTGGCCCGGGGTCTATCTAGTTACTGTGGCTGGACAATCAGATTGACGTGACCGCGTCATCATGCGGCCTGGGCGGCTCGCTGGACCTGGTCCCTTCCGAATTGAGCTTGGCCATCCCTTCCGCTATATAATCGGTCGCGTTAATCCGATGGCCAAAGTCGTTATCTTCGGACTTGGCGACCTCGCTGCGGTCGCCCACGTTTCTCTAACGAGCCAGACCACCCATGAGGTAGTGGGGTTCACCGTCGAGGAGCCCTACCGGTCGGTTAGCACTTTCCGGGGTCTGCCGACTTTTCCGTTCGAGCGAATCGAGCGGGAAATGCCTCCAGGGGAAGTTTCGATGTTCATCGTGACCGGGCCTTCGCGGGCCAATGCCCTTCGAGCGCGCCTCTATGGAGAAGCCAAAACAAAGGGCTACGCGCTTATTACCTACGTCAGCCCGAGGGCGATCGTGTCGGGTGACGTCCCGATCGGCGAAAACTGCTTCATTTTCGATGGCGTGATTCTCGATCCGTTTACTTCGGTCGGAAACAATTCGACTATTTGGAGTGGGAGCGTGGTTGCGCATCATTCGTCGATCGGCAACCACTGCTTCGTAGCGGCAGGTGTGGCGATCTCCGGCCGGGTTGTCGTTGAGGATTATTGCTTCCTGGGCAGCAACAGCACGATCCGGGACTACGTGCGGATTGGAACGCGCACGATAGTGGGCGCGGGCGCCCTGATCACCAAACACACGGAACCGTCTTCCGTTTATGCATCGCCGCGTTCACACCGTTACGCCGACGACAGTTCGCGGGTGAAGCTCTAGTGCCGGCCGGTAACAACACATGTGTGATCCTGCAGCCCTCCTATATTCCATGGCGGGGCTATTTCCATCAGATACATGAGGCGGACGTCTTCATCTTTTACGATGACGTTCCGTACGACAAGCATGGCTGGCGGAATCGGAACCGCATCAAGGCTCCCGGTGGGTGCCAGTGGTTGACCATCCCGGTCATCAGCAAGGGAAACGTTACGCACGGCCTCCGCATCGACGAAGTCTCAATCGATCCCAACCAGCGATGGGCCGAAAAGCACTGGAGAACGATCCAGCAAATCTACGGAAGAGCGCCGTTTTTCGCGCGCTACGCCCCCTTTATCGAACCGTTTTACCGCCAGCCACCTTCGTTGCTCGTGGACTTCACGATCCCACTGACGATCACGATCGCCCGCGATCTTCTAGGCATCGGCCATACCCGTTTCGAAAGGTCGTCGCGTCTGGGCATATCGGGAACGAAGACCAGTCGACTGGTTGCGCTGGCGAGCTTCTTCGGAGCGACCCGCTACGTCTCCGGACCTGCGGCACGGGAATACATCGACGAGCGCCAGTTTCAGGATGCAGTAATCGCGGTCGAGTATATGAATTACGACTATGTCGGATATCCTCAGCGCTTCCCGCCTTTCGAACCGGCAGTCTCCGTACTCGACCTGGTCTTTACGGTCGGACCGGATGCAGGGCGCTATATTTGGGAACGCCCCGCCGCCGGCGCCGCGCAGGTTCAAGGAGTAGAAGGATAGCCGTGGCAGATGAATTAGAGATGATTCCTTTCAACCGGCCGGAGCTGGCTGGAAAGGAACTCGAGTATATCGCGGATGCTATACGCCGTGGACACGCCTCCGGAGACGGCACCTACACGCAGAAATGCTCCGCTTTGCTGGAAAACGTGCTTCAAGTCCGCAAAATCCTGCTAACAACATCCTGCACCGACGCTCTCGAAATGAGTTCCCTTCTTCTTGAAATTGGTGACGGCGACGAGGTCATCGTTCCTTCATTCACATTCGTCTCCACCGTTAATGCCTTCGTACTCCGCGGGGCTCGTCCTGTGTTTGTGGATATCCGGCCGGACACTCTCAACATGGACGAAAGCCAGGTGGAGGAACTTGTAACAGCTCGCACAAAAGCTATCGTGCCGGTGCATTACGGAGGGATCGGCTGTGAACTGGATGCGATCGGCGAAATCGCGGCACGACGCGGAGTGGCAATAGTCGAAGACAACGCTCACGGGTTGTTCGCCAAATACAAAGACCGCTTTCTCGGCACGTTCGGTTCTCTGGCGACGTTGAGTTTCCATGAAACGAAGAACTTCACCTGCGGAGAAGGCGGCGCTTTAATCGTTAACGATTCCGCCTTTATCGATCGTGCCGAGGTCATCCGGGAAAAAGGGACCAATCGAAGCCGCTTCTTCCGAGGACAGGAAGATAAGTACACCTGGGTCGATCTGGGCTCGAGTTTTCTCCCTTCGGATATCCTCGCAGCGTTTCTCTATGCTCAGCTCGAAGCACGTCACGAAATTCAGCAAAAGCGCCGGCGGGCATGGGATTTCTATTTCGAAGCTCTTGAAGGGTTAGCACAGAATTACGAAATCAAGCTGCCCTTCGTTCCGACGCATACCGAACAGTCGCACCATATGTTCCACATACTCGTTCGGCGTCCTGAGGAACGAGACGAAGTAATCACATACCTTAGATCGAGAGGCATCCAGAGCGTGTTTCACTATTTGCCATTACACCTGTCTGCCATGGGGCGGAGGCTCGACACCCGAGCAAATATCTGTCGCGTTACGGAGATGGCCAGCAGTCGCCTGATCCGTTTGCCTTTTTTCAATGGGATTACAGAGAAGCAGCAATGGCGAGTCGTTGGTGCTCTGGAGGATTTCTACCGGAACCGGGCTTACAAACTCAAGAAGCCACGCGGCTCAGGAGTTTGATGGCCTGATTCAAAAGGGTGCGATCCAGTATCGCCAACGTGACGACATAGACGACGGCTCCGACAACGACAACGGCCATGGTGGACACCATGACATGCGTCGAACCGGCAGTCAGCACCGACTGACTCGTCCATACAAAGCCACACATGACGGCACACGCTGCAGCCACCGACCGATTATCGGCCCACAGGTACGTACCGGGGATATCCAGCAACCGCGTCGTGAAAAACACCTGCAACGAGACTGTCGCTGCAGCGAGAACGATCTTCACAATCGAAAGCACGTACACCCCAAACGGCGCTGCCATGAAATAAACCGGCACGCACACACAGACGCTGATGAGGATGGCCTTGACATTGACATCGGGTCGCCCCAAAGCGCGGAACAACTCGGAATTGATTCCGGTAAGCCAGGTGATGCTCTCCCGTATAGCGGCCAACGAAAGCAACACACCGAGCCCTGTCCACCGGTTACCAAATAGAACGGGCACAATTGCCGGCGCCACAAGGGCGAGCCCCACGCCCATGGGGAGGGCGAAGGCCGTAACAAGCCTGTTGAGTTTCGAGAAGACGTCTTTCAATGCTGCCGCATCTCCGCTGAAACGCATGAAGTATGGGTATAGCGCCCCATTGATCGAAGTGAACGTCGTCCAGAAGAAGAAACCTGCAATGCTCGAGGCGACACGAAACACGCCGAGTTGTTCGAGGCCCAGATAACGGCCGACGATCAATTGGTCGGTCCAAACAAAGATCCACGCTGCGTATATTTCAAGCAGGGTCCAACGACCCAACTTCATGATCGATCGAACGGACGCCCAGTCCAGTTCCAGCGAAGGTCTCCACGAGCAGACGAACCAAACGACAATAAGGTTGATAACGGCTGTCGCGAGTGACCCTATGACTAGCGCCCAGGCGCCATAGCCTTGCTGAGCCAACGCGATCGACACGACGCCGCCTCCGCAAACCGATATCCATCTCGAATGGAGCAGCCGCTTAAACTCAAAGCTCTGCTCGAGCGTAACCCGCTGCACGCTGGTCATCGAAACGAGAATGATCTGCAGTCCGAGAATCCGGAGGATCCCGGTCAAGGCGGGTTCATCAAAAAGGGTGGCGCCTAAAGGCGCGGAAAGGGCGATGAGGCAATACAACGAGCATCCGAAGACAACGTTCAGCCAGAATGCCGCATTGGCTGCGGAAGGAGACGCCGCCATCCGGGATAACACGAGTCCGGGACCTGCTCCTTCTTCGACGCCTATTTGAGCAAAACCCACCAGAAGCAACGCTACGGCTGCCAGGCCGAACTCCGCAGGCTGCAGCAAGACGGCCAGAACAGTGAAGACGAGCGGCCCCGCGGCACGCGAAAGGACCTCCGTGAGGAAGATCCATTTCACCGATCGCGTCGCTTTTTGCGTCGCTTCCGTTAAATCCGCCACGGAATCTCGTCCTGAATCTTTCAAGGCTCGCTAGCTTGCCTTCGTGGCGAGGAATTCCTCGATCCGGCCAAGCTCTTCGCGGCTGCCATCTCCACTCAGGGACATTTCGGCTCCCCGGTTCGCATCAAACCACGGCTGCCGGCGATAGACTTTGCTGACGGCTTTCCGGATCCGGCTGGTGCGCGGAAGCCTCAGAAGTGATTTCGTCATCTGCAGGAGAAATGGCATTGAAAATGAGACCGACCGTTCATTGAGCACAGCCGACAGAACCTCGGGGGCCGCCCAGCTCCGATACGCTTTGTGTACTAGCTCTCTAGCGTTGTGCATCGGTACATTGTCGATTTTGGCAAGGGCCGTCGACACTACATCCTGGAACTTTGTGAAGTCGTCCGACCACGTCGGCCCCAACATCTGGTCGAACGCTTCTCCATTCGACCGGACATAGCTGTCCCAGGAGCTTTGAGGTGAATTCAGTTGTTTCGCCAGATAAAACTGGTCAAGCCGTTTGGATTTGCCGTTAATGACGGTCTGGAACTGTACAAACGTCTCCAAAAGGAAGAGGTTCTTAATATCGGCGCGTCTGGCGGCCTCGTAATGAATCCGCAGCTCCTCCGGACGCCTTACGTTATACAGAAGAATTTCTCGCGGAACTTGCGCATGCTTCAGTAGACGCTCACTCGCCGTCTCTTCCTCATCGGACCGGCCATCGTGGCGGTGCTTATACCCTGTCACACGTTCCTTCGCGACCGCACCGCTTTCAGTGACGGCGGCTTCCACGGAAAAGTACGTATATTGACCGCCACACGTGTTGTAGTTCGGGTGCTCACGCAGAAAGCGGAGAGCCTCACGCAATCCACCAGGATTGAAAAAATCGTCGTTGTCGGCAAGAACAACGAAGGGGGTCTGCACACGCGAAAGCGCGTCGAGGACTTTGGTCAGGTAGTCGACATAATTCCGATCATAGGGATATCTGACGTACTCATAGTCCAGGCGAGGGAATCGAGGTCTGTCGGACAGGAGTGCAGGTATCTCTTCGCCGGACCCTCCATCGGCGATGATTATCTTGAAGCGGAAGTCCCTCCAGGTTGCATACCTCATCCAACGCATTGTGTACGCTGCTCGATCCCAGAGCGTCAGGAGGATCGTCAAGTCTTTGTCTGAATCAGCGGACATGGCCGAGATTCTATATCAATCCGGCTCGAGTCAGGTTTGAGAGGCTGCGCCAGAAACAGTATCGCGCGCCAGGAAGTGCAGGATCTCCCGCGCTTCCCGTTTCAGGTTTTCAAGCGTGAACCCCTGAACAACAACCCTTCGACACGCACCGGCGAGTTGAAGCGCAAAGGGTCTGTCCGTAATCAGCCGGCACACAGCATCTGCGAATGCCTGAGGGGTGTTGGCCAGCAGGAGGTGCTCTTCATGCTTTAACGGCAGACCTTCGGCCCCCAGCGTTGTAGAAACGATAGGAACGCGGCAGGCGGCTGCTTCGAGTATCTTGAACCGCGTACCGGATTCGAATTGCAGCGGCACCACGACGACATCGGAGTGTCCGAGGTATGGAAGCATGGATTGAACCTTGCCGGTTACTGTCACGTGGTTACTTCTCCTATGGCTTAAGGTTCTGTCCGAGCCGGCTCCGACGATGTAGAAATGCACATCCGGGATTCGTTGTCGAACTCGCGGCAATACGTCGTCGAGGATCCATCGAGCTGCACGGTCAGACGGACTGTTATAGCGGCCGAACGTACCCGGAAACAAAATGCACGGGCGGTGGAAGTCTGGGAACTCCTCGGAAGGAGAGCCGTCATAATCGTCGATATCAATCACGTTCGAAAACTTGAAAACTGTGGCGTTCGCCGACAGTGATCTGTAGTACTGGCAATCGACATCCGATACTCCGGTTGTGACGTTACATAACTCGACCCATAAGCGTTCTTCTTTCTCTTTTTGCCGGCCACGTTGGAGGACAAAACGCTTTCGCACTGGATTGTCGGTGTAGGGCAACTCACGAAGCAAAAATCGAGACCAAACACTGTCCGTGTCGCAGACTAACTTCAGGCCGGAACGCAGCGAACGTAGTTCCCGAATGAGGGGATAAGAAATATTGCCGAAACCGAACCACACGATGTCGATCTTCCAATTGTCGACGCACTCCAGCAGATATCTTGCGTCCTGTGACGCATCCGAACCGCGGAACTCACCAATGACCCGCTGCGCTTTTCGAACGTAACGATTCGTTGAATAGTTGCGACAAGACGGCGCATATCCGAACCGGTTGGACCGGGCAGCGTAGAATGCCTCCGCGACGGGGCCGCCTATCCATGCCTGATTGACCCGGGAAACGATACAAAGTGACGTTGTTTCACAGCTGAGAGCCTTGATTGTGTTTTCGATTCTTAGCGACGGTCCCCCAGCCGGCGGATGTTCGAGGACGGGCGTCGTAAACAGAATATTCACCGTGTATCAGACCGCTGCAAGGATGGATGTATGATCTCGGCCCAGGCTAAAGCCTTTCCCACGCAGCCACGATAACAGCAGCCGCGCTCCTCCGTCGACACGCGGCAGCGCCTCAGCCGTCGTCTCCAGGAACTTGCCGAAGTCCTCAGACAACGACGAACGGCGTGCGGGTTCGAGCCAGAGCGTCAACAACTTTGCTGTAATAGTGGGCGTAGGTCGCATCGTATGGATATCTGATGTACTCGCAGGAGACATTCTCAAACCTGGCGCGATCGACAAGAATGTCCGAGACGCGCTCGTCTACGCCACCATCGGCGATCATTACTCTAAAAGGAAAAACTATTCTTGGCAGCATAAGCGAGCGAGCGGAACGTATATTGCACACGATCTCGAAGCGTTAAGAGGATCGTCAAATCATGGTCTGTGCTGGATGCTTTTGACACGGTGAACACCGATTTTACAGCAAGTCATTTTTCTTTGAATGGGGCACGCATCCGTAGTGTCACAGTTGGAGCAAGCAAAAAAAACGTAAACCACAGTGACACTTTTCAAACGCCTGAACATAATGACAGGATTTTTACAAGCCACTCATAATACATTGAAAACAAAGATAGATAATGCAAACCAATCGCGCTCGCCCATTTTGATCGATTACAGTCGCCATTCTTGTAAAGAAATCTTACGAATTCTGAAGGGGCGAGGGGATGCTGTTCGTCTCGAGTCGACCCCTCAGATAGCTACATTAAGCATATTAATTTCAATGCTTTATAGCATAGAGATGGCAAGGTGCCTTTTGTTGGTATAGCACGTGCTCATGGGAGATTGCTTTTTTGCGCAGTAAGTGCACCAAAAAATTTGAGCATGATTTGTCACGGAGGAGAGAGAGATGAAAAGAACATTACTTGCAACCCTTGTTGTCCTACTGACCGTAGGCGTTAGTTATGCAGACACTTTGGATTTCAGCGGACTCGCAATCGGCCCGCATCTGAGTCCAGTTGTTCTTCCAAACGCTAGTTTATTCAGTGCCACGGGCGACTTTTATGTCGGCGCGGCCGGAATTGACCATGAGATTTGCGCGTTCCGAGCTGCGGAATTCGACTGTGAAGCCGACTTCGGTATCGTGTTCAACGCCCCAGTCAACAACCTCACGTTTGTTACATCCGGAGCGGATGACGGCGACCTTGTCGATTTTTACGCCTTTGACATCGCGAACCTCCTTATCGGCGTCATTTTGAATCACTCTGGCAATGCTGCGGTCAACGGATTCGGCGGATTGAGCGGCATCGCGAGCGTCGTCATCGACGATCACTCGGAAGCGGCTGGATTCGGCTATGACAACTTCCGGTTCAACGAAAGAGTACCCGAGCCGGCAACGCTCAGCCTGCTGGGACTTGGCCTCGTAGGTATCGGACTTCTTCGTCGGCGATAACGATGTGGACTGTCTAACACCGGAACCCGGAATTGCTACTTCATTCCGGCTCCGGTGTTGTTCTCTTTCACGGCGCTGTCCGGGCCTCCCCTCCCGAGCTACGGCGCGTGGTCAGGAACTCTCTCTTGGTCACGGTCTCCGAACAGATGTAACGGAGACCGTGGCGTCCACAGTCGCGATCAAATCCAGCGCTGATACGTACTAAACGGGCCCTCCCGCTTAAATGCTTCATCGTCCAGGTAGTTGGCCCCGCCGTGACCGGAAACGTAAACGGTCCCTCCAAGATGCCGAACGACATTGAGCGATTACGGCCGGATCACGATTCGGTTATCTCCGCAGAGCGCGGAGTATTTCATCCAGACGCGCACTGAAATGATCCGGAGTCCACTGGCGGGTCCGTCTCAATCCCTTCTTTCGCAGAGAAGCATGATAGACGTCGTCGTTCCAGATCTTCTCTATCCCCTCGGCAATGGACTCTTCCGAACCGGGATTGATGTAGCATGCCGAATCGCCCAGCAGTTCAGACATTCCGTAAACATCGGACACGACGACCGCGCAGCCCTGAGCTTGAGCTTCCAGCGGTGGGATATTGGTCGGTCCAAAAAAAGTCGGCATTACGAGTGCGCGGGCACGACGGTAAAGCTCCGGAAGGTATGCATCCGGCACATAACCGAGAAACGTCACTGCGTCTTGCAGGCCCAACTGCTTGACCTCTCGCACCACATCTTCGTACTCATAGCGCCTTCCGCCCGTCAGTACGAGTCGAATGTCCGGATAACCGGCCTGCAGCCTGGCGACGGCTCGCAGCAGTCCCGTGTGGTTCTTATGGCGCCAGAATTGAGCTGGATAGAACAGGAATTTTGGAGGCAGCGAAAACCGCTCGTCGAAATCAGCGGGAGTGCTTCTCGCATAACCGTAGGTGGGCGCGACGTACTGCAGAGGACGTATTCTGGCGACAGGCACTCCATAGCTTTCCATGACATGCCGCAGGCCGATCCTGGAATCGACGAGCACAATACGCGCGCTTCTGCAGATATTGCGAAATCGATACTGCCTCAGCCAGTATCTGCCCCAATTCGACACCTCGGGGAAACGGGGTTCGTAGCGATGCATCAGGTCATGCACAACGCCGATCGCGGGAAGGGGGCAAAGGTACGTCCAGTGGTCCTGAGCCGGGAACAGCCAGTAATCCATCTGCGACTTTGAGAAGAAGCGCGCCGTCGTATCGATACGAGAAAAGACCCTCTTCCACAAGAAGAGCGGCAGGCATAGACGTCCCCACAACCAGCCCAACCCTTTGCGGTTTAGCTTCACGGCATTGACGCGTCGGACTTCCAGGTATGGTTCCCAATCGGCACTTTCGTAGGCGACCAACACCTGACATCGGCCGTCCCGCATCCTCAAAAGTGCATCCAGAATGCTGAGGCTGTATTGGAACATGCCCCCCGAGTTCGGAGATGTGCCCAGGTAGAGTCCGAGCTTGATTGTCTCCCGCAGACGCCCCTTCGCCACCTGTTGGCGCCTGCGCGTGACGGGAAGAACTTTCATCGTCGAAATTGTAGACTACTCCAAAGCAAACACCCACACCGAGCCGCCTTCAGGCACCTCGGGAAACTCGCCGGGAAAGAGCCGGTTCAGCGTCGCCTGCATGCCGCGCGAATCACCGCCCCAGCCTGCATGCACGGCGATGTACTGCTTGCCGTCCACAACGAACGAGCTCGGCGGCGCAAGGACTCCGGAACTCACAGGAAACTCCCAGAGGATTTTGCCGCTGGCGGCATCGAAAGCGTGGACTTTGCGATCACTGGTTCCACCCGTAAACACAAGGCCGCCTGCGGTCGCGAGCATTGCTCCCCAGTTCGGACTCTTCGGCCAGTTGTGGGTCCAAACGCGCTGCCCGGTGTCGACGTTCCAGGCCTGAACTTCTCCGAAGTGATCTGCTCCGGGTCTGGCCGCAGAAACGTTGCCGGCAGTGCCAGTGAAGCCTCTGCCGGGGGTGTATTGAACCTGGGTCCCCATGAAACCGCCGCACAGGTTGTTATTCGCGGGCACATAAATCATGCGCGTCTGAGGACTGAATGCGATCGGAGGCCAGTTCTTTCCGCCATGAGCATTTGGACAGAATTCAGCAACCTTCCCCGTTGCGGGCTTGTGCGCGGGATCGACATCGGGTCTTCCGGTTTCCGGATCGAGACGCAGAAACACATTCTGGTTCACATACGGTTTGCCTTCGACGAAACGAATGGGGCCATTCGACCGTTCCAGGAACCACAGATACCCGTTCCGAGCGACGTTGATCAGCCCCTTGATGTTGCGGCCGCCCCGGCGGTAGTCGACAAGAATCGGCGGCGACACTTCATCCCAGTCCCATGAGTCGTTGGGGTGATATTGGAAGTGACCCTTGATTTTGCCGGTCGCAACATCGAACGCCACGGTCGATGCGGTGTAAAGGTTGTCACCGGGACGCTGGTCGCCGACCCATGGTCCGCCGTTGCCCGTACCGAAATAGGCGACGTTCGCCTCCTGATCGTAGTTTCCTGTAACCCAGACGGGCGCGCCGCCTGTTCTCCACTGTTCCCCTCCCTTGGGCCACGTCTCGCTTCCGGGTTCTCCGGGAGCCGGGACGGTGAAGCTTCGCCACAGTTCCTTCCCGGAGTCGAGGTCGAACGCGGCGACGTATCCGCGAACACCGCGTTCTCCGCCGGATACTCCAACCAGGACCTTGCCATCTGCAACGAGGGGCGCCAGCGTCGTGTAATAGCCTGACTTGTTGTCCCCGACCACCGCGGTCCACACTTCCCTGCCCGTCTTCGCATCGAGCGCCACCAGCACGGCTTCACCGGCTGCGTAATAGACCCTGTCCCCGTACAGCGCAACGCCGCGATTGGTGTCATGCGGCACAGACGCGCCTTCCGGCCGCGGTCTCCTGTATCGCCACAGAACATTGCCTGTCTTCGCGTCGATTGCGATCACCTGATTCATCGGAGTCGATATGAACATGACGCCGTTGTTCACAACCGGCGCCGATTCATGAACCCGCGCTTCCCCTGTTGCAAAGCTCCAGACCGGCCGCAGACGCTGAACATTTCGTGTTGTGATCTGATCGAGGGGGCTGTACCCCCACCCATCGTAGGTGCGACGGATCATCAGCCAGTTGCCTGGCTCGGGATTCTTCAGACGCTCTGCGGTCACGGGTTGGTAATTCCGGAGCACCGCCGGCATCGGCGCCGCCGGAGCCGGAGGTTGTTGCGCGAGGCCTGTATAAACGATCGCAGCGAGCGCGGCTGCAGCGGGCGCGACGGCTGCGCTGAGTTTTGATAAACGGCGCATGGGTATCTCCTTCTTGTCAGGTAAGACGTTCAGGTCGGCTGTCATCATACATCTGTAAGCCGGCGTGATTTCGGCGAAATCCCGCGAATTGCAATTAGAATTAAGCGTCTGTGCGGCTCAATGCTCGAGTCTCTTTCAACATAGGCAGCGCAGATTCTAACTGACGCCGAATATCCAACCCTCGCGTTGAACGACGGATGACATCCGTTCCGAAAACGTCCACGTTTCGGCTTTAGGCGCAATCGCCCGGAGGCCCACTGCCGAGATCAGCGCATCCGCGTCGTGATCCGACAGGTTGCCAACCGCCACATTTGGCATCGGACGCGAGCCCAGACGGCCCATTGCCTCGTTGAGGTCCCCAACGTTTCGGAGTTTCGCAACGGAACCGGTGGCCATTTTGCGAAACATGGTTGGATAGATTTCGACGATCGCGGATGACCTGATCGCTTCAAAAGGCCATATGGCTACGGCGTTGCCGCGGGACCGGATGCGATGCAGCACGCGAATCCCGGTGATCGAAGCCTTCCCAACCTGCTTGCTGTGAAGCAGCTTGTAAAGCGTATCCGGCCGCGTACTCGTCGCTTCTGCGCACGCATGTTCCGTGCGTCGTTTGCGCTCGACCCATGACGAAGGCTTCGTACCCGACCTCCAGAACAGGTACTCGTAATTCGGGTTATTGATGAAACTCGCGCAGCCGAAATCATGCTCATCGCGGCTGCTCGATTCGATGAGCGACCACAACGAGAAGACATCATCAACGGCGGGCACTAGGCCGCCGAGATAGCCGAGATCACGCTCGAAAGGAAAGCTGAAGGCGAAATCGAGGCCGATCAAAAGGGGCCGGCGGCGATTCAACCGGTCTTCAAGCCAGTCGGCGATATCCGTGCGGGTCCAGTATCTCCCGGGCGGTTCGACCAGCGATGGCGGGCGCCGGCCAGGACGACAACACGCGACCGCGATGCCGTTATAACGGCCGGCGGCGCCGGACCAGTCGATAGCGATGAATTCGTCGAAATGCGGAATGGTCACGCCCCCTACTCTATCGTTACGTGCGACAATTCGCGGTATCGCTATGACATTCTCAAAAGAATTCGTTCGGCAGCTGCCGAAAGTCCTCCTCCACGATCACCTGGACGGCGGACTTCGCCCAGGCACCATAATCGAACTTGCCAAAGATTTCGGCTACAACCACCTCCCGACGACAAATCCTGCAGACCTCGCGTCCTGGTTTCATCGCGGTGCGAATCGCGGCAGCTTGCCCCTCTACCTTGAGGGCTTCGCCCATACCTGCGCTGTGATGCAGACCGAGGAAGCGCTTGAGCGGATCGCCTATGAATACATGGAAGACATGAAGCACGACGGCATCGTTTATGCCGAACCTCGATTCGCGCCGGTGCTTCACACTTCGAACGGCCTCGACCGTTCACGCGTCGTGAGGGCCGTCCTGCGCGGACTGGAGCGCGGACGTCAGGAGCTCGGCGTCCAGTTTGGACTGATACTTTGCGCACTGCGGAATATGGACCCGGCCGTTTCGCAGGAGATTGCGGAACTTGCTGTTGATTGCCGTTCGCACGGCGTCGTCGCATTCGATCTTGCGGGGGAGGAAGGCGGCTATCCGCCGAAGAAACATGTCGATGCGTTCCACTTCATCCAGCGCGAAAACTTCAACATCACGATTCACGCCGGGGAAGCCTTCGGGAAGGAATCCATCTGGCAGGCGATTCAGTGGTGCGGCGCGCACCGGATCGGCCATGCTGTTCGGCTCGTCGAAGACATGAAAATCAAGGCCGGCCAGGTTCTGAGTATGGGCTCGCTGGCTCAGTATGTCCTCGACAAGCGAATCCCTCTGGAAGTCTGCCTCACCAGTAATGTGAACACCGGCGCGGTCCGCAAAGTCGAAGAACATCCTTTCGGGATTTTTTATCGGTACAAATACCGAGTCACGTTGAACACCGACAATCGCCTGATGAGTAACGTCACGTTAACCGACGAATACCTCGCTGCGGCCGAAGCCTTTCGATTAGATCTCGCCGATCTGGAAAAGATCACTGTGAACGCCATGAAGAGCGCGTTCATTCCGTATAAACAGCGTCTCTCGCTGATTCTTGATGTCATCAAGCCCGGCTACGCGCGGGCCGGTAGCTGCTAGAATCTCGGACATGAATAGTGTTCTGGTCCCGCCGGCCGGCACAGGAATTCCGGTCGGTGTGCGCGGTGTACGCAAGGTCTTTCCGGGAGGTGTTGCCGCGGTTGACGGCATCGATCTCGATGTCAAACCAGGGGAGTTCATTGCGTTGCTCGGTCCCTCCGGTTGCGGAAAATCAACGCTGCTCCGGATGATCGCGGGACTCGAAACACCGGACTCCGGATCGATCGATCTGAATGCCGGACGCATCTCGTTTGTGTTTCAGGACGCGCACCTGCTCCCCTGGAGGAACGCGCTGAACAATGTCGCATTGCCGCTCGAATTGATGGGAATGGATCGCGCAAAGCGGCTGTCGGAGGCGGCAGCGGCCTTGAAACTCGTCGGCCTTGGCGACGCGATGGAACGTTATCCGGCGGCCCTGTCGGGTGGAATGCGGATGCGTGTTTCGCTGGCCCGTGCCCTTGTGACGAATCCGGCGCTGTTGCTGCTCGACGAACCGTTCGCCGCGCTCGACGAGATCACACGACACGAACTCGATGAAGAACTTCACAAGCTCTGGTCGAACCGGCGCATGACCGTAATGTTCGTCACGCATTCGATCATTGAAGCCACTTTCCTCGCCGAGCGCGCCATTGTTTTCACGCGTCGGCCGGCCCGCGTCATTCTCGATCACACGCTGCACCTGCCGGCGCGCCGCACCTCCTCGCTTCGGACCGACACGCAGTTCTCCACCCAGATGCGAATTCTGTTCGAAGCGCTGGAGCAGGGGTACTGAGGGACCGGCATGAACACTCGCGCGATGGTCGAAAAAGTTCTGCCGCCGATCCTTCCGGTGCTCGTGGCAGGCGTCGCCGCCGAGATCGCGGTGCGCGCCCATTGGGTGAAGCCGTACCTGGTGCCCGCGCCGTCGTCGGTGATTGCAGCGCTTTTCAACAACTGGCGCGAACTGGGAAGCGCCACATGGACCACCGCCGACGCGGCATTGACGGGCTTCGCGATGAGCGCCATTACAGGGATCCTGCTCGCAATCGCCCTTTCGTCTTCGCCGTGGGTACAACGAGCTCTTTACCCATACGCAGTGTTCTTTCAGACTGTGCCGATCATCGCGGTGGCGCCACTGATCGTGATCTGGTTCGGACTGCCGCGGACGCCGATCGTCTCTGCGTTTATCGTTTCCATATTTCCCGTGATCGCAAATACCTTGACGGGACTGTTGTCGACGGATCCGGCGTTGCGCGACCTCTTCCGCCTTTATGATGCGAAGCGAATGCCGACGTTGTTCAAACTTCAGTTGCCGTTCGCATTGCCCCACATGTTCACCGGCCTTCGCATCGCAGGAGGACTTGCGGTGATCGGGGCCATCGTCGGCGAATTCATCAACGGCCAGGGAATCGGCGGCTACATTGATGTCTCACGCCAGCGTTATCTCGTGGATAAGGTATTCGCCGGCCTCCTCATGGCGTCGTTGATCGGCGTCGCACTTTTCGTTTCAATCAACCTTCTGAGCCAGTTGACTCTCAGACACTGGCACGCATCCGAAAGTCGATAAATGAAAACCCTTCTCCGTGTCTCTGTGGCTCTGTGGTTACTGACGCTGGCAGCCGGCTGCACAAATCCTGCGGACAATCCGTCGGGTGAATCGCGCGTCAAGGTTCAACTTCAGCTCAACTGGAAACCAGAGCCGCAGTTCGGCGGATTCTACGCGGCTGCACTGGAGGGTGTTTACGCCAAACACGGCCTCGATGTAACGGTCACGCCGGGGGGTCTGGGCGTACCAACCGTGCAAATGCTGGGCGCGGGAACCGTGCCCTTCGCGATCGTGAGCGCAGACGAAGTATTGCGGGCTCGCGCGGTAGGCAATCCCGTAGTAGCTCTTTTTGCCGTCTATCAAACAAATCCACACGGCATCATGACGCGCGCGGCGCGCGGCCTTAAATCACTCGCCGACATCTTCGCGCAAAAAGGAACACTGGCGATCGAACGCGGACTGCCGCATACCGACTTCCTTCAGCAGAAATACGGCTTCCAGAACCTGCAGCTGATGCCCTCTCCTTTTGGAGATCTGACCTTCTATCGCGCGGACGAAAACTACGCGATGCAATGCTTCATTACGTCGGAACCGCTGGCTGCAAAAAATATCGGAATCGAGCCGCAGACATTCCTGATTGCCGAAGCGGGCTTCAATCCATACGCGACAGTCGTCGCAACCAGCGCGGATTATCTGAAGGCCAACCCTGAGATCGTGTCGAAGATGATCGATGCCGTTCGCGAAGGCTGGCGGGGTTACCTGGCGGACCCGTCGCGGGCGAACGAGGCGATGCAGAAACTGAACCCGACGATGGATGCGAAAACGTTCAAGGAAAGCGCCGACGCGCAAAAACCCCTGATCGAAACCGAAGATACCGGCAAGCTCGGCCTTGGCATCATGACCCTCGAGCGGTGGGAAACGCTGGTGAAGCAGCTTATCGACTTGAAGGTGATCGAAAAACCGGTCAGCGCGAAGGACAGCTTTTACCTTCCTTAGAAGGTTCGATAGAACACTCCGCCCTGCCCTTCCGATTCGGTGACCGTCACCTCGCACGCCTTGAAACGCGAGATGGTTTCCGGAGTCAACTTCGCCAGAAGCTCATTGCCGAACTGGACCGCCAGCGTCTCCACGACGATGTTCTCGATCGGCAGCAAAACGACCTCTTCACTGGGAACGACATAACGCTTGCCGCAGAGTTGGAATTCCAATTCACTGCCATCATTGCGGATCGTTTTGAAATACGCATTTTTCGCGGCCAGCAGAAGCCGGTGGTCCCAGCGCGCGCACAACGCTTCGATCTCCTTCTTTATGACGCCGAAGTCGATGAAGTGCTCGAAATCAATGCTCTTCAGATCCAGAACCACACCGACTGCGAAATTGTGGCCATGCAGCATTTCCTTCGTCCCATCGCTGAAGACCGACATGTGGGCGGAACAGAAGTGCTGTTTCTCCTTGGTCAGGAAAATCCTGTGACTCATCGCTGGCGATTATAGCAACTGGAATAACGGCGTCATCGTTGGAAGGCGCCGGTCAGCGCGAGGATCAACAGGAGGATCGACGCAGGCAGGATGATATAGAAGAACACCTTCGGCCAGCTGATCGGACGGTCGCCGGCCGCCGCGCCGGTGTAGCCGTTCACGATCATTTGGAAAGTGCGCGAGCCGAACGTGTACGTCACGAGCCAGACGGGCACGAGGATGTGTTTGAAGGTTCGCGCCGAGTACTGTGTGCTGACGTTGAGATTCGAGTGGGTGTCGCCGGGAACGTCTTTGGCGCACAGCGCGGTCATGCGCTCATCCATTTGTTGCCGGCTCGTCTCCGACGCTTTGCGCAGATCGATCTGGTATCGCTCTACCGTCCAACCCCTGACGAAAGTCGGGTCGTACGGCTTGAGTTCTTTTGTTGGAAACGGCTCGATCTTCGCGAGCAGGTCCATGCGAATGCCGACGGTGCCCGGCACCGGATGGTCATCAAAGAAATGATCGAGCTGCCCCGAGCTTGGATACCAGCGGGTGTGACGCACCTGGCGGGTATGGCTTCGCCCCTTGGCGTCCGTATAGCGTTCCGTCGTGTAGTAGTACGTGCCGGACATCGCGGTCCAATCCGCATGAGCTCTGGCATCGAATGTCCAATACGGCAGGTAGATGGCTTTCAACGTGTCGGTGAGCGCAGCAGATCTCAGATTGTTCGGCGCAAACCAGCGAGCCGCGATCCAACGCTTGATGATGTCGCGCACACGCGGTTCGTCGAGTTTTACCGGAAGCAGACTCTCGGGCGTGATGGCGTCCCGCGTCTCCTGGTAGGGAGCGATCGAGGGAGATCCGCAAAACTCGCAACGCTGAGCGACACGCGACGGCTCGAAAACCGAAATAGCCTGGCAGCTCTGGCACTTCACCTTGACGGTCGGAGCGCCATACCCCCGACGTTCATCACCTGCAGCGGAGAGAGCCGCCTCGAGATCGTGTTCGACAACGCCGGCAGCGGCCGCCGCACTCGAAGGTTGCTCCTTTGGAACGAAGCCGCAGAACGGGCAGGCGAAGACCTGTTTGGCGGCATTCCACTCCATCTCGCCGCCACAATCGGGGCAAGGATGCTTTCCGAGAGCGGTGACCGTGCTCACTGGGCAAGAAATGCGTCGATTGCAGCTTTCGTGATTCGATATTGCGAGCCGATTTTTTTGGCCTTGAGATCTCCGGACGTGATCGACGCCATGACGTCGGCTTCGCTCACTCCGAGATACCGCGCAGCTTCCGGAAGACCCATCAGGTCCGGAGCCTGTGGCGCGGAAGTCCCGCCGGCAGCTTGCCCGGCGATGCCTCCGGCTTGAGTCATCATCTGCTGCGCAATGCCGAACCCAACGGCGAGTTCCGCCGCTGTACCGGCAGCGCCGGCGCCGCCTCCCTTTTCCATGCCGAGACCCATCTGGTACTTCACATATTCGTTCAGATTACCGATCGCGGACATGCTGGAACGCTTGTCTATCGCTTGTTCCACTTCCGGCGGCACGGAAACGTTTTCCACGATAAAGCTGGGGAATTCGATGCCGTACTTGGCCGACATAATTGGATTGATGAGGGGCAGCAGCGCATTCCCGAGTTCCGTGTAGCGTGATGCCACATCGAGCGCCGGAACCTTCGATGTCGCCAGCGAATCCGCAAAGATGCTGACCAGACGCGAGCGCATCGTGTCCGCGAACTCGTCGAGACGGAAGTTCTGATCCGTGCCGACCACTTCCTTCAGAAACAGCCGCGGCTCGACGACGCGGAAATCGTAGGTCCCGAACGCGCGCAGCCGGATGATTCCGAAATCCTGGTCGCGCATCATAACGGGATTCGATGTGCCCCACTTGTTGCCGGTAAACAGCCGCGTGTTGATGAAATACACATCGGCTTTGAACGGCGACTCGAATCCATACTTCCAGCCTTTGAGTGTGGAGAGAATCGGAATGTTGTCGGTCACCAGCGTGTGTTTGCCGGGCCCGAACGTGTCGCCGAACTGCCCAAGATAGACAAACTGCGCGACCTGCGATTCCCGCACGATCAACTGCGCGCCGCGTTTGATCTCCCGGTCGCTGTCTGGAAATCGCCAGGAGATCGTGTCCCGCGAGTCGTCGTTGAATTCGAGGATTTCAATCAGTTCACCGCGAATGAAGTCCATCAACCCCATCTTTAGTCCCTCCGTGAAACCATTTGCGGTGATCTTAGCCTAAACGGTCAGTTCACGGTAAACGACAGGGTCTGGGAGATACCGCCGCCAGGCGGCGGGTTCCCTACGCGCACGCGGTAGATGCCTGGACACTGATATGTCGTAGTCACGACGGCCGTTTGGCCGTTGATCCGATCCACCACGAAGACCGAGCCGCACGGCGCCTGAAAGTCGAAAACCGAATTTGCAGCGAAATTATCGCCGCGCAGCGTGATGGACGCGGGAACCGGACGAACGGGATCAAACTGAACCGAACCTGGTTCGATAGATATCAGCACGGGTTCGGCATTAACGACGACGAAAGAAGCCGCACCCGAACCGCCGAGGCTGGGTTCAGGATTGCGAACCGACACCTGGAAAGTACCGCTCGCCTGCAGCAAGCTCGCAGGAATGACGGCAGTCAGTGAAGTCGAACTGATGAATTGCGTCGGAACCTGAACGTTATTCATCAACACTACCGCACCGGCAATGAAGCTGGCTCCCGTTACCGTGATGGGCAGCGAGGCGGCGTTTGCAGACAGCCGGACCGGAGTGCTGTTCGGTGAAATCGAGGACAACACCGGCATCGGGCTGTTCACGTTCACCGTCAGCGCGTTCGATGGACCGACTGTCGGCGAAGGATTCACCACTGTGACCGTCAGCGCGGTCGGTCGGACCAGTTCTTCGTCGCTGATCGCGACGCGCAGGGTTGTCGGACTGTCCACAGTCGACTCGCGAACAACGCCATTGATCAAAACCGTCGCGCCCTGAAGGTATCCCGAACCGTTGATGGTCATCGAAAAACCGGAAGCGCCGGCCAGCAACGGCTGCGGAAAATTACCCAGCGAAGAAAGCTGCGGCGCGGCCGATCCGATGACGTACTTGAACGGCTCCGAGAACACGACGAATCCGGCAGCGGTTCTTCGCACGGACAGCGACGTCTCGCGGAGCGTCACCAGGGCCGAAGCTGGAATGGTCGCGCGCAGCGTGGGCGGAGATCCTGCCAGAGCAGTCGCAAGAACATTCCCCTCGAATATGATGACCGACGTCTCGTCAAACGGCTCGCCACTGACCGTTATAACTGTATCCGGACTTCCTCCGATTATCCCCGATGGCTGCACACCGTTGATGATCGAACCGACCGGCGTCGATTCGAAATCGTGCGCTCCGGTGTCGTCCGCGGTGACCGTTACCGACCTCGACAGGGGCGAGAACACGAATCCTGCGATGGTCGGCTCGACCCGGTACTGCCCGGGAGGCACTCTCTCGAATGTGTAGCTTCCAAACTTGTCCGTGGCAACGGTGCGGCTGATCGGGCCAGTCAGTTGCACCCTCGCACCAGCCAGCGGGTTTCCGACAAACCGAATGCTTCCGCTGATCCGAAATACGGTCGGGTTGGGCGGAATAAAGCCCGGTTGCGAATGCATGGCGGGAAGGTTGACAAGGGACGTCCTGGCCGCAGAACTCTCCACGGCAGAAACGAAGATCGGAACATCGGACGTGACGTAGATGAATCCCCTGCTTGAAGCACTCGTCAGCATCTCTTCAACCGGCCGTACCAACGACTGCGACGGCGCAAGCGTAAGCAAAATGTAGTCGTCCAAAATTCCGTTATCGCTGATGCTTCGGAGCCTGACCGTCGCGTTGACGGCATTGTGATTGTAGAGGCCGAGGTTGGTGACGGAGGCGGGAGCCCTGTTCCGATAACTGAACGCAAAATTCGTGTCCGCCGGCTCTGCCGGCCTGAGGACAAATGCTCCACGATCGCTTGCGATTGTTTCCGTGGCCAGAACGGGAATATTGCTGATGACCTGGATCGAGCCCGTTACAATTTCGGCGCCCTGGCCAGGCACATCTTCGAGTGTTTCCCGCCTGGAACCATTGGCCGGAAGCGAAAACCCCTTTACCGAAACGAGCCGTCCAGTCGTGCTCAAAGCAACCAGCGATACGGCCGCATCCATATCCGACGGATTGATGACTTGCACCGTCGTGGCAAACCCGCCACCGATCATGAAGAACGGCAACACCGGGCTTACCTGCGCTGACGATGAAATCACGGCCGGCGAAACACCGGGATCGGAAAACTGCGAGATCCTTGCCTGCGCATGCAGCTTCCGCGGCGGAGACAGAGCATTCGACAGCGCGCGAATCACCAGGTAGGACACCTCGCCGTGGCGGTCTGCGCCTGCCTGTGGAACAAATGAGCTCACGAGCGCGCTGACACTTCCATTGGCCGGCACCGTCGTCTGCGCAGTGCTGACGACAGTGCCGTCCTCAGCAACCGCCCAAATGAGAGCCGGTACAGGGAGTGGATCCGTATTGAAAAGCGTAAGCTCGACTTTGTCGCTGGTCGCCGGCAAGAACGGAATGATTGAAAGGTTCGATTCCACGGCAGCGGCGACGTTCTCACCGCCGGTCGCACCCAGCGTGCCGACCACCCCAAGGGGGCCTGAACTGTTCACAACCAACATGCCCGGACCCAGTCCAAAGGTGGCGGCATCCAGGCGGACGACAGTGTTTCCCCCGATGTTGAAAAACACCCTCCCCAGCTCGGAACCGGCGAGGCTGAACAGCTGAACTTCCGTATCGACGGGAACCACACTGAGATTGGCCAGAACAAGTTCCGAGCCACTACGGTATCCCGGAATCACATATCGATTCGGCAAGTCCTGGGCGACGGCTCCTGTTACGGCGAGCAAAATCAGGAGACAGGCGACAGGAGTGAACGCAGGCACGAATGGAAATCTTTGACGCATCAAATCAACCTTTGCATTAGGCCTGCAAAAACCGAGGTAAAAGCGGGCTGAACTTTAGCGAAGAGGCTATTGGAAGTCAATCGCGGAGCGGGATACGGCTATCTTTTCCATCGTGAGGGGTGCTCTTCCCGCCGGCGGAGTGCTATGTCGCATCCATTACTACCACGTCCGGACGCGGCCAACGTCAATGTGTACAAACTGTGATGGGTAGTACCCGACACCGCCCGACTTGAACGAGGTTGCAACTTTCCGAACGACCTCCAGGCTGCGGCCGGGAACGGTTATGTCCGCGGCCATCCCATCCATGTGAAGACTGTGGGTTGCGACGCCCTTGCTGTTGGCTCGCAACATTGCGTTGGTTTGAGGCGAGCGGTATCCCGAAATGATTTGAAACGGCACCGTCGTATCCAGCTTCGTCCGTACCTGCCACAGCAGATCCAGCAGCCGTCGATCGATCTCGTGAATGGAACCGGTCCGATGATCGCGCAGGAGCTGATCGATCGCGGTTAGAGATTCCCCCACATATCCGCCGTCTGCCCAATACACGACCTTGAGCTTCTCCGCTGTGTGAAGGTTATGAAACGAAAGCGATCGCTCGGGCTCCGCGGACGCGGCCTGCAGCAGTTGCGGTCCTGCAATGGCGGCAAACGATCCGATTTTGAGAAATGTTCTTCTGGAGAGTACCGACTGCGGGGACATTACAACTACTACTGGCCTTCCAAAACTGGGATTCAAAGGCGGCCAGTGTAGCACATCGAGAACTTAGGGTGTGTCGTAACCGTAGACGTCGTCGGCCAGGTGCAGCACTCCCTCGGCGTCAGCCCAGGCCGTGAAATACATGATGTGGACGGGCAACGCTTCCTTCAGGGAAACGTGTTTTTCCGCCCCGGCATGCATCGCTGCTCGAATGCGCTCCGGCGTCCAATCCGGCTGATCTCGAAGGACATATCTCGCCAGTTCCTCCGGCTTTTCGACTCGAATACAGCCATGACTGAAGTTCCGGGTCAGCCGGTCGAAGAGGTTATCGGCGGGCGTGTCGTGCAGATAGACGTTATGCCGGTTTGGAAATATGAATTTCACAAGACCCAGCGAGTTCCGGCTGCCCGGCCTTTGTCGCAACTGGATATCGGATTCGCCGACCTTGTCCCAGTCGACGTCCTCCGGATCGACCACTTCCACTTGCTTGCCGGATACCCGGACGACCTCGAGGTTCTGCCGAATCGCGTATTCCGGGTTAGCACGAATCTTTGGCAATGTTTCCTTCGTCAGGATGCTCTCGGGAATGTTCCAGTACGGACTGAAAACAACGTACTTCATCTCGCTGCTGAAGAGCGGAGTCTTGTTCTTGTTGTCACCGACGACGACTTTCATCCGGAGTGGAATCTCGTCTCCGTCATGAACCTCGAGTTCGAAAGCCGCCACATTGATGCGAATGTGGCGTGCGCCGAGATCATCCGGCACCTTCCGCCATCGATTCATGTTGAGTTCGATCTGCTCCCGATCTTCCGGCGACGCATTCATTAATGCCGCGCGCAGCCTGACGTAATCCGCGTGAATCGGTGCGAGCCGGTCCGCAAGTTGCGCGATCGAGTCCGATTCGATAGCCTCCTGCAGTTCCTTCTTCCAGTCGACGTCCTGTCGAGCCAGGGCCGACGCGTAACGGACAAGAGCCGACGTCACATCGATATCGAACTGGTTCGGGTTGGCCGGCTGATCCTCATTCAGCTCCGGCACACCGAATCGCTCGGCATGCAGGCCGTGACTTCGATCTTTGACGAGTTGAACGAACTGATCCAGTATCGGCAGCTTCCGGCCTCTGGCGATCCATACGGGACGAAATCCTCGATGCTCATAAATCTGCCGGACAAATTCCCCGGGGTTCGGCTGATCGAGCGTTCTTTGTATTTCTACGACTTCCCGACGACTCGGTTCGCTCCAGAACGAACAAGCTACAGAAAACAGTAAAAGAGACAGGCATTTCGAGAGTTTCGGAGCAGTCACAAATAAGGTAGGAGCAAACGCTGTTCCAGTAGGAAAACTCTTACTCGGTTGGGGGCGGCCTGCGATCGATTTCGAGGACGAAGAAGGATGGTAGTTCGGGCCGGCGCGTGCGTTCGTTGCCCCAGGAACTGCCGGCAAAGATGAGGTTATCGTGCCCGTCGAACCAGAGTCCTCGAATCTCGATATCCTCGGGTTCCTGGAATCCGGTGAGATCCGGAAGGTATGCCGTGCCGGCAAGTTGGTAGCCGCTCGATCCGAGCGCATACAGATCCACAGTTCCGCCTTCGCTGCCGCCGACAAGGAACGACATTCCGCGACGTCTCGACGCAGCCACAGTGTTAGTGCCGCGTTCCAGGAACTGCACTTTGTTGAGGTTCGTTGCATCATAAACGTGGATTCCCCACCCGTAATCGGTCAGAAAAACGAAGTTACGCGAAGCCGCAACATTCACCAATCCAAAGCCCGGATTGGGAATGCGCCCAACAACTTCCAGCGACGCGCGGTCGTACACGATCGTGGTGTTTCGCTCAAAGGCATCGCCGAAGGAACGCATGTCCGGAACGACGAGACCGCCATCACCCGGATTAAGCTCTGATATGAAAAGCCGATCGCCCGCGGCTGTCATCGCGGACTGGCCCTTAGCTACATACACTTTGTTTCCGGACGCTCGTACAGCACTCACACCGTGGCGTGCGATCGGCATCGATACCGTGCTCTGAATCGGCCATGTCTTCGAGAACTGGTGCACATTACCGTCGCGCGTCGCGACGTACAGCCAGTCCTCATCGCCGTGAATTGCCGTTACTCCGGCAGCGAAGTGGAGGACCTGCACCACCGGAAAGTTTGCGCTGCGATCCCTCTCCATAACAAAGAGGTCGCCCTGATATGAGCCGGCGAAAATCCGTTCGGCGTCCGCATAGATGACCTGTGACGAAACGAACGAGCCGGGCAATGTTATGGGCACGACCAGCTTCAGTTCCGGAATCCAGCCGATGGTGTCGGTCTCGGGGGACTGCGTCAGAACCGCAACAGGAAAAATAACGGTCAATGCGAGTATGGCTGCAACGGTCGCCGTTCTCATTGGGATTGTGCCTGTGCCCGCAGAAGTGCATTCGCGGTGCCAGAACAAAAAACGCTGGATCCAAACGTGTTTTGCTACTGAGCGGTGAACGAGCGTGGGAACCGCAATTCCCTTTCATGGAAGCCTCGGATATATTTTTGAGCCGCAAGGTTCCTGTAACCTGCACTGGGGGCCCGCCTCGCACGTTGAGTTGGAAGGGCGGCTAGGCTAAAATCCTGCGCTTCTCGGGGGAACACATCATGAAAAGATCGTTGCTGTTATTGGCTGTCCTTTGCGCCGTCGCGAGCGGTGCCTGCTCTTCAACTACAAATCAGGTTCCGGCCACCACCGAAACGACGATCCCAAAAATCGCCGTTGAAAAGCACACGCTGGCGAACGGCCTGGAGGTGCTTCTGGTCGAGGATCATCGACTGCCGCGGGTTGCAGTGAACCTCTGGTACCACGTCGGACCGGTCAACGAAGAGCCCGGACGAACCGGCTTTGCGCATCTGTTCGAGCACATGATGTTTCAGAAGTCGAAGCACGTTCCCGAAGACAGCTTCTTTCAATTCCTTGAAGCGGCCGGCGCCAGCGACGTCAATGGCACGACCGATCTCGACCGCACCAATTACTTTGAAACCGTACCGGCCAATCAACTCGAGCTTGCGCTTTGGCTGGAATCCGATCGCATGGGCTATCTTCTGGACGACCTGAACGCAACATCGTTCAAAAACCAGCAGGACGTCGTGCGCAACGAGCGCCGGCAGAGCACCGAGAACAGTCCGTTCGGGATCGTTCAGGAAGGGGTCTCTCACCTGCTGTATCCGAAGGAGCATCCGTACTACGCCGCCGTGATTGGTTCGCATGCGGACATACAGGCGGCGCAGCTTCAGGACGTCAAGAAATTCTTCAAACAGTACTACGTTCCCAACAACGCGAGCATTGCCCTGGTCGGTGATATCAATAAGCCCGAAGCCTTGAAGCTCGTCGAAAAATACTTCGGTTCGTTCAAGAAGGGCGCGGACGTGCCACCCGTCAAAGTGAACACTTCGCCGATCACGGAAGAGCGCCGGCGAATCGTGAAAGACCGCATCGAACTGCCGCGGCTGTACATGTCCTGGATTGTTCCGCCGATTTATTCCGACGGTGATGCGCTGGCCGACATTACCTCAAACATTCTGGGCGGCGATAAGGTCAGCCGGCTATACAAGAGCCTCGTCTACGAAAAGCAGATCGCGCAGGATGTTTCGGCTTACAACTATTCTTATTCGCTGGGATCCGTCTTCTCGATCCAGGCCACTGCCGCGCCGAATCACACTCTCGAGGAACTGGAAAAGGAGATCGACGTTCAGCTGGAATCGCTCCGGACTCAAGCGCCGGAGGCCGCAGAACTGGATGGCGCCAAACGCACGATCGAACGCAACATTCTGTTTTCGCTGGAACACAACGGCGGATTCTCCGGGATTGCGGATCGCATCAATTCGTATAACCACCACCGGAAGAATCCGGACTTTCTGGAGCAGGATATCCAGCGGTACCGTAAGGCAACACCCGACGAGATCAAAGGATTCACCGCTCAGTACCTGACGAAGAACTCGCGCGTGGTCGTGTATGGCGTACCGGGTGAACAGGACCTGGGTAAGCCGGTCCCAACTCCGAAAGATGTCGCTGGCAAAGAAGGAAGCGAATCGGTTAATCCGGACGAAGCATTCCGCGCCATGCCTCCCGCGCCCGGACCCGATCCTGCGCTTGTACTCCCCACGCCGACGTCCTTTCAGCTGGCGAACGGACTGACGGTGATTCTGGATTCCCGAAAGGGCCTGCCGACCGTGTCCGCCAGCATCGTGTTTCGTGGGGGCGTCGCCGCAAACCCGGGCGACAAACCCGGCCTGGGCGGCTTCATGCTCGACATGCTCGATGAAGGAACGTCGACTCGCTCCGCGCTTGCCTTTGCGGAGCAACTCAAGCAGGCGGGCGCTCAGATGTCGGAATCTCCCACCCGCGATGCGAATTCGCTGGTCCTGGCCGCGACGCGTGGAACGATCGGTGCGGGATTCGATCTGCTCGCCGATGCGGTGATGAATCCCGCATTTTCAATGGATGAGGTCGAACGGGTGCGCAAGCGCCGGCTTGGCGAACTCATCCAGTTGAAAGAGGATCCCGCCCAGGTGTCGGACATTCTCACGATCATCGCTCTTAACGGCCAGGCTAATCCTTATGCCTATCCCGTTCTTGGAACGGAACCGGCCGTGAAGGCGGTCACGGTAGAGTCACTTCGCGACTTCTGGAAGAACCAGGTGACGCCAGGCAATGCCACAATCGTTGTCTCAGGCGACTTCACAAAAGAGGACCTCACCACATATCTCGAAAAGTCATTCGGGAAATGGCCTAAAGCTGAATCATCTCCGATTTCCGTCACTGAGGCCCCTTTCACGCGAAAGCTGGTGGTGGTCGATACACCTGGTGCGCCGCAAACTCAGTTGAGAGTCGCGATCCCCGGACCGAAACGTTCGACGCCGGATTACGAGCCGCTTCTCGTCATGAATGAGATTCTCGGCGGCGCGTTCTCGAGCCGCATAAACCTCAACCTGCGGGAACAACACGGGTACACCTACGGCGCTTTCATGAGAATCCGCGCTCTCGCGCACGGCGGATGGTTTGTCGTGGGGGCTGGGGTTCGCACGGAGGTCACAGCGCCTGCGGTATCGGAGATGGTCAAGGAGCTCTCCCGCATGGGTGACGCTCCGATAACGCCGCAGGAAATGACGCTCGCAAAATCCTCGCTCGTCCGTGCGCTACCGAGCTCCTTCGAAACGACAAGCGACACGGTCGGTATGTTGTCCGACATTCCGATATACAACCTCCCGCTTTCCTACTACGCCGAGTCCGCGAAGAAGGTGGACGCGGTGACCGACGCCAGCGTCAAAGCCGTCGCAAAGAAGTATCTGCTGCAAGACAAGATGCTTGTAGTCGCGGTCGGAGATCGGAAGGCCATCGATCGCAGCCTCAGCGCGCTTCGCCTCGGGGAGATGGAACTCCGCGATTCGGATGGAAATGTGAAAAAGTCGCAGAATTAGCGCGGCACCGCCACTTCGTCGGGGAACTTGAGTATCGTGTCGACGCTGTATTTTTTGTGGTCGGAATACTCGTAGACCTGCCGGATTCGGATTCCTTTCAGCAGCAGGATGCGAAGGTCGAGGTTGATTTCCGCCTTCATCGGCAACCAGGTTTCGTCGTTGAATTTGTCGCGTTCGGCCGATAGCTTTGCTCCCTTCTGGAGCTTCGCCAGGATTCCCAACCCGATCGAGACAGGTTCGATCACTTCCAGTTCCAGCCGCGCCAATTCGAGTTCGTTTTCCACAAACCAGGCGCGGCCCTGGAAATGCCGCATATGTCTCGCTTCCTTTGACCTGCTCTTGTAATTTTTGCGCGGCTTGAAATCCACCACGATGGTCGAGCGGCTGCGCAGCGTCTCGCGCGCGACGACGCGCATTTCGAACACTCCGAAAAGATCCTCGATGAATTCCTCTTCCTCGCGCTCCTTTTTGGCTCGAGCCTTCTCGAGGTCGGCGGGCGAAGTCCGGGCCAGCTTCTTTTGCAGCGCCTCGGCCCTCTTCCTGTGCTCACGATCCTGTTTCCCGAGGTCCTCAGCGGATACCTTTTGTCCGTTCTTCACGATCTGCCTGCGGAACTCGACTCGTTCGGGCGAGCCGGGAAAGACTTCCCAAACGTTCACTTCTGTTTTTTGAGGCTCATTTTTCGAATCGACTTTGGTCGACGTCTGTTTCTCAACGTAGGTGTACTCGCTGAGCAGTCTCTCGTCGGTGTTCATCTTTTTCCGCACTTCGGCCATGAACGCCCCCGCTTCGGGAAGCGGCTTCACGTCCTCCTGCGCGGAAAGCGCAATCATGAACAGGCACATTTTCAACATCGCTTTGATACCTCTAGGAAACATACCACACGGCTTTTGACGTCGGCGGAACAACAACCGCTGCCCGATGTGCATTCGTTCTCGCGAAGCGAGCCGGCGCAGGCGCGCAGGAATCGAAGCTGGTCCTGGAGCGCCAGATGATCCGGGAGGGACTCTGGGCTCCGTCCAGGATCGATGCGACCGTCCGCGCAAGGGTTCTTCTCGTCAAAGGTCTTAACGAACGGCAGATCATGGAGTACTCGGTTGAAACCATCCTCAAAGTGGAAGGCGCCGTACCCTAAAACTGTTTTCACCGCATCAGGTTTGTTGTGGCATAGAATGCTCGGCCGAAAGCGAGGAATGATGTCTCAAACAGCACCCGGCTTTGATTTTCGCGCCGCGATCGAGAAAGTGATCGTTGCCTTCGAACACGCGACCGCAGCAAAAGATGCGGCAACCATTGCGAACATGTACGCCGAAGATGCGACCCTGATGCCGCCCGGGGCACCGCCCATCAAAGGACGCGCCGCAATTCAGGCCTTCTGGCAGGGTTTCCTGAATGCAGGCGCCTCCGACGTGAAATTGCGCATCGTGGACGTCGGATCCTCGGGCGATCTGGCGTATGAAATCGGCGCCTTTGAAGCGAATCTGCCCGGTCCTGGCGGAATCACCCGCGGCTCGGGCAAGTATGTCGTCGTGTGGAAACGCCAGCCCGATGGCGATATCAAAATGTTCGCGGATATTTTTAACGCCAACGAATAACCCACCAAACACGCCAAGGCGGGAAGAAAAGATTTTTCCTGCCCTTTTGTGCCACTGTGGCTCGTCTAAATTTCCGCCTAAGAAACCCTCTTTCTCGACAGTTATCCCTTGTGAAGGCGGAAAAAAGGCTTCAACGGATGGAAGGGTGAGCGACAGAACCGAATCCCAGTGGATCGTGGACGCCCTGGATCAGTATGAGGATGCGCTGATCCGGTATGCGTTCTGGATCCTTCGAGATCAGGAACTTGCAAGGGAAGTGGTTCAGGAAACGTTCCTCCGGTTGTGCCGCGAAGAACCGTCGAAAGTCGGCGGATACCTAGCTCAATGGCTGTTCACCGTTTGCCGCAACCTCGCCTTCGACACACGTAAAAGGGAGGCCCGCATGACACCCCTCGAAGACATGGACATCGGTGTCGATTCCAACCTCGAACAGAAGGAATCGGTTGGCGAGATCTTCCGGCTGGTGGAAAACCTGCCGAAAAACCAGCGCGAAGTGGTCTATCTGAAATTCCAGTGCGACCTCAGCTATAAGGAGATCAGCGACGTCACGAAGCTGTCCGTCGGCAACGTGGGTTTGCTTCTGCATACCGCGCTGAAGGCCATTCGCAAGCGGGTCCTGTCCGAACCTGCAAGGAGGGTTCAATGACACGCATCAACCCCGATGATCCGAAATGGACCGCCTACGTTTTCGGCGAGCTCGATGAAGCCGAACGGGCCGCAGTCGAGCACGAGCTAGAGAGTTCGGAAGAGGCGCGCATGCTGGTCGAAGAACTTCGTTTTGCAGCGGATCTGACAAAGATGGAGTTGCGCGAAGCAGTGCCGGTCGCGCCGCTGAGCACCGCGCAACGACAGAAGATTCACGAGTCGGCGAGCGCGGCGCGCCCTCGTCGCTGGTTCCAGGCGCCGGTCCGGATGTGGGCAACCGGGCTGGCAGCAGCCGCGGTGATCGCACTCGCAGTCGTGCTCCCGTTAAAGCTGAAGGTTTCGGATAACGTTCCGTCGGTGGAATTAAATCCCATTTCGATCGCTGAAGTGCAACCAGCCGAAGCGCGGAAGCTTGCGGAATCCCCCGCCGGATCCAAAGACCCTGCCAAAGCCGAGTCCGACTTTGGATTGCGATACGATCACGATCAATCCGCGCTCATCGCACCCCCAATGCCCGCCGCGGCGCCTGCGCCTGCTCGAGCGATGGCCGACGCTGTAAATCAGATCGCGCCGGCCCATACGGCTCCGGCATTTGCCGAACCGGCCGCGGTCGCTCCCGGGCTTGAAGCAGCCCGCCGGGAGCCGCCCGTTGTTGAGGAAGCTCTGAAGGAAGCTGCAGCGGCAGGTCGAGTATTCGGAACGGTCAAGGACGCGACGGCCGCCCTTATTCCCGGTGTCGGCGTTACGGCGACCAACACCGAGACCGGAGCGACGGCGAAAACCGTTACTGATGCGGCAGGAGCGTTCGCCCTCGACGGTCTCCAGCCGGGCAACTACAGGCTGAGTTCGTCACTGCCGGGATTCCAGACCAATACACGAGACGGCATTCAGCTGGGTGCGAATGCGCAGGCAAAGCAGGACATGACGCTGCAGGTGGGACAGGTCAATCAATCCGTTGAGGTCGCGGTTGCGGCAGACATGGTATCTCGGAGAGGTGCGGGCGGCGCTGCGGGACCAGCTGCTGATGCAGAGTTGCGTGTGCGTGCCAATAATTTCACCGTCGATAATCTCAACATAGCTCCCGGCGTATCGTCGCGTGCTCCAGGCGTGCCTCCCACATTCGATCGGACTCGGCCCGGCCTTTACAACGGCGCGGAGTCGTACGACAGGATCAACGACAATCCGTTTCTGTCCGTCGGCCAGAATCCGCTATCGACCTTTTCGATCGACGTTGACACTGCCTCGTATTCCAATGTCCGAAGGCTCCTGAACCAGAACCAGATTCCTCCCCGCGATGCTGTCCGCATCGAGGAGATGATCAACTACTTCCCTTACGATTACCCGCAACCGCAGGGCAACAATCCCATCGGTGCATCGATCGAGGTGGCTCCCGCACCCTGGAGTCCGCAGCACCGGCTGGTCCGGGTTGCAATCAAAGCCCGGGATCTCGAAGCGCGCCGCCGGCCGGCAAGCAACCTCGTATTTCTGCTGGATGTGTCCGGATCAATGGAGCCTGAGGAACGGCTTCCATTGCTGAAAAATGCCGTGCGGATGCTCGTCGATCAGTTGAACGCGAATGACCGCGTCACCGTGGTGACGTATGCCGGTACGACCGGAGTCGCATTGCGCCCGACCCGTGGAGACCAGAAGGACACCATCCTTCAGCTCATCGGAAGTCTGAAGGCCGGCGGTTCCACGAACGGAGCGTCAGGCATTCAGCTCGCGTACGAACAGGCGGCGGCAGGTTTCATTCCTGGCGGTGTGAATCGCGTGATTCTGGCTACGGACGGAGATTTCAATGTCGGGATCACCAACGACAATGCTCTGCTTCGCCTTATCGAAGACAAGGCCAGGACCGGCGTGTTTCTAACGGTGCTTGGTGTTGGGATGGGCAACTACAAGGACGCCAGGCTCGAAATGCTGGCCGACAAAGGCAACGGCAACTTCGCATACATCGACACGTTGAATGAAGCTCGCAAAGTTCTGGTCGATCAAATGAGCAGCACGCTGGTGACGATGGCGAAGGACGTGAAGGTCCAGGTCGAGTTCAACCCGGCGGTCGTCGATGCGTATCGCCTCATCGGCTACGAAAACCGCGCCCTGCGCAATGAAGACTTCAACAACGACCTGAAGGACGCCGGCGAAATGGGCGCGGGCCAAACAGTCACTGTTCTCTATCAAGTCGTGCCTCGCGGGGTACCCATCAACACGCCGGGCGCGCCTGGAGTGGATCCGCTCAGGTATCAGGCCCCGGCCGCACCGTTGGCCAGGAACGCGTTGAATGAAACATTGACAGTGAAAGTCCGCTATCAAGAACCTTCCGGCGGCGACAGCAGGTTGCTGGAATTTCCAGTGATCGATCGGCAGCAGCCGTTTGCCAAATCCAGTGTCGATTTCCGCTTTGCCGCCGCGGTCGCGTCCTTCGGAATGATCCTGCGCGATTCGCCGCACAAAGGAACATCGACGATCAATTCCGTTCTGAGCATTGCAGAAGACAGTCTCGGTTCCGATCGGAACGGTTACCGCCGCGAATTCCTGCAACTGGTCCAGCGAGCGCGGCAGATTCGCGGCCGCGACTGAAGCCGAAATTCTTTCTTCCGCCGAGTCGCGATGCAGATGGATCATATGGGCCGGTGCGAAACAACAGACATGATGCGGTGCTGTGCGCAATGCTTGTGGCGATCGCCGCAGTACTGCGTTTCTTGAATCTGACCTCTCTCGGGCTCACCCACTTCGACGAGGGCGCCTACGCCATGACGGGGCGCTGGCTGGCAGCTTTCGCTGGCAACGGACCCTATCGAGTGCGCGGCACTGCAAGATAGCCCGTGCTATCCTCAATCCATGTCCAATTCCGACATCCTCAGCAAGGCTGACAGGGCGCTGAGACCGGTCTTAAAGGAGCTGGGACGGTTTCCCTGGATCCGAATCGAAGGCTGCTGCGCCGGACACAAGCAGGAAGACACGCTCTGGCTGGAAATCAATGTTCTGGGCGCGTCCGGTCTGCAACGCTTGAGCGATCTGTTGAGGATTCTGGATGCGAAGCTGGCGGGCACCGATTGCCGCGTCGATTGTCTGCTGAGTTATGCCGCGCCCGCCGGTATTCCGCTCACGCCCCATGGCTGGATTCCGACGGCGATCGAGGTTTTCTGGCCGCCGCGAAACGACTGGCGGCGCAGCCAATCGATGATCGTGGAGACGTTGCTGTCTTCGATCGAGGAGAGCGGCGGCCGGTTGACGCAACTCGAGAATCCTTCCTGTGCGATCAATTATTGCCCGTTCTGCTCATCATCTTTCATTCGCGTCGACACGTTGGAAAAACCCGGCAACCGTTACCGATGCGGGGATTGCGATATGACCTGGACGATGATTGAACCGTCGGTCTGAACATGGATTTCGGATTCAGCGAAGAACTCCTCGAAATAAAACGCACCGTCCGCGAATTTGCGGAACGGGAGATTCGTCCTCACGTGATGGAATGGGACGAAAAGCAGATCTTCCCGATCGACATCCTCAAGCAACTCGCGCAACTGGGATTCCTGGGAGTCCTCATTCCTACCGAATACGGCGGCTCCGGCCTGGGATACGTCGAATATGTGACGATCGTCGAAGAACTGTCTCGCGTCGATGGCTCGATAGGAATCTCGGTCGCTGCGCACAACTCACTCTGCACCGGTCATATCTACAGTTTCGGCACTGAAGATCAGCGGCGCCGGTTCGTGGTGCCTCTGGCCAGGGGAGAAAAGATCGGGGCATGGAGTCTCACGGAACCCGAGGCCGGCAGCGACGCAGGCGGCACACAGACAGTAGCCCGGCTCGACGGCGATCACTGGATTCTGAACGGACAGAAAACCTTCACAACGCATGGCACATACGGCGATGTATGTGTCGCGATGGCGGTAACCGACAAATCTGCGGGGCATCACGGTATTTCCGCATTCATTCTCGAGAAGGGCATGCCCGGTTTCTCCGCCGGTAAAAAAGAAAACAAACTTGGTCTCAGAGCCAGCGATACGTCGACTGTCGTCTTTGAGGACTGCCGCCTCCCGAAAGAGAACCTGCTCGGCGAACCCGGTCACGGTTTCATCGACGCGTTGAAAGTTCTCGACGGCGGCCGAATCAGCATCGCTGCGCTGGGCGTCGGAATGGCGCAGGGCGCATACGAAGCGGCGCTGAATTACTCGAAACAGCGGAAACAATTCGGGCGGCCAATCGCAGAATTTCAGGCCATTCAATTCAAGCTTGCGGACATGGCGACAGAGATCGATGCGGCGCGCCTCCTGACGCATCGGGCCGCATGGATGAAGGATCAGGGCATGCAAACAACCTTGCAGTCGTCCATGGCAAAGCTGTACGCCGGGGAGGTTGCCGTTCGCGTGGCGAACGAATGCGTGCAGGTCCACGGAGGCTACGGTTACATCAAGGAATATCCTGCCGAAAAGTTCTATCGTGACGTTAAACTTTGCACGATCGGCGAAGGCACGAGCGAAATCCAGCGGCTCGTCATAGCGCGAGAAATATTGAGATCCTAGCCGCCGGTCCAAACTGATGCCGGACCAGCTCCTCGACAGATTCTTCAAAGGAGATACCCGCGCGCTCGCGCGCATCATCACGCTCGTGGAGAACCGGTCCGCGGACAGCCTGCCGCTGCTCCAGCAATTGTTTTCGCGTACCGGGAAAGCGCAGGTTCTCGGTGTCACCGGAAGCCCGGGGTCGGGCAAAAGCACGCTGGTGGATCGCCTCGCTACCACATATCGAAAGAAAGGCAACACGCTGGCAGTGGTGGCGGTCGATCCGAGCAGTCCATTCACTGGCGGCGCCATACTGGGAGACCGGATTCGAATGCAGGGCCCCGCCACCGATCCCGGCGTTTACATCCGAAGCATGGCAACGCGAGGAAATCTCGGCGGACTCGCGACGGCGACGGCGGACGTCGTGACGGTCCTGGATGCAGCGGGTAAAAATCCGATCATCGTCGAAACCGTTGGTGTCGGGCAGGACGAGGTCGACATCGTCAAACTCGCAGACGTTTCTCTCGTCGTGCTTGTGCCTGGAATGGGAGACGACGTTCAGGCGCTCAAGGCCGGCATCATGGAAATCGGCGACATCTTCGTCCTGAACAAATGCGATCGTCCAGGCGTGGAAAAAATGGAGCGGGCGGTTCAGACCGTTCTTTCGCTGGCTCATCGCCCTGACGGATGGGATCCGCCGATCGTCAAAACCGTCGCGACCGAAGGCCGGGGAATCGACGAACTGATTGAAACGATCGAGCGGTGCGCCGCGTTTTTTCAGAGCTCTTCCGCGCGGCTCGAAAAAAAGAGAGAGGCCGCAAGGCAGCGGCTCATTACACTGCTGGAAGAGAGGCTGGTGCGGATCGCCGTCGAGCAGGTCTTCCCGGACGGAAAGCTCAACAAACTCGCCGAAGAAATTGCGAACCGGCAGCAGGACCCTTACACAATCGTGGATGAAGTGATCCGGAATTTGAGGTTCAAGTGAAGATCGATCACATCGGAATCGCTGTGAAGTCGCTCGCCGAGGCCATCAAGGTCTATGAAAATGCGATGGGGTTGAAGGTCAGCGGCTTCGATCAGGTCGACGAGCAGGGTGTGCGCGTGGCGATGCTGAACATCGGCGAGAGCCGCATCGAACTTCTGGAGCCCACCGGCCCGGAATCCCCGATAGAGAAATTCTTGGCGAAACGCGGTGAAGGCATCCACCACATCGCGTTGAGAGTACAGAACATCGAAGAGTCGCTGGAACGTCTGAAAGCATCCGGCGTCCGGCTTATCGACAACGCCCCGCGGCGCGGCGCGCACAACACGCGCATTGCGTTCATTCATCCTTCTTCAACACACGGAGTCTTACTGGAGTTAGTTCAGCATGGCGAATGACATCAGGATCGGCATTATCGGGGGCAGTGGGCTTTACGAAATGGCAGGTCTGACGGATATCTCGGAAGTCCAGGTCGAAACACCATTCGGCAACCCATCTGATGCGTATCGCGTCGGAACGCTGGAGGGCAAACGTGTCGTGTTTCTCGCGCGACACAATCGAAGCCACTCGATCTCGCCTTCGGAGTTGAATTTCCGCGCCAACATCTACGGCTTCAAAAAACTGGGAGTGGAGTGGATTCTTTCCGCGAGCGCCGTCGGCTCGTTGAAAGAGGAACTGCGGCCTCTGGACATCGTCCTGCCGGACCAGTTTTACGATCGAACAAAGACCAGGATCTCGACGTTCTTCGGCAACGGCATTGTCGTGCACGTCAGTTTTGCTCATCCGCTGTGCGCGAAGCTCGCGGATGTCATCGAACAGGGAGCACGCGATTCCGGCGTTCCGGTGAAACGGGGCGGGACGTACGTCTGCATGGAGGGGCCGCAGTTCTCCACAGTGGCCGAGTCCAATACCTATCGCAAATATGGAGCCGACCTGATCGGGATGACGAATCTTCAGGAAGCGAAACTCGCGCGCGAAGCAGAAATCTGCTACACGACTATGGCGCTCGTCACGGATTACGATTGCTGGCATCCGGATCACGATGCCGTGACCGTGAAGGAAGTGATCGAGAACCTCAGGAAGAACAGCGATAACGCTCAAAAGATCATCCGCGCGGCGGTGAAGCGACTGCCCGTCGATCGCACCTGCAAGTGTGGTCATGCGCTGCAGCACGCGATCATGACCGACATGAGCAAGGTTCCCGAGGACACGAAAAAGAAAATCGAATTGTTAATCCGCAAGTATGTCTGAGACACCCGCGGTGGCGACGGGGCGGCTATGTCTATATTCCTGAACCAGGACCTGACGCTGCGTTCGGGCTGGAAATTCGCCGCCTACGTGATTTTTTTCATCCTCTCTCTCCCGATTGCTGCAGAACTTGGGCTTTTCCTGGTTGGCGAGGGTGACACCACTAACAGCAGGATCGCGCGGAACAACATCATGCTTTTCGTGCCCGCGATGGCGGCGATGTTGCTGACCATTCGGTTCATGGACCATCGACCGCTGCGCGAATTCGGCATCGGACTTGTGCCACGGTGGCAGCAGGACCTCGCCGCGGGTCTGGGTTTCGCGGCGGGGATGCTGGCACTGATGATCGGCGGGTGTTATGCGATTGCGATTAGTTTCCGCTTGCACTGGACAGGCGACCACGTTCCGCCGGGCGAACTGGTAGCAACCTTCGGCCTATTGTTGTGGGCGGCTGCAAACGAGGAATTGATCTTTCGCGGATTTCCACTCCGGATCCTGAGTGAAGCAATCGGTCCCTGGCCTGCAACGCTCGCGCTTTCTCTGCCGTTCGGGGCGTTGCACTGGCTGAATCCGAATGCATCGGTTCCCAGCACCATCAACACGGTCATCGCGGGAATTCTGTTGTCTCTTGCGTATATCCGCACAGGATCGCTCTGGATGCCGTACGGAATTCATGCCGTCTGGAACCTCGGACTCGGTTTTGTGTTCGGCTTTCCGCTGTCCGGCATGGACCTTGCATCGCTCTGGTCACCAGGCATCGCCGGAAGCGACCTCCTTCTGGGGGGCGGGTACGGTCCCGAGGGCGGGCTGCTTATGACATTCGTGTTTGCCGGCGCAGCCGTGATTGTCGAGAAGAGGTATCGTTCACGGACTTCGCGGTAAACTGTTGCGGACGGCAATCGTCGAGAGCCATGGATCCAACAATCCCCATTAAGCTTCTGCTTGCAGCCCTGTTGGGCGGCATCATCGGTGTGGAACGCGAGATGCGCGACAAGCCGGCGGGTCTGCGCACGAACATTCTGATCTGCGTGGGTTCCACGTTGTTCATGAGCATTTCGACGAAAGTCGCGGAAATCCTCGGCGGAGATCCCACACGTATCGCGGCGCAGATTATTTCCGGAATCGGATTCCTGGGCGCCGGAGCGGTGCTGCATTCCCACGGTTTCGTTTTGGGACTGACGACGGCAGCTACGATCTGGGTTGTAGCGGGCGTCGGAATGGCGCTCGGATCGGGTATGTATGGCGTCGCCGTTTTCACGACCGCGATGAGTCTTGTCACTCTGTACCTGCTATCGTTCATGGAAGACAAAATTCAGGGCCGCAAATCATACAGCTATGCGTTGACGGTCTCGGATTTGAACCGCGCTCTCGTGTCGATCCACAAGGTTCTTCAAGAGTGTTCCGTCGCCGCGGCGAGCTTCAATTTCAAGAAGAAGACGGGGCACTACCGTGTCTGGTTCAACCTCTTTGTCGCCCGTGATACAAATATAAAAATCATGCAGCGGCTATCGGAAATCCCCGAGGTCACCCAACTGGAAACCGGCGGCAACACGCGGCAGTTCTCCTCTGGCGAAAATCGCGAACCTGACGATCGGAGCGACCACATCGCATGATTCCGTTCGTCAAGACGCACGCACTGGGAAACGATTTCATCCTCGTTGAAAAGACGGACGCGCTACCGGACGACTTTGCCGGCTTGGCTCAGAAGATTTGTGACCGGTATTTCGGCGTCGGCGGCGACGGCCTGATTCTCTGGAACTCCGGCAACGACGCCTTCAGCCTGAGGATCTTCAATCAGGACGGCGGCGAAGCAGAGTGTTCCGGAAACGGCTTGCGTTGCCTCGCAGCGTACCTCGTGGAGTCGGGACGTTGGCCGGAAAATGAGATCCGCCTCCGGACGATCTCTGGTTTGTATACGCTCCGGCGCGTCGGGCGCGAGTACGAAGCAGACATGGGCGAACCGAAACTGGCCCCGCCGGACATTCCATTCGTGCCGGATACTCCGATGGACCGCGTCGTCGATTATCCGCTGCGCGCAGGCGACCGATCGTTCCAGATCACGGCGTGCTCAACCGGCAATCCCCATTGTTCTCTGTTCGTGGACAAGGTGGACGACTCCTATGTATCCGCGATCGGGCCATTGCTTGAAAGGCATCCGGCATTCCCGAACCGGACGAATGTCGAGTTCATCCACGTGCTCAACGATAGCGAGATGGAAGTGCGATTCTGGGAACGCGGAGTCGGTTATTCGAACGCATCAGGTACAGGATCGTGCGGCGCGACGGTTGCGTCGATACTGAACGGCAAAACCGGACGGAAGGTCACGGTGCATGCTAAAGCAGGCAAGCTGGTTGTCGAGTGGCAGGAAAACGGCCGCTTGAAACTGACCTCCACTGCCAACATCGTTGCTGAAGGGAATTACCTGGAAATCTAAATGAGTAAGGAATTATTCGACGTCATTATCGTCGGGGCGGGGCCGAGCGGGCTAGCGGCAGCCATTGAAGCAAAGAAACACGGTTTGAAGTATCTGGTACTGGACAAAGGAGGCATTACTGATTCCATCCTGCGCTTCCCAACGCAGATGATCTTCTTCACGACGCCGGAACTTCTCGAAATCGGCGGTGTCCCGCTCGTCTCGGAGCGTGAGAAACCGACGCGAAACGAAGCGCTCAAGTATTACCGGAAAGTGGTGGGCGCTTTTCAGCTCGATGTGCATCAGTACGAAGAAGTACAGCGCATCCAGCAGGTGAAGCCCCACGCCTTTCGTGTCGAAACGGCCGGCGGCGCGTATGAAACGCACAACGTCGTCATCTCGATCGGCTATTACGACAACCCAAACATGATGAAGGTTCCCGGCGAAGACTCGCCGCACGTGTCTCATTACTACACGGAAGCCCATCCGTTCTTCGATCGCGATGTCGTCGTTATCGGCGGAAAGAACTCGGCAGCCGAGGCCGCTCTCGATTTGTTCCGCGGGGGAGCCCGCGTATCACTGATCCATCGCGGACCGGCGATGGGAGACACCGTGAAGTACTGGGTACGGCCGGATATCGAAAACCGGTTCAAACGGAATGAAATCGCGGCGTACTTCAATTCCACGGTTCTGGAGATCACCAGAACCCACGTGAGGATTTCACAGAATGGCGAACGGCGGGACGTTGCCGCTCATCAGGTATTCGCGCTGACCGGTTATCACTCGTCGACGAAATTCTTCGAGCAGCTGGGGGTACGGTATGACTCGAGTACCCTTCGTCCTGAATACAATCCGGAAACGTTCGAAGCCAACGTTGCGGGCGTTTATCTGGCCGGTTCTGTAATCGGAGGCCGTCTGAATGGTGAGGTATTCATAGAGAACGGCCGGTTTCACGGTGAAACGCTGATGAGTGCGATCGTGAAGCGGTAGTCTTTGCGGGTTTTACTTCTCGGAGTGCGCTACGACTGCATCTTCATACTTGTCGTGGATCTTGATTCCGAAGAATTCTTCGACGCGTTCGGTCGGCCACATTTCGACCGCATCCCACGCCATGCGTTCGCAAACATTGACGCAGATCTTACAGCCGATGCATTCGTCGAACCGGACCTGCACGGCCGGAATCACGACGTTTATGCCGTCAGAGGTGTCACGCGGAGTGTGTTCGATGCAATCCACGGGGCAGAAACTGACGCAGGCTTCACAGCCCGTGCAGTTATCGGGCATGACAACGGCAATTTCCTTCGGTTTCTTCTTCTTGCGCGTGATCTTGCCGGGTGCTTCGGGGATGATCAGTGTTGGATTTGCTTTTTTCGGATCGTATGCCACGTATCAATGCACTCCTAGTAATGTCGCGTAGTCCATTCTATCGCGAAAGCTGACGATGCGTTCGATGGTTTCTCCGATCTGATTGTTCGGAGTGGAGGCGCCGGCCGTTATTCCGATGACCTTCGTTGCAAGGGGAAGCCATCCCCGCGTTATCACTTCCTCTTTGCCCCCGGCAGGCTTGTGACGGATCTCATCGGCGTTCAGGATTCCTGTGGCTTCCTCGATATGGTAGGTCGTAACGAATCCGGCGGCGATTTTGGAGAGATTGCTGGTGTTGCTGCTGTTGTAGCCGCCGATGACGATCATCAGATCCGGCTTTTGCCGTTCCAGTTCGCGGACGGCGTCCTGCCGATCCTGTGTCGCGCTGCAGATCGTATCGAAGGAATAGAAGCGGCCCGCCATTTCCTCCTCACCGTACCGCCGGGTCATCGCGATGCGAAGCATGTCCGCGATCTCGAGCGACTCCGAACTGAGCATTGTCGTCTGGTTGGCGAGGCCGATGCGCTCGAGGTGCCGAGCGGGATCAAAGTCCCTGGATACAGCCCTGCGGAATCGAGACAGGAATTCCGGCGAATCACCTCGATCGGCAATGTAGTCGCAAACCCAGGCGGCCTCTCTCTTGTCGCGAATGATGAGATAGTGAGCGCCCGAAAATAACGTCGTTCGAGAAAAGGTCGCTTCGGTCTCTTCGTGCTCGAATTTGCCGTGGATGACGGACGTGACGCCCGCACGCGCGTACCGCTCAACGTTTTTCCAGACATTGAGGACAGAACCGCAAGTTGTGTCGACGACGACACAGCCCCTTTTCGCCAGCAGATCGATGTCGGCTGCGGGAATGCCGAAGGCAGGTATCAACACGACGTCTTCCTCTCGAACGTCGTCGTATTTGGCGCCGCCATCCGGAAGAAATCGAATCCCCATACGCTCGAGTTTATTGTTCACGTGGGGGTTGTGGATGATCTCGCCCGTCAGAAAGATGCGCCGGTTCGGGAACTTCGTGACCGTCTCGTACGCGTATTCGACGGCGCGTTCCACTCCGTAACAAAAACCGAATTCCATTGCGAGCAGGAAGGTGATGCCGCCAGCCTCCAGACGAAAGCCGTTGGCGCGCATGAAGTCGACGATTTGACTGCGATAATTTTCGTGGAGTTGCGGCCGGATTTCGGCACGAAGGCCAAATCCTTTTTGGAAATACGTTTGATCCATGTCCCTCAGTCGAGGATTGTAACATGCGTAAGGACTGTGCTAATTTCGCCGGTTTGTAACCCGAAAGGAAGATTGAAAGTTATTGAGTACACGTCGAGCAAAAATAACCGCCGTTGGTCATTACCTGCCTGAACGCCGAGTAACGAACAAGGATTTAGAAAAATTTGTGGATACCTCCGATGACTGGATCATTGAGCGGACCGGTATTCGCGAACGCCGCGTTGTCGCCAAAGGCCAGGCGACGAGCGATCTGGCGGCCGGCGCTGCAAAGCAGGTATTGGAACGTCGCGGAATATCGCCCGATGAAATCGATTTGATCATCGTCGCCACCGTTACTCCGGACATGTTCTTTCCTTCATCCGCATGCCTTGTGCAGACAAAGATCGGAGCGAAGAAGGCATGGGGATTTGATCTGTCCGGCGCCTGTTCGGGTTTTGTCTACGCACTCGCGACGGGGACACAGTTCATCACTTCAGGCACCTACCGGAAAGTACTCGTCATCGGCGCCGACGTCATGACATCGATCATTGATTTTCAGGACCGCGCAACCTGCGTGCTCTTCGGTGACGGCGCGGGCGCCGTCCTGCTCGAAACGGCGGAGGACGGCGAGCGCGGAATCATTGACTTCATCCTCCGAAGCGATGGAAGCGGCGGCCAGTACCTCAACATGCCGGCCGGCGGCAGTCTGAATCCCACGAGCTCCGAAACCGTCGCAAAAAAAATGCATTACGTGCATCAGGATGGAAGGGCGGTGTTCAAGTTCGCCGTTCGAGGTATGGTCGATGTCTCCGACGAGATTCTCAAAAAGCACGGCCTTTCCGCTGCTGACCTCAAACTCTACATTCCCCACCAGGCAAACCTGAGGATCGTGAAGGCGGCGGCCGACAAGATGGGTCTGGCGGACTCGCAGGTCGCTATCAATATTGATCGGTATGCCAACACGACGGCCGCTACGATTCCAATCTGCCTCTCGGAAGCCATTGAATTTAAAACAGTTACAAAGAACGACCTCGTCCTGCTGGCCAGCTTCGGCGCCGGATTTACCTGGGGCAGCCTGCTGCTCCGGTGGGAAAGCTGAGGGCGCCCTCAAAAAAACCTGTATTTTCGAATTCGGTTCGCCAGTCTATAGGGGTGTAAGGCAAGAGATAAAACAGGCCGCGTCAAGCTGTTGCAGTCTTCCGCTACCGTCCCTGGCGAAAAGAAACAATCAGCTGACGCGGCTTTGCTTTTTTATCGCGAGTTCACAGCACAACGAACCCGCGTCCATCCCGGGCCGAAGCAGATCCAACGAGGCCCACTGCCACTCCACGTACTTTGGAATTCCGTCCATCAAGACTTCCCAGAGTTCCATCTCCAGCCGATATTTCGCGCGATCCTGAAAACCCGAGGCCAGTCGGCGCAGCGGCACCAGAGTGACCCCGAGTTTCTCGCGGCCGATCCGCTCGACCACGTCTTGTGGCCCTTCACTCCCGCGGGCTGTGCCGGCCGGCAATCCCCAGATGCCGGGCAATTCATCGTCGTCATCAGGACGGCGGATTGCCAGGATCTGGCTTCCCTCCGTAATCAGGACGGCCACGGAATGTTTAACGTGACGCATGGCTGAGGCTATTCTTTGTTAAATGTCCGGAGCCAGCCGCCGAATTGCCACAAATCTCGCAGTACATCCGGCCAGGGCGGCCGGTTTTTGCCATACGCCGTGCGCAATCTCCATCGGATGTAGTTTGAAGGAGGCATGGGCAAAAACGGCGGTCTGCGATACCAGTCGCGCGGTATGAGGCGAAAGTAATACCGGGTGAGAGCCCAAAGGATGCTCATGCGCTCCATCTCACGCCGCCGAATTCAAATTCGAGATTTTCATCTTGAAGATCGCGGGCCCTCTCATTAGAGTTCTTCCTGCCCCGCCCCATATCCCATCACATCACACATGCTTTTCAAAACACGTAGTGCCGCTGTCTACGGCATCGAGGCGTACCTTGTCGATGTCGAAGTGAATATTTCTACAGGTGGAAACGGCCAGGTCCTGATTGTCGGCCTGCCGGATACCGCCGTGCGCGAATCGAAGAATCGAGTTCTTCCCGCCATCCGAAACAACGGCTTTGGAGCGCCGTACCAGAAGATCGTCATCAACCTCGGGCCGGCGGATGTCAAGAAGGAGGGGTCGGCGTTCGATCTTCCGATGGCGATCGGAATTCTCGGTGGATTCGGTCTGCTTGCGAAGCAGGATGTTTCCGACTATCTCATGGTCGGCGAACTCACCCTGGACGGAAAGATTCGACCGGTAAAGGGCGTCCTCTCGATCGTAATGCTGGCTCGCGATCAAAAAATCCCGCATGTGCTCGTTCCCGTTGGAAACGCGCGCGAGGCCGCAGTCGTCGAAGGAGTCTCGGTTTATCCCGTGCGCACGCTGAAGGAGGTCGTGGAATTCATCAACGGGACAAAGGCGATCGAACCGGTACGAGGCGACAGCCGCATCGAAGTACACGAATCGAATCGCCGGCAAGAAGACTTTCGGGAGGTGCGCGGACAGTTCCACGCCAAACGCGCGATCGAAGTGGCCATGGCCGGCGGTCATAACATGCTGCTCATCGGCCCGCCCGGCGCCGGCAAGACGATGCTTGCGAAACGCATTCCCACGATACTTCCGCCGATGAGCTTTGATGAAAGCCTTGAAACGACGCGGATCCATTCAGTGGCCGGCCTGCTCCCGTCGGAAACCGGCCTGACCGCGGCCCGCCCGTTTCGGTCGCCGCATCACACGATCTCGGATGCAGGCCTGGTTGGTGGAGGACCGATTCCGCGACCGGGCGAAGTGAGCATGGCGCACAACGGCGTCCTGTTTCTGGATGAACTTCCGGAGTTTCCTCGAAACGTGCTTGAAGTGTTACGCCAGCCGCTGGAAGACCGGAAGGTGACGATTGCGCGAGCACAAATGACGCTGACATTCCCCGCCTCGTTCGTGCTTATCGCGGCGATGAACCCCTGCCCGTGTGGCTTCGCCAACGATTTTCGACGGGAGTGCTTCTGCACTCCGCCTCAAATCCAGCGGTACATGTCGAAAATCTCCGGACCACTGATGGACCGCATCGATATTCAAGTCGACGTGCCCGCCGTTCCCTACAAGGATCTGACGGGAGGCCGCTCGGCGGAATCGTCGGAGGTGATCCGGCATCGAGTGATTGCCGCTCGAAACTCTCAACTCCGCCGATTCTTTGATGAGCACGTTTATTGCAACGCGCAAATGGGACCGCGTTTGATTCGCAAGCACTGTGTGCTCTCCGTGGAGTGCGAAAAGATCATGGAAAACGCAGTGACCAAGCTCGGTTTCTCCGCGCGTGGCTACGATCGCATTTTGAAAGTCGCCCGCACCATCGCGGATCTCGAGGGCGCCGACGACCTCGAGCCCAAACATCTTTCCGAAGCCGTGCAGTACCGCACATTGGATCGCAATTTATGGCTATAAACAGGAAAGTCGCAATTTCGAAAAGCGTCGCTTCCAAGGTCACAAATTGTGACCTTAAACAACAGCGGGACGAAGATGTGGAAGCGGTACAGCAACAGATCGTCGTGGTGCGCGGGCACAGAGTAATGATGGATCACGATCTCGCGCGACTGTATGGCGTATCAACGAAGCGGCTCAACGAACAACTCCGGCGCAACCGAAAGCGTTTTCCTTCCGATTTCGCGTCTCGATTGACCCTTGCCGAGGCAAAGCAGCTGGCTGGTTCAAGGTCGCAAATTGCGACCTTGAAGAAAGGCCAAAATATCAAGTACGCGCCGCACGCATTCACCGAGCATGGCGCAATCATGCTGGCAAGCGTTCTCAAGAGCAGGATTGCCATCCAGGCCAGCATTTACGTGGTGCGCGCGTTCGTGAAGATGCGAGCCGCGCAGATCAAAGATGCGGATTTGTCCCGGCGCATCGATGAACTCGAATCCAGATACGACGACCAATTCCAACAGGTCTTCGACGCCATTCGAGCTCTGATCGCGCTTCCGCCTAAAACGTCAAAGCCGATCGGATTCATTACGGCGGGACGCAGCCTCCGAAAAGAGGAACGAGCATGATCTTCAACCGACGCAGCTTCCTGGCTCTCCTTTTCCAAAGGCGAATCGAGGTAACTTCAGTTTCAGTGAGAGTCCTGGAAGCCTTCACGCGAGATCAAACGCCTTCCGCAGTCCTGGTTCACCATGCCGACGACGCGAGTCGCGATCGTTTTGCGCAGTGGTTGCGGGCGAATCCCAGGGCGTTGGTCCGTGTGCGTGACAGTTCGGGAAACGAAGCGGCAGCCACGGTTTTTCGTGTTCGGATGTGCTTCGGGCGCGGGCTGATCCTGCTGGACGGCCGCATTCCAGTCCGCGAAGGCGATGTACTGACGCTGGTTTAAACCTGTTTGTTCAGCCACGGGCGGGTGTAGTTCAGCCGGAACAATTCGATGACGCCTTCGATGTCCTGTTCGCCGCGAATGTAGCGCGTGATCCAACCCGTTGAAGGATGCAGGTAATGGAGGTCCGCCTTTCCCGATGCGACCAGATCTTCACGAATGCGGACCGGAAACGGCAGATCGGCAAAGCGGCTGCCGTGAAGATGTCCGATCTCGCGCCTGCCAACGAGGAAAAACACCATCCCGCCGCGATGGCCTTCGACAGCCACTCCAGGCCACGAAGCCACTTCCTGTTCGATCTGCGAGGCAATCGAGTCCGGCATTTTCAGCGACATCTACGGAGCCTCCCTTCCGCGTGCACATTATAGCCATGAAGCCCTTGACACCCCTAGACGGGCTCTGGTATCCGGGATGGGCCTTAATTTCACAAAGCAGTCTTCGAGGTGATCAATATGCGGAAAACGAGATGGTTGGCTCTGTCGCTGGTGGCATTTCTTCTGGCAACGTGGGTCACGGTGGGCCAGCAGACCCGCCGTGTTGACGATGTGGCTCTCCGGAACGCAGGACGGGCAGGAGAAGAATGGTTGAGCTACGGCGTCACTCCCGGGGAAACACGGTATAGCCCGCTCAAGCAAGTCGATACAACAAACGTGAGCAGGCTTGGGCTTGCCTGGTCCTATGACGTTGGTCCAGGCGGTGGCGGTCAGGAAGCGACGCCGCTCATGCACAATGGGACGCTCTTCTCGATCACCAACTGGAGCATCGTGTTCGCCGTCGATGCGCGCACCGGCAAGGAAAAATGGCGCTGGGACCCTGAGGTCAACCGCACCACTGTTCAGCCGAAGATCTGCTGCGGAGTCGTGCAGCGCGGACTGGCGCTGTATCAGGGAAAGATCATCGCGCCGGTGATTGATGGCCGACTCCAGGCGCTCGACATTGAAACGGGCAAACCCGTATGGGAAGCGCGAGTCGCCCATTCGCAGGACAACTTCACGATCACGATGGCGCCGCGAATCGCGAAAGGAAAAGTGATCATCGGTGTCAGCGGCGCGGAGTACCCGGTCCGTGGCTTCTTCGACGCTTACGACGCGAACACCGGTCAGAGAGCATGGCGGTTCTATACGGTTCCCGGAGATCCATCGAAAGGCTTTGAGAGCCCGGCGATGAGAAAGGCCGCGGAAACCTGGTCCGGTGAGTGGTGGAAGATGGGTGGCGGAGGAACGGTCTGGGACGCTATTGCATATGATCCGGAATCCAACCTCGTTTATGTCGGCACGGGAAATGGCGGACCGTGGCCGGAAGAGCTGCGGCAGTCCAAGGGTAAGGACAACCTGTACGTCTGCTCCATCGTCGCCGTGAACGTCGACACGGGTGAGCTGAAATGGCACTACCAGATGGTTCCGGGCGATTCGTGGGACTTCGACAGCGTGCAGCAGCTCATGCTCGCCGACATCGTGATCAACGGCAGATCGCGCAAAGTGATCATGCAGGCGAACAAGAACGGCTTCTATTACGTGCTGGATCGCGTGTCTGGCGCCTTCATATCCGCTCAGCCTTTTGCTCAGGTTACATGGGCGAAGGGTATCGATCAGGAAACGGGCCGTCCGATCATCAATCCAGAAGCGCACTATGACCACAACGATGAAACCGTCGCAATTGCTCCGGGCCCGGGCGGCGCACACAATTGGGCGCCGATGTCCTATAACCCGGCGACCGGACTGATCTACATCCCGGCTTCAATGAGCGGCTCCTTCAATTACACCGCGCAAACCAACTTCGAATACCAACCGGGCCGTCAGAACATGGGCATCGTATTTGGATTCCCAGGCGGCGGCGGTGGTCAACGCGGTGCCGGCGGCGCCGGCGCAGCAGCCCCCGGCGGTACCGCGCCTGCGACACCTCCGGCACCTGCAACGCCTCCTCCGGCGGCGAAACAATTGCCGGCTATCGGACCTGCTCCGGTAGAAGGTCAGCGCGGTGCTCTCGTTGCATGGGATCCCGTAACGCAGAAAGAACGATGGCGTGGTAACGGCGGCGGCGGCATCGGCGGTGGAACAGTCACGACGGCCGGCAATCTGGTGATCCAGGTCGTGCCGGACGGCCGACTCCTTGCATACAGCGCCGACAAAGGTGAAAAACTTCTCGATGTCCAGACCGGTTTGCGCGGCGGCATGGCGCCACCGATTACGTACATGCTCGACGGAAAACAGTACGTCGCATTCATGGGGGGTACGGGCGCCGTCGGTGGTCGCGGCGGTGCTGCTCCTCCGCCGCCGGCTGGCGGTGCGCCGACTGGTGGAGCGCCCGGTGCGGCAGCTCCTGCTGGGGCAGGCGCCGGCGCGAATGTTTCGCCGGATATCGCCGGCGCTCAGGCCGCAGCAGCTGCAGCCCAACGAGGGGGTACTCCTCCCGCCGGTGGCGCCGGCGCTCCTGCGCCGGGTCCTGGTGGTCCGGGGTTTGGTCCGGCCCCTGGTGGCGTGACGCCAAAACTGCTCGTGTTCATGCTCGACGGCAAGGCTCCTTTGCCGGGCGCGCAGAAGTAATCCGGTGCGCTTGACTTAGCGCAGGCAGGGCTCAATAATCACGAGGCATTAAAACAGCGATTCGTTGGAGGTAGAACGATGACACGGAAACTCACAGGCGTTTTCAGTCTGGGTTTCGGTCTGTTCGCAGCCGCGGCTCCTGCTCTGGCGCACCACGCAGTATCCGCGGAGTTCGACCGAAGCAAGCCAATCACATTCACCGGAACGGTCAAGAAGGTCGACTGGATGAATCCGCACATTTATACCCACATCGAAGCGAAAGACTCGAGCGGGAAGACCGTCGTGTATCAGGTCGAAGGCGGCGCGCCCAACTCGCTCTTTCGTAATGGATGGAGACCGGATTCGCTGAAGATCGGGGAAACCGTGACGGTGTCGGCAATCCGCGCCAAGAGCGAGGCTTCAACGCGCGTCGGCAGCGCATCGATCACCAAGGCTGATGGAACGCGAGTCTTTGGTGGCGGCGGTGGCGGCGCGGCAGCCCAGAATCAGAATCAGTAACCGAATAGAACGTTAGCCACAGAGCAGAGACACAGAGGGGGCAGGATCAAGAAATCTGATCCTGCCCCCTCTGTGTCTCTGCTCTGTGGTTAGACTACCTTCGATCTGGATACTTCCAGCGAACGATCGTACCGTCTTCCAGCCCGAGATTATTCTCCTCGCAGGAGTATTCCATAATCACATCGGTGGGCTGTTTCAGCGTCCATGTACGGACATTGGTCCATGGCCGCGTGTAGGCGACAGGATCATTCACCGTGAACGTATGGCGGATGCTTCGCGAATCCACACGCTCGAACGTGTTGATAATCTTCATGTCCTTGCTGTGCGGGTGGCCGTTGGTGTCGAGTCTCGTGTAGCCGTTGAAACCGCTGGTTTCGATGATCAGCTTGTCTCCATCCCAGCGTCCAGTCGATACGCCGCTCCAGCTCGGAGGCAGATCCGCAGGCCACTTGAAGTTCGGATCGAGCGGAACCCAGTGGAACCACGTGTTCTGTTCCCACAGAAACGCCAGCGCGTCCTGGTGTTGAATGACCTGAACGCCGTGGGGCGAATTAAGACTTCGCGGCATGCCGAAAGGCAGGCAGCTTCCGGCGTAGTCGCCGTTCTTCTCAACGTTGTAGAGCTTCCATTCTTTCAGGCCCCACTCGGTGTAGGGGAGATCGAAAGTCTTGGTTCCTTCGGCGTCGGTCAGGACTTCGCCTTTGCGCGGCCAGTCGAACGGCATAAGCGTCGTGGGATCGAGCGCATTCGCGCCCTTGTTGCCGGCCATGTTCGGCGTATAAGGATTATTCCAGTGACCGCTTAAATCCGGCTTTCCGTTTGCCAGACGCGGAGCGGGTCCTGCCGGCGGCTGATTTGCAGCAGCGCCACGCCCGCCGGCGCCACCTCGACCAGCACCACCGCCTCTACCCTGTCCACCCGCCTGTGCGCCGCCTTGCGCGGCACCAGCTTGACCCTGCGCCGCCTGTTGAGCGGCCAGCATGAGGTCAAAAGATAAGATGGCGACGATGGCCGCCACCGCGACGATTGAATTCATACGAATTCTCAAGTTCAATCTCCTTTCTCAATGAGCGAGAGGCTATGGCCCCGCGCTGCTCTGTGTCAAGATGAATGCAGGCTCACCGAAAACGATCCTTCCACAGATTATTTTCCTGGCAAATATACTCCTGGATCTCGCCGCTGGGATCCCATGTTATGTCGAACCGAACCTTCCAGGGCGCAGTATATGCGCCCGGATCGTCGATGGTTGCCTCGTAGCCCAGGGTGTATAAATCGGTACGCGTGATACGTTCTACCAGATGAAGCCTGTCCGTGTGCGGCTTCCCGCCCATGTCGATCCACGAACCTTCATTGAATCCGACCGTGTCCACGACCAATGTATCGCCCTCCCATCGCCCTACCGAGTGGCCCATCCAGGTCAGGGCCAGCGCATCCCCCTCCGGGTGAGGCCGCCCATCCATATAAATAATGCGCCAGACATGCGCGCCGCCTTCGAAGATCATGAGGATACGTTTTTGCTCGGGCAGTTGGATGATCTCCATCGGGTATGGCGTCGTCATCATGCGCGGACCGGCCGGTGGGAGGCAAAAGCCCTGCGGGTCGTATCGTGACAGAGTCTCCACCTTTCGGTAGTTCGCGATTTCCCTCGCCCAGGGTTGATATGGGATTTCCTTCGGATCCGCGATCGCGGCGTAGTCCTGATATTGTTGCGGCGCCCAATACCCCTTGTTCGGCTCGATGGGACCGAGATTCGGAGTTCCATCCCTCAAGCGAGGCGCGGGCGGCGGGTTCGCGGGTTTGCGGGGAGCGCGAACCTGCGCAGTGATCGGAAATGCTGCGATTAACATTACCGCGATGAGAATGAAGCGACGCATATCGTCGCGAAAATTATAGGCCGCCGTTCGAAGTGTCAAGGGTAATATAGCCGTCATTCCGGGAGGACATGATGATACGTAAAGCTTTTTGCATTCTTACTGTTATCGCAATGATCTGCATCGCATCCGGCGCAGGCTTTGCGCAGCGTGGTGGCGGCGGCAGAGGCGGCCCGGCAGCGGGACAGACCGTCGAAAAAATCCGAATGCTGAAGCCGAACCTTTACATGATCACTGGAGGCGGCGCAAACACGCTCGTCCGCGTGACGAATCAGGGCGTCATCGTGGTCGACACGAAAAACCCCAGTGATGAAAACTTCAACCGGCTGATGGAAGAGATCAAATCGGTCACCACCCAACCTGTGAAATTTGTCGTCAACACGCAACATCACCCGGATCACGTCGGCAACAATCAGAAATTCATCGATGCCGGCGCGCAGGTCGTGGCTCTTGAAGCTTTGAAAACGTGGATGGAAAAGGATCCGCGCACTAATGCGATTCCGGGCCGCCCCACGCAGACATTTGCCAAAGACTACACGCTTAAACTCGCCGACGCCGAGGTCCGTCTTTATCACTTCGGACGAGGTCACACGGGCGACGACACGATGGCCTACCTCCCGGATGCGAAAGTCGTGATGGTCAGCGACAACATCACCGACGGAACACCGATCGTCGATTTTGCCAATGGCGGCAGCGCCGTTGAATGGACTCGCACGCTTGATGGTGTGCTCGCTCTCGACTTCGAACAGGCTATTCCCGGACGCGGCGAGCCGAAGTCGAAGGCCGACATTCAGGCGTACAGAACAAGATTCGATGCCGTCGTCAAACGCGCGGCGGACGCGATCAAAGCGGGCGCCACGAGAGACACTCTCGCGTCGCAAATGAAGACGGATGATCTGGGCTGGCAGTTCCAGCCGGCGTTCTATCAATCCCTGTTCGACGAATTGTCGAAAACCCGGTAGGTCTTAACTACGTAACTTCGCCGAACGGTATGTAGCGGCCGAGGATGATCACCGCAAGCCACAAGAGGAGCGAGCATGCGGCAATGAACTTCGCCGACGCCGCAGCATCCTCGCCAGGGCCGACGCGTTCAAGGCCGCGAAACGCGCTCGTGCAGTAAAACAGCAACAACGTCCCGCCCGCGAGCAGCACTGCGAGAATCTTCAGTTGAAATACGAAATTGAGGACGTAAAAACCGGGCATTCCCAGGTAGAACAGAAATCCCGTAATAACGTTGATGATGAACCCTGCGATTCCCCACGGAATAAATCGATGAAGCGGCGCGATCGGCAGTCGTTTCATGAATCCGAGAACGCGGAGATTTAAAACGCCGATAGTGCCCACGAGCAGGATCAATCCGATGAAGTGAAGATCCTCCAGAATCGGCCAGATCCATTGCGAGGTGTCGATGACGAAATGTTCCATCGATTTGATGAGCGCCACGCCCATCACACCAATGGCCGATGCCGGTTCCTGACCGGCGAGAATCTCCGGATGCCGGATATCGCCGCCCGTGTTTCCCGCAATTCCCATGAGACCAGCCGCCACCAGCGCGAACGCCAGAACCACGGCCAGACTCGCTCTCGCTGAAGCCGTCAGCCACTTCCCGGTACTGCTGAAGCGCCACAGGCTGAGGATCGCTGCCGCACCTGTCAGTTCCATGAAGATGAATGCGAGCAGCGCGGCACCCTGATGCGCTTCGATCATCGCCATCGAGACATCCGGCGATTCCTGGATCGCAGCCTGCGCGCCGGGCCCGCTCAAATACGCCGGGATTGCCGCAAGCGCGATAAACGCGAAAAGCGTCAGGCAGGCGTGCTTCAGGTCGTCTTTGTTGCCGATCAGAGCAACAACAAAAATTCCAAGAGTGATCAGCGTGCCGAGGATCGGCAGGTGATTCAGCAGCATATGCAGATTTGCCAGATTCATTGGTGCCGAGCCTCTAACCCTTGTAGTCGTATTTGATGTAGCTGTAGGTGTATGCGAGGAGACGGCCCGCTGTTACAGCTCCGACCCAAAGCACGAGCGACCATGTGGCGAGTGCTTTGCCTTTCATCATCATCGCCGGTTCGCTGAGGCTGGGATCACTGAACACTCGGTTCTTCATCATTTGCATCACGACGACCGCCAGCGCGATGAGCACGATCTTGATGTAAAAATCGGGATTCGTAAAAGTCTTGGTCGGGTAGCCGATCACGAGAAGCGTGCCTGTAACGACCTGTATCCAGAAGCCGCTCCAGATGATCCGATACAGCGACTTGAGCGGGGCGAGCGGCAGATCCTTCGCGACTCCGAGGATGCGGAGGTCGATGATCATACTTGCTCCAACCAGCAGTCCCATTCCGACCGCATGCAGGGACAAAATGAACCAGAAAGCAAAAATGGATGGTGAATCCCGAATCCAGACGCTGAGACCGCTTTCTTCAATCGTTTGGAAAATCACCGGAACGGCCAAATGTTCCCTCCTCGATCATCACTATGGATGCCGACAGGTGGCGAATCGTATACAGCGACGCATGTTGTGTCAATAAGCGTACCGGCACCGGTTTGACCATTTAATCCCTTGACTTAACAAAGCACGGTTCAAATAATGGGCCTTCAATCATCAGCGATGTCAGGAGGAGGCTTTCATGAAACGAAATCTGGTAGTGCTCAGTCTTTGCGTGAGCTTGTTGGCGGCAACCATCCCTTTGGCCGCCCACCACGCAATTTCGGCGGAGTTTGACTCGACAAAGCCGATCAAGTTCGAAGGGACCGTCAAGACGGTCGATTGGATGAACCCGCACATTTACGTCAATATCGAATCCACGGCAAACGGCAAAGCCATTCTCTATTCGGTGGAAGGCGGTCCGCCGAACGCGCTCTTCCGCCAGGGCTGGAGACCAGACTCGCTGAAAATCGGCGACAAGGTTCAAGTAAGCGGCATTCGCGCCAAGAAAGCGGATTCGAACCGGATCGGTCAGGCCCAGATCACGATGCCGGACGGCAGAGTTTTTGCTAGAGGCAACGCAAATCCTCAACAATAGTTTCCCCTCGAATCGCTGACAAACGGGCCGCGGAGCAATTTAATTCCGCGGCCGTTTTGCTTTTGAGGACTTGTTTGAAGGAACCAGAAAGATAGTGCTCGGATTGAAACAGCCCGTGCTTGGTATCACGGCGGTGACGATGGTGATCGCCGCATCGCTCGCCTTCATATCGCTGTTCGACGCTCCGACCTTCACCAGTTGGGTCGCCTATCTGATGATCTGTTTCATCCCGACGCAGATCGTCGCCGCCATCATGTGGGGCACAAAGCAGCCACAGTTTGCGGCGCGCCGGAAACAGCCGGTACGCGGCTTCAGTCAAGTCGCGCTCACGCTGGCGGCCGGCGCGATCGTGGCGGCAGCATATCTTGCGATCGTCGGAGGAAACCAGACGCCTCCCGGTCCTGTGCCGTCACACGCGATAATTACGTCGGTCATCGTTACCTTCTGGGCGACGATCATGTGGGGCGGCTGGCCTTTCAAATCGCTTTTCAAAAACGAGGTCCTCGCCGGGTTGGCGATGCTGATCGCCTGCTACGCAATCAATGTTCTGCTGTTCCGGCTGCTCTTTGACTACGGCTTCATGCAGGGCGCGCCGGTTTATGTGGCATCGCTGGATCCGCACGGAATGTTCAATGCCGTCGCAGCGCTCGTGTTTTATGTCACGTTCCTCAGCGTCATGTTTTTGATGTTGAGCTTCGACCTGTGGCCGCTGACGCTGTTTCCCGCCGTCATGCGTCAGCCGATCCTCGGCGTCGTCTGGACTATGATCTGCCTGGCCGGGGGCGGCGTCGTGTTCTGGATCGGCACCCAGGTGATGCAGATCGACTTGATGGTGTTCATGGTCACCGTGCCGATTCCTTACATCTTCGGAACGATTATTGTTCTAAACATGTTTCAGAACTCGCTTGCCGCGCGGCTGACACAGCCGGCGAAAGGTTTCGTGAATGCCGCGCTCGTTGCGATCATCGGAACGGGGCTCGCTCAACTCTATCGAGCGTTCGCGCCGATCGTCAGCGGTACGCTTGCATCAGGGCCGCCGACATACGACCTGGAAATCTGGCTGGCTTCCGCACTGCTTGCCGTGACGTTTCCATTCCTGATTTTCTTCGCAGAGTTCTTCAAATTCTGGCCGCTGGCCGACCGGGAATAGCCGGCGGCGCGTGACATTCGAAACCTGGCTTCTGTTTGTCGTCACCGAGGCGGTGCTCAGTATCACACCTGGCCCCGCGGTTTTATACGTTCTGGCGCAGGGAATCCGCCGTGGCGCGGCTAAATCGGTGTGGGCCAGCCTTGGGATTCTATCGGCGAATGCGATGTACTTCGCGCTGTCGGCCACAAGCCTGGGCGCGCTCATCCTCGCTTCCTATGATTTGTTCTTCCTGATCAAATGGGCGGGCGCCGTTTATCTGGTCTACCTTGGAATTCAGTGTTTCCGGAGCAAGGAATCGATGCTGGCCCTGCCGCAGGATCAATCATCGACGGTAACGGCCGCGCTTATCTGGCGTGACGGCTTTCTTCTTCAGGGCGCGAATCCGAAAGCGCTGCTGTTCTTCTCCGCGATCCTGCCGCAATTCATCGACCCCGATTACTCCATCGCCCTACAGGTGCTCATTCTCGGCGTGAGTTCGATCGTCGTGGAATTCTTCATCCTGCTAGGTTACGGACAACTCGCCGGCTCGACACTGGCGCTGGCAAAGAGTCCGCGATTCGAGAAAATCTCGAATCGCGTGGCTGGAGCGTTGTTGATCGGCGCCGGGCTTGGCCTGGCGCGGCTCAAGCAGAACTAGGCCGCCGTCTACTGCTGGGCAGGAATGACTTTGATGTCGGCGGTTTCCTGAGACATTTCAGCGATCTTTACGGCCTTCGCCTGTCCTTCGTACTGCCGGAGGATTTCCGGATCTGTGAAGGCCAATGGATCGATGTCCTCCCAGGCAAAAAGCTTGTAGTCGCCTGGCGGGATCCCCTGAAAAGTGAACTTGCCGGTCTGATCCGTTACTCGAGTCCGCAACAGTTCTCGCCATTCACGCTGCTGGTCAGGCGCCAGGACGACCTGCATGGAGCCAACGGGTTTGGAATCCTGATCGAGAACCCGCCCGCTGACCTGGCCGCCATTACGGCTGGCCACGAGTTCAAAGGAGATCAAGGTAGAAGTATCGATTGCGGCGCTCTTTTCCAGAAGGTTCGTTTCGCCCAGACGAGCTTCTTTGATGTAGCTGTTCCCGGGCAGGTTCTGGATCGCGACGCGATACTCCCCGGGAAAGACATTGTCGAACGCAAAACTTCCGTCCGCCTTGATAGAAGACGGCGCAGTAACATTCGCCGTCAGAGCTGCAGAAACCAGAATCGCTCTCATTCCTGCGAATTCCTGAGGAGTGAGACTTCTTGTACCTTCAGTCTTGATTTGTCCCCGCACTGTGCTTCCGTTGCGAACAGTCAGGACAAGATTCTCGACATTGTTCGATACCTTGGTCGTCACTTCAGCGATACCGGTCGAACCCGGGTAAAACTGCGTCACAGCAACGATGTAATATTCGCCGGGCGCCACATCACGAAATTCAAAAGTACCGCTTGCGCGATCGTAATTCGCGTTCCGGACCGGCGCGGTTCCCATGTGCTCTTTGCGGGCCATCTGAACCGTAGCGGACAGAGGCTGCGTCCGTGTTCTGGAGTCCAGAACGCGTCCGCGAACAGTAAATGCCTCCTGCTGAGCCAGCGTGATCTCCGGCCCCCGCAGATCGGATCCGGCCTTCACGTCGACTGGAGCGGCTTTCAAGTGATCGGTCGTGTTCGGATGGTAGGTCGTAACGAAGTCCGGCTGCAGGACTTCGTTTCTGTTCGCACCAAGGAGTGATTCCAGCACCGCAGCCGTTGAATCGGCAGCGGCGCTTGCATTCGTGCCGGTTGGCGCGGCATTCGGCTGGCCCTGGAGAAAATTCCGGATATACGTTGTCGCAGGGCTCGCGCTCACGTAGTACGTGCCGGGCGTTATCCAATAGAGACGGTACTCGCCGAGATCATTCGTTCGGACGCTGGCGATAGTCGCCAACATTCGTTTGCCGACCTGCGTATAAACCGGACGCAACAGTTGAACGACGATGCCGGCAACAGGCTGGCCCTTTGAATCCTTGACGTGGCCGGTCATCGATCCCGCCGGAGTTAGTCGAAACACAATGTCTTTCACACTCTGGCCGGCCTGAACTGTTATAGGTGTTCCCGAAAGACGCGGGGAACGCTGCCCATTTTCCAGCCGTGCGTAACCGTTGTGGCCCGCATTGACGCGATACACCCCTGCCGGAAGATCCTTGGTCACAAATTTCCCGTCGTTCTCGGTGAAGATCGGCGGCATCGGGGCCGGATTCGCGGTCGCCGGAGCCCCCGGGGCTGCCGGCGCGGGAACCCGCAGCACAAGAACCTGCGCTCCGGCCAGCGGTTCTTTCGTTACAGCGTTAAGCACGACGCCTTCGATGGTCCCGGTTCGCCGCTGTGGCTGCGCCTGCTGCTGTTGTTGAGGTTGCCGCGGTGGATTTGGCGGTGCGCCCTGAATCGCGAGGGCCAGAAGGAAAGCCATAGAGAAATGTGTCATGTGTCGCGAACCTCTTTTTTGTGCAGCCTAACGTCGTTCGAGCAGCTTGACCAGCGCATGCAGCGTGCGATTCACAGGCGCTGGAACACCGAGTTCACTGCCTCGACGGGCGACATAGCCGTTCAAAGAATCAATCTCGGTAAGCCGTCCCCGGGAAATATCCTGTTCAGTCGATGAGGTTGCCGTCGCCATGGCGTTGCCCAGTTTCAGAGCAGCATCCTTAAGTTGTTCCGTTCCCGGAAGCCGGATACCGGCTGCCGAGCCCACGGCAACGACTTCCTTGATCACTTCTTCCATCACATCGACGGTAAAAGGATTTTCTTTAATCAATCCGTACTGTAAGCGCGTGACTGCTGAGATCGCATTGTACGCGCAGTTCATCACAAGCTTCGTCCACAATTCGCCTGCAACATTGTCCGAGATGCGACATGGAATTCCGCCATCTAAAAACATTGCGGCAAGTCTCGGCTCGTCGCCGATGACGACGTCACCGCGGCCGTTGTGCTTCACGCGGCCCGGACCGGTCATCGCGGCCGCGACATAGACGACGGAAGGCACTACCTTAATGCCGGCAGCCCGCTCGATGCGTTCGACATTGTCGACACCGTTCTGAAAACTGACCAGTACCGCGTTGCCGGCGAGATGTGGCGCCAGGGCCAGAGCGGCAGTTTCGGTATCGATCGTCTTGACGCACAACAAAACGATCGTCGCGTCTCGGATCGATTCGATGGACGTGCTTGCCTGAAGCTTGATGTATCCCTGGAAATCACTGCGCTCGAGGAAAAGCCCATCACGATTAATGGCATCGACGTGCTGCTGCCGCCCGATCAGCGTAACCGGCAAGCCGGCGCGCGCAAGCATCCCGCCGAAGTAGCAGCCGACGGCGCCGGCGCCGACGATGCCCACATGCTCACCCGGCATCGCTCCTCCACAACGGACGTGTCAGGCAGGTCGGTCCGCCTGAGCCCGGCACACAGATTTCGCTGCCATCGAATTCCGTGACCGTGCAGCCTGCAGCTTCGAGACGCGAGCGAGTTACCGGATTGCCCTTCATGATGACGACGTTCCGCGGCGAAAGCGCGAGGACGTTGCAGCCCAATGTGGCGTATTCCTCTTCCGGAACGTCGATAAGCTGCACGCGGTAAATCGTCAGAAGCTCGAACAGCGGGATCGGCAGAATTCTGCGGTACACGACGGCAAGGTCTTCGTCGACCAGACTGATCAAAGACATCAGATGAAGGACGTCGTGCGGACCGTTCCAGTATGGAAGCTCGATCGGAATTACCGTAATGCCGGCGGGAGCCAGCAGTTCAGAAAGGCGCTCGATGCCGACAGCATTGGTTCGGAAGCTGCGCCCGACGAGCAGCGTATCTTCGTCGAGCCACACCATGTCGCCGGCCTCCGCTGTTGCAGGTCCGTTGATTGTGCCGAGGATCGGAATACCCCAGGTCTTGAACGCATCTGCAAACGCCGGACCTTCGCCGCGTCGCGCCGCCTTGCCGGTTTGAAAAATGATGGCGCCTCGATCGGTCAGCATCAACGGATCGTGTGTGTACAGGGAGTCGAGGCCGGTGCGATCGTCGACGGGAAGGTAAAGAACCTCAGCACCGGCGCGAGTCATCAACTCCACGAACTGCTGATGTTCTGCTGCCGCCCGCGGCAAGTCAGGTTCGCGGGTGTAACCAAGCTCTTGCCATTGCTTTTGGATATGGTCGCGGCTTTGGAAAGCGTCTTCCGGCCTCTTCACAATGACGCGCCGGAGGCGCGCCACCATGCTCTGGCTACCGAACCGCAGCGGCAGCTCCCAGCAACTGCTTCTCGATTTGAGCGGCGCGCGCTCGCTCGGCGGACGTCAGATTCGATTGATCCAGGGCGAGTGACTCGGGCTCCTTGTCGGGAAAGCGATAAGCCTTGTCGGTACCGTCTTTCTGCTGCACGAGGACCTTGTAAACGCTGGGGTTCTGGAAATCGATCGACCACGAATCGAATTTTTCGTGCCGGTTCGGAGGCGGATCCAGCGAAATGCTGGTTCCGCTTTGCAAAGCTCCCTGAGAACCGAAATACATGGACTTGAGACCGACCTGTTCACCCTCGACAACCATGAGGCTGAAATTCACATCCGTGGTCATGTCATTGAGCGTCGGGCCCAGATACGGATTGAAAATCTGCGGATCGCCGCCGGCAACGTTAGGCGCCGCGTCTTCCTGGTCCTGGTACCGTCCCTGGTGAGCGGGACCATAAGTGCGAAGGTGCGAATAATCCTGAGCTATAATCCCGTCCCACGTCGTGCCGTAGTCGATCGTAAACACATATCCCGCGCTCAGCACTTTGCCCACGCCCTGAATAAGGTTCTCGACACCGAGGTTGATATACGTCACGAGCCCGCGCGGATTCTTTGCCAGAACGCCGGCGTAGGTCTTCGCGTATCGCTTCAGGTGAGCTGCCAGCTCCGGAATCGCAGAGGCCGGGACATAGATCTCCTGAAACTCCATCGCATTTGCGGTGTTTTCGTATTCCTTCGACGTGAGCAAGCCTTCGAGCAACGCGACCCAGCCGGTTCTGGTCAGGTACAGCTTCGGATCCACTTTGCCTGCAAAAAACCGCTTCTCGACAGCGGCATCATCGGTGTCGATTTTTCGGGCGGCATCCGGAGGAAGCAGCGAGCGAACAGTTTCCCACGTCTTCCCGGGCAACGATGGAACCACAAACGCAACTTCAGCTACACCGCTGCCGGACAGAATGATCTTGTGGACGCTGAAAGCGTCCGGCAGTTCGTTCGACAAAAACACGCCCTTGATGCTTCCCGCCGCGATGGTCGCCGTTAAGTCCGTAGCATCTGCGACGCGCGCCGCAAAATGGCTGCCGAAGCGTTTGTTCCGCTCGCGCTGGATATTGTTCAATGCGGGCGAACGGTCATAACAGGTGTAAAGGACCTGATTCGCAAACTGACGCCAGCGCGCATCGCTCTTTGCTTTTTGTTCGAGGTACTCCAGTATCGATTCCGCCAGAGCGCCATCACCGGCGCCGAATTCAGCGATCGTGAACTGCTCTTTCTCATTGAGGGTTCCGGCTTTGCGCATTCCATCCCACATGAAAAAGATCTGCTCGAGAACCATCTGGCCAAACAAAGGCGCAAGAACGATGGGGAACGTCTGATAGTCGTTTTCGAAGCTCACGCGGCCGCTGGCGTAGTAGCCGATCTTGGGGTGGAACATGACCACATCGTGGAAATCGAGGAACGACGGAAAGAAATCTTTGACGGCGGCCTGCGCATCCGCTTGAATCTTCAGTTCGCGGTGGACTTCCCATCCGTTTCGCAGGTCCCTGGAATCCTGGGCCTGTACATAGAGACCGACAGCACAAAATAAAACCGTTCCAACTAGTAGAAGACGCTTGGTAAGAGAGCTCACAGTAAGAGATCGCATCGGCGCAGCTTACGACAAATCGAAGATGGGCGGCGAAACAATTTTGCATTAGGATCGGTGCCGAATGACGCAGCACAACCGGGATATCGCAATCGACGAATCCGTCAAAGAGCTCGACACATTCTGCATCGATCTGCTCCGCGATCTTGTTGCGACACCTAGCATTACGGGTCAGGAACAGCGCGCCCAGTCTCGTGTTCGGCAGCGGCTTTCGGAAATGGGTCTCGAGGTCGACTCATGGTGTCCGGAGCGCGCGGACCTCGAGGCACATCCGGCATTCTCGGACGACGGTTTCCCGCTGGGAGATCGTCCGGTCGTCGTCGCCCGTTGGCGGGGAACCGATCCGGAGGCGCGTTCACTCATCCTCAATGGGCATATCGATGTCGTTCCTCCGGGCGATGAGACGGCCTGGACCGATGGTCCATGGAGCGGCGCCGTGCGACATGATCGGTTGTGGGGCCGCGGCGCATGCGACATGAAGGGCGGTCTGGCAGCGGCCCTGACCGCAGTCGCCGCGCTGCAGAAGCTGGACATTCGGCCTCGCGGCGATGTCCTCATCGAGAGCGTCATCGGCGAGGAAACGGGCGGCGCCGGAACTCTCGCCACGCTGATCCGCGGGTATCGCGCCGACGCAGCGCTCATCCTCGAACCGACCCGCATGGCTATTTGTCCGATCGGCGCGGGCGCGCTCAGCTTCCGTCTTCATGTTCGCGGACGCGCCGCGCACGGCTCGGTACGACTCGAAGGGATCAGCGCTGTCGAGAAGTTCCACAAACTGATGGTCGCGGTCGAGGCGCTGGAGAGACGGCGGCACGCCGGTTTCCATCATCGTTTTTTCGAGCCCAGTACGCTCGTCGCACCGATCAGTATCGGCAAAGTCCAGGCCGGAGATTGGCCGTCCACAGTTCCGGAAACGCTCATAGCTGAAGGACGTTACGGAATCCTTCCGGGAGAAAACACTGGCTCGGCGCGAGAGCAATTCGAGAATGCGATCGCCCAGGCAGCGAGCCATGACGACTGGATGCGCGCGAAACCACCCCGCGTCGAGTGGTTCGAAGGGCAATTCGAATCCGGCGAAACTCCCTCGGACGCGGCGATCATCGGCGAACTGATTCTGGCGCACGCCGGTGTATGCGGCCGGCAGTCGCGAATTCACGGAGTTCCGTACGGCTCGGACCTGCGTCTCTTCACCAACAATGGAGGCATGCACGCCGTCCTGTACGGCCCCGGCGATGTGCGAGTCGCGCATTCACTGGACGAATTCGTGCCGCTCGACGAAGTCCGAGGCTCGGCGAAAGTTGTCGCGCGGGTGATCGCGAGCTGGTGCGGGACGTCATAAGGAATCGTGCAAAAGAAAACAGCGATTGCCGTGTCCCTGCTTTTCGCCGCCAGCGGTTGTGCGGCGTCGGTGTACCAGATCGTCTGGTTCCAGCTGCTCAACCTCGTTATCGGCGCCTCCGCGATCTCCCTCGGCGTAGTACTGGCGACCTTCATGGGCGGGCTTTGCCTCGGCAGCCTGCTCTTTCGTTTCATTTCTCCCCGGCATCATCCATTGGTCGTCTTTGCGTTTATCGAACTCGGGATTGCATTGCTCGGTCTCGCAGTTTTCTACACTATGCCGGTCATCGCCGGCATCTACGCGGGATGGGCAGGATCGGGAGTCGCCGGAATCGTTTTGCGAGCGGCCGTTGCGGCCTTCTGCCTGCTGCCACCAACGATCCTCATGGGCGCAACTCTGCCGGCCGTAACCCGGTGGGTGGACGCGACTCCGCGCGGGGCTTCCTGGGTTGGATTCTTCTACGCCGCCAATATTGGAGGCGCTGTCGTCGGCAGCGTGGTTGCCGGATTCTATGTTCTCGCCGTATACGATGTCGGAGTCGCCACACTAATGGCAGCCGGGCTGAACATGATCGTGGCGTTGGCAAGCCTCATTCTTGCGAGTGCGAGCGGCTATTTCGCCGTCCCTTCTGCCTTGGAATTTCAATCTCCGCGTTCGGATTGGCGCATCTATGTCACGACTGCCTTGTCGGGGATGACAGCACTGTCTGCCGAGGTGCTCTGGACACGTCATCTGTCGCTTTTGTTGGGCGGCACGGTCTACACGTTCAGTTTGATTCTGGCCGTCTTCCTGACCGGCCTCGGTATCGGCAGCGCCATCGGCTCTGTCTCGGCGCGGTTTCAATCGGCCCGGAAAAACCTCGGAGTCTGCCAACTCCTGTTATGCCCGGCCATCGCCTGGGCATCGTACGCACTCGCGAAGTCTCTGCCCTACTGGCCGATCGACGTTATGGCCCCTTCGACATCCGGCGTGCAGCTTCAACTCGACCTCATGCGCACGATGTGGGCGATCTTTCCGGCTGCGCTATTGTGGGGCGCCAGCTTCCCCCTCGCCGTGGCCGCAGCTTCCGATGGCGCGCATAAACCGGGCCACGTCGTCGGTGGACTGTATGCGGCGAATACGCTTGGCGCAATTTCCGGAGCACTGGCCACAAGTTTCGTGCTGGTGGTCTCGCTTGGCAGCCGCAGCACGCACCAACTGTTGATTGTCATCACAGCCTGCTCGGGACTATTGATGCTTCTTCGACTCCGACCGGGTTTCGCACTCACGTATGGCTTGTTCGTCGCAGCGATGGCCTACATCGTTCCAGCGCTGCCGTGGGACTTCGTCGCGTATGGGCGATTCACGCCAACTCGCGGCCCATACGCCAACGTGATCTATATGCGGGAAGGCCTGACCTCATCGGTAGCAGTCTCCGAAGACAGTAATGGACACCGCACGTACCACAATTCCGGAAAGCCCGAAGCGTCGAGTTACCCGCCTGACCTTCGGTTACAACGTATGCTCGGTCACCTCACGACTCTCGTGCCGAAGACATCGAACAGCTTTCTCGTTATCGGCCTGGGTGCGGGTGCAACAGCCGGCGCCGTTAGCATCGACCCAGGCGCAAAGCGCGTCGTGATCGCAGACATCGAACCGTTGTCTGTAGAGATCGCGTCGAAATACTTTTCGGAGTCGAACTTCGAGGTCGTCGACAACCCGAAATCGGAAATCCGCATTGATGACGGACGGCACTATCTCGCGACGACCAGCGAAACATTCGATGGCATCACAGTCGATCCGCTGGATCCATGGGTGAAAGGCGCAGCGGCGCTCTACACGCGGGAGTTCTGGAATCTTTGCCGGGCACGATTGAACCCGGGAGGCGTCGTCACTGTGTTCGTTCAGCTTTACGAGACGACTGAAGAAGCCGTCAAGAGCGAAGTCGCGACGTTCCTGGATGTGTTCCCGAATGGCGTCGTATTCGCAAATACCGTACGGGGCATGGGGTACGACCTCGTTCTGCTGGGCCGCTCTGACGATGCGCCGATCGATATCGATCAAATGAACAACCGCCTCCAGAATCCGTCTTACGCGCCTGTAATGAGTTCGCTGAAGGAGATCGGTTTTCACTCCGCCGTCGAATTGCTCGCAACTTATGCGGGCCGGTCCCGAAACATGTCGCAGTGGCTGAACGGAGCCATCATCAACACGGATCGCAATCTCCGTCTGCAATATCTCGCCGCTCAGGGCCTGAACGTTTACCAGGCCAACATCATCTTCGGAAATATGTTCCCCAGCGGTCAGAGCTTTCCGAAGGACCTCTTCACGGGCTCACAGGACCAACTGAACGCGCTCGAGCAGATATTTCGAGCCCGGCAGGGCGATTTCTGAACGGTATACGGTATGCCAGAAACTCCCTCGGAAGTGTCTAATTAGCGGGAAGCTCCGGCTAGGGTTTAGGCTTCCGAGCCTTCTCAACATCGATCATCAATGGGTCCTGAATAGTGACGATATCCTTTGGTTCAGCGTACAACTCCACACGGTATGGCGGCCTGAATGAAGCCGCTACAGTCGGCGACTCGCCTATACCGGGTTTCAAGATGAACGCAAAGATCAATCGCAACTTTTCGATCGGCCGCTCCGAACCGGCAAACCGCCACTGCTTTGCGGCCTGTTCTGCGACGGCTCGAAGGCGACCTGGACCGGCAATCGCCTTCGCATTGGCAACTTCACCGTTGGGTCTGATGCTGACTTCAACCTGAACCTCGCCCTGCTCTCGACCGCCCGATGGAAGGCGCGGATAAGCTGGGGCGGCGGCTGTTTCAACCTGTGGCATGGCCGTTTGGGCTTTGGAATCAGCCGACCAAACCAGTGACAACAGCACGAACCCGATAAGTATTTTCATAAGCGACCTACTTCGTGTATGCGGTCGTAAAATTCTTGGGGCTATAAACAGGTGATGCTAACAGAAATTTGATGATTTCCGTTTGTTGGTCCACCTTACTCCAGGGGAACTCCAAAAGGGCATACCCATGGAGTGCCCGACGCTGGACCAACTGCGCGCACACGTGCAGCAGCTACTGTTGCAGGATAGTGGATGCTCGCTGCCGGTTAAGTATTTTTTTGGAAGACTTGCAATGCTTGAAGCGTTACGGCGAAAGGAATCGCGATGAGTGAGCCTGAATTCATGGACTTTCCTTCAGTAGAGGCACGCGAACGGGTGAGGAAGCTTGCCGAACGGGAACTCAACCCTGAGGAGTTCGACGCCTATGTCAACGCTCCGATGAGCCAGGACGAGCGCGAGGAAATTCTGGCTTCAGTCGCCTGGTTCACGAGACGGTATCCGACGCCGGGCGAACGACTGGCAGCCGCACGGCGTGGCTATCAGCAGTGGGCACGCAGCATGCCTCGGAAATAAATCACTGGGGTTGAGTCACTGACGAAAAGCGGATGGCGTTGCGCAGGAAATCCAGCGTTTCGGTCGAGCCTTTGAAGAGACCTTCCGGGAATTTCGAATTTCTCGTCATGCTGATGTAGATGGGATCAGCTTTGTAGATGTTCAAGCCGAGACCGGCGAGATATTGCAGGCGCATATTGCGATCACGATTGATGACGGCATCTTTCATCCATTCCTTGAGATCGATCGCGTTGCCGGCGTAGGTTGCCATGAGATCCCTGGCAGAGCTGAAGCCGATGCCGCGCAACGATCCTGCAATCCGCGCAAACTCCGTAGTGTTCAGCCGCTCCTGCATTTTGTCGACATCGATCGTCGTCGGTTCGACCTGACCGAGCAGAACGACGTCATAGCCCTGACCGTTCACGGTGTTGGCGAAAACCATGCCATTGGGAAACACTTCGAGGAAGGTAGCGATCTCGCTCTTCACGGCTTCTTCGTTCGCTTCATAGAGCGGCACCCACTGCGTGATGATGCCTCCGGGATTCAAGTGCGCCTTCGCAAGCTCGAAGAACTCTTTCGAGTACAGCGCCGCAGCGCCCTTCACCCATGCATCCAACGGGTCCGCAGTGATGCCGTCGAACTTCTCTTTCGACGTCAGCAGGTAGTGCCGGCCGTCGTCAATGACGACTTCGACCCTGGGATTGCGGATCACATCGAAATTCGGTTCCGCGAAGTGTGTCGACACGACCTCCGGCACGAGGGCTTCGATTTCAACGATGGTGGTCTTTTCCACTCTCGGATCAATGCTGACGGCTCCGGCCGTCGCGCCCGAACCGCACGCAATGACGAGAACACGACGAGGATTCTCCGGCACGAGGGTGGTCAGGTGGCCCAGCATGCGGAGCAACCGCAGATCTGCCGGATCGCTGGATGCCTGGACTTTCCCGGCGTTGTGATAATTCCGAATGCCGTCCGGCAGGTCGGAGACGGAGACCGTCGCCGTCATTCCTTCGCCCACATAGATTGTCTTGTTGTTGATCCCGCGAACCGGCGCAAAGCGGCCATATTGAACAAGTCGCGGCGGGATCGGATCAACTGTCGCCATCAGCAACTCGGAATAGCCCGCGATCAACAGAATCGAGACAGCCAGCGCGTATTTGGAAAGCGTCCTTCCGGACTCCACTCCGAACGCAGTCGCGCCCGACGCGAACAGAGCTGAAATCGCAGCGAGCCCGATCAGGACCTGCTGTGAATGCTGGCTTCCGATCCAGGCGACCAGAAGCAGGCTGGCACTCAAAGAGCCCAGAATCGCGCCCAGAGTATTTGCGGCATAAACGCCGCCGACGACGCGCGCTGGATCCTGTGCGGGACCGTTCCCCTGGGACGCGACAGCCGCCAGGGCGAGAGGAAAGCTCGCGCCCCACAAAATTGCTGCCGGCAACACCACCCAAAGAGTGCGAACGAGGTCCAGTTGAAATGTCGCAAATAACGGCGTGTCCAGAATCGAGGGATCGATCGGCCAGAACGGGAGGGATGTCAGCGAAGATGCCGCCCAGGCCATGGCGGCACAAAGAAACACCTGGCACCACGCCAGCGCAACTCTCGGACGTTTCAATTGATGCGACATCGCGGAACCCAGGGTACTTCCGATTCCAAGACCCAGAAGGAACGCGGCGAGAATCAGCGAGAAGGTGTACACGGTCGCGCCATAAAGCAGCGATAACGTTCTGGTCCAGATCACTTCGCAGGCCAGCGCCGTAAGACCGGATAATCCGATCGATACATAAATCGCCCAGGGACCGCCGGCGACGGGCGTGTCCGTAACGTACTCGGATGGCGTGTAGTACGTTGATTTCGCCAGCGCCAGACTGATCACCGCCACGGCGACGTTCAGACCAACGGCTACAAACGTCGTGACGGTCATGTCGAACACGCGCATGAGATAAAAGCCGGCCAGCAGACTGCCTATGACGGCGCCGGCGATGTTGCCGCCATAGAAAAAGCCCAGCCAGGCAATGCCGCGCGGAGTCGTCTCGACCCATCGCGAAATGGCAGGAAGAGTGGCACCCATCAACAACGTCGGGGGAAGAAGGCAGATGGCGGCAACGATACTGCGAAAGACCAGTCCAAGGGGGCCGGGCACGGCCAACGCCGCGTAGACGCCGTTAATCAACGGAATGCCGAACAGCAAAACGAGGCCGATCGCTCCAATACCTAATTCCATGAATGCGTACACGCGGAGGGGATGAGCGCGGCGCGAGACAAATTTCGGAAAGAGCAGGCTGCCCAGGCACATCCCGCCCATAAAAGTTCCCAGCAAAATGCCGACAGATATGGTCGAAGACCCGATCACGAGTTCCAGAAGCTGGAACCATACAACTTCGTAAATTAATGCAGCGCAGCCGCTTCCGACAAACATGAGCAGCAGCAGCGGGAGAATACCGGCCGAACTCAGGGCCGGTTTTTCTTCCACGGCTACCGCATTGACACCGATCTCGTTCATTGGAAATCAAACTCCTTGGAATGGACCGTGGATGCTATCATGCCTTGCCTAAACGATGTTTGGGACAATCCTCCTTGCGTTCATGCTCCAGCAGGGCCCGGCAAACGGCGTCATTCGGGGGCAGATCCTGATTCCTACCGTTCGAGGCGCCGAACGAATTCCGGTCACAGTTCAACGCTCCGACGGCCCCATTGTGGCCCGACTCTTTTCCGACTCTCTGGGGAACTATGAGGCGCGCGGCCTTCCGCAGGGCACGTATGAGGTGATCGTCGTCGTCGACGGTTATGAAGACGTACGCCAGCCGGCAGCAGTCGGTGGCGGCATCTTCGGCGCCGTAGTCGTGAACATCGTGTTAAGGGAGAAGGAAAGACTCGTCGTCAAGCCCCCGAGCGTTGACGATGTCGTCGATATTGCGGAACTGGCGCGCAAACACCCGAGAAAGGCCGTCCAGGATTACGAGAAGGCACGCGAGGAACTTCGCAAGGGAAACGACTCCAACGCCACGGAACTGATTCTCGCTGTTATAAAGCTGGCACCCGATTTTTACAGCGCGCATAACACCCTCGGCACGCTTCACCAGAAAGCCGGCCGATTCCGCGAAGCGGAGTCGGAGTACAAGAAAGCGCGCGAACTGAGTCCGAGACGCGAGGAACCACTGGTCAATCTCGGCAGCCTTTACATCGATGAAGCCGCCGCCCGGTCGAAGGAAGGTAAAGAAGTCGTCGGCAGGATTCTGGACGCCGCGCTGGACATCCTCGAGGAGTCACTCAAAATCAAACGGTCCACGATGGGCTATTACTTCCTGGGGACAGCCTACTACCGTTCCGAGTTCTTAGAGGAAGCCGAAACGAATCTCAAACTCGCGCTGCAAGTCGATCCAAGGCTGCCGGTCGGGCGTCTGATGCTGGCTAATCTCTACATGAGGCAGCGAAACTGGAGCGCCGCACTCGAACAGCTTGACGCATACCTGAGCGAAAATCCCAAGGCTGTCGATAGTCTGCGCATCCGGGAGACTCGGACGAGAGTCGCCGGGCAACTCAACCAGCGGTAAGACTATCCATCGCCCGCATCGAGGACAGCATTCGCATCATCTACGTCCTGAGCCAAAACGACCAGGTCGAAACCGAAGATGGAGCCGATACCCAGTGCTCTTGACGCGTACTCGCCCTGACGGATCATCGATTTGATGCCGGCATCCTCGAGCACACTTCTCGCAATGTCGATATCGAGCTTGTTGCCATAGCTTCGAATCACGACCAGTTCAGCAGTCGTGTCGAATTCGTCCTCCGCATCCGGAAGCCGGAATACGAGCACGACGTTGCACTCGGAACAGCGCGTGAATCCGGGGCGATACTCGGCTTTGCATTGAGGACAAAACATGGCTTCAAGTATATTGCTCATCTTCCAGGAGAACCGATATGAATACATCCTTGACGCGTCGCGCGGTCTTGAAACAACTCGGTGTCATGATCGGCGTGGCGGCCGGCATTCCTCTTCCAGTGCGCGCCGCCGCACGATCACAGGGTCTTACGGCGATGAGCAACGCTCTGGTAACGCTTAATGCGGCCGAAGCCGAAGTATTGAGGGCGGTCATCTCGCGACTGATTCCTGCAGACCAAAACGGCCCCGGCGCTCTCGAAGCCCGCGCCGATCGGTTCATCGATCGGGCGCTTGCAGGCGCACTCCGGAATCAACGACCGGCGTATGCCTCCGGACTTGCGGCGGTCGATTCGTACGCGCAATCGTCGAAGAAACTGCCGTTCGCGAAGCTTCCCGCTGACGACCAGGACGCCATCCTCACCGAGATGCAGGCCAATCGCGTGACCGGCTTCACCGGCGGCTCCGGTCAATTCTTCAATCTGGTACGCACGCACACAATCCAGGGTACGTTTTCGGATCCGTTCTACGGCGGCAATGAAAACTTCATCGGCTGGGACTTGATTGGTTATCCCGGCGCGCGCATCGTCGTTTCGGCAAACCTGCAGCGCATGGACGTCAAACCCGAGCCAAGCCGCAAATCCGCGTATGACTACGGCATGTTCAACAAGGGAGAGTTTTAGCGATGGCAACAACTCTCCGAAAAACGAATGTCGTCATCATCGGGCTTGGCGCTGCGGGCGGCGTTGCCTGTCTTCCACTCGCGCAGGCCGGACTCGAAGTCATCGGCCTCGAAGCCGGATCGTGGCTCGACAACAAGGACATGGCGCCGGATGAGCTAAAACTCAATCGCGGACTTTGGCCGGCCGGGCCCCAGAAAACGAAACTCGAGGGTGTCACGAGCAGGGCCAACGCGTCACAGACGGCAACAAGAGTGAATCATCCGATGATGAATGCCGTCGGAGGGACTTCCGTTCACTACATGGCGCAGAGCTGGCGGCTGAACCCGTGGGACTTCAAGGTTCGCAGCGAGACGATCCGGCGCTACGGTGAATCGCGCATTCCGAAAGGCACGACACTTGAAGACTGGCCGATCACGTATGCAGACCTCGAGCCGTATTACGACCATGTCGAGTACGAGATCGGTGTGTCGGGCAAGGCAGGAAACATCGGCGGCAAAAAGGACGCGCGAGGAAACATCTTCGAAGGGGCTCGCAAACGCGAATACCCGATGCCGGCGCTGCGCACGAGCGGCTACATGGAAAAGATGATCGCTGCCGGAAAAAGCCTGGGCTGGCATCCTTTCATCGCGCCTGCGGCGATCACAAGCCGCGCGTATAACGGCAGGCCTGGGTGTGCGTATCACGGGTATTGCATCGGCGCGGGTTGTCACATCAACGCGAAAAGTTCAACAGCTGTAACGACCATTCCGAAAGCGATGAAGGCTGGAAAGTTCACCGTCGTGACCGAAGCGCGAGTGACAACGATCGAGGCCGACAATAACGGCCGAGTCGCCGGGGTGAACTACATCAAGAACGGTGAAGAGTTCTTTCAGCCCGCCGACGCGGTCCTGCTCGCGAGTTACGTTTATGAAAATGTCCGCATGCTGCTGGTGTCGAAGTCGAAGGCGTACCCGAACGGTTTGTCGAACAACCGCGGGCAGGTGGGCCGGCATTACTTCAGCCATAATCAGGGCGGAGCGGTAAGCGCCCTCTTCCCTTTCAATCTCAACAACTGGTACGGAACGCCTGGACAAGGCATCGCTATCGACAACTGGGCGGACGATAACTTCGACCACTCCGGCCTCGATTTCATCGGCGGCGGAAATCTTTACGTCTACACGGAACGGCGGCCGATGGGCGCCGTGAACGGAGTGCAGGCGTGGATGCAGGGCGGGCAAAACTGGGGATCGAACTGGAAAGCGTTCCTTAAGGAAAACGCGGATCGCACCAATGGCGCCTACCTCCAGAAGACAACGCTGCCATATGAGGACAACTACCTGGACCTGGATCCCACGGTGAAGGATCCGCTCGGGTTTCCCGTGATTCGCATCACTGCCGAATACAAGGAGAACGAACGAAAGATCGGCGCATTCATCGCCGGGAAGATGCGGGAGTGGTACCTCGCTGCCGGCGCCGTTCAGGTCAATGGAACCGGCAACGTCGCGGGCGCTATGGGCGCATCGACACACGCATACGGCGGAACACGCATGGGTGACAACCCGGAGACAAACGTTGTCGATAAGTGGGGTTTCTCACACGAAGCGTCGAACCTCGGAATCCTCGGCGGGTCCGTGATGGCTACCAGCGGAGCCCGCAACCCGACCCAGACTCTGCAGGCGCTGGCGTGGCGGACAGCAGAGCGTCTCGTCCGGAACTGGAAAAATATCGTTACTTCCGGTTGAAGATCTTCAGGTCGATCGAATCCGCCATGGCTTTATAGCCCGCATCATTGGGGTGCAGGCGGTCGCCATTATTGAAGGTCGGCTTGAACGTCCTGGAGTTACCCGAATCCTGCGTGACCTTGTCGAAATCGACAACCGCGTCGAACGCATCGCTTGTTCGAATCCATCGATTCACGGCCTGGCGGATTTGCTCGCCCTTTTCGCTGTAATACGCCGCGCCTTCATACGGCGTGAGCGTGGCGCCGATGACTTTGATCCCGTGCGCGTGCGCGCGTTCGATCATTTGCTTCATCGCGCCGATCAAGTCGTCTGCCGTAACCGCGGGAGGCGGCGGCGTGTTTCCGCGCGGCGGACCCGTAGTCACGCCAATGTCATTGATGCCTTCCATGAGGACGAGCCATCTCACGCCGGACATCCCAAGCACATCGCGATCGAATCGCGCCAGGGCATTCACGCCCGCGCCATCCGCGAGCAGCCTGTTTCCGGAGATGCCCTGATTGAGCACGGCAAGTTTCGGAGCGCCGGGCGAGACGAGGATTCTCGCGGCAAGGATGCCTGGCCAACTCTGATCGGCGTCATTGGTGGACGTTGCTTCATCGGTAATGGAATCGCCGAAAGCCACGATCGCGCCGGCATCCGCAGGCGCCATGACATCAACGGCCGAGATCCAGTACCACGAGCGCGTGGTCGTCGTCTCGGTGAGCATCGGGTCTGCGGTGCGGTTGCCGCGAGCGATGTAGGTCGTGTGCAGGCCGGTTGCGTGCGTCGTGAGAGGACCGCTTTCTCCGGGTATATAGACGCTGATGGCGAGATCGCTCAACTGCGGAATTTGCAAATCCACCGGATCGCTGACCATCTGCGCGCCTGGAGGAATCGTCACAGCCGGTTTGCCGTTGAACGTCAACGCGCGATCGGAACCCGCCACGATCGCCGATTCCTTGCTCCGAAGCGCGACGTGCGCGGCGACGACTCTGAGCGGCTGCGTATTGAATGCATTCGACAACGTCAGGCGCATCCGGCGTCCGCCAAGGCTGGTGCGCACAACCATGCGCACAGTCTCATCATTGAACGCCGTCGGAGGAGGATTCGTCGGGGGAGTCGCGCCGGGCGGAGGCAGGCGTGGCTGCTGCGGAGCCGCAGCCCATGTCGTCACCCAGTGGTCCTGCGCATATGCCGGAAACACCAGAATGAACGTGGCGATCACAACGATGGTGATGTTCCGCAGTTTCATAACGCCTCCAGGATTTCGTCGCGGGCGATTATACGACGGGACCAAAGTTGGCCGCGGACTTGTCATCATGTACTTCATGTCCATGTCTGCCATCGAGTGGTCGGCGGCCGGCGCGGCGATTATCGTCGGAATCGGCGTGATGTACGCGATGCTCGAAATGCGCCGGACATACGCCCGGCACCGCGAAAAACTGGCGCACGCAGTTGCAGTGATCGAAAAATTCCAGGCGAGACAGGGCGAGTTTCTCTCGCTGCTCGAGCATGTCGAGTCGGATGGACGCGCGCTGCAGAAAATAGCGCTTCAGGTCGAAGGCACCGTCGCGTCGCTGAAAGACACCGTCGGCGTCTCGTTGAATGCGTCGGCCGAGCGTCTAACGATGGCCATCGAAAATCTTCGCGATCACATGGACACCCAGGAGGAACGGCTCGCGCTCATCGTTGAAGGCATCTCGGAGCATTTTCCGCAGCCGCATCCACAGCAGCCTCAGCAGCCGCAGCAGCCTCAGGATCCGCCAGTCCTGCCCGCAACCAACGATCGCGCCCGGCTTCGCCGTCAGGCGCTCGGCCGGGATTCGGGATTGCGGTTTGCCCTGTTAAAAGAATGGATGTCGATCAATGGCATCGCCGTTCTGCATCGCGCGTCTCGAGGCTGGAACACCGCCGGCGACCTGATCGGCAACGTCCCCGACTACCTGGAACCGGAAGCCGAAATCCTGAACAACTGCATTCTGCTGATCGGGACGCGCGAACACGAGGACAGGCTGGCAATCCCGCTGCGCGAACTCGACGCGTCATCGGATTTCTCCCAATGGTTTGGTCCGGCTTCGGAAGGGAATGGACTATCGCATTTGCCCGCTGTCCTGAAACGGTCTAATGGCCATTTCAACCTCGTGGCCAAAGGAACGAACCCGCTGGCAGTGGTCTAATTCGCTCGTCCTGACCGTAATCGAAAAAACAGTTAAACTATCCGGCATGAATAATGCCTATTTCAGCATTGCGATGGTCGCCCTTATCGCCGTCGGAATCGCCCCGGTGCTTCTGCCGGAGCCGAAAGATCAAATGCAGTATCCCCAGTCGAAACGCCTGGATCATGTCGACAGCTATCACGGCGTAAGCGTTCCGGATCCATACCGGTGGCTCGAGGACGAAAATGCCCCGGACACCAAGGCATGGGTCGAGGAACAAAACAAGGTGACCTTCGGCTACCTGGAAAAGATCCCGTATCGCCGGAAGATGCGTTCGCGGCTCGAGAAGCTCGTGAACTATCCGCGATACGGCGCGCCAGTCCGCAACGGCGAGTACTTCTTCTTCTCTAAGAACGACGGATTACAGAACCAGAGCGTCCTTTACATGCAGAAGGGCCTCGACGGCACACCGGAAGTTCTGATCGATCCCAATCAGTTTTCCAAAGACGGCACGACACAGCTCGCCGATTACGCGCTTTCGAAAGACGGCAAGTATCTGGCGTACGGCATTTCCGTCGGCGGCTCCGACTGGCGCGAAGTCCGCGTCATGGAAGTGGCGTCGCGAAAGGTGCTGGACGATGTCGTGCGCTGGGTCAAGGTCTCGAATCTCGCCTGGCAGGGCAACGGCTTCTATTACAGCCGGTACAAAGAACCGAAACAGGGCAACGAACTGACATCGCAGAACGACGATCACAAGGTTTATTACCACCGCGTCGGCACCACCCAGGCCGAAGACGAACTGGCCTATTCGGACGAAGCCAATCCACAGCGTTTCCACCAACTCGAGACGACCGAGGATGAACGCTTCGCGATCCTTTACATCGACGACCGTGGCAAAGGGAAAAAAGGGAACGCGATCTTCGCGCGCGATGCGCAAAGCAGCAACAAAACCTGGCAGCCGGTGATCCCCGAGATCACCAACGATGAGTTTTACGCGGTCGATAACATCGGCGACAAGTTCCTCATCAAAACGAATAAAGCCGCGCCGAACTGGAAGGTTGTTTCTGTCGATCTCAAGAACCCTTCGGAAAACAACTGGAAGACCGTTCTTCCGGAAAAACCCGAGCCGCTGGAAGATGTCGGCATGGCGGGCGGCAAAATCTTCGCGAAGTACCTGAAAGATGTGACTGCGCGGGCTTATGTACACGACCTCGCCGGAAAACTCGAAAACGAAATCACGCTGCCCGGTCCGGGCACAGCGGGACGATTAGGCGGGAAGCAGGACGACAAGTTCGTCTTCTATACGTTCAATTCGCTCAACATTCCCACGTCGATTTACAAGTACGACATCGCGACTCGAACCTCCAGCCTGTACTGGACGCCGCAGATTCCCGGCTTCCGATCCGGCGATTACGAATCGAAGCAGGTCTTCTATACGAGCAAGGACGGCACGCGCGTCCCGATGTTTCTGGTCCACAAGAAGGGACTGCAGCTCGACGGCAACAATCCAACTGTGCTCTACGGCTACGGCGGGTTCAATGTCACCGTCGCTCCGGCGTTCAGCGCGTTACGCATTGCCCTGCTCGAACAAGGCGTGATTTATGCATCAGCGAATCTGCGCGGCGGGGCGGAATACGGCGAGAAGTGGCACGAGGCCGGCATGAAGCTGCAGAAGCAAAATGTATTCGATGACTTCATTGCCGCGGCCGAATACCTCATTCAGAACAAGTACACGTCATCGGGACGGCTGGCAATTCAGGGAGCTTCGAACGGCGGACTGCTTGTCGGCGCGGTGGCAAATCAGCGGCCGGAGCTGATGAGGGTCGTCGTTCAGCAGGCCGGCGTCATGGACATGCTGCGATTCCACAAGTTCACGATCGGCTGGAACTGGATCGCGGATTACGGCTCGGCGGATAACGAAGCCGAGTTCAAAATCCTGCGCGGCTACTCCCCGATCCACAACATGCGCCAGGGCGGCCATTATCCCGCGACGTTAACCACGACGGCCGACCATGACGACCGCGTCGTGCCGGCCCACTCGTTCAAGTACGCCGCTGCGCTGCAACACGTGCAGGCGGGTCCGAACCCGGTTCTGATCCGAATTGATGTGAATTCGGGGCACGGCGCGAGCAGCACCACAAAAAGCATCGAGCAGGCGGCCGACATCAACTCCTTCATCTTCCGGAATCTTGGAGTGACACCGAAGTACTGACAAAACACAAAGGCGCTAAGAAAACCGCATCAAGTGATTTTCCTTGGCGGTTTTCTTAGCGCCTTTGTGCCTTTGCGCCTTTGTGTTTACTGCCTAAGCACTAACCTCGTACATGTCAACTCGGACACTGCGGCCGTTGTTCGCGAGGGATTCGTCTATGGCTTCGAGCATCCTGACGACACGCAACCCCGCGGCTCCATCGTTGATGGGCGTTTTTCCGTTGAAGACGCACTCCACGAAGTACTCGGTCTCGACTTTGAGCGCCTCGACCTGTTCGATGCGAGGAACCCATAAGTCGCCCGCGCGGTAGCTGACGCGCAACTCGTAACCGGAACCGCTGCCCGTCCTCTCGATACCTTTGTCGTAGATCTTGATCTTTTCATCGGCTTCAAGATCGTTCCACACAATCATCCGCTTCTCGCCGCCGACCATCGTTGTCCGGACTTTGACCGGGGAGAGCCAGTTCACGTTAAGGTGCGCAATAACCTTGTTCGGAAAGTGCATCGTGACGAAGGCCATGTCTTCGGTGCCGTTCACGTGCTTCTCACCGGTCGCGACGATCGCATCCGGCGCATCCCCGATGAGGTAATCGATGATTGAGAGGTCATGCGGGGCCAGGTCCCATACAACGTTCGCATCGTGCTGGAAAAGTCCGAGGTTCACTCGCGTCGAGTCGTAGTAATAGAGGTTGCCCAAAACACCGGTGTCGATCAGTTCACGGATCTTGCGGACCGCGCCGGTGAACAGGAACGTATGGTCCACCATGATCTGAAGGTTTCTGCGAGCGGCCAGGTCGATCAACTGCTCGGCCTGCTCGGTCGTCGCTGTAAACGGCTTCTCGACAAAAACGTGTTTCCCGTTTTCGAGCGCCTTCTTCGCAAGTGGGAAGTGGTAAGAAATGGGAGTCACGACGGCTACCGCGTCTATCTCCGGACTATTCAGAATGTCGTCGGGATTGTTCGTCACAATCATTGACGGGTATGCGCGTCGAACCCGCAGCAATGCGGCCGGGTTCATGTCGCATACCGCCGTCACGGTCGCCCCCGGCGCGTTATGGAAGTTCCGAACGACGTTGGGTCCCCAGTATCCGTATCCGATGACGCCTATCTTCAGCGTCGATGTATCTCGAACAGTGCGTATCATTTATCTCTCCTTCCAATCAGCCCCGCCGGGCGATTGGCAAGACGCGTACCAAAAACTTTTAATGTCCGAATGTTTGGAGACACCGTTGATCCGGCAGGGTTTAATGGCGACGATGATTTTTTGGAGAAATCGGCTGTCTACTTAGTTGGTGGAAACAATTCAAGGAGATTAACGAAACGGATAGGGACGCACATGAAAAGCTATCGCGAAGAACTGACACTCGAAACCAGGACGCGGCGCGCTTACATCAACATCACGCCGCAGGTCGACGCGGCTCTCAAAAAGAGCGGCATCAAGGAAGGCTTCTGCCTGGTCAACCCGATGCACATCAGCGCGAGCGTGTACATCAACGACGATGAACCGGGCCTGCTCAAGGACTACGACGACTTTCTCGAACGACTCGTGCCGCATGAGCCGATCGAGCAGTATCGTCACAACGATACCGGCGAAGACAACGCGGACGCGCACATCAAACGGCAGGTCATGGGACGCGAAGTTGTGGTTGCGATTACGAACGGCAAACTGGATTTCGGTCCATGGGAACAGATTTTCTACGGCGAATTCGACGGGCGGCGGAAGAAGCGGGTGCTGATCAAGATCATCGGCGAGTAATGGTAGAATCCGCGCTCTTAGGAGGACAAATGTCGCAAAGAAAATCGATGATTCTGATCGTGCTGGCGATTGCGTTAATCGCAACGCCGCTGGTTTCTTTCGCACAAGCCGCTCAGGGCCAGACGCCCGCGGGCGGAGGACAGGGTCGAGGCGGCCAGGGTCGCGGTGGTGATGGCCGAGGCGCCGGTGACGCCCGCGGCGGTCAGGGCGCCCAGGGCGGACGCGGTGGTGCAGCGCAGGCCGCAGGTCAGGCGATCAAACAGATAAAGCCGAACGTTTACATGGTGACCGGCGCCGGCGGAAATGCCACCGTTCGCGTGACGGATCAGGGCGTGATGCTCGTCGATACCAAGAACCTCGGCGAACAGTTCTATAACGATCTTCTTGCTCAGATTAAGACCGTAACGCCTCAACCGGTGAAGTTCGCGTTCATAACACACGTTCATCAGGACCACTCCGGAAACATCGAGCGGTTTGTGAAATCCGGAGCTCAAGTCGTCGCATATGAGGGCCTGAACAGGAACCTGCGCGAAGGCGGACCCAATGGAAAAGGCTACGAGGCCGCGCAAGGGAAACCGGGCGACGCCAATGCTCCCTACAAGGGAAAGAACAAGAAAGTGAAACTCGGCAAAGTCGAGGCGACCGCTTTTCACTTCGCCAGCGGACATACGTCGGGAGACACGGTCGTTTATTTCAAGCAGGACAGAATCGTTGCCCTCGGCGACGAGTTCACGGCCACCGGCCCAAACTGCGACTACCCGATGGGCGGCAGCATCCTCGGCTGGTCGAAGTCGTTGGCGGAGGTCTTGAAGCTGGATTTTGATATGGCGATCCCCGGCCACGGAAACGATCCGATGACGAAGGCCCAGGTTATGGAATTTCAAAAAAGAATGGACGCCATCGGAAAGAAAGCCGTCGAACTGGTGAGAGCCGGCACGTCGAAAGAACAAATTCGCCAGCAGATCCAGACGCAACTCGGCGCCGAGATGGGCACCTGGCAGATGACCGGTGTCGTCAACGACATGCGGCTTGATGCCTTCTATACGGAAATCTCTGCGGCAGCCGGCGGTAAGAAAGGCGACTAACGACGTATAAACCACAGAGACTCAGAGACACGGAGAACGTGCTCTCTGTGACTCTGAGTCTCTGTGGTTAACAAGTTTTTACGAGAGCCCGCCGACCCGCTCGCTATAATTTCCCTCGTGATGCCACGTGCGAGGTCCAGCCTTATCCTGGTTGGCCTGCTCCTGATCCTCCTCCCCATCCTGGCAGTTCTGCAGTATCAATGGATCGGTGAAGTCAGCGCCGCGGAACGCGACCGACTGGCGAGCAGCCTTCGCGTCGCATCGGACCGGTTCGCTTCGGACTTCGATGCCGAGCTTTCCCGGATCGTGAACTCGTTTCAGATTCGCGACGGCTTCCCCGAAACAGCCGCACCGCTCCTGGAGCGTTACCAGACCTGGTTCGACGTCAATCCTTACGGCCGTCTGGTTCGCGCGATCTACCTGCTCAAAATGAATCCCGGAAACGAAATGGAGTTCTATAGAGTCGGATTGTCTTCCGGTGAGCTGGAAGCGGCAGATATTCCCGCAGAATTGGAGAACATCCGCGATCGCTTTCGGCCCGGACCGTCCTCCATTCGCGCCGGCGACAAGATGTTTTTGTTTGTTCCGATCTTCCGTCCCGGACGTCCATTCGGCGGACCGAGACCGCCGCAGGATTTCCGTCAACGCTCGTCCGATGATTTCCGGCGACGCCCCGACGGCCCGCCAGGCCAGGGCATGGGAGGTCCGGGTGGACCACCAGGACCGGGGGGACCGGGCGGACCGGGGCCGGGCGGACCGGGAGGGCCGGAAGGCGCCGCCGTGATCGAAATCGATCGCGATGTCATCCTGAAAGAAGTCGTGCCGGCGCTGGAAGAGAGACATTTTTTAACTCACGACGAAACTGCTTTCCGGATCGCGATTGTGGCCCAGGAGAATCCTCGAGTTCTGTATTCATCCGCCGGCGAATGGACGCCTGAGGACATTGCCACGCCCGATGCGTCGGCCAATCTCTTTGGCTCTCCGCGATCGCAAGGTGGACGTGGAAGGCCGGGGCCGCGCGCGATTCTGCCCGGCTCGATCATCAGTGAACCATGGCAGCTTGTCGTCAAGCATCGGGCGGGATCGCTGGAGATCGCAGTCGAACAGGTTCGGCGGCGAAGTCTGGCTGTCGCTTTCGGAATTCTCCTGGTGCTCGGCGCCGGCCTGATCACCGTCGTCATCTCGAGCCAGCGCGCGCATACGCTCGGACGCCTGCAGATGGAGTTCGCCGCGGGAATATCCCACGAACTTCGGACACCGCTCGCCGTGATTCGATCCGCCGCGCACAATCTGCGCAGCGGGATCGTCCGCGACAAGGAGGGAGTCGAGGAATACGCCAAGATCGTTCAGGAGGAAGCGCGGCGGCTGTCGGACATGGTTGAAGAGGTTCTCTTGTATTCGGAAACCCACTCCGGGCGGAAGAAATACAAGCTGGAACCTGTGGACGTGAACGAGGTGATCGATCGCGCTATCACGAACCTGTCACCTGCCGTCAACCTGGAGGACTGCGACCTGACGACGCACATCGATCCGGATCTGCCGCCCGTGAAAGCCGATTCCTCTGCCTTGACTCAATGCATCCAGAATCTGTTGAGCAATGCATTCAAGTACGGCAAGAAAGGCGATGAGGCGCCGCAGATCGAGATCGCAGTTCGGAAGAATGCCAGGGCCGAGGAAGTTCAACTGAGCGTGACCGATCGCGGGCCCGGAATCGACAGCGGCGACCAGCGGCAGTTGTTCGAAGCCTTCTATCGGGGAAGAAATGTCGGCTCCAACGTGCCGGGTAACGGTTTGGGGCTTCATCTCGTCAAACGGATCATGCAAGCGCAGGGAGGCCGTGTCACATTCGATCAGGCGCCGCACGGTGGCGCAACATTCACCCTTCACATCCCGGCAGCATCCTTATGAGCCGGGCCCGTATTCTGCTGGTAGAAGACGAAACAAACCTGCGTCGCACCCTTACCGATCTGTTGAAGGCCGACGGATACACCGTCGAGAGTTCGGGGGATGGCATGGACGCACAGCAGCTCGCCATGTCGCAGCCTTACGACTTGATCATCCTCGACGTCATGCTGCCGTCGCGTAACGGATTCGACGTCTGCCGACACCTTCGTAAGAGCGGCGTCAATACACCGATTCTGATGCTGACCGCGCGCAGCGAACTGAATAACAAAGTCCAGGGACTCAAAGCGGGGGCCGACGACTACCTCACAAAGCCTTTTGAAACCCCGGAACTCCAGGCCCGCGTCGAAGCCCTTCTGCGCCGCACGGCAGGCGGGCCGCGTCAGGAGTTAAGGACGTACGACTTCGACGGAATCCACGTGGACTTCACAACCGCGCGGGTCAGCAAGAACGGCAAGGAAACGGCTCTGGGCGAGCGCGAGTGCAGGCTCCTTCGCTATCTGATCGAACGGAAGGGAGCAGTCTTGTCGCGAGACGAATTGCTGCAGGACGTATGGGGATACAAATCCATACCGCTGACGCGAACCGTCGACGTCCACATCGCATGGCTTCGCCAGAAAATCGAAGACGATCCCAAAAATCCACATTACATCGTGACCGTACACGGTCAGGGTTACCGCTTCTCCCGTTAATAACAGACCCGCGGAACAACGGTCTCCGAGCGGTGTCTAATCCCATCAACGAAGCCGGCAGGTTTGCTTCTCCCCGGGGAGGTTCATCAAAAGGAGATCAAACATGCTCGAAGACTCATTGTTCGAATCGCAACGGCAGAACAAAGCCCGCAACCCTGTGACGGCAGCAGTGTCGGTCCTGGCGCATGTGGTGACGGTAATTGCGCTCCTGGTCATTCCTATGTTGCAGACACAGGCGGTGATGCTTCCCGAAATCGACACAACGCTGTTCTTGCCGCAAAGAATCCAGCCGCAACCCGTGGAGGTGTTCTCGGCGGCGCAGCCGCGCGCACAAAACGCTATAAGCGGCGCAGACACATTGCCTGTGCCGTCGGCTTTGACGCAGCCGATAGCCATTCCCGACGAGATCGAACGTGTTCACGACTCGGTTTCATCAGCACCCCGTCTTCTGCCATCCGGCAACAGCAGCGGCCTGAGCCGCATCCTCGGAAGCTTCCGTGAGGGATCCGAGGGGGGCCCCCCTACTCAACCTTCAGGCCCGCATGCTCCTGTTCCGCCGCCCCTATCGCCACCGCCAACGATCAAAGCCACGCCAATCCGACAGGGCGGAGTAGCGCAGGCGGCCATGCTGATCCACCAGGTAAAGCCGGGGTATCCGCCGCTCGCGAAGGTCACCGGGACACAAGGAGTTGTTCTTCTCGACGCGGTTATCGATAAGGAAGGATCGATCCAGAGCCTTCGGGTGATCTCAGGCCATCCTCTGCTGAATCAGGCGGCGTTGGATGCGGTCAAACAGTGGAGGTACCGGCCCACCTTGTTGAATGGTGAGCCGGTCGAAGTGAGCACAACCATCACGGTAACGTTTACGTTGCAGCGGTAAGCATTATTTCGCGGCGGCCGCGCGGAGCGTTTTGATCTTCTCTTCGAGGGTGCGGCGCTCATCAGGATCCGTCTCGAACCTTAGGGCTTCTTCGTAGATCGCAGCCGCTATCTCCGGCCGGTTTTCGCGTTCGTAGTACGGACCGAGGAAGAAACTGACCATGAAGCCGGACAACCGTGGCGTCGCCAAAGCGAGCAGCGCGGTCGTAGCAATGCGGCGAACTTCGCGCGAGCTGTCGGATTTCAGTCGCGCTTTGAAGTCGGCGAACATCAGCCGATACGCCTGCGGAAGATCTTTTCGCTCCTTCTCCACGAGTTCCATTACGCGCTGAAGCGAGCCGATCTCCGCCGCAGGATAAACCGGCATATCGAGAAACGACGGCTGAGTTTTGAGACGAGCGATGTCCTGGATGATGTCCGCGATGAGTTGCGCATCCTGGGCCAATCTTGTGTAGTTCACTTTATCGGCGGTATCGCTCGGACCGTGATAGTCCTTGTGGGTGGCGTGGGTGAAAAACAAATAGGGCACTTTCTTCAACGCAAACCCGGCGAAGTCGCTGCGCGGACCAATCAGGTCTGTACCGGCAACAAGCATATCGGCGCGAGTGCGCTTTTCCACGACAGCGGCGAGTTCCCTGGAGGACTCGGCGCCGAGAACGAACATCGTCCAGCTGGAGAGATCCATGAACTGGCGGCCCATCGTGTCGAAGATGATCGCGGCCTGCGCGTTGGCGAGCGGGTAAAGAGGATTGTCGACGTAGTAACGGGAACCGTTCAGCCCCTGCTCTTCGTCGTCGAACGCGATGACCACAAGCGATACCGGCAGTTCCCTGCCCTTCAGTTCCCGAATCAATTCGAGTATGACGGCGACCCCCGTGGCGTTGTCGCTCGCCGAAGGCATACCTGGTCCCTGGCCATCGTAGTGCGCACCGAGAAGGATGTAGCGTTCCGCTGTACCGATTTTTCCGATGACGTTCTGTCGCCGTCCGCCGAAATTCTGTATCTGAACGTAAGCGCCGAAATCCCTCAGCGCTGTCGAAATGTACTCGGCAGCCATCGCTGCGCCATTCGAGCCGGCGCGGCGTCCTTCCAAAACAGGGTTGGAAAGCCACTCGACATGCGCTTTGAGGCGATCCGGCGCAACCGCTGAGATGGAAACGATCGCGACGGCCAATGTGGCCAGGACGGCGCCCAGGGTGTTTTTAAATGTTCTACGCATGTTTTCCTTCTGTCTGCGTCAGCGCAACCAGCGCCACGACGTAGGCCGCCAATCCCACTACGAGCGTCATCGTAACGCCCCAAAAGACGGCGACCACGACGGCCAGCACCGACGACACGACCGAGAACGCTCCGTTGATTCCCCAATACCACGCGGTCGGGGCGCTTTCATGTGTGTATTCGGCTTTCTTGATGCCCAGCGGGAACGCCATCCCCATGAAGAAGCCTGACGGAAACAACAGCGCCGCCGATACCAGAATGCGCACGGGTGTTGACTCGGCCGCCAGCGCCGCGGTCAGCGGCGGACCGGCGAAAATGAAGCCCGCGAGTACCACAGGCAACAACCAGAGCCACCGGGCCAGTCGATGCGAATACAAGCTGCCGATACTCGATGCGAGCAAGAGCACGAAGAGTACAACCGTCAGACCGTAGATCGGATGACCGAGGAAAACGATCAGGCGCTCGAGCTGCCCGATCTCGACCATCATGAAGGCCAACCCGATCGCGGCGAAATACACCATCAACCAGACGGAATGCGTCTGTCGCACGCGCCTGCGAAGCGCAAGCGGCGCAACGATCGCAAGCACGCTCAGACCGGTGACGATACCGAGAAGCGTCCCCAGGACTTTCACCGCCTTGAGATTGATCTGATTCATCCCCTGATACGTCTCGGGCTTCAGCAGGTCCCTGGCCCGCAGCATGTGGAAAAAGAACGGCGTATCGTCGGTTGGAGCCGCAATGTTGAGGGGGTAGGTCCGGACGAGTTCGTCATACCCGGCGCGCGATGCCACGGCTTCGAACTCCGGTCGTTCGGCCAGTCGTGGTGTCAGCACCGGGACGAACTCCATGTCTTTGGACAACTGCCCGATGCGATCGATTTCTTCATCTGTGAATGGACGGCGCGACACCAGAATCGTCGCGACGCTGTATTGCCCGATCTCCGATGTGTCCTGCTTTCGGATGACCATGATGTGCCTGCGCGGATCTTCAACCCCGATTGCCGTCAGCGAGGTCGTTGCCAGCGCCGTCAGCCGCAACGTTTCCGCCGGCTGCGCCTCGTAGTACCAGCGCGACATGGTCAGGATTCCGTCGGCCGTGAGGTGGTTCAAAAACGTGACCCACGCCTCCTTTGTGTAGAGGCCGTTTTCAGTCAGAACGTAAGCGCCCGCAGACGTCGCTGCCCACGTGTCGATGAGCGACGCCTGGATGATCCCGAACTGTTCTGAGGATCGCGCAACATAGCTTCGGGCCTCGTCGTGAACAAGCGTCACCGCGGGATTCGAGTGCAGGCTGCCGGCATATTCCGCAAACCGGCCGGTGAGGACACCCAGAATGTCGGGGTTGATTTCGACACCGGTGACGTGACGCTGCCCGAACACCAGGGACGTCAGAATATCTCTGCCGCCGCCGACCCCGATAACCAGCACCGAGGTCTGGTTTCGCAGGAAGTGTGCGAGCGCCGTGACGTCATATTTCAAATGCTGAAGCGCGCCAAGGTTTCCGTCGAACTTCGTGATGACCGTGGCCGCTCCGGAATCGATATTCAAATAGAGCTGATCCAGCTGGCGATCTGGTTTGTAAGCGGGACTCATCCCCCAGCCGAACGGCTCGCTGCCTGTTTCGCGGACATAAATACGCGAGAGAGCATTCCACTTCTCGTACAGACCGTCGTGCCAGTTGCGTCCGCCCTTGAGCCACTGGATGTCGATTGTTTTGACGGATTGATTGATCGCGGAAAACACAAGCAGCAGCGCGCACACAGCCGATGCAATCCATCGCAGTTTTCCGGAAACAGAGAACGCGAAAAATGCGGCCGCGAGCGCTGCGATGCCGGCATTCAGCAAAACAGCGGTCGGCGCGTGCACGCTGTTGAGGATGGGAATCGTCAACAGGCAACCCAAGGCCGAACCGGCAAGATCCGCCGCATACAGCTTTCCCGTGAATGCCGGGAATCGAGTGAGCGCGACGCAGATAACGACACCCGCAAACACAAACGGGATCGCGATCAGCGTAAATGCGAGTACGGTCCAGCCCAGCCGGGTTTCCGGATCAGCCGGAACGTACAACTGAACTGCGAAACAAACAGCGCTCGTCAGCGCGAACAACAGACCTGCATTCGCCAGCGTCCGGTGCGGCTCGCGCTTTTTCATCACTTCAACCAGAACCGCGCCGGCAGCGATACCGAACATGGCGAGCGAAAGCGCCATGAACGCGAAGTGGTACCACATCGTGACGCTGAAGATGCGCGTCAGGAAGAGTTCCAGTTGAAGGAGAGACAGGGTCGTGAAGAACAGACCCGCATAGGTGAACCTCGTCGGTTCAGCGCTTACGGATGAGCCAGCGCCTACCCGTGTCACCCGAGTTTACCTTTTGAAGGAAAACACGATGCCGATGCCTGCTTCGAGCATGTTCAACGTCTGACTCTCGCTCTTTATCGTAGCCAGCGGATCGCTGAGTGTTGGCACGGAAATATTGAACCGGGCGCTCGGAATCATGTACCCGCGAATGTCGAATCGAACACCGACCGGTCCGGCAGGCAGGACCTTAACTCCGCCGCCGTAATTCAATGCCCATTTGTTTCCGATCTTTCCGAACGCAGGACGGCCCGAATCGTCAGTACCGAAACTGAAAATCGATCCCAGGCCGGCAGTCAGGTAGGGCTTGACTTTGGACAGTGGCGCCTGAACGAGAACGTTGCTGTTGTAAATGATCGCCTTCGTATTTGCCTCGATGAAATTCGGTGCGTAGCCGATCGTGTGCTCGCCGCCGAAAACGTTGCCGTGGCCGATGCGGATACCAAAGCTTCCAAAAGTGGACGGATTGAAGGTACTCGCTGTCGATACAGCCTGGCTCGCCGTTCGGAGATTCAACGTGCCTTCCTTTTGGGCGGAGCCGTAAATCGTGAAATCGCTTTCTGCATGCGCAGGAACGACAGAGAGAATGCATGTGAACACTAGAAAACATCCAAGTCTTTTCATGGCGAGAAATTATAATGCAACGGCTTGTGCCCAAATGAAGGCTATTTCCCTCGTCTCAGCATTCCTCATCGGCACCACAGTGGCGCTCGCGCAGGTGGATGAAGCCCGCCAGGCGCTCCAGCGGGAAGACTACGTTCGCGCCGTGAACATCCTTTCCGACGAACTGGCGGTCCGGCCGTCACCCGATGCTTACCTCTACCTCGGCATCGCATACCGCCGCATGAAGGAATACGCGAAAGCCGAAGACCTGTTCAAGGAAGGCAGCAAGCGCTACGAGAACGATGCGCGGTTCCACACCGAACTGGCGAACATGTTTCTCGAGAACAACGACTTCGATGCCGCAAAGAACGCATTCCGCATGGCGCTTGCCGTGGATCCCGGAAACTTCTACGCGTCCGATCAGCTGGCCGTAATGGACATGAGCCAGGGTGACGTTCAAGCCGCTCTCGAAGCATGGAACAAAAGCGACCGGCCGCACATCAATGACATCCTGCACAACTACTATCTCGGTTTCGGTTCGTGGGTCGTGCGGGAGGGCATCGCGTTTCATCCGTCGGGGATATTGAAGTACGGCGAGTGGAAAACAACCGAATGGCGTCTTCTGGAAACCGAGAACTTTTCGAACGTGGGTATCGAGATCGAGCCGACCCGCGTCCCCGACCAGTACAACGCCGTCGTGCGTACCACGCGGAAGACAAACAGCCTGCCCGGCTTTGCGTTCAACCTCCTCAGAGGTGTTCCCTTTGAGACGACATACGTCAACCTCTGGAACATTCGCAACAGCGGGCTCAACTTCAACGGCCTCTATAGATGGGATGCGAACCGTCGTCGCGCGGAAGGGTTGCTGAGATTCCCCTTGCCGATCGGCGGACTGGTTCAAGTGGAACTCGGCGACATATGGCGGAAGGAAAGATGGGATGTCTCAAAAATCATCGAGCCGGACCTGCTCCCCGAGGCCCGCTTCGATTACGATGACAACGGGATATTCATTCACGCGAAACACATTCCTCATTATCGCGTTGAGCTCGGTGGAGGCTTCGACTATCGGAACCGCGCAGCAAGCGGAAACCTTCCGCAGATTTATACCGATAGCCTGAACACCGGCAAGTTTGGGGCGGACGTTACGCTCCGCCTTTTCGGCGGAAAGTATCAGAACCAACTTCGGCTGGAAGCGTTCACAGCGCAGCCTTCAATCGTCGGCAACCTGCGATTCACCGGAGGAACGGCGACACTCGATAACCGCGTGACCCTGTCCAAAGACAGCCGGACGTATTTCGACTGGTCCGTAAAAGGCGGCTCGGCTCGCGGACAACTGCCGGTGGACGACTATTTCGTGCTCGGGCTCGAGCGCCATCCGAAAAATCTGCTGCGCGGACACACCGTTTCCGATCACGGCAAATACGGCAACGGGCCGATGGGAACCGACTTCGTGCTCCTCAATACCGATGTCGAACGCCGCGTGGCGACGATTCCCTTCTTTAACATCCTCAATATTCCTTACATCACCGTGGGTTGGGAACTGTTCTTCGACGCCGCAAAGACATGGGATCGCGCCGACGTGTTTCAACCGAGCAAGTTGCTTCTGGATACCGGCGCGGGTCTGAAGTTCGAAACTCCGACCAACACTTTCACGTTCGTATACGGACGATCTCTAAGGGACGGCCAGCAGGTTTTTTACGGATATTACGAGCGGCGACTCTGGTAAGGGGTCGGACCCCGTCTTGGCTTTACCGGAGATCCTTTCGCAGATCCATATTCTTGACCAGACGGTGCAGATAGTTCGGATGCAGATCGAGCAGTTTCGCGGCTTCGGTGAAATTCCCCGCGGCCTGTTCGATCGCTTTGAGGATGAGTTGTCGTTTCACGCTGTTCACGGCGTCGTGATACCTCAACTGACTCGCATGTGACGGCGCGGTAGTTTCCACGACACTCTCAGGCAGATCTTCAGCACGGATCCTTTCGGAAGAGCCCAGCACGACGGCACGCTCCAGTGCATTCTGTAATTCGCGCACATTTCCCGGCCAGTCATACTGCCTCAGCAACATGTGGACCTCTGGCGAAATCCCCAGAACCGTGCGGTTGACCTGCTTCGAATACTTGTCGATAAAGTGCATCGTGAGCAGCGGAATGTCCTCACGGCGATCGCGCAACGGCGGCAGCAGGATCGAGACGACATTCAGCCGAAAGAACAGATCCTGGCGGAAAAGATTCTGTTTCACCGCTTCGTCGAGATTGCGGTTCGACGCAGTGATAAGCCGGATATCTACTTTTATCGGCCGCGTTCCGCCGACGCGTTCGAACTCGCGTTCCTGAAGCACGCGCAACAACTTGGCCTGAAGCGGCTGTGCAAGTTCACCGATCTCGTCGAGAAAGAGTGTCCCGCCGTCGGCGACTTCGATCTTTCCTTTCTTTAGAGCGATTGCGCCGGTGAATGCGCCACGCTCGTGGCCAAAGAGTTCGCTTTCGAGGAGCGATTCTGTGAGAGCCGCGCAATTAATGGCGACAAACGGCTTGGCCGCCCTCTTGCTGTTCCTGTGAATGGCGCGGGCGACGAGTTCCTTGCCGGTTCCGCTTTCGCCGCGAATCAACACAGTCGAATCGGTGGCGGCGACTTTGCTGATGAATTGATACACATCGTGCATGCGGGGACTGTCGCCCACCATGTCGTGCTCGATACTGATCTCTTCCTGAAGACGACGGTTTTCACCTTCGAGCCATTCGACATAGCGCGCGTGCTCGAGAGCCACGGCCGTGACGGATGCAATGGCCGTCAGCAGATGCAGGTGGTGCTCGTCGAGTAGCGCGCTGGAGCGAGTCGTGTCGGTGTAAATGACACCAAGTTTGGACTCGAACACCAGTAAGGGCACGCAAAGCAACGCACGGATCTGGGAGGCCACCAGACTTTCCGCCGAATGGAACTGTTCTTCGCTGAGAACATCGTTCGCCATCACGGCGACGCCGTCCTGCATGACCTGACGCGCAATCGTCCGGCTGATGCGGAATGGTTCGCCGTCTGCGGAGCCGGCATGCCGGTAAACGCCAGTGATGAATTCGTCGGCATTCTGACCGGTCAGAAGGATCGCCGCACGCTCGACCGGCAGAATGTCGAACATCATCTCGATGACACGCCGTTGCAGATCTTCCGCCTTCTTGATTCCGTTGATCGCAGTGCTGATTCTCAGCAGCGCCGCGAGATCGCGCGCCAGCCGCGCGTTGGGCGGCAAGGATTCGGAAACCGCCTCCGGCTGCGGATGGATCGTGTCGCGGCTGCTGACCTTGACCGTAACCGTCGTCAGCAGTTGTCCCGCAAACGAGTCCGTCAAAGGCACTGCAGTCTTCTCGGAATCATCGTCCCGAACCAGAAACACGAAATGCGAGCTGCCGACCTTGACTCGATCTCCGTGCCGGAGCACGCTGTCGCGCACACCCTCGCCATTGACGTACGTGCCGTTGAGGCTATCCATGTCGACGAGCCGAACTTCGTCGCCTGTGTTCCGAATGGAGCAATGCTTCCGCGACACGAGCGGGTCGTTAACGGCGACGGCGTTTCCCGTATCACGACCGATGACGGTTTCGGGGCTCACAAGGGGTATGGTCGTCCCCTTCAGCGGTCCCGCGATCGCGATCAGTCTGGGTTCCATAGGAGGGCCAAATACTAACCGAATTGACGCGTTATCGAAACCGGTCCCAGAAGGGTTCGGTCCCGGACGCCAGAATGACCACGCGTGAATAGCTCCTCACACCTTCCTCGACACTGTTGGCCTTCAGAAAAATGTCGAGAAGGCTATGCTGGAAATTGTTAACCCATGGGATCTGCTCTCTTCGAGCCCTTTCGAAAATACGTTGAAGGTCCTGACGCGGGCCGGGCTCGAGCCGTTTTTCGAGTTCGCGGGTGCGGAGATACATCCACAGGTTCAGCCAGCCACTGTATCGGAACGCGGGATCGTCCGACATTATTGTCGCGAAAGTCGCGATGAGGTTCGCGTCACCTTCATCGGGATATCCCCGGACGTGCGCCAATTCGTGAGCAATGACAAACGGACGCTCGACATCGACGATGGTGTCGCTGATGACGGGTTCGTGCGGGAATGGGTTGAACACTCCATCGATACCCGCTGCGTGCAGCCAGGGGTTACTGACCCTCGAAATCTTGATCCGCTGCGCAGAATCCCACTCCGACCCGTCGATGATCGCCACCACCCGGCGCACCCGCCGGACCGCTTCGGCGCTAAGTCGGTCTTCGTCGTAGGCCGACTTCTGTTTCTCGCTGTACAGCCGGTTGACCTGCTCCAGAGCGCGTTCGGCAAAGGCCGTCATCGCCTCGTCCTGCATCCGCGCGGAATCGACTTCCAGTTTTGCGGCGAGCGGCTGCCGGTGGTAGTTGAGCCCCCACGTCCAGAAGAAGATCAGATACAGCGCGGCGGCGATGTTGCCCAACAAAACCCACCTGCGTTTCCATAGAAGAACGACAAGAAGCACGATACCGACGGGTACAAGCACGTCCAGCCAGGAAATTGAAATCAAGTCTGCCAGGCCTCCGCCGGCGGACGACAGTTTCGGGAAGATCCATCGACCATACACGCGTTCAACAAAGCTGCTAGGATAGAGGCCGGCCCACGAGGCTATGAAAGTCAGGAGAGAAACAGTCGGTAAAACCCACGCAAGGACGCTTCCGCGCAACACGGTAAAAATCTGCAAAATCCCCGTTTTAGACTTGACCATCGGATTTCCCGTTTGTTACGATGCGCACCTTAAGTTAGATCGATTGATTGCCATCAAGTCCTTCATCTTCAAATAAATACGGCTTATCACAGGGACTTTGGCCCTCTCGGAAACTCGGAAGCAGGAGTAAAACGAATTGGGCAAGAGCTTTTATACCTTTATTGTTATTCCTCACGCCAGCCCACGGCTGCATAAACTAAAACTGCCGGTTCGGGTGCTACATCTATTAGCAGGCATAGGCATTCTTTCATTTTTGGTAGCGGTCAGCCTGGGCTTCAACTACGCCAAAATGTCCTTCAAGGCGGCCGATTACGACAAACTTCAGACCGAAAACACCGACCTCAAAGTTCAAAAAAAGAATCTCGAGGTGGTGACCCGCAAGCTCGGCGAAAAGCTGAGCAACCTCGAACACATCTCGGCAAAAATCCAGACAATGATCGAAAACGACCCCGCGACAAAGCAGGGCAAAGTCAACTCTCCGGCCATCGGCGGCTCGACAGTCGATTACACCACAGCCGAGTTGATTCGCTCCGCGAGCCTTAAAGACGGTATCGACCTGCTGAAGGGGAAAACAGCGGAAATGGAAAGCCATCTTTCACTGCTGGAACAGGTCGCCGTAAAACGCGCGACGATCCGGCGATTTACGCCGGACATCTGGCCGGTAAGTGGCAACATCACGAGCCACTACGGAAACCGGCTCGATCCATTTAACGGCGACGCCGAACTGCATCTCGGTCTGGATATTTCCGCGTTGTACAACACGCAGATCCATGCGCCGGCGGACGGCGTGATCATTTATGCCGATCGAAAAGCAGCCTACGGAAACCTTCTGATCGTGGATCACGGCAATGGACTCACGACGCGCTACGGCCATCTTTCCCGCGCGCTCGTAAGGCCCGGTCACAAGGTAAAGAGAGGCGACGTCATCGGACTTGTCGGCGTCACGGGTCGCACAACTGCACCGCATCTTCATTACGAAGTGCGCCTGAACGACAGGCCTATAAACCCGCGAAAGTACCTGCCGAAGGGGTAAGTTGAGCCCGCTCGTGCCGTTGCCTTCACGTCCCCCTTTCCGTTACACTCGTCTATGCTCGACACGCTCCTCAAGAGATTTGTAGGCTCCAGCAGTGATCGTGAAGTTAAAAAGATCCAACCGTTAGTTCCAAAGATCAATGACCTGGAATCCCGCGTTTCTTCGCTGACCGACGAACAACTTCAATCCAGGACAGCCGAATTCAAACAACGCTTCGAAAAGGGAGAGTCGCTCGAAGACCTTCTGCCCGACGCCTTCGCCGTCGTCCGCGAAACCGGCAAGCGCGTTTTGAACATGCGGCACTTCGATGTGCAGCTGATCGGCGGAGTCGTTCTGCATCAGGGACGCATCTCGGAAATGAAGACTGGTGAAGGAAAGACGCTGGTCGCGACGCTGCCTGCGTACCTGAACGCGATCAGCGGCAAGGGCGTCCATGTGGTCACGGTCAATGATTACCTGGCCAAACGCGATTCGGAATGGATGGGCCGGCTCTACAAATTTCTGGGATTGAGCGTCGGCGTGGTCCAGCACGGCCTGGACGACGAACAGCGCCGGCAGTCCTACGGTTCCGACATCACGTACGGAACCAACAACGAGTTCGGGTTCGATTACCTGCGCGACAACATGAAATTCGACCTCGCGCACTGCGTTCAGCGCGGCCACAATTTCGCGATCGTCGACGAAGTGGACTCCATCCTGATCGACGAAGCCAGGACGCCGCTTATCATTTCCGGACCGAGCGAAGAATCCACAGACAAGTACTACCGCATCGACAAGATCGTACCGAAACTCCGGCGCGATATCGATTATCAGGTGGATGAAAAGCACCGGACCGTGACACTGACCGAAGAAGGCAATGGGCGCGTCGGATCCCTGCTCGGAATCAAGGACTTGTTCGATGAGCCCTCCTGGGAAAACGTCGAGATCATCCATCACATCAACCAGGCCTTGAAGGCGCACACACTCTACAAACGCGATGTCGAGTACGTGGTCAAGGACGGCGAGGTCATCATCGTCGACGAATTCACCGGACGACTGATGCCGGGCCGGCGATGGAGCGACGGTTTGCACCAGGGAGTCGAGGCCAAAGAAGGCCTCCGCATCCAGCAGGAGAATCAAACCCTCGCGACGATCACGTTCCAGAACTACTTCCGCATGTACAAAAAGCTGTCGGGCATGACCGGTACGGCCGAAACGGAAGCGGAAGAATTCATGAAGATCTACAAGCTCGATGTGGTCGTGATCCCGACCAATCGGGTGATGCGGCGCGTCGAGAACCCCGACATGATTTACCGCACCGAGCGTGAAAAGTTCGATGCCGTCGTCCAGGAGATCAAGCAGCTCAACGAGCGCGGCCAGCCGGCGCTGGTCGGAACGATTTCCATCGACCGGTCGGAAAAACTCAGCGCGTTGTTGAAGAAGGCCGGCGTGAAACACGTCGTCCTGAATGCGAAGTATCACGAGAAGGAAGCCGAGATCGTCGCTCAGGCCGGACGCAAAGGCGCCGTCACGATCGCCACCAACATGGCGGGCCGTGGTACAGACATTCTGCTCGGAGGCAACGCGGACTTTATGGCGCGCGACGTCCTGCGAAGAAAGGGTCTCGATCCGCTCGTTGCGACGCCGCAGGAATGGAATGAAGCGATCGCCGAGGTCAAGCCGAAGATCGACAAAGAGCATGAAGAAGTCGTTCAAGTCGGCGGCCTGCACATCCTCGGCACCGAACGGCACGAAGCGCGGCGTATCGATAACCAGCTTCGCGGACGATCCGGACGCCAGGGCGATCCCGGCTCTTCACGCTTTTACGTCTCGCTCGAAGACGATTTGATGCGAATCTTCGCAGCCGAGCGCATCTCCGGAATCATGCAGAAGCTTGGCATGGAAGAGGGCGTTCCGATCGAATCGCGTTTCGTTTCAAAGCAAATCGAAAGCGCTCAAAAACGGGTTGAAGGTCAGAACTTCGGGTCTCGCAAACACGTCCTCGAATACGACGACGTGATGAACAAGCAGCGCGAAGCCGTTTACGGCCTGCGCCGGCAGTTGCTCGAAGGCGAGAACCAGAAGGAATACCTGATCGGCATCGCCGACGACATCATGGCCGGACTGGTCGAGACACACGCGTCGGAAAAAGTTCATCCGGACGAATGGGATTTGGCGGGCCTCCAGACAGCGGTACTCCATCAGTTCGGTTTCGACATGCGCGCCGAGGGAATCAATCCGGACGATCTCGGCAGCAAGCAGATCGAGGAAGCGCTCATCGCCAGGGCCCACGAAAAGTACGATCAGAAAGAAGCCATCATCAGCGCGCCCGCCATGCGATATCACGAACGAATGCTGATGCTGCAGATCGTGGATGCGCAGTGGAAGGACCACCTTCTCGCCATGGATCATCTGAAGGAAGGCATTGGCCTTCGCGGCTACGGCCAGCGTGATCCGCTCGTGGAATACAAGAAGGAGTCGTTCGGGCTGTTCGAAGCTTTGATGGACCGCATCGAGGAAGACACGCTGCGGTTTCTGTTCCTGCTTCAGCCGGTTGACGAACAGAAACAAGCCGAAGAGATCGAACGAAAACGGAGGCGCGCCGAGTTCCAGATGACGCAGCAGAGCGGCAACGGCGGCGGTGAAGCGCAGCAGGTGAAGCGCGAGGGCAACAAGGTTGGACGAAATGATCCCTGCCCATGCGGCAGCGGAAAGAAATTCAAAAAGTGCCATGGGGTGAATGTTTGATCGACAAGAAGATTTCAGGCGACGCTTATACCTTCGACGACGTCCTGATCGTTCCTCTCAAATCGGACGTCCTGCCCACCGAAGTTCGAACCAACACCAGACTGACAAACCGGATCGAGTTGAACGTGCCGATCGTGAGCGCGGCCATGGACACCGTCACCGACTCGCGTCTTGCGATCGCGCTTGCTCAGCAGGGCGGCATTGGGATCATCCACAAGAACATGTCGATCGATCAGCAGGGCGCCGAAGTAGACAAGGTGAAGCGCTCGGAGAGCGGCATGATCGTCGATCCGATCACCATGTCGCCCAACGACAAGATCGAAGACGCCGTGAAACTGATGGCGCACTACAAAATCTCCGGGGTGCCGATCACCGAAGGCGGCAGGCTGGTCGGTATTCTGACGAATCGAGATCTGCGTTTCGAAACGCGGTTTCATCTGCCGATCCGCGAAGTGATGACGAAGGACGACCTCGTCACTGTGTCGGTGGGTACGACGCTGGAGGAAGCGCAACAGATCCTGCACAAGCACCGCATCGAGAAGCTGCTCGTCGTGGACAAGAACCAGAACCTGAAGGGACTGATCACGGTCAAAGACATCACCAAGAAGATCAAATACCCGTTATCTGCGAAGGACGACCAGGGACGCCTCCGCGTCGGCGCAGCGATTGGCGCCACCGGCGATTATCTGGAACGGATGGCGGAACTTGTCCGCGCAAAGGTGGACGTCATCGTCATCGATACGGCGCATGGCCATTCCTCACGAGTGCTCGAAGCGGTGAAGGAAGCAAAGAAGCGATTCCCGGAAACCGAGCTTGTCGCAGGCAACATCGCGACCGAAGAAGCCGCGCGGGATCTGGTGAAAGCGGGCGTCGATGCGGTGAAAGTCGGAATGGGGCCTGGTTCGATCTGTACGACGCGCGTCGTCAGCGGTGTCGGCATGCCCCAGATCACGGCGATCCTCGCCTGCGCTCGCGCGACACACGAAGCCAACGTTCCGCTGATCGCGGATGGCGGCATCAAATTCTCCGGCGACATCACCAAGGCCCTCGCTGCCGGAGCGAACACCGTGATGATCGGATCGCTGTTCGCGGGCACCGACGAGAGCCCGGGCGAAACCATCCTGTATCAGGGCCGCACGTTCAAGTCGTATCGCGGCATGGGATCGCTGGGCGCCATGCAGGCCGGCAGCAGAGATCGATACGGGCAGGATCAGGAAGCACCCGGGAAGCTCGTTCCTGAAGGCATCGAAGGCCGCGTCCCCTTCAAAGGCCCTCTCGCATCGATGATCACCCAACTCGCCGGCGGTCTTCGCTCTGGCATGGGCTACTGTGGCGTTAGAACCATCGAGGAGCTTCAACAAAAAACCCGCTTCATGAAGATCACCGATGCGTCACTTCGTGAGAGTCACGTGCACGACGTGTTCATCACGAAGGAATCCCCGAATTACCAGCTCGACGAGTAGCCTGCGACGTCCGCCGGACAACGCAATACGGTGCGCGTCCTGATCGATGCGCCAATCCTACGGATTTGGTCGCGAATTAACGATATGCCGCTCAAATCCCGTTTTGTAGCCGCGTTTGCTGCCCGTTGTCCGAAATCTGAAATTCCCCTAAGATCTCACACACTAAAATCTTGCAAGCGAATGCAGTCAACAGCTGGATTAATGCTATGAAGCCGCGTGCTTCCTCTTACGCAGGAAGACGGTTTCGGATAATTAAGATGTTAGGCCGGTAAAGCCTGTAAATACGATGGCTGAAGCTTTTAGCATCCGTGCAATTCGACTCAACGATTTAGTGGCTCTTGGCGAGCTGAACCATGAGTTCAATGGTCTGGTCATGACTCCCGAACAGATTGCAGTACGTCTTCGGTCCACGCAACATTCCGAATTGGTGGTTGTAGCCGAGATGAGCGATCGCATTGTCGGGTTCGCCTGTGTGCAAATCTGCGATTCCGTGTGCTACGCCCGGCCGTGGGCGGAATTGACAGAGTTGTACGTACGTGAGGGCTGCCGTCGGCAGGGGCTCGGGCGAGGTTTGGTCCAAGAGGCCGAGCGACTAGCACGGCAGAAAGGCGCAACGGATATGGTGATTCGAACCGGAGAAGCGAATGCAGCGGGCCAAGCCTTGTACAGCACATTGGGATACACGACGCAGCCGCACCTCACGTTGCAAAAACCCTTAAGTGAGCCCACATGACAACGGCATAACACGCCGCTGCAGCCGACCGCTGAGAAGCGCGGCGGCTGAGCGGCAAAGCCGTTGGGCCGACGACGGGTTCGGTGGCTGGATCGCGCCCCTGTAGTAAGCTGGAGGGCGTTTAAGTTTAAGGAGACGACGCATGCGCACCTTCAACGTAATTGTCGAGCGCGATCCTGATACCGGCCTGTTTGTCGGATCGGTTCCAGGTTGGCCGGGAGCTCACAGTCAGGGCGCAACCCGCGATGAACTCAACGCTAATCTTCGAGAAGTGATCGCGATGCTTCTCGAAGACGGTGATCCAAAACTCGAATCTGAGTTTGTAGGGCTTCAGACCATCCAGGTCGCGTAAGCGTGGGCTCGCTGCCGGTTCTGAAGCCCCGAGAAGTGGCCGCTCTTTTGGGGCGCCTTGGTTTCGAAGAGGTAAGACAACGTGGGTCGCATCGGCAGTACCGCCATCCTGACGGGCGAGCAACAACGCTCCCGTTTCATGCGGGCCGCGACATTTCGCCTACCTTGCTTCGTAAGATTGCACGGGACATTGGCCTCACCGTTGAAGACCTTCTTCAGCGCAGTTGACGAGCGGCCCAACACCGGTGCAGCCGACCGCTGAAGAAGCGCGGCAGTTGAGCGCCAGTCCGTTGGGCCGTCGGAAGGTTCTGGAATTCTTGGAGGCGCTTGATGGAGGCGAATTCGCACTTCATCTTCCCAATGCAGGAAACCGCGCTCAGCGGTATCATCGCCTCGGTTGCGACATTCGGAGTCCTCCGTGCCGCTCGAACGGGTTCAGATGTCCGGTTTGGAAAGCGGCTAGTGTTGTTCGGGACTGCGTTGGCAGCACAGTTGACTGCTATGGTTCTTGGCACAATTGCAGCCTACTGAGAAGCGGCCCGACGCGGCGCTGCAGACCGCCGAACGGCGCCAGTGGTTCACGACCTATTTTCAGACTCGCTCTGGCGCCGCGCTGCGGCTAAGCGCCACAATCGTTATGCGCACAGACTAACGGGGAGAAAGGCACATTGAGTAAAGTCGCCATCATCGGCAACGCTGGCGGCGGGAAATCCATTCTGGCACTTCAACTTGGAACTGCACTGCGCCTTCCCGTTTACGTTATTGACAATATTCAGTGGCAAGCCGGATGGCGGCTTACTTCACCGCGCGTTGTCGCAGCCACGCACACGACATGGTTGGCAGGATCCGAATGGATCATTGATGGTTGGGGTGCTTGGGAACTGATCGAGCAACGGTTCGACGAAGCCGATACTATCGTGGTTGTCGATTTTCCGATCAGGGTGCATTACCGGTGGGCGCTGCAACGCCAGGTACTGGCGGCGCTCGGACTGACGAAAGGCTGGCCACCCCACGGCTGCAAGGCGTTGCCCGTTACGTTACGGTTACTCAAAGTGATGCGGTACGTGAATCAAGAACTGCGTCCGCGCCTCCTGAGTCTTGCGTCCCAGGAACGCTTTCGGTCACGAGTCGTGCATTTGCGCTCTCCCCGTGAACTACGGATGTTCCGGAAGCGCGCTATCGAATCACAAGGCGCACGTTAGGCACGAAATGAAGCCCGACATAAATCGCGTCCTGAGGGTCTACCTCGGAGCTGATGAAAACGGCGGCTATGAACCTTTGTACCGCGACGAACGGATGAGGCAAGCATTCCCGGATAGCTATCCCCAGATGATGGAAGTGATAGCGCCGTATCTTGAAGAGGATCAAGAGCCGGATTGGACAAAGAGCGATTTGATCCAACAAGCAGAGCGCTTCGAGGTGACGCTTCGGCAGAAGTTCCCTGAACTCGATGCGACCGTCGTTAGAGCATTGGCCAACCGCTGGCACTTTGGGTGGAGTCGATGATCCTGCCTGACCCCGTGGAGGTGAAATGAGCTACGAATCACGTACAGGCGCAGTGCTCTTTGCGAAAAACGTGGACCAGGTCGCAGGTTTCTATTCCAACGTGCTCGATCTCATCGAAGCGAATCGCGCTGACGATCACATCGTGTTGGAATCGCCGGGATTCCAGTTGGTAGTACATCGGATACCGCCACACAGGGCTCCGACCGCCGACATCGCGTCGCCACCCGCTCGTCGCGCATCCGCGCCGTTTAAACCGGTCTTCTTTGTCCCAAGTCTGGCGAGTATTCGAGTGGTTGCGGAGGCGCACGGCGGCTACATGGAACCGACCGACAAAGAATGGTCATTCAACGGCGTCCTGGTGTGCGATGGACTGGACCCTGAAGGCAACGTGATTCAGTTCCGCGAGATGCATGCACGCTGAGTTTCCCAAACGCGATCAGTGGAGAAAGCTGCCGAGCGATTCCCCGCCTGAACAGTATTTCAATGTTCTTCAAGCGGCCGTTCGTGAGTACTATCTGGCGGACCTGTCCAATGCGTACCAGCAGTCCGGGCGAAGCAGTGGCGCTGAGCGATGGGAAGACACACGGCGCTGCCTGGTCCAGGCAATACACCGCAGCGGCGACTTCCTCGATGTGGGCTGCGCGAATGGATTATTGCTTGAAAGTCTTATCGCGTGGGCAGGAGAACTCGGATTGACGCTTCGCCCGCACGGCCTGGATTTCGTACCGGAACTTGTGGAACTTGCCCGGAAACGGTTTCCCGATCATCGAGATTCATTCGCTGCCGGCAACGCTTTTTATTGGGTTCCTCAACGACAATACGATTTTGTGCGAACCAACCTGGAATACGTTCCGGTAGCCGACTGGACGGAATTTATTCGCCGTCAGTATGCAGCGGTTGCCGCCAACGGCCGTTTGATTGTTTGCCATTATCGCAACTCCGATGAGCCTTACGTTGATCCGGGTTCTGTTGTGCAACAGGCAGGATTTGCTGAGGCCGGTCGGACAGCGGCTCCGGGCGTTGCGGCAGTTTGGATTCAACGAGAATGAACATGAGAAGAACAAAAGTAGATTTCGATATGGTTCGAGAGGTCGGGTTGACGCTTCCTGACGTTGAAACGAGCAGCATTCACGAAGCTCTCGCGTTGAAGGTTCACGGCAAACTTTTGGCATGCGCTGCCATTCATCGATCCGCCGAGCCGAACACACTTGCTGTCCGAATCGATGTCGATCGCCGCGCGGAATTAGTGGCGGCGGAGCCCCGCGTCTACTACGTAACCGATCATTATGTGAATTACCCGACGGTGCTCGTGCGACTGCGTGAGATCGACCGGGATGCCATCACCGATTTGTTAGGGATGGCCTGGCGTTTCGTGACTTCAAAGACCAAGCCGCGCACGCGAAAAGCGCAAAACAGCAGAAGCTGAGCATGTTTAACGCAGTCTGTCTCGGTCTCTTCATTCTCTTGAATTCCAGCATTGCGGCGGCGGCGTTGCAGACTCCGGCCAGAACCGGCGCCAATCTTCCCTGGGCCCCGGACGGCAGATGCAAACTGAATCCCGCAAGGCCGCAGGGGCTCCACCCCGATGCACATTCAGCGCTGCAGAAAAACTCGATCGCCCACCGGATCACACAGGGCATCAATCACTCGAAGGATCGGGGTAACGTTCACGATACAGATGTCACGATCAAGGGCATCGGATATACCGGCGCGGTGGATATCAGCGTTCGTTGCCTTACGAGGCAGCAGATTCAGATGATGTTGGCCCGCTTGGCCGACATTGGGTTCGCAGGTTGGTATCGAAATGAGGGGGAGGACGACTGGAAAGGCCCGCCTCACATTCATGCCGTATGGGCAGGGTCTCCGCTGAAGCCGTTCTTGAAGTATCAGGTTGAAAGCTGGCTCGACGGGCGCAACGGACTAGGTTCGAATGCGGCATACAAGTTCTGGCAGCCGTCGAAGGAGATGCAGGAGAGGGTTCGCACCTTGTTTCAGAACGTCGAAAAACGGAGACAGTGAAATTCGGGGTCGGACCGGTCCGACCCCTATTGACTATTTTCGATACGTATTGACGGGCGGGAGGAACGAACCCGTTCCCTTCGGCGGCTCGGGTCCGGCTACGACTGGAATGTTCAACGTGCCGATTCCGTCGATCGTCGCCACGATTTCGTCGCCGGCCTTCAGGTAACTTTGTTTCCCTCGAACGACCGTCCCCATGCCGACACCGCCCGACGTGCCCGCGTTAACGACATCTCCAGGAAACAGCGTCACGATCGACGACGCGTACTCGATGACTTCCCAAACCGAGTGGATCATGTCTCCTGCCGTCGAGTCCTGCATCTTCTGACCGCCGACGCTCAGTGTCTGGCGAAGTTTCTCCATCGGGTTGCCGTAGAATTCCTTCGGCACGATCCACGGTCCCATCGGCGCAAACGTATCATGGCCTTTCATGACGAACCAATCCGTTCCTCCGCCGAAACCTCCCGGCGGACGTCCGCCACGATCCGAGATATCGATCAGGATCATATAACCGAACACGTGGTCCTGCGCCTGTGACGCCGGAACGTATCGCGCAGCACGGCCAATCACGGTTGACAGTTCGACTTCCCAGTCGATGCGATCGCGCCCGTGCGGCAGAACGACGACGTCGTCATCCCCGATCACCGGTCCCTGCGGCGGTTTCATGAACAGATACGGAATTCCCCTGTTCGCGCGCCGCGCTTCGATCGCTTTCTGCTGCAGTTCCGGCGTGTTGTTCTCCGCAAGATGCGTATAGAAGTTGCCGCCCGCGTTGAGAATCTTTCCCGGATGCAAAATCGGGGCCAGTGTGCGGACGCCGCGTCCGACTTCATGAACGTATGCGGGGCGTCTACCGTCGGCCAGGAGATTGTTCGAAACCATATGGGTGACGATCTCGTACAGGCGATATTTCAGGCCGTACTCGTACCGGCTGATCAGCTCGAGCATATCCGCCGGCATCGGCAGGCTGGGATATGCCGGATTCCGCTCCAGCGCACGGTTCGCCTCGTTGAGCTCCACAATGAGCCTGTCTCGCAGGACGATTCCAACATGACGGTCCCCTCTGATTTCGAACGTGCCGAGCTTGAAGGGTTCCGCGCTCTTAGTGGCAGGTCCGGTTTGCGCTAATGCGAGAGGACTCGTAACCACAATGATCACGATCATGACGAGAGTGAGTCGCATGCTGCTTTCCTTTCGGTTTGATATTTTTGCGTTTGGGCCAGCAAATCCTATCCCAGCTCTACGCGGGCTGAGAAGGATAACTGCAGATCATCAGGATCACCCCCGCTCCGATAGCCGCCGAGATGACCTTAAACACGATCGGAAATGAACCAAGTGTCAATGAAAGCCCCATCACCACGACAATCATGATCACCGCCATCAGCTTCGCGCGCGGACGGATCACCCGATGCTGTTGCCAATCGCGGATCAATGGTCCGAAGCGCGGGTGTTCGGTGAGCCAGCGATGCATGCGTTCCGAACTCTTCGAGAAGCAGAACGCCGCCAGCAGAATCAGAGGGGTTGTCGGGACGAGAGGAAGAAAGATGCCCGCAACGCCGACGCCGACACAAATCAATCCACAAACGAAGTAGAGGAACCGCATGTTAAGAGCGGCCGCCGCACGGCCGTCCCATCGGACCTGTGCTAGAGTCATTCGCAAAAATGATCATTCGCATCAACATTCTTGCCGTGATGATACTGGTGTTTGCCGGCATTCGACCACTGAACGGTCAGGAACATGTCGGCCAATACTCGCAGGCGGATGTGGAGATCGGCTTCAATCTCTACAATTCGAACTGCATCACCTGTCATGGAGGCAACGGCGATTCCGTACCCGGCGTGAATCTGCGAGGCGGACAGTTCCGCCGCGCGGCCACCGACAGCGATCTGAATCGTCTCTTCCAAACCGGAATTCCCGGCACAGCCATGCCGCCCGGCCGTTTCAGCACGGGCGAACTCGCCGGTCTTGTCGCATACATCCGCGCGATGCGCGAATTCGATACAACACCGATGCGCGGCGACCCTGCGCGAGGACGCGTGCTCTTTGAAGAGAAAGGAAACTGCAGCACCTGTCACCGGGTGAACGGCAGAGGATCACGCGTGGCCCCCGATCTCAGCGACGTCGGTGCTATCCGCGCTCCGGAAGCGCTCCAACGCTCACTGACCGATCCGTCGAGTTCCATGCTGCCCTTGAATCGCTTCGTGCGCGCCGTTACTCGCGACGGCAAAGTCATCAGCGGCCGGCGGCTCAATGAAGACACCTACACGGTTCAATTGATCACGACAGACGAACGACTCACCTCTCTGATCAAAGGAGACCTGCGCGAATACACGGTGCTCAAAACATCCTCCATGCCGTCATACAAAGAGAAACTGACTGCTGCCGAACTGGACGATGTCGTCGCCTATTTGCGGACGTTGAAAGGATCACGTTAATGATTAAACGGGGCATCGTGCTTCCGATCGTTCTGCTTTCGTGCCTTGTTCCCATGCTGCTGGCGCAGCAGGTTTCATTTGAGCGGCTGCTTCGCGCCGCCGACGAACCGCAGAACTGGCTGACTTACTCCGGCACATACGCCTCCCAGCGCCACAGCCTTCTCCGCCAGATCACTCCGGCGAATGTGAAAACCCTCGAACAAAAATGGGTATTTCAGGCCGAGTCGCTCGAGAAGTTCGAAACGACCCCGCTCGTTGTGGACGGCATCATGTACCTGACGCAACCGCCAAGCGACGCCGTCGCGCTGGATGCGAAGACGGGGCGCGTGTTCTGGACATATCGCTACTACCCGGCAACCGACGTGAGGCCGTGCTGCGGGTCTGTCAACCGCGGTCTCGCCATCCGCGGCGACATGCTTTACCTGGCGACGCTCGACGCTCACCTCGTCGCGCTCGATGCGAAGACAGGCAAGCCGATTTGGAAGACGAAGGTCGCGACCTCCGGCGCAGGCTACGCGATGACGCTCGCGCCACTGGTCGTGAAGGACAACGTCATTGTCGGCGTTGCTGGTGGCGAGTTCGGCATTCGAGGATTCATCGCCGCATTCGACGCGCGCACCGGCCGCGAAGTCTGGCGCTTTTACACAATCCCCGGCCCCGGTGAACCCGGCCACGAAACCTGGCAAAGCGACGACTGGCAAAACGGAGGCGCGTCGATCTGGGTCACAGGCTCCTATGATCCGGACCTGAACCTGACGTACTGGGGAATCGGCAACCCCGGCCCGGATTGGAATCCCGCACAGCGTCCCGGCGACAACCTCTATTCCGATTCGGTCGTCGCGCTTGACGCGGACACCGGCAAGCTCAAATGGCATTTCCAGTTCACACCGAACGATCCGTATGACTACGACGCGGTCCAGGTCCCCGTGCTCGTCGACGCCGCCTGGAACGGCACACCGCGCAAATTAATGATGTGGGCGAATCGCAACGGCTTCTTCTACGTGCTCGATCGCTCGACAGGACAATTCCTCGCCGGACATCCATTCGTAAAAGTGAACTGGGCCAGCGGCCTCGACGCGAAGGGCCGGCCCATTTCCACCCCGCAGCCTGACGGTTCGCCGACGTTTCCGGGCGTGCAGGGCGCAACAAACTGGTACTCGCCCTCATACAGCCCGCGAACCGGGCTCTTCTATGTCTCCGCCTGGGAAAACTACGCGAGCATCTTCATCAAGGAAGAGCAGAAATACGAAGAGGGTCGCCGCTTCGTTGGAGGACGGCCGACAAGCCCCATTCCGGGAGGTCAAAATGTTCCCTCGATCAGACGCGGCCCGATCAACACATGGACCGAGGCCGCAGGCACCGGCGCCGTAATCGCGATCGATCCTCGCACGGGCCAGCACAAGTGGAAGTTTGCGATGACCGACGTCACCGACAGCGGCCTGCTTACCACTGCCACAGACCTGCTATTCACGGGCAGCCGCGAAGGATACTTCCACGCGCTCGATGCCAGAACGGGCGCGCTTCTGTGGAAGACGAGTCTCGGAGGACAGGTCGCCTCGGGGCCAATGACCTATCAGGTGGATGGCAAACAATACGTCAGCGTCGCCGCCGGTCACGCGCTGTTCACCTTCAGTTTGCGTGATTAACGTGGCGGTGGAAACTAACCTTGGGACTTCTGCCGGCAGCGCAGGGCACTCGAAAAAGCGGCGGTATTGACTTCACCGCGATAGAACCGATCACAGAGCCGGTCCTTTACCTCAAAACTCGAAAGCCCGGATGGGAATGAGCTGACTACCAATGTTCGGGCGGCATCGAACATCTGCGCGGCCATTTTCATCCGATCGAGGCCGGTCCGCATGCTCATCAACTCGCGAACCATTCGTTCGATTTCAGGTGTTGTGTCATTCATGACTGTTCAGGAGCGATTCTAAGGTTTCCTTCACCGATAAATCCTGGGCCCAATGTCGTAGATACTCGAAGTCGCAACTGTAGGCGAGGAGATTGCGCACGTCGCGAAGCTGCATTTCGGAACCGGAATCCTTCGCCCAAAGGAGTTTAGATAAAATCAGATCTTCCCGGCGGATGATATTTGTTTGAAAGTCATCCAAAACCAAATTCCTTCTTCTACCGAAGGCTGAGAGCGCGAAAGGCGTGCTTCGTTGAATGATGAAATCCACTTTAATCACGCTTTCAAAATGGATGATGTTGAACATGGACTTCCGTCGGATCGCGTCCGTTACTGCTTCCTCCACCACGTAGTAATCGGTTCCGAACAACTCGGAAACCTTTTGGACATCGCCGTGTTCGAGCGCCACGACAATGTCGATGTCTCGTGTCATTCGTGGCGTCGCGTAGTAGCTCATCGCGACCGACCCCGTCAGCATGAACGCGATCCCCGCAGAGGCGAGCTTTTCTGAAACGTCCTTGAGGATATCGATCTCGTTTTGCATCTGTTCACCTTCAGTCTGCGAGATTAACGCATCAGGGATGAAGTGCGCTTCGGATGAGACTCGCCAGGCGCACGCCGGCCTTCTGCAGACGCAATTCGATGTGGTCCTGAAATTCCTGCTGGTATGCCATGTCCAGACTTCGACCACCCGCTATGCGGCGGCATTCGTTGTTGGTCCACCTGCAGTACCGCGCAAGGGCGGTGATCGCGATGTCGTATGACTCCTGTGCCCATCGGCTCCGCGGAACTGCGAGCCACTCCTTCCTCATGGCCGGAGTGATCCTGTCTTTGAGGATCCCAGCGTAGATCCACCAGTCGGTTTGCCCTCGCGCTTTCGTGACGATGCCGGAATCCCAAACGGCGTGAAGATGGTCGGACGGGTAGAAACCACCCGTGATCGGCTTGATGAAGTTGCCTCCGCGATCGTCTTCGTAACTGATGTGCAGCGGTTGATGAATATCACCGACCCAGTGCGCAAGAAACAGCAGCGCTTCTGCTTTATCTCGATCCAGCGTGCTGTTCCTCAGAAGATCGAAATGAGTCTGGATACCAAACAGGACACAGTTATCGGCGCAAGCAGTGCCGGGCACTGCCTTCGACGAGCGCGGAAGGTTCAGAAAATGCCACTTCTCGAACTTCGCGAACCCCTGCCATCCTGGAACACCATCCTGAGCCTTGCTCCTCGCGGTATCGGCAAACAGGCAAGCTTCAGTAAACCGGAAAAACGAGCTGCCGTCCGGCGCTTTGTAGAACCGGCTCAGGCGTTCCACCTCGTTGCGATCCGTTTTGTTCAGCAGCTTCTGCGCAATGGCGCACACGATCCTGTGGCCGTCGTTTCCCCAGGCCCACACCTTCGACGAAGTGAACAACAGGAAGGAAATGAGTAAGACTATTCGCATGGAAGCTCCCAACAGCTTGTTATCCGGTCTGCTCAATGGTTCAATGGGCCGGTGGAAGATGTCACACCATTCATCCTCCGGTATCGGGAAGCCGCACGTCATCTCTGGAACTGCTTCTTGCGTGACAAGCCTTCTGATGGACCCGGCTTACACGACTGGGAAGCGCTCAAGCAAGTCCTGTTCACAGCACTGGTACTGCGAAACTGCGGTCACGATGAATGTGCAGCCGCGCTCCTAGCTCCCGATCGCTACGGTTTTTCTTGGATCGAGCCTATCGTACACCTTCATGTGGTGCCTAAAACCTTTTCGTGCTGCGCTTCGTCAACGCATGCGTCAAGGCTCGTTTGTTTAAGACCGATGACTTTCATAGGATTTCCCTGGTCGTTTTGTGGCTGGCCTTGGGCTATAAGAGCTTCCTGAATTTCTGGACAGTGAGACCAGCGTCACGAACAATGCCGCCCATTGTGTATTCATTAACCGGGTTGTGACGAGGAATCGTGAGAATGCGAGTCCCGTCACTCATCACGATGTGCTTGCCTTGGTTGACGATTTTGAAACCTGCTTTTTCCAAAGCCCGGACAGCCCGAAGATGATTTATGCCGGGAAGTTTCGGCACGATTACGCTGGAACTTCGACCTCGCGCACCTTCGCACCCTTTGAAATCTTGACGGCTGCCTCCAGGTATTCGCGAATCGCATCTTGTATGTTTTCGAGGGCCTCGGCTTCTGTCTTACCTTGCGACCAACACCCGGGAAGTCCCGGACAGGACACGCTGTAGCCTTCTTTCGACTTCTTAAGTGCCACTTTGTATTTCATGCTGACCTCATTCTCGCTCAGGGTCCCTGCAATACGCCAGTCCAGCTAACCTATTATCAGCTCGCCGTGGGGTATGATGCTGGCCACCACGAATCTAAGGATGATTATGCAGCGACATCTGATGTGGCTTGCCGTTCTTGCGCTCGCCACAATTTCTCTTCATGCCCAGAATTCGGGCGAATGGCGTTACTACTCCGGCGACATCCGCGCGACCAAATACTCTCCGATTGATCAGATCAACAAGGACAATGTCTCCCGGTTGAGAGTCGTGTGGCGGCATCCGCAGGTCGATCCGGCGGTGCTTGCAGCGAATCCGCAACTTCGTCTCTCAAACCGGTACATGGCGACACCGATCATGGTCGGTGGCGTGTTGTACGTGGCCAATGGGCTGGGGCTCGTCGAGGCGATCGATCCCGGCACGGGCAAAACGATCTGGACACAGAAGCCGCTGGTAGCCGGTCCGGAAGGGCTGGCGGGAGGAAACATCCTGAAGGGTGTCGCCTACTGGAGCCAGGGATCGGAAGCGCGAATTCTCACGATCCGGCAGCAGTATCTTTTCGCGCTCGATCCGAAGACCGGCGAGGCGTTCAAGGATTTCGGCGCCGCCGGCAAGGTCGACTTAAGAGAAGGACTCGGACCGCGCGCCACAACTTATCGATGGGCAGGTGTGCCTCTGGTGGTCCGCGATCTCGTCATCGTTGGCGCATCGATGCTCGAGCAGGATTCAGCCCCCGCAAAAGAAGGACCGCCGGGCGACGTTCGCGCCTTCGACGTTCGCACGGGAAAGCTGCGATGGACTTTCCACGTCATTCCAAGAGAAGGCGAAGCCGGAACAGAAACCTGGGAAAACAATTCGTGGAGCTACACCGGCGCGGCGAATGTCTGGGCGGGGATGAGCGCGGACGAGGAACTCGGATACGTTTACCTGCCGACAACCAGCGCGACGAACGACATGTATGGCGGGCATCGCCTCGGTGACAACCTGTATTCGAGCTCGATCGTCTGCCTCGAAGCGGCGACCGGAAAACGCGTCTGGCATTTCCAGACCGTCCACCACGATCTGTTCGACTATGACAATCCCGCCGCTCCGATCCTCGTGGACATCACAGTTGACGGCAAACCAATCAAGGCGGTCGCGCTGATCACGAAGCAGGCTTTTGTGTTCGTGTTCGACCGGGTCACGGGCAAACCGGTCTGGCCGATCGAAGAACGGCCGGCGCCTCAGTCCACGGTTGCCGGCGAAAAGGTCTCGTCGACACAGCCCTGGCCAACGAAACCGCCGCCGTTCGACCATCAGGGAGTTACGGCTGACAATCTCATCGACTTCACGCCTGAACTTCGGGCGGAGGCTCTCAAAATCATCGAGCAATATCGGACTGGCCCGATGTTCACACCGCCATCCGTGCGCGGTGATGGACCGGGAACAACGAAGGGGACCATCCAGGCTCCGGGATCAACAGGCGGCGGCAACTGGACCGGCGCCGCGTTCGATCCTGAAACAGGCATCCTCTACGTTCCTTCAAGAACGAATCCGTTCATCGCGGATCTCGTGCCGGGCGATCCCGCCCAGACGAATCTCACGTATCGGGCCGGCACTCGCGCCATCATCCCGGGCCCTCGCGGCCTGCCGTTGTTGAAGCCGCCTTATGGAAGGATCACGGCGATCGATCTCAAACGCGGTGAACATGTGTGGATGGCGCCGAACGGAGACGGGCCGCGGAATCATCCGGCGCTGAAGGGTCTGAATGTCGGACCACTTGGCGGCGCTGTTCCGTCATCGACGATTGCCACGAAGACGCTTCTGTTTGCGACCGAGGCAGACCAGATCACGCCGCGAACCCCGGCGGATTCGGGCGGCAGGAAATTCAAGGCGATCGACAAGGCGACCGGGAAAATTTTATGGGAGATTGAACTGGAAGCGGGCGCGAACGGTGTTCCCATGACGTACGTGTTTCAGGGGAAGCAACACATCGTGTTCGCTATCGGCGGGACCAATCACCCCGCTGAACTTGTCGCCCTGGCGCTTCCATAGTCCACCGAGCGGCTGTCCTTGCGTTCGACACTGGGCTGATCCGTTTCCATCCTGAGGAACAGAAGAACTCCGGCGCCGAGCGTGGATCCGAGAGCCATCGTCAACGCAACGGTCGGCAATGAAAAACCGTCTGCGAACAACAAGCCGGCAAGGATCGGGGCGAGCACGGATCCGCCGCGACCGACGCCGACTGCGAACCCGGTGCCGAACGCGCGAACGTGCGTCGGAAATACCTGGGCGATGATCGCGTAGAGTCCGACGACGCCCGCGTTGGCGCAGAATCCGGCGAGGGCGCAGATCAACGACATCTGCTGCAGGTCCGCTGGGGTCCGGCCGAATATGGCAACGCCGACGGTGGACAAAACCAGCGTGACGATCGTCAGGGCCTTCACTCCGAACCGCTGAGTCAAAAGCCCGAAGATTCCGCCGCCGATTGCCCCACCCACATTGGTCCACACCAGGACACCGGCCGCGGACGCGGGCGGGAAGCCCATGTCCGCGATGATCTTCGGAACCCATTTGAGGATGAAATAGAACGTCGTGATGTGAAAGAAATAGGCAAGCGTCACGATGACGGTGCCCGCGAGCAGACCCGGCGCAAAGATGTCCGCCACCGATCTCTTCTGCGCGTCGGCTGAAATCGTCGGGAGCGCCGCGACAGGCCGATGGCCCATCTGCTCGAATGCATCATTGATTTTCTTCAGGGCGCCGGCGGGCTGCTTTCGAGTCAGCCAATGGACCGACTCCGGCATGGCGAAGTAGACCACCGGGATCAGAACAGCCGTAACTGCCGAGCCGAAGTAAAACACGGCGCGCCAGCTGTTACCTTTGAGAAGTTCCGCGGCGATCATGCCACCCACGACCGCACCAAGCGGATAGCCGATGGCCATCAGCGACACACTCAGATGCCGTCGCCGTTTGTTCGAGAACTCGCTCGCAACGGCATTGATGGCCGCAAGCATTCCACCGATGCCAAGACCGGTAATCACCCGCCAGACCGACAGCGTGACAAGGCTTCCGGCCGTCGTCGCCAGTGCCATACCTGCGGACATGACCGCAAGACACCCGAGGACCGTCGGACGCCGGCCGATTTTGTCGGCGACTCCGCCCAGGACAATCGAGCCGATTGCCATGCCGATCAGTTCCATCGACAACACGAAGCCTAGAGCGCCCCGGTCGATGCCCCATTCGGCGGCGATTCCCGGGGAGGCGAAGCTGATCGAGAGCACGTCGAAGCCGTCCAGTGCATTTAAGGCAATGGTCAATGCGATGACCAAAACCTGTAAACGGCTCATCTCGGAGTTCAAAAGTACTTCACGCGGATCTGTATTCATCGGAACCTCGCCAGACTTTTTATCACGAATATTTCAGCGGGGGGCGTCCAGAATCTTCTTCACATCAGAAAAACGTTCATTCGGGATGGTAATCGCCAGGTTGTACTGGGCGATCTTCCAACGGCCGCCGGAGTCCTTCAATAACACGCCGCTGCCGCGAGCGGGACCCATGTTCTGAGTCTCGAGTGCTTCATCAAACCATGCGACACCGGAATCTCCGACCGCGACATCTCTTCGAGTGGCGCGAAAAGTCCAGGCCTTGCCCTTCGCAAAGTGTGGGTGCGCGTATGCTCGAAACGCCGGCACATCCCACCTTTCCGTGGCGTCAGTCCCAAGAAAAACAGCCTCAGTGGCGAAATGGCCGAAGTACCGCTCTTCGTCTGCCCTGGCTGCGGCATCATGCCAGTCGTCAAGCACCTGGTTGATCTCCGTCCGGCTCTCCGGCTGGGACGGAGGCGTCGTGCAGGAAACCAACGCGATCAGCAGAAACACCGCACATTGTTTTGGCATCGTAAACGTTCTCCCTTCCCGGACTTGGTGATATAAAGATAGGCAATTTACATCACGAAGGAGCCGAGTATGTCCTGGAGAGGTCTCGCTCTAACTGGTTTTCTGGCTTTGGCGGCAGTATTAACCGCTTCCATGCAGCCGACAACGGCTGCGGAAGCGACCACCCCAACCTTTAATAAGGACGTTCTTCCGATACTCCAGAAGAACTGCCAGACATGCCACCGGCCCGGCGAAATTGCGCCGATGTCGTTCCTGACATACAAGGACGCTCGGCCATGGGCGAAGGCCATGAAGACGGCCGTCGTCAGCCGTCAGATGCCGCCGTGGTTTGCGGATCCGGCATACGGTCACTTCGCAAACAACAAGCGGTTGAACGATGCCGATATCCAGACGATTGCGGTGTGGGCCGACAGCGGCGCAACCGAAGGTGATGCGAAAGATGCGCCGCCGCCGGTGAAGTTCCACGACGGTTGGGGTCTCGAACCCGAGATGGTCATCGAGATGCCCAAAGACGTTCCGCTTCCCGCCACCGGCACGATCAATTACAAGAACATCCTCGTGAAGGTGAACTTCCCCGAAGACCTCTGGGTCGTCGCCGCGGATCTGCGGCCGGGAAATTCGCAAGCCGTCCATCACATGCGAGCGAACGTCCGGCCTCCGGAATCGACATTCATGCAGAACGCCGAACCCGGTGTGGCATACGAATCAGGTGACCCGGCTATGGGACGGCAGGAATCGACGGTCGACCTGCTTGGGAAGTTCAATCCAGGCCTGGGCGCGCAGGACTTCAGCCTGTTCGAATCCGCAAAGTTCGTGCCGAAGGGCTCCGACATCATTTTCAACATGCACTACACGGCGACGGGCAAAGAGACGACCGATCGTTCGAAGCTCGCCCTGGTCTTCTCGAAGAAACCGCCGAAGTATCGTTACTTCGTGAATGAAGGTCCGAACGCGTCAAACCTCGCCATCCCTCCGGGCGAAAGCAATGCGCAAGTCGTATCCGAAATGACAGCGCAGTTCGACACGCAACTCGTCTATATGCAACCGCACATGCACCTCCGCGGAAAAGATTACGAAGTTCGTCTCATTTACCCCGACGGCAAGACCGAAGTGATCTTCAAAACGAAGTGGGATTTCAACTGGCAACTGGGCGTCGACACCATCAAGCCGATTCCGATTCCGAAAGGCACGCGAATTGTCGGCATCGCGCATTTCGACAATTCCACGAACAACAAATGGAATCCCGATCCGACCAAGACGATCATCTGGGGACTTCAGAATTGGGAAGAGATGCAGAACTGCTTCATGGGTTTCCTGATCGATCCCAACATGCCGGATCCCAAGACGACCTTGTTCAAGGCATCCGGCCCGAGTCTCCTCAGACGAGGAACGTCCGGCCCGACGCTCGCGTCATTGAATCAATAATGTCCGCAGACCGCCGCGCGTTTCTCAGGTTCCTGGCGGCCAGCCCGCTGCTGGCCGCCTACCGCACCCAGGAAGATTTCGTCATCTCGGATCCCTCCCAGGCCATCAACGTTCTTGAATTCGAGGCCGCCGCGCGCAAGGCATTGCCGGCTGCGCATTGGGGATATCTCACCACCGGAGTGGACGACGACTCGACGCTGAAGGCCAACCGCGAAGGGTTTTCGCATTACCAGATCCGGACGCGACGTCTCGTCGATACGACCAATATCGATATGAGCGTCGATCTCTTCGGCACGAAGTGGGAAACACCGATCGTCCTCGCTCCGAGCGGCACTCTGTTTCATCCCGATGGCGCTGTCGCAGTCGCGCGAGCGGCGGGGAAACAAAAGACACTGCAGATTCTGGGCGGCGTTCAGGAGAGAACTCGACCGATCGAAACCGTGATGAAGGCTCGCGGCGGACCGGTTTGGTATCAGCTTTACGCGTCGCAGGACTGGGCCCAGACAATGCAAATCGTAAAGCGAATCGAGAGCGCCGGCTGTCCGGTTCTGGTATGGACCGTCGATACGCTGGGAGGCCGCAATCTTGAAACCGTCCAGCGCTTCCGGCGGCTGGACACTCGTCAGTGCATGACGTGTCACATGACCGACCCGCAAGTGCGGCCCGGCAACGCTGCCCGCAATGTGCTGACGTGGGATTCACTCAAGAAGCTGAAAGATTCGACGCGGATGAAAGTCCTCGTAAAAGGCATCGACACCGGCGAAGATGCCGAGCTTTGTGTCCAGAATGGCGCTGACGGCGTCATCGTCTCCAACCATGGCGGCCGCGCAACCGAAACGGGTCGCGCCACGATCGACTGTCTGCCTGAAGTCGTCAAAGCCGCACGCAACCGGATTCCGGTGCTCGTCGACGGCGGATTCCGCCGCGGCACCGATGTTTTCAAAGCGCTCGCGCTGGGCGCTCGCGCGGTCTGTATCGGCCGGCCATACATGTGGGGCGTTTCAGCATTCGGAGATGCGGGCGTCGAAACGGTGTTGTCGATCATGCGGCGCGAATTCAATCTGGTCATGGCGGAATGCGGGAAGCGCTCGCTTGCAGAGATCACGCCGTCGTCGATAGTTGCCGTTCGGTAGTAAGATTCTGCGCAACCCGGAGGTTATCGTGTCCAAACGATCAAGCAAATCGAGCAGGAAAGCTGTCGGCCGTCGTGGATTCCTGAAAGGCGCCGCCGCAGGAGCTGCGGCATTTGTCGCTACAAGCGCAGCTGAAGCAGCAAGCCCGGAGGCAGCGCCCGTCGCGCGTCCCGCGGTTGTTCCGCCGACAGAGGCAGAGGCAATCGCTGAAATGGGAATAGCTGCTCCCGTTCAGGCGGCGGCTCAGGCCACAGCCACAGCGGCTGCATCGGTGCCGGCGTCCGATTACATGGTGGATGTGCTCAAGACGCTGAATCTGGATTACGTCGCCGTGAATCCGGGCTCCGCATTCGAGGGCCTTCACGAGTCGCTCATCAACCATGGCCAGAATCAGAAGCCGGAGATGCTGACCTGCCTTCACGAAGAGCAGGCCGCCGCGATGGCTCACGGCTATGCGAAGGCCGCCGGGAAGCCGATGATGATCGCTTTGCATGGCACAGTCGGTTTGCTGCACGCGTCGTTCGGCATGTTCCAGGCGTGGTGCGACCGCGTGCCGATGCTCGTTTTCGTCGGCCACAACCGAAACCCCACTAGCGTCGTCAACCGGCCACACAGCGCCCAGGACATGGGCGCGATCGCCAGGGACTACACCAAATGGGACGACGAAGCGACGAACCTCGATCGTTTCGCGGAAGCCGCGGTGAAAGCGTATGCGATCGGCAGGACACCTCCAATGGGACCGACGCTCCTCGTCGTCGATTCCGGACTGCAGAACTCGATGATTTCGGATCGTGGCCGGCTGCGCATCCCGGCTCTGACCATGCCGGCTCCGCCGATCGGCGATCCTGCCGCAGTCAAAGAAGCAGCCCGAATTCTCGTCAACGCCGAAAGCCCGCTCATCACGCCGGGCAAACTCGCCCGGACTCCTAAAGGGTGGGATCTGTTGATCGAGCTCGCCGAACTGTTGCAGGCGCCGGTTTTCGTGGGTACGTACGGTTCGTGGCAGGATTTTCCGAATCGCCACAAACTGAATGGACGCGGCGGCACGGCTTATCGTGCCGACGTGACGCTCGGACTCGAACTGAACGACATGTCGGCCGCGGCGCGCACGGCGCGATCCGGCGGCGGCAAAACGATCAGCATTTGCGCCGAATACCTTTCGCAGGGACGCAATATTCACGACTTCGGAAACTATTCCGAAGTGGACATTGCGATCGCTGCGGACGGCGAAGCCACCATGCCTTCACTGATCGAAGAAATCCGAAAACTCGTCACTCCTGAAAAACGGCGCGCATTCGATGCGCGCGGAGCGAAGATCGCAGAAGCGCATCGGACCGAACGCGTCCGGCAGGTCGAGGAAGCCCGCTTCGGCTGGGATGTAAGCCCAATCAGCATCCAGCGGATGATCGCCGAACTGGGCGCTCAGATTAAGAATGACGACTGGAGCATGGGGTCCGGACATCAGTTCACCGGCGACTGGCAGCGCGTGCTGCTGAACTTCGACAAGCACCACCGATACTGGGGCGACTGCGGCGGATTCGGAATCGGTTACGACACACAGGCGGCCGTCGGTGTCGCGCTCGCAAACAAAGGCACCGGCCGTGTCACGGTAGCGGTCGTCGGAGACGGCGATCTCAACTTCGGGCCCGGTGTTCTCTGGACGGCGGCGCACCACAAGATTCCGCTTCTGTTCGTCGTCCACAACAATCGAGGCTATCAGGCGGAAGTGATGATCGTTCAACGCGTGTGTTCTCAGCGCGGCCGCGGCACGCAGAACGCGCATATCGGCACAACGATCGACAATCCGAATATCGACTATACGAAGATCGCTCAAGGTTACGGGTTGCACGCGGAAGGTCCGATCACAAACCCGAACGATCTCGCGCCGGCCTTCCAGCGAGCTCTCGCCAGGGTGCGGGCGGGCGAGCCGGCGCTGGTCGATGTCGTGTCGCAGGCGCGGTAAGGGGATGGCAATGACGAAACTGGCGTTGTTTGTTTTTGCGTGCATTCTCACTGCGGCGTTGGTCATTCCCGCTCTCTCACAGAATCCTCCGACAAACCTGACGGGAAATGCGGAACGCGGCAAGACGTTCTACAACTCGGGCCTCAAATGCGCGTCGTGCCATGGCACGACGGGTGAAACCGGATCGCCGCGGCTCGTCCCGATGCGTCGTACGCAGACCGACTTCATAGCGTTCGTCCAAAAACCGACTGTGAATGCCATGCCGGCGTTTCGAGATCAATCCGCGCAGACTCTCGCGGACGTTTTCGCTTACATCAAATCGATTCCGGAACGTACTCCTCCGCCGGCGCAAAGCATTCCCGCACTGAACGAGGCACTCAAGACGATTCCGTAATTCAACCCTCGGAGAATTGCGATGTCCGAAGAATTCCAGGTCACCGGTTCGAATGCATCCGCACTGTTCACACTGAAGATCCATCGTGGCGACGGTATGGCCCTGATTGCGATGAATTGGAAAAAGGGCAAGCCGCCGCTGGATTTTGTGGGATTTGCGATCGAGTACAAGGAGCCTGGGGGCCAGAAATTCTTCCCGTTAAAAAATCGGCTCAGCTTCGCTTTCGCTGACGGCAGCCTCAATCCGAACACACTCTCGACGCGGCTTTCGCCGATTCAGAAATTTCGCTGGGTGCACTTCCCGCGCAATGCGGAACTTCCCGGCGATTTTGTCTACCGCGTGACGCCGGTGTTCATGAATCAGTTCGACGAATTGAGTTACGGGGACTTCCAGGAGGCTCGAATCGAACTCCGTCGCGAAACGTTCCCGGGGAAACTGAACGTCACCTACACAAGAGGCTTCGTTTCGTCGCAGGCCTTCGTGGATCGGTTTGAGGCCTTTGGTCCCATCTCGACGCTGCTTCCCAAAACAGCCGCCGATGGCCTGACGTTCAAGCCGACTCATCCCAAAACCGACGAAGCGTTGACATGGATGGGATTCGAGGCGAGAAGCGCGATCCTCGAGGTGCTCGATCAGGCAATCGCCGACAAGAAAGCGAAGGTCTCAGTCGTCGCGTATGACCTGAGCGAGCGAGACGTCGTCTCGCGACTTGAAAAGTTGAAGAAGCGGCTGCGTATCATCATTGACGACGATGGTGACCACCTCAAGACCGGCTCGGGTGAAAACCAGGCTGCGGATCGACTGAAGAAATCAGCCGGTACGGCGAATGTGAAGCGGCAGCACATGGGAAGCCTTCAGCATAACAAGACGATCGTCGTGGACGGTCCAAAGGTCCAGGCCGTAGTGTGCGGCTCCACGAATTTCTCGTGGCGGGGCTTCTTCGTCCAGTCGAACAACGCGATCGTTTTACAAGGACCGAGCGCAGTAAAGACGTTCACGGCGGCTTTCAACGATTACTATGCCCATGATGATGCAGGCGGCTTCGGCTCCACTGCGTCGGCACAGCTCGTGGATATCGGATTGTCCGGCATCGACGCAAAGGTGGCGTTCTCGCCTCACTCGACAAAGAATGCGCAACTGGCAACGATTGCCAAAGACCTCGCAAAGACGAAATCGAGCTTGTTCTTCTCCCTGGCTTTTCTCTTTCAGACGCCGGGAGTCATCTTCGATTCGATCGAGAGCGTGATCAACAACGACAAGATCTTCGTCTACGGGATTTCCGACAAACCTCTCGGCGGACTCGATCTGCAGAAGCCCGATGGCGGCAATCCAGCGCCCGTGAGTCCTGCCGCCCTTGAGAAAGACGTTCCGCTGCCTTTCAAAGCCGAGCCCAAGGGAGGCGGCGGAACGCGTATGCATCACAAGTTTGTGGTCATCGACTTCAACAAGCCTTCGGCTCGCGTCTACATGGGGTCTTATAACTTCTCGATCGCTGCGGATACGAAGAACGGCGAAAACCTGCTTCTGATCCGTGATCGCCGCATAGCGGTTTCGTACATGGTGGAGGCGTTGCGCATCTTCGATCACTACCACTTCCGCGTCGCGCAGCAGGAAGCGAAGAAGGCATTGATAAGGCTCGTACTCCAGAAGCCGCCGAGGAAACCGGGTGAGAAACCATGGTGGTCGAAGGATTATACGGACCCGCGCAGGATTCGCGATCGCGAGCTGTTTTCGTGAACAGCGGCTTCAGGCGGGCTTCAGGCGTTTTGGCGGCTTCTCTCGACAATGTCTGCGAGGCTGGTTCCGTCCAATATGCTCGCGGTTGAATCGCGGACTTCTTTCATGACGCTTCGAATCCCGCATGTTTCCTCGTCGGGACATTCATCACAGCGCCGGTAAGCCGTCTGACTCACGCATGGAAGCAGTGCCAGGGGTCCATCGAGGGCGCGCACCACTTCACCGACCGAGGTTGCCGACGGAGGACGCATCAAAAGATAGCCTCCGCCCTTGCCCTTCTTGCTTTGAAGGATGCCCTTCTTTTTCAAGTCGAGCAGGATAAGTTCGAGGAATTTGTGCGGGATCCGCTCCCGTTTGGCCAGATCGCCTATTAGAACCGGACCTTTTCCATACTCACGGGCCAGGACCGTCAGCGCACGCAAGCCGTATTTTGCCTTCATCGAGAGCATGAGGAGCCCTACTATACCGAAGAACGCCTTGACCGGTAAGTCGTTTGTCCTGAATGAAGATTCCTATTGACCCGGGTGCCCATCGCGATTATTCTCCATACCCTATCTAATTGATCGGCTTTATTATCCACTATGCCAGATAACGCCCTTTATCTGATCGCAATTACGCTTTTCGCAGCCATCGTCAACGGCGGCCTTGGATATGGTTTTTCCTCGATCACGGTTCCCCTCGCGCTCCTGTTTCTGACGAATCGCGTTCTGAATCCGGCTCTCGTTTTGATCGAAGTCGCTTTGAATGCCTACGTCTTGTTCGTGAATCGCGACGCGATCCCGTCCGTGTGGCGGCGTGTGATGCCGATCGTTATCGGACTGGTTCCGGGTGTGATCCTGGGGACCCTGATCATTTCCAGAGTCAGCCCGCAATGGCTGAAGCTGGGAACTTACATCCTTCTGCTGCCGGTCATCCTGATTCAGGCCGCCGGGTTCCGCCGGCCGATTCAGTCCGAAAAAGCGATCGGGCTTCCATTCGGTCTTGGTCTGGGCGTTCTGTACTCCGTCACCACGATTTCAGGCCCGCCGCTGGCCGTCCTGCTGAATAACCAGGGGCTTACCAAACGTGATTTCCGCGCGGCGCTCGGAATTATTCGTCTGGCTGAATCCAGCTTTACGGCTGTGGCCTACCTGTACGTGGGCATTTACACGATGCAGTCGATGGTGCTGATTCCGCAGATTCTGCCCAGCGTACTGATCGGCGTGCCGATCGGCGCATGGTTGATCCGACAGATGCCGGCGGAAACGTTCAGGCGGTTGTGCATGAGTTTCGATGCGTGGGTCGTTGCGTTCGGTGTGTCGACCGTCCTCCGTGACCTCCAAATCGTCGAGGGTCCCAAGGCATTCCTCTTTCTCGCGCTCGTCATTGTGATCGACGGATGGCTGCTCTACCGATTTTTTTCCGCCCACAGCAAACCGGAGCCGATGCCGGCAGTGGCTGCTTCAGCAAAAGCGGGACGAGTTTCCTGACATTTACCGGTTCCCGGCCGCCATTGGCCGATTATTCGTTTTAGAGCATCCCTGTTTGACGTAGATTGCTCGAATCGACGAGGTGAACCATGACAAATCAAGAGAGTCCACGACCAGAGCAAAGAACCTACGAACCCCGGCGAACTGCCGGATCCCTGACGCCGGGGATGATCTTGATCATTATTGCCGCCGTGATCTTTTTCGTGGCAAACGACCGCTACTCCACCAGGGCGTCTGAGCGCAAAATCACGAATTCGAATTTCAGCGCCAATGCGTTTCTCAGCGGAGTCGAACAGGAGATCCATTCCTCAGAATTTCGCGGCGCTGATGTGTCCGTATTCATGGGCGGCGCCGATCTCGACCTCCGTAACGCCTCGATCGAAGGCGATGAGGCAAGGATCGATCTGTCTGTAACGATGGGCGGAGTGGAGATCCGGGTTCCACGGGACTGGACTGTCGACAACCGCCTTACTCCTGTACTGGGCGGCGTGGAGAATCACACCCGGTCCACCGGAAGCGGCAAGCGGCTCGTCATCGCAGGCTCCGTCGTCATGGGCGGGGTCGAGATCAAGAATTGATGGTCTAATTCGCCCACTATTGTTTCTTGAAGACAAATGTAGTCGGCTTTTGATTGGCGCTTCCGCTGATCGTGGCTTCGAGTGAGCCGTCGGACCGTTTCGCGTAACGGACCATTTTCGGGAAGTCGTGTGCTGGATTCTCGAAAGTCGCGCTCTCGGCGTCGATGCGAGTCAGCGTGAAATCCGTAGGCGCGGCGGCATTCGGCATGGCCGTGTAGACGAGCGTTCCGTCTCTTTCCGAAATGCACAGGAATTCGAATTCCGACATGACACCGGCTCGCAGCGTTCGGCTGACGGCCAGCATTGAACCGCCGGCCTGTGAGGTCCATCGCTCTTCTATTGTTGCCGTCCCCTGTGCGCCGATCCAGGTACCCGCAATCCATTCCACTTGAGCGATCGTCGCAGCCGCCGAGTTCAATTTCGCTCTCGCATCGACTGCCGGCAGCGCCTCCGCTGACTTTTTGTAGACGGTCGCAACGGCGACCGGTTCAGCGGCGGTGCCGGTACGCATCGTGGTCTGGATCACCAGAGTGTCGGGCATGTCCAGCCTGAAGGCATATCGGAGGCCGGCCGCAGTCGTTGCGGTCGAGCCCGGGGCGAGGTTACCCGTGATGGTGTACACGAGCGTGTTTCCTTCCCAAGCGGTCTTTACGACCTGACCCGATTGTCCCAGGCAGGTCCGAGCGGGCAGCATGATGCGGGTTTCAGCGCCGTCGAGCGGATGCGTCGTCATGAAGGGCTCCTGGCGTCCTCGAACGGGCCGGAACAAAAGCAGGGTTTGGCCGTTCTGCTTTACGGCAAAGCGATCGCCGAACACAGGAGTCGGCGCCGCAGCCACAGCGGGAGGAGCATCCTTCACCGCTTGCCAGTTTCCGGAGAAATCGGGCCGCTGCTGCGCCCAGACAAAACTCCCCGAAAAAACAATAACCAGACCCGTTAGCGTCCCGATCGTTGACCGCATGGTTCCCCCTTGCTGCGCGTCATTGTAGCGCGATCGGACGATGAAAGATCAGCCGGCGCTCCGGTGCGGCAGGATCTCTGTCCGGACGTGATTGGCGAACTCCTCGAACGTTGCTTTCGTCTCCGCGCTCGTGGCTTCGCTTTCGGCGAGCGCGTAATGGTGCGTCAGAATGCGGTTGGTCGTATCTCTCTTGAGGTTGGCCTCGGTCGTCTCGACGCTGTTCATCGCGTCGAGCTTCACGTCGTACGATCCGATCGGCGAGAGAAGTTTAACCAGCACAGGCGTGATTTCGATTCCGATGATCAGAAACACGATGAAGGAACTGATCCACCACACGGCGCTGGAGTTCGCGGACAATTCCAGCAGGGCTTTCATCTTCGTGAGAAAGTCATCACCCAGGCCTTGACGGAACGCTTCCACTTCCAGATTGATCTGCGCGTTGACCTTGTCTCGTTCGGCCTGGATTTCCTGCCTGCGCTTTTGCAGCTCAGCGACCCGCTGCCGTGCCTGAACGGCCGCGGACTCCTTCAAACGCGCCACTTCACTGTAGCCATAACGAAGGCTTCCGCCGGTCCCGTCGGCTTCCTTGCGGAACTCGTCTTCCAGAAGCCGGACCCGGGGCTCGTCACGGGCGATTTCCTCCTCCACGGCTTTGAAATCTGCTTCCAGCGATGGAAGCGCGCTGCTCTGGATCAGGGTCGCGCGCCTGGCGCCAACCTCCAGATCGCGATTGATGGCAGCCTGGCCCACGATGGCGTTCTGAAATAGTCGAAGCTCGAGCGGTTTGGACAGCGTGATGCCGATCAGGATCGCGAGACCGATCCGCGGAAGCGCCGGAAGCCACCCTTGCCGGAGGCGCTGTCGCCAATTCGCTCCCGGATCCGTGGACTTGCGGAGAGACGACACGATGTACCGGTCGAGGTTGAAGATGACCAGCCCCCAGAGAAGACCAAAAGCAACAGACACGTAAATTCCGTAAGGGCCACCGGCCAGTGTGGTGTAAATCGCGTAAAAGCCCGAAAAGAACGCAAGCACACCGGTGGTCAGGACCGCGCCTCCGATGCCTTCGTATTTTGCCTTTTCGCTTGGATACAGCCGCAACGTGTCGGGAACCACTCCCGCACACCACCACAGAAAACTGCAGAGCCTATTCTTGCTGCTTTGGTCGTGCATGTTCTGACCTCCAGGAAGGTGGCGGGCACACGCCCACACGAAGGCTTGATACGGTTTGGAAAGACGTTTGGTTCACACCGAATTTTTACGGATCACTCTTCGCGCAGCACGATCATCGGATCGACGCGGCTTGCCCGGCGAGCCGGAAGGTAGCAGGCGGTGGCCGCCGTAGCCGTGACCAGAAGAATTCCGGCGGCGAACGAGAGCCAGTCGAATTCTGCGAGTCCGTAAAAGTACCGGCTCATCGCGAGCACCATGATCAGTGCACCGGATGTCCCCAGACCGAGTCCGATGACCGTCCACTTCATGCCCTGTCTCAACATCAAGCCCGCCGCCTGCGAGGGATGGGCGCCAAGCGCGATTCGAATGCCGATCTCCCGCCGGCGCTGCGTAACGACGAGGGACATCATGCCGTACGTTCCGGCAATCCCCAGCAGGAATGCGAACGCGCCCGGAATGGCGGCGGCATACATCCCGACCTGGTTCGGAATGAACATCAGGCCGAACGCCTGCTCCAGCGTGCGAGTGTCATGCACCAGCAGATTGGGATCGAGTTCACCGACCTTCGATCGGATAAGAGGCGTCATGGCCATCGGTTCGCCATCGGTCTTGACAAGCAGTTTGCTTCGATAGAAACGCTGCTGCGCCAGAGCACGATATAGAAACGGCTTCGGCCGTTCTGCGCCGGGTGTATAGGTGAGATCACGCACCACCCCGATTACGGCTATGGACCTGCCGTCCGCAGCGCGAAGAACGCGACCGACAGGGCTTTCGCGCGGCCACAGCAGTTTCGCGAGCTTCTCGTTGATGATGCCAACGTCAAGTGAGCCTGCGCGATCTCGCGAGGTAAAATCGCGACCTTCGATAAATGCTGCATTCAACGTCTTGAAATAGCCCGGCGTGACGTTGTTCGTTTGCGCCTCGTTGAGACTGCCGTTCATATCGTTTCGCACCCAGATCGCTGATACCGTACCGCCTGTGAGTCCGATGCTGGACGGAACGGGATCCACCTCCGCGACAGCCGAGGCAACGATTCCGGGTGTCCCCTCGAAGCGGTCTACGAGGCGGAGATAGAAATCCGTGATCCTTGCGGCGTCGTAACCTGCCCCATCGAAATTAACCTGCGCGACGAGGACACGATCGGCCTCAATGGTTTGCCCGGGACGTTCCTGCGAGTGCTGGCTCCGAACAAGGACGGCCGCCGTAATCAGAAGCGCGGTACAGACCGTGACCTGCGTGATGATGAGGGACGAGCGTACGCTCGAATGGCTCGGATCGCCCTGTAAGCTTCCGGGGTTCAGTGAGACAACGATGTCCCGTCTGACGGATTGCAGGGCCGGCCTCATGCCGAAGAGTACGGTCGTCGATAGAGAAACCACTGTCGCAAACGCCAGAACTCGCCAATCGAAAGTCATTTTGAACGCATCGGGCAACGGCAGGGGTAGCGGCAATCGCTCGATAATGCGCGCCGAAGCGAGAGCGACCATCATTGCACCCGCGCCGCCGAGCAGAGACAACATCACATTCTCCGCGATGAGTTGTCTCACCAGCTGGATCCGAGTTGCGCCGAGCGCGAGCCGGATACCGATTTCGCGACGTCTTTGGGCGATGCGCGCCAGCAGGAAGATGCCGATGTTGTCGCAGGCGATCATCAGTACGACTGCGACGCCGGCAACAAACACCGAAAGCACGACTGCGAAAACAGTCCACACCGGCGGCGTCAGCGTATTCCCTGCCACCACGCTGACCGCCACGAACCGCTTTGTCTCAATGCCGACCTGTGAGGCGATTCTGGATATATCGGCCTGGGCCTGGCTGCGCGAGATCCCTGACTTCAAGCGTGCTACAACGTGAACGGGCATCATCGGATCAGTCCCCAGGCCGGGAATGAACAGCATCGGTCCATTGAAACCGGCGATCGGCAGGCGCCAACCTTCCGGTCCGGTCTGGAACACAGCGCTGAATGCGGGCGGCATCACCGCAACGATCGTGAACGGCTGATTGCTCAGGAACAGCGTGCGGCCAATGATAAGGGGATCTTCATCGAGGTACTCCTGCCAGAACTCATTGCTGATCGCGATGACTGTAGCAGCCGTGACTTGCGCGTCCTCAGGCGTCAACGGCCGGCCGAGAACGGGCGGTATGCCGACGGTCTCGACAAAATTGCCGCTGACAAAAATCGGCCGGATGACACCCACCGGCAGCGTTCTCGGGCCATCGGTTCTCACAGCCAGTGGAATCGAGCGGTCGCCGTAGCCTGCAATGTTCGTGAACGACTGATTCTGCTGGCGAAACTGGAAGTAATCGGAGGTCCGAGGGACGACGGAACCGTCACCGTGGTTGTACATCCGCACGAACCGGTCGGGATTGGGAACGGGAAGCGGCCTCATGAAGACAGCCGTCACGAGGCTGAACAGCGTAATGTTCGTTCCTATCGCTATGGCGAGAACAAGGGCGGCGAAGATCGTAAACCATGGACTTTTTGCGAGCATGCGCGCGCCGATGCGGCCGGCCCGCAAACACTCTTGAAGGAAATGGATCATGAAACCAAAGACAATGCGAAGCGGTCGACAGTTTCAGACAATCTTAATGCGTGACCTCACGACAATCGCTCGATCGTCCAATAGAGAGCAACGCACGCAATCATCCTTGAGTTCCGACATGAAGATGTTTTCGATGGCGACGTACGCGATCGATACGGCAATCAGCGGCTCCACTATTTGAGGCGGGATGGAGACGAGGCCATAGACGCTTAGTGCCAGTGTGATGGAGTGAGCGATCGTGAAGGCGGTGACCTGGCTCAGAATCTCGCGGAACCGCCGCGTCAGGAAAAAGATTCCGAGTACGAACAGCATGTGATCGAGTCCGTGCGGAACGATGTGTGTGAAACCGAGCTTCAGGTACCGAACGCCTGTCGCCGCGCGAGTGCGGGTCTGCCGGACTGTTGTCAGCAATACCGGCGCGCTTGGCTGTCCGCCTTCGAGCCATTCTGTGGACTCACCTGCAGTCAGTGAATACGTGGCGAACGCCCAGGAGCAGGTCCACTCGAATTCTCGCGCTCCCTGCGGAACCTCGCCGATAAGTTTGATCACTGCGACTGGAGATGTTGTCGCAGTGGGTTCTCCGGAAACGCTGTATTGGATTGCGGGGCGGACGGCGTTGCCGTCAAACGCGACGAGGACGCGCCGTCGAAACGTTTCTTCGTACCTGGGCAGCAGCGTTTCCAGTTCGGCGGCCTCGCGCGCGGAGTCCGGCGGACTGGAAATGCCGCTCATGATCTCGAGCTTTTCCACAAGCGCCGCGGCGTCGGTGATGATTTCTATTTCGTAGGCTTTGCCTTTCGGAAAGCTTGCGGATACTCGAGTAGTGCCGATCTCGTGCGCTTCCAGCGTAACTGCTGCGAAAAGGAGAAGGATTGCCGCCCGTGACGGCCGACAAGAGTTATCAGCTCTGGTTCGTTCCGAAGTCGGGCCCGCCGATCAGTGCATCCGTGTTCAATACGAATTCCAACGGCAGTCTCGGCATCGAGATCCCCGTACCGGATACCGTGACCGATCTGAAAGCAGCCGCCGTCACGACCAAGCCCGCCGGCGGGCTGCCCGCGCCCAGCGGCGCATTCGCATTGCTGGGCGCAATGTAGGCGGCGCTTACCCGGCGCGCGAGTTCACTAGCTAGCCAGGCAAGTTAAAGAGACGAGAAACCTCCGGTATCCGGCCTGTATTGGGAAAGTTCGAGAACCATGTTGTGTCTTTTCGCCAGCCCGCGTATCTGGCCAATCTTATCTTTAAATTCACTTACGTCTTCATTACCTACAAGTATTAAGTGAATCTCCTTTTTCTTCGGATTTTTTATCCTGATGTTTTCCTTCTGTAACTCTTGAAAATCCATCTTTGATAGCCAACCAGTGAATCGGTCTTCCAAACTTTCGATTTTAATGTTCTTCAGACCGTCTACGGGTTGATGAGATTTGATTGAAATCAACCCGGGGTTATCATAAACAGTCACGATTTTGCCTTGCGACCTATCGATGGTAAAGCTCCCCCCCTGTTGGTATGCGTCGAAGCCTTGGAACCAATCAGGAAGGGCTACATAGCCGTTCCTCATGAGCCTGTTTTCGAAATAAACATCTTCAATGAAATACCCCCTTACAGCGTCTCGAAGTTTTAGCCTATTGAAGATTTTCTTAGTGCCTTGAATCTTGGAACGTTCAATTTCAAGCTCCTGAAGTATCAGCAACGCCTCCTCATAAAGATGTTTTAATCGGTCATACTCCTTCTGGTCGATGACGCCGTCTCCCAATAGCCGATCCAGGAAGCCGTCCACCCTCCCCCTAAACTTCCCGTCCACGGAGATGTTTAAATTAAGCTTGTTATCCAGATGGAGCCTTACTTCCTTTTTTTGATATAAATCTCTGAACGCTTTATGAAGCTCCCACAGGTCTGAGAGCTCTCTGATGACGATCTTCACTTTGCCGTAGAAAATCACAGCCCCGAAAGGCAAAAGCAGTGAGGTCAGGTACTTAAAAATGCTTATGTCGTCGTCAGACTTTGTTACCTTCTCGTTCTTAGGTCTTAATGTCGGCACGTCAGGTACGACGGGTACGGTGGGTTTGACGGGCTTCTCTTGACATGCCTTTCGGGCAGACGCTTCGTCGAGGGTAAGTGGCGATTTTGCGTCGGCCGGAGCCGTCGGCTTCTCCCCTTCTTTGACAAAAATAAATCTGACACCGCTTTCGGAGCAGTAGTAGTACTTGGCGTGTTTGGGGACCGGAACGGGAATCGGAACGGGCACAGGCACAGGGTCGGGGACAGGGACACGGTCTGAAGGCCATTTAAACGGCAGGACTGGATTCTGCTTGTGGACTTTGAAAGTGACCTTCGTCGTCCGCCAGAACGGCGGGCCGCTCGTCCTCTCCCACTTGTAGTGCGGAGTCACCTGAATTGATTTGCCCTTGCCTATGCTCATGGGCGTGGGCAATGCCACTAGCACGTCCCAAGCGGCCTCCAACGACTCGTTGTTATCAAGCAACTCGTTTTCCCTGCCCTCCTCGACACAGCTACGCAGCCAGGTTTTGACGGACTTCAGAAAAAGCGCGTAAGTCGGCTGCTCGTACAGGGTCCTGGGGCCGGTACAGCGAGATGGTTGGACCGGCCCCACGTCTTCGACCACCGCTTCAATGGATTCATCAAGCGCACTTCGATATGCATCCTTATTGTCCGTCAGCAACTTCATGACTGCGGCGCCGTCACATGCGCCGATCGCCTTAACCAGATCCGGAAACTGCGCCAGCATCCTCTCCGTTGCGGCCTCAAGCCGGTTCGCGCGGATCTCATGCGGAATATCGTCATGCCTGAATCCGTTCACGATCGCCTGCTGTATGTAGGTCTTCAGAAACGCCTCCAACCCCGCCAGCGCGTAATCCACCACATGCACCGACTCGTGCACCAGCCACGCCAGGTCATTCACTGTCCCCGTATCGATCGCACGCGGAAACCAGACATTGTTCTCGATCGTGATCGCGTTGCCTTCCTTCAACGCCAGCTTCACGATCGCGTCCAGCGGCCACACCATCAAGCCCGGAAGAATGATCGGCCCCACAAGGATCGCCATACCTGCGAAGTCCGACTCGCTCTTGTCATGGACGAATGCCAGAAAACTCCGCTCCCACGCGAGCAGGGGCCGCATCGCTCCCATCCCGCGCTGGCACGCGGTTTTCGTTGGCGTGGTTGCCGGCGCGGGCGGCGGCGGCGCCGGCTTGGCGACCGGAAACCGGTCCTCCAGAATCTTCAGCATTTCTTGTCGCTCCGCGGTCGCCAACCGATAATGAAACGTTTTCGACAGCGCGTCCCCCGTCGGCTTCGTCCCGAGTTTCGCGTGTAGCTCCTTCGTACGATCCTCCGGCACGCTTTTGAACAGCTCCCTCAACCGTTTCCGGCGCGCGTGCAATCCCGGATCTTCAGGACTCTGAAACGGAATATTCAGCTCCTGCCGAATCCGATCGACGATCTGCTCATAGGTCAGATCCTCGCCCGGCTCGAAAACCTCCGGCCGCAGAATTACCGTGTTGGGCGGCACGCGTCCGCGGCTGTTCAACACTCTCCGCGCAAAAGGCTCCATGCGGCTATGCGGAAACGCGCCGCCTTCAATCACCAATCCATAAAACCCGGGCTGCGCACTCTCCGCGGCGATCCCCTGCGAGATCAGCATCGACTGCGTGAGCAAGTCGTCGGACGCGAGCACCGCAACATGACCCACGTCTCCGGTCGCAGGCACCGCCCGTAACATCCAGTCTCCCGCGCGCAGCGTTTCCCGCGGTTGCTGCAACGGCACCGCGACAACTTTCAGGAGCCCATTGCTCAGAGGGCGATTCTGCAGCGCAGCCCGAAATAACCCCACCGGTGAAATCTCGATTCCACCATCCCCGAGACCGCTCAACAGCTCGTGAAGAAACGACGTTTCCGATTCACGTCTCGGCCCACCGCTCATGACAATTTCCTCCCCCTCCCCCGCTTCCACCTTCTTCAAACACGACGACATCAACGCCGTCGCCGCCCGCGCACCCGACTGCAGCGCGCCCTCCATGTACCCGAAATACGCCATGCACGTATGCTCGCCGGCGAAGTACAACCTCTTCGCGTGCGGCATGCTCAGGAACTTTCCGATGGTCGTGACCTGTCCCACCCTGGGGCTCGCATAACCCGTCTCGATCCACTTGGTGTTCGGCCAGTCCGCGTAATGATCGTTCCCGTTCTTGACCTTGTAATCGGGATAGAGCTTGAGGATCTCTTTTTGGAAATGTTTCTTCGCGGCGTTCTCGTCACCGGACGGCACAAAGGCGCCGCCGGCAAAGACCGCCAGCGCGATGCCCCGCGACTCGACCTCCTGATTCTCTGTAGGTTCCCAGGTCTGCCCCAGCTCATCCGACGAACCGCTGGGAGCTGTATCTTTTTTGATCCAGAACCGGCCGTTGACCTGGCTGATGTACTTCACGGCGGGACCCGATCCCATTTCGCGTCCAGCGGGCAAAGCAGGCGTGATCTCGATCCTGCGCCAGACGCTCGGAGGTACGGTCAGAATGACGTACTCGAAATCGTCCGACTTCGGACCCGTTGCCGGTTCCATCCACGTCACTTTGACGAAAGGGCTCGTCTCGCGGATCTCGATCTTTTTGACGGGGCTTTGGAGACGTGGGTCGATGTAGCCTCCCCCGCTGGACTCGAGCATCATCCCGGCAAGCGATACATTTCCTTCCGCACAACGGAAGTCTTCGCGGTGAGTCCAGTAGCCATCGAGGAGAATGTCGTCCTTGCCCAGCCTTCCGCCGCTGACCAGCGAGAGCAACCCGAGGTAACTCTGGTCCTTCATCGGAAGCACGTGGTCATTCCCGATCTCCAGTTCGATCGCGTCCAACAGTAACGGATGACGTATCGGTTTAGGCACCAGCCCGGCATACTCTTCCACCTTCGCCCGAACGGACACGGCATCGAACGCGGCAGCCGTCCGCGCGTTCCATGGAGCGAATGGATCCGTAATCGTCTTCGCATCCTGGCTGATCCTTCGAAACACGATCGTCATCTGCGTGTACAGCTTCTTGAGATCCGTCACCGCCTTTCCGCGAAGGCGAAACGGTAATTCGAGCCCCGCACCGGCATATTGGTCCTCACTGGTGAGAACAATCAGCCCCAGGCCGAACCTCCTGGCGAGTCCCAGCCACATCGGATGATCCAGGCCGATCAGTTCCGATCCGGTCTCGACAATGCGACCCGGAATCAGAGTCGTGTTGCTCTCGACGCGCCCGCCGTAGTTATCACGCGCTTCAAACACCGTACTCGCGACACGGAACCGCCTCAGCGTCCACGCCGCCGCGAGCCCCGCGAATCCGCCTCCAACAATCGCCACCCGTTTCTTGAAGAGCTTCGAACAATCGGGCGGAGAGGCGAGCCCCATCGCGCTCATGAACTCCGATTGTTTCGCCTGCGCTCGTTCAACCATTTCCGCTCCGGTTAATTTCGGACCGAATCGCCGATGCAGCTTTACAAAAACAGAGCGCGACATGGAAACCTCATTTCTTCTTGTAGGTGCGGTCTATGACCGCACATTTACTGGACCAGCGGATGCCGCGCGGTCATAGACCGCGCCTACAGAGACTTCCTGGCGGCCGCCAGCGTTGTCTTGAAGAAATCAATGGACGGTGAAAAGAAATACTCGCCGCCGGTGGGAACAACAAAGGCGCCGGAAACCGAGATCGCCTCCACCTTCTTCTCTATGGGCAGGTGGAACACACGACCGCTGCCCTGCGTCAGAATGGGATCGTGCCCGGCCTTGTCGCGCGGCGTGTTGGGCTTGTTGACCCAATGCTTCATCAGAAACTCGAACTGGTCCGTGATCGAGGATTGATAAGCGACGAAGATCAGGCCCTTGTCGTCTTTCTTTGCGGCATAGGTAATCCCCCGCCGCAACAACGACCGCGGCGGCGTTCGTTCCGCAAAGCCGAGATCGGTCGCCTGGTCGCGTGGGTTCACCTTTCGGACGTGCGCCGCAAGCGGGCAGAGCAGGCCATCCGGGTCCGCGATCTGCGGCGCCGTATCTTTGGGTAATGGGGGCTCCTGCTTGTTCGCATAGGCGAAGTAGTTCATGGGATCGTCTTTAAGACCGATGTCCTTGTCGGGACTGCGCACGATGGGCGTGCCGCTTTCCCAGCGGCCCATGAGCATGGCTGCAAAACGCTTCTTGTCCGGCGCAGTCTTCGGGTACTTCTTCGCCAGCGCGTTCGCCGTGGTTTCCACGAATTTCCAGAAAGCATCCGGGTTCTGCCGCAGGCGGCGATACACCATCAGTGAACCGTTTTTTGCCCATGCCGGACCTTTCGCCTGGTTCGTGGCGTCGTAGGTTCGCGAGTCGTCGGTCTTCTGCCGTCCATAACCGAAGATGAAGTGGCCGGGCCACACCAGACGGCTGCCAGGCCCGCCAAAATCCAGCCGGACGGCATCGAACGCCTTGTCCGTGGGAATGGTGCGCGGCGAAACGAAGCCATAGGGTGTCGTGTGCCATCGGCCGCGGATCGACGGTTGCGAAACGCCATCCTTGAACCCGAACTGCTCGTGGCCTTCCTGCGGCGCGCCTTTCACATCGCCTTTGTCTTCGTGCACGACCTTCATGCCCTGCGCGGTAATCTCCTTCGTCATCTTCTTGATCTGTTCCACCAACCAGGGCAGGTTGTCGCTTGCCATGATCAGAACGCCGTCCACGGGCTTTGCCTCGCCTCCAACAACCCATCCGGAAACGTGCCCAGGCTCCTTCTTCACACTGGGATCGCCGAGGAAACTCGAGCGCTCGGCCAGGCCCAGCTTGAACGCGACATCCTCGAACTCTTCGACTTCGGTCTTGTTCGTCAGCTTGACCAGGCCTGTCGCACTCAAAGCGACATTCAGCAACACGTATTGCGCAGCGTCGGGCTCACGGCCGAGCCTCTCGCGCTGGCTCTTCCAGACTTCATGCGCCTTTAGAACTTCCGCCGCCGTGGAGAGGCTTGAGTTCATCTTGCTCAAACACTTTTTCGCGGCATCAACATCCGTGATGATGAAGAAGATGAAGTGCTGGTGATCTTTCAGGAAGCCGGGAACAACATTGCCCTGGATCTCATTGAGGGCAAGAAGCGGCTCATCCTTCGGTACCGGTACCGTTGACGGCGGCGACGGTGACTTCGGCTGCGGTTTTGGCGCCAGTTTCGGTTGCGGTTTCGGCGCCATCTCAGCAAGCCACGGGTGTTGGCGCCGAGATCGTCTTACCCTTCAGATCCTTGTCCTTCGGACCGAAACGCGCACCGAGCCTCATTTCGAGGTGTTCGGCAATCTGGGCCCCGAATTCGATTGGAACTCCGGCAATCTTGATATCGGACACGGTGTATTTCTTGCTCGCGGGGACAGAAAACTCCGCACGCACGATCATCGATTTGCGGGGATCCTTGTCGGTCTTGCCGCGGAGTACCTTCCAGAAGGTCTGTGCATCGGTTCCGTCTGGCGTTTTCCAGCCCGTTGTATCGAGTGAAGTCACATAGAGACCGACTGGATTCTCGAGCGTCAAGAACCGGTTCTCTCGCGCGAGCTTGTTCACGTTGTCGCCGATAGAGGGATCGCTCTGGCGGGTCGCTTCTCCAAAACCGTCACACATGAGGAGGTGCTGTACGTCTGTGATGAGCGCGCCCTTCGAGTCCTTGCGCACGACCGCTCCGCGGGCGGCGATGTTGATCTGCGCTCCGAGTGTATTGGCGGGTTGCTGCAGATGAACGCAATGCTTGTCGTTCCACTTGTTGCCGACATCGTAGATCTTCGATCCGCGAAAGCTTATCTCCAGATCGGCCAGCGTAATGCTCTTGTCACCGCAGCGTGCCTGATACAGTTCGACGAGCTTCTTTTGCGTAGCGGGCTGGATGATTACGTAGCTGGGACCAGGATCGTAAAGGAAGGAGTAGTACTCCGGCGGCTCCGAAGTAAAAACGACGCGGGTAATTTTCTTGGCGCCATCACGAAACACGACCCATTCGCAGTATTCGTCCTGCGGCCTGAGGTCGCGGTTCGCCTGGATTGTTGTGTCGAACTGAAGCTGGGGCTCATCGATAATCTTGTAGTTTGCTTTCGAAGGTGCTCCGAACGACGTGGGATAGGCACGCCAGAGGACGTTTGCTTCCGAAAACGTGGTTGTCGGCGAATGGACCGAAGGGTCGAAGAATCGCAGATGCTTCTCCGCGTCGGCGGCATTTCCCGCAAGCTTGATGTCGATCTGGTCGATGCCATCCTGAATGTTTTCCTTGAATGCCTGCTTGATCATGTCGTGCCAGGCTGTCCGCATCTTGGCGTCGAAATCTTTCAGCCCGCCTGTCGGTTCAAATGTGAAAGCCTCCGAATCTTCGAACTCAACCGCATCGGCACGATTTCGGCCGCGGCGCTGGACCTTGAGCCAGGCAGGCGGCTGATACACGTCCATCGTTTCCGGCTCGGCCTCGACGTCTTCGACGTCCTCGATATCCTCGATGTCCTCGATGTCCTCGGCGCTTCGATGCTGCACCTTCAACCAGGCGGGCTTCGCGTATTCCGCAGAATCGGCCGAATCTTCGGACTCCGTCGACTCCTGCGGCATCGGACGCAGAATGACCGTGTGCGGCGGCACGAGCCCGCGGCTGTCCAGCAACCGGCGAGCAAAAGGTTCCGTGCGGCTGTGCGGAAACGCGCCGCCTTCGATCACGAGTCCGTAGTAGCCGGATTGTTCGCTTTCAGCGGGGATGTCTTCGGTGGCGAGCGCCGTTTGCGTCATCAACTCGCTGGAGGCGAGAACAGAAATATGGCCGACATCCCCGGTTCCCGGCACGACACGAAGCATCCAGTCGCCGGGGCGAAGCGCGTCGGCCGGGCGCGTCATCGGCTTTGCTACGATCGTCAACAGGCCCCGCATGCTCTGCATCAAAGACCCATCGTTCACGGCCGCGCGAAACAAGCTGGCCGGAGACAGCCCGGGCGTGGAGTCGTCGCCGCCAATATTGCGCAGGAGACGCTGAAGAAATGCGTGTTCCGATTCGCGGCGGGCTATGACGCTCTCATTGGAATCCGAATTCATAAGTGCCTCTCCTTCTATGGATGAACCTTGGGGTTGTTGCTGAATCTGTTGGATGGCCCGCGCGGTGTCGAGCCGGCCCCAGCAGTCCGCGTATTCCGCACCTTGCAACGGCTGGGCGCTGCGGCGAAGACAATCGCGGATTTCGTCGATCGTCACCGGGCGGCCTGCAGCTTCGAACATGGCCGCTACGGTTCCGGTGACGTGGGGCGCTGCCATTGAGGTGCCGGACCGCGCGACCAGCAAACCTTCCTGCCGCAGTGCGCCACGCGGAATCGATCGCGCAGCGACCACGTCCACTCCGGGCGCGAGCAATTCCGGCTTGTCGCGACGCTCGTCACGCGTTGGACCGCGACTGCTGAAAGGCGCGAGCTGTGTATCTTCGCTGTTGGCGTCATAGGCTCCGACCGTGATCACCAGCGGGGACGTGGCAATGGTGCCGAGCGTGTACGACTGCGAGGTGATCGTTGCGTCGAACCGGGATTGCGCGCCCGGGCTCGCGAGATCGCGCTCGATCCAGGCGTGGAAGCGGCCGCTGATCACGTATTCGCCAACCAGGCGCACGATCCAGGCGCCGTGGGGCGCGTTGGGATAAAGAAAAATCTCGCCATGATTGTCGCGATTGTTCGGATCGTTCATGCGGTGATAGACGCGGCCGACGAGGGCGCCTTCGTGAACAATGTCTGCCGACTCTCCCAGTTTTGCTCTCACGAACGCCGATCCGCCAGGGGGACGGACTGCGACGACGAAGCGGTCCTTGCCCGAGTACCAGATATCCATCTCGTTGTCGGTGGTGTCCTGGGGATCGATGATCCATTCCAGATCTCGACGCTCGCCGTCGCGCAGCCGGCCCTGGACTGCAAGGTTCGCGGATCGGTAATTGCCCGCCGACTGGACGATCGCGCGGCCCGGCCCGAGCCGCAGGAGTTCGTGCATGCCCTGCTCGACGGGGCTGGTGCCGTCGTGACTGCCGGCGGTGCGGCCAACGGAGAGATTCACAACCCACGGACGGCCGTCCGCTGTCTTGTCCACCCAGTCGAGCGCTTCGAGCATGCGTACGGAATCGCCGAGATCGCCGACAAAGCCGAGCCGCGGGGTGGAAAGGTGAACAAACATCAGGTCGGAGAGGAATGCCGGACTGCGGCGCCCCACGAAACCGTTGCCGGCGGCGATGTCGAGCGTATGGGTGCCGTGACTGCCGCTGCCGGTGTCGCTGAGGGCGGGATGGTAGTTGAGGGTTTGATACGGGTTCGCGGTGCGCAAGGCCGCGTTGATGTCCGCGCGGGAAAACATACGTCCGTAACCGTAAGCGTTCGGGTGTGCGGGTTCGTACGCGGCGCCCTGGTGCCAGAATGCGAGCAGCCGGGTACTGCCGTCGCGGTTGAGGAAGTTGGGATGCGCGAAATCGAGTCCGAAGTCGAGCGCTGCGACAATGCAGCCGCGGCCACCGAATTCGTTGTCGTTGGCGATACCAACCGGACGCGCCGCCTTGAGACTGATGACGTTCGGATGCCGTCGAAGAGCGAGGACGTCCCCGGCTCGAAACCGCCCCGTACAAATCCGCTGAAACTGGGTGATGACCGTGAACTGCGGCGGGATCTGCCGCGGATCCTCAAGTCGAATTACTCCCTCGACGATCTGTTCCGCCGGCGCTTCATCCACAGTCTCCGCGAGCGCAGGATCCAGATTGAATTCCAGGAACGGGGTGCCCTCCCTGCCCTCCATGTCGCACAACTCCCCTGAGCAAGCCAAACGGACAACCACCCCGTCAGATGCCGGAGTGGTTATCCTTTTCCGTCCCTTAACTCACTAACCGCAGAATCGGCGCGCCGCCGACAAGCTCGATCTGGTAACCCTGGCCGTCGGCGTCGATGAAGCGAGATCCAACAGGAGCCCCTCCGGCCATGCGAGCAGCGGCCCCAGCCTTATCCGGCACCCTTTCGAAATCCCTCTCAGTCGACAGCGACGCAAACGCAAACAGCGCCAGCTGTGCCGCCGAGAAGATATCCGCCGCGATTCCAATCCGGCTCCAGTGATATCCGCTCATCAGGAGCCTCGCCCCCGACGTTGCCAGCTGCCCCGCCGACGTTACCGCCGCAATCTGCGTCGATGTCTGGCCCGCCCAGTTACGCAGCGTTGACCCAGTCGCCAGCCGCGACGCCTGTATCGCGCCAAACACTGTCAGCCCGCCCCCGATCCCCAGCGTGACCAGTCCGGATATCGAGCCATCCGTCTTCTGTTGTCCCCGGAATCTCTTCTCCAGCCGCTCCAGCTTTTCCTCGAGCGCGCGCCGGCCGACTTCCTGACTGGCTAATCCCTTATTCGTCTCCTCGGCCGTCGCCAGCTTCTGCGGAAACGGAACGTTCCGCGCTCTCCCATCGGGCCCTTTGACGACAATGCCCCGCACGCCGCGTCCCGGACGAAACCGGCTCACACGTCGTACCGGGCGCCGGCGCGCACGTTCGCCGATATCTTCTGCACTCTCGTCCGATTCCCCGAATGCCTCGTCGGATTCCCAGTCCGCTGCTTCGTCACTTTCCCAGGGTAAGTTTTCTGCGATCATTTCTTCGGCCATGATTTGCTCCTCTTCTTCGTAATTGATTTGTTCTTAGACTGGCGACTCGGTCGCGATCGTGGGGTCTCGCTCGGAGTCAGCGGAACACCGCGCGCAGCGAGCGGATCGAGAACCTGTGCGCGGAGCAACTTGTAGTCGGGCTGGAAGTGGGCGACCTTGCTCTGTCCCCAGCATCGCGGACAACCGTCCACACCGACAATGCAATCCGGACAGCAACCGAGCGCGAGAGCAAGCGGCCGAATTCTGGCGCGCATCATCTCGAACAAGGCTTGTTGTGCTTGAAGTTGTGTTTCCATCGCGCCGACGCGCGCATGGAGATTCGCCAGAGCCGCAGCGTCGGATGCAGCGCCGGGAGGATAACCATTAGCGTAACCATTCCCGTTCGTGTGGCCACTTCCACCGTTTCCGCCGTTTCCGCCGTTTCCGTTGGCGGGCGCAGCAGCGGCGAAATTCGGCTTTGGGACGATCAACTCGTCGGCATATTTCGCAACGAGCTCCAGGAACTGATCATCGGCGAGGATCCGGGTGACCACCGTCATCCCGGAACGCTCAGCCCACTGGCGGACAAACGGAAACAGAATCTGCGGAAGCACTTTTCCTAACGACTCAGTTTGCATAACGATGCCTCATCAATAGAACTCGACTGTCTCGGAACTCTCGTCGGACTCGAAGTCGTCCACGGAGTCACCGGCCCATTCCAGCGAGTCACCGGCCCACTCTGCGGCTTCCGAACCTCCCGTCTGCAGATGCGACAGCACGAGCGCCGCCTGCTGTTCTGGGGACGCGGGATCAACGAGGTACTCGCCGCTTTCATCCATCAGGTAGCGTTGTTCGGAAATCGATTCCGATTCCGGAAGATCCTCGGTGGCATTCGCCAGCAACATCGTCAGCAGATTGTTGATGGCGCCGCGCGGCAGGCTCGCTCCGGATGCCGTGGGCACCTGGTCTCCTCCGGCGGATCCGAGAACCTGACTGAGCAGCGATTGCCGGACAGCCGGATTCTGGAAGAGCCCGAGAAGAGTTGCCGCCGCGCCCTGACCGGTAGGCAGAGCCGGTGGCGTTGACGCTGTGGCTATCGGCGTTACTGCAGGAGCCGGTGCGGCGGGACCTGGCGCCGGACGCGGTGCAGCTCCAGGCTTACTCAGTGCGCCTGAGGCGAGTCCGGCACCGGCGCCGATGAGCGCGCCCCACGGACCGCCGACCGACGCGCCTTGAGAGGCGCCCTGGAGGATGCTCGGGGCCGACCGCTGCAACGTCGAGCCCGCAGCTTTGCCGAAAGAGCCGAGAGCTTTCATAAAGTTTTCCGCGGCGCCTTCCGGCAGCGTGGAGAGGGATTGCTCGATCACCTGTTCGAGATCTTCTGCAGGCATGCCGGAAAGTTCAGGCCGGACAAACGGGCGAAGATCGTCGAGGTCTATTGCGGACACGCGTGACATGCTGTCCTCCTCTGGTTTGGTTGTTGTTGGATGATGTGGAGAAGGGATGCGATCGAGGAGCCGTGCAGCTCCAGACGACGGTACGCGCCTTGAGGAAAAACAGGAATCCGTTTCGCTTTCGGGCCCATGCGGTTCACTCCGAGAATTTGGCAATCAGAAAATCGATCGCGGCGTCATGCCTATTCTTCGTTTGACCATGCCCGGAAACCCCTCCAAGGGGCTTCGGTTCACTGTACTGTTTACGGAATGTGCGGCCTGCTCCTCGCTCTCGTGCATCCTGGCAAACCAGGACGAATTGTTGATTAACTTTGGATTACAGAAATCTTGCGCGGGTGTGTACTCACGAAGACCAGTAACAGTCCGCTTTCCGTGAGCTTCTTGCTGTGAGCCTCTTGCTGTGGAAGCGGCAGCTTAAACCTCAAGTGCGTTTGGAGACAAGAAAAATTCAACTTTGAAAGTAAGACGTCTGCGCGGAGTTTAGTGTGTCGCGAAGGATGCCAGACAAACAGACTGCCGATTCTTTGACCATTGAGCCTGACCTGAGTAACATACGCGCAAAATAACCAGGTTTATCGATCGCGTCTGATGGAGGGGGAAATGAGAAGAATAACTTATTCGTTACTCGTGTCTTTGGTAGGGGTAGTTCTCGGCTTTGCGCAGATAACGGGACGTATTCAAGGAAATGTTTCCGACGCGCAGGGAGGGAGGATTCCCGGCGCTCAGGTAACGGTTGGCAATGCGGATACCGGGCAGGCGTTGGAAACGATTACCGACGAAGCCGGCTTTTGGGCCATGCCTTCGATGCCCGCCGCAACCTACAAGATCACGGTCAGCCTTCCGGGATTCAAGGTCGTCGTCATCGACAATGTGAAGGTCAACGCCGGAGTGCCGGCAACCGTGAATGCAGTTCTCGAGGTCGGTGGAGTGACCGATTCCGTATCGGTTGAGACCGGCGCCGAGGTGCTGCAGACGGAGACTGCGACAGTCACCTCCACACTTGTCGGGCAGCAACTTCATGAGTTGCCTTTCACGAGCCGCAATCTTACCGAACTGATCGTGACTCAACCCGGCAGCGCGACGCCGGGCGTCGCGCGAAGCACATCGGTGTATGGCTTGCCCCAGAGCGCGCTGAATGTGACGCTGGACGGCCTCAATATTCAGGACAATTCAAACAAGACCAGCGACGGATTCTTCAATGCCATTTTTCCCCGAGCCGACGCCATCGAAGAGATGACGATCACGAGCGCGTCCGCCGGCGCAGACAGCAATGCAGAAGGCGCGATGTCCGTGAAGATGGTCACGCGCAGCGGCAGCAATCAATGGCGTGGCGGCTTGTTCGAACAGCACCGCAATGAAAAGTTCAATGCCAACGGCTATTTCAACAACCTGAACGGACAGCCACGCGACCACATGGTCTTCAACCAGTTCGGCGGCCACGTGGGCGGGCCGATCCTGCGCAATCGCCTGTTCATCTTTGCGCACTATGAAGTTTTTCAACTTCCACAGACTTACGTCCAGCCGACGATCACCGTCCTGACTCCGGAAGCGGTGAGCGGACAGTTCCGTTATCGGGATTCGGGAGGCACGGTGCGCTCGGTCAATCTCCTTCAGCTTGCGGGCGCCGGCGGATTTCCCTCGACGCCGGATCCGATCATCGCCCAGACCCTTTCACAGGTCGCGCAATTGACAGACGGCGCGCCTGGACTTCAGAACCGCATCGCGGCGAACACCGATTACAACCGGAATAACCTGAACTTTCAGAGCAAGGGAGGCAACTACCGCCGGTTCGGCACGAGCCGTCTGGATTACAACGTCACCAATAAACATCACGTGGAGTTCATCTACAACTATCAGACAAACACGCGGCGTCCCGACGGAATCAACATCGCCGGGTCGAGCCCGATCTATCCCGGCACAGGCGCTGTGCTCAATGGAAAAGAGATCGGCAATCAGCAAGGCATTTCCTTCTCGGCCGTGGCTGCGCTCCGCTCGACGCTCACGAGCCGGCTGGTAAGCGAGATTCGATACGGATTAACCGGCGGCAATGTAATTTTCAACAACGGTGTGGATCCGGAGGACTTTGGGCAGTGGAGAGGTTACGGTCCGGTTTTCGGCTTCGTCAACAATCCCTACCGCAGCACCGGGCAGACCCGTCGCAACACGCCGCTCAGGCAGAGCAGCACCAACTTCACCTATTCGATGACGGCGCATCTGCTCAACTTCGGCAGCAGCTTCACGCAGGTCAATACGTGGAATACCTCGGTAAACGGCACTCAAATCGTACCGACCGTGACTTTCGGCGTGGCCACCGGGGATCCCATCATCACAGGCGGCACGAATATCTTCACCGCGGCGAACTTTCCCGGCGCGACGACGGCGGACATGCAGACCAATGCGCCGGCGCTTTACGCGCTGTTGACCGGCCGTGTTTCGTCGATCAACCGCAGCGTGGTTCTCGACGAGGATTCCAAACAATACGGTCCATATCAACCGATCGTCCGCAATCGGCAGCGCGAATTCGGTTTGTACGTGCAGGATTCGTGGCGTGCTCGCCAGGGTTTGACGGTCAACTACGGCGTTCGCTGGAACCGGCAGAATCCTCCGGTGAATCTGAACGGCGTATACACCCGGCCCGGATATGAGGGTGTCTGGGGAGCGTCCGGTGTGGGCAACCTCTTCAAGCCGGGAGTCCTCGCAGGTCAGGACCCCATTTACAACTCGATCACGAAGAAAGAAACCGGCTTCAATGCCCGCAACAGCCAGTTCTCTCCTTCGCTCGGCATCGCGTGGCAATTGCCGAACACCGGCGGCCCTCTGTCATGGATTTTCGGAAAGAACAGCGTGATCCGTGCCGGCTACGCCATCAACACGATTCGCGAGGATGCCGCGACATTTGCCGTGTGGGGGGGAAATCAGGGTCGCACATTCACTCTCACCGTGGACCCGACTAATTTTCCAACAGTGTTCGGCGCTCCCGGTTCGGTTCTATTCCGCAGTCCGACGCTTCCATCGAGAGTCGCGCCAACGACGGCGTCCTTCCCGCTGCCCGTCGCCGCGGGAAACAGTGTCTCGGATTTCGATCCGAATTTGAAGACCGGTTATGTGCAGAGCTGGGACGTGGGCATCCAGCGAGAGTTGACGCGCGACACCGTCCTGGAAGTGCGTTACATCGGCAATCACGGGACTTCGCTCTGGCGTCTGATCAATCTCAACGAAATCAACGTCGTCGAGAACGGCTTCGGGAGCGAGGTGAAGATCGCTCAGCAGAATCTTGCAATCGCGCGAGGCTGCGCAACAGCGGACCCCGTTTGCATGTCGGCAAACCGCAGCAGGTCCAATCAGTATGCCGGCCTTCCGGGCCAGCAGGCATTGTCGATTATTCCCACCGCTCTCGCTGCCAACAACGACGCGACGAGCGCGTCACAAATCGAACAGGGACAGGCGGGCGCGCTTGCGAACGCGATCGCTACGAATACAACTCGCATGGCCAGGCTCAGATCGGCGGGCTATGCGGTCAACCTCTTTCAGGTTAATCCGGCGTTGAGCAACGGCAACGCGAACCTGCAGACCAACGGGGGCGACACGAACTATCACGGGCTTCAAGCCGAGGTACGGCGTCGTATGTCGCGCGGCATGCTGATCCAAGGCAGCTATTCATGGAGTCATGCCATCTCGAACCAGCAAAGCCAGGGCAATGGCGGAACCTTCACAACCCTGCGCGATCCAGGCAGCGACAAAGGACCATCTCCTTACGACATTCGTCAACAGGTCAAGTTGAACTGGATTTATGAACTTCCGTTCGGGCGCGGCCGCCGTTTTCTGGCAAACACCGGCAATCCGGTAGTCCGCAAGATCCTCGAAGGCTGGCAGCTTGCCTCCGTGACGCGCGTGCAGTCCGGATCTCCTATCCGGCTGAACAGCGGCCGCAGTACGTTCAACACGAGCGACGCCGGTGTGGTGCTCCATAACATGACTGCAAAGGACCTTCAGGACATGATGGAGATCCGCAAGGTCACGCTGACTTCATCCAGCGGCCCGGTCGGAGCGGTGTTCTACCTTCCGCAAGCGGTCGTGGACAACACGAATGCCGCGTTCGAAGTAAACGGCAAGACCCTGGCCAATCTCGACCGGAACGCTCCCTACATCGGGCCTCCAACGGAACCCGGCCAACTCGGCGACAGGATGTTTCTGTATGGACCCTGGCAGCAAAAATGGGATTTCAGCCTGCTCAAGAAGACCTACATCGGCGAACGCACCAATCTCGAATTTCGCGTTCAGGCTTTGAATGCGTTCAACCGGGCGAACTTTCTGCTCTTTGCGCCCGGCAACGGTATCACCACGACGCTTGCTGCCAATGCCACCGGTTTCGGCCAGACAACGGGAGCATATCGCGACCTGTCGAATACGAATGACCCGGGCGGACGCATCGTGGAGTTCAGCTTGAGACTTAATTTCTAAGGCAAGGCGTTCCGGCAAGCACTACGAAATCATCGCGGCGTTCGCAGTTCGCGAACGATGCCTAACAACTGCAAGAGCTGCAGCACATAGTACGTGATGTCGATTTCCCACCAGCGCAAGCCCTGGCGGGCGCTGAACATGAACTTGTGATGATTGTTGTGCCAGCCTTCACCGAGTGTGATCAGGGACAAAAAGAAGTTATTCCGGCTGCCGTCTCCTGTTTCGAAGCGGCGGGATCCCCAGAGATGGGCCAGGGAATTGATCGTAAATGTACCGTGCCACAACACCACGGTAGACAACACGAATCCCCACAGGAAAACGTGGTAACCGCCGATCGCAGCCACTGAAGCCCCGAACAGGATTGCGGGCACGCGGTGGTATTTGTTCAGGAGTCTCAGTTCCGGGAACTTTTCGAAGTCCTGAACAGCGTTGTGGTCATACTCTTTGGAGGAACCCGCAATGATCCATCCGATGTGCGACCACCAGAAGCTCCTGCGGATCGGAGAATGCAGATCGTTCTCGCCATCGGAGAAGCGATGATGGACGCGATGGTGTCCCGCCCACCACAACACGCCCATTTGCGCGCTCGTCTGCGCCAGAAACGCCATCGCAAACTGGGAAACGCGACCGAGCCTGTATGCGCGGTGGCTGAAATAACGATGATAGCCCGCGGTGATCGCGAACATCCGGATGGCGTAGGTTGCCACCAGCCACGCCAAGTAAGACCACTGAAATGGCGACCAGAACAACAGCAGGCAAGCCGCATGGAGCGGGACAAAAGCGACCAGAGCGCCGAAATGGAAGCGACCGGACTGATTCATCGACACTCAGGCGTGAACCATCAGAAACTGCCCGTTGCCATTGATTTCGCCGTCGCAGCTCGCAAAGTTGGCGACAAACCAGATGAGGTAAAACCTCCAGATGCGGCGGAATTTGGCGAACTCAATGCCGTAGTCGAGGTCCTTGACCTCGGGATAACTCTCATCGAAGTTCTCCAGCCATCGCGACAACGTTTTTGAATAGTTCATGCCATTGAGGTACCAGCGCTCAACGGTCTTGAGATCTTTGTTATGGGCCGGGATCGAGTCGAAGCTCCAGTAGCGGCCGTGGGGAAAAATGTATTTGTGCGTGTATACGCTGGAGATGTTGTTCGGCGTGCGAACCGTGATGATATGCAGAAAGAACTTTCCGCCCGGCTTCAGGCAGGAAGCCAGCTTTCTGAAGGAATTTGTCAGGTTCCCCACATGGCAGAAAACACCAACAGAAAGGATCTTGTCGAAAGTTTCGTCAAACTGCGTGTCGTTGAGGTCTCCTTCGATTAACCGGAATCGGCCCGAGCTCAGGTAGCTTCCAGGGTCCTGCATCTTTGCACGCATGTAGTTGCATTGCTCGCGGCTCAAATTGAGCCCTGTGAATCGACAGTTGGGAAATTTAGACAGGATGTAGTTCGGCACGCAACCCCATCCACAGCCGAAGTCGAGAATGTTGTCGCCATCCTCAATGCCGAGTTTCTCAATCATGTCGTCGATCATGTGCATTTGCGACTGTTCGAGATTCACCGCTCCCTTTTGCCAAAGTCCCATGCTGTACTTGGGATAGATCAGCTTCCCATCTCCCAGCATACGGTTCAGCATCGGCTGCGGCAGGTCGTACTGGATCTTCATCAGATCCCTGGAGCCCTCCGCCAGATGCGGTGTCTCCTTTAGTACCCACTCGTATGGAGAGAGGAGGGCGGGAAAATACTTGAACACTATCGGCATGCAAGTGCTGAAGATGGCTCTCATCACCGGATCCGGAAGCTCCAGCCCATGGATGTAGGCCCCGGAGAAAGCCATTTGCACCAGATTCGCCACTTCGACGACACCGCGAGTTGCCTTATAGGCCAGTGGACTCATGGAATGGATATCGCCGATAACGGGAATGTGTCGCCGAATACCCAGCGTAGCCGAATTACGATGGCCGCTTTCGGTTCGGATGTGTTCCGATGCCTGCGCTGATCTTGGTGTCGCCATATTCGCCTCCTGGATTCATGCAGAGTATAGGTAGCGGGTCGGCTTTCAAAACCTGGCCTGGCCCAACACGGGAACTCGAAGGCACCCGACTCTATCACGCTTGGCGTCGGGGGTGGAGCGTGTTAGATAATGACACCCCGCCACATCATTGCAGCGTCAAATTCAGAGTTTGGCCGGAGTCCGAGAACAATTGCAGCGTCCCCGAAGACGCTTGACCGGCCACGCCGCTGAACAGGATGAACTGGGTGGTGTACCCACCGGAGTCCGCGAAGTGCGGAAAGTAGAGTGTCGATGATGAAGCCGACGCGTTTTCGTTGATCGGCGGCGTGGTTGTGATCAGGAAATCATTTCGTTCGTTGTACCGCCCGCGGAGTCCGAGAACGGAGATGGAAGCCGCCGAGGACACACGCAACACTCCACGAAACGGCACTTGGAGAGACGCGAAACCTTGAACCTGGTCGAGAAACATCGCGCTTTGTCCATTGGCCGGAACGATCATCGTTCCTGTAAGACCGGTGGACGATCCGTCGAGTCTGGTCAGCTCAAGCGTGACTGTGGCCGGAGCTGCAGTGGTGTTCGCCACGGCCAGACCGGTTTGAACGGAACCGGCGGCTTCGGCGTACAAGCGAAAAGCCGTCGCGGCCGGCACATCCGGCACACCGGCCTCCGCAACAGTCATTCCGCCGCTCCGTAAGGAAAAAATGCCAAGCCCTGAGGGACTCGAACTGCCGGTGGCCGGAACAACACGCACGGATCCGACGGTGACGCCGGCGGAGCCGCCCGAAGTTTGTAATTTGCCGGAAGACCGCGCCGGAATGGAATAGGTCACGCTGCTGCCCGCCTGCCCGTTCACAGTGACGGTGGCGTTTTGGCCTGACGGATTGCGGAACTGCACGCTGCCGGTGAGAATGGCGTCGCTCGGATTTACAAGGATGACTTGAGTGCTCCATCCGGCGCCGTCCGCAAAATGAGAAAACTGAAGCGTGCTCTGTGATGCAGGAATGCTGAGATCGGCGACGGGCAGCGTTGTGATCAGGAACTCTCCACGCTCGTTGCTCAATCCTCGAAGAGCGATCACGGACACTGGAACCGATGAATTGAAGGTGAACGTTCCGCTAAATGACGATCGGCCGTTGAATGGAGCCTGGTCGAGAAACTTCGCAATCTGGCCATTGGGCGGGATCGTAGTACTCCCGCTGCCGAAGTTGCCGTTCTGATCCGTGAAGAAAAACGACAGCGCCGCCGATTGATTGTTGGGATTCGCGATCGCGAGGCCGGTATTCACCGCTCCATCGATTTCCGCATAGATTCGGCCGCTTTGAATTGCAGCCGAGCCCGTTACGGCCGCTTCGGTGACGAGAACATTGTTCTGGCGCAGTCCAAAGATGGCCAGCCCCGAAGGAGTGGTGCCGGAAGGGCCGATCTGAATTCGTCCCCATCCGACCCTGAGTTCGCTCGCGGTGCCGTCTGATGTGGCGGTGATGCCTCCTCGATTCGTGAATGTGAAATCCAGTGGCGCCTGCGTGCCGCCGCAATTGGCGGGCCGAGTCGCCGTCAGGGGGCTGGAATCCCTGGTTCCCGTGGAATTCCTCGCCCGGATAAAGTAGGCGTAGGTGATGCCCGGTGAGATGTCCGCTCCGGCGTTGACGAAGGTGAGGGTGCTTGCAGAGGCGACTGTCGAATACAGCCTCGCGTCCCGGTACACATCGTAAGCCGTCGCTCCGCTGGATGCTGTCCAACTCAAAGTGATCTGTGCCGTGCCTGTGCAACTCGGTGTTGCACTAGTCAGTGTGAATGCGCCGGGACCCGGCGTCGCGCCGCAGTTGCTGGATGCCGTTGCCTGCAGAGAACCGGAATCGGTAGTTCCGGCCGAGTTTCTCGCCCGGATAAAGTATGTATACGTGACGCCGGGCGTAACGCCCGTTCCGATGTTGGTAAAGCTTCGGCCGGCTTCGAAAATCGATACCAACAACACGCCGTCGCGGTAGACGTCGTAGTTCAGCGCTCCCACAGATGTCGTCCAGCTCAGGTCGATCTGTGGACTGGTGCCGTTGCAACTTGCCACTGCGCTGGTTAGCGTGAAAGCGGCCGGCGCCTGCAAGCCACCGCAGTCGCTCGGCGCCGTGCCTTGCAGTGAGTTGGAATCCGTACTGCCAGTGTCGTTTTTAGCTCTGAGAAAGTATGTGTGGCTTACGCCGGCCGCGACGCTGCTGCCGGTATCCGGGAAGCTGCGGCCCGTTGCCGGAATGTCGCGTACGTATAGCACGCCATCGCGATAGATGTCGTAGCTCATCACCGCGCTGGATGTTGTCCAGTTCAAAGTGATCTGCGGGTTGCCGCCATTACAGCCGGGTGTCGCGCTGGTTAGCGTGAACTCGCCTGGGGCTGCAATGGCGCTTTTAGTTTGAAAAAGCCCGAAGACGGCGGCAACAAATAGCCAGACACAGAACGAATGCTTGAAAGACACGATGGTCAACCTCCACGGCTCGGTTCGCTACGGCTTATTGAACTTGGCTGTGTGAAGCTGACAGCGGCACAAAGCTTTCAATCTGGCGGGCGATCATACACTAGCGGCGTCCCCCCGCGATTCCCGGATCCGCCGCGGCCTGCGCCAAATGGCGGGTACTCCTTCGGATTGAGGATCAGTTGAGCTCAAGCTATCTTTTTGGCCTCCGGCGCGAAGTTTGAATGTGAGAATCCCCGGCGACCGTCCCCGAATTGCTTCGCAATCTTGCCGACGCCGGCGGGTCATCGTCGGGAGTCGTTGTTTCCCCGGTTCGCGATGCGCGCGGCGTGCTCCGCGCACATCGCACTGCCGATTCTCAATTCGCGGACGACTCCTATGACATGGACGGCTACATTCGGGCAATCGGGCCAGTCACACAGGAATTCTGTAAGAATTTCTTCGCGGCCGTTGACGATGGTTCGGATCGTTACCTGAGGCATCAGACTGGTGATTCTATGCGGGGACGGGGCGGTAATAGGAGAGATTTCAGGCAGGAACCTGGAATGCGATGTGCCGACGGGCGCGGCAAATCCGCGCCCGTTCGGCGGCGCTTACTGCCGCGCCATTGAGAGTTGGAAGCGTTCCTCAGGCGAGATCAGATGATCCTGATCGTCTTTTCCGATATCGATCTGCACCCAGTGAATCTTGCCGGTAAACTTGTTCCCGCTCGGACCGTATTCCGGTGACGCCGGAGAACCCGTGTCGGCGCCGACATCGCACGCCTCATCGGCAGAGTAGGCCATCGGCTGCGACTGCTTCACCCTGCCCTTCCCCACCGCCTTGCCGTCGTAGTAAAGGGTGACGTCGCCGCCCTTGGCGAGGCCGCCGCCATCGTATTTGAACTCCATCCGCACCTGGTGCTTGCCGGGGGGAATCGGCCGATCGGCCTCGGTGATGTAGTACTCGATGCCGAAGAAGTTGTAGCAGTACTTCAGCTTCCCGCCCTTGCAGTAGAGCGTCCAGCCGCCTGCCTCTCCTCCTTGAGTGATGATGACTCCCTCGGCTCCGGTTTTCGGCACGGTCATCTCTGCCGTGACGGAGTGCGACTTGTTCTTGAGCGTCAGCACACACGCCTCGCTGACGCGCATGCCGGCAAACAGCAATTGAGTATTTCCCCGAATCAGCTGTGGCCGGCCCGCGATGTCGGGATTGATGCGCTCGAAGCCCCGATCGTCGAGCGGGACGACGTTGTACTTAACCGCTTCGATGAGCCACAACCGTTGCAGTTCGGCGAGCTTCTGCGGATTCTGCATCGCAATGTTACTTGCTTGCGTCCAGTCGTCGGGCCCGTACAGTTCCCATATGTCGGCGTCGAACGGTGGGGGCTGGTCGGCCTTCCACGGCGTCCGGTGCCTGGTCACGGCCGTCCAGCCCTGATGATAGATGCCGCGGTTTCCCATCATCTCGAAGTACTGGAGGTCATGCCTTTCTGGCGCCTTTTTGTCGGCGAACGTGGGCGCCATGCTGACACCCTCGAATGGGGCCTGCGCGATACCGTTCACCAAAGTCGGCTCGGGCAGCCCGGCGACATCGAGAATGGTTTTGGCGACGTCGATCACATGATGGAACTGTGTGCGAATCTCGCCCTTCGCTTTCACACCGCGCGGCCAATGGACGACCGTGCCGTTACGCGTGCCGCCCCAATGGGACGCAATCTGTTTGGTCCACTGATAGGGCGTGCACATCGCATGCGCCCAGCCAACGGCGTAGTGGTTGTAGGCCTTCGGCGTTCCAAAGTCGTCAATCTTACTGACGAGGAACTCCGAGGTCTCAATGCCGGACATGCCGTTCAACACAGTCATCTCGTTGAAGCACCCGTTGAGCGTTCCCTCAGCAGAGGCGCCATTGTCGCCGATGATGTAGTAGATCAACGTGTCGTCGAGGATGCCCAGGTCGTCCAACGTATCGACGAGACGTCCGACGTGATGGTCCGCCTGTTCGAGGAAGCCCGCGTAGATTTCCATCTGGCGTGCTAACACCGGCTTCAATGCGGGGGACACTTCATCCCATCCCGGAATCTCTTTGTGCCGGCCCGTCAGAACAGCGTCTTGAGGGATAACGCCGAGTTTCTTCTGTCGGGCGATGGTCTCCTCGCGCAGTTTGTCCCATCCGCCGTCGAATTTACCCTTGTACTTGTCCGACCACTCCTTCGGCACGTGATGCGGCGCGTGCGTGGCCCCGGGCGCGAAGTAAACGAAGAAGGGCTTGTCCGGCATCAGCGCCTTTTGCTGACGCATCCAGGTGATGGTTCGATCGGCGAGATCCTCTGTCAGTGTGTAGCCCTCTGCAGGTGTTTTTGGCGGTTCGACGGCTGTCGTCCCCTCGTAAAGGCCCGGGTAGTACTGGTTCGCTTCGCCGCCCACGAATCCATAGAAATGCTCGAACCCGGATCCCGTCGGCCATTGATGAAACGGGCCGACCGGGCTCACCTCCCAGTACGGCACCTCGTGGCACTTGCCGAATTGCGCTGTCGAATAGCCGTTCAGTTTCAGGATCTCGGCGATCGGCGCCTTGTTCTTTGGACGAATGCTGCAGTTTCCGGGAGCAGAAGTCGCCATCTCAGTAATCGCGCCCATGCCGACCGAGTGATGGTTGCGTCCTGTCAGCATCGCAGCGCGCGTCGGGGAACACAGCGCGGTGGTATGGAAGCGGGTGAACTTCAGTCCACCTTTGGCCAGCCGCTCAGCGTTCGGCGTGTTGCACGGTCCGCCGAACGCGCTCGACGCTCCGAATCCCACGTCGTCGATCAAGACAATGAGGACATTCGGCGCGCTCTTCGGCGGACGGAGCGGTTCAATTGGCGGATATTTCGTGTTCGGATCTTTTGCGTCGTAGGTGGTGAGACCGACGTACGTAACGTCGGGAATCGGCAGAATATCTCGTTTCACGGACGGTCTGCTCTCCATTCTGTCTCCTTAGTCTGTGTTGTTATCGTGAGACGCGCGCAGGCGCGCAGCTCTCCCAGGGGAACACGCAATTCCAGTCATCCTTGATGCTGATCACTTGCCAGCCCCGTTTCTTCGCCTCGCTCATCAGCGCATCGGAGAACGTGCCGACTTTGGTGTCAGGAAGGTTGCCGGCAGGACCGTATGCGTATTCGCGCTTCGCGTCGTCGTGGTGGACGAGCATCATCAATCGGGCGCCTCCTCCGGCTTGCGTATACTCCAGCATTTGCTTGTCGCCGCCGGAGTTTCCGAATGCTGCATACGGCCGGCGGCCGATCATCAAGTGAATGCCCTCGGGCTTGCCGGCCTTGTCGTCGTTCAGCAGCAGCTTCGGATCCTTGGTCAGAATCGGCTTACCCGCCGCGTCATAGCTATACGTCGTCCCGCCCATGGTGCCGACAACCTGTTCGGGAGGGATGCCGTAAACCCGCTCGGAGTACACCCGGACGAAGTCCTGGCCGCCGCCGGTGGCGATGTAGGTCCTGTAACCGTTATCGCGCAAGTATTGCATCAGCTCGAGCATGGGTTGATAGACCAGATCGGTATAAGGCCGGTGCCAGCGCGGGTCTTTGGCCGTTGCGAGCCATTTCTGCACTTCATCATTGAATTGGTCCACGGTCATGCCTGTGAGTGTGGCCGCCAGGATCTTTTCGAGGTCCGGCATCGTGAGTTTGGATATCGCTGCCTTATCGCCGGAGAGAACCGTTTTGAACGGCTCCATTTTTTTCAATTCCGGCTTCTGTGCCACGACAGCGGGCACGCGATCCAGGGAGTACATCACCTGGGTGTACATCGGGTGCTCGACCCACAACGTGCCGTCCTGGTCGAACGTGGCGATGCGCTCCTCCGGCGGCACAAACTTCGAATTCGCGGTGTCCGTCGTGACGCTAACGAACTCGAGAATTGCCTGCTTGGTCGGCCCATCGTTCCAGGACGGTAATGGATCATTCTGTGCAAAGGCGACAACACACAAAGAGACCAGTCCCGCAAATACTGCCAGACCACGGAATCGAAGCAATGCGGCAGCGTGCTTCATACTTTAAGGTCTCCTTCAATTCTTCGAATTCAGTGTTTGCCGAAGTGCGACGGCTTGAGCATCGCCCGGATTCAGGTCGATTTTTACGGGCAAGAAGTCGGCTTCAGTTAAGTCCGCGGAGCCGGCGTGGCAACTCCGTTCACGTTCAGACCACGATGTGCCGCAAAGGTGGTATGTGAGACACGAACGTTTTCTATGCGAGCTTAAAAACGGATCCCGAGACCCACGACAATGCCCTTCAGTGCGGTGTCGTAAAGAAAACCGTCTTTCGAGTAGTCCACGGCAAGGTGGCGATAACCAACGATGGCCGAGACCCGGTCACTGAACCGTATTCCAAGTCCGCCGAAAGCCTGCCAATCGAGTCGTGCTGCAGCAGAGAACCCGCCGATGTCTCCCTTGGCTGTCACATAAAACATCCGGCCCAGATCGCTGCGGAATTGCAGACCCACGATCGGGTCAACCCAATTCCTGGTTTCCTCCACGCCCAGGCTTCCACCGAAGACATCCGAAAACTGCAGTCCATTCTTGAGATGCCAGTAGCGCACACCGGCCAGCACGTTCAACTGAGCGCTGTCGCCCCCGGCTATCTGATAGCCAAACTCCGGATCCAGGATGAAGGTTTTTGCCTTGACCTCCGCGTTGTTAAAAGCGACGAGGTTCGGCGTCGCCTGGTCATTCTCGAGGTTGATGTACATCACATCTCCGAGAAACACCCACTCGTTCCAGCGTCCCTCGAACGTGCCCATCGCTCCAAACTTCAAGTTATCCCAGATGTCGCCAAAGCTCACGTTCACGTTCGCGGACCTGCCGAGAACGCCGACATCCCCATCGACGTCAGAAAACCAGAAATAAGGCGTCACTTGATACTTGAATCGACTGGATTGAGCTTGTCCCTGAGCAGGCAGGCTCCAAGCCAGGACCACTACGCTGAGGAGCATCAGTCGAAATACTTTGAACATCTGTTTCTCCTTTGGATTTTGGAACGCGAAGAGGTTTGCATCTCAATCTCCATAGCTCAACTCGCCCGCAGTTCTATTCTGCGTAAGCAGTAGAAATCCCGAGCGGCTCCGAAAATCGTCTTGTTGCTGGCTTGTAAGTTTCGGGGTTGACCGATTGAAAGCGATCGAGGATCCCCTCATGCAAATGAACAGTCAGATTGAAGGAGGTCTACACGAAATGAAGTTACGTGCGTTAATCGTCACCGTTGTGTTTATTGCTGCGGCCGCGTTGATCACGGCCAAGGATGACTCAGACAAAAAGGTCCAGATGCTCTTCGTGCAGAGCGCCCAAAGCGCGGCCATTTCGAATGGGAAACTTACATTGACAGGAATCAGTCCGACCACTGTGTTTTTCTCCGACCGTCCCAAACGAATCGCGGGTCATCTTGTGACAGATGAAATGATTCCGCTGTGGTCTGAAGGAAAGAACAGCTTCATGAAAGATCCGCCCAATGCGACGCTATCGAGTTTCAACAAGTCGGACGGCAAGGTGTCCAATGTAGTGATCGAGCTGATGAACCCCAAACTTGCCGGCGATACCATGACCTATGATGTCAAAGTGCTTCAAGGAAACCCGTCGGACATCTCCGAAGCGGCGTCCTTGTTCATCGATGTTATCGGCATGCCTCTGACGCCCGTCTCCTACGCGGGTGCTGCTCGTCGAACGACCCGCCGCGCTATCGTCTACTAGTTAGTGGTGGAAAAGCGGGAACAGTGAAAAACAAATTCGGGGTCAGACGCATCGAGCTGATAAAGCAAGCGTCCGACCCCGAATTTCACCCGATCGTGGTGCGGTTGCCCCGGCGGAAAGGTTCTTTGGTGTATTTCTCGGCCTCGGTCTGAGCGCCGTACGCATCGTCACCGCTGTTGATTGCTTTTTGATATTCGGTGACGGCGCGATCGCGCGCGCCGCGGATATCGAAGATCTTGCCTCGATTGATGTACGCCCAGACCTCGACCCACTTCGTCTTGAGATCACCGTTCAGCGCTTCCTGAAACATACCTGCAGCGGCCTGGAGGTTGCCCAGTTCGAACAACGCCTCGCCCATGCGGAACAATGCCAGCGAGTTCCGGCCATCGATGTCCACGGCCCGCTGAAACTCGTCGATCGCGGCGTTGTACTGGCCGTCGGTGGCTAACTCCTCGCCACGATTGATCAGGACGGACACACGGAGATCGCTGGACATCCGAAGAATTCTTTCGCGCGGATCGATCACGACATTCTTCGGCTTGCGCTGCGTCTTCACGTCCATGTCGCTGGACTCGCCTTGAACTTCAACACGCGCATATTCGGGATCGCCATCGGTGATGATCTGAAACTCGACCGGCATCCGAAACAGGTCGAGATCCTGCTTCACGGCTCCCTGGACGAGATACCCGCCCTTTGCGCGGAATACCGTGAAAGTGACTTTGAATTCCGGCACACCGAAACCATTCAGCCATTGATCGAAAAAGTAATTCAGATCGCCGCCGGCGATGCCATTGGCGATCTTCTCAACAGCTTCGGTGGAGGCCGGTGTGTTCTGGAATTGCTGGGTATACGCAGCAAGAAACTTATCGAAGTTTTCATCACCGATAACCCACTGGAGCATGCGCATCACGTAAGCGCCGCGATACTGGACAAGCGCGCGATACTCGGGCGATGCCTTGTCCATTCCGCCGGCCTGCTTGATTGTGGCGTTGCCCTCATATCCCAGCGCCTTCACCAATGCCGTATGAACGTGCGCCTGAGCTTCCACCGGCGCGAGTGTCTTTTCGAAGTAAAGAAGAGCCGCGAACTGTGCCATGCCGTCGACCAGCCATGCATCCGCGCTCGGATCTCTCACGGCAAATTTCAACGGGAACCATTGATGGGCGACGCTGTTCGCGAGGGCATCGAGGTCGAAATCCTTGCGAATGCCGGTTGAAGGCAGGAGCAGCATTCCGACGGACCATTGCGAAGGCCAGTTTGCTCCTTCGACTTCAACGATCCGGAAGTTGGCTGACGGCGGCGGACCGAACTTTTCCGTGTAGAAATCGAACATCTTGCCTACCGCTTCGGCCATCGGTGTGACGAAATCCGCGGCAGCCTTCACGGTATTCACCGAGATCTCCGCTTTTTCCGACTTCACCGTCGTCGCGTTGTACTTTCCAAGTGCGACGGTGCCCCAGTAAGACGGCGTCGTGCTGACATAAGAGTCGCCGGACGCCGACAGGTCGCTGACCAGAGTCCAGCCGGCCGGCACTGTCGCCTTCAGGCGCATGTCGGCCTTGTCGCGATAGAGTCCGTTTGTGGGGAACCACTTTCCCGCATAGAGAAGGAAGGCGCTGTCTTCAGAAATCTTGGCGAGGATAGGGTCGCCGCGCTCGGCTTCCGGATTCAGAATGCCGGAGTATTCGATCAACAGGACGGGACTGGCATTGAACTGTTGGCCGCTCATTTCGACTTCGACAGTCGAGTCCACGTCGAATTGACGGAATCTCGCTTCGGCACCGCCGATCGACACTTTGTCGACCCGCAGTCGCCGGTCGAGATCAAACACGACAAAGTTCTGCCGGTCGAGTTGCTTGAACCGAATCTCGGCCTTCGCAGCCAGGCGATGCTCTTCCGGAGTCAGCGTCACGTCGACCGAGTACGATTCGACGTCGATCTTCGGCCGGTCGTCCTGCACATCCTGCGGCACAGGCTGGCGATTGCGCGATTGCGCCAGCATCAGCGACGTCGTCAGCAGCGGTAAGCACAAAAGCAGATTCAGTGATTTCTTCATGGTTAAAGCCCCTTACGGAGTCCTCACGACCAGTTTGCCCATTCCAGCATTGTCATTTTGGTCATAAACCCGAAAAGCGATGACGTGTTCGCCGGGCGTGAGATCGCCCGATAAAAAGCTGAAAGATTCCGATTTCGAATCGATGATGCCGTCTCGCGGAAATACGGACCGCCAATCCCCTGTATCGATGGCAACTTCCGCCTGAGTGAGAGTAGACGTCTGGTCCGCCGCCTCGATAGCAACTCTTGCCCGCCGGCCTTCGATGCGATCGAGTTTCATGGTCACCGCCGCGGGTGTGTTGTCGATGGTGAAGGGCCGGCTTTCCATCTCGCCCCGCAATGTCAGGTCCGGAGGATTCGAAAGCTGGTCGCCGACAACCACGCGAACGACGTAAGCTCCGTCGGGGAGCGTGTCGGAACTGATCGAATAGAAGGTATCCTCGAGATCTCGTTTCAGTAGTTTCCAGGCCCGCTCCGTGTCGGCGCGGTAATAAACGTCGTATGAGAGGATGTCCTGGTTTTTATCCGTCGCCGTCCATTGGAACGATTGCGACCCGCGTTGCGGCACGCGCCTCGGCGGCAGCGGCGCAATTCGCGGCTGGCCGGCACGCTGGTTGGCGCGAATGGTTGCAGGATCGTTGGGATTGAAATTGTTTCCTGTATTGATCGGCGTCTTTTGAAGCAGAACTCCTGTAGGCAGCAGTTCGATATTCGTTACTTCCGGCCGGAAATTCTGTTGAAGAAAAGCAACTTTCACCGATCCAAGCCGAGGCGATCGCGTTCCGGCCGACTTGAGGTCTGCCTTCCACTGAATGAATCGCGCTTTCGGACTGGCCACAGAGCCGCTCGAATCGACCGCCTGCCAATCGGACCACGTTTTATCCGGCGTCCCCGTATTTCCAGTGCGAGTAGAAACGTCGACACTATCGCCGGTCGCGGACTTCCAGGAGACTTTGCCCCAGGTCGAAACGGAATCGGTATCTTTGACGTTCGATTCGTACGTTCCCGACGTCGCGGGCGTGTCGCCGATTCGGAACAGCTTTCCGATGTTCGAAGAAGCCGCATACACGCGATTGCCGACGGCCAGCAAACTGGTGGTCTGTTCTTCGGTCGATTCCAGGAGCAGCGTCGTATTCCTTGGACCGTCCAGTGAATAGATCCGTCCCTTGGCTCCCGTGGAGAAAAGAAGCTTCCCCTCATGGGGCAGGAGAGCAAAGACCATTTCTTCGCGCGAACGCCAGAGCGTGTTCACGATTCCGTCCGGCATGATCTCCAGAACCGCGCTCTGGGAGTTCGCATCGGTTCCCGTCCGCCGGGTCTGCGGGCGCGGCGTGTCCGCTGAAACGGGCTCCAGTGGCTCGACGACCTGGATGTCCTGAGGTTCGGCGGAATTCACTGTGATCGTCACCGTCGGTTGCGAGCTTCCGGAATTTGCGGCAGGCGCAGCCGTCGCCGCCGACGCAGCACCCGGGTCGCCGGTGACCGCGGCAGCATAGATCGTGCCGTCTGGGGCAACAGCCACAGAATGGATTTCACGCATGCCGGAATCGTATAGAACGAACGCTTTGGCTTCGGGCGATATCCGGTAAACGTAACCCTTCGGATCCCCTCCCGCGATCAGGTTCCCATCGCGGTCCACAGCCATCGAGATGATGTGCGTTTCATCCGTGTCGTAAAACGGGACGCCCTTGCCGTCGGGTGTGACGCGATAGATCACGCCCTTGTCGCCGGTGCCGGCGAGCAGACGTCCCTGCCTGTCGAAAACGAGCGACCAGATGTATTTCGTCTTCGGGTCGAAGAATTCCCGCGGCGTGCCGTTCTCGATCCGGTACACCTTTCCATCCGGGGACGTGCCCGCATAGAGGACGTCCTTGGCGTCAATCGCGAGAGCCATAACATCGAGTTCGGTTAGATCAACGAAGAGCCCGCCCTTTCCGGAAGCGTCGATTCTGAAAATCTTTCCGTCATGTCCGGTGCCGAGATAGACATTGCCTCTGGAATCGGCGGCAGCCGACAACACGAGCGTCTGCTCGGTGTTGAAGATCATGTCGAATCGCGGAGCGAGAATGAGTTCGTCATCGCTCGTCAGCGAAAGGTTGGTCAGCTTGCCCCTTCGGAAGTCATCGTGGGTTCGGATTTCCCAGAACTGCGGCGTGACTGCGAGCAGAGGTATGGCCGCGAGCAGCAACAGCATCCAAACGATTTTCTTCATATCAAATTTTAGGAAACCTTACCCAATCGGCTTTACCGTGAGATTCAGCGTTCTCTGTCCCTGAATCACAAACCTGGACTGCGGAAGTTCGTATTCCTGAACTGTCGATCTCGGGAGACCGGACACGCTACGGCTGGAAGATCGGTCGGTGTTGATGAGAGCAGACATGGAAGGGGGCAACGAAGGAAATTCCTCGCCACCGATCATCACTCCCGGTTCATAACTGATGACCTTGATGTACAGACGGTCGTTCTTTCGGAGCTTGTTCAATTCGCTGATGACCTGCTTGATTCCGGCGGGAACGCCTGCAGGACCACGGCGAATATCAATACTGGTGACGGTCGAACCATCCCCGACGAGTAACTGCACCGGACCGGCAGGAAGGCCCGCGGGTATTTGTACCGGATATTGTTCGATGACGGTGTCGCCGCTGCCGGCTCGCAGGTAGGCCGTGAGCATCACCGTTTCGCCCGGCGCCACTTCTGCCTTGTTTACGGTAATGCGCTCCAGTTGCGCGTTCGTCTTGCGATCCATGGACGTGATATCGAGATTGATATCGTCGATGACGACTCCGTCATAACCGGCCATCATCAGATACTGCAACGGACTGACAGCCGCGAGAGATGCCATCGCAGGACCGTTCATGTCGCTGGAAAAGACGTTTCCGATATTGACTGGCTCCTGGTTCTTGAGACGAATCTGCCCCGATATGTATACGGTCATCTCGCCAAGGGCCCGTTCGTTGGTTGTAATGGCGTTGAAGACGAGGAAGTTCATCAAAGGCGCCGTCAGAAAGCGATCCGAAGCGATCTCGAATTTGAGCTTGTTTACGGTGTTCAGGCTGGACCGCACTGTGACATTCACGGGAATCATGGTCGACTTCTCGCCGATTGTGCCTGCGATTCCCGTCGATCGGTCCTGCCGGAATGCGCCGACGACATCCAGAGGCACGGCCATTTTGAATGAATTCTGAATATTGGGCAGTAACGAGAGGACGTATCCGGCAGACATCGGCACATCCGTCGGACCTGCAGTCAGATTCGGATGTCCGAACGCATACACCTTGTTTCCGTCGACGTGCGTGACGGTTCCGTTTGCGCTCCAGCTCATGTCTCCGCGAATCAACTCGACGTTGACCGACGATCCGGGCTCGAGTTTGCTCGGCGTGGAAGCGGCCAGATTGTTCTGGGCGCTGCCGCCGCCACCGCCCTGTACCGGGGTAAAACCGAACGTGGAGAAGAATGGCGCGAACTGCTGCAACGCGGCCGGCGTCGCACCGGCAACGAAGAGCGGTGTTTGGATCGGAGTCATTGAAGCAGCACTCGGCGCTGTTGCCGACGTCGAGAACGGACTACCGCTCAACAGCGATTGCGGAAGCAACAATTGATGCAGCGGCGTGCCCTGCATCAATTTCTGAAGCTGGCTCTGGATGAATGATGTCGGTGACTCCGACGGTAAAAGGCCGCCGCTGAATCCGTCGGTCGATGCCTGCGCGATCCGCTGCGGTGCTGCGTTCTTCTGATCAAGGAGGTCCAGCATCTGACGGATCGGTTGAATGCCCGCGATCGGCTCCGTCGCAAAAGGAAAGGAGAAAGCAACCGCCCCGAGCAACTTTCCATCAATGTAGACAGGGCTGCCGCTCATGCCGGCGATAACGCCGGTTTTTGCCAGCGGTCCACCGGAAAGCCTGGCGAGGATCATGTCCTGTTTCGGCTGGAAGTTCTTGAGAACGCCGAGCAGCTCCACGTCGAATTGTTCGATCTTCGTTCCCTGGAAGACGGTCTTCCCGTAGCCTTTCATCCCGGGCCGCACCTCATCGGCGGACATAAAAGTGGTCGTCTGAGCCGAGACTGTGAGAGAAAATGCGCCAATCAGGAGAAAGGCAAAGGAAACGAGGGTTGTTTTCTTCATGGTTGACCGGTCCGGTCCCTTCCTAAATACAATGTTTTCAATCAGAAAAACGCCAACTCATCTTAAAGAACGTGCATCTTTATGTCAACGCCACGACAACTGCATCAGACGGATGTAAGCGGCTTTGTTCTCGCCGGCGGCCAGAGCCGGCGCATGGGAAGGGACAAAGCGCTCCTGCCCTGGCATGGGCACACTCTCCTCGATCATATGATCCGGCTGGTCCGGAAAGTGGCAGATCCGGTTCAGGTGGTAGGACGCGCCCCATTGCCGGATCGCTTACCAGGTCTCGGACCACTCTCTGGAATTTCAACGGGTCTTGAAGCCAGCTCCACCGATGCCAACCTATTCGTGGCTGTTGATCTTCCATTTCTGACAGAAGATTTTCTGAGTTTCCTGAGGACCCGCCTCGAAAACTCCAGTCATCCGCTCCTCGCGTGCAAGATTGGGTCCGTCTTTCCTCTTTGTCTGGGAGTATGGCGGCCGATGCTGCCGGAAATCCAGCGACACCTCGATGCGCGGTTGTTGAGCGTCCATGGATTGATCGAGGGTGTTCCGTCGGAAATTATTTCGGAACTTGAACTCCGGCGCGAAGGCTTCGATACCGACATCTTTAGAAACATCAATACACCGGAGGATTGGGAAAATCGGGGACAGTGATTCTGGGACGGTCCCAGAATTTCCTTTTGGCCCAGATCTGTCCCTGTTGTGGAATAGGGTTCCGGTTTATGAAAGGGGTGCTATGACTCGACGGCTCACCGCGATTACTGTGATAGGCCTTTGCCTCGTGTTATCGACCGACGCGTTTGCACAATTGAGAGACAACATCGAATTGAATGTGTTCGGCGCCGGAAGCTTCTACACCGAGAATCAGTACGTGATTGGATATCCGCAGTCGACGGCTCCAATTCCTGGTGAACTCAAGTTCAATCCACATGCGCGGTTTGGCGCGCGTCTTGGTGTTTTTACGCGCGGCCACTGGGGCCAGGAGTTCTATTACAGTTTCGAACCGAATCAAGTCGACATTTCAACCGCGGGGTCTTCGCCGACGGTCTCGGATCTGAAAACCCAGGTTCACCAGTACGGAATCAACGCCCTGTTCTATCCCCTGGAAACCGAAGCCCGCACTTTCCATCCATTCCTCAGCGCCGGTATCGGTGGAACCGCATACCTGCTGACTCCGGGAGCGATCTCATTCGCGCGCGACCCGGCGCGCGGCAACATGCCTGATATTGGCAATTCAAACGAGTTGGCGTTCAATTTCGGATTCGGATTCAAAACGCGTTCAACCGGATGGCTTGGTCTGCGATTCGACATACGTGATTTTGTCGGCCGCACTCCGTCGTTTGGACTGGCGCGGCACTCGACTAACCCGACGGCAACAGTGTTGCCGGCGACGGGCGTCGTTCACAATCCGGAACTCTCGCTGGGTCTGGTCTTCTACTTCAATAAGCGATAACCGGTATTCCGGTCGCCTTATGCCTTGAATGGATTCCGAGTTCTCACCTTCAGAAAAACTTCTCGTTGTCGATGATGAACCCGAAATCGTCGCCTTCATCCGGGATCTATTGGTAACTCACGGCTACCAGGTTCTGGGCTTGTCGGATACTCGTGAGGTACCCGATACGTTCGACCAGTTCCGTCCGGATGCCTGTATCTTCGATTTTCGAATGCCGCACCGTACAGGTGCGGATCTGCTGGACATCGTCAAAGCAAAAGATCCGAGAGTTGAAGTCATCTTTGTTACCGCCCAGGACGAGGCTTCGCTCGCCGTCGAAATGATGAAGCGCGGCGCGATGGACTTTCTTCTGAAGCCTGTCGAACTCAACCAGCTGCTGCTGTCGGTCGGTCGCGCCCTCGAACATCGTCGGCTTTTGATCGAAAACGAACAGTACCGGCTGCATCTGGAACAACTGGTCATGGAAAAAACCAAAGCACTCAACGAAGCGTTGACGAGTTTGAATCACGTTCACTCGGCCACCCTCGACGCGCTCTCAACGGCATTGGATTTCAGGGATCAAAGTACAAGCGGCCACTCCAGGCGGGTGGCAGACCTGACGGCGGGCGCAGCAAAGAGCATGGGAATCAAGGATTCGGCGCTCGTACAGATCGAGCACGGAGCGCTCCTGCACGATATCGGCAAGCTGAAAATCCCGGATAGTATTCTGTGGAAGCCGGCAAGTCTGAGCGAAACCGAGTGGGAAACCATGCGGCGTCATCCGGAGTACGGTTACGAGTTCCTGAGTAAAGTCGAGTTTCTGAAAGGTGCTGCGGAAATCGTCTTTTCGCACCACGAGAAATTCGATGGGACCGGATATCCACGCGGGCTCAAGGGTGAGCAAATTCCGCTCGGAGCGCGCGTATTTATGATCGTCGACACGGTCGACGCGATGATCTACAAGCGTCCGTACAACACGCCGGTCTCATTCAAGGCCGCGGCCGCCGAAGTTCGCCGATGCACAGGCACGCAGTTTGATCCCGGTGTTGTGGAACCAACGCTCGCGTACCTCGGCGACCACGTCCCGAAACATCCGGTTACCGAATCTTAGGCACGTCGGCGGCTTTCTCGAGCGCAAAGGTCAACTTCGTTTCGGAACCGAATTCCACTTCTTTTCCTTTAGTAGCAAGGACCGCGCCCGTTCCGGCGGCGCCGCCAATGACGGCTCCCTTCACAGCTCCCTTGCCTCCACCGGCCAGCGCACCGATTGCAGCGCCTACGCCTCCAGCGCCTGCGATGATGCCGGCATCGCGCCCCTTCGTCGCTTCCGCTTCGGCAGCGAAAGCGCGCGTCACAAGCGGGTAGGTCTTCTGACCGGAAACGATACTCGTCAGCGCCAGCCGGATGTTGGCCCGGCCTTTGACTCGACCGGCGCCTTCCGCATCCACGACGCGGCCATGAACCGTCGCACCGCGCTCCACCACTGTTTCACCGTTCACGACGATGGGTTCGGCAATGCTCGCAGTAAACGCGTCACCAGCCTTGTTCTTATCCGTGCTGATCGGATCCTTCAGAAAGACCGTGATCGCGGTCCCTTCCGGAATCTCGAACATGCGAGGCGGAGCCGGTTTCGGCGGAGCATCCGGCCTGGCGTCGGCCTTGATTGCGGGCTTGTCGCCGGGCGCGGTTGAAGCCGTCGCGCCGGGTGTTGTGGCGGAGGCTTCAGGACTCTCCTCTTTCGCGCAACCTGTCAGCACGAATACCAACAGGGCGATGGACCACACGTTCAGAACAGTCTTCATGGGCTCTCCTTCTCAAGGTTCAGTTGTAAATGAAAAGATTGCGGCCTGTTACTGCGGGCAGGTTCCTGCAGCTTACATGCCACTGAAGTGTACGCCGTTTACCACCCTGCTGTGTATCGAACGAACGATTACGGCATCATTGCGGCCGCATTTCACATCGCGTGACGTGCTGATGTTTTGTGATGGCTGGATTGTTAAGTGAACTGAAGATCTTCCGGGCGCCGAAAAAAGCAGTCCAATTAAGAAAGCGGTAGAAAAAATAACGATCCGTAAGTAGCCCCACGTCATGATCGTCCCACCTTTCTCAAAGTCCTCTTCTCAAGAAGAGGCATGAAATGACCTTTATTTGCTGTGTATGTCCTACTTCAGGAGGTCGCACGGAGGTGGCCATGCGGCCCCAACTCGGCTAAGTTTTTGATTCTTCAACGGCAGGCCATTGCAAGGGATTTTGGCGGATATTTTGCTATGGTGAAGGCGACACTCTAAAACGGGAATTTTTCCCATATACTTTGGGCAAATGAACGCTTCAAACATACACACGACAGACGCTGTTCGCAGGGACGGTTCTTCCACACGCAAAACCAAAGTTCTTATCGTCGATGATGAGCCGGCGATCCGGGAGGTTCTCGAGATGATCCTCCAGGAGTGGGGCTACGACGTACGCCTGGCGTCGGATGGAGCCGAAGCAAAGGACCTTGTCGAATCCTACGATCCGGAGATCGTCATATCCGACGTGGTCATGCCTCAGCTGTCCGGCCTGGATCTCTTGCGTTGCCTCAAAGCAGGCAATCCGAGCCGGCCCGTAATTCTCGTGACAGCGCATGCCAGCATCGATCTGGCAGTGGAATCCATGAAACAGGGTGCCCAGGACTTCATTACGAAGCCGATGGATTACCCGAAACTCAGGTCGATCCTGAAGGCCGCTGAAAGCGACATCGAAACGCGCCAGACCTCGCGCAAACTCACCTCACAACTGGAGCGCGGCTCCGGATTCGGCGAGTTTGTCGGTACGAGCAAAGCCATGCGCGAGGTCTATGACCTCATTCAGAGTCTGAGTTCCACCGACGCCTCGGCGATCATTACGGGCGAGAGCGGCACGGGCAAGGAACTCGCTGCGCGTACGATCCACCGTTTGAGCAAACGCGTCGACGGGCCGTTCATTGCCGTCAACTCCGCCGCAATCCCGGAGACACTCATCGAAAGTGAAGTCTTCGGACATGAAAAGGGTGCTTTCACCGGAGCCGTCGGAACGCGGCCCGGCTGTTTCGAACTCGCAAGCGGCGGCACGCTGTTCCTGGATGAAATCGGAGAGATGCCGCCTCAACTTCAGCCGAAGCTCCTGCGCGTTCTCGAAGATGGAAAGGTTCGGAGACTCGGAGGAAAACAGGAGTTCGAGTTCGACGTCCGCGTCATCGCGGCAACGAATCAGGAGCCTCGCAACGCGATTCAGGAAGGACGCCTGCGCGAGGATCTCTACTACCGGCTTACCGTTTTCACGGTCCATCTGCCGCCGTTGCGCGATCGCAAGGAAGACATTCCGTTGCTCGCGCAGCATTTCATCGGTGAATTCAACAAGAAGCACAACACGAACGTCGAAGCGCTTCGTGACGACGCTATGGAAATGCTCATGACGTATTCCTGGCCCGGCAATGTGCGCGAATTTCGGAATGTCATGGAGCGGGCGATGATCCTGTCGAAGGGCGAATGGATTGAAATGTCCCATCTGCCGCCGTATCTAAGAAACCCCGGGTCGGAGTCCTCATCGAAGATCGTCCTGCCTCTGGGCATCACCGCCGCGGAAGCTGAACGCGAGCTCATTCTGAAAACCCTCGAAAAAACCGGGCACAACAAAGCGGAAGCCGCACGCCAGCTCGGCCTTGATGTGAAGACGATTCGGAACAAGCTGAAGACCTACAAAATCGAGGATTAATCCATTGTGGGTATCGCTTCTGACGGCGATCGCCATCATTCTTTACCTGGTGACGAGAATCTCTCGCCTGAAGCGCCAGAACCGGCAGATGCGCGCGCGAATCGTTGAAGTGGACGAGATGAAGAAGAACTTCATCTCGCATGTCTCGCACGAACTGAAAGCGCCGCTGGCTTCCATGCAGGAAACGACGCATGTGCTCCTGGAAAAGATTCCGGGCCCGTTAACGGAAAAGCAGAAGCGGCTGCTCGATTTAAACCTGCAGAGCGGGAAGCGACTGGCCCAGATGATCGGCAATATTCTGGACCTGTCGAGGCTGGAAGCCGGCATCGTCGAATACGATATGCAGGCTGCCGACATCGCGGATCTCATGCACAACGTTGTGCTGGAACTGAGTCCTGAAGCCCGGGCGAAGTCGCTGCGCATCCTGACGGATATCCAGCGTGACCCGCTTGTCGTGCAATGCGATCCAAACCGGATCGTGCAGCTGTTTACAAACCTGCTGGAAAATGCGATTCGCTTTTCAAGGAAGGGTGGAATCCTGGGTATCCACGTCCGAACATTGCCGCAACTTCCGCGCATGCCGCAATCCGCTCGATCCCGCATCAGCGGGACGAGAACATCGTCGGGATTTGCGCTCATCGGAATTTCCGATTCGGGACCCGGCATCGAAGACTCGAACAAAGAATCTGTGTTTCACACGTTTCACCAGGTCAAACAAGGCAAGAAAAGTCACGGTGAGAGCCTGGGGCTGGGCCTGGCAATATCGCGCGCCGTAGTCGAAGCGCACGATGGAACGATCTGGGTCGAAGACAACCCCGCAGGCGGAGCTGTGTTCTTCGTGTTGCTCCCGGCGGTCATCAGTCAACAAACCGCACTCCCTCTCCCGCCTCAGGAGGGACGCCGCGAAGCAGCAGGCTGAGGGGCAGCGACAGAGGGCGTTCAACGCCTGTTCACGGGCCGCGACCGGCACGAGCCGCCTATTTCACTTTCCAGATCCAAAAGGCCGTCTGGCCGCCGATCGCGTGCACGACTTCGAGATCGACGGCCGTCAATTTGCTCAATTCCTCCAGCTTCTTGTCCTCGGTGATACATAGAAGCCGGCTCGTCTTTTCCGTCGCGCGCACGAGATCCTCTTCCGAAAAAGCAGTCTGAATGTGATTGTCGCGATAGTACTGAAGACCGTACTCGGCCCATCGCGCCGGCTTATACATGCAGACCGACTCGTTTTGCGGAACGAGCGCAGCGAGCGCCTGATTCCAGGGACGCATCGTGTCCGTGACGTCGAATCGCGGAAATACCATTGTGATCGCGGTTATCACGAGGGCAGTCATAGCCACGAAGTTGAACCCGGCAAGAAACACAGGCTCCATCCACAGCGCGATTACGGCCAGGATGGCGGCGATTACGAAGGTGACAGTCATGATGAGCGTTCCGCTGACGTGCGGATCGACATTCAGCGTATTTCCAAAAAACCCGAAGGCAACGCCGATAAACGCCATTGCCCCCGCTTCAATGAACACCGCGACCCTGTAGACCCGCGACTTCGGCTGAAACACTTCTCTCGCGACCATCAGTGCGATTGGCGGAACCATCGGCAGGATGTAGCCGGGGAGTTTCGATCGTGAGAGCGAAAAGAAAATGAACGGGACCACGGCCCACCAGAACAGAAGAATGTCGTTCTTTCCGAACGTGCGGCGAAGGGCCGAGACCAACAGGAACGTCCACGGAAACGTCAGCAACAACAAAACGGGAATATAGAAGTAAACAGGACGATCGTGACCAAAGACGGGCGTGGTGAATCTCTGAAGGTTGTGGCTGATGAAAAAGACATCGATAAAAGTCCAGCCATTGACGATGGTGCACAGGATGAACCACGGCGCGGCGACCACTGCCGCAAGCCAGACGCCTTTGGGATACCACGTTTTCCAATCGTGCCAATTGCCTCGAATAAACATGACCCCGGCCAGAGAAAGCGCAGGCAGCAGCAGCGCCACGGGACCCTTTGCGAGAACCCCAAGGCCCAGGGACGCATAAAAGGCGCAGAACCACGTTCGACGGCGCGGCGTTGAATCGTTTACGCCAACGAGGAAGAAGACGAGCGCCATCGTCAGACACATCGTCAACGGCATATCCATCGATGCGGCGCGAGCGAACGCAAAGCAACCGATGGAGGTTGCAAGAATCAGCGCTGCGAGGAATCCGGTTGTGCGATCCCATATTCGGCGTCCACACCAGTAGATGAGAAACACGCAGAACGTCGCGCCAAACGCCGAGGGGAAACGAGCGCCGGCTTCAGTGATTCCGAAAAGCTTGTAGCCTGCGACCGCGCCCCAATACATCAGGACGGGCTTTTCGAACCAGGGTTCGCCGTATAGACGAGGCGTGATGTAGTCGCCCGTCAACAGCATCTCTCGAGCGATGGCGGCATAGCGTGGCTCGTCGGGGCCGAGCAAACCGATGCTGCCGAGCGCGTGAAAGAAAAAGACGTAACAGACGACAGCCAGCACCGCGAGAATGATGTAGTCGAAGTACGGACGAAGCGTGGCCTTCATGCGAAATATGCAAAAATAGCACGGATGCGCGGAGGCATTAAAGAAGTCGCGGAGTACTCGCTTGCTCTTACGCTCATCCGATTGTTTGGCCTGATGCCTCGCCCGATGGCTCGCCGGGTGGCTGGAATCCTTGCCTGGCTTGGATTCCACCTCGCAGGCCGCCAGCGAAACGTCGGCTTTCGCAATCTGCAGATCGCCTTTCCCGAATCGACCGATGCGGACCGCAAACGCATCCTTAAAGATTGTTTCCAGAACCTGGGACGCCTTCTCGTCGAGTTCGCGCATTTCCCCGAATTGACCAAAGCCAATATCTCTGATCTCGTCATTCACGATGGACTCGAGAACTACCTCGACGGGCTTCGACGCGGCCGCGGCGTGATCTTTATGACCGCGCACTTCGGAGCGTGGGAACTGAGTTCCTTCGCGCATGCGCTGTACGGATACCCGCTCAAGTTTCTTGTCCGCCCGATCGATAATCCGCGCGTCGAGAGACTCATCTCCACCTATCGTACGTCGAGCGGCAATACGCCAATCCAGCGGCGCAGCGCCTCGCGCAATGTCTTAAAAGCGCTTCGAAATAATGAAGCGGTGGGAATTCTCTTCGATCAGAACACGACCCGAAGCGAAGGCGTTTTTGCGGAATTGTTCGGAGTGTCCGCCGCGACGACACCGTCGATTGCACTGTTGGCTCTAAGAACGGGAGCGGCGGTTGTACCCGGTTTTCTGATCTGGGATGAAGCGAACCGGAAACATCGGCTTCGGCTGGATCCGCCGGTGGAATTGATCGAAACCGGCGACATCGATGCCGACGTGCTCGAAAACACGAAACGGTTCAACAGGATTTTAGAGGGATACATCCGGAAATATCCAGGACAGTGGCTTTGGATTCATAGAAGGTGGAAGACGCGGCCGGAGGGAGAGGAGTCGTTGTACTGATCTCGAACATCGCCGTTACGCCATCAGCCGTCCGCAATTTAGGAATAAAAAACCGGCAATCGTCATATCGCTGATGAACAATTGCCGGTTTTCATTTACGTATTTACGTAACAGCGATGGCTGATCTTACCGGGCTATAGCCTGGCCGTAGACCATCTTTTCCAGTCGCGCGACTCGCTCTTCCATCGGAGGATGCGTGCTGAAGAGGGTCGCGATACCGCCGCCACGCAGCGGGTTGACGATAAACATGTGAGCCGTGGCCGGATTGGCATCCATCGGAATTCGCTGGGCTCCGGCATGAAGTTTCTTCAAGGCGCTTGCCAGCCACATCGGATTTCCGCACAGACGGGCTCCGGTTGCATCCGCCTGATACTCCCGCGAACGGGAAATAGCCATCTGGATGAGCATGGCTGCGATCGGAGCGATGATGATCATCGCGAGGCTGGCGAGCATATTGCCGTTTCCTTCGTCGTCGTCGCGGCGTCCGAACCCGCCAAAGATCATCCCCCACTGCGCCATGCTGGCCAGCATGCTGATGGCGCCCGCGATGGCTGCCGCAATCGTGCCGATCAGGATGTCGCGATTGCGCACGTGGGCGAGTTCATGCGCCATGACACCCTCCAGTTCCTCGCGCGTGAGCAATCGCAGGATTCCTTCTGTGGCCGCGACGGCTGCATGACTCGGACTACGCCCTGTCGCAAATGCATTCGGAGCATCCGACGGAATGATGTAGACCTTGGGCATCGGCATGTTCGCCTTCAGGGCCAGATTTTGCGTAACGCTCCAGAGCGCCGGCGCCTCGGCCTCAGTCACCTGACGCGCTTTGTACATGCGCAACACTATCTTGTCGCTGAACCAATACGAGAACAGGTTCATGCCAGCCGCGAAAATGAAGGCGATAATCATTCCCTGCCGGCCTGCGAATGCCCCGCCCAGAAATACAAGCAGGCAGGTCAGCCCGACCATGAGAACGATCGTCTTAGTCATGTTCATTTATGTCTCCTAAACTCCGCTCTAACAACTCAACCGGATGAACCACTTCCAGATTCATTCCGAACTTTCTGGCGCCATACTTAAATTGAAACATGCAACCTGGATTGCCGGTGGCCAGAATCTCGATCCCGGCTTTCTGGATCTGCTCCATTTTACGATCAAGGATCTGCATCGAGAGTTCATTCTGGGTGAGATTGTAAATTCCTGCACTGCCACAACACTGATCGGCGCCTTCGACCTCTACAAACTGTATGCCGGGAATCGCCTTTAGCAACTTTCGGGGTTCGGCCTTAACACCTTGTCCATGAATCAGATGACATGGGTCGTCATAGCCGACCCGTGCCTTCACCGGTGTTTTTAGACGTTCGAAAATCCGCGTGGATGCCAGAAACTCCGCTATGTCTTTAACCTTCGACGAAAAATCCCCGGCGCCTTCAACGAGCAATGGGTATTCCTTCAACATCGCGCCGCAGCCGGCAGCATTAATAATGATGGCGTCGAGTTCCTGCACAGGAAATGCCGCGACGTTTGCACGAGCCATCTCCTTCGCCGTGTCCCGCAACCCGGCATGGTTGGCGAGCGCGCCGCAGCAGATCTGATTGCCTGGAACGATCACGTCGTAACCCGCCGCCGTCAGAAGTCTCACGGATGCTTTGTTGATGGTTCCCATCATGGAATTCATGACGCAGCCGCTAAAAAACGCAACAGTGCCCCGCTTCTTGCCTTCTGCCCGATAGGTCGCGTCGAGCGCGACGCCTCGCTCCATTTCAACCTCCGGCATCAGGGCTTCCGCCGCCGCCATTTGTGGAGCAAGCCGCTTCAGCAGGCCGGTCGATCGAACGAAATTCTGCACGCCGGTTGCGCGATACAACTGAAGCATTCTGGAGGCGAGCGTAAAGCGCCACGGATAAGGGAAAACATGCTGAAGGACAAGCCGGGCGATCCAGTGCGTCGATCGTTCGTCGACGATCCGGCCTCGCATCTCTTCCATCATGTGACCGAAGTGCACGCCCGAAGGACACGCCGTTTCACATGCACGGCAGTCGAGGCATCGAAACATGTGCTCCACGAAGGAGTCCGTGATCTTCGCCCGGCCTTCGTCAAGCGCCCTCATCAGGTAGATGCGGCCGCGGGGCGAGTCCATTTCATTGCCCAGCACGCGGTACGTCGGGCACGAAGACAGGCAAAGGCCGCAATGGATGCAGTCGAGATAAAGAGGCGGGCGCGCGGTTGTCGTCGCCGCTTCCGGAGCAGTATCGGTTCTCATCGTCTTTCGCCGTCCACATGCCGGCCCTGATTCAATCGTCCGCCCGGATCAAATGCGTCCTTCATTTTTTTCATCAGGCCGTATTCCGCGTCGTTCAATCCAAACGTTGGAATCTCTCGGCGCACTTCAATGGGCGCTTTTTCGATTACAGCGCGATACTTCTCACGGATGCGCGAAATGTCAGCAGGCAACACCTGCATCATCACTATTCCGTTCAACGCGTGCGCCACCCATGCCGCCGGCCGGTACTCTTCGACGATTTCACGCACGCTTGACGGCAGTCCGACAACCCGCACAATGACCGGGCCCAGCGCATTGTACGTCACGCGAAGACGTTCCCACGCGGCGGCCTCGTCAGGACCCTCAAGAACCTTCCAATCCGCGACACGAGGAAGATTCTGAAGCTGCCAGTCCACGGCTCGCGCGTCTTCACCGAATCTCAGCCAGACTTCATTCGCGGGCCCTGTCCACTCACACGATACCGGCTGAAGCGGACTCTTCCGAACCGCGGCCACGCACGCCGCAGCAGACTCCACATCGGCCAGGCGAGCCACCGCAGTTGCCGTTCGCGCAAATTTCGCGCGTAACTTGAGGCTGATCTCGACGATGACCGCCAGCGTTCCGAGCGAACCCGTGTACAGCTTCTGAAGGTCGTAGCCGGTGACATTCTTTACGACACGCCCGCCGGCTTTCGAGACCCGGCCATCCGCTTCAACAACCTTCATCCCGATCACCCAGTCGCGAATCGTGCCGACCGCTCGAAATGGCCCCTGCGCGTTCGCCGCCGCGATGCCGCCGATGGTCGCCGAAGGACCATTCCACGGATCGAGCGGAAGGAACTGATTGTTTTCCAGAAGGGCCTGCTGAAGCTGCGCGAGCGTGACGCCCGCTTCGACATGGATCGTCAGATCCGCCGGCACGTACTCCGTGATCCGCGACAACGACGTCAAATCGATCGCGCAATCGGCGCGTCGCAGCGGGTTTCCGAAAAACATCTGCGTGCCCGCGCCATGCGGGACGACAGCGCCCGTGTCCGTCGAAAGGAACGCGGCGAGTTCGTCAACAGACTGCGGCCGCAGGGTCTTCGCAGGCGAGATTCCATCGATGGTCAACGCTGAGCCTTCTCCGGCACACCGAGCAGCACCGCTTCGACGCGCTTGCTGATTTCGGCGGTACTGGTCGTGGTGTTTTTGCCGACTTCGGTGCAGCCGCGACGCGTGGGGAATATCTTGGAGGGATTGAGCAGCCCGTGAGGATTAAACACCAGCTTGACGCGCATCATCGTCTGAAGATCAACGTCGGTGAATACGAGATCCATGAAGTCTTTTTTCTCGTATCCGATCCCGTGCTCGCCGCTGAGTGATCCGCCTACGTCGACGCACAGCTTCATGATGTCTTCGCTCATGCCGAAAATCTTGTCCACCTGGTCCTGATAACGGCTGTCGAACAGAATGAGGGGATGCAAATTGCCGTCGCCGGCATGAAAAACATTCGCGACGGCGAGGCCGTAATGCTCGGACATCCGGTCAATCGCGGCCAGAACTTCAGGAAGCCGCGTCCGCGGAATGACGGCGTCCATAGTGATCATGTCCGGAGCAAGGCGTCCCATCGCGCCGAAAGCGCCCTTTCGGCCCAGCCACAGGCGCGCGCGTTCGTCGTCGTCTTTGGCCACACGGACGTCGTATGCCTGGTTGCGGCGGCAGATTTCTACGATGGCATCAGACGTTTCCTCGAGACCTTCACGAAATCCGTCGACTTCGATCAACAGCGCAGCGGCGGCATCGCGAGGATAGCCGGCTTTGTACACGGAAGCTTCCACCGCTTCGATCGTCTTTGCATCGACCATTTCCAGCGCCGCCGGCACAATGCCCGCCGCGATAACATCCGATACCGTCTGGCTGCACTGCTCCACCGAATGAAACGCCGCGAGCAGCGTTTTGACTGCCTGCGGTTTCGGCAACAGCCGTACCGTGATTTCGGTAACGATCGCAAAGGTGCCTTCCGAACCCACAATGGTCCCGAGCAGATCCAGGCCGATCGTTTCTCCGGCCGGATTGCCGAGCCGGATGATCTCCCCTTCCGACGTCACGGCCTCGATGGCGAGAATGTGGTTCGTCGTCATGCCGTACTTCAAACAATGCGGGCCGCCGGAATTCTCCGCAACGTTGCCGCCTATGCTGCACGACATCTGGCTCGAAGGGTCCGGCGCGTAGTACAAGCCGTGCGGAGCGGCAGCCTGAGAAATATGGAGATTCACGACGCCCGGCTGAACCACGGCGATTCGATTTTCAACATCGATCGAGAGGATCCGGTTCATTCGCTGAAGCTCGATGACGATGCCGCCTTCGACCGCCAGCGCGCCTCCGCTCAAGCCGGTGCCTGCGCCTCGCGGGAGGAATGGGATGCGATATTCGTTCGCGATGCGGACAACTTGCGCAACCTGTTCGGCGTTCCGAGGGAATACAACAACATCAGGCTTGTGTTTGAACAGAGGCAGCCCGTCGCATTCGTACACGAGAAGTTCAGTCTCGTCATCAACAACGGCGACTTTCTCCAGAACCTGCCGGAGCCTGTCTATGACTTCCTGATTCACGGTTGCTTGAGTTGCTCCTTCAGTTTCTGGACCTGCTCTCGCACCAGCCCTGCCTGCGGGTGGCTCGGATTCGTCTGGAGCAGCCGTTCCCAGTAGATCAAAGCCTGTTTGGGGTCCTTTTTGCCGTGGAGCATCGTGACACCCAGATTGAACAAGGCCTGAGCGTTCGCCGGGTCGCCTTTCAACACATCCTGAAACGCGACAACCGCTTCATCGAACCGGTCCTGGTAGAACATCGCCGTGCCCATGTCCGTGCGCACGTTGTAGGCGTCGGGCCGGATTTCCAGGGAGCGTTTGTAAAGTTCGATCGCGTCGTTGAAATTCCTCTGATCGAAATTGAGATTTGCCAGCTCCACGATGGACTCGAAATCGCGTGGATTCTGTTTGATCTTACTCGCCAACTCCTGAAGACGAGCCGGATCCACCGGAGGCATCCCGGCATCCGGAGGTCCGCCGCCTCCACTCAGGTCTGTCGGGACGTTCGGGTCAACCGGAAGCGGAGTCGCGCGGACGACATCCGGCGCCCGCTGCTTTGTCCATGTGTAGAGGCCGCCAAAGCCGATTCCGAAGCCGATCAGCAGAAACAGCCACGACTGCAAACGCATGGGCAGCATGATATCAAGGAAAACAGCTAAACAAATGGCGCGAATAACGAGGCGTAGACATCGTCCGGGAACGGGGCGCCGTAATGACGGGAATGCATCAGGTCGATGACGGCAGTCGTAAAGGACAGGTTAAACGGGGTCTCGAGTTCGACAGCCATCACGACGCAAAACGTCGCGACCTGCTTCGCGATCTTCCTCAGCAGGGCGTTATCGACTTTCGGCACGAAGTTCACTCGAACGACTCGATGCGCATGTTCGAGCACCAACATGGAGTCGCTGCTATCCGATACCACCCAGCCTTGTTTCAACAACGTCTCGTACGCCGCGCGAAGGATCGGCCCGCCGACGTCGAATCGACCGGCCGCCGACCGCTCGCGATCGTACTCGCGCCTCCGCGAAGGATCGCTCAGCACCGAATACGCTTCATTGATCGCCACCATTGCGGGACCCGCATCCGGAGCGGAATTGCGGTCGGGATGAAACCTCATGGCCAGAATCCGGTATGCGCGATGGATCTCATCGAAGGTCGAGGCCGGTGTGACCTGAAGCACGTCGTAGTAGTCCGGCCTCATCACTCACCTCCGAAGTAGCACGTGCGATACGCTTCGCGCACCGACAACTCGCCTGCCAACGCAAGGTCGACAGCCTGTCTTGTCATCGATACCCACCCCGCCTGCTCAGCGGCGTCCCGGATTTCGAACTCGGACCCGGCAAGGATCGTTTCGCGCAGACGCGGGCTCACTTCCATCAACTCGTACAGACCGATACGTCCTCGGCTGCCGCTCGACCGGCACTGTACGCATCCCTTGCTCTGGCGAAGCAGGCTCTGGCGGCTTTCGTCGATCGAAAGGTGCTGCAGGTAAATCGGACGCGGAAAATCCGGCTCGGCGCAGGTTCTGCAGTTCAGCCGGACCAGACGCTGAGCGACGACACCGATGAGCGCGGACGCAAGGACCGTGCGGTCAACGCCAAGTTCGGCCAGCCGGAGCAATGCGGAAATGGCGTCGGTGGCATGCAGCGTGGACATCACCAGATGACCCGTCATCGCGGCATGAAAGGCCGTAAGCGCCGTGTCCGAATCACGGATTTCGCCGACGAGGATGACATCGGGATCCTGACGCAGAATCGATCGGAGGGCTTTCGAGAATGTCAGGCCTGTCTTCGCATTGACCGGCACCTGACTGACACCGTCGACTTCGTACTCGATCGGATCCTCGATCGTGACGATGTTCATCGGCTCCCGCCGGATCTCGTTCACGAAGGAGTAGAGCGTGGTCGTCTTTCCGCTGCCGGTAGGGCCGACTGCGAGCAACATGCCCTGCGGACGCCGGATCAAGCCGTGAAGACGCTCTTCAATGGCGGCTTGAAATCCAAGCTGGGCCAGGGTCATTAAGGACCGGCCCTTCCTCAGCATTCGTATTACGATCTTCTCGCCCCATCGTGTTGGGAGGACCGAAACACGAATGTCAGTGCCCTCGCCGTCCTCGGCCGTGATGTGCCCGTCCTGCGGGACACGCCGTTCGCTGATATCCAGCTTGGCGAGTACTTTGATGCGAACCACCAGGTTTTCGTGCATCCACTTTGGAATCTCGATCGACTCATTGAGCACGCCATTCATTCGATAGCGCACTCTTGTCGCCGTCTGCCCCGGCTCGATGTGGATGTCGCTGACATCCATCGACGCCGCTTCCTCAAAAATCTTTTTCTGGATCCGGACAACCGGCGAGGACTCCTCGGCTGTCGCGCGCGGTTTTTCGCGCTGGACTTCGCGTTGCACTTCGCGCACTACGGCAGGTAATTGAGACATGACTTATGACCTTGCGGGGCTGTGGGGCGGGGCGAATGCGATGAGATCATGGCGGCACGCGACTTCCAACGGAAAAAAATGACATAATCCGCGAGTGTCATTGATCTACGACGTGACTGTACCCATCACGAACTCCATGCCGGTCTGGCCTGGCGATCCTCCGGTCCGGTTAACCGCAAAGTCGCATCGTTCACGCGATAACACGCACACCGTCTGGGTGACATCCATCGAGATGGGTTCGCATACCGGAACGCACATCGACGCGCCGTTTCATATGATCGACGGAGGGAAGCGGCTCGAGGCGTTTCCGCTGGATGTCCTCACCGGCAAGGCGACCGTTTTCGAAATCGCAGGAGTTCGTTCTCTCGCACAGGAACAGCTCGCAAAGCTCAACTGGAAAGGGGTCGAGCGGGTGCTGTTCAAGACCGAGAATTCGAATCACTGGAACGACGGAAAGTTCTACGAAGAATTTGTTTATCTCGAGCCTGACGGGGCAGAGTTCCTGGTCCAGCAGGGCGTGCGGCTCGTCGGGATCGATTACCTGTCGATCGACAGATACAAATCGGCCGCCCATCCATCCCACTTTGTTCTTTTGCAAAAACACATTCCCATTATCGAAGGATTGAATCTCAACGCGGTACCGCCCGGCGAATACACGCTGGTTGCGTTGCCGCTCAACCTTCAGGATGCCGACGGCGCACCCGCGCGCGTCATCCTGATGAACTGATTTATGCGAATTCAAACGATCAAGGCGAGAGAGGTACTGGATAGTCGTGGAAACCCGACAGTCGAAGTCGACTGTGTGCTTGAAGGCGGAGTGCGCGGCCGGGCGATCGTGCCGTCGGGCGCCTCGACCGGAGAACATGAAGCGCTCGAACTGCGTGACGGCGACAAGAAGCGATACATGGGCAAAGGCGTTTTGAAGGCCGTCAACAACGTCAACACGATCATCGCTCCCGCGCTTGCAGGCCAGAACGCAACGCTGCAATCGCATATCGATCAGCTGATGCTGACGCTCGATGGAACGAAGAACAAATCCAAACTGGGCGCCAACTCCATGCTCGGCGCCTCCATGGCGATCGCGCGCGCAGCGGCCGAGTCTCACGGGCTCCCGCTTTACCGTTACATCGGCGGCGTGAAGGCAAGCGTGCTGCCGGTTCCAATGATGAATATCGTCAATGGCGGAGCGCACGCGGACAACAACGTCGAACTGCAGGAATTCATGATCATGCCGATCGGCGCCCCGTCATTGCCCGAAGCCGTGCGGATGGGCGCGGAGGTATTTCATAACCTGAAAAAGATCCTTCACGATGCCGGCCACTCGACTGCCGTCGGCGATGAAGGAGGATTCGCGCCGAATCTCAAATCGAATGAAGAGGCGATCGAACTCATCCTGAAAGCGATCGAATCCGCCGGTTACAAACCTGGCAGCCAGATCGCCGTGGCGCTGGATGCGGCGGCAAGCGAGTTCTACGATAAGAAAACCAACAAGTACGTTTTCAAGAAATCCGACAAGTCGGTGAAGTCGGCGGACGAGATGGTCCGGCTCTATTCGGAGTGGGTGTCCAAATACCCGATCGTCTCCATCGAAGACGGCCTCGCGGAAGACGACTGGGAAGGCTGGCAGGCTCTCACACGCGAAATCGGAAGAAAGATCCAATTGGTTGGCGACGATCTCTTCGTGACCAACACCGAACGACTAGCGCGCGGCATGGGGATGGGAATTGCGAATGCGATTCTGATCAAAGTGAACCAGATCGGCACACTGACGCAGACACTGGACGCCATTAACCTCGCCCGAAAAGCGTCGTATGGAATCGTGATTTCCCACCGGTCCGGAGAAAGCGAAGATACGTTCATCGCAGACCTCGCTGTTGCCACTAACGCCGGTCAGATCAAGACGGGTTCGCTCTCTCGAACCGATCGCGTCGCAAAATACAACCAGTTGCTTCGCATTCAGGAGGAACTCGGCGATCAGGCGGAATATGCGGGGCCGGATGCCCTTAAGAGGGAATGACGAGGGAATGACGCACTACCTGACGCATCGAAGCGACCGGTCCGGCGCGATGGCTCCTCTGGCGCGATTATCGCGATACACCTGGTGGCAGTTCATGCAGGCGTCCGAAACCTGATTGCTGACCTCGCTGACGGCTTCCTGGCTGCGGGACTGCGATGCTCTGTACGCCGCCTTTCCAGCTTCCGCCAATTCATTGGTGAACTTGATCCACTCAGGATCGCTCACCGGTACCGGCCTCCCGTTCTCGCATCGGCGTCCGGGCGTCAGCATCAGCGGCGCCGACTCGGCGAGAGCCACCGCTGCATAATCGACAAGATCCCATCCCGTATAGATTCCATTTCCCCACGTAACGAAATTGAAACCATCCGATGAGTCGCTCGTATCCGGCTTCCGTTTCTCCGCGGGATCGTGAGTCTGCACTGTGAAAATGATGTTGGAACTTGGGAAGAGGATGCCTCGCATCACCTGATTCATATTTCCGACGGGAGGAAAAGCCGGCGCCCCGCCCGGAGCAGCGGCAGCTTGCGCTGGAGCACCGGCTGGAAACTTAATCGGTTTTAGCCCAGCTTCACTGCCCCGCAGTTCGGCGCGGCCGGCCGGGAATTTGGAAGCCTGCAGCATATAGGCCAGTACATCGGCATTCTGCTGGTCGGTAAGTTTGCCGGGTGTATCTGCCGGCATCGTGTTCTTGATCTTGCTGAACAGGTTCCACACAAGCTCGTTGCGCCAGCCGGACAGGAAATCATTGCCTGCGAGCGGAGGTGCGAACGGGCCGCCTCCGAGCGTCGCGCCATGACACGATGCGCACCTTTCTTTATAGACCGCCTGCCCTCGAGTTGCCTGAGCCGCCGTATAAATGCCCTGCTGGACGGTTTGCGGCTGCTGCGCATGAACGAATATGGAGAGCAAAATCAAACCCACCGCGCATCGCAAAACGATTGATCGCATCGGTTCCTCCCGGAAGTTTGTGAATGATAGCACCGGAGACCGGTTAACAACGGCGGCCTTTCCCCGTATCGAACATATGCGCACAACATCCGTGCTTGCCGACATCCGATATGCCTGCCGCAATTTACTCGCGCGGCCACTATGGACGCTGTCCGCGCTCGCATGCCTCGCCATCGGGACCGGAGCCAACACCGCCAGTCTGAGCGTCATCAACGCGATTCTGCTTCGTCCGCTGCCTTTTCCGGAGCCGGCGCGAATCGCCACCGTCGTCCTGCGAGAAACCAATCCTCCCAGGTTCCGGCCGTTTTCACTGGCCGAATATCGTGAGATCGCTCCGCGCGCGACGCTGTTCAGCGCTTTATCCGCGCGAACATTTCTGCCGGTCAGTGTTGCTGCGGATGGTCCGGCGCGAATGGTTCAAAGCGAACTGGTGAGTGAAAACTATTTCGCGATGCTCGGTGTGTCACCGCTGATTGGAAGGTTTTTTGAGCCGGGAAGCGATCCGCCACAAACCGTATTGAGCGAACGATTGTGGAAGCAGCGATTCGGAGGCGATCCATCGGTCCTCGGCCGCCGAATCCGGATCAACGGCCGAACCGCCATCGTATCGGGTGTCACCCCGGCAGGATTCATCGGCGCAACTCAACTGACCGGTGCGGATCTCTGGATCCCGGAATCGCTTCAGGAAAGCCTCAATCCTTCGCCAACTGCAACGACGGCGCCGATGTTCGGCGTTCTCGGACGCCTTGCGCCGGGCGTTTCGCATACGCAGGCCCAGCTTCAACTCGATTCGCTCGTGGCCGGCCTCAAAAACCCACCCATGACAACGAATGTCGCTGAAGCTGATGGACTCGGATTTGGAGCCGCACTGCGGCCCATAGTGCTGGCAGGGTCCGCAGTATTGTTCGGATTGATCGGACTGATCATGGCTGTCGCCGTTGCGAACGTCGCAGGACTGATGCTCGCGCGAGTTCCGGGCCGGCGGCCGGAAATCGGTGTGCGCCTTGCACTCGGAGCGACTCGAGCGCGCATCGCCAGGCTGGTGATTACCGAGAGTCTCGTACTCGGAATCGCCGGATCACTCCTCGGCGTGGTTGTCGCGACAGCGCTCATCTACGCGTCATCGTTGGTGAGCGCGGAACTCCCGGAGCATCTCTCCTATGCCTTCGATATCCGTCCGGATTGGCGCGTGATGATGTATGCCGCATGTACGGCCATCGTTGTGTCCGTGCTCTTCGGACTCGTACCCGCACGTCAGGCTGCGCGCACCGACCTCATCGAAGTGATGAAACAGGCAGGCACGAGCCGCCGGAATCCGGCGTCGACACGCGCACTCGACATATTGGTTGTCGGACAGTTGGCGATATCGGCAATGCTTCTGGTCGGCTGCGCCATGCTGGCCCGGACTTATCTGGATGTACGCAATACCGATTCCGGCATGGACATGAGCCATGGCCTCGCCATGTCGCTCGATCTCAACCAGGGAAACTACAGCCGGCAGAAAGGCCTGCTCTTTTATCAGAATCTTCTCGATCGCGCGTCTTCTTTGCCCGGTGTTGAACAGGCCAGCCTGAGCCGGGAAGTCCCGCTGACCCTCGGCGTCGCCCAGACCGTGCGGGTCGGACAGGAAACAGTCGAAACGAAAGTTGTGACTTCGGGACACTTCGCCACACTGAAGATTCCTTTTCTCCAGGGACGCGATTTCTCTTCTCGCGATGAAAGCGTGCCGGTCGCTGTGGTAAATGAAACGATGGCGTCGCGATTCTGGCCGGGACGGTCGCCTCTTGGCCAGATACTGCGTGTGGCGGATTCGAACGTTGAGATCACCGGAGTTGTGAAGGACGTGAAGTACCGTTCACTCTCGGAGTCGCCGCGGCCCGTGCTCTACCGGCCTCTCAGCCAGGACTATTCCGCCAACATAACGTTGATCGTCCGCTCGGCGCAGCCTGACGGGATGGCGGACCTCATTCGAAAGGCAATTCAGGAACAGGATCCCGACCTTGCAGTGGTGGACGTCCGCACACTGGAAGACCTGTTGCGCCTCGAGATTGCGCCACGAAAGCGCGCAGCAGCTCTTCTGGGTACTGTGTGCGGTTTGGGCCTGCTGCTCAGCGCAGTCGGCCTCTATGGTGTGGTCGCGTTTGGCGTGCGTGAGCGGACTCGGGAGTTCGGCTTGCGAGTCGCTTTGGGAGCACATCCGAGGCAGGTGCTGAAAGCGGTATTGGCGCGAGGCATCCGGTTGAGCATGATTGGATTCGCGATCGGTCTGATCGGCGCGTTCGGAGTTGCGCGCGTTCTGACCAGCATCCTCGCGGATGTGGCGCCGCTGGACCTCACCGCGCTATCGATCACCGCCGTTGTACTGGTGGCCGTGGCACTCGTCGCTTCTTACTTTCCGGCGCGCTGGGCGACGCAGGTTGATCCAGCGGACGCCCTCCGAAGCGAATGACGCGTTACTGAATCGTCATGAAGCGCCAGAAGCGCGCGGTCTCTTTGTCCCCGACATACTTGCCGATTTCCTTGTCGAACTGCGTTTTCGTTTTTCCACGCGCCGGTACTCTTTGAAGTCACGCACCATGCGGACTCCGACAACTGGAATCGTCAGAAATCCTCGTGTTGAGATTGATCGGAATGAAGGTTTTGCTTCAACTTGTCGGTGGCTTCCGGAGTGTAGGTGAAATAAGACGCTCGTCACTCCTCAGGCAACGCCACAGTGTACGTGTTATGTAAACCAGCGCACCGCGGCGCAGAGAGTTTACGTCGCTGCACAGACGCGCCACGTTTCGTAATGTTCAATCCGCTCACCGGTTCGCAATCGTCTCAGAATGTCCATCTCCTCTTCATGCAGCTCGCGAGGGATGATGATTGTAATCGGCTGTCCGATCGCCTCGGCCGCCGTATATCCGAACATCTGCTGCGCGCCGGTGTTCCAGCTTGAAATCACACCTTCGATGTTTTTGGTGATGATGGCATCATCCGAGGCGTCCACGATCAGGCGGTAATGAGAGTAGCGATCATCCATAAAAAAGTGATCTTGCAATCCGTCTAAACCTGGCCCAATGACTGGAATGGGGTCTCTGTCGAAGCTCCCGGCATATAAGCTGCCGGAATGGTTCATAGTCCTCGATTACGAGAATTCGAAATGGCATTGTTTTGATTTACCCAAAGATCATGCCGAACCGACCGCTTCAACGCAAGCCGGTATTCGAAGCGTTTTTTTGCCTATTCCTGATCTTCGCCAAGCCTGACTCGCTGGCCCTGACGTCTTGATTCCTGAAACCTTTGCCGGTAGATTGATCGGGCTAATCGCAGCGGATATGGACTCACACACGTCGACCTTCGGTCTCATCGAGCGATTCCGGCAGGGAGACCAGGACGCATTCACTTCACTGTTCGAAAAGAATCGCCGCCGCCTGGCCGTCCTGATTCACTACAAGCTCAGCAGCGAGATGCGGCGGCATGAGGACATCGACGAAATTATTCAGGAAGTTTTCCTGGCCGCGTTTCAGGACTTGAAACAATTCGAATATCGATCGCCTGGAAGTTTCATCCGCTGGCTTTCGCGTATTGCGGATCACGTGATTACGGACGCGGCTCGCTTTCGGAATCGCCAGAAGCGCCACGCCGTAGAGATGGTGAGATTCCGCTCCGAAAGCAGCCCCGAAGGTTTTGAACCTGTGGATCGGCACACCCCGAGCCGGGTGCTCGCCGAGAAAGAGGGGCTGGATCGGCTGCTCAGAAGACTGGATGCTTTACCTGAGCAGTATCGTCAGGTCATCATCTGGGCGAAGATGGAAGGGCTTTCCACTCAAGAGATGGCGGAACTGCTGGGTAAATCACGCGATGCGACATCCCTCTTATTGCATCGCGCCGTTCAGCGGTTTCGGGAAATCGAAGACATTCAATGACCACTCCTAAGCCAGACGATCACGAGATCCGCCTGGCGCGCGCGCTTGCCGGGTTCATCGATCGTGAGGCGCAGGGTCACCGTGTGGACATCGAGGAGTTCTGCCGGGCTCATCGCGATCTTGAACCCGAATTGCGACAGGAACTGAACGCGATTACAGAAATTGAAGAAGCGGTGACCGATGTGGTCGACGAAACGCCCGAGCGGCTTTCAGGTCATCGCATCCTTCATGAAATCGGTTCTGGCGGCATGGGTCGCGTGTTCCTGGCTTTCGACGAGAGGCTCGGGCGCAAGGTCGCCATTAAGATGCTGGCGGACCGCTTCCGTCATAACGCGTCACTGCGGACCCGTTTCATGCACGAAGCCCGAGCGATGGCCCGGTTGAGTCATCCCAACATCGTTCGCATTTATGACCTGGGTCCGAGTGACGAACCCCCTCACTTTGTGATGGAACATATCGAGGGCGTACCTCTCACTTTGGCCGCGAAGCCGCTCACGCTTCACCAGAAAGTGGAAATGATGCGGAAGGTCGCGGCAGCCGCCGATTTCCTTCATCAGCATCAGATCATTCATCGCGACCTCAAGCCCGGCAACATCCTCGTGGGTTCCGATCTTCAGCCGAAACTGCTGGATTTCGGGCTCGCCTTGCACGTGGACGAGCGAGACCGTTTGACCCGTTTCGGTGTTGTTGTCGGTACGCCGCACTATTTTTCTCCAGAGCAAGCTCAAGCCGACTCGCCTCTGGACGCCCGCAGTGACGTGTTTTCGCTTGGAACTGTTCTGTACGAGGTGCTGACGGGTGAGATTCCCTTTTGGGCAGAGACGCTTCGCGATCAGATCCGAAGCATTTGCGAGAGCGACCCCGTCTTGCCCCGGCGCTTGAATCCGGATGTGCCAGGCGAGCTGCAAAACATTTGTTTGAAAGCGCTCGAAAAGAAGCCATCCGATCGCTACACCTCGGCTCGCGAGATGGCTCAGGATTTGGAGCGCTTCCTGGCTGGAGAGCAACCATTGGCCGCGCCCACTTCCTACTCCAGGCTGATGTCGGCAAAGATCGAGCAGCATTTGAGAGAACTGGAAGGATGGAAACAGGATCAGATTCTTTCGGAGCCGGAATACGACACGTTGCGGAAAGGCTACAACCGGCTTGTCGAGCGTGAGGACGCCTGGATCATGGAAGTGCGCCGCCTCTCACTGCAGCAGGTCAGTCTGTATCTGGGAGCATGGGTTGTGGTTGTCGGCGCTGCGCTCCTGGTCTTGTTTCGCTATACGGGCTTGACCGGTACGCCGGCAGTGCTCGTCGCGGCAGCAGCGGCCGCGCCTTCGGCATTTACAGGTGTACGCTGCTGGAAACGTGGACAATTGCGGATTGGTGTCGCATACCTCCTGGCCTTTTGCCTGTTGCTTCCGATCGCCGTGCTCGTTGCAATGGGGGAGTACCGGCTCTTCACAGGTTTGACTCAGAATAATCCGGACCTGGAATTCTTCTCGAATTTCTCGTCCTTTAAGACAACGACCAATGCTCAACTGTGGTGGGCTGTCTTGTTATCGCTGCCGGCGTACTACTGGCTGCGGCGCTTCACTCGCTCCTCCGTCTTCTCATTGGTCTTTGCCGTGATGACGGCTGTGCTCTGCCTGGTTACCCTATTGCGGATGGGAATGCTCGACTGGTTCGACACCGACCCGGGTAAGGTCTATTTCCGCCTGATTCCGGTGGCGATGCTCTTTTTCATAACGGGCATTCTTATCGAGCGGTTGCGCCTTACTGCCGACTCACGGTACTTCTATCCAATCGCATTCCTTTTCACTGTTATCGCCTTGAGTGGCGTGGCCGCCTTTCATGAGCCTTATTCAAAATGGCTCTCGTCGGTTGCGCCATGGACACGCGGACAAATCGCATATCTGTTCATCATCAACGCCGGCATCTACCTGGTTCTCCAAAGTATCTGCGATCGACTACCGTGGGCGCAGGTGCATTCGGTCGGCCGGTCTTTCCGTTTCGTGATACCCGGACATGTTCTCACTTCGCTGTTGCTACTCGGAATCGTCGCTGCGGACGACAGTCGCACGTTCGAAGCCCGTACTTTCGAGATCCTCCTTCCCTGTGCCGCCTGCGCGTTCGTATTCGGTAGCATTCCGAAACAAATGAAGAACTTCTTCGCATGGGGAATGCTGTTTCTCGCTATTGGAATCGTCAGGTTGCAGCAGGACCTGTTCAAGGATAAGTGGACACTGCTCGTTGGCATGCTTCTTGGCGGTCTGATTCTGATGTTTGCAGCAACCAATTATTCAGCGATCAAACTGTCTGTCGTCCGCTGGTTTCGTCGAAGCCTTAAAAAAAATTGAATTTGAACTGAAATCCGGGCGAAAGAATGGCGCTGTTCCGTATCAGGAGGCGACAGGAAATGCGGAACACGAAGTGGATTATCCCCTTGCTCATGGCAATCTCATTAACGGCTTGCGACGACGTGGTTGCGCTGCATCCACTCTATGACGAAAGGAGTCTGATACTTGAGCCATCCCTATATGGCTCATGGACTTCCTCCGACCATGAAACCTGGACATTTGAGCAATTGTCCGGCAAGACCTACAAACTGATCATCACCGACAAGGACAGCGAGACGCTTGAATTCGATGCGGCACTCGTCGAACTGTCAGGCTTCAGCTTTCTGGATTTGAGCTCCCGGGATACAGGTTTAACTGGCGCGCCTGGACACATCTTCGCAAAAATCAAAATCGATCAGGACACGCTGCACGTGGCCGGGCTCAACAACGCATGGATGAAGCAGAGAGTGGTCGGCGAAAAAGAGCTTTCGTATCTGGAAACTCGGCAAAGAATAGTCGTGACCGCTCCGACTCTCGATCTCCAACATTTTTTCCGTAAGTACGCGGCGGCAGTAGACGCTTTCAGCGAAGACGAAGAACTTCATCGCGTGAACGACGTCGGCGGCAATAACTAGTTTTAACTAGTCGGCTGAAACCCATGATGGATCAGAGTTTCAGTCCATCATGGGTTTCAGCCGGCTAGCTAAAACTAACATAGACAGCCTTGCCTTTCCAGGAGGGCAAACGCCAGCATTAACATGTCGTCATTTTGTGAACGAACTGAGGCAGAGCAAATTCATTGAACCGGGTTGCCGTTTTGGCCTACCGGTGAGAGAAAGTCCGAGGTCGAGTAACGGATGACGCCGTCGGGCGTGCTGTAGAACGCGTAGAGGCCGGGCTCCGGAACGGCTGGTATTCCCGCGATGACGTATTCCTTTCCGACCACGATCACGGAGTAGATAAACCCATCGACGACGCCATTAAAACTCTTGTCGAGCAAATCCGCTGCGATCAACTGTGGAATCGTTCCGAACTTGCCGCCGCTCATCGAAAGATAAGTGACCTCCGCTGTATTGAGCGTCCGGGAGCGGGCGACGGCGGACGCGTTGTTCACGGCACCGCGACTGCCGCCGACCTCCGTAACGCGAGCGCCAGTGGCGCTGTCCTCGAGTCGGCTGCGATCCAGCCGGGCTGTTCGAACGGCAGAGATTTCGAGTCCACTTTGATCGTTCCCGGCGACCTCAATTGCTGTCGGCGTCAGCTGGTATGCCGACGAGCCTCCCGCAATGGACAATGCGTAGGCTCCTTGCGGCACCTCGGAAAAGCTGAACCCGCCATTGCGGTCGATGGACGTCTCGAGAATCGCATAAGACGAGATGCCCTCAAGCTGCATTCGATACGATGACCTGGGATCCAATCCACTCACGCGTCCACTGATGTTGCCGGTCTTGACGTCGGAGTCGGCAGCCAGCGTCAATCGCAGTTCCCCGCCGTCGGCTACCTCGAACGGCTGTTTCAATAAATCCGCTCCCGCATAGGTCATCGACTTCACGCTGTACCCAATCGGAAGTCCGCGAACCGAAACGAGGCGGCCGTCATCGGGAACGCGCCTCATTCGCGGGCATCAGCCTGGCGGTGTAGTTGTTTCGCTGCAGAACGGTTTGAAATTCAAACGATCCATCGGGATTGACCGGCGCTTCGATCGTGGACGTACTGTTACTGTCCAACGCAACGCGGTAAGGCCCACGAGTTGGATCGGTTCCTTTCACGCGTCCGCTCACTCGCACCCACGGATTCGGTAGTGATGTGCCGAAACTGAGGATCAATTCCGGAGTGTAGGTGAAATAAGACGCTCGTCACTCCTCAGGCAACGTCACAGTGTACGTGTTATGTAAACCAGCGCACCGCGGCGCAGAGAGTTTAAGTCGCTGCACAGGAATTCAAGGGCCCGCCAGGGCATAGGGCAAAGAATTCAAGACGAAGACCTCGTTGCGGGAATGTTCGTGGGGCGCTCCAAAACACACATCTCCCTGATCGTGGAGCCTTGGCGCTGGATTGAAGAAGTTCACGAGACGGAGAGTTCAGGTGCCGCGCGTGCGATAGGCGGGGCCCGAGAAGGCAACCCAAGACATTCCAGAATGCGTCGAGTAGCGTCCGGCGGATGAATGGCGGCGAGAATCCGCATCGGACCATGGCAGCGCGGGCATTCGAACACATCCAGTTCCCACACCCGTTTCATCAATTCCGACCACGTGTAGTTCCGTCCATGTCCTTCAGAAGATATAGCGGAAGTTTCCGGCAGTCCTGCAACGGGCGCCGTCACTGAAGCGGCGGGTGTGAGAGAGAGTTTATCGATGGGCGGAGGCGACTCATCGTGATCTGCTGCAGTTGCTGCTGCGTCTGGTACGATCAAAGGTCTCCATGCCGCCGCCGGAGCGAACACGCCGGAATACCTCACCAAATGTGCTCTGGGAGCGGGAACTAACGCAGCGAGTTTCTCAAGGAGTTCCTGGGGTTGAAAAACGACGTGCGTGGCGCCATTGCGCCAAGGACGTTTAAGACGGTAGAGCAGGCGCCCGTCCGGAAGCCCTTCGAGCCGTTCGACAGCGACAGGCGGCCGCACACAATAGCGGATCAAACGTTCCAGGCGTTTGCGGTCGGCGCCATTCAGCGCAACGTTTGCATGGAGGCTGAATCCATTCACGTAGCGAATGACCATGAATGGCGCGCTGCGGCAGATGCCTTTACACTAGGTGGAGGAGGACGCCGATGGAGCCCCGGCTGGTGGCAGTTTCCGGCCCCCTACAGGGACAGATCTTCAAACTCAGCGAAGACGAGGTATTAGTAGGCAAGCGCGGCGCGGCGACGCTCGCGATCGAGGATGGCTCGGTTTCGAGCCGGCATTGCGTGTTTATCAAGAGCGGCGATTCCTTCACGGTGCGGGATCTCGGCAGCGCGAGGGGAACGTTGGTTAACGGCGAGATTGTCGCAGAGCGTCTGCTGCAGCACGCCGATTGCGTCGGCGTCGGTAATACAACTCTCCTCTTTCTTATTGGAGCAGATGATCTGTCTTCGCTCCTCAGTAATGTTTGCCTGACGGAGAATCCGATGGACCCGGCGCTGACGGTGGAACTGCGTCACGACACTTCCATCTATCTCCATCCTGAAGAAACGTTAGCGGGCGCAGCGGATATCCATATTGCTCAAGGCTTCGCCGCCGTCGTGCGGCTTGCGACGGCGATCCGATCACAAGAGAACCTGTCGGCGCTGCAAGAACAGGTGCTTGAACTGATTATGGAGGCCATTCCTGCAGATATCGGAGTGATTGTCCTGACCGCCAACAGCGATCAGATCATATCGATGTTCGGCAGAAGGTCGAATGTGTCCGATTCGATCACGGCCAGCAGAACGGTCATCGACCGCGTTTTGAAAGAAAAAACCGCCCTGCTGAACAACGGGATCATTGAAACTATCCCGGGCAGGCAGGCCGCTGCGCCTTCCGGCTCCAAATCTGTTCTTTGTGTTCCGCTGCTATCACACGACCGCGCCTTCGGCGTTATCTACCTGTCTAAAGGACAGGCCGGATTCAAGTTCGGCGACTCGCATCTGCAGTTGCTCGCTGCGTTCGCCGCCATCCTGACTCTGCCTCTCGAAAGCGCCGTTCGTCTGGAGTGGCTTGAAAGAGAAAACCGCCGGCTGCAGAGCGATATCGATGAGGATCACCACCTGATCGGAGACAGTCCGGTCATGAAACAGATCGACAGGTTCATAGGCAGGGTTGCGGCCACCGATTCAACTGTTCTGATTCGAGGTGAAAGTGGCACCGGAAAGGAACTCGTCGCGCGGGCGCTGCATCGCCGCAGCCCACGCTCAAAGGCCCCGTTTGTCGCCATCAACTGCGCAGCGCTTCGGGATGAACTGCTGGAAAGCGAGCTGTTCGGCCACGAAAAAGGGTCGTTCACATCGGCAGTGACTCAAAAAAAAGGCAAGTTCGAAATCGCCGACGGCGGCACGCTGTTCCTCGATGAACTCGGTGAGATGTCGCCTCAACTTCAAGTAAAGCTGCTTCGCGTTTTACAGGAACGCGAAATGGAACGGGTCGGCGGATTACGTACGATCAAAGTCAATGTTCGGGTGATTGCAGCAACGGATCAGGACCTGGAAGAAGCCATCCGTCAGGGGCGGTTTCGGCCGGAACTGTATTACCGCGTGAATGTCGTGTCGATTGTCGTACCGCCCCTTCGCCAACGGGCGGACGACCTCGTTCAATTGGCCCACTACTTTGCCCTTCGCTACGCCGCCAGGTACAACAGCCGCGTCAGAGGAATCTCGCTTGCTTCGGAAGCTTGTTTGAAACGGTATGATTGGCCGGGAAACGTGCGCGAGCTTCAGAACGCCATTGAACGCGCCGTTGTACTCAGCGATGGAGACCTGATCATGCCGGAAGACCTGCCCGAGGCCATCATCGATGCCGGCCCCCCATCCGGTTTGACTCAAAGGTTTCACAACGGCGTTCGTGACGCCAAGCGCCGCTTGATCCAGAAAGCACTGGAACAAGCCGGTGGCAATCATGCGGAGGCTGCGCAACTGCTGGCCGTCAATCGCACTTATCTGCACCGGTTGATTAAGAACCTGGGCCTGTAGAGCCCCCGCCACTTGTATCCGAATAGAGACTCCTTGTCTCCAATGGGAGACGCACTTCCTCAATGCCTCCGATCACAGAAAAAAGATTGCGTTGATTCTGAAGTCTTTCGCCCTCGACCGGATACACCAGAGACGTTTGGTTTTCGAATTGCCAAGTTGTGCGTCAGAAACAATCGAACAACGCAAATGGATCAGACAGAAGGGGGATCTTTATGAAAAATTCAGGTCGGCGAATTTCGTCCGTGGTGATTGCAAGTCTGGTAGCCGCGATGTTGCTAACAGTGCCAGCCGTTCTCGACGCGAAGATCCGGACATTCGATATCTACGTTCCTTTCGACTTTCATGCGGGCAAAGGAGTGCTTGCGGCAGGAACTTACCGCATTAAAGAGGCGGGTCCCCAGGCGATGGAATTGATTGACCAGAATGGAAAGCACTGGGCCGTCCTGTCGAGTGCAATCCCCAATGCAAAGCGGATCACGGGCGGAGCGCTGACGTTCAATCGTTATGAGAATTCCTACTTTCTGTCGGAATTCCGTTGGGAAGATACAGCTCGAGAAACAGTCAAATCATCTCAGGAACTGGACCTTGCCAAGAACCTTAACCCGAAAAGCGTGACCAGATCGGCAGGAAGCCGGTAACTTCAATTGGGGTCACGTTGCCGCAGGTATAAAAGCGGCCCTCAGAGAACGCCTGGCTCTCAAAGCCAGGCGTTCTCGTTTGAAGCACTGGTCTGTGCGAAAACCACCCACCCTACTGAATCGTCATGAAGCGCCAGAAACGCGCGGTCTCTTTATCCCCGACGTACTTACCGATTTCCTTGTCGAACTGCGCCTTGGTTTTCCACGGCCGATACTCTTTGAACTCGCGAACCATGCGGGCTCCGACACCGGGGATGGTCAGAAAATCCTCATCCGTTGCCGTGTTGAGGTTGATCGGAATAAAGGTGTATTGCTTCAGCCTGTCGGTGGCTTCCTGGCCGACGTATTTGCCGATCTCTTTGTCGAACTGCGCGTAATTCCTCCAGGGACGATACTCGGCAAATTCCCGGACCATCCGCTTGCCTGCGCCGGGAACCAGCAGAATCTCGTCGGGCGTCGCGGTATTGAGGTTGATGTGGATGAAAGCCTTGCCGTAGAACTGCATGGCCTGTTCGGGAGTCAGTTTCTGGCTCAACAGGTAGGCGTTCAGATCGGTGATGCTCGCAAAGGGACGCTTCTCGATCAACCCCTTCACGATCTCCGGTGTCATATTCGGAAAAGCCAGGAGATCTTTTTCCGGCGCGAAATTCGCGTCTACCACCCCGAGCGACTTACCGACCTGCGCGTAGAGCGGACCGGTAAGAGCGATCATTGCCAAAACAGCGAGCGCGACGAACATTGATTTGTATCTCATGTTTTCTCCCTTCCTTTTGCGAAGCGATATGTGCAGGCCAGACCGAGCAGGCCCAGTTGCGCCATGCTGCCGGGCGCCATCGCGGGCGGCGTCTTCGACTGCATGGCCTTCTTAAACATCGCGAAGCCTTCGATCGACGGATCGACTTCCTTCGTGAATTCCTTGTTGGCCTGGTAGTGCAATGCAATGCCGAGCCCGCCGGCAGCGACGAAGGCCACCATCGTAACCCGCAGCGCGCGAGCGCTCCAAGGACTTCCCGAAACGGCGAACCAGACGATGGCGATCAGCCCCACCGCGATCAGCACCAGCGGCACAAGCTGGATCGGATCTTCATCGTGACCGAGGAACAGCAGTTCAATTCCGGTGCCAATCAGACCAAGCGCAAGGATCGCGAGAAGAATCGTCCGAATGAATCTGAAATCGTGCGGCATCACGAACAATATTAGTTACTCTTCGAGCATGAATCGCAGAGATTTCCTGAAAGCCGCATCGACGGCTTCGGCCTTCGCCATCATTCCTCAATCGCGGCCTCAGGTTTCCGACGGCGTCCAGATCGGCGACCCGCTCAGCGATCGCGCGATCATCTGGGCTCGCGCCGACCGGCCCTCGCGTCTTATTGTCGAGCATGCAACGACGGGAAGCATGCGAAACGCCCGGCGCATTCGCGGCCCGATTGTCACGACAGACTCGGACTTCACTGCGCGCATCGATCTGCGAAATCTTGCGCCGGGCCAGCAGACGTTCTTCCGGGTTTTCTTCGAAGATGAAACCGGACGCGTGACCAGCGAACCCGCCGCCGGAAGCTTTCGCACAGCTCCGATTGCGCGGCGCGATGTTCGGTTCCTGTGGGCGGCGGATACTGTCGGACAAGGCTACGGCATCAACCCGGACCTTGGCGGCATGCGAATCTACGAAACGATGCGAAAGATGCAGCCGGACTTCTTCGTCCACTCCGGCGATACGATCTACGCGGACAGTCCCGTGCCATCGGAACTCACGCTCGTAGACGGCTCAAAATGGAAGAACGTCACCACCGAAGCCAAGAGCAAGGTCGCCGAAACGCTGGATGAGTATCGAGGGTGCTATCGCTACAACCTGATGGACGACAACGTCCGGCGCTTCAATGCGGAGGTACCGCAGATCTGGCAATGGGACGACCACGAAGTGATCAATAACTGGTCCCCCGGACGCGATCTCGCCGGCGACAATCGCTACAAAGTGAAAGACATTCGGACGCTCGTCGAACGGGCGCGCCAGGCGTTTCTCGAATATGCGCCGATGCGATTCGAAGCGGCACGGCCGCGCATCTACAGGCGTATTCCGTATGGTCCGCTACTCGATATCTTCGTGCTCGATCTTCGCAGCTTTCGCACTGCGAATTCCTATAACCGGCAGGAACGCGAGAGTATGGAAACGGCCTTCATGGGCGCCGATCAAATGACCTGGTTGCAACAGGACCTCGCGCGGTCTCGCGCCGTCTGGAAAGTCATCGCTTCGGACATGCCGGTCGGGCTGATCGTCGGGGATGGACGTGACGCCCAGAACCGTGCTCGTTTCGAAAATGGCGCGAACGGCGACGGCCCCGCACTCGGTCGCGAACTCGAGATCGCACGTCTCCTGAGTTTCATGAAGCGCTCGCGGATTCATAACGTCGTCTGGTTGACCGGCGATGTCCACTACACGGCAGCCCATTATTACGATCCGGCCAAAGCGCAGTTCCACGACTTCGATCCGTTCTGGGAATTTGTCTCCGGACCTCTCAATGCCGGCACGTTCGGTCCAAATACGGCCGACAACACATTCGGCATTCAGGTGATGTACCAGAAAACTCCGCAGGGCCCACGCCCGGACAGTTCTCCAAAAGCAGGTTTGCAATTCTTTGGGGAAGTCTTGATTGACGCTGCGTCCGGCGCGCTCACGGTCAACCTCCGTGACCTCAGCGGCGCACGTCTCTATTCCAAAACGCTCGAACCTCAGGCTAAGTGAATGGAACGCCGCGGGGATTCTGGCGATTAGGGGGCGGAGGCCTTAAACTGAGTCAAATGGTCCGGCAAAGCAAAGCCTTCGACGCCGACCCCGTTATCGAAGCCTATAAGAAAGACGTGGATCGGACGCTATTGCGCGAGAATCTCAAGATAAGTGTGGAGGACCGCCTTAGACAGTTGATGGAACTGCAAAAGTTCGCTCAAGAATTGCAGCGCGCCGGGCGAGCTCTCCGGCGCACCAAGTGACGGACTTTTCAGCGATCCTCCTCGCGCTCGATAGCGCTGGCGTCGAGTACATTCT